>Ga0209379_10000012_pt1 | contig 428184 bp, 356 predicted proteins | sample tdDd001_FD_187124 | JGI IMG/M metagenome (GOLD analysis project Ga0209379, IMG submission 187124) | Marine sediment microbial communities from the Atlantic coast under amendment with organic carbon and nitrate - tdDd00.1 (SPAdes)... | ecosystem: Environmental > Aquatic > Marine > Coastal >... | reverse complement strand
ATTCTGCTGCAAGCTCTGGATATGCTGCTTCATAAGCTGCAAGTTTCTCGTTCCACGCTGCTTCCTTAGCTGCGCCTGCTTCTTTCGCGTCCCACTGCGCGTAGACATCTTGCGGAATTTCAAAAGGGCCGTGCTCCCAACCTAGTTCTTTACGTGTAGCTGCAATTTCTTCAGCGCCTAGTGGTGCACCGTGACAGTCGTGTGAACCAGACTTGTTTGGAGAACCGAAGCCGATGATAGTCTTAGTACAGATTAGAGTAGGGCGAGGGTCTGCTTTAGCTGCGATGATAGCCGCGTTGATTGCTTCTGGATCGTGACCGTCTACTGCTGGAATTACGTGCCAACCGTAAGCTTCAAAACGCTTAGGCGTATCGTCAGAGAACCAACCTTCAACGTGACCATCGATAGAGATACCGTTGTCATCCCAGAAAGCGATCAGCTTGCCAAGACCTAGCGTACCTGCTAGAGAACATGCTTCGTGAGAAATACCTTCCATCAGACAGCCGTCACCCATGAATGCATAAGTGAAGTGGTCAACGATGTCGTGGCCTTCTTTGTTAAACTGTGCTGCTAGAGTCTTCTCAGCTAGCGCCATACCTACAGCGTTAGTGATACCTTGACCTAGAGGACCAGTTGTTGTTTCGATACCTGGTGCGTAACCGTACTCAGGGTGACCTGGAGTCTTAGAATGCAGCTGACGGAAGTTTTTCAGATCGTCGATTGATAGTTCGTAACCAGCAAGGTGCAGTAAAGAATAAATCAGCATAGAGCCGTGGCCGTTTGAAAGAACGAAACGGTCGCGGTCAGCCCACTCAGGGTTTGAAGGGTTGTGGTTTAGGTGAGAGCGCCAAAGAACTTCAGCGATGTCAGCCATACCCATAGGTGCGCCTGGGTGGCCCGAGTTTGCTTGTTGTACACCGTCCATGCTTAGTGCACGGATTGCATTAGCTAGATTTTTACGATCCATAATAAATACCGATAAATAGATTGTTTCTTAGAAAGGATGTGAAGAGGGGAACGCAAACGTTCCCCTCTAGAAATTCTGTTGATTAAAGCTTAGCTTCAATCATTGCTTCAAGTTTGCCTTGGTCAACTGCGAAGTTGCGGATACCTTCAGCTAGCTTTTCAACTGCCATTGGGTCTTGGTTGTGATCCCATAGGAACTCAGCGTGCGTCATTGCAGCAGGGCGCTCTTTAGCACCTTTAGAGTCAACTAGCTTCTCTACTACTTCACCTTCCGCCGCTTCTAGTTCAGCAAGAAGTGCAGGAGCGATAGTTAGACGGTCACAACCAGCTAGCTCTAGGATCTCACCGATGTTACGGAAGCTTGCGCCCATTACTACAGTGTTGTAGCCGTACTCTTTGTAGTAGTTGTAGATGCTAGTTACAGATAGTACGCCTGGATCTTCTTGAGCTTCGAAGTCACGGCCTTCTTTAGCTTTGTACCAGTCCATGATACGACCAACGAATGGCGAGATTAGGAATACGCCAGCTTCAGCACAAGCACGAGCCTGAGCGAAAGAGAATAGTAGAGTAAGGTTACAGTTGATGCCTTCTTTCTCTAGGATTTCAGCTGCGCGGATACCTTCCCAAGTAGAAGCTAGCTTGATAAGGATGCGATCGTTAGTGATACCAGCATCGTTGTACATTTTAACTAGTTGACGTGCTTTCGCTACGCTGCCTTCCATATCGTAAGATAGACGAGCATCTACCTCAGTAGAGATACGGCCAGGGATAGTTTTTAGGATTTCTTTACCGATGTTTACCGCTAGCATGTCACAAGTGTCTTGTACTTGTTGTGCTTTGTCAGAGCTTTGCGCTTTAGCGTATTCAATTGAAGCATCGATTAGAGGTGCATACTCTTCGATTTGAGCTGCTTTCAGGATTAGAGATGGGTTAGTTGTTGCATCTTCTGGCTGGTACTTTTTGATTGCATCAATTTCACCAGTGTCAGCTACTACAGTCGTTAGTTTACGAAGTTGCTCTAATTTGTTGCTCATTCCGATCATCCTATTTAATAAGCCGCCATACCACGTTAGCTGATATGACTTGTGCAATTGCAAGCGTGGTGTCGATCTCTATCAAGCAATAACGATGCTTGTGAAATCAACTAACCCGAAATTTCAGCACCAGAGCAGATGTTGTGAACATTTGCTCTCATGTTGAGTAAATGATGGGTCCATAATTATATCATCCACCCAGAATGTCAATTGGTTAAACAGGGATATGGTGACATTCATCAAGGATTTTTTAAGGTCAGATGTGTGATTAAACCAATTAAACGTTTGCCAAGCTATATAAGGGCGCAAGGGAGATTTTACGTAATTAAAATTACAACTGAGAATTTGTATTGCGTGTGAGCAAATGATGGCATTAATTGTCACTATGACATATGCTACACCCTTGAACATATGTTACGTGCTGTTTATAGATAGGAATGCTGTAGTTATGAGTAAGATTCACAATGAGATGTCTGACGATAACACCGATCTATTGACTGAAATCTCAGTCGCGTATTACCAAGACGGTGCTACTCAAGAAGAGATTTCTAAAAAGTTCTCAGTATCACGTGCCAAAGTAGGACGAATGCTTAAGCAGGCGCGCGATGAAGGTATTGTCGAGATCACGGTAAAGTATCACCCGGTATTTAGTGCCAAGATCGAGCAACGATTGATTGAGCGCTTTGGCGTTAAGCGAGCACTGGTCGCTCTCGATCAACCAAGTGAAGAGCAGCAACGCCTTCAAGTTGCAGGTTTAGTCTCTAAATATATGGCGAGCTCGATTCAAAACGGCTCAGTTGTAACCGTAGGGCAAGGGCGAAATGTATCAGCGGTTGCTCATCACGTAGGGGTCATTCCTCAGCGCGATGTTAAGTTTGTTTGTGGTATCGGTGGTATTCACCCACGTGGTGGTATGTTTAATGCTGACCACATTTGCCGTCAGTTCGCTAAAACCTATGGTGGTACTTCAGAAACACTCTATGCCCCTGCCTATGCTGAGAATCGTGAGCAAAAGATGGCGTTTATGCAAAATGCTACGGTTAAGCAGACATTGGATTTAGCGCGCAAAGCGGATGTTGCCTTAGTTGGCATTGGCGATATGAGTGAGAACAGCTATATGGTCGATTTAGGTTGGTTTACGGCTGGTGAAGTTGTTCAATCTAGAATGCTGCAAGGCGTAGTCGGCGACTTTGCGGGTTACGACTTTTTCGATATCCATGGCGGGACAGCCAAAACCGTTATGAGTGATCGAGTGATTGGTCTCGGCATTGAAGAGTTTCGACCAATTGCAGAGGTAATCGCAATTGCTGCAGAAAACAGTAAGCCACTTGCTTTATTAGGTGCACTCAGAACAGGCGTGATCGACGTTATCGCCACCAGTGTAAGTAATGCATTGACGGTGCTTAACCTCGATGAGCAAATGAAATAGTCAATCACCGAGTAATTAGTGGTAGGTGCTGCACTTACCACTAGTAATAATAAATCCTTATGGCCTCATTTTTAAATATTATAAGTCATTGATAGTATAAGGTTTAATTATCTCTCTAGAACAAATCTTGATTGGTTGATATTCAACTAAATTGATAGAGTCACTCCTCTTTAACCAGCCATAGCAGATTGTTAATTTCTGCTAAGCACAATGGACTACAATTATGAGGATAAAACGACTCTGTCTTACGGTTGCGCTTGCTTGTGCATCCGTTTATGCACACTCAACCACGCTTCCCGCACCAATCTGGCGTACAATGACCTTGTCAGATGGTAGCAGCAAAGAATTACGCCTTATGGGGTGGGAGGATCTGTTTTGGTACCAGGACCACGAAGGGTTCTTATATATTCAGGGGGATGACCTTGAATGGTATTTCGCTGAATATGACTCTTCACAAGAGCAAGGCGTTATGAGCTCAACGGGAATATTGGCTACTAGGGGGGCGATACCACCACAGCAGTCAAATATCGACAAGGTAAACATCAAACCAGCCTACCAGTCACAATCGTCACATCAGCCGAGAGCAAACACCAAAAGCAAGTCTACCGCGTATGCTCAAGGACGAAGCTTATCATCTGCGGCCTCATCAGAGAGTGATGTCACTAACCAACCTCTGTTGGTAGTACAAGTGGGCTTCAGTGACGTAAAAATCGAAAATGATTTTACCAATACGATCTTTGGTCAGAATCAGCAAAGTGTTCAGGACTATTTTCTAAAAAACAGTTATGACCAGTACAAGGTTGTGCCAGCAAAAGAAAGTCAGGGTACTGCCAACGACGGTATTATTGATGTTGAATTAAATATTGCCCATCCCAATTGTCATTCTAAAACAGACAGCACTTGCCAAACCAAGCTCAACAACGTGTTCACGAAGGCTTATGCCGCACTGGATGGCAACTTCGATTTGTCACAGTACGATGATGACAAGAATGGCAGTATCGAACCAAGCGAACTGTCAGTAATGTTCGTTTTTGCTGGTAATGATAAATCAAGTGGTACTAATAAAACTCCGACCATTTGGCCCCATAAATATGCTCACTCGACTGTGACGATTGATGGCAAGCGAATCTCATCCTACTGTTTATTCGCTGACTACCAGCATGATAACCAGTCAGCAATGGGAGTTATCGCTCATGAGCTTGGCCACCTTATGCTTGGATTGCCTGATTTGTATTCTTATAAACATGATGGTTCTGTCGGTCATTGGGGGCTTATGGGAGGGGGTAGTTGGGGACGTAAACCCGGTGATACATACTCTGGCCAAACACCCGTAAATATGCTTGCTTGGAGCAAAGAAGCGGCTGGGTTTATTAAGCCACGCCCTTTGACCGACACCGGGTCAGTAGATCTAAATACAGACAAAGGTGAGAGTGTCATTTATCTGGATCCTCACCTGAAGCAGTATGGACCGCGTCTTTACGTCGAGAATCGTCGCAAGAACCACTATGACCGGGCGCTAAAAGGGGAAGGTTTATTAGTTACCGCGGTAAATATTGACAATCACTTTAACAGCACTGGACCTATGCAGGTACAAGTGATGCAAGCTGATGACCAAGGGCTACTCGAAAGTGGACGCTCATCTGGTGATAATGGGGATGTTTTTCCTGGTAATGACAATGTCACAAGTCTCAGCGATAGTTCCTCTCCGGCGTTAACCAATGTCACAGGGGGAAGACCTACTGAAATTGAACTAGCCAGTATAACGAGTGATAGCGTAAGCGCCTCCTTCAATCTAACCATTCCAGCTAGTGCAGAAAAGTCAGCATGGGTCACCTCTTTTGGCCGAACTTACCCAAGCTATCAGACAGGCAGCAATGTACTTGGTTTCGCGATTGATGTCGCAGACAGCGATCAGCGCTTAGTCGGTTTTCAGTTTTATGCCAAGCCGACCACTGTCGCGATGCCGATGTTTTATCGATTACTAAAATATCCTTATACCTCAAGGTTTGGTCGTGTGATTGTCGACGAAAGTAGAGAGGTAGTATTAGGACGAGGCGCTGCTCCTGAGAATGGCGGGCAGGTAATGCTTGATGCTCCTTTTGCACTCTCACAAGGTAACCACCTTATTGTATTAGAGTTGGAAAATGGCATACCTGAATACTCGACCCAATTTCTTGATGCCTATCTGGGCGATGGACAGCGTAAAACCCAATACTATGGAACGCTAGCGGACTATAAAACTCATGGCTTAAATAACGGCTTTAGCCGCAATTTCCCGTTTGCTGCACTGTTTGAAGGTAACCAAACCACGCAAGGCTTAGCGGTAGATGACTATGTTCGCACACAGGAAGATACGCCGATAAAACTAGATCTGGCAGCAAATGACACTGGATTAAACGAACACGAACAGTACCAGATAGAAGTGACTCAAAGGCCAAGCCTGGGTCGAGTCGCTGGACAGGTTTACTATCCAAATAAAGATATGAATGGTCGAGATAAGTTTAGCTATCGATTGGTGGGCGACATGGGCACCATCACCAATGAAGCGGAGGTCAGTGTCGATATACTCGCTGTCAATGATGCGCCAAGTTTTACGGTTAAATCAAGTTCTGCACGCTATATCCCTGGTACTGATGTCACTCTTTCTATTGTTGATTTGATTGATGTTGATTCTTCCAGACTCGATATCCGTTGGTCGCAGCTTAAAGGTAAACGATTGACCTTTTGGGGCGCTAGAAAGCGTGCGTTAACATTCAGATTACCGGAGAATACTGCTGCGGGAAGTCGTTTTGAATTTGTTGCTCAGGTCACTGATAACTTAGGGATGACAAGCCAACAAAGATTTCAATTTACCACTAAAAGCAAGGTAAGAGCGCCGATGCAAAACAAGGTAAAGGTGGCTTATGAAGGCAGCATAAAGGTTGCGCCAAATGTTGATTCACGCTTAGTGAGGATAGAGCTGTTATCAGATCCGGATCACGGCATGGCGAAAATCGTTGGTCAAACTATTGTGTATACGGCTCCAAGTAAACGAACGATGAGTATTTATGACCAAGTTTATTACAAAGCATGGTTAGAAGATGGTAGTGAAGTAATCGGTAGCTACGAAATTGAAGTCGTTGCAACAAGCGGTGGCAGTAACCTTAGTTCAGACCCTACTGTCACGGAGGAGTCCTCAGGAGGGGGAATCTCGATTCTTTTCATTACAGCCTTGATGCTGCTTGTAAGAGTTCGTAAGAACTAGATAACAATCATGATTGGGCGACACCTGTGTTGCCCATTTTTCCTTGTTTTAGAAATAAAGCTCATATTTCAGCGTCAGTAGTGTATCAAGTTCGAAACAAAATGTTGCATAGGTCACAATAATGATTATTTTAGAAATGTGATTATTCGTAATAAAACGCGCAATTTGATTACAACTCACAAACATTTGACACCGCTCCCCCTGATTGTCCCGCTTTTGAGACCATTGCTCATCTGTAGCAAAAGTATCTACAACGAGTGCTTTTGGCAGCAAAAAAACTAAGTGAGAACTGCTCTAGAGCCAAAATTCTAACTTCTGCAGTTCTAATCCCTACCTCGTTCGGTTTCATTTATTTTACAAGATGCTGCTAGCAATAGTGTTGCTGAGTGTTTTTTGTATAAAACATGTTTATAGGATTATAAATATTGCTGTTTGTATCTATATGACACAATTGTTATTTTTCAGCTCAATTATTTAGATAATTAAAAAAATAACAATAAACCGCAGCATCGAGGTAGTTTCGACTATGAAAACCGTCAATAGAAGTATCGACGTCAAATACCTAAGAACTTTTTCGCAGGTTGCCAAACATAAGAGTTTTACTGCAGCGGCTGAGTCGCTGTTTATGACACAACCTGCGGTTTCACAACATATTAAAAAGATCGAAAGTACAATAGGGGCAAGTATTTTTGATAGAAAAGACGGCTTTGTGCTGACAAAACACGGCCAAGTTCTACTTGAGTATGTCGATCAAACTATGTCTATGTATGAGAAATTATTTCACGACTTGGAGAGTGTGGAGTTACGTGATCAGTTTAAGATTGCAATCGCTGAGTCGTTTTGTCCTGATATGGTTGACAAGATCATCAATGAATTCAGAGCACTGAACAATATTGACTTAACAATCACCAGTTTTGCTAACTGTGCGTATCTGGATATCGATAAGTATGATCTGATTTTTTCGGTCAGCAGGCTTCCATACAGTAATGGTCGCTCATACCAACTCAATACTGTTAATTACGCTATTGCTCATTCGTATATGTTGGATCCTCAAGAGTGTTATCCGCAGCGCATAGTCTATTGTGACACGCTAAATCGCTCCGATGTTCAAGATATACTGAAACATCATGGGGTTGACTCTTGTTTTGTATCCAGTTGGGTTTCGACAAACTCATTGCGCCTGATTAAGAATGAACTTGAAACAAATGGCACAGTATTGATTTTTCCAGAATGGTCAGTAAGGAACCTGAATTGTCGTAAAGTGATCATCAATCAGAAGGTCAACATGTATGTTTGGTGTAGTGAAGATGTTACTCATGAACTTGAAGAGTTAGGGGTAAAAGACAAAATTCAGGATCTGTTTGAGCTACGTGAAGAAGCATGCATGCACAGACAAGAAACCGATTACATGCCAGCATTTACAAACTAAACAATGAGAGTGCAGTAAACGCTACGCCGCTAATTGAGATAGGTATTCCATAGGGAATACCTTTTTCAAATAAATTTGTCTTGGTCATCAAGCCAACAATGTACATAACAACTAATTGAAAACCCCCTAAAAATCCCACCAAAACTAAGCAGGCGACGGTCAGTTCGGGCTTAATTCCGATAGAAAATGCGCACAATAGCTTGATATCACCAGCACCGAAACCACCGATTAGCCATACAATAAGTAAAACCAAGAATATAATAGAAGTAATGGTTGCTGATTGGATGAAATATCCAAAGTAAAAGGAAGCAATAAAGTTTGTAATAAATAATAATTTGCAAATTTTATTGGGTAATGTTCGGTACTTATGATCGCTGATACAAGATTGAACCGCGCAGACGATATTTATAATTACTACATTAATTTCAATGATGTTATCTAAGTTCATATTAGAATAGTAACGCGGTAGTCAATATATTCAAAGTGAAAGTACATAAAGTTTATTTATCACCCCATAAATAACGTATCACCTTATTGTGATAATAAAAAATTATAATCGTATAAAAACTTATAATTTGTTGTGACGGTTTTTGGGTGATTTAATTCCAACTGAAATATACACGGGCTAAGGCCAACATTTTAGAGGAACATTATGTACTACAAAACTTTAGCTAAGCTTGCAGAGCTTAAAATGAAATTTGAAGATGACATTCGCGGTGTAACTGCTGTGGAATACGCAATTATTGCAGTTGTAATGTCAGCGCTTGTACTAGCAGCATTTCAAACTGATGCGCTTAAAAATGCAATTACTGGTGCCTTAACTGCAGTAACTGACAACCTAACTACAGCAACTGGTAGTTAATTAATTTAATACACTGCTTTATTTCTAGGGGCGAATGCCCCTATTTAGTTACCACATAGACTCATTATGAATAGAACAATTATTCTTGTACTTGTTACTCTCGTTATTTTTTCTATCTTTGTTTTTATAAACAATACCTATCTTTCTTCAACTGGTGAAGAGCAAGAAAAAGTTATTAAGTCGGAGCCGAAAGTCGCCGTGTTAGTCGTGAGTGGCGAGGCGAAAAAAGGTCAAATAATAAAGTCCTCCATCCACAAGGCGGAGTTAGTTAACTTATCACAAGTTGAAAGTGTAGATTACACTCCCAAGGATGAAATTCACATTGAACCAGGTGCGTTATTTAAACGAGATTTAAATCCAGGTGAGCTTATATCCCAAGAGGACATTTCAAACCCAGGCGATAGGGATTATATGTTTTTGTCTGTTAATAAGGGAGAGTTACCTTACTTTTACCACGTAACGGGTCTTGGAATTGTACAAACATTATCGCTTTATCCGGGAGACAAAGTCAGTTTTGTTTCTACAACCTCTTCTGAAACGAACTTGCTAGAAGATGGCTACGGTGATGTTGGAGGTTTGGTTAGCCGCGTAATTATCAGCGGAGCTAGGGTTCTTCAGGTCATAAAAGGTGAAGAAGACGAAGACGCTCAGGATGCTGAAGATAAGCAATATAGCATCGTCGTCGCATTAAGAATGCGTGATGTATTAAAGCTTGAAATGGCGCAAAAAGTGGGTGACGTCAATATTGTTCCTGCTGAGATTGAAAACCGCTATTTATCAATTCGTAGCAGTGACTTACTAGAGACACAATTTGGTGTCCGAGAGTTAAGAGGCCAAGACTAAATGATAGCAAATAAAACTAAGTCGGCAGCTCTGATATGTCTTATTCTTGCGTTACCTTCTTATGCTTCGCAATTGATGAGTTTAGATCAAGGGGCTGCTAAAACAATTAATCTAAAACGTCAGATTGCTACTGTTTTTGTCGCAAACCAACAAATCGCTGACTATAAAATAATTGATGACAACAAGGTCGTAGTATATGGCGTTGGTCAAGGTAGCACGTCGGTTATTGTATATGATCGTGGCGGAAACGAAATCTACAACGCTGAGCTAGTGGTAAATCAAAGCTTGCGACTGTTGAAGCAAACTATTATTGCGCGCTTTCCGGATGAAAACGTTGTTGTTTCGAATGTTGGTGACCAAGTGGTACTCGATGGCATAGTCAGTAGCGAAGAGGTCAAACAAAAAGTGTATCGCCTGGTAGGTGAGATGCTAAAGAAAGAACGCCGCAGGCACACTTATGAGCTAAGGGATGCAGACGGAGAAGAGTATGATGAATTAGACTATACCTCTCGCTTTACTTACGATCAGGTGATCAATCATCTTAAAGTTCTAACCACAGAACAGATCAATGTAAAGCTAACCGTCGCAGAAGTATCTAGTTCATTTTTATCCGAGCTGGGTGTCAGCTACAGCGATAGCGGTGAGCCAGGAAAGTTCGTCAATAAACTGCTTGATTTCACAGCGCAAGATATTGTGTCGGTTATCTCTGCGAGTGGTGATGACAAGATTGGTCAGGTGCTCGCTGAACCTAACTTATCAGTGATTTCCGGAGAGCAAGCGAGCTTTCTTGCTGGTGGCGAAATACCTATCGCTGTGCGTGATGAAGACGGTATAAGCATTAGTTACAAAGAGTACGGTGTTAAGTTGGCCATGGTCGCGAAAGTGACAGATTCGGAAAACATCCGTCTTACTCTGATACCTGAAGTCAGTTCAATTGATGAATCAAACAAAACATCAACGGGCTTAATCTCTGTCCCTACATTAAGAACTCGACGAGCGCAGACGACTGTGCACCTCAAAGACGGACAAAGTTTTGTACTCGCAGGCCTATTGACTTCAGAAGAACGGGAAGCATTAACCAAAATTCCATTCTTGGGAGACATTCCAATTTTAGGTGCGTTGTTTAGTCATACGACAACAAACCGTTCAAAAACGGAACTGATTATCGTAGCAACGGTAAATCTTGTTGATCCGGTTGAATCAGAACAGGTCAAGTTACCAAGCTTTAAGCGCACCAGCGATATCGAACGATTGTTGCGTATCGACCTATCAGAACTTAATGAGCCCGAACTCGAAGGAACCATAAAACAGGGAGGTTTCAACTAATGCGTTGGATAGTCATTTCCATGCTGGCGTTACTTAGCGTTGCATGTAGCCAAGTAGATACAACAAACTCAAGCGTTATTGAACAATTGGAAGAGCGATTGGAGTTTGATACCACCCAAGGTGACGATTCAATGGGACGAGCGGTTGCTTTCATTCGTGACGTCAAGAGGCGTCAACCGAAAGCCCGTTTTCTTGTCGAATACAAAACGGGCTCAAGTGAGTTTGTCGCAACGCTACACGGTAAGTTCAAAACTGAGGGCGTGGCAAAGGATAGATATAAAGTTGCCTTAGCCGAAGAAAGTCAAGCCAAAAACATTTTAATTACTGCTAAGTACGTGCGAATTCAAAGTAGCGATTGTGGCGCAATGACGTTCAGCAAGAGAGAGGTTTACCGATTTGGCTGCAGCGTTGAACATAATCGAAATATCAGCTTAGTTAATCCAATCACACGAGTTCAGTAGGCATGGATCTAGATATCTTATTTAAAAACTCTTCTTCGAAAGTGAAGGAGAGTGTCTCCGCAAAAGATCTTGTTGTTTCTGATGATGCTGAGTTTATTGAGTCTGTTAATGACTTATACGCTATTGAAGGGTATGCGAAACCGATTGAGGTGTCTGACATCGAGAATGACAGTGCTTGGAATCACTCAGGGGTTAGGCTTAACCACGTTATATTGGACTTGCGTGGTGTGAGCAACATTGTTGATCAGACCTCGGAGATTGCAACACAATTAGATGTGACGATTTCATTGCTTGTTTTGTGTGATGTTGATTCGATTAAGCTACGTAACCAGGTTCATTCCCTTGGAGCTAATTATGTCCTATGGGATTCGGATCTTGACGGATTACTCGCGGCAATTAAGTCAAGCGATGAACAAGAATCCGGTGCTAAACGCACCCGAGTTGCTAAGCGTATTTTAGTCTTAGGAACAAAGGGAGGGGTCGGGGTTTCGAGTGTCAGTTCGCTACTGTGTCACTCTCTGGCGGGGCAGGCTAATCTAAAAACCTTGCTGGTCGATCATGATTCTGGCGCAATGAATAGTGATATCTATCTTGGTGTTAAAGGTCATAAGCCTAAACAAAACAGTATCGACTTAAACCAAATTGATATCGATGATGCGATTGCCAAGACGTATGTTCATTCCGTGGTAGACAAGCTTGACTATCTGGTTTTAGAGAAGAACATCGCTTGTCTGTCCGACCACGCGACAACCTTATATAACTTGTCTAATCAACTGGTCGATCAATATAACTTCATCATCGATTCCGTACCGCTTTCTTGTTATGAAGAGATTCATGATCAAGAGCTGAACGAAAAATACCACCGTATTTTTGTTGTGTGTGACCCGTCAGTCGCATCACTGCGTTCGTACAATCTGCTCAAGAAAAAGTTCGGTAAAGCCGAGCATGAGCTGGTGTTTAATCTCAACCGACCTGCAAAAGACTTTATGGTCACTCTTACAAGTGCCAAAGAACGAATCCGCGCTAAGAGTAGCATCGACTTTTTCTATGAGCCGGCGCTGGAAAAACAGCTCATTCAGCAAGGCATCGGCCAGTTCATGAAGTCAAAATCGTCGGCGTCGGTAGCCAATATGGTCGCTGCCTTAACGGGTAAGAAGATCAAAACCAAATCACGTTTCTCACTGTTTAGAAAATGAATCAAATAAAAGAAATATACATCCAACTTAGAGATGAAATCTTTGATGCATTGGATGCAGCAACGCTAGTTGAAATTAGCACCCAAGAGCTTGAAGAGCAGTTAAAAGAATCAGTCAACATTCTGATTGATAAAAAGAAGCTGCAAGTGAGCTCTCTCAAACGTGTAGAACTTGTTAAAGCGCTTCTTGATGAGCTTAAAGGTCTTGGGCCGCTACAAAAGCTCGTCGATAACGACGACATTTCGGACATCATGATCAATGGCCCATCAGACATCTTTATTGAGATTGGTGGCAAGGTCGAAAAATCTCCAATTCAGTTTGTTAATGAGAAGCAACTCAACACTATTGCAAAACGGATCGCTTCAAATGTCGGCCGTCGTATTGACGAATCTAAACCCTTGTGTGACGCGCGTTTACTAGATGGAAGCCGTGTCAATATTGTCATCCCTCCGTTGGCGATTGATGGCACTTCTATATCAATTCGTAAGTTTAAAGAGCAAAAGATTAAGCTTGAGAATCTGGTTGAGTTTGGCGCTATGTCGGTAGAGATGGCAAAACTGTTGTCAATTGCCAGCCACTGTAAATGCAATGTTCTCATATCGGGTGGTACAGGTTCTGGTAAAACCACGCTGCTCAATGCGCTGTCGGGTTTTATCGGCGAAACTGAGCGTATTGTGACCATTGAAGATGCGGCAGAACTGCAGTTGCAAAAGCCACATATTGTTCGTCTCGAAACACGTCAGGCAAGTGTTGAAGGTACTGGTGAGGTTTCGGCACGCGAGCTTGTTATCAACGCACTGCGTATGCGTCCGGATCGCATAATCGTTGGTGAGTGTCGTGGCGGCGAAGCGTTTGAAATGCTGCAGGCGATGAACACTGGCCATGATGGTTCTATGTCGACCTTACACGCCAACACACCCAGAGATGCTATTGCTCGTACCGAAAGCATGGTGATGATGGCGACGGCCAGTCTGCCAATTGCAGCGATTCGACGCACCATTGTTAGTGCGGTTGATTTGATCGTACAGGTCAAGCGCTTACATGATGGTAGCCGTAAAGTTATGTACATATCAGAGATCATCGGTATGGAAGGCGACAGTGTCGTAATGGAAGACATCTTTCGTTACGAAGCAAGCCCAGAGATGAAAGACGGTAAGATCGACGGAGAGTTCCGTACCCCGGGTTTGTCGACCCGCTCAGTGATCTATGAACGAGCCAGGTTCTTTGGCCTTGAGCAGACGGTTAGGGAGATTTTCGCGTGACCTTATTATTAATACTTGCCTGGGTCGGTTTGGCGGTTTATTGGCTGAGTGTACGTACACGTCAAAATAGCAAACTCAATAAGCTAATTCAGATGGAAGCTGAGTTTGAGGGCGTAAAAGGAGTACGATCGGTTATTGACGCCCAGCAGTTTGAAAAAGATTTCAAAGCTCGCTTACGTCAACAATATAAAGCGATGGTAAAAGTCTTTCAGCCGCATATGCCGCTCAAACTGTTGGTGTTTTTCTCAGTTTCTTCAATCGCCATTTACACCATAAATGCGTTCTTTTTTCGCCAGGACTTCGTCACATGTTTAGTGATCTTAGAACCTATTTTGTTTGTGATGTTTTTTATCAAGCTCAAACAAAGACAGGAAGAGAAATTTAAAACCAACTTTCCTGATGCGCTAAATATTCTTAGTGGGGCGATCTCATCCGGCCAAAGTATCGTCCATGCATTCGAATATGTGGGTAAACAACTCAATAACGAAGTAGGTAACGAGTTTAAATTTATGGCCGAACGATTACTCATCGGTGAAGACCCAGATGATGTGCTGGAAAGAAGTGCCACCACTTTTCCCTACTTGGAATACTTTTTCTTTGCTTCAACCATTCGCATCAACTTGAGTCGGGGTGGGCAACTTAAAGACGTTATCAACAGAATTAACCGACTAATGTTCGACTCAAGAGCGGTAGAAAAAAAGAAAAATGCGTTGACGTCAGAGGCGCGAGCATCGGCGAAGATCATTGCCTGCTTGCCGGTAATCTTTCTGGTGATTTTAAAGTTTACCAGTCCGGAAAATTATAGCTTCGTGATGTTTGAACCTGGTGGCCAGCCGATTTTTTACTACGTGTTGATCAGTGAGTTTATTGGCTTTGTTTGTATCTGGCTTATCTTGCGAGGTGTCAACTAATGAGTCTGGTAAACATCGTGCTTTGGGGTGTCGCTTTGCTATTCTCGTTGCTCGTCGCTGGGGGCGTGCTTAAAGCGTGGGACAATGCACGGGCAAACATTGCGACAAGAAAAATCATCGGCTCGACCAGAGAAGAACGTAAGCGGATTGATCTGGTCAAAACTGCACTATCTCAGTTTAGCTTCAATAAAGAAGAGACACGTAAAAAGCTCGTTGCGGCTGGGTTTTATAGTGATTATCTGGCCGATGTGTACTACCTAATGAAAATCATTCCCTTCACACTCTGTTTAGCTTTGATTGGTTTTGATTATTTCAAGGGCGAAACCGAGGTCGCCTTTTCATTGCTTTACCTGTTGGGCGCTTTAGGTTTGTTCATTATTGGACCTGATGCGTTTGTCGCAAGCAGAGGTAGCGCAAACACCAAACATATTAGTTCTAGACTGCCGTTTCTGCTTGATCTGATGAATGTCTGTGTTCATACCGGTATGACAATTGAGTCAAGCCTAGATTACTTATCCAAGGAGCTGGTGACCGTTGACCGCAATTTAGCTTATGTAGTTCGTGTCACTGTCGATCGCTCGCGATTGGTAGGTTTAGAAAAAGCCTTAGAAGAGTTTTATGACTTAGTGCCGACCAGCGAGTCACAAAGCTTCGTCATGACCATGGTTCAGAGTCTTCAATTTGGTTCCTCCATTGGACCTGTGTTAGCGACGCTAGCAACGGATATTCGTGAATTGAACATGATGGATCTGGAAGAAAGGATAGGAAAAATGGGGGCCAAAATGTCTATCCCGCTGATCGCTTTCATCATGGTACCTATCGTCGTACTGATTGCCGCTCCAGGTATTTTAAGGATGTTGATGTGAAAAAATTAATACTTTGTTCGCTACTGTTAACGGGTTTTTTAGCAGGTTGTACAGCAGTGAATACCGAGCTGCAAACCAAAGAAAAGTTATTGATTGGTTCAGGAAATGACCAGCAACTGATTGAGTTTTACAAAGCAAATTTAAAACTCGAACCGATTTATAAAGCCAAGCTTGTCGACCTCTACTTGTCGCAAAAAGACATTAAGTCTGCAGAGTTGTATAGAAATACTTATACAGAAGACGATTTGGAAGAGCCTGAGTTTATATTGACCAATGCTCGTCTTGATTATCAGAAAAAAAACTATTCTCAAGCCTTAGCCAATCTGGATTTGTATCTGGATGAAGGTGGCGAAAAGGGTCAATTCCATCTGCTCAAAGGAAAAATATTGGCTCAGCAGAAGCGATTCTCACAAGCGATTGAGCAGTTTGAAGAGAGCAGAAAGCAAGGCGCGTCTGACAGGGAAGCGGGCAACAATATTGCGGTGGTTAAGATGATGCAGGCTGACTACCTTGGTGCGACAGATACTTTGTACGATTTGTACATCGCAAGTCCAAGCGATAAGAAGGTCCGTTCGAATCTGATTATTTCTTCTGTAAATGCTCAACGTCCCGATATTGCGTTGGAGGTTCTTCGGCACAGTAACAGTGACGAGCAGGCGCGAAAGCAACTAACGGCATTAATGCGCTCAATCAAAAAGAACAAAAGGAGCAGTAGTTCAGTGAGTCAGCCAACAGTAAAAACGTCCGTTAAATCGTTAGGCTCGGGCGCAAGTTTTGTAGCACCAACCAATAAGGTGAGCCATTTGGTTAGCGGCAGTGAGGTTCAACAAGCGAAAAGTAGCATCGATGGCTCAGTGCTTGATCCGAATAAGCTCAAACCAGGAGTAAGGCCGATTTATCGTGTTCAGGTGTTAGCGACTTATACCGCGATACCATCCGATTTTCTTAATTACCTGCAGACCAATTACGGAACCGTCTATTCGTACACCCACGGCTTATGGAAGCGTTATTGTATTGGAGAGTTCGATGATTTGAATGAGGCTAAGACTTTCCTTGCCAGCTTAGATATTAAAGGGGCGTTCGTGGTTGATTACACCAAGAAGAGGTACGTGCGACTATGAAGCGCTTTAAGCAGAAAGGCTCTTTAACCATAGAAGCGGCAATGGGAATACCTCTGTTTTTAGCCATTATCTTTGGCTGGGTCGAGATTTGTATCCTCACGTTCAATATGAGTATGACGGATCACGCTTTAACCACTGCGGTAATGCGCACCAAAAAAGCCGGAGACTCAAGCAATAGTAACAAGATTAATTACGGTCAAATGATCAAAGATGAGCTCAATAAAGCTGGTGGGGCTTTATGGAGTAACGGCGTAAAGCCTGGCAGTGTTCAGATCCGGGTCGACTACTTTAAAGACTACGGCGGTTTTTTAAAGTGTACCGATGCTTACCCGTCATCTGAAGAGTGTCCTGATAAAAAAGATCAGCCGGAAGATATGGCTCTGGCGGTATACAACCTTGAGTACACCTATGATCCGCTGGTGTCGATTTGGTTTCCTGACATGGTAATCAAACGAGAGGTGATCACTATTCAAGAGTACGAGCGTTGCTCGTTTAAAGTTGGACGGGGGGCTGGTTGTGCGAGTTAAACAAACAGGTTCCTTTGCTGTAGAACTGGCGTTAGTGCTGGTATTTGCCTCAGGCTTATTCTTGGTTGTGGTGAACTACATGTTGGCGATCAACAAAAAAGGCCAGCTCGATAGAGCAGCGTATTCAATGGCAACCATTCTGGCAGAAAGAAAACAGTTGTTTAGCGCAGATCTAGATATATGCGCCGGAGACTGCCGCAAAACGGAACATGAAACCTATTCGATCGCGTCGGCGTCGTTAAAGCGAATGATTCCCAATTTTGAAAAATCTAAATTGGGCATGCGTATCGACGAAGTTCGCCTTCAAGAGACCTTGCTTCCAAGCGGAAAGATTCAATACAAGCGAATCCAGAAAACACTAACTAAAGGCGCAATCCATGGTTGTGATTTCCCGGATATGAGCGACATAACTAAAGATAAGGCAGTTGAGTTGCTGCCTGTGACTTCGCGAGGACGAAGACTGCCTTTGTATCAAGTCTCCTTGTGCTATGAGATTCCAGTAAATCTAATCGGCGTGGCAAATGGTGAAATGCTTCGTTTGATCAGTACTTCTTATTCATTTGCGAGGGTCTGATATGCCAACGATCAGTAAAAATCGAGGAGTAGCAGGAATACTCTTTATCGGTCTGCTACCTATCATGGTCATTTTCATGGCTTTTTCGATGCAAATGTCACAACAGATGTTGGCGCATGCGCGTGTGTTAGAGGCGGCAGAAGTCGCCAGTTTGGCTCTAATCGCAAGTCCTAAGGAGTCGGAAGACGATAATGTCAAATATGCACGCCAGTTAGTGGATAGATATGTGGTTGATAATATCAATGATGTCGATGTTGAAGTCTACACGCGTAAATGTGAGTACAAAGATGGTTGTGTACAGGCTAGCGGTGAGGTTGCGCCTTTTAGTGATTTTGTCGTAAGCGCGAAAGCTGAACATAAATCGTGGATCGCGTACGAAGAAGCGGAGCTGAAACCAGAGTTTGAAGTCGCAGGTAAGTCCGTGACGCGCAAATACCTTCCCCAACCGGTTGATGTTTACTTTATTGGCGACTTTAGTGGCTCGATGACAGGTCACTGGAAAGGGGGAAAAACCAAGCTTGATGTTGTTAAGCAAACCATCGAGCGTGTGGTGGAAGATATCGCAGATTTTAATACCGAAGAAAAAAGCCGTGTTGCGTTATTGGGATATAACCCGTTGCATGTCAAACAGACCGGAACAGTATATTTGAATGCGTACGGTTATCGCAGATCTTGGCCGAAAAAAATCGCTTACGATTATGCTCGAGGGACCACTGCGCAAACTGTGGCAAAAATGTTTGATCCACCAAGCGTATATTCGCGAGTGCAAGAGTATGTTCGTGGGATGTCACGTCTCGACGTTGAGAACCTTGTTGTGAATAACGACCGATTTGTCGACTATTACAAGTTTTACGATATTCCGCTCACAGAGGATTACACCCACTTTAAAGCTCGACTGGCAAGTGCTTGGTTGGGCGCAGAAGGGGGCACCTCGTCATGGAATGGAATTATCGCTGCTGCCCAAGAGGCAAATAGAGCAACCAACATCAACCCTGAACAAGTATTTATCGTCCTGTCAGATGGTGCTGACAACGATACTAACTATTTACAGCGACTGGTGAATCAGGGGCTGTGCACAAAGCTACGTTCAACCATATCCGCTAAAAGGAATCGATTCCAAAGCAAAACGGGCAGCGCTGGTAAAACCAAAGTGACGATGGGCGTTATTGGTGTGGACTATCGGGTGAAAGAATCGGATGGATTTGGGGATTGCTTCGGTCGCAAAAACATCTATCACGCCAAAGATGGTGATGACGTTTACAAATACATTCTAAACCTAATTAATGAAGAAACAGGAAGACTTAAGGATTAACATGAAATACCCAGTAATTATTACTTCACTTTTACTATCACCGCTGGGTTATGCGAACTGCTTAGGTAGCGTTGATGAATACATAACATCAACTACCTTGGTCTCTTCTCATACTGTAAAAACTCAGGTTAGCGGGCATCTAACTCAGCGTGAAGCGAAATCCGAAAACACGCTGTTAAATAGTGGCCGGGATGTGGTTCATTCTGAGGCTGCAGACGACGTATGTTTCTACGATAAAGAAACACAGTCTTTGGTGCTCAACTACGGTATAGATATTTACAAACTGTCTCCTAACCATAAACAGGTGCTAGAGCAGTACTTAGGCTTGGTAAACAATACCGCTAAGATTTACATCGAAGGACATGCCGATAGTCTAGGCGGTGAGGGATATAACAAAGCGCTGTCTGCTCGTCGAGCTAAGCAGGTTGCCAAGTATCTTAAAAGCGACTTAAAGCAAGGAAACAGAATCGTTGAACATGCCTATGGTGAAAGCTCGCCTATTTGTAACCTTGAGCAAAATAGCGCGACTGGTTGCAATCGTCGTGTTGTTATCACCATTAAGTTGTGATGCGTTGCTTAATATTTGCTTGTTTTTGTATTCTATGGGCGATGGCGATGAGTGGCGCTCTGTAAATGATAAACAGCCAGCTTTTATAGCTGGCTGCTTTTACTTGGTTGCCGCAATAACTGAGACATTGTGCAATAACAATATTGCTATTTACTGCTGATAGGTAAGTCGCTATTGGCGCCCCATTCAGTCCATGAGCCATCATATACCGCAAGATTGGTATATCCACTCAGTTCGGCTGCTAATAAAACGATACAGGCGGTAACGCCTGAACCACAGCTAAACAGAGTTTGAGATGCGTCAGCAGAAAGCGAGTTTTGCAATATCGATTTAAGTTCGTTGACCGGCTTTAGCTTGTGTTTGTCCATCAGTTCAGCGAAGGGCTGACAAACCGAATTTGGAATATGTCCGCTGCGAATGCCTGCGCGTGGCTCAGCAACTTCGCTATTAAAGCGTGCTCTTGCACGAGCATCTACGGTTAAGCTCTCGCTGTTGTCTATTTGTTGCACAACATACTTAGCATCAACAAAGTAATCAGGGTTTAGCTGACCTGAAAAATCACCAGCGACGCTCGCTACAGAATACTCTGTTGTGGTGTCAAACCCAGCGGCCTTCCACTCTGTCAGGCCGCCATCAAGAATATACACTTCATTGTGTCCCATCGCTCGTAGCATCCACCAGGCTCTTGGTGAAGCGAAAGTACCACTGTTGTCATACACGACAATCACAGAATCGTTATTCAGTCCTAACTCTTGAGCAAGTGAGTTAAAACGTTCTTCGCTTGGCATCATATGAGGGAGGGAGCTATCAGGGTCGCAGAACACTTTGTCATAGTCGAAGCGGCGTGACATTGGAATTAAGTTGGCTTTGTCCTTTTCAACTTCGCCCGGGATCTGAAAATCAATACTGGCATCAAGAATAACCAAATTGGGATCATTGAGTTGCTGATTAAGCCATTGTGGGGTAACAAGCGGTGACATACTTATTCCTTGTATTGTGATTGAAAGCACTTTATGACTGTATAGGATACATGGTCAGAAAAGAAACTCTGTTCTTGTTGAATAGTGACATGGGAATCTTTTGGGCAATCGATCTTTGGATCGGATTGAAGGAGTAGGCTTTGATTGTTATCGGTAACAACGTTGAGATAGCGCCGGTGCCCATCTAAAGATTGGGTTAGCGTTTGTGAAACAACCGTTCCAGTCACTGTTGAAGAGGAATTGGCAGGGAGAAACAAAACAGTTGCAGCGAAAACAAGGCAAAGTAATAGCATAGCAGTGAGGAAAACTTTGGGATTATTCATCGATAGATAGCCTTCCTCACTTGCTAAACAGCTTAACTACACACCGGGCAGCTAGGCATCTTCATTAAGTTCATCTCACGCCATGACATACTCATCGCGTCGAGCATTAAGATTTTACCTTGTTTAGGCGTGCCGTAGTTGGCGATAACTTTAATCGCTTCCATAGCTTGTACCGCACCAATAATACCGACGACGGGTGCCATAACACCGGCTTCAACACAGCTTAACGCCGCATTACCAAATAGGGCGCTTAAACATTGATAGCATGGTTCGCTTTCTTCTTGGTAGGTAAAGACACTGACTTGACCTTCCATACGAATCGCAGCACCGGAAACCAATGGTGTCTTCGACTGAAAACACAACTTATTTAGCTGGTTACGCGTCTCGACGTTGTCTGATGCATCAAGCACTAATGTGTGCTGTGTGATGAGTTCAGCGAGTTCATCATCTGACAAACGCTTATCAACCGTGTCGAGCTCGATGTGTGGATTTAACTGCTGCAAGGATTGAGCGGCAGAAACAACCTTCTTAACACCAATGTCGCCGTCGTGGTGGAGTACTTGGCGCTGCAAATTTGATAGCTCTACGACATCGTCATCAATTAACGTAAGCTTACCAACGCCTGCCGTTGCTAGATACTGACTGGATGCGCAACCTAAACCACCAGCACCCAGAATCAAAATTGAACTTTGTTTAAGCGCTTCTTGGCCATCAAAGTCGAATTGTTTCAGGATGATCTGGCGGTTGTAACGCAGCATCTCTTGATCAGATAAGATCTCCAATGACTGCTCCTAGTATAACGTTGAGTTAAACAGCTGGATGTTGACTGTTTCACCGGCTTCTACGCGACCACGTTCACGCTCAAGTACCACAAAGCAATTGGCAAGGCTCATAGAGCGGAACGCACCAGAGCTTTGGTTACCGGTGGTTTCAACCACAAACTTGCCATCTTCAATGGAGTAGATGCCACGTTGGTAATCTGTACGGCCAGGTGCTTTCTTGAAGGCACTCTTTGTCATCGCTGGAATTGATTCAGGCGCTGTCCATTCGCTGTGGCCAGCAAGTTTGGCTAGAAGCGGTTGTACCAGAACATACATAGTCAATACCGCAGAGACAGGGTTGCCCGGAAGACCACAGAACCAAGCGGTTGAAAGCTTACCAAACGCGAACGGTTTGCCCGGTTTAATTGCTAGCTTCCAAAAGCCTATTTGCCCTAGCTCTTCAAGAATATCTTTGGTGTAGTCGGCTTCACCAACGCTGACACCGCCAGACGTCACGACCACATCAGCCAGTGTTTGAGCTTGTTCAAACGTCGCCTTTAGGGTTTCTGGACAATCGGGAATAATGCCTAGGTCAATCGCTTCACAACCAAAGTTTTCGATTAGAGGTTTAATACCGTAACGGTTGCTGTCGTAGATTTGGCCTTCTGCGAGTGTTTCACCTAATGGTTTTAGCTCATCACCGGTTGAGAAGAAAGCAACACGCGGCTTACGGACGACGGTTACATGGCTGATACCGAGAGTCGCGATCATTGGAATATCACGCGATGTCAGACGAGCACCTTTCGCCAGTACCGTTGCACCTTGCGCAATATCGTCACCCATAGGGCGAATGTTGTTCTGAGGCTTAACATCGGTTTGATTGAATTGAATACCTGCATCGGTCACTTCGGTATTCTCTTGCATGATCACCGCGTCACAGCCTTCAGGGATCTTTGCGCCCGTCATAATGCGAATACAGGTACCTTGTGGCCATTCGCCATGGAACGGTTGTCCTGCAAATGACTTACCCGCTAAAGGCATAACATTGTTTTGCGCCAAATCTGCCAGACGCAGAGCGTATCCATCCATTGCTGAGTTATCAAATGGAGGGACGAAAATAGGGGATAGAATGTCTTCAGCTAATACGTAGCCAATTGCTTCGGCTAGGGGGAGTTGTAAGGTCGCTTGGATAGGTTTAATTGGCGACAGCATTTTTTCCATCGCATCTTCGATCGGCATCAAGCCAGGAGCATCACAGCAGCCCATATCAAAATCCTACTCTTTTATTATTGTCAGATAATCCGGTCACTTTACCACAGAAAGCCTTGTGCAATAATGACCTTCGATAAAATATGGGTGTAATTATTGATAAATCCGAGTATCCTTGTCTGCCATCCGAAAGGGGTAAAGTAAGAGGAAGTGGTATGTCAGGTCTTAGCGAATCAGCGAAGTTAGTTAAAGATGCGCTAGAGCAACGAGGATTAGAAACGCCAATGGCGCCTAATCAGTTCAGTCGAGATGAGAAAAAAGAGAAAATTCAACACCATATGCGTGAGATTCTTTCTCTGTTAGAACTTGACCTTACCGACGATAGCCTTGAAGAAACACCACAACGCATCGCAAAGATGTACGTTGATGAGATATTCTCAGGGTTAGACTATTCAAACTTCCCTAAAATCACTGTTATCGAAAATAAGATGAATGTGAGCGAGATGGTACGTGTGAAAGACATCACTGTGACCAGTACTTGCGAGCACCATTTGGTGACGATTGATGGCCGTGCTGCAGTGGCTTACATTCCTCGTGGTAAAATCATTGGCTTATCTAAGATCAATCGTATTGTTCGATTCTTTGCTCAGCGCCCGCAAGTGCAAGAGCGAATGACGCAACAAATTCTGGTGGCATTGCAAACCTTGCTAGAGTCAGACGACGTAGCAGTAACGATCGATGCAACACACTACTGCGTGAAATCACGTGGTGTGATGGATGCGACTAGCGAAACAACGACTACAGCGCTTGGTGGTATCTTCAAATCGAACCCAGCTACAAGACACGAGTTCCTACACGGAATTCGATAGGGCTGAGTAACGATTCAACCGATTTTCAAACCGCTTCGTTATTGAAGCGGTTTTTGTTTTTATCGTTAACCGAACTTTGGTTAACACATCCTTAAAGGATAAAATTGTGACAACTTCATTTAAAACGCTGAACCTAAGACCTGAGCTGACTGAAACACTTGATAGCCTTGGCTACACAGAGATGACGCCTATTCAGCAGCAAGCACTGCCGATGGTATTAGCTGGCAAAGATGTTATCGGCCAAGGTAAAACGGGTTCAGGTAAAACGGCAACGTTCTCGTTGGGCCTACTGAGCAACCTTAACGTAAAGCGTTTCCGTGTACAGACTTTGGTTCTTTGTCCAACGCGCGAGCTAGCGGACCAAGTCGCTAAAGAGATTCGCACATTAGCGCGCGGTATTCATAACATTAAAGTGCTAACACTGTGTGGTGGTATGCCAATGGGTCCACAAATTGGTTCACTTGAGCACGGCGCGCATATCTTAGTCGGTACGCCGGGTCGTATTCTTGACCACATGTCTAAAGGCCGCATCAGTCTTGATGAGTTAAATACTCTAGTACTGGACGAAGCGGATCGTATGCTAGATATGGGCTTTGAAGATGCGATTGACACCATCATCGAAGCAGCACCAGCGAAGCGTCAAACCTTGCTGTTCAGTGCAACTTTCCCTGATAACATCGATTCTTTGGCTGCTAAAGTGATGGTTAATCCAGAGATGGTTAAAGTTGAGTCAACGCACCAAAAGAGCACCATTGAGCAACGCTTCTTCAAGCTGAACACCACAGAAGAGCGTGATGATGCACTAGAAGCTCTACTTCTGACGCACAAGCCAGAATCTTCAGTTGTGTTCTGTAACACTAAGAAAGAAGTACAAAACGTAACTGATGAACTAAGCCACCGCGGTTTTAGCGTAGTTGAACTTCATGGTGATATGGAACAACGCGAACGTGAACAAGCGCTGACGATGTTTGCCAATAAGAGTATCTCTATTCTTGTAGCGACTGACGTAGCGGCACGTGGCCTGGACGTTGATAACCTAGACGCCGTATTTAACTTTGAGTTGTCACGTGACCCAGAAGTGCACGTACACCGCATAGGCCGTACTGGCCGCGCGGGTTCAAAAGGTGTGGCATTTAGTTTCTACAGCGAGAAAGAAGAATACCGCGTTGCGCGTATTGATGAATACATGGATATTGCAATCAATGCATCAGAGCTACCAGAGAAGCCTGTTGAACGCGCTTTCTATCCAAAAATGCAGACGATTCAGATCCTTGGCGGTAAAAAGCAAAAGGTTCGCGCTGGTGATATCTTAGGTGCGCTAACTAAGCAAGCAGGCTTAGACGGTAAGAAAATCGGCAAGATTAATATCCTAGCGATGGTTTCTTATGTCGCGGTTGAGCATGACATTGTTAAGCCAGCGCTTAAGCAGTTACAAACGGGTAAAATGAAAGGGCGTAACTTTAAAGCTCGTATCATGAAGTAATTCTGTAGCTCGTATAAATACAAAGAACCCCGCCATTTGGTGGGGTTCTTTTGTTTGAATGAGCTGAAATCAAATGTTGTGGAATAAGATCTCTAGCCTAATCGTGGCTTTGAATTCACCTTCACGCTCAGTGTCGGGCTCTTTAGACCAATTGTATTCCGGCGTTAATTCGTAAAAGAACCAAGGACGCAAAATGTTTTGACGATAGGTGACCGACATGTGCGTGTTGGAAATATAATGGTACGGACGATTGGTGCCGGTTGTACTCAATTGATAATTCAGTGCTTGTTGGTCTGAGATATGTTGGTAGAGGGTAAGGCCTGAGCCTAGCTCCCAACCTTTAATATCATCTTCATAGGTGGCGAAGTTGCTCCAGCGAAGTAAGAATTCAGGACTAAAAGAGTAATCGAGGTCGAGCTTGGTGGATTCCCCAGTCAGTTTTTTCTTTTGATACACTTTTTGCGTCGCTCGCAGCAGCAGATCTTCAGAAATCGGATAGGTATATCGAAAACGTGCTTCTGCGCCAGGATGAGCGGTTATCTTAAAGTTAAGGCTAGTTTGCTCGCTGTTGAGCCAGTCGTATCGCAGCGCAAAGATATTCTCAGCCTCATCGCTGCTGCTTGGGAAAAGCCCGAACAGGTCATCTTCATCATCTGATTCAATGACAAGTTTTACTCGCTTGGTTACTTTGGGTAAATAAAACCGAGCCTTTAAGCGAGTTTTATATTGGTAGCCTTCACCTTCCACATAAGAAAAGTCGTTTCGCCATCGAATCACACTACCAGCGTTGGCATCTTCATCAATACGCTCATCAACAAAGAAGTTATCAAACCATATTGCAGGCTGACAAACGCGGCTATTTACGTAATTAAAAGCGGTATCAAGGATTTGTGCTGAATCGGGCTGGCTGTGACATGAAGAGTAATCGACTTCATCTTCAGCCAAACAAGTAACGCTTACAAATAAGAGTGGGAGAGCAATTGAGCGCAATGGAAATACAACTATAGAAAACCTAGAGACAAGTATGGCGAGGATTGATTCGCTTGGTCAATAACTAAGTTGATTGATGAACTGAAAGTATAATGCCAATCGCAGAAGTGATTGGCATTTTGAATGATTAGGATTGAGCGATTTGTGCGTACTGGCGAAGTAGGTCGGTCAACGTCGTTACCCATTCAAGTGCGTTTTGCGGGCTCTGCTTTAGGATAACCTCGACATGATTACAGTGCGTCTCTAACGGTATTGCTCGTTCAAGATGGAAAGAAACCGTGTAAAAGTGCCACAGCAATAGGCGCTGCATACGCAGAATGTTTTGTCCTTTGTTTTCTGACTCGCTAAACAGCGCAGGGAGCTCACTGAGGGCGATCGCATTCATTCGAAGCATGGCATCAAACTGTGCTTCTTGCAGTTTATCTTCGTTTTCAGTTTCACTTTGCTCGAAAGTAAAAAGCTCCGTCATAGACTCTTCAGGAACAAGTCGATGAACCATACGAAGGCTAAGCTCTTCGAGTTCATCTCGAGACATTACAGAGAGAGATTGATAAGTGTAATCGCGTTGCATGGTTTTTCTCAGAGATGATGAGTAGGGCAGGTATTCTAACGGCTCAGCCGCAGATTACCAGATGTAGCAGTTACGCTATAGGCAAAAAAATCCCCGCATGTCGGCGGGGAAACTTTATTGTTGTGCTTGCTAGGTTAGCCTTGACGTTGTTAGAGAACTTATTCTTGTCGTAAATCTCATCCATTAAAATTAGAAGCTATTGATAACTTAGCCAGTAAATAATCAATATTTATTCGTTAGCTCTCGCAAAATGTGATGTCTATTCAACAAATCCTCGCCCGGAAATTTCTCAAAATATCGTTAAAGCAAGGACTCAATTTAGACATTTTGATTGAAAGATGAACGCTTGAACGTTTGCGTGAAAATATGTGATGAATATCTCACTTGTGGCGCTATACTTTCCGCCCGGTTGAGAGTAATCGCTCTACCAATACAAGCCGTCACACGGAATGGTGAATGACCCCACGGACAGGACCAGCTATCTATTCAATGCTTGTAGAGGTAATTTTAAATGAATGTATTATTTGGCTTAATCGGTGTGGCATCTTTGCTGCTGTGCGCAGTGTTGCTATCAGAAAGTCGAAAATCAATTAACTGGAAAACAGTATCGCGCGCGTTAATGCTTCAAGTAGGCTTTGCCGCGTTAGTCTTGTATTTTCCTTTAGGCCAAGCGGCTTTAACATCCTTAAGTGGTGGTGTTTCAAGTCTATTGGGCTTCGCCGATGAAGGGATCAAATTCCTGTTTGGCGACTTAGCTAGCACTGGCTTCATTTTTGCGGTTCGCGTCCTTCCTATTATCATTTTCTTCAGTGCCCTTATTTCTGCCCTTTACTACTTAGGCATCATGCAAAAAGTTATCGAGTTTATCGGTGGCGGCATCCAAAAGTTCTTAGGCACCAGTAAAGCAGAGTCGTTAGTTGCGACAGGTAACATCTTCCTTTCACAGGGTGAATCTCCACTTCTTGTTCGTCCTTTCCTTTCACGAATGACTCGTTCTGAACTGTTTGCTGTAATGGCTGGTGGTATGGCATCGGTCGCGGGTAGTGTACTTGGTGGCTATGCTGGCTTAGGCGTAGAGCTTAAATACCTAATTGCAGCAAGCTTCATGGCAGCACCAGGTAGTTTGATGATGGCTAAAATCATCGTACCTGAGCGCGATACTCCCGTTGATCAATCGGATATCGAGATGGATCAAGCGCAAGAAAGCAACGTGATTGATGCACTGGCAAGCGGTGCGATGAACGGTATGAAAGTCGCGGTTGCAGTCGGTACTATGCTTATTGCTTTCGTGAGTGTGATTGCAATGGTTAACACTGGCCTAGAAAGCCTAGGTGAAGTGGCAGGCTTTAGCGGTATCACACTGCAAGCACTATTCGGTTACCTGTTCTCGCCGCTAGCGTGGTTGATTGGTGTTCCTTCAAATGAAGTACTAATGGCTGGCTCATACATTGGCCAGAAGATCGTAATGAACGAGTTCGTTGCTTTCATCGACTTTGTTGAACACAAAGCGCTGCTATCTGAGCATACTCAAGTTATCGTTACTTTCGCACTGTGTGGTTTTGCTAACATCGGTTCGATTGCTATTCAGCTTGGCTCTATCGGTGTTATTGCTCCAGAGCGTCGCTCAGAAGTGGCTAACCTTGGTATCAAAGCGGTGCTAGCAGGTACATTAGCTAACCTGATGAGTGCGTGTCTAGCGGGTATCTTTATCCTGCTTTAATCAATACCAAGTTTCAAAACATTAAGCCCAGAGTGAATGCTCTGGGCTTTTTTATGTTTTGGATTGTTGTTTTTGGTTGTTGGTGTTCGGGCTATTGGTCTCGAAGTTGCTCAGTGATGTAATCAATAAACCCACGCAGTCTAGCCGGCATATATTTGGTCTGCGGGTATTGCATCGCAATTGCACCGTGGTAGTTACTCTTGATTGTCCAATCTGATAAAACAGGCACGACTTGCTTTTGTGAGATGGCATCGGCAATCACAAAGTCATGAAATATCCCAATTCCTAGCGCATTTTTCACACCAGTTAAGCGCATCTGGGAGTGGTTCACCGCGTAGCGTCCAGATACCGACACGGAGTGATACTCATCGTCTTTGAAAAAATCCCAAATATGGTCACGATCGTTTTCCGCAAGGTACAAACAATCGTGTTGCTCTAACTCTGTTGGGTGTGCGGGCATACCTCTTTGAGCGATGTAATCAGGACTCGCACAGAGCACCAGATTAGTTTTACTCACTTCTTTTAGTACCAAGTTTTCATCCGGTTTATCGGTCAACTTGAAGGCGACATCAATGCCATCACGAATAAGATCTATCTCCCCATCCGCAACACGCAGCTTAAGCTGTATCTCAGGGTATTTTCGTAAGAACGGGACAACGTGGGGCTGCAATACAGAGTTTAGAAATGCTTCTGGCGCCGCGACGGTGAGTGCACCTGACATCTCTTCATGGGCCGATGTCGAAAGCTCAACCGCTTGTTTTGCCGCGTTTAGCATTACCATTGCTTGGTCGTAAACTTGCTGGCCTGCGCGAGTGATAATCAGCTTGCGAGTGGTACGTTCAAATAGCTTGACCGACAGTGATGACTCAAGCCGAGTAACCAGTTTACTCAACGCAGAGGGTGTCACATTCAATTGCTTCGCCGCCGCGGTAAAGCTGCCTTCATCGACAATAAGAATGAAGCTAGCAAGATCCGGAAGTAGGGCGATGAGTTTGGTATTTTTCATAATCCGTTCGGGTTAATTGTTTGTTAATAATGTTATCTTGAGATTACGATCGCAGTTTATGACTGCGCTGTACGATATGTTGAAAGCGTCGTAATAGTCAAAGGAGATGACTTATGCAGCAAGCCACTACGTTACTCGATCTTTGGTCCATGCTTGAAAACATCTTATTTGCAACATTGGGTGTCTTCGCATTTTCTGTAATGACATTAATGCTCGAAAATCGAGAGTAAAATCTTGTTTTCTCAGTATGACTAGCCTTTGACGGGCGTACCATGCCACGTTTGGTCGCCCTTAGGTTTTTTCCCGCACATCAACCTCTAAGCTTACCCCATTCAAACATCAATAATAACAACCTTATAAGCAGCAACCTGTGACTTTGGTCATTAAACGCTCTTATTTGTGCCTTCAGTTCACTAATGTTTTTCCACTCGGTGGGATAATGAAAATTTCGTGCTTGAATTACACTTAAGACATTAGAAATTTGCTCTTCAGAACTTGTTTGTTACAGCAAGGCTGAAGACGGGTAGCAAGTGATAACGACTTGCCAATAATAACTAGGAAGGAATTTGCAATGTCTTCTGCATTCTACAATCAGATCCAACAACAAATCGAAGAAGTAAAGGAAGAAGGCCTTTACAAATCTGAGCGCGTAATTACTTCTCAGCAGCAAGCCGCTGTTAAGATCTCAACAGGTGAAGAAGTACTTAACTTCTGTGCGAACAACTACCTTGGTCTAGCGAACCACCCTGAGCTTATCGAAGCAGGTAAAGCGGGTATGGAACAGCACGGCTTTGGTATGGCGTCTGTACGTTTCATTTGCGGTACTCAAGATATCCACAAAGAGCTAGAAGACAAGCTTTCAACATTCCTGGGTAAAGAAGATACTATCCTTTACACGTCTTGTTTCGACGCGAATGCAGGCCTATTTGAAACAATCTTAGGCAAAGAAGATGCAATCATCTCTGACGCACTAAACCACGCTTCAATCATCGATGGTGTACGTCTATGTAAAGCCATGCGCTTCCGTTACTCGAATAACAACATGGAAGAGCTTGAGCAGCAACTTATCGCAGCGAAAGAAGCCGGTGCTCGACACATTCTTATCGTGACTGACGGTGTTTTCTCAATGGACGGCGTAGTTGCGAACCTTCCAGCTATCTGTGACCTAGCAGATAAGTACGGCGCACTGACAATGGTTGATGACTCGCACGCTGTTGGCTTTATGGGTAAAACGGGCGCTGGTACGCACGAGTTCCATAACGTTGTAGACCGTATCGATATCATCACGGGCACGCTTGGTAAAGCAATGGGCGGCGCGTCAGGCGGTTACACGTCTGGTAAAGCTGAAGTGATTGACTGGCTACGTCAGCGTTCTCGTCCGTACTTATTCTCTAACTCTGTTGCGCCTGCGATCGTAAACGCTTCAATCCGCGTTCTTGATCTATTGAAAGAGAGTGGCGAGCTTCGTGACCGTCTATGGGAAAACGCAGTACACTTCCGCGCACGTATGGAAGACGCTGGTTTCACTATGGGTGGCGCAGACCACGCAATCATCCCAATCATGCTGGGTGATGCAAAAGTAGCGGCTGAGTTCGCTGAGCGTGCACTTGAGAAAGGCATCTACGTAGTGGGATTCTCATTCCCTGTGGTACCAAAAGGTCAAGCACGTATCCGTACTCAGATGTCTGCAGCGCACTCACGCGAGCAGCTAGATCGTGCGATCGACGCATTCATCGCAGTTGGTAAAGACATGGGTATCATCTAATTTTCGCAATAGACGAAAATAGAAAACAAAAATTATTGATTCTCGCCCGAACGGTGGGCGAGATGAATTAGGTAACAATATGAAAATCAAAGCTCTTTCTAAGCTAAAGCCTGAAGAAGGCATCTGGATGACTGAGGTTGAGAAACCTGAAGTTGGCCACAACGACCTTCTAATCAAGATTAAGAAAACGGCGATCTGTGGTACAGACGTACACATTTACAACTGGGACGAATGGTCACAAAAAACGATTCCTGTTCCTATGGTTGTTGGCCATGAGTACGTGGGTGAAGTTGTAGGCATGGGCCAAGAAGTTCGCGGCTTTAACATTGGCGACCGCGTATCAGGCGAAGGTCACATCACTTGTGGTCACTGTCGTAACTGTCGTGGCGGCCGTACTCACCTATGTCGTAACACAACAGGTGTTGGTGTAAACCGTACTGGTGCGTTCTCTGAATACCTTGTGATCCCAGCGTTTAACGCATTTAAGATTCCTGCAGAGATCTCTGACGATCTAGCCTCTATCTTTGACCCGTTTGGTAACGCAGTACACACTGCATTATCTTTCGACCTAGTGGGCGAAGACGTGCTAATCACTGGTGCTGGTCCAATCGGCATCATGGCTGCAGCAGTAGCTAAACACGTTGGTGCGCGCCACGTAGTAATTACAGACGTGAACGAATACCGTTTAGAGCTTGCTAAGAAGATGGGCGTTACACGCGCTGTAAACGTGATGGAAGAGAAGCTTGAAGACGTAATGATTGAGCTAGGCATGACTGAAGGCTTCGATGTAGGTCTTGAAATGTCAGGTGTGCCATCAGCGTTCAACAGCATGCTAACCAACATGAACCATGGCGGTAAGATCTCTCTACTAGGTATTCCACCATCAGACATGGGTATCGACTGGAACCAAGTGATCTTCAAAGGTCTTGTCATCAAGGGTATCTACGGTCGTGAGATGTTCGAAACTTGGTACAAGATGGCTTCATTGATTCAATCTGGTCTAGATCTAACACCAATCATCACTCACCACTTCAAGGTTGATGACTTCCAAGCAGGCTTCGACGCTATGCGTAGCGGGCTTTCTGGCAAAGTTATCCTTGATTGGGAGTAGCACACTCTGCTAGCAAATTATTGCTCGTTTAGGTAAATAAAAAAAGGGCAACCTCTAACTGAGGTTGCCCTTTTTGTATCGACGTTTTGGATGGATTAACTGTCGAATAGGTATAGGTACTCGCCGTAACCTTGTTTTTCTAACTCATCAACAGGGATGAATCGCATGGCGGCTGAGTTCATACAATAGCGCAGGCCCGTAGGTGCAGGACCATCTTTAAATACGTGCCCAAGGTGAGAGTCGGCAAATCGGCTTCTTACTTCGGTACGTGGGTAAAGTAGGTGGTAATCGGTTTTCGTGACAATGTAACCCTCATTAATTGGCTTAGTAAAGCTTGGCCAACCCGTGCCGGATTTATACTTGTCAGTTGAAGAAAACAAAGGCTCACCCGTTACAATATCAACATAGATACCGTGCTCTTTGTTGTCCCAATATTCATTGCTGAATGCGCGTTCGGTGCCTTCTTCTTGTGTCACGTAGTATTGAAGGTCCGTCAGTTTTGCTTTGATCTCTTTGTCAGAAGGTTTGTTGTAAGCCTTAATGTTTGAAACCGCATTTTTCTCATCAATCAATTGACGCAGAGTGACCGGATTTTCTTCACGCTCATCACCGAAGATATCATCTAAATACTGGTCACGGCCGGACGCATAACGGTAGTAGTTGTAGCGAACTTTATTTCGCTTATAGTAGTCCTGGTGGTAGTCTTCGGCAGGCCAAAACTTAGTGAATTTAATCAACTCAGTTTTTAGCGGCTTCTTATAGATACCTAGTGCATCGATTTCAGCTATGAAGCTTTCAGCAATCTGCTTTTGTTGATCAGTATGGTAGAAGATAGCAGGGCGGTAGTGGCGGCCTCTATCAACGAATGAACCTTGATCGTCAGTCGGGTCAATGTGACGGAAAAACTGATCAAGTACTTGCTCATAGTTCACCGTTTTAGGGTCATACTTTACTTCAATAACTTCGATGTGCCCTGTTTTACCTGATGACACCTGTTTGTAGGTTGGGTTATCGACATTTCCGCCGGCGTACCCTGATACTACGTCCAAGACGCCAGGGAGTTTTTCAAGGTCCGATTCCGTGCACCAAAAGCAACCACCCGCAAGCGTTGCAACTTCATATCCTTTTGAAGTTTTTGTTTTAGGCATATTACTGTCCGCATTACCTACAAAAGAGGCAAGGACGGCAACAGCAGCAATAGCAAAGAAGGCAAACTTAAACTTCGTTTTCATATCAACCTCATCGATTATGTATCGGTATTGAGTAATAAGAACGGGCCACAAAAAGAAAAATTGCACCGTATGTGAAGTTTTAGTCGATTAATTTTCAAAACGATCAAAAACGGCGCCTTAAAGACGCCGTTTTAATTATTTTATGTGGGGAAAGTTATCAACCTAGAGCAGGTAACACGCCGATTGTGATAAGTAGCTGCGCGCCAACAATACAAACGCCGACTGTGCTCGTAACGGCGAGGCCAAGATTGCCGCCAATAACTTGGTAATGGTCTTGTTCAGATTGAGCGCGTGCTTTCTTAACCATCAGGATTGGCAGGAAGATAGCTAACACAACCAGAGCAATAGCTGCATAACCTAACGCCATGATAAAGCCTTGTGGGTAGAACAAAGCAAATCCCATTGGTGGTAAGAAAGTGACTGCGCCAACAACTAATCGTGAGTTGCCTTTACCTTGCTTTTTAAGGCTGTCACCTAAGAATTCAAACAGACCTAAACTCACGCCCAGGAATGAGGTAAGTAACGCAAGGTCAGCGAATACACCGATTGTTTGGCCTAGATTTGATTTATGAACCGTTGTTGCAAGTGTTGAAATAAGCGCGCTTAAACCTTGGTTATCAAGCAGGGTAGATTGATTAACAACGCCCAAAGTTACTAACTGCCAAAATACGTAGATGATTAACGGGATTGCTGAACCAATAAGAATAGCTTTACGTAGCGACGGCGTGTGTCCGTCTAGGTAGTTAACAATCGCTGGGATACTGCCGTGAAAACCAAAAGACGTAAAAATTACTGGGATAGCGGCAATTACCAAACCTTGTTCAACAGGCATACTTAGTAAGTATGATTCGGTGACGTTAGGCGCTAAGAAGGTCAGTACCATTGCCATCGCGACAATCTTAACTAAGAAAAGTACACGGTTTACTTTATCAACCGTTGATGTGCCGATAGTTACTACCGCAGCTACGATGAAAGTAAACAGTAGGGTTGATGTGGTGTTGGAAACCTCGATCCCAGTAAAGCCCGAAATACGATCAGCGAACTGCGAACCACCACCGGCAATGTATGCAGCACATAACGCGTAGAACAAGAACATCATTGCGAAGCTTGCTACCCACTTACCTTTTTTACCCAAAAATTTGTTTGCCAAGGTGTGCAGGGTGGCATCTTGTTCGGCGTGTTGGTGAATTTCAATCATTAGTAGTGCGGTGTAAGCCATTAACGACCAAAGTGCGATCATAATGATAAGTGATGTTGTAAACCCAATTCCTGCTGAAGCGAGTGGTAGTGCCAACATGCCAGCACCAATAGTAGTACCAGCGATGATCAAAGTACTACCCAATACCTTTGATTTATCCATTGTATATATTTCTTTACGTTATTGTGGCCGAGGTTTAGTCATTTAGCCCGCATACGGCTACGTTAGTGAACGAAATAACTGTTAATGAGGGCATTATTCAAGATGAACAGGATGATTTCAAGCTAAATGTACGGATTATTTACCAGTGGTGTAAATTTTGTTTTACATTGGTTGTTTTTGGCCTTACGTAAACGTTTACTTGAGATATGATTCAAACCATAGCCAGTTTTTACTTTCTCCTTTCAAAAAACTGTCATATAAGTGGTTTAAAAAGGAACACAAGTACTGCATATTGGTACTAAGGCCTTCGCCGGTCTTGAAATAATGTTTTAAAAGGAGGTCAGAATGAGTGACCAAACAACTAACGAAGAATGCCTTGAGCTACTTGATGCGATGGAAATTGGCTTTGAGCTCTCAGACTATGAGCAGTCAATTGAAGAACTCGCAGAAGAGATCTTTAAATAAAATTCTTCGAAAATAGACGCTACCATTTTGGTGGTTAACAGAAAGAGCCAGTGCAGATGCGCTGGCTTTGTGCTTTATACTACTAGGTAGTTCTCAATAAACACCGACTAGGAATAACCTTGAATTATCTTGCTCACCTGCATATTGCCGATCATTGCCAGTCTAGTTTGCTCGGTAACTTGTTAGGTGATTTTGTCAGAGGTAACCCTGAAAGCCAGTTCTCTACAGAGATATCTGCAGGCGTACGACTGCACCGTTTTGTCGATTCGTTCACAGATAGCCATCCATTGGTGATTGCGTCTAAGGGACATTTTCCTCAAGGAGTAAGGCGCTTTTCAGGGATTGCTTTAGATATGTTCTGGGACCACTGTCTCGCTAAGCGTTGGTCTGAATTCCATTCTATGAAGCTGGATGGTTTTTGTCAGTTCGCACAGCAGAATGTTGAAGCGGATGTGCTTACGACTTTGCCTGAATCCTTTGTTCGTACCTCTATGGCTATGTGGGAAGGGCGCTGGCTAGAGTCTTATCAGCATATTGAAAATATCGAGTTTGCGCTTCGCCGCATGTCTAGCCGAAGACCAACCATGAAGGTGCTTGCAGAGTGCTTCCCTTACATAGAGTCAAACTATCATCAGCTTGATGAAGTATTTAGCGCCTTCTACCCAGAGATACTAACCGCTAGCAAAAGATTCTGATAGAATCGTCGACCTTGCAATTATAGGTAATTTACATGTCGACCGATTTCCAATCTCTTGGGCTGTGCTCAACGCTTTTAACTACGCTTGAAAAGCTTAACTTTAAACAGCCGACTGAAGTTCAAAAGCACGCTATTCCACATGTGCTAGAAGGCCAAGATGTACTTGCTGGCGCTCAAACCGGAACCGGAAAAACGGCAGCGTTTGGATTACCTATTATTCAGCGCTTAATTGAGTCTCAGACGGTTCGAGACATTCAAAGTAATGACGTGTTAGCGCTTGTGCTTGTTCCTACACGTGAACTTGCTCAGCAAGTCTTCGACAACATTACTATGTATTCCCAAGACACTAATATTAAAGTCGTTACTGCTTATGGTGGTACGAGCATGAACGTGCAAACGCGCAACCTAGATCAGGGCTGCGATATCCTTATTGCCACGCCTGGACGACTTTTAGATCATCTGTTCTGCAAAAACATCAACCTGACTAAGACACAATACCTCGTCTTGGATGAGGCTGATCGTATGCTTGATATGGGCTTCATGCCAGACATCAAACGCATCCTTAAACGATGTAATGAAGAGCGTCAGACGATGTTCTTCTCTGCAACGTTTGATAAGCGCATCAAGACTATCGCTTATAAGATGCTTAGTGAGCCAGTTGAAGTTCAAGTAACGCCATCTAACAGTACTGCTGAAACCGTCAAACAGATGGTCTACCCAGTCGATAAAAAGCGCAAAGCAGAGCTGTTGGCTTACCTAATTGGTTCTCGCAACTGGCAACAAGTTCTCGTCTTTACCAAAACCAAGCAGGGCAGTGATGCACTGGCGAAAGAGCTAAAACTTGATGGTATTAAAGCCGCGTCTATCAATGGTGATAAAAGCCAAGGTGCTCGCCAAAAGGCACTGGATGACTTTAAATCTGGTCAGGTGCGTGCACTTATCGCCACAGATGTTGCAGCGCGTGGTTTAGATATTCAGCAACTCGAACAGGTTGTTAACTTCGATATGCCTTATAAGGCTGAAGATTATGTCCACCGCATTGGTCGTACTGGCCGAGCAGGTAAAGAAGGTTTTGCGGTATCTTTAATGAGCCGTGATGAAGAGTATTTGCTAGAGGCGATCGAACGCCTGTTAGATAGCAAATTACCTCAGGAGTGGCTTGAAGGCTTCGAACCAAGCTTGATTGAAGAAGTTGAAACAGATCGCTCGCCAAAACGCAGAGGCCGAAACTCTGACAAGCGTAAAATGAAGGCTAAACTTAAGATTCATGCTAACCGTGGTAAAAAGCGCTAACCGTTAAGGATTAACAATGGTTGAGCAAAAGGACTTTGCTGATATTAAACTGGAGCTGCTCAGCCTTGATGATGCGGAGCAGCTTTTAACTTTTGAGCTAGAGAATAAAGGTTGGTTTGAGACCTTTATTCCTCCAAGGGACCAAGAGTTCTATTCCAACGAAGGCGTTCATAATCATATTCAGCATTTCTTGCTTGAATACAAATGTCACCAATTGCTACCACTCATCATTAAAACGTCTATTGGCTCTATTGCAGGCCGACTCAATTTTACTAACGTTGATCTTAGAAAAGGCACAGCCCATGTCGGTTATCGAGTGGGGAAAGCATTTACGCGTCAAGGGATAGCGAAGAGGGCGCTAGCTAGAGGAATGTCCGTGCTTAAAGAACGCGGAATTACCCGAATATTTGCTTATGCAGAAGTGAGCAATATGGCTTCACAGAAGGTCTTAACATCTAACGGTTTCACTAAAGTTCGTGTAGTAGAAGATTACGCAAAACTGCATGGGCAGAGTATTGATTGTATTGAATATACTTGCGTGTTGAAAAAACGCTAACCGCGTATTGCTTTTGACTAAAACAATAAAGGCCCTCGCAATGAGGGCCTTTCGCTATTCTTTAGTTCGGTTTAAGCGTACTGTGAAACCATTGCATTCCAGCTTTTACGCTGAGCAGCAAGATCTTGTTTCATCTGTTGATACCGTACCTTCAGAATCGAGCGTTCATACTTCTCTGCTAAGTTAGCCTTCTTTGCCTCAAGAATTTGCTTTCTTATATCGTAGTAGTCGGACATTTTTGCAACGAGCGCTTCAAATTCTTTGTTTAACGCTTCATTAAGCTGTTGGGCATTGGGTAGCTTACTAACCTTCTGAGTCGCTTCGGATAGCGATTGTTTAGCGCGAGCTTTTTCAACCTTTAACTTAGGCGTCACACGAAGTTTTTTGGTTAAGCCTAACCAAGAACAAGACTTGATTAACCACTTAGTTGGATCATATTGCCACCAATAAATACCGTTGCGGTAATCGTTCTCGAAAATGTGGTGGTAATTGTGGTAACCCTCTCCAAACGTGAATACGGCCAGTACCGCATTGTCACGTGCAGTGTTCTTCTTGGTGTATGGTTGTGAACCCCAGATGTGGGCCAGAGAGTTAATAAAGAATGTCGAGTGATGACTAAGCACCAAGCGCAGTACACCAACCACGAGTAGCATGCCAATCATATCGCCATAGATTACGCCTAACAGGATTGGGAAGCCAAAGTTTGTCGCAAGTGCCAATGGTACATAGTATTTGTGTTGCCACATCACGATCTTATCTTTCTGTAAATCGCGGCAATTTGAATAGTCAGTATAGGTATTTGCGTTGTACTCACGCAGCATCCAACCTATGTGAGAGAACCAAAAGCCGCGTTTCGCTGAATAAGGGTCTTTGTCGTTGTTGTCGACATGCTTATGGTGGATTCGGTGATCTGAACTCCAATGCAGAGCGCTATTTTGTAGGGCAAAGGCACCGCCGATGGCAAAAAGAAAACGCAATGACCAGTGCGCTTCAAACGTTTTGTGTGACCATAGTCGATGGTATCCAGCAGTAATCGATAGGTTACAAAATGAAAACGCAACGATAAACCAAATAAGATGTTCCGCGCCATAGCCTAATGTGATGCCATACCAAGGGACAATGACAGTCGCGACGATAAATGACGATAAAAAGATAAAGATGTTTAACCAAATCAGCGGTGGTTTACTAGAGCCAGACATGGTGAATTTCCTTTCAGCTAACAGTTGTGCGCTAGAATATCAGCGTACACGTGTAAGTCAAACGGCATAGTTCAAATTTATGAGGAGTAAACCGGGATATTTGGTAACGATTTGTAGCTTTTATAGGAGTGACTATGCATTACCAATGGGTAATGTTTCAGAATGTTTGGCTTTTAGTTAAATGTTTTATAGTATGAAGGGGTAAACAATCCTTACAGGAAGTAATAAGGTACTACAAATGGAATTGAAAGTAGCTGAATATAGCGACTACGAGCGCATTGCTACACTGCATGCAGAGAGCTGGAAGAAGTTTTACTATGGAATACTTGGTAAAGACTTCCTCGAAAATGATGTTCAAGACGAACGATCCGCAATTTGGCAAACTCGCCTGATTAATCCGCCATTTAACCAACATGTCGTGATCCTTGAAGAGGGCGGGCTACTTTGTGGCTTTATTTGCGCATTTGGTAATCATGACTTTGAAAAGGGAACCATTATTGATGCTTTGCATATCGACCCTGCTTATCGAGGGCGTGGTTTAGGTGTGCAACTATTATCAGAAATGGCGAAGTGGATCGCACAGTATTTCCCAGATAACGGCGTCTATTTAGAAGTCATGAAGGACAATAAACAAGCGGTAGAATTTTATGATCATCTAGGCGGAAAATGTGACTTAGAAAGGTTATGGAACGCACCTTGTGGTAACCAAGTGCCAGAGCTTGTCTATACGTGGAGTTCTGGGCAAGAACTACTAGATTGTGTAGCTGGTCACATAAAGTCTGAGTCTGTAACAGCTTGATACACTTAAGCTAACCGTCCTGATAATTCTCGGACATTAATTTGTAGACCGTTAGGTAGCTTTAGATAAGCCCATTTTTTATTTATCTAACGGTCTATTCAATGAAAAAAACGTTACTCTTCACAGCACTAAGTAGTGCTCTTTTTCTCGTAGGATGCGGCGACAACACCCAAGGACAGAAACAATTACCGGCTCAGCTCGTTGTAGCCGAGCAAGCTCAATTTACCCCTCACCAGCAGAGCAAGTCATACATCGGACGTGTAGAAGCTGTTGAAGACACCAATATTACCGCTCAAGTAACTGGCTATCTAAAAGCGAGACATTTTGAGGAAGGTGAGATGGTCGAAAAGGGTCAGTTACTCTATTCAATCGAACCCTCGTCATTTGAAGCGCAATTAGCAAGTGCGAAAGCCACTTTAGCCCAAGCAAGAGCGACGTTAAAAAAAGCTGAGCTGGATTTTGAACGTGGCAAAAACCTGTTGCCAAAGGGCAGCATTTCACAATCTGAATTCGATAACCTCAATGCGGCCTTACTTGGTGCACAAGCACAAGTTGAAGCTGGAAAGGCTCAGACTCATCTTGCAGAGGTCAATCTATCTTATACCCAAATTAAAGCGCCATTCGCGGGTCGCATTGCACAAAGCAAGGTCAGTACTGGTGATTTAGTTTCTCCTCAATCCGGTATTTTGACAACACTAGTGAGCTTAGACCCAGTCCACACAAGCTTTAGTATCAGTGAACGTGAGCGTTTAGAGCTCGGTATGGATAAAGTCAAAGGGGAAGGCTCGGCTGACGCTGTAGAAGTGCAAGTGGTATTGGAAAATGGTCAGCCATTTGAACATTTAGGCAAGTTAGATTTCTTAGGTAATCGAATCGACCTGAATACCGGTACATTGGCAATGCGTGCGATTGTCGATAACCCTGACTATCGCTTACTGCCAGGTCAGCACATTCGTATCGAACTACGCGAAAAACAACCGATGGATGTCATCGTTATTCCTCGCCGCGCCGTGCAAACCGACCTAGAAGGTAACTTTGTTATGGTTGTGGCTGACGGCAACGTTGCAGAGCGAAGAAACGTTGAGCTTGGCAAACAATTGGAGAAAGGAGTCATTGTCAGAAGTGGTATCAATGCGGACGAGCAAGTCATTACTCAAGGATTACAACGTATCCGTAATGGTGTTCGAGTTCGTTTTGAACAGCCACAATCGGCTGAATAGAGAGGTGTAAATGTTAAGTCGTTTCTTTATCCAGCGCCCTAAGTTTGCGCTGGTCATCTCGATCATATTGACTCTGGCGGGTGCGATCTCATTAGCGATCTTGCCTGTAGCAGAATATCCAAAAATCAGTCCTCCATCGGTGAGCGTGACTGCGTACTATACTGGTGCCAGTGCTGAAGTCGTCGAGCAGGCTATAGCAGACCCAATCGAAACGTCGGTCAATGGCGTCGAAAACATGATTTATATGTCTTCGAAAAGTGCTAATGACGGCTCATATAACCTGAACGTAACGTTTGACGTGGGTACTGACCCTGACATGGCGCAGGTAAACGTACAAAACCGTGTCTCTCAAATTGAGTCTAAGCTGCCTCAAGAAGTGCGCATGGTTGGTGTGACCGTTAAAAAGCGTTCGCCTGACCTGTTGATGGTACTTAACTTCTACTCACCAGATGGTAAGTATGATGATCAATTCTTGATCAACTACATCAACCTCAATGTGAAAGACCAATTGGCTCGTGTTAAGGGTATTAGTGAAGTTAGCGTTATTGGTGGCGGTGAATACGCAATGCGTGTTTGGCTCGATCCTGAAAAGATGGCCAACTTAAAGCTAACTACGAGTGATGTATATGGCGCATTAGCGGAGCAAAACGTGCAGGTTGCTGCGGGTCGTGTCGGTGCTGCACCATACAGCGAAGCTCAAGAAGTACAATTTAACTTAGTGACTAAAGGTCGATTAGAAAGTGTTGATGAGTTCGAGAACGTGGTACTACGCGCTAATCGTGATGGTTCTTCAGTTTACCTAAAAGACGTTGCACGCGTTGAACTAGGTAAGAAGTTCTACGACGGTAGCGGTAAATTCCGTGGTCAAGATGCATCAATCGTTGCTTTGTCTCTTCAATCTGATGCTAACGCACTTGAAAGTGGTAAAGCGGTAATGGATCTACTTGATAACCTCAGTGTGAACTTCCCTGAGGGCATGGCGTATGAGACCAGTTACGATACGACTGTGTTTGTCGCTGAGTCGATTAAAGGGGTTGTAAAAACGCTGGTGGAAGCGATTCTATTGGTTATTGCCGTGACTTATCTGTTCTTAGGTAGTGCGCGCGCAACACTGATTCCTGTTGTTGCGATTCCTGTCTCTTTGATTGGTACGTTTGCGATCATGCAGACCACAGGTTTCACGATTAATACGGTGACCTTGTTTGGTTTGATTCTCGCGATTGGTATCGTAGTTGATGACGCGATTCTAGTTATCGAAAACGTCGATACAACCATGGCAAAAGATCCGTCTCTGTCACCACGTAAGGCGACCTTAATCGCGATGAAAGAGGTGACTGGGCCAATCATTACCTCGACGTTGGTACTATTGGCGGTATTCTTACCAGTAGCGATGCTGCCGGGCATTACGGGGATCATGTACCGTCAGTTCGCGCTGACGATCTGTATATCAGTTGTTATCTCTTCTATTAATGCTCTGACTCTGTCACCAGCACTGTGTTCGTTGGTGTTGAAGCAGGGTGGTGGTAATACATCTCGTTGGTTTACGGCTTTCAACTCAGGCTTAGAGCGCATCACAGTACGTTATGGCCAAATTGCGGGCTTCTTGGTTAAGAAAGCGCTGCTTCTGGTGACGTTCTTTGTTGTTGCGGTGGGTGCGGTGACCTTCTTTGCCAAGACCACTTCGACGGCGTTTGTACCCCAAGAAGATAAGGGCATCTTACTAGTTAACGTTCAGTTGCCAGATGCGGCGTCGTTATCTCGTACTGAAGAAGTGACCAAGCAGCTTATCGATATGGTTGAGCAAGAGCCGGGGGTTGATGGTATTACTGTTGCCAACGGTTATGCATTTATGACCGGTGCTGCGGCGTCTAATGGTGCATCACTATTTATCAAGCTACACGATTGGGATACAAGAAATAACTTTGATGGCGACCATTCAGCTAACGCCATTGCACAGCGCATTAACGGACGCGCGGCAATGGAACTGCCTCAAGCAATTGTATTTGCCATGGGTCCACCAGCGGTTCCAGGAATGGGCGCTGCGTCAGGCTTTGAGTTTGTATTAGAAGATACGTTAGGCCGAAGCAGAACCGATCTAGCGATGGTGATGGGCCAGATGATTGAGGAAGCGAATAAGCAACCTGAAATTGGCTTCACATTCAGTACGTTCCGCGCCAACGTGCCTCACTACTATGTTGATATCGACCGTGAGAAAGCACAGCAACTCGGCATTCCACTATCAAGTGTGTTCCAAACGCTACAGGGTAACTTAGGTTCGCTCTACGTGAATGACTTCACCATGTTTGGTAAGAACTTCCGCGTGACCATGCAAGCGGATGGGGAACACCGTAAAGGTATGGAAGACCTAGAGCGTTTCCACGTTCGTTCATCAAGCGGTGAGATGATTCCTCTCAGCACCTTGGTTAGCTACGAGCAAATCTTTGAGCCTGATGTGGCTTGGCGATACAACATGTACCGTAGTGCGATTATCCAAGGTCAGCCAGCGCCGGGCTACTCAAGTGGTGATGCGATTGCCGCCATGGAACGTGTCGCAGCAGAGATACTTCCACAAGGCTATCAATACGAGTGGACAGGTATGGCTTACCAAGAGGTATTAGCGGGCAACCAAGCTATCTTCGCTTTTGCACTTGCGTTGATCTTTATCTACTTGTTTATGGTCGCGCAGTATGAGAGCTGGACGATTCCGCTCGCGATTATATTGGTGGTACCAATCGCGACCTTAGGTTCTTTCTTGGCTCTGAACCTAACAGGGACACCGCTAAACTTGTATGCGCAGATAGGCTTAGTATTGCTCATAGCGCTCGCGGCGAAGAACGCAATCTTGATTGTAGAATTCGCTAAAGTAGAGCGTGAAGAGAAAGATGTGCCGATTGATAAGGCGGCGGTACAAGGCGGTAAGCTGCGATTTAGAGCAGTGAACATGACGTCTTGGTCGTTTATCTTGGGTATTTTCCCACTGATCTTTGCGTCAGGAGCGGGTCACGTAAGCCAGAACTCATTAGGTATATCCCTAATTGGCGGACTTCTATGTGTGCTGCTGGCGGGTACGTTCTTAATCCCGGGCTTCTATGCCATGGTTCAGCGTAAGCGTGAAAAATCCCATGGTGGGAATACTAAGTTGATCCCTTTAGATGACGAATAAAGCTTTGCCCAACAATTAAGTGCATAAACAAAACCCTAGCGTAATTGCTAGGGTTTTTCGTATTAGAGCGACAGTGAATTAGTGCCTGATAGCGAGTTCAAAAAAATTTATCGTGTTACGAGGTCTTAAACTCGGCAACGGCGCTGTCCATATCCGTCGCTTGCACCGAAATGTCATCAACCTCAATGAGACATTGCTGCGCTGAGCCCATATTACCTTCAGAAATTGTGTTTAGCTCGGTGATTGAATCGCTTACTTGGTTCATTACGATACCTTGCTCTTCAATTGCAGAGGCAATACGCTCAGAATTCGCCTGAATGTTGGTCATATCGTCAATAATTTGCGACAGACTACTATCAAGCGTTTGTGATGCTTCAAGAGTTTGAGCACCTTGATCGTTACATTGATCTATATTGGTCACCACCTCTGACATCTGGCTCTGAATCGCGGTAACGACTTTGGTAATTTCTTCAGTCGATTGATGCGTGCGGCTTGCCAATGCACGAACTTCATCAGCAACTACTGCAAAGCCACGGCCTTGTTCACCGGCACGTGCGGCTTCTATCGCAGCATTAAGTGCTAGTAAGTTAGTTTGCTCAGCAATCTCTTGAATAATGTTCACTGCATCGCCAATCTTGTCGACGTGATTATTTAGTGAGTTGATAGACTCTTGGCTACTACCCAAAATACTCGATAGCTGGTCAATGTTGTTTACGGTCGTTTCTACAACCTTACGGCCATTCTGCGCATTAACAGACGCTTGTTGCACACCTTCTACCGCTACTGCAGTACTTTCTGATATTTCATTGATGGTAGAGACCATCTCTTGTACTGATGTTGCCATCATACTGGTGTGATTAGCTTGGACGTGGAACTGCTCCATCACGTTTTGCAGTTCGCCATGCATGTTCGAAGTACTTCCAGAGAGGGCCGAAGATTTACTTTGAGTGCCTGAGATAAGTCCCTCAAACTTATCAAGCAACATATTAAAGTAATTGCCAATTTCAGATAGCTCGTCGTTGCGAGTTAAATTCGCGCGCAGCGAGACATTGTTGGTGCTGGCGATTTCTTGAATAGCGACACGTAGCGACGCAACTTGTTGGTTGATTGAGCGAGAAATTTGGAATATGAAACCAAAGATTATCAAGACGACTAATGTTGTCATGACCATTTTTAGCGTCGCTAGCTGGTCTTTAGTTGCTTGAGATTGCTCATCAAGTGCTTGGACAAATGCTTTGAATTGCTTTTCAACGGTATGCGATAGGTTACGAGTATCGCCCAACAAGCCTTCATTGTATTTAAGCCCAATAACCTTACTTTGGTTGATATAAGCTTGAGAAGATGCGGTAAGGTTAGTTGCGTTTGAAGGCAGATACTCTGGCATGAATTTACCAGCTAACACCTGTTTGTTGAATTCGAATAGCTTTACAAGCTGATCACTAGAGAGTGAAGGCTTAATGGCCGTTAAATCTGATAAATATTGACCTGCTAAGTTTTCTTCAGCTTTGAGACCAAGTTGTTCATATGCTCTAACAAGTTTATTAAAGCCGTCTTGATAATTGAGAATATCTGTCTTTAGTTGAGCACTGGATGGAAGAGAGTGCTCTGACAAAATCACTGAAAGTTCCTTTTCTAAATCGAGGAATGTATCCATGTTTTTATTGAATTTATCTAAATATTTCATGTCTTTGCGCAGTAAGAAGTCTTTCTCGTTCCTACGCAAATTTAGTAAACGTATTTCAAGTTTGGCGACTAATAAGCTCGCATGATTCAATTGAGAAGTCGTCTGGGTAAAATGGGTTGTTGCAAAAAGTACCGTTACAACCCCAAAAATGGCTACAACACCTAATGAATACAGTTTATTCTTGATATTCATGAGATTACCTTAGTCCGTTAAGTTATCGATTTATAAGTATTTACAGTGATGTTAGTTGTTAATAATAAATATATCAATTCAATCATTGTGAAAGAAGTATAGCGGATTCTTATCTTTGTATGCCTAAAAGTGAGTTTCAGATGTATAAAACTTTAGAGAAGTATCAAGGAATTATCTTTGATATGGATGGAACCTTAATTGATACAATGCCGGCGCATCTAACTGCTTGGGCCAAAACGGCGCAGCATTTCGGTTTCCCTTTCACCAAAGAGTGGTTGCACAGCTTAGGTGGTATGCCAAGTTTTAAAATCGCGGCTGAAGTCAACGCCAAACACGGAATGACACTCGATCCAGCAGAGGTCTCACGTTATAAAATGGAAGCATTTGCAGAATTGGATGAACATGGTTCAAACATTAGCTGCACGGTCGATGTTCTCAACCATTTTAACGGTCAGAAGAAACTTGCAGTAGGGACGGGGAGTCAACGTGAGAGTGCGATTCGTCTATTAACTAAGGCAAAACTAATAGAGCTGTTTCATGCCGTGGTTACAGCTAGCGATGTAGACAACCACAAACCAAATCCAGACACTTTCCTTAAAGCAGCCGAATTACTTGAGCTTAAACCGCAAGAGTGTGTCGTTTTTGAAGATACATTGTTGGGTTTACAAGCAGCACATTCCGCAGAAATGGATTGTGTCCTTGTGGAAGCGGGGGAGCTGAAGCTTTATCCCTGTCCAAGACAATGAAAAAGGAATAAAAAAAGCCGCTCGATAGCGGCTTTTTTTATTAGCGATCCCAGTATGCTTCTTCTAGGCTATCTTCGCGCTCTGGTAGCGCGCGAGCTAGGCGAGGAGAGTGCTGAGTCAATACTTCATAACTAACGCGGTTAGCGTACTTACAAATTTGCGATAATGATGAGTATGTCAAATATGGCTGATCATGCTTAGATGAGTTTGGAACGTTCATCTGATGATGGCTGTTTGCTGCCATATCATGAAGCAATGCTGACAAAGCGGCATCACCCGCGCCATTGGTGTTCTTAATCTCAAGAGGGCCGCCAAGGTATGGGCCAATATGAGAGTATGCTTTCACTGGATGAACACAGTCAGAGCGACGCATCGCACGGCTGAACTCGTACTTGTTGAACTCAGGGATGTTACCCGGTAATAACGGAAGCTCTGTTTCGCGCTTAGCTGATTCATCTGTGTAACCAGCCATATATAAGCCAACAGGGCCAGCGGTACAAAGAACAACATCAACCCACTCTAGTGCTTTATCTGCCGCTAGAAGAGGATCTTTCTCACCTGTTAAGGCTTCACCTTCTTCTTCGTTCATCGCAACAATCGAGATGTTTTCTTTGATGTAGTCTTGCCACCATTTCGCGTTGCCTTCAATGACCCATTTAGTACCTAAGGTGAGTACGACGGGAACATTCTTCGCCTTTGCGATTTCAATAGCACGAGCAACAGCTTGCGGCATTGGATCTTCAGGCTTACCACGCATTAGGTATGAAGAGACAACAAGCGCTGACGCTTTGTCGAATACATCTTCAGGAATGCTATCAGGACGAAGCTTATTCATATGACCTTCGTTAATCGCGAACGTGCGCTCGCCATTTTCAGAAATCAATGTGTAGCAGCGACCAATTGAGCCTTCGACCATTTGTAGATGGTTAAGGTTCATGCGCGAAGACGTGCGGCATAAGTAACGGTAAGCGAAAGAACCGACTTCAATGTTGCGTGACATAACGCCAAGCAAAACGGATTTGCTGTCAGCAAGAACAGAGTAGTTGTGAAGCGTATTACCGATGGTATCGCCTGGGTATTGGTGCGTGATTAATTCACGTTCAACCAACTCGTCATAAAGAGCATCCGCTTGGCTTTCTTCTAAAACTAGTGAGTGTCCCTTACTCAGTTCGTATTTTGCGAGGAATTCGTCGTCTACACGTGCTTCGATATCAACGATAGTTTGGCCAACACCAACCACGATTGGGCGAAATAGCTTTGGTGTTTGCTTCATCTGATTGATGAGTGGATCACGAGCGTGAGTTGGAAAGTAGTGCTTAGATTTGCGCTGTCCGGGAAACTTCATGTTAAAAGTGGAGTTGGAAATTTTCCCGCATAATATCACAAAGGTGAAAGATTGCTTTCATATTTATTACATAAAAAAGAGCCAAACTTAACTGTTTGGCCCTTTAGTAACCTATTTTTCGCCTTGATAAGCGCCGTACGCTTTCGTTCCCCAAAGTGGAACCGTTGATAGGCTATGTTTGAAGCTGCCTGATGTCTCTTTTGTAGAGTAGGACAAGTACATCAATGTTTGGTTTTCAACGTCGATAATACGACGAATCTTCATGCTCTTGAAAAAGATGCTTTTTGATTTCTTAAATACCACTTCGCCATTGCTAGATTTGTCGATTTTAGCAATCATCTCTGGAGTAATTTCACCAGTCTGACGACAAGAGATTGAGCTGTCGCTTGGGTCAGCTAGACTGAAGTCTGCTTCAATTGAAGCGACATGACAGGTAACACCTGTTACAACTGGATCTTGCATATGGTTTAGTTTGATATCCTTCATCGTAAACAAACCTAGGCTTACATCACCCACTTCATCGCTGCTGTCACATGCGGTTAGTCCTAGTGCGAGTAAACCGACTACTGCAGTTTTTTTGAACATTTTAACGAGTCCTTTGCTAAGTATATTTAGGTGAAACACAAGTAGCATATCAGTTTTTTTGTTTAGATGGGCAATATGTATGTAAAAGACTTGTGAGCTCAATGTGTTATCGAGTAAGCTTCAGCTAGTTATAGTACAAAGACAGGTTTAGTCATGACGACGTTGATTCCCCAAATTGCTCAAGTTAAGAATTCATGGCTGTACCAACAAGTCGATGTGCAATTCCCTACCAAAGAAAGTCTTAAAGGTTTAGAGCTATATAAACAAGCCGTTTCCACGCGAGAATATAACGTTTTCACTGAGCTACCAACCTTTGAAACAGCATTCAATTCTGACGACATCTTTCTCGTCGATTTCCACCGACTTACTGTGATGTTTGCCCTTATTCAATCTAGCCAATGGCAAAGCGAGTTTGAGCAAGAAATGATCGTCGAGTTCCTTACTCAAATTATCTATTCAGAGCCTTGTTCTTTGTATTTAGGGTTTCAGTCTGGTGAGCCGGTAGCAGCGGCGATTGTTACTCAAACTGAGCAAAGTGTGCTTATTTCAGACGTTGTCGTTAACAATAATGAGGATTCTACTCACTTTGTGTCGGCATTACTTGGCAAACTAAGCGAACAAATCCCCGCGAATATTGAGATTCTTGTCGAAAAGTAAGACTTATGTAAAAGGGTGATGTGCTCTAAAGTTCTCAGCATCAGGGTTTTAATAACTAATAAACTGTTAACTCCGTCATTTTAATTACGGCGTTTTTTTTTATTATTTCTTAATGCAAATTAAGAAGGTAATTTGAATGACTAAGACAAATGCTCAATGTGTAATCTTTGATTGTGATGGCACGCTTGTCGATAGTGAGAGACTCTGCTGCCAAGCATTGTGCGAGACCTTCCACCGTTTTGGAGGCACACTTTCAATGGAAGAGGCGGTTAGCCACTTTGAAGGTGGTAAGCTTGCCGATATCCTTGCCAGCACCAAGCATCGCTTAAGCATCAACGTTTCTATTGATAAACTTGAACCCGTTTACCGAGAAATACTTGACGCTCTTTTTGAAGAACAACTAGAACCTATGGATGGTGTATTCGAAACACTTGAGTTCCTTAAAGGAGCTGGGGTTGAATACTGCGTTGCATCGAATGGCCCGAGCCATAAAATCGAAAGATGTCTTGAACTCACTGGGCTCTTACCCTTCTTTAAAGGCAAAATCTTTTCTGCTTTTGATACCAACAGTTGGAAACCCGAACCGGATTTAATTCTTTATAGCGCAATGAACATGGGATTCAAGCTACAAGAGTGCGTGTACATTGATGATACACCCAAAGGGCTTGAAGCTGGTGTTAGAGCGGGCGTAAAAACTGTCCACTTAGTCGGTTTGAACAACAAAAGTCACAAACTAGACTTACTCAAAATTCAAAATCTTAGAGAGTTGCAGACAGTCTTAGAGGGCTAATGCATCGGCACTGATAGTAGAGGGGGGATTTCTCTACAGGCTGAAATATGCGACATAACAGGTTGGGTAATGATGATTGACTTGATGTCTTCAAAGAATGACCCGCACTCTGCGCATAGCATTTTGTCGTTGCTAGATAACAAATACTCTTCGCTCCCGCAAAGTGGGCAACAAAGTACATCATGGTCGGTATGTTCTGATGTCATGAAGGTTCTCCTAGCAGCGAAAGTGACTTTAACGTTGTTTTTTTATTATGTTCACAGGTTAACTACATACCTGTGTCGTTACAATTCTATTTTAGTCTAATTCCCCTTCAGAAAGCCCATCAGCCAAATGAATTGCAAAGTTTTGAGAAGCAATTCATATAATGACAGGTACCAAACTTTAATAATTGATGCGCTAAAGAGCCAATAGGAATAGGTAAATGTTGGTCGATACGTGTTTAAAGATTCAGATTTAGAAGCGTGCGAATAAAAAGTTGACGGTTTAGTTGCTGTGAAAAGTTGGATGAGTGCAAAAAAGCCTGCAAATATGCAGGCTTTTTAAGTTTAGTACTGCTCGGTCTAGGTACGGTTAGCTAAGTAAGCTTCGTAGTCTGGAATTTCAATATCTACTTTTTGTTCAATTAGCTCTGACTCGATAATGAACTTAGCCGTTGCACGGTTGGTAGCCACTGGAATGTTCCAAACACTCGCGATACGCAGCAGTGCTTTTACATCAGGGTCGTGTGGTACAGCGTTTAATGGATCCCAGAAGAAAATAAGTACATCAATTTTACCTTCAGAAATCAAAGCGCCAAGCTGTTGATCGCCTCCCATAGGGCCGCTGATCATACTTTTAATCGCTAGTCCTGTCTCTTTGCTCAGCATAGAGCCTGTGGTGCCTGTTGCGTAAAGGAAGTGCCCCTGTAGTTTTTCTTTGTTCTCTTTAACCCAGCGTAGTAGCTCTGGCTTACAGTTGTCGTGTGCAACCAAAGCGATGTGTTTATTTTCCGGTAGAGTACGAGTCGTTTTTTCCATTTAGACTTCCTAATTATTTGTTTTCGTTATAGACGTAAAAAGTTGGCCGATATTCCGAAGGGGAGAGCGATTGGTCAATCACCTTTGGATTTAATTTGTGTGGCGTAAGCGGTTCAATGATTGGAGCCATTATTTTCTCATACGGCTCACCGCGTAAATAGCTAACCGCTTGTTGGATTGATAAGCGACCTTGTAAAACCATTTTATCGGTAGGAGCGAACTCAACCCGATCACGTAACAAACCACGATAGACGCCGTGACTTAAGTAGGTAGAAACTAAGCCTATTTCGTTAGTTTTTCCTGCGCTGCGAAGTTCACTTATCGCCGCTTCAATAGCGACGGCACTACCTACAATGTAATCAATATCAGGGTTATCGATAGCAGATTGAACTAGGTTACGCTGTAACTCCTTGTCATTGTCTGCCCATAAGGTTTCAGTGATATTAATGTCACTGTCTTGAATAGCGGCGTATAAACCTTTGATGACCGGTTTAGTACCACCACTCGATTTAGGTCCTGGCAAAAGCGATACGTTTGCAATGCCTGAACCTTTAGGGTGTTTAGATTTTAAATATTCGCCTGTGTAATAACCCATCCAGTACCAATCGACGCCAACTTCACCTTTAAGATTGGCTTTGTTCTCGTCATTGACTAAGAATTTGTTAACAGTAGCAAAAATTGGCGTGCTGCCAACGTACTGGCGTAGAGAGTCATAAAATAGGTCGGGAGCGACTGTGCCCAAAATAATCGCATCGGCATTCCAACGGACACATAGAGCTAAATGTTGGCGCTGCTTTTCGAGATTAAGATAACCTCCGGCTTCAAGCACTCTTAAGTCGACGTTTTGCTTCTTTGCTTCGTCGACCATACCGTAGTTGACTGACAACCAGTATGAGTCTTTTAAATGAGGGTAGATTCCACAGATTCGTAGCGGTTCTTGCGCTTGAGTCTGATTTGCAAAAGCAATCAGTAGCACAGCACTTAAGGTTGTAGCTCGCTTTTTAATAGCGGAGATCAAAGACATGCAGTATTTCGTTGGTAAAGGCCCTATAAACACTGCAAAATATACCGCATTATAGATGACTAAAGAAGTGAAGATTCATCGTGTTACTTGCTAAAGCCAGTATTGGGCGTAAGTTGTTGTTTGCATTTTTGGCAATGGCCTTGCTGGTTTTGATTTCTGCTCTTATTGGTGTGTTTGGTTTTAGCTTTGTGGCTAAAACAGAGCGTAACGTCGTTAATTCAGCGATTCCTTCCATGATTGAGGCGCGTCAGGTCTCTGTACTTTCATCTCGGATTATATCTTCCGTACAGGTCCTTTCCAATGCGAAGACTGAAAAGCAGCGTCAGCAAGCCGGGCAAGAGTTGTTCGCCCAATTAGAGTCTTTGCTAACGCATATTAAACAACTTGGTTCTGACTCTTTTGATTCCAAACTACTGACAAAGCTAGAGACTGATCTTCAAGTTGTTATTGATACGCTTGCCAAATTGGGGATTACGGTCGAAAAACGTCTATTCCTAGATCAAGACTTGGTGGTTCGTACAGAAGAGTTGCGTAAGTTGGCGCAGGAACTTGAGCAGCTTACCCGTACTCAGGTCTCCAATACCTCGACTATTGCTGTCGCTAACGTTACCCACATCTACGATTTACTCTCTAAACAAAAGACTCAACAGGCATACAAAGCACTTGATACCTTGGTCGAGGTCGATCTTGATCTTTCTGAGCGCCTCCATGAACTGCATTTATTAGCGTTTAAGCTTCTCAATCACATTGAAGAAACGCGCACAGTTTCAGACATCAACCGAATCAAAACGATTCGCCAAGAGTTTGTGAATAATCTATCGATAATGAAACGCCGCGTACAAGCAGTTGAAGATCCGACTCGTTCGATTCAAATGGTCGATCTACTTAAACAGCTTGATCAGAGAGAAGTGGTATTTGATGTTTTGCTGCAGCGTTATGAAAATGAAACGTTAGCTCAGCAGTTAATGCAAAACACCCTAGATCAATTTTCGGCTTTGAATACAACAGTAAACAAACTGGTTGATGAATCGAATGCTGCAACTACCGTTGCCGTATCTGAACTCAAAACTACCTTAGACTATGCGCAGCTAACCCTGACTATTATCACAGTGCTCGGTATGGTGATCGTAGTTTTAATCGTTTGGAAAGTCGTTTATGTATCGGTACTCAAGCGCTTAGCGGAATATTCATCGGCGCTATTGTCTATTGCTAAAGGCCAACTTCAAGTGGACGTCACCGTAAAAGGTAACGACGAGTTAGCGCATATGGGGCAGGCCATCATTACTGCGCGTAACACCGCTCATGCGTTAAAGGTCGTCGCGGAAAGCGAAGCTAAGGCAAAACGTGAGTTACAAGAGCATAAAGAGCACTTAGAAGAACTGGTGACAGAGCGAACTCACCAGCTTCAAGACGCTAACATTCGGCTTAATGAAGAGGTTGAAAATCACGCTAGAGCCCGCTCTCTCGCTGAGCAAGCAAGCCGCGCTAAATCGGCATTCTTAGCCACGATGAGTCATGAAATACGTACACCGATGAATGGTGTGCTCGGGACAGCTAGACTACTAAAAGATGCAGGTTTAGACAGTAAGCAAGGCTATTATGTTGATGTGATAAACCGCAGCGGTACCACGTTGCTGGCGATCCTAAACGACGTGCTTGATTACTCCAAAATAGAAGCCGGCCACTTAGAAATACGACCTGTCGACTTTAATCTATATTCTATGGTGGATGACACTAAACATCTGCTGGATGGACGAGCAAAAGAGAAATCACTCGAGCTTGCTTACACGATTGAAAGTGATGTAGAAAAGTTTTGGCATGGTGATGTCACCCGTATCAGCCAAGTTCTGAATAACTTAGTTGGCAATGCGATTAAGTTTACCGACCAAGGCTATGTCGACATCTATGTGTCGCTTGATCCTGATTGTGACGGCCACGTTGTATTTGAAGTGTCAGACAGTGGTGTAGGTATCAGCGAACAAGAGCAGGTGACATTGTTTGATGCCTTCACTCAGGCATCTGGTGGCGTCAGTTCAAAAGGGGGCACTGGGCTTGGTTTAGCGATCAGTAAACGCATCGTTGAAGCGATGAACGGAAAGCTATTGGTAGAATCCCATGTGGGTGAAGGAAGTCGCTTTTGGTTCTCGATTCCGTTAGATGCAGGTCAAGCCGTAGAAGAGTCTGAAGTAATATCGGAATGTAAACTTAAAGCCAAGGTACTGCTCATCGAAGATAATCCAGTAAACTGCATGGTTGCCGAAGGGTTCTTAGAAAGTATGGGGCATACAGTCCACACAGCTATCGATGGTAAGCAAGCGAAGAACGCGTTTAAAGAACAACGCTTCGATATTGTCTTGATGGATATAAACTTGCCAGATTGCGATGGCATAGAGTTACTGGCAGAGCTCAAACAATCAGAAGCTGAGCTAGGTATGACACCAACGCCAATGATCGCGGTATCTGCGCATGTATATAATGAAGAAGTGCAAAGCTATCTTGCTGCAGGTTTTGATGGGTATTTACCTAAACCGCTCGATAAAGATGCATTGTGTGTGATGGTACAAAACAGCTTAGATGGGCAAGAGCTTATTCTTGAGCAAGTCGAATGTTATGAAGGTGGAGTTGATAGCGAGATGGAACAGAGAGTAATTATCGACGACAAGATTATCAATGCGGACATGGAAGTGTTAGGCAAAGAAAAAATGCGAGACATTGGCCACTTGTTTAATCAAGGCGCGGATGAGATTCTTACGCTTCTGGAAAATACGCAAGATAACAACGGTGTTAAGCAGCTTGCTCATAAACTCAAAGGCTCTGCTGGAAGTATGGGTCTCTATGCTCTGTTTGATGTTTGCCTAGTTATTGAGAAAGATAGTGCGCCATTAACGTGTTATATCAATAACAAGCAGACGTTAGTCCAATTGGTCCAGCAGTCAAAACAAGCCTTAAAAGAACTATTAGATTAGAGAGCGTTAATGTACGTAATTGAAACTACTCATTTGAATATGTGCCAAATTTCAGAAGCGGATTGGGCGCTATTCGAACGTTTACACCAGGACGATGAAGTCATTCGATATGCTTTCGATAAACCGTCTGTCGAAGCGATTCGCGAGCGTTTTGAATCACGTTTACCAGAATGGTCTTGGCCAAGTAATCACTGGCTATGTTTAGTTATTCGTGAAAAATCGACAGGGCAAGCGATTGGCGTAACAGGTTTATGTATATCAGAGCAAAATGAACGACATGTTGAAGTCGGTTATCTACTCCTTCCTGAGTTTCATGGTAAAGGGTACGGCACTGAATCATTAATCGGACTTATCGACTATATGACCGTGAGCTTCCCAATTGATACCGTCAACGCGATCGTTACCGATGGAAACATTGCTTCTTGTAAAGTACTTGAAAAGGCGGGCTTTTCTTTAGCGGAACGTGAAAAAGACGCTTACAAGATAGGCGAGCACTATTATGACGATCTCATTTACCGCTACCATGTAGAAGAGCCGCAGTACTAACTCAATACCGATAAAGTCAGAAGCGCTTGTGCGGTGTAGTAAGTAATCATAATCACGTGTCGTGAGAAAGCGGAACTACTACGAAATCTGTCGATGGCTAATACTAAATCTGACGCGATAAACACAATCGCCCCAAGTGCTCCGTATGCGGCACTAATGTAAGGGGAAGTAGACCACAACTCTATTGCTCCCCAAGCCATTGATAGAATAGCGAGAGAGTAAACGGCAACAGGGTATTTCATCTCACCGAGTGTCGGTAAAAGAAACAAATAGACAATGACACCAATCGCAAGTAGCAGGCTTAATGTCGTATAGCTAAAGCTACTTACCTCATTAAAAAAGGCGATTGAATAGACGATATGGGCGAGAAAAAATGCGCCCAACCCCTGGATGAATTTATCTTTAGGGTGCATCAGGAAGAGATCGCCGATACTAGAAAGCAATAACCCCGCTCCAATTAGTAGTGCGTAAGTTTGATTCGTGTGACCTTCGAAAGAGAACACGAGATAGGCCATCATAAGAATAGGAGTTGCTTTAGTCAGATAGAAAATTGTTCTATTTTTTCTATCAATACTCCAGATATGAACAAAACATATCAGGCAAATCGCAATCCACATAAAACCTTCTCTCAAAAAAAAAGCAGCGAGTGCTGCTTTTTTAGAGTAATGATTGGCGATCTGTTACGCAATAGCGCTTGATAGAATATTGCGACTTTGGTCTAGAGTAATCGCTTGATTTTCACCTAATGCTACCATCCCGTGCTGCTCTAGTTGCGAAACTACCGCTTCAACAGCATCATCTTTACTGCCTTGGTATTCATTAAATTGAGTCGTAACCCCAAGTGATTGGTAGAATGCTTCAATTGCATCGATTGTTTGTTCAGCAAGTGTGTCTGAATCTGCCAGCCCAAAGACGTTTTTACCCATTTGCTCAAGCTTGGCTTTCTTAACTTCGAACTGATTACGAAGTAATGACGGCTGAACAATAGCAAGTGAACGCGCATGATCCACTCCCCAAAGAGCAGTAAATTCATGGCCAATCATATGTGTTGCCCAGTCGTGAGGAACGCCAGAACCGATCAGACCATTCAGAGCTTGGTTCGCATTCCACATAAGGTTTGCACGCCATGCATCATTGTCACGATTCTCAAACTCTTCGCCCAACTGCTTAAGGTTTTTTAGTAGTGCTTCAGCGTAACCATCTTGAACCATTGCGCCGTGAGCATTCGTCAAATATTGCTCACATACGTGAACCCATGCGTCGACGATACCATTAACGAGTTGACGCTCAGGCAGCGTTTTCATCACATCAGGGTCCATAACGGCAAACTTTGGTTGTACATGTGGCGTCATGAATGGAAGTTTGTCGTGAGTTTCTGCCTTAGTGATCACAGCGCCCATATTCGACTCTGAACCAGTTGCAGGTAAAGTCAGAATGGCACCTAATGGAACTGCCGATGAAACCGGGTGCTTGCCAATCATAATATCCCAGCCATCACCATCGTAATGTGAGGCTGCAGCAACGTATTTAGAACCATCAATCACTGAACCACCACCGACAGCTAGAATGAAGTCGATTGCCTTTTCTTTTACGATCGAAACGGCTTTATCTAACGTTTCTTTTGTTGGGTTTGGTTCTACACCGGAAAATTCAACCCAATCATAGCCTTCAAGCGCCGCGCTAACTTGGTCGTAAACGCCGTTACGTTTGATTGAACCACCGCCGTAAATCACGATAACCTTGCTACCTTGAGGAATAATCGAATTAATGCTTTGAATTTGTCCCTGACCAAATTGGATTTGAGTAGGGTTTACATAGGTAAATTTCATAGGGTGCCTTTCAGTTCTGTGTGGATACATGCTGAGTTTGTATTATGCATATTAGTCTTGACTTTATGATCATAAAAGGCCAATTTCTCCAATATTATTGCCTATTACTACATTTTTGGGAGTACTTATGTCGTTAGCTCATTTAATGCAGAAATACGTTGAGTTAAACCAACTCCATAACCTTGAAGGGATTTCAAAGACCAAAATTGAAGGCGTGTTCTTCTATCGAAGCAGCAAGGGAAATAACCGCCAGCCGTTTGTTTATCAGTCTGGTGTGATTGTTCTCGGGCAAGGGCATAAGAATATCTACTTGGGGGATAAGCCTGTTAGATATGGTTCTGAAGACTATTTAGTTGTTGGCGTACCAATGCCACTGGAATGTGAATCATTTCCTGATAACGGCGAACCTTTGCTAGGTTTGAGTATCAGTATCGATCCGCAGGTTCTTCATCGGCTCGTCAACAAACTGGAATCACTGCATTGTTATAAACCACATGACGAACGCTGTGTAGGAGCAGGCTTGGGCGCCGTAAAAATGGATGATGGAATGCTTGATATCTGCAAGCGCATCATGAAAGCATTGTGCTGTCCGATAGATGCGAAAATTTTAGCTGATAGCTTAATGGAAGAGCTGGCTTATCGAGCCTTGATGAGTTCAGAAGGACAAGTATTGTTCGACTTAGCTCGGCACGATGGTCATTACGCGCGTGTTGCAAAAGCGCTAGAGTTTTTACATAACAACTACCATGAAACGGTTACCGTCCAACACCTAGCTCAACAAGCAAACATGAGTGTGTCCGCATTCCATCAAGCATTTCGAGATGTCACTCTTGAATCCCCAATTCAATATATGAAAAAAGTGAGATTAAACAAAGCGCGGGAACTCATTCAATTAGAGGGCGTCAGGGTAGGTGTCGCAGCAAGAAGTGTTGGTTACAACAGTACATCGCAGTTTTCTCGCGAATTTAAGCGACATTTCAATCAAACGCCGACCGAAATTAATGCTGCTGCTGAGGGTTAACGACAAAACTTGTTAAAAGAGGAAATTGGATTTTACAAGTTTGCAGTGTTTTTTGAAAATTCTTTAAGTAATACTAGTGGAAACAGAGCAAAGCTCTAAAGACCCCTATAGGAGATCTAGTCAATCTTCTACCCAAGCCTCTTCATCGATTCGGTGAAGGGGCTTATTTTTTATAAGTAAAATAAATCAGTTATTAGTTATTGATGCAAAATAAGCGTCTCATTGTTGCAAAAGTGACACTCTGATTTGCGAGTTAATTTGAACTATAACGATTTTAAACGTGTCTTTTTGCGGCTGTTATCTAATGTTATTTCACTGAGTAATTTAAGTTCGTGGTGATCTTTATTCCACTTTTATTACTTGTAAACAATAACTTAAGGATAACGCAATATGCACCTATCAAAAAGGAATGCGAAAAAAAGAGTCTTTACGCTAAGTACCCTTAGCGCATCGTGCTTGATGGCATTCAACAGCTATGCGGCTGTTGATTGTTCAACGTTAGATAACTGGAAATCGGCAACGGTTTACAATTCCGGTGACCAAGTCCAATACCTTGATAAGGCTTACCAAGCTAACCATTGGACTCAAGCCAATGATCCTGCTCAAACCGCTAGCGAATGGGGGCCATGGAAAGAAATTGGCAGTTGTGATGTCACTGGTGGCAACGAACTTCCTAGCGCAACGATCACCTCACCTACAGAAACAGATACAATTGCAGAAGGCGATGTAGTATCACTCTCTGCAGACGCAGCAGATTCAGACGGAACAGTCACAAAAGTTGAATTCTTATTAAATGGCTCGGTTATAGCTCAGAGTACATCAGCGCCATATTCTGCAATTTGGACTGCGACACCAGGAAACCACAAGATTACGGCTGTCGCATACGATGATAAAGGCGGGCAAAGTGTAGATAGTGACGTCAATATTGTTGTGAGCTCGGCTAATCCAGACAACGTTGCGCCGACGGTTAATCTGAACCTATCAACAGCTTCAGTCGATCTTGGAAGTGTCGTAACTCTGACTGCGCTAGCAGAGGACAGTGACGGAACTATTGATAAAGTCGATTTCTATGTAGCTGGCACGCTAGTTGGTACTGTTGCCAGTGGGCCTTACACGCTCGATTACACAACAACTCAATCAGGTAACTTAGCTGTCTACGCAAAAGCGACCGATAACTTAGGAGCAACAACCAACTCTGCATCGTCTTCTCTACAAGTAAACAGCGCGCCAACAGTAGCGACATGTCGTCCTGATGGGCTCTATCAAACTCAAGGCGTTGATGTTCCTTACTGTACAGCCTATGACGAGGAAGGGCGCGAGTTGATGGGAGCGGATCACCCTCGACGCGTGATTGGTTACTTCACAAGTTGGCGTGCAGGGGACGATCCACAAGCTGCTTATCTGGTTAAAGACATCCCTTGGGAACAATTAACTCATATTAACTACGCGTTTGTGGGTATCGGTGCTGACGGTAAGGTAAATCTTGGCGACGTTAACGATCCCAACAACGCAGCAACAGGAAAAGAGTGGGCCGGGGTAGATATTGACCCTGCCTTAGGCTTTAAAGGACATTTTGGTGCATTAGCAACCTACAAAGAACGCTACGGTGTTAAGACCCTAATCTCTATCGGCGGCTGGGCAGAGACAGGTGGCCACTTTGGTGCTGATGGAAACCGTGTTGCCGATGGTGGTTTCTACACAATGACCACTAATGACGACGGTTCTATTAATCACGCTGGTATCGAGAAATTTGCGGCATCTGCAGTTGAGATGATGCGCACCTATAAATTCGATGGTCTGGATATTGACTACGAATATCCAACCTCAATGGCAGGGGCTGGTAACCCTTATGACAAGGCATTTATGGAGCCACGCCGTCCGTATCTATGGGCATCATATCAAGAGTTAATGAAAGTACTACGTGAAAAACTTGATGCAGCTTCAGCTCAAGATGGCGTTCACTACATGCTAACCATTGCCGCTCCGTCTTCAGGTTACTTGTTACGTGGTATGGAGACATTTGATGTCACTAAGTATCTTGATTACGTAAATATCATGTCTTACGACTTACATGGTGCTTGGAATGACCACGTCGGCCACAATGCGGCGCTGTTTGACACTGGTGAAGACTCTGAGTTAGCTCAGTGGAATGTATATGGTACTGCTGCTTATGGTGGTATTGGCTACCTAAATACCGATTGGGCTTACCACTACTTCCGTGGCTCTATGCCTGCAGGTCGTATTAACATCGGTGTGCCTTACTATACTCGAGGTTGGCAAGGTGTCACTGGCGGAACAAATGGTCTTTGGGGTCGTGCTGCACTACCAGACCAAACCCAATGTGCAGAAGGCACCGGTGAGGGCGAGAAGAATAACTGTGGTAACGGTGCACTCGGTATCGACAATATGTGGCACGACCTAGACCCTAACGGGAATGAAATGGGCGCAGGTTCAGGACCAATGTGGCATGCGAAAAACCTAGAAAATGGTATTTGGGGTAGCTACAGCGACGCTTACAATCTTGATCCTGTGAATGATCCAACGGATCGCCTAGTTGGCACCTATCAGCGCAATTACGACAGTGTGGCGGTTGCCCCTTGGCTATGGAACGCAGAGAAGAGCGTATTCTTATCAACAGAAGATGAAGCCTCTGTAAGCGTCAAAGCGGATTACGTTATTGATAAAGAGATCGGCGGAATCATGTTCTGGGAACTAGCAGGTGACTATAACTGTTATGAACTCGATGCAAATGGTCAGCGTACAAATGTCGATGTTAGCGAACAGGCATGTAAATCTGGAACTGGTGAATACCATATGGGTAATACCATGACCAAAGCAATCTACGATAAGTTTAAGTCTGCAACCCCTTATGGCAATAAGATTGCGACAGGTGCAATACCTGCTGAAGCTGTTGATATCTCGGTATCAATTGGTGGCTTTAAAGTTGGTGACCAGAACTATCCAATTAACCCGAAAGTGACGTTCACTAACAATAGTGGCCAAGCAATTCCGGGCGGTACTGAGTTCCAGTTCGATATTCCTGTATCGGCGCCAGATAATGCGAAAGATCAATCGGGTGGTGGACTCACAGTTATTGCCTCTGGGCACACCAAAGCTAACAATATCGGTGGGCTAGAAGGAACAATGCACCGCGTAGCGTTCAGCTTACCAAGTTGGAAAGATCTGCCTGCTGGTGGCACTTACGAGTTAGACATGGTCTATTACCTACCGATCTCTGGTCCAGCTAACTACACCGTGAATATTAACGGCGTGGATTACGCATTTAAGTTTGAACAGCCAGACTTACCTTTAGCTGATTTATCGGCAGGTAATGGCGGTGATACAGGTGGTAACGGAGGAGATAGTGGCGGAAATACCGGCTCTGGCACTGTTACAGCTTGGGAGCCAGGCGTTACTCAAGCGGTAAATGGAGAGACCTACAGCTACGACTCTAAATGTTTTGTCGCTAAGAACAACCCAGGAACGTGGGAGACACCAACTCAATCGAATTGGTTCTGGGATGAAGTTTCTTGTCCACAATAGTTAAACTTATAGTTTCACAGTAATAAAAAGGCCTTGGAGAATACCAAGGCCTTTTTGTCTAATCCAAATACTCTTACGCAATAGAATGGTTTTCACTCATCGACAGAATAGACACCGTATCACGTCCTAACGATTTAGATTCATAGAGCGCAATATCTGCACGCTTATAAGCCTCATCTTGGTTTGAACAAATTTCGGTAAGGCCGACACTGATAGTGATGTTTAGGTCGCTTTCCAAATTCACCGCAATACGAATTCGATTCAACACTACTTCAGCTTCTCTTAGCTCAGTATGAGGAAGAATAAGTGCAAACTCCTCACCACCAATTCGTGCTACTAGATCGGTTTCCCTTAACTGATTTTCAATCGATCTTGCAACTTGCCTAATTACGGCATCTCCCTTGTCATGCCCATAACGGTCATTAACACGCTTGAAATGATCGATATCGATTAGAGCCAGGACGGTTTCTGCTTGGTTTTTATAACGTTTAGCACGTGCGGAGTGGGTGTGCATTTCAGAGTCAAACTTGCGACGGTTCCAAAGCGATGTCATTGAATCCTTTTCACTTAAGTCGCGCAGGCGATTTTCAAGCTCTTTACGATGTGAAATATCAACAAATGAAGCTACGTAAAATTGAATGGTGTCACTGTTGTGTTTTACTGTTTGTATACGCAGTATCTGCGTAATAAGTGAACCATCTCGACGCTTATTGATCACTTCACCTTCCCATAAACCCGTGTTTTCCAATTGCTTCCACATGTTCAAGTAGAATTCTTGCGAGTGTTTACCAGACGAAAACAGCGAAGGCTTTTGGCCTTTGACATCTTCCAATTCAAATCCGCTGACACGGGTGAACTCTTCATTAACTTGGATAATACGATTGTTGCGATCCGTAATGATCATCGCAGACATACCGTTCATAGCGGCGCGCGCAATTTTACTATCTAAACTGTTTTTTTCGTGGTTATAGTTCCAAGTGACAAAAGTAAAAGTCAGTAGGATTAATATGATTAGAATAAAAATCGCTTGTTGATATAGCTCTTTTCTTTCGTCTTGAGCGAATGCATTGGCTTGAGAAAAATCAGTTTTTAAGAATAAAATCATATCGCTGATTTTATCAACGTTATTAAGCTGGGTTTTAGTGTATGAAAGCCAACCATCCTTATCTTTTACCGTTCCTGAGTCACTGAGTTGGATGCTAGCCCAAAGCGCAGGATATTGTCTGGAAATGTTCATTTCCTGATTATCAGACACCAAATGCCCCATAATATCGTTGCCATTTGGTGTCATTAAGTAATACCCGTCTTCAGTAGCGACTTTGGGCAAATTGACAGCGCGATGTTTGTAAGCAAGTTTGTTGTATATTCTGACAATATCTATATTGGCAACAAAATAGCCTAAACGTTGGCCATCAAATGAAATAGGGTAGATGACACGATAAGTAGGAGTTAACGGGTAGACCAGCTTACCATTTTCTTGTTGTAGGTCGATGCCAAACGTACCGACCTCGCGATCTCCTAAGTTTTTTGCATACTCGAAATAGTCTCTATCACTCTTATTTTGTAAATACTCTTCTTCAACCAGTTCAATGAAATTGTTACCGCTATTTATGCGAACAACCTCATTACCCTCGATATCAATAAACCTAAGTTGAGAGTAATAACCTTGAGTGCGTGCAATCAGAACCCAAAAATCCTGTAGTGCTTCTAAATTGGCTTGTGATGGGTTGGTGACAGCTTGCAGCAGTATGTTGTTGTGAGAAAGATATCTTAGTGAAGCAGACATTTTGTCCAATGAAGACTGTAACTCAACTTTTGAATACTCAAGCTTATTGCGGCTTTGCTGTTCGATACTTGATTCTGTTTTAAGCTCAATTAGGGAGAGCTGATTAAAGAAATACAAAAAGGGCACGAACGCCAATACGCTAAATACGGCTATTGATTGGAGTGCAAATTTGGAACTGCGTTGGCGCATTATGTCGGTATAAACTTCAAATTAATCAGTAGGAAGCCAACTATACACGTATTTTATACGATTTACTGTGAGCCTGGTTGAGTATATAGCTATTAAGTATGTCATCTTCTATGAAGCGTGTAACATCTCAATCAATTGCCTATTATCAGAAACAAAAAAAAGCACCTATAACAGGTGCTTTTTATATTAGAGGGGGTTATCAATTAAAGTGCTGATGCTGCAACTTCATTGGTTTTTGTTTTACTTTTAAGGAATGCGTAGCTAAAGCCAGTAACCGCAGTACCCGCTGCAATTGCAACCAGATACATGAAGACTGGGGTAATAGCATTTGGAATGAGTAACACGAATAGACCGCCGTGTGGTGCCATAAGTTTAGCGCCAAATAGCATAGATAGAGCACCTGTTAGCGCACCACCAACCATACAAGCTGGGATTACGCGCATAGGGTCTTTCGCAGCAAATGGGATAGCACCTTCAGAAATGAAACATAGGCCAAGAACAAACGATGCTTTGCCTGCTTCCTGTTCACTCTTCTCGAACTTGTTCTTAGCAATGAATGTCGCTAGTCCCATACCAAGAGCAGGGACCATGCCCGCAGCCATGATTGCCGCCATCGGTGCGTAAGTTTGCGAAGCTAGCAGGCCAACACCAAACGCGTATGCTGCTTTGTTTACAGGACCACCTAAGTCAAAACACATCATCGCGCCAAGCAATAGGCCTAGAAGAACAGCACTATCAGAACCCATGTTGTTTAAGAAGTCTGTCAATGCGTTCATTACGCCTGATACAGGGCCGCCGACAATATAGATCATCACCAAACCAGTGAACAGCGTAGCTACAAAAGGAATGATCAGAATTGGTTTGAGTGCTTCCATCGATTGCGGTAGCGACACTTTGTCAGCAAGGAACTTCGCCGCATAACCAGCGATAAAGCCTGCTGCAATGCCGCCTAAGAAGCCTGCACCAGTTGAGCTAGCAAGCATACCGCCAACTAGACCAGGAGCTAGACCCGGACGGTCAGCAATTGAGAATGCAATGTAACCAGCAAGAACCGGAATCATCAGTGCGAACGCAGAACCACCACCAATCGTCATGAGTGCTGCCGCTAATGTACCTTCTTCTTTAAAGGCTTCAATGCCAAACACGAAGGATAGTGCGATGATCAGACCGCCTGCAACAACGACAGGTAGCATGTGTGAAACACCAGTCATTAGATGTTTATACGCGCCTTTCTTTTCATCCGTGTTATTTGAAGCTGTTGCACCACTGTGTTTGTATTCAGTAGCTTGAGAGAAAGCATTATCCATCTCTTCAGATGTCTTTTTCAGTGCCGGACCTGTCTTAGTTCGGTACATTTTCTTGCCATCGAAGCGATCGAGAGGCACTTCGATATCTGCTGCAATGATAACAAGGTCTGCATCAGCGATTTCTTGGTCAGTAAGCTGGTTTTTGGCGCCAACCGAACCGCGGGTCTCAACCTTAATCTGGTGGCCGCGCTTCTTGCCTTCTTCTTCAAGTGCTTCTGCAGCCATAAACGTGTGTGCAACCCCTGTAGGGCAAGCAGTAATCGCGACAATTTTCTTCTGTTCGCTAGTTGCTTGAGCTGGGGCTGTCTCAATTTGCACTTCTGATTTTTGTAGCAGGTTGGCATGTTCAACCGCGTGCTGCAAAAAAGCTTGAGAGTCAGCCGCAACTTTATCTATTGAAGCCGCATACACTTTTTTGCCGACGAAACGGCTAGTGTCGATAGTTTTATCTGCCGCAATGATAACAACATCGGCTTGGTCGATATCTTCAGTACTAAGGACTGCAGAGTCCATGACTGACGATTGACACTCAATTTTCGCGTCCCAGCTTAGTGATTTAGCTGCTTGTTCTAATAGACCCGCTGCTAAGATGCTATTGGCTACGCCACTAGGGCACGCAGTAATGATTGCTAATTTCATAATGGTAACCTTTGTTCCTTAGTTCTCGATATGAGTTGTTGCTAAGTCAAGTGCTTGAACTTGTGTCTTGCTCTTGATCTCATCCAGCTCTTGTTGGCTGGTTAAGCCCACGCCAACTTGACTAACAGCAAGGGCTGAAAGTGCAGTGGCGAAGCGAATTAATGTTTCTTTTGGTAACTCTTGCATGTGGCCCCAGCAAAGGCCTGCGACTAGTGTATCGCCGGCACCCACAGTACTTACGACCTTCATTTTTGGCGGTTGAGCTGAAATCCATTCACCATCATGAAGCCACATAACGCCGTCTTTACCCATCGATACCACGATGTTGTCGATACCTTTACTACTTAAGCTTTGGGCAGCAGATTTACATTCCTCTGCTGATGAGAGTTTGGTGCCGATGAAATCGCTAAGTTCTTCATCATTTGGCTTAATTAACCATGGCTGAGCATCGATGCCCGCACGTAGCGCAGCTTTGCTACTGTCAAACAGCACTTTTTTGCCGCGTTTACGCAACTCTGAAATCCACGAAGCGCACAGTTCAGGAGATACGCCACCCGGTAGGCTACCGGCAAAGACAAAGAACTCATGATCTTCAGCCAGTGCGTACAACGTCTCTTCAAAGTGTGTAATATCAATCTGTGACACGGTCACGCCAGGGAAGTTGATATCCGTAACTTGCTCATTTTTTTCAACCAACTTGACGTTGATGCGCGTAGCACCTTCAACTTCGACAAAGCGGTCCGTTACACCAATCTGATCAAATAACTGATGAAATAACTCTGGGTTTTCTTTGCCTAAAAAACCTGTGACCGTAACATTTGCACCTAACTCACTGAGTACCTTGGCAACATTGACGCCTTTGCCCGCTGCATGCAGGTTACTCGAAGAAACCAAGTTAACCGCACCAGCACTTAACATCTCAATAGAGCCGGTTAAATCGAGCGCCGGATTGAGTGTTACTGTCACTACTTTATTTGTTTTAGCCATGAGATATCCTTAGCTTTCGCCTAAGCCAGATGCGATGGCAACACCGATGGACTCAAGTGCCATTGCAGCATCTTCGCCATCCGCACTGAACTGGAGTTGATGCCCATGTTTGACGCCTAGCGCGATCACTTTCATCAAGCTTTTAGCGTTTACCTCTTTGCCATCACCATCGAGGTTGGCAACACGGATATTTGATTCGAATTTCTTCGCTTCTGCGACGAGCATTGCGCCAGGTCTAGCGTGTAAACCATGAGCGTTCTTAATAGTGAATACTGCGGTATTGTTGTCATTTTCTTGGCTTGGTGCGGTGACTGTTTCACCACATAGAAGAGCAATAACTTGTTCAGTTGATGAGTTAATCAGAGTTTCTTGCTTGTTCTCGAAAACGATTGATGACAGGTTTTGCAGAATTGAATTGTGTGAACTGTTACAAGCAGCAAATGCAATCAACGCACGAACAGGTGTGTCTTTCAGTGAACAATCATTGGCCGTAGAGACAAATGAAACGCCTGTGCGAGTGACATCTTTGTCACTGCCTACTAGCCATAAGCCTTTACCTAGATGAGTCGGTGTTTTGGCAACAATATCAGCGACAAAAGCACTACCAGCACAGCCTGTGTTTTTTAGTAATCCAGATGCAACCGCGCTCATTTGAACCATATCGCTTGCTGGAAAGTTTAGTTGAACAAGCGAAGCGTCAAGTTCTGCTTCAAGTTGCGTTTCACCAAGTAGTAGGGCAGCGATTTCATTCTCAGACTTAGCTGTTTTAAGCGCTTGTTCTACACCGTCCGCAGACAAAACTTTGGTCAATTGTTTCAAAATACCTAGGTGCTCGTCTGACTTAGCCGCAATACCGATTGCAACGTAAACGATGTTACCGTCACCCCAGTCGACACCATTAGGGTAGTGATGAACTGCCACACCTGTTTGTTTAACTAAAGGTCTTGTTTCAATTGTCCCGTGAGGAATGGCAATGCCGTTACCTAAAAAAGTCGAGTTTTGTTTTTCGCGATTCAGCATTCCTTCTACATAGCCTTCATCGACCAGTTCGTTAGTGGTAAGGCTACGCGCAACGTTACGAATTGCGTCGTATTTGTCATTTGCAGCTTGTGCAAGCGTAATATCGCTAGTGGACAACTTAAGCATGGTGGCTTCTCCAGCTTTCTAAAAACATACTAATTACACGGTTGGTAATCAGCTTCGAACTCATTTACTGAACATAACTGAATCGATTCAGCAAAAAGGAAATAAATTAAGGATTCAGCAATCACCTAAACAACAGGGTTCCTGTCAGGTGGAAAGAAGAAACCAATAGGTGATTCTTGTCACTCTATTAGTCTTGCTGAATCCTTTCAGCTTTTATACTGAATCGTTTCAGCTTATAATTCAACTTCGTCAAAGATCGTAAGTGGCGGATTATGATCCAGCGCACAATAAAGAGGTTTGTGATATGACACTCGATGAAATAGCCCAATTAGCGGGGGTTTCAAAAACTACAGCGAGTTACGTGATTAACGGTAAAGCGCAAAAATACCGTATAAGTGAAAAGACTCAGCGCAAGGTAATGGCTGTAGTAGAAGAGCACAATTACCGTCCCGATCTAGCTGCAAGTACACTTCGAGCAGGACATAGCCGTTCCTTTGGGCTGATCATTCCCGATTTAGAAAACACCAGTTACGCACGTTTAGCCAAGCTACTAGAGCAAAACTCGCGTTCAGCCGGTTATCAAATATTAATTGCCTGTTCTGATGATGATCCGGAAACGGAGAAAAACGTGGTGCGTGCATTGGTCAGTCGCAAAGTGGATGCGCTATTCGTAGCGAGCGTGATCCCAGAGGCCAGCGACTATTACGTAAACCTTCAAAATAGTGGCACTCCAGTGATTGCGCTCGACCGTCCTTTAGATGATGAGCACTTTTGCTGCGTTATCAGTGAAGATTTCGGTGGCGCGTTTGAACTCACTTCTTCTGTCATTAGTGACAATGTCACCTCAATTGGGCTTATTGGAGCATTGGCTGAGCTAAACATTTCAAAGGAACGTGAACTTGGCTTTTGTTCCGCCGCAAAGAATCACTCTATTAAGCCGCTTATCGGCTATGGCGATCACTTTAACCGCAGTGAAGGTAAGCGGGTACTCGAGCAATGGGTGGCAAGTGATACGGTTCCTGATGCCATCGTAACAACATCATACACGTTATTGGAGGGTGTGCTTGACGTCCTTCTTGAACGTCCAGAGCTAGCAGGAAAAATTAAAATTGCGACTTTTGGTGATAATCGCCTGTTAGATTTTCTGCCGATGAAAATCAACTCATTGCCTCAACAGTTTGAGCTTATTGCTGACAGTGCGATGGCGCTAGCGCTTAATGCGGCGTCAAAACGCTACCAAACGGGTGTCGAACTCATCCCGAGAAAAATCGTCGTACGTTAATTGATTCTAATAAAAATAAGGCCCTGACTATTTCTAGTCAGGGCCTTACTTATTTTAGCTAAGCTAAACGGCTTGTTTGTCGATGTTGATTACCGGCAAGGATTGTCCTCGCGATATATACAAACATTTTTCAATCATTAAAGAAGAGTGCCGCTCAAGTATGGGCAGCCGAAAATGTTTAATATTGAAAACGTACCGACATAGTAACTTGAGGGCCGTATAGACCGTTGTTACGTGTTTCTGCAGAAAGCGACAGTTGTTCAGTTGAGTGGAATCGAACGCCTGCATGGAAAACGGAAGAATCGTCGTTACGACCAAGTCTGCCCGTTGCTTCTACTTGATTCGTCAACCAAGCTCTTAAACCAATGTTGAACTCAGCCTGAGTATTACTGTCGCCACCGGCCTCTTCAGTCAGCTTTACTTGGTGGATTAAAAGTTGACCATAAACGTCTACAAATTGGTTTACTGGGCCATTAAAGCCAATGCCGCCCGCTAGGTCGTAGTCGCTATCAAACTGACTATCTACACGTACAATGAAGTGGGAGTTCTCTGTGAAGAGTGTACTAAATTCTGCCCCCGTCATTTCTGGACCAATGGCGGTGCGCACTTCCAAGTAGTTGTAGTTAAAATTGTTTGCTTGAGCATTTCCGCTGATACCTGCGATTGCTAAGGCACTGGCCAAGATAATTTTTTTCAAAAGTAGTCTCCGACTAACATTAAAATGTAGTTATAAAAATGGCTTGCAATAAGCAAGCCAATAATAACTTAATCGAAAGACTAATTCAGGTGAATTATAATACTTGGATACGATCTACTTCAATTTCCGGTGTATTTCCGCCTTCGTACTCACCAAATAGACGTACGTTAGTCGTATGATCAATAGGTTGAGTCATGTGAATATCATCATCTAGCTCAACTTGAATCTCACCTTTACCGTCGGAGAAGATAAACGTATCGCCTTTTAATTGACGCACAAGTACACCTTCAACGACAACGTTCTTCTCAGTAAACATGCTTGTATCTTTCAGTAGTGAGTCAACTGTTACTACTTCAACCGGGCCAGTGTATTGGATCGTCGATTGGTGATTTCTGTCGTCATCTTTTGCCATCGCCAATGTTGGAGCTAGGATAAGAGTTGCAGCGGTCGCTAAAATTACTTTTTTCATTGGGTGTTCCTTCAGTTTTATTCGGTAGTGTTTGTTTCGATGTGGCTATTAAAACAAAGTGAAGCTGAATCGATACTGAGGACCAGGTTCATATTCGATTCATCTTGTTGAGTCATTGCTATAAAAGCCGCTATTATGGCAAGCAGAACAAATGTTTATTGAGTTTGAAACGGAATGCAGTCGACGTTAAAAGCATTAATGGTGCAGGGCACTACTTCTGATGCCGGGAAAAGTGTGTTAGTGGCAGGATTATGCCGTGTGCTAGCGAGAAAGGGGGTAAATGTCGCCCCATTTAAGCCGCAAAATATGGCGCTCAATAGTGCGGTCACGGCAGATGGAGGCGAAATAGGCCGAGCTCAAGCAGTTCAAGCTCTAGCATGCAATATTGAATCAAGTGTTCATATGAATCCAGTATTGCTAAAACCTCATACGGACATGGGCGCGCAAGTTATCTTTCAAGGTAAGGCGACCACGACTGTTGACGCTATTGGTTACCAATCGTATAAAAAAATCGCACTTCCTGTCGTTATGGAATCTTTTTCGATCTTACAAAACCAATATGACACGGTATTGATTGAAGGAGCAGGGAGCCCAGCGGAAATCAACCTACGCGAAAACGATATTGCCAACATGGGGTTTGCAGAAGAAGCTGATGTTCCCGTGATTATCGTGGCAGATATTGACCGAGGCGGTGTATTTGCCCATCTGTACGGTACGCTAGCGCTTTTATCAGAAAGTGAGCAACAGCGCGTAAAAGGCTTCGTAATAAACCGGTTTAGAGGCGATATCTCACTTTTACAGCCAGGACTCGATTGGCTAGAAGAAAAAACAGGCAAGCCAGTCATTGGCGTTCTGCCATACCTTCATGGCTTTGACCTGGAAGCTGAAGACGCAATTAACGCTGAGCAGCATACCGGAGAAGAAACCAAGCTAAGGGTTGCGGTTCCGGTATTTCCGAGAATTAGCAATCACACGGACTTCGACGCATTAAGAGTCAACCCAGATATCGATTTGCAGTATGTTGGTAATGGTGAACGCATAAAAAACGTCGATTTGATTATACTCCCGGGCTCTAAGGCAGTCAGAAGTGACTTGGACTATCTTCGCAGCCAAAAGTGGGATCAAGACATCCAACGCCATTTGCGTTATGGCGGTAAGGTCATGGGAATCTGCGGTGGATATCAAATGTTAGGACAGGCGATACATGATCCAGAAGGTATTGAAGGAGAGGCTGGCTCCACCAACGGGCTCGGTTACTTGGATGCACAAACCGAACTCAAACCGAATAAAACTCTGACTAACGTAACGGGTCAACTCAATCTAAATGGTTTAGATATCCCGGTACGCGGCTATGAAATTCATGCTGGTCTTACCGAGGTAAAAGCAAAATCACCAGTTTATTTGGACTCTGGACAACCGGATGGGGCAATTAGTGATTGCAATCAAGTGTTTGGTACCTACTTACATGGTATCTTCGATGTTCCTGCAGCGGTTAATGACATTTGCCGCTGGGCAGGTGCTGATAACATCGCTCAAATTGATCATCAAACCAATCAACAACAAGCCATCGTTCGCATAGCAGATGCAATAGAAAGCCATCTCAAACTCGATGTACTTTGGCCACAATTAAAAGACTAAATGAAAACAACCAAACTTCGCCATGTTATTGGTATGGCAGCGCTGCTATTTTGCTCGTCATTATCGGCGCAAGAACGACTTCGTATTTATGCGGCATCTTCTATGACGAATGCTGTTAATGAATTAGTCGATGTTTATGAGAGCAAAAGTCAGGTTAAAATCACCACGGTATATGGTGGCACCTCTTCGTTAGCACGACAGGTGGAGCAAGGTGCTCCCGTAGATGTATTTATCGCCGCAAATACGAAGTGGATGAACTATTTGGTCGATAAAAGCCTCATTCAGAGTGACAACGTCACTAACATTGCAACCAATGAGCTTGTTGTTATTGCAGCCGAAGCCGTTGAACTTGATGTGACTAGCGAGAGTTCTTGGACATCTGCATTAAATGGCCAGCGCATGGCAATAGGACAGACCAATGCCGTACCAGCCGGTATTTATGCCAAGCAATCGCTAGAATCACTGAATGTTTGGCCACAGCTTAAGCGTCAGTTAGCTCCGACCAAAAACGTTAGAATTGCGTTAACACTAGTTGAACGCAAGGAAACGCCACTTGGCATCGTTTATAAGACGGATGCCTTATCAAGTTCAAATGTTCAAGTTGTCGCTAGTCTTCCTGAAAAAAGCCATGATGCCATTATTTACCCGATGGTTATGATGAACAGTGAGCCTGCAACGGTGGACTTTACCCAATTTGTCCATTCAAAGGCAGGGCAAGAGATACTAAAAAAGTACGGATTTAATCAAGGTACGCAATAACCCATGGATATATTGACTGAGTACGAATATCAAGCGTTGATACTTAGCCTCAAGGTTGCCTTTTATGCAATTGTTTGGCTTATCCCTGTAGGGATTGGTTTGGCTTGGCTGTTAGCTCGTAAGGAGTTTTACGGTAAAAGCTTCATCGACAGCTTAGTCCATTTGCCTCTCGTGCTTCCTCCAGTTGTTGTCGGCTATTTGCTACTGATTTCTATGGGGCGGCAAGGATTTTTTGGTGAGTGGCTCTATCAATACTTTGGCGTTGTTTTCTCATTCAGTTGGAAAGGGGCAGTATTAGCCTGCATTGTTGTGGCGTTGCCACTAATGGTCCGCTCAATTCGCTTAAGCTTAGAGTCGGTAGACACAAAGTTAGAGCAAGCCGCAGCGACCCTCGGAGCATCTCCAATTAAGATCTTTTTTACGATTACTTTGCCGCTCACTGTTCCGGGGATTATTACTGGTACTATGCTGGCCTTTGCGCGCAGCCTTGGCGAATTTGGGGCGACCATCAGCTTCGTGTCTAACATTCCAGGTGAGACTCAGACTATACCGCTTGCGATGTACAACTTTATCGAGACCCCGGGGTCTGAGGCCGAAGCTATGCGCTTATGTATTATCTCTGTCGTTATCGCTTTAGGATCTTTGGTCGCTTCCGAACAACTGAGTCGTGTTACGGCTCGTCGTTTAGGAGGGGCTAAATGAGTCATTTGACCATTCAATACAAACAACGTCTGGGTGAACTTGAGTTTGATATTGATCTACAACTGCCAGAGAAAGGAATCACCGCTGTATTTGGCCGTTCGGGCGCAGGCAAAACATCGTTAATCAATGTCATCGCTGGGTTAAGCCAGCCAAGTTCTGGCGTCATTAAAATAAACAAGTCTACACTTTTCGATTCAGAGCGAAATGTCGCTATCCCAACGTATAAACGCAACGTTGGTTATGTGTTTCAAGATGCTAGGTTATTCCCTCATTACAAAGTGAAGCGTAATCTAACCTACGGGGTTAAAACTCACGATGAGCAGCACTTCGATCAGATTACCAACTTATTGGCTTTAAAACCGCTCCTAGAGCGCTACCCAAATCAGTTATCTGGCGGGGAAAAGCAGCGCGTTGCCATTGGCCGAGCGTTACTATCTAAGCCCGATATTCTGTTAATGGACGAACCGTTAGCTTCATTGGACTTACCACGTAAGAGAGAGGTGATGCCTTTTCTTGAACAGCTCGCTCTGCAGGTTGAAATCCCTATAGTTTATGTTTCTCATAGCTTAAATGAGGTACTTAGGCTCGCTGACCATTTAGTTGTCATTGAAAGAGGTAAAGTGGCCATTGCAGGGCCTATAGAGCAAGTATGGGCATCGAAAGCGATGCGTCCTTGGCAATCTTTTTCTGAGCAAAGTACGCTGTTCGAGGGTAAACTGATTCGTCATAACGAAGAGTACGCTTTGTCTCAAATAGAGTTAGAGGAAAATATTGCGCTTTGGGTGCAAAGAGTTGATGGTGACATTGGTTCTTCAGTTCGTCTACAGGTAAGGGCTAACGACGTTTCGTTAATGTTAGAAGAACCAAAGCAGACCTCTATCCGAAACATTCTTAAGGGTACAATTAGCCACATAGAGACACAGTCTCACGGCCATGAAAGGCAGAGCGTTTCAGTCCAAATCAAGCTTGCTGATAGCTGCCATTTAAATGCCACAGTGACAGCTTGGGCGAAAGATGAATTGCTGCTCGCACCAGGTTTGAGCGTTTACGTTCAGATCAAAGGGGTGAGTGTTACTCAAAAAGATATTGTTCTATCCCATTAAAAAACGCCGCATGTAGCGGCGTTTTCTTTATCTGTATCAGCTTACTTAGCAAATACGTCTGTGAAGTCACGCTTAAGAATTGGATCGCGTCGTGCTTTTTTAATTTGTTTAACCATGTCTTTAACACAGTTATGTAAAACTTGGTCAAGCAGTTGAGCGCGGTATTCTTCTTTTTGCTCTTCAGTCATGTCTTGTGGAAGATCCAGTGTTGGGAACTCTTCCATCACATTTAAGCCTGCAAATGCTTGGCTTACTGAGATAAGTGCGTGAAATTGTTCGAAGTTGTCTAGAACGTTTTGAGCACTATTTGGTAGCTCGTTCCAAGCTTCACGAACAGCTTCTTCGGAAACATCATGGATTGACGTCACCATGTAGTGCATTGCTTCTGGTACTCCGTCAAACTCAATAACTTGACGCAGCTCTGCAGAAACTTCTGCCAAATCTACTTTCGGTTGCTCTGATTGATTAACGTCAGACATGTTTATCTTCTCTTGTATGTGTATATGACGGCGTTATCGTAAAATTTTGGCGCCAAATGTCAACCTTGGATGGAGGATTATGTAATTGTGTAGTATTTTTAGTCTAAGCATGTGATTTCTTATTAGTTTTAATCAAATGCCTTCTTATGGGTAACTCTTTTTATCAAACCTCGGAGCAATTAGAGTGGATGTACGCGGTTCTTCTATGAAGATACTCCTGGTTGATGATGTTCAAATGGAACGTATTCAACTGGCAATTCGATTAAAGCAACTAGGGCATACTGTAGAAATGGCCGACTCTGGCCACCGTGCGCTTGAGTTGTATCGCGATTTTGAACCCGAGTTAATACTCCTAGATATATCGATGCCGGATATGAACGGTTTTGAAGTCTCCGCTCAAATTCGTAAGCAATACCCTGAATGGGTACCTATTATTTTCTTGAGTAGTCATGACGAGCCATCAATGATCGCTAATGCAATTGAAGCAGGGGGCGATGATTACTTAATAAAACCCGTCGATAAAGTTGTCCTAAACTCTAAATTGATCGCGATGCAAAGAATTGCGTTTATGCGTCGTGAGCTTAAGCAAAAGTCAGCAGCACTTGCCAAAGCCAATCAGGAACTTGAACAACTTGCGCAAGAGGATGGCTTAACCAAGGTTAAAAACCGCCGCTTTGTCGACCAAAAACTGCAAGAGATGATCCTCCTTCACGGGCGTCATGAGTTACCACTCAGCGTGATACTACTCGACGTCGATAAATTTAAGCTGTTTAACGACAATTATGGTCACATCGAAGGCGACAAGTGCTTAATCTTATTAGCGGATCTCTTATCCAATCTATTTGTACGTAGCGGTGAAGTCGTTGGTCGATACGGTGGTGAAGAGTTTGTCATTATTCTCGGCTATACCGATCAAGAAAAAGCGATTAAAGATGCGTCTCGTATAGAGGCAGCATTGGCAGAAGCACAAATCCCTCACGAGTACAGTGAGGTGTCAGACGTAGTGACAGTGTCACAAGGTGTGTTTACTCTTGTCCCTAATGGGAAAGAGAGCATTGAGCAAATCTATGAACGTGCTGATAAGCAACTCTACCAAGCGAAACAGGCTGGTCGAAACCAATATATTAGCGTTCATCAATAGTCATCAATGATTGTTTTAAGCTAAATTTTCAAGTAACTTACTCTAATTGCGAATGAATTTGGAACATTGATTAGATGGTAACGTTTAAATCTTGCCGTTATCTAGGCTTGTCGTTAGCGTGCTTTTCACCGATTGCTTTAGCCAAAGGCAACCCTCACTTCCAAGACTACCTAGAACAAGCGTTTTCTGCTGCGATTGTTTTGACTGACAGTGATGTTTTCACTGTTGGGGTTCATGACTTTGATCCAAATGATTGGTTTAACCTAGATAACGAAGATATCGGCTCTCAAGAATCCGTCCAATTGCGCCAGCAAATCGCGGTTTCAACACTCCCATTTACAATAGATCTGAGCGATGAAGATGCGGTCCACAAGCATCAGATTTTCACACGTTTTTCTATTCTTGGCTCACGTCAGGATTTTGAAATCAGGGCATCAGACGCCGAAGATTTCCAACACGAGATCGTACTTGGTGCGTTTGCAGCTTATCGCTTCCGTTATCAACTATCAGAGCACTGGGCTCTGACACCAGGTATCGGCATGCACTTGCAATATTTCAACAATAATCATGAGTATCGAAGTGATTTTTCTAATGAGAACGTAAAGCCAGCGTTAGACGGGGTTATTTTCAATACAGATGCTTGGGCGGCTTCTATTGAGCCACATGCTGAGCTTAAATATAACAAGCCGACAAACTGGGGAAGTTGGAATGTCACTTCTTCATACCATTACTTCCATGGAAAAGGATGGGGTGAAGCGAACTACGGTGATGTTGGTAACCCCGAAGGTTGGTATATGGCCAACGGAATAGAGGCTTACTATAACGTCAGTAAACTCGGGCGTTCAGTACAATCTGTCTACAGCAGCTTTAGACGTATCGATATTGGTGGCGACACCAGTGCGCCTCTTGGTACACCATATTACTATGAGGGTTCTATAGGATGGCTAATGACGCCGCCATTTGAGTCGGAATGGATTGATAATGTGGGTATTGGTCTAAATATTAACTACGGCAGTAATTTAAAAGGGGGCAGTATCGTCTTGTTCTTTAATCAAGTCGATTAAGCAATACAAACTTTATTACGACCTGCTTTCTTAGCTTTGTAGAGAGCCTCATCGGCAGACTTCATTACTTCAGAAACCTTTGATGTCTCACTACTATCCGCAACGCCAATACTTATGGTGACGTTCACAGTATCACTGGCCTTTTTAGCGCCACGCTTTTTAGACCCTTGTTTGTCATCTTTAGGGCGGGCATCTTGGTTTCGTAGCACCATATCATAATTTTCTATTGAAGCACGTAGCAGCTCTAAGTGGTCCTGCGCTTCATCGGCATACTTTCCCTTAAAGAGCACGGTAAATTCTTCACCGCCGTAACGGTAAATTTTTGCACGTCCGCCTATGTGCGACATCTTCGATGCGACAAGCTTAAGAACTTCATCTCCCGTATCGTGACCGTATGTATCGTTAAACGATTTGAAATGGTCAATATCGAGCATAGCAATCGTATAACGGCGTCCTAAATGTTTTAGATCTGACTCTAATGCGAGACGACCAGGAATCTCGGTCAAAGAATCGGTAAAAGCGAGCTCATAACTGGCGGAAAGCAAATAAACCAGCAGTAACACGCCAGCCAATGAGAACATAGTGCTGGATATGTGAGGAATGTGGAAAAAGACAAACGTTGTTGATGCAAGAAGGGTAGCTGAATAAATAACCACATCGACGTTGCGATTTTTGCTCAACACGCAGATCGCAAATAACAACACCATAGCAAGCGAGTAAACCACTAAGATAAACGGTAGCTTAGAGACTTCTGGCAGAACAAATAGGAAGGTTTCATCGATGTTATCAAAGCCACCATCATAAAAGTGGCTGAGAATCAGGTAACACCAAAATACAAATAGTGACAGTGTAACTAGATATATGCCAAATGAGCGTGAAAACAGTGTCGAGTCACGATAAGTAAAGACAAACAACAGGGCAATCGGTAGTAGCGCTGCAAGGAGTGACAGCTCTAGTATCGTCGTACCAGAGGAGAGCGGTGACTGTAACCTATTTTGAATGACCCAATACGAAAGTGCTAATGCACAAGCAACCATAGCTATCCGGCTCTGTTTAAAAGCATTAGCCAACACAACGGTAATCGCAAACAAAACGAAAGGAAGCTTTGAAACAATCCCTAAATTAGACTGAGTCAATAGGATCACGTTGTTCATGCCAAAAGCAATAAACGTCAACAGTAGAAGAGGCAACGCAACACGGAACCAATTAGTTGTGACGATAGAAAACGACATGAAACCTAGCCTAAGACGAATGAATAATTGATTGAATGCTTGTTAAGAATACTTTTATTTGATGAATTTCCAAGCTTTTTACTAAACTTATCTATGAAAAGTGCGGGCATGGATAAATTGCGGACAAAAGTTGATGATAGAGTGTGCAACCTATAGTATCAATTGAACATTTTAGCCATACTGTATAATCAGCGCATTATCTTAGAAGGAGCTAAGCCATATGCAAATTAGTGTAGATGTGCATAACTATATGGAAACTCTCGTAGGACAAGTACTCGCTAAGCCGGAATTTGTCGATCACTTCGATCATGAGCAACTTGCTGATCTCGCTTGTCTAGCACTCAGCCAACTTCGTCCAGTGTATATTCGGCATGATATCGATTTTCTATCCGCTCTACCTGAAGAGCGCTTAGTTACCTTGAAAACTTATTCTCAGGTAGCAGTAGAAGCGGCAGTCGGCATGATTGTCGATGATCGCCGCAAGCACCGTAAAGATGAAGTTCCCGTTATCTTTAGTAAACAAAGATTTGATGATGACATTGAGCTAGAATGGTTTGAAAAACCAATCTTGAAGAAAGTAAAGTAAATTCGAGGAGTCGTTAGTGGGACTGTTTGCACGCTTATTTGGAGGTTCGAAAGAGCAACCTAAAGTTGAAGTTGAGCCGGTGGAATACAAAGGCTATCTAATCTATCAAGAAGCTCTGTCGGAAGGCGGGCAGTATCGAATCGCGGGGCGCATTACAAAACAATTTGGCGATGAAACAAAAACACATCGCTTTATTCGTTCAGACGTACTTCCCAGTGAAAGCGATGCAAATGAGTTTATGCTCAAAAAAGCGCAAATGTTTGTCGATCAAATGGGTGACAATATTTTTCAATAGATCCGTACCAATTTGATAAACATCATAAATTTAAGAGCCATTAGTCGTTATGCTGATGGCTCTTTTGTTTATGTAATGAACGTAATTCTTTGTTTTTATGATGAATTATTGCTTCTGGTTAGACCTCTTACAACTTATGTAATTCGTTGTTGAAAAACTAATTAAACAGCATGCAGACTCATTACCAATGGTTATATGTAATGATTTTTTGTGTTTTTCTTACAAAATGCTTGAAGTATCTCTAACCGTTGGATAAAAACAGAACAATCATTGTTGCGAATAGTCAAGGAATAGCTAATGCAAATTGGTGTGCCAAAAGAAATACTCGCCGGAGAAACGCGAGTGGCTGCGTCGCCAAAATCGGTAGAGCAGTTATTAAAACTAGGCTTCGACGTTGTGGTCGAAACAGGAGCTGGGGAACTAGCGAGTTTCGACAATTCAGCATTTGAAGCGTCAGGGGCAAAGATTGTTACGACTGAAGAAGTCTGGCAGTCAGATCTTATCTTAAAAGTGAATGCACCTTTGTATTCTGATGAGAGTAACGAAATTGCTCTGATTAAAGAAGGTGCAAGTCTTATTAGCTTCATCTGGCCAGCTCAAAACCCAGAGTTAATGGAGCAACTTTCTAGCAAGAACATTAACGTCATGGCGATGGATGCTGTGCCGCGTATTTCGCGTGCTCAGGCTCTAGATGCGCTATCGTCGATGGCAAACATTGCTGGTTACCGTGCAGTCGTAGAAGCGGCTCATGAGTTTGGTCGATTCTTTACGGGTCAAATTACCGCAGCAGGTAAAGTGCCACCAGCGAAAGTACTTGTTGCTGGTGCGGGTGTTGCCGGTCTTGCCGCTATCGGTGCTGCTGGTAGCCTAGGTGCGATTGTTCGTGCATTCGACGTTCGCCCTGAAGTAAAAGAGCAAGTTCAATCAATGGGCGCAGAGTTCTTAGAAGTCGACTTCAAAGAAGACTCTGGCTCAGGTGATGGCTACGCGAAAGAAATGTCAGATGAATTTAACAAAAAAGCAGCTGAGCTATATGCACAGCAAGCAGAAGATGTTGATATCATCATTACTACAGCGCTTATTCCGGGCCGACCTGCACCTAAGCTAATTACCAAAGAGATGGTAGATAGCATGAAAGCAGGCAGCGTAATTGTTGACCTTGCAGCTGCAAATGGTGGTAACTGTGAATACACAGTCGCTGACCAAGTCATTACGACAGCGAATGGCGTTAAGATCGTTGGCTACACCGACATGGTTGGCCGCTTACCGACTCAATCCTCTCAGCTATACGCAACGAACATCGTTAACTTACTTAAACTGCTAACCAAAGAAAAAGATGGCAACATCAACATCGACTTTGAAGATGTCGTTCTACGCGGCGTAACAGTAGTTAAAGAAGGTGAGGTGACTTGGCCTGCGCCTCCAATCCAAGTATCAGCTCAGCCAGAGCAAAAACCTGCAGCGCAACCTGCTAAACCTGAACCAAAAGTTGAAGAGCCAGTCTCTCCAGTTAAGAAGATCGCGGCACTTGCCATCGGCCTTAGCACTTTCGGTTGGGTAGCGTCTGTTGCACCCGCAGCGTTTTTATCACACTTCACGGTATTCGTTCTTGCGTGTGTCGTTGGCTATTACGTTGTTTGGAACGTAACGCATGCACTACATACACCGCTAATGTCGGTAACGAACGCAATCTCAGGCATCATCGTGGTAGGTGCATTACTGCAAATAGGACAAGGGAATGGGGTCGTCTCGTTCTTATCTTTCATCGCCGTGCTTATAGCAAGTATCAACATTTTCGGTGGTTTCACCGTGACCAAGCGTATGCTTGAAATGTTCCGTAAAGACTAAGGAGTAACAGGGAATGTCTGCAGGATTAGTACAAGCAGCTTATATTGTTGCTGCATTATTCTTTATTTTAAGCTTGGCAGGATTGTCTAAGCAAGAGTCAGCAAGGTCGGGTAACTACTACGGTATTGCGGGTATGACTATCGCGTTGATCGCAACGATCTTTGGCCCAGAGTCAGAAGGTCTTGTTTGGATCATTATCGCTATGGTCATCGGTGGTGGTATCGGTATCCACTACGCTAAGAAAGTTGAAATGACTGAAATGCCAGAGCTTGTGGCAATTCTACACAGCTTTGTTGGTATGGCAGCGGTACTTGTTGGTTACAACAGCTACATCGACGCACCGGTAATTGCTTCTTTGAACCCACAAGAAGCGCACGCAGCACATGTTATTCACTTGGTTGAAGTATTCCTAGGTGTATTCATTGGTGCTGTAACATTTACAGGTTCTATTGTTGCATTTGGTAAGCTACGTGGCGTGATCTCATCATCACCACTAAACCTTCCACACAAACACAAGCTAAACCTTGCGGCTATCGTAGTTTCAACACTACTTATGATCTACTTCGTCAAAGCTGACGGTAGCATGTTTGCCCTTATCGTAATGACGCTTATCGCATTTGCATTTGGCTACCACCTAGTGGCGTCAATTGGTGGTGCGGATATGCCAGTCGTTGTTTCAATGCTTAACTCATACTCTGGTTGGGCAGCGGCAGCAGCAGGTTTCATGCTAGCAAACGACCTACTGATCGTAACAGGTGCGTTAGTCGGTTCATCAGGTGCGATTCTATCTTACATCATGTGTAAAGCAATGAACCGCTCATTTGTTAGTGTAATCGCAGGTGGCTTCGGTCAAGAAGTGATTATTTCTGATGACGTAGAGCAGGGCGAGCACCGTGAAACTTTCGCAGAAGACGTTGCAGATATGCTGAAAGGTTCAAAATCTGTAATCATCACTCCGGGATACGGCATGGCAGTAGCGCAAGCTCAGTACCCAGTACATGAGATTACTGAAAAGCTACGTGCGCAGGGCATTGAAGTTCGCTTTGGTATCCACCCAGTTGCTGGCCGTCTTCCTGGTCACATGAACGTACTGCTTGCTGAAGCAAAAGTCCCTTACGATATCGTACTAGAAATGGACGAAATCAATGATGACTTCGGCGAAACAGATACCGTTCTTGTTATCGGTGCAAACGACACGGTAAACCCAGCTGCACTAGAAGATCCAAACAGCCCAATCGCTGGTATGCCTGTACTTGAAGTTTGGAATGCGAAAAACGTTATCGTCTTTAAGCGTTCAATGAATACTGGCTACGCTGGCGTTCAAAACCCACTGTTCTTTAAAGAGAACACGCAAATGCTATTCGGCGATGCGAAAGAGAGCGTAGACGCGATTTCTAAAGCGCTATAACGCAACCTTCCTAACCAAGAAGCCAGCTCTAACAGCTGGCTTCTTTTCATTTATCAGCATTATTTCTGACATTGATATCACATTTCAGTTTTATCTTTTTGCGATAATGTTTTACTCTAAATCTAACTCACTGATTTATTGAATTTTTACATTGATTAAAACGACGATTAAAACACTGTCAATTTCGTTGGTACTGTTAAGTGGTAACGCATATTCAGAGTCATTGCCCGAGCGTATTGACCAATTCGTCGATCTTTTTGATCAAGAAAAAGCGACTGCATCGTACGATATTCGCAGTCTACAAACAGATTACCCGACGCGCCTACTGACACCTGAGTCCATGCTGCCTCAGACTTCTGCGTATCCATTAAAAGATGTCCAGAGGCTTTATCAACTCGCTAAGAACTGTACAGGTAAATTACCCCTAAGCCCGCTTATTACAGAACCGCTGGTATATACACGCGCCATGTGTAAGGGTAATAGACTGACAAACAAATGGTTCACGCGTAGTGCATTAATACACCCGGGCGGGGGTACCTATGCGAGTCGCTATGTTGATGTTTATCCTGATAGAAAAGATGAACTTCAGCAATACATGCACATTAAAGAACGTTCGTTGGCGCCAGATTCGACATTGCTAGGTCGATTACAGCGCATGGATGAAGATGCCATCATTGCGCTTATTTCTGGTTCTAGCATGTTTATTGAACGTAATGAGCTTTGGTTGAGACAGAGCGATAATTACTTAATTTTCCCAGAGTATATCTGGAGACGAAATGTCGAAACGGCAGGGCTGTCGTTTACCCTCCGAGAGGAGTCGAGCAGCTGTTTCGTACGTCGAGGCAACCTCTGTTGGGATGCCAAAGATCACTCTGATCTACTGCGCATGAGCATGGTCGCTCTTGTTATCGCCAACATCTTGTTGGTGCTTGGTTGGTCAGTGTACCGTTGGAACACCAAACGACAAGAGATGAAAAGTCGCATGCTCATCTTGCAGATTCTTACGCATGAGCTTCGAACGCCGATTGCGAGCTTATCTCTCACTGTAGAAGGCTTTAGACGTGAGTTTGAGCAGCTACCAGAAACGGTTTATGATGAGTTTCGCCGCTTATGTGAAGACTCTAGACGTTTAAGGCAGTTAGCCGAAGCAAGTAAAGACTATTTACAATCAGACAATAAGCCGCTCGCAACTGATTGGGTTCCATCAGTGAAAGAGTGGCTTGAGTTTAAGATTGAAGAAGAATTTAATAGCAATATCGAATTCGTTATCAACGAAGATATCGCGGCCAAACTTAATGTATATTGGTTGGGTACGTGTATAGACAATTTAATACGCAATGCTGTTAAGTACGGCGTTGCGCCTGTGGTGCTAGATGTCACCACTTCTAAGCAAAAGATTACGGTTAAAGTGATTGACCAAGGTGAGCTGTCTTCAAAAGATTGGCGTCAGCTCAGAAAACCTTTTGTAAGTAAAAGCGGCCTTGGCTTAGGCTTAACCATCGTTGAATCAATGGTAGGACGAATGGGCGGTAAAATGTCTTTAGTTGGTCCACCGACAACGTTTATTTTGGAGATACCCTGTGAAACAGACACTGCTTCTTGTTGAAGACGACAAAAACTTAGCTGATGGACTTCTAGTAAGTTTGGAGCAAGCGGGATACGAATGCTTCCACTCAGAAACCATCGCTGATGTTGCTCAGTACTGGGACAAGGCAGACTTAGTGATTCTTGACCGTCAGTTACCTGATGGTGATTCAGTAACACACTTACCTGAATGGAAGAACATCAAAGAGGTGCCTGTCATTCTTTTAACGGCTTTAGTTACCGTTAAAGACAAAGTTATGGGCTTAGACGCTGGTGCGAACGATTATCTGACTAAACCATTCGCTGAAGCAGAGCTATTTGCACGTATTCGTGCACAACTTCGTGCTCCAGAAGGTGACGCTGCTGATGACAGCAAAGTAATCACTGAACACCTAGTTATTGATAAAGCAACTCGTGAAGTTCAGTACAAAGACGAAGCGATCACGCTAACTCGTACTGAATTCGATCTGCTGCTATTTCTAGCAAGCAACCTAGGTCGAGTATTCACGCGTGATGAGCTACTGGACCACGTTTGGGGCTACAACCACTTCCCAACAACGCGTACTGTAGATACACACGTACTGCAGCTGCGTCAGAAGTTACCAGGCCTTGAGATCGAAACGCTTCGTGGCGTTGGCTACAAAATGAAAGCTTAATGGTTAGAACAGCAACATTAATCGGTGCACTGGTTTTAAGTGCACCTCTTTCAGCCGCACAAATACCTTGGTTTGAAAGTAACTCACCTTTAACACAGGCGCACAAGCATCTGCTTGATGGCGACTTGCCTGGTATGTTCACCTCATTAGTCGAAGTTTGGCAGCTTGAGAAGAACGAAAGCATTGTCCCGCACCTCAACGACCTATTTTTACAATCTCTTGAAGTAGACTGCGGCAAAGGACTAGACAACAAGTCACTCCCTGACTGGATCAATACCGTCTTAGTTCGTCGCACCGAAATTCAAAGCCCTGGTAGAGACTCTTATCGAGCAATCGTTGAAGTTGGTTCAAGCAAAGAGCTAAAAGATATTTCTCTCACTCGTTGGGTGTCTAAGGTGTTATCGACGGATACGACCGTTACCCAAGAGCCGAAAGACGAAGACAGCAAATTCACACGCTATGCAAAACGCTATAACTTGAATAGCCGCGTTAAGATGGGTCTTTACCGTATTGATATCACCGCCGCAGATGAAACATCTTGGAGCTCTTGGTTATTACTTGGTGAGCCAAAGGCAAAAGTGTCAGTACGTTGGAACTCAAAAGCGCAGTGGAAAGTCGAAAAGAACGCATTACTCAATCGTCACTGCCCATTACCCAAGTTAGAAACAGCGGTGTATGACTATGTGGATGGGACTTATAGCCAAGTGTGGGGAGAGAGCCACGACTCTGACTACCCAACATCGTTAGGTAACGTGCCAATTGAGCCTGGACGCTACGTTCTTGCTGTATCAATGAAACATCAGCGCTGGCAAGGGCCAATTATTGTAGAGCAATCCCAAATAATTAGTAAAACGTATGATGTTTCAGTGGATGAATAGCTCAAGTTAATTCACAATATGTCGATATAAACACATGGAATAGAAAAAGTTTATACCGATATGGAAAATAAATTAAAACTCTTATCGTTGTCTATTATGTTTGCTGCTTCGTCCGCATCTGCAGCAAACTATGCAATCGAAGCCCGTGGCGATGCGATGGGTGGTGTTGGCGTTGTTTCAGCAAACTTTCTAACCGCTCCTTTTTATAACCCAGCACTGACTGCTATTTACCGTCGCAATGACGATGTTGGTATGATCACGCCAAGCTTCGGTTTGTCATATAGCGATGAGCATATGATGGTTGATGATCTTGATAAGGCTGCAGGCCTAATTGACCAAGCGATTGGTGGCGATTATTCAAATATCTCTGAACTCGAAAGTACTCTCGATGCCCTAAATGGTGATATCGCTAAGCTTGAGTTCGGTGGTGTTGTCGCTTTTGCTATCCCAAACCGCTACATAGCAGCAAACGTTTTTGGTAAAGCCTACGCTGAATCATTCGCACAAACCGATATTTACGAGGGTGCTAATAGTGGTATTGATCCTGCTTTAAACCCGGCTATCAATGCCGAGTTAAGTGCAGTTAACGCCGTAGGTGTTGGGGTAACGGAAGTTGGTATTTCACTTGCTAAGTATCAAACTTTCCTTGGTCAACATATCTCATTTGGTATTACACCTAAGATCCAACGTATTTATACCTACGTTTATTCAGCGAACCTAAACAACTACGACATAAAAGATGTGCGTGATAATGGCACTGGCGAAACCATGTTCAATATGGACGCAGGTTTCTTATGGTTCCATGGACCACTGCGTGTGGGCTTCTCTGCTACAAACCTTATCTCTCGTGATATACAAACTACAGAACTTGCGGGCTCAACCGTCACATCAAGTATTGATGGTTCACAAAGCCGTACGTTTGATCCAGTATCTTACGCTTACCAAATGCGTCCACTTTACACAGTCGGTGTTGGCCTAGTTGCAGACTACGCAACCATTAGTGTTGATTACGATCTTAATGAAGAAGAGCGCTACACCAATTTTGATGACAACACTCAAATGCTTCGCGTCGGTGGTGAAATTGACATTATGCGTCAGTTAAAACTACGCGCTGGTTGGAAGCGTAACTTAGCTTATGATGATCTAGACGATACTGTAACGGCAGGTATTGGTTTGTCACCTTTAAATCTGTTCCAGTTGGATATCGGTGCGAGCTACACCAATGAAAACTCTATGGGTGCTTACGTAAACTTCTTAACCAGTTACTAAGCAACGGGGTAGGTGATACTAGCCTAATCGCGCAATTCGTAATATAGTCGGCTCCTAAATGTTAGGAGCCTTTTTTATGTTTGACGATTTACCGCCACTCTCACACGAAGAACAACAGAAAGCCGTAGAGCGAATCCAACAGCTCATGGCTGAGGGCATGAGTACAGCCCAAGCAATCAAAGTTGTCGCTGAGCAAATTAGAGCAGAAGCTGCAAAACAATAACTAACTACACAATATTAAAAAGAGCAGGGCACTGCTCTTTTTTATGCCTAAATTTTAATACGCACTATAACAATACAAAATATCGCTCTTATCTATAGCACTGCGACCGCTAGCCTCCTAACACCTCTCACAACAAACAAAATATCCATTTGTAATAAAACTGAAAGTCAGATAAAACAAACCTACAACCACCACTAAATAACTAATTATCAATAACTTACAAAAGAACAAAACACTCCATGCAGCGCTCTTGAAAGTCATCTTGTAATTTAATTACACACCTGTAAGTTTCCGGTGTAAGCACTTACTGTCAGCCAGTGTAATACTCTGCGTGGTTATGGCGTAACAAAAGTGCTCACTAACAGAATGGTTTAGCGACGTGGTAATTAGAAAATCTTCAAAACTAAGAAGTGTCACCTGAACATGGTGGTATTGATGTGCTAACCTATTGATTATTCGTTTTCATAATCCAGATTAGGAATAGACATGGTTACTAATAAGTGCAAAACACTGGCACTTGCAGCCTTAGTTTTGGCTGCGCCAATCTCGGTATCTGCTCAAACTCAAGCTGTATTGGCTGAATCTATCGCGTTACCAACATTGAGCGTCTTAAGCGGTAAGCAACTGAAGCTGTCTTTGGCTGGTGTTAAGTGTGGTTTAAATGAATATTTCACTGATAAAGCTAATGTCAGCATTCTGGTGAACGGAACGCCACTAGAATTCATCCGTACTTGTCACGATTCAGTCTTGGCCTTTAAGCCAATTAGCCGCAGTGAAAACGATCTATTCGTAGAGATCCTATTAAAGAGTAGAAACCTGAATTTGCGTTACATGGCGAGCGCAAGGTCTTACGCCTATAACGATTGGCAGTTGGCGCCAGTTAAAGAAGTGTTGAAATAGGTGACGACGTCACAAAAAGCGCACTACAGAGTTTTTTAGTAGGAGAGAGCTGAACCCTTACTAAATACTTTAGGGCAGGGTTTTCATACTTCTACTGTCGTTTGATATTCCAGGTAAAAATATTATTCGCCAATTTTTAGCCTACATCGAAACTGTAAAGCCGGACTCTTTGTAGAGTCCGGCTTTGACCTATGCTTCTACCCAGCCAGATATATCGCGCACATAGCTCTCATCACTTGCACTAATCACAATTGTATGTGATATAAACTTAACAAACTGACTTAGCGATTCAGATGTGCCGTCAAAAACATACTCTCCAGAATCGTTAAACTGCATGTTCCATTGATGTTCTGAAGGTAAACTTTTGTTTGCTATGTCTTGTTGCTCTTTAAGGGAGCTCCAACTTAGATGCTGCTTCGTCGCAATAGCTTTAATTAAGTGACTTTTTTCCCGAACACCCATACTGCTAACCTGCGAGTCTAGCTTGGCACGTTGAGTATCGTTAATAAGTTTATCTTCGACAAGCTCTCGAAATCCTTTCTTGACGTTATAATCTTGCGCTTCAGCGAAGTTCGCCGTATTTTCAAAAGGAGCAAAATTACGGATCAACAATGTAAACTCACCATCACGATTTAATATAAAAAAGTCGTAAATTGGATTAATCTGATAGCGTGTATCTTTGACTATATAGGCTTCGTTTTTTGAGCCTCTAAACCAGCTTCCGTTGTCACTATCGATAGCGGTTTTACCTACAGAGCTAGTTCTTTGAACGGCATATAAATGATTGTTATCATTGCAATAGGATAAGCGAACGATGCCTATATTAGCACTTGAAGTGTCTACATCTAAATTAGGGTTATCTTCCGCTTTTTTAGTTACGTCAACTAGCTTCTTAAGTTGCTGTTTTAGAGTTGCATTTGAAGCTTCTTCTAAATCAATAACCCCCCAAACATCATCATTAAGCCTTACTGAGCCGTCATTCTCAATAGCATTCACCAGTTTATTGACTGAGCTAAAGTTACGAAGAACAAGTTTAGTTAAGTGCTCAACAGTATCAATGGTCTTATCCTTGAGTATAAAGCTCTTAGCATCTTTATAACTGGCTGCTCGAGACTTATGCGTTAAGACGAAATGTCTAACTGTAGATTTATCGAAATCAGCATCCGCTATTTCACTAAGATAGCTCTGCGCCTTTTCTAATAAATCGAACGATGAGCGTTGCTCTTCTAATTTTGTGTTCATTGTTTACCTATAAGCGAAATTTTGTTGAACAAGATAATGTTCATTTTCATAGGGTTAGTGGGGTCATATACAAATGACTGAATAGCTGATTTTGTAGAAATAACCAAGATTTCGGTTACTTCTGTGCGGTCAGGGTCTAATTGAACGCACGCTTTAACGAAGACACAGCCCGTTAATCTAATAAGCGTGTTATATGCCCATATCGGGGAATAGCACGAAAGCAAAAACGTACAGATTAGAGCAAACCCACTCGATGCAGTATAAAGAACCGTGATAATCGTGATTAGTCCGCTGCACTTAAGTAAGAATTCATTGTCATGAGGCATTAATTTAATCGTACGAACTTTTCGAGCTGAACCCACCGCTGGTGATTTTATTACTTGATGTCTAATTATTAGACCGAGTAGGAGAGTCGCACAAAATGCGATAATTAGCATCGTCATTGAAAAAGAAAAGTATGTAGAATCAGAAAGATAGCCAAAAATCGGATCAAATGAAAAACTAAAAGCATGGTTGTGCTCTATAAGTTTTGACCAGTGAAAAGGGTCTCCTGACATTTTAATTCTACTATCGTATGCGACTCTGAACTCGAGGCCAACTAAACAAAACCAAAGCACGAGACTAGAACTAAGTGAGGAAAGAAATTTTATCCCAATAGGAATTTGTCTGTAGTTCAAACGAACAACCAATTAATACTTATTCTTTCCCCCAATATTAACATGGTTACATATTAAATGGCTATAATTGGAAGTTGCGTCATGCTCTTAAATCGATGTTCATCAAGAACACCGACTAAGAATCTACGTATTCGCTTCTTCGTGGTGTTGATCCCTTGCAGGCGCATTTCTTTTACTAATCGGTCTTGTAGCGTCAAATTTGCACGTTCAACACGACCTTTAGCCTGAGAGCTGTTCGCACATATTAGCTCGATGCCTAACTCTTTCAATACGCGCCCATATTGAGTTTGACCAACTTGCTTGTGTTTCTCCTGATTAACGCGAAAAATCGAGTGCTTATCGCTGTAAAACGCGATCGGTTTACCATGCTCATTCAGGTATTTTCGGGTTGCGAACATATAATCAAAGGCGGACTCGGTTTCACTGAACTGTAAGTTCATTAAGCGTCCAGTCGCATCATCGATAAAGACTAATAGACAACATTTGTCAGATCGTCCTTCAAACCAGTCGTGGTGAGAGCCATCAATTTGGATCAGTTCACCTAAGCAGTCTCGGCGATAACGAGGTTGATAGATTCGAGGTTTTCGCTTGGAATGTGGAACCCAAAGACCATCAGCGATCATCCATTGGCGTAGAGTCTCTTTAGATACAGCGAGGTTGTGTTGTTCTGAGAGTTTCTCCAGAGCGAGCGTTGGTGAGAAATCAGAATAGTACTTGTGAATGATCTTTAGTATTTCAGCTTTAAAATCTTCAGAGTAACACCGGTTGCTAGGACGACCACGAGCAGCGTGTGCGAGACTTTGAGCTCCTAAAGTGGAGAGTCGATTGAGTAAGCGCCGGATATGACGAACAGACACATTTAGAATAACTGCAGCATCAACTTGACGTAATCGCTTTTCACGGACGTCAGACAAAACCTTAAATCGATAAATATCTTTTTCACTCATCGTAATCAACATCGGTTAAAGCCTCAAAAGCAAACAATATTGTTAATCTTAGGAGGACATTTTAAAGTGGCTAAAACCGGACATTACTAAATTGCTCTAACATATTAAGTGCGCATTATGTATATTATGTTAAATATTGTATTAAATTAAAAGAGCACAATGAAGTGCTCTACGCATACTGGCCTGCTACACGCTATATATGTTGTCTAATTCAACATAAATGCATTTTACATAAAATACCTAATAACTAGTTTGATAATCAGAGATTAACAAACCTGTTCTTAGGATTAGCCACCGGCTAGTTTTACTGTGTGACCTTTCTTTTCAAGGTGCGCTTTGATCTTGTCACGTGCGTCGCCTTGAATTTCAATTGTACCGTCTTTTATTGAGCCACCACAGCCACATACTTTTTTAAGCTCTGCTGCTAACAGCTTTAAAGGTGCGTCATCCAAATCTAAACCAGTTACGATAGAAACGCCTTTACCTTTGCGTCCTTTAGTTTGGCGCGTAATACGAACGATTCCATCGCCTTTTTCACGCTGAGGCTTTTCTTCTTCAGGTTTAATTCGACCTACATCAGTACTATATACAAGAGTCATAATTGTTATTTCTTCTGTTGCTGTTCGGCTTTTTGCTTAGCCAGCAAGTATGCCTCTATATGCTTCTGTATGGCAAGTTTTCCGCCCTTAATAAGACGACCATTGAAGAAACAGTACCAACTATTCACATCACCGGTGTCATTTTTGAGCGTATAACCGTTAAAGTTCTCCTGTACAGGACTTCCGGCCTGCGTTTTCTTCTCGGCTAACGAGCTAAACTCTTTAGGATCAATGATCGTAGCCGTATCGCAGAACCAATCGATACTTTTTTTCACAGCAGCCATGCTGCCTGACAGCACGTGGCTCTTGATTTGAACTTGCCAAACTTCCGTTGAATTTCCAGCAGTTTTGAGGACAAAGCCTCTGTAAGTAGCAGCAGCCATAATAGTTATTATCGTTGTAGTAGATTAGTTTAATAATAATTGTAAATTGCTCATTATCAAGTATATTTATTATAACTTTATTGGTTATAGTGCGTATAAATGAAGAAAATCGTTCGCGTCATCACATGCAAAGACGAAAGAAATCAATTTGCTTCTACATTTTCTAGTCCTATCGAATTGGAAGACATCAATTCTTTAACAGATAACTCCTACTCTCATAACTCACTGTTAGCTATGAGAAAAGATTGGAATCTATTCACTGAATTTTGTCAGAGCAAGCATGTGCGCCCTATTCCTGCCTCCTCGACCGCTGTGCGATTATTTTTGGAACGTGAAGCTCAGAAAAGAAAATACGCAACCATTAAACGTTACATGGTAACAATTGGTTTGGTTCATAGAGTCCTTGGGATTGCCGACCCTACAGCTACGCAGGCTATTCAGACTCTTATGGGGCGACTAAGGCTAGAGAAAAAACACGACGCTACTTCAGCAAAACCTTTCACACTAAAACACTTAAAGTTGATAACTCAGCGTCTTGAGTCGTCAACTAAATTAAAAGACAAACGAGACCTCGCGATCTACTACATCATGTTCGAATGTATGTTGAAACGTGGCGAGCTTAAAGTGTTATCCCATCAAGATGTTATCGGTGACCAAGGCGCAAAACAACTTTGCGTTGGCTCTTCAACCTATTCATTATCTGAATCAGCTAGCCTTTTCTTGGACAAATGGATTGAGTCAAAAGCGTATGCGACCGGACCGCTTTTCACAGCGATCGATAAGCACGGCGTTACAAGTAATAGTCCGCTCGATGACTCTTCAATCTTTCGTATATTGCGCAATGCGAGTAGAAAACTGGGCTTAGACGTTCAGTTTTCTGGTCAATCGCTGCGAGTTGGCGCGGTCGAAAACCTAGCTAAACAGGGGAAAAAAGTAAGGGAGATCCAGCAACTTGGTCGCTGGCAAAGTGCTGCTATGCCTTATCACTATCTCGGTAATAAGGCACAGGCAGAAGAAGAGAAGATTGTCTTTAAATCAATTAAGCCTTGGACTTAAATCGATGTTCTTACACAGTTCGCTAGAAACGCAGCAAAACTGTGTCCGTTGTTCTCAAGCATTTTTGGGAACATCGAAATTGGCGTCATTCCTGGGAATGTGTTGACTTCATTCAAGTAGATCTCACCGCTAGGTGTTAAGAAGAAATCAATTCGAGATAAGTGACGTAGACGCATTTGAGTGAACACTTTCTCTGAGCTGGTGCGAATCACCGCTAGCTGATCTTCGTTCAAGTCAGTCGCAACCACTTTAGTTGTCGAGTGACTTGTTGTGCTGTATTTCTCTTCATAAGAATAGAACGCATCTTCCGGTGCAATCACTTCACCTGGTGCGGTGATATGCAGCTCGCCATCAAGCTCATAAGCCGCCACTTCTAGCTCGCGTGGTTTCACGGCTTGCTCAACAAGTACTTGGTCTGAATAACCAAAGGCATTATCTAGAGCAGCTTGTAGTTGCGATAATTCCGTTACCTTGTAACACCCCACTGAAGAACCTTGGCGCGCAGCTTTGACGAAGACACTTCCCCACTTTTTAAATGCCTGCTCGCTTAGCTCATAAGCTTGTTGGCTATTTTCGGAAAGGAAAATGTACGGTGTATTCGGAATGCCTAACGCGTCATACCATAATTTAGATGTAATTTTATTGAAGCTGTTTGTACTCGCTTCAGGACCGCAACCTAAATAAGGAATACCCGATAGCTCAAGCATTGATTGAATGTCACCAGTCTCACCTGGGAAACCATGAATACAAGGAACAACAAAGTCTAGCTTGATCTGCTGAGAGTCGGTATTTAACGTACCAGAATTGGTATCTAGGTATGCAAGGTCACCACTGTCGGTGTACCACCCATCTGTTTTCATCTCTACGCGCACAACGTTAAAGTCAGACGTCTGTTCTAGCTGAGATTGAAGGAAGTTTGCAGAAACGAGTGATACTTCATGTTCAGATGAACCACCACCGCAAAGAAGAAGAATTGTCGTATTAGTCATTAATCGATCTTTCCGTGACACAACAGAGGGATTAGAAAAACATGATAATCAAAAGCGCATACAGTTACACGGTTTTCGCAAAGAATTTCTGAATTTGGCTTCTGAGTGCTTACAATTTAGACGTAAAAAAAGGGGCGATAGCCCCTTCTTATAAAAATGGTATTAATTCAACTTGTTCAAAGTTGGGTACTGAGAGTTCTTGATTGCATCAATGCTCTTCACAAAAGGTTTCAATGATTGGAATTCGCTTGGAAGTTCATTGATCGCTTTTTTAGCATCTGTGCGAGTCGCGTAATCACCGTAAAGCACTGAGTACCATTTTGTACCGTTCACGACTTTATAGTTTTCCCAGATAGGTTGGTTGTCACGTGGCAGTTTACGTGCAAACTGATCAACCTTAGTTTGTGAACCTACAGCAACCACTTGGATAGTGAAACCATAACGAGGGTTCATCGCTTTCTGCTTAGCCGTAGGTGGAATGATCGCTACAGCTGGTTTCGCTTTAGCCTGCGTCTTCACAGCCTGTTTTTCTGGAGTAGACATATTAACAACAGCAACGTTGTCTTCTGAAATGCCGTTGGTCATTCCCTGCTGTGATACAACTGGTTGTTCAACCTTAGCTGTTTTGTAATCCTCACGATAGCTTTCCGAGCTTACATCGGTGACATAATCACTCGACACACATGCAGAAAGCACCACTGATAAGCCAACAATCGCAATTTTTTTCATGAAATTTTAAATGCCTTAACTAGAAATTACTGTAAATCATGCCGTTAGAAAGGAAGAGAATCAACCCAACATTCTAATTATATATCAATACACTGTGACGCATGGCACAAACTTAACCAGCGCCGCAGTGATCTGATTAAAACAACATCAAAATCTATGAGTATTTACTAGTTAGGTTCGATACGATGAGCGTTGTCGCTGTATTGGGAGCATGAGATGAGCAACTTGAACCAACTCTTTAAACCTCGTTCTGTCGCCGTTATTGGTGCATCGACTAAACCGATGCGAGCCGGCAATATCGTAATGAAGAATTTGCTTCATGGCGGCTTCGAAGGTGCAATCATGCCCGTCACGCCAAAATACTCATCAGTATGTGGCGTACTCGCCTATCCATCGGTTGATCAATTGCCGATAGTGCCCGATGTAGCCATCTTATGTACTCACGCAAAATACAATCAAGCTTTATTTCAACAACTTGCAGATAAGCAGGTAAAATCGGTTATCGTCCTTTCAGCCGATATGCATTTATCCAACGACGATGGCGAAAGTATTCAGTCTGCCTGTCTTAAAATCGCAAAACAAAGCGGAATGCGTATACTTGGTCCGAACAGTCTCGGTCTTGTGTTGCCTTGGGTAAATTTCAACGCTTCGTTCTCTCCGGTGACCGCTGAAAAAGGCAAGATTGCCTTTATTTCTCAATCCGCGGCGATGTGTACGACCATTCTTGATTGGGCCAATGACAAAAACATCGGCTTTTCTGCGTTTATCTCGCTCGGCAATGCTCTAGATATCGACTTCTCTGATCTACTTGATCATTTAAGTACCGATACTCATACCGAAGCAATCTTGCTTTATGTTGATACTATCAAAGACGCACGCCGCTTTATGTCTGCCGCGCGTGCTGCATCTCGTAACCGCCGTATTTTGGTACTGAAAGGTGGTAGAACTTCCGCCGGACGTCTTGCAGCTAAGGCGCATACTGGTGGCGACGACACGCTCGACATCATCTACGATTCCGCAATTCGCCGTACTGGTATGCTTCGCGTAAACAACTCTCATGAACTATTTGCAGCGGTAGAAACTCTTACGCACTCGGTCCCTTTGCGTGGCGAGAAACTGGCCATTATTACCAATGGTGGTGGCCCTGCGATTATGGCTGTCGACACACTGCTCGAACGTGGTGGTAAGTTAGCAGAGCTGTCTGATGAAACTTTGGATAAGTTGACTACGCTTCTGCCTACCAGTTGGAGTTACAACAACCCTATTGATATGGTTGGTGATGCCGATCAGTCTCGCTACGTTAATACGCTAAACGCGCTGATGGATACTGATTGTGCTGATGCCATTTTGATCATGCACAGCCCTTCAGCCGTAGCACATTCAGAATTAACAGCTAAAGCGGTGGTCGACGCGATCAAAGCGCACCCACGTCATAAGCGCTTTAACTTTCTAACCAACTGGTCTGGTGAACTCACCGCAAAACCAGCCCGAGATATTTTTACACAAGCCGGCATTCCAACATATCGCACGCCAGAAAGTGCAGTCGTCGCATTCATGCACCTTGTCGAGTACAGACGTAACCAGAAACAACTAATGGAAACGCCAACGACCGCAGAACCAGTGCACATTGCTGAGTTGAAAGAAGCGAATAATTGGATAGAAGAAAAGCTACTGGATAAAAACACAGTATCGCTAGATACACATCAAATTGGCCCATTTTTGCGCTGTTTCAACTTTGAAGTGCTGCCTACTTGGATTGCGTCAGATTCGAGTGAAGCGGTGCACGTCGCCGAGCAAATCGGCTATCCGGTTGCAGTTAAACTCCGTTCTCCTGACATCGCTCATAAGTCAGATGTACAGGGCGTAATGCTCAATTTAAGAAACAGTACCGAAGTAGCCAGCGCCTCAGACGCAATACTCGATCGTACTAAGCTCTCCTATCCTTCAGCCAATATTCACGGCCTTTTGGTACAAGGGATGGCTAAGCTTGCAGGTGGTGAAGAAATTCGGATTAAAGTCAAACATGACGATACCTTTGGCCCTGTTATTTTACTAGGCCAAGGTGGTTCAGAGTGGGATGAATCTATCGACGCCGCTTCTGCTCTGCCGCCACTGAATATGGCTCTTGCCCGCTATCTTATCGTTAGAGCGATAAAAAATGGCAAGATTCGCCCCCAAAAACTGCCAGAGCCAATGGATATTCACGGGCTATCTGAGTTGCTCGTTCGCATCTCTCAAATGGTGGTTGATTGCCCTCAAGTACATGAGCTGGATATTCATCCAGTACTCGCAAATGGGTCCAACTTCACTATTATCGATGCGGACTTAGTATTAAAAAGATACGAAGGTGACGCGCAGCAAAGATTGGCAATTCGCCCTTACCCTGTTGAATACGAAGAGCTTATTGAGCTTAAAGACGGTGAGCAAGTGTTGCTACGCCCTATCCTTCCTGAAGATGAACCGCACCATGCGGACTTTATTAAAAATGTCTCAAAAGAAGATCTCTATAAGCGTTTCTTTACCGATGTTGGCGAGTTCAACCACGAAGCATTGGCAAACCTGACTCAGATTGATTACGACAGAGAAATGGCATTCGTCGCTGTAAGCCAGACTCGTCCTGGTTCACCAATCATTGGAGTATCACGCGCTTTGATCAACCCAGAAAACACCGACGCTGAGTTTGCTATTTTGATCCGCTCTGATCTTAAGGGTAACGGCTTAGGTAAGGTGCTGATGAATAAAATAATTCAATACTGTCGTCACAAAGGTACCTTACAAATGTCTGGGATGACGATGCCTACCAACAGAGGCATGTTAATGTTGGCTCAAAAGTTGGGGTTCGAGCTAGATGTTCAGTTTGAAGATGGTGTTGCAGATATGCGCCTTTGCTTAACGAAATAGATGATTAAGGGGAGCCATAGAGCTCCCCTTATTAATTATACTTTTGATTGCTTCTTCCAGTGCTTCATCAAGTACTGAATACACCAAGATTTCGCTTCCCCAATCTTATTGCGTTTCCACACCAGTATAATGTCGATTGGCTGCGGCTTGGTTCCTTCAATTTGTTTAATCACCCCTTCTTCGATTAGCTCTAGTGCTAACTCCTTCGGTAAGGTGCCAATCCCTAATCCCAACTTAAGCGCATCAACTTTGGCTGAAAAGTTAGTCACAGTAAGTCGAGGTTGACGCTGAGTGATGTTAACCGTCAATGCAGGTTGCTCCCTCGCCGTATCTGCGATGGCAATGATGCGGTACTTTTCACGAGCCTCTTCATCAAATTCACCAACACGTTTATGTACATAATGATCCACCGCTGCGACCCAAATCATTTCCATTGTACCAATGGTTTCCGCTTTCACATCTTGAGGTAAGGTGTCGATTTTTGGCGCAACCAGTAAGTCAGCTCGGCCATTATTTAATGACTCCCAGCAACCCGCAAGAATCTCTTCCTGTAGCTTGATGCGTGTCGAGCTCACATTACCGAGCTCCGCAACTAAACCGAAAAAGTTTTTAACCGGAATAATCCCGTCAAATGCGAGCGTAATATCAAGCTCCCAACCATTGGCCAGTACGCTAGCATCGTTGACCAATTTCTCCGTGGCAGCAAGGATATCTCTACCACGCTCAAGGATAAGACGTCCTGCTTCGGTAAAGTTCGCTTTATGGCCCGAGCGATCGAATATCATGATATCGAGGTCTTGTTCGAGCTTTTGAATTTGATAGCTCAGCGATGACGGTGCTCGGTCGAGTTCATTTGCTGCCGCTGCGAAGCTGCCTCTCCTTTCGATCGCATCTAATATATGAAGTGCTTCTAATGTTATTGGACTCTGCACAACTGCTTTCCTTATCTATAACCACCGCAAATAACGTGACTCGCATCACGCAATACAGGTATTAGTCGAACCTTTACAAATGTTAAATAATTGATTATCTAACTGTAATTTAAGGGCTTTCTCGTAATTAAGACAAATATGGCGTACGAAAACCACCAAAAACGCCAATGCAAACAATAGTAATTATCATTTAGATCCAATAGAATTTCCCCGTTCAACGAAAACCTAATGGATATAAGGTAATAAACATAATGTATAAGCAATCTCTACTGTCAGCTTCAATCGTTTTAGCGCTGACGTCAACTGCCTCCGCCGAAGAATATGCCCTATTTGACGAAGTTGTGGTATCTGCAACACGTACAGAGCAAAGCAAAGAAGACGTAGCTGCATCTATTGATTCATTTACTGCTGAAGATATCGACAACTCCCTTTCAAACGATTTAAAAGATGTTCTTCTTAACACTCCTGGAGTTGATGCGACGACGTCTGGTCGCTTCGGTATTTCAGGCTTCAATATCCGTGGTATGGATGGTGACCGAGTTAAAGTTGTTGTCGATGGTGTTCAACAAGTTACCCCATACAACTCAGGCGGTGGCACTCAAGCAATTTACCCGAACACAATCGAAGTCGATACCCTTCAAGCCATCGAAATTAACAAAGGCGCTTCTTCAACCCTATATGGTTCAAACGCGTTGGGCGGTGTGGTTGTTCTTAAAACTAAAGATCCTGAAGACTTCCTTGTAACTGACGGAGATGAGTCTCGCTTTGGTATTAAGTCATCTTACTCATCAAGCGATGAGCAGTTCAAAAACACGTTAACTTGGGCGATGCGCCGTGGCGACCTTGAAACCATTCTTATCGGTACCTATGCGCAAGGTCATGAAACAGAAACGTATGGTGATGGTGCTGACGTAGAAGGTGAAGATCGCGGAATTTCAAACCCTGCTGATAAAGACATGAGCAATATCCTTGCAAAAGTCTATTACCAATTGAACGAACAAAATCGTGTCGGCTTGACGTACGAGCGCAACAACCAGAACTTTGAAGAAAACAAGCTAAGTGGTAATTACACATCTAGCCACCCTATGTTTGGCGACATTGTTACGTATGACAATTCAACTTCTGACGATGAGACGTTACGTGAAAAAATCGGAATTAGTTATGAGTTGCTTAGCAATAACATTGCTTTCGATACCATGGCACTTAATCTGAATTTCCAAACGACAGAAAGCACTAACGAGAACTACGCTTTAGTCACTGACCACCTTGGCATGATCGGTTACAGCGGCGAGCGTACACGAACACGTTACGCTGAAGACGAGACTATCCAGTTCGATGCACAGTTTGATAAAGTCGTTGCCTTAAGTAGCTCAACTCATGAGATCACTTATGGCTTGAACTACGTAAATACTGATTTCTCATTAAACAACGTAGATTATTTCCACGACAATGGTACTTCTTCACCAGGCGCGACAAATGTTCCCGACGCAAAGATGGATCAATGGGGTGTATTTGCGCAAAACAACATTTTCCTACTTGATGAACAGTTGGTTCTTAACGTCGGCCTACGTTATGACGCTTATGAGGCCAACCCATCTACAGATGATGGATTCTCGACAGAGCATAAAGTAAACGAAGACGATGCATTCACTGGTAAGGTTGGCGCGGTTTACCACTTTAATGATCAATTAAGTACCTTTGCGCAAATTGGTCAGGGCTTCAAAGCGCCTACCGTAGAGCAACTGTATTACGAGTACGATAAAGGTTCTGACTTTACACCAAACTCGGATCTTGAAGCAGAGAAAAGCACGTCTTACGAAATCGGATTCCGTGGTAAAAACGAGTTCGCTCAATTTGAGCTAGTTGGTTTCTTCAACGACTACAAAGACTTTATTTCAACAGAACAACTACCTGAAAAGACGCCAGGTAAAGAACACTTCACATTAGTTAATCTAGATGAAGTAGAAATCAAAGGTGTTGAATTTAGCAATATGTTACTGCTAGATAAGATGTTTAGTGCGCCTGAAGGAACATATACTACGTTCTCTATCGCGTACGCTGAAGGTGAAGATAAGAAAACTAGTGAGAAACTGACCTCTGTTGCACCTTTAACATCAGTTATCGGCCTTGGTTATGACAACTTTGAACACAAATTTGGTGGCTTGGCTACATTGAAGCTGGTAGCAAGCAAAACGGATTGGCCAACAGAAACTTACGATTATGAAGATTCTGCAGGCTATGGCGTTGTTGATATCACAGCATATTATCAACCAATGACAGATCTTACGCTAAGAGCAGGCCTGTTTAACGCGTTCGATAAGAAGTATTGGCAGTATGACAACTTTACGGTCGATTCTAGCGCTAGCACGGCTTCATATAATGATCGTTACTCTGAGCCGGGCCGCAACTGGGGTGTAAGCTTAGATTACCAATTCTAATTATAGCGATAAATCAAAAAGCCAGCTCAATGCTGGCTTTTTTACGTTTATGAGCATAACCAATTGATTATAAAGCTCTAAAAAACAAAAAAGCTCCCATTTAAGGAGCTTTAATCACTAACATTTGCTAAAAAGATTATAAAAAATGGAGCAAATGTGAGAATTACTTAGCGCTAGCCATCTCTTTTTTTACCATAACAGCAGCTGCAACGATAAAAGTGATGATCAGACCTAGTTCCATTGTGTACCTCTGAGATATATTTGGAAAAACCGAAGATTAACTGCGGATATTCTAACAGTTTTAAATAACATTGATAGCTCTTAACAAGGTTTTTACGTATTTTATCGATTCAGATCAAAATTAACCTTGAGTGCTCTGTTATTCACACTTTCTGCATCCTTTTTAATCAGCCAGTTTGTCAAAATAATATTCTAGAACGCCACTATTTCATGGTCACTTTTCCACCGATTATCTTGTAGGCAGGTGTACCTCTAACTAGCGTGTCGCGCGCAAATTCACCACCACAACCAGGGCAAAAACAGGGCGTTGTCGTAAAATCTTCGACAATACGCTCCTTGAAACACTTAACTAACGTGCCCTTGCCTCCTTTTCGATACTTAAACAGCTGAGCTTTGCACCTTGCGCAATAGATATTGACCGTTTTACTTGGTTGTTTCTTGTTTGGTTTTGCCACTACTCAGTACCGTCTTCACTTTCAAGAAGCTGAGGCTTAACCCAGACCTTACTGAAATCAAACCAGCCTAATGCGTTACATTTCGCGTTTTGTAATGAACCACATTGATCTTTACTCACCCCAAGCCAACAGTGAAACATTGGAATCAACTGCATTTTTTCAGCTAACGACTTACCCAGTTCTTTTGAAGGAAATGCTGAGTTTGGTGTTGCTTGCCAATCTCTGACAAGCTGAGCCCAATAATCAAAGTCTTCCTCTTTACTAAGAGCGGCAATATCACTGTAGTTAAGTAGCCAACCTGCTAATGCATCATCACGGTTGGTGGAAATGCCCATTGGCTTTAGCCATATATCGATAGCAGACGTCTCTTCGACAGTTTGATCATAAGTAATCAGATTGACGCCCAACCCATCTTGTTTAAGCAGTGACTCTATGCATTTAACCAGTGTTGGGAACATTGGGTGTTGCCCGTGGTAAGCAATCGTCACAGTGCGATATGACGGCGGTGATGTGTACCCTTGCTTGGTATGGTGATACCACCCTGGCTTCAAACCATGCGCAGGTAACACGCCGAGCTCAGCTAATTTATCTTGTGGAAGCTGTTGGAACAGATTCAGCGTGGTCAGTTTTTGACTGAAATAGTTCGCCCAATCGTTAGTCGCGGCCAAGCCATCCTTTCGGTTGAGCATTAATAACGTACAACCTGGGTCCAACTCAACTTCATCAGAGAACTCAGCCGTTTCTGGTCGAACTGGATTTGCTAGACTTGGGAACACCATTGATGAGTGCGCTTCATCAATGACCCAAACTTCAACTCGATCAAGTAATGGTCTGAAACCAAAATAACCATCGAAGGCTTGTAAAACCAATCGTTTTTGATCGTTTTGTACAATGCGGTAAGGCCCAGTACCTATGGGCAATTCATCGAAATTGTCCGCTCTACTTTCAACCGGCAAGGTAATTTTCGCACATGATTCCGACAGCAAAAGAGGCAATTTATAGTCCGCTCGATCCAGATGAACATCAACGATTAAATGACCCGGAGACTCAACGCGTTCAATGTGTGAAAACAGCGTCTTTTGCTTTAATTCAGCCAAGCAGTCGAGGATGTTTTCAACCGTCAGTAGATCGCCATTATGGAATCGCACACTCGGGCGAATGTAAAATCGCCAGTGGGTAGCGCTAACCATTTCCCATGTATGAGCAAGATCAGCTTGTAACTGCTCTTGTTCATCAATGCGAGTTAATCCACTAAAAATCTGCTGAGCGATGTGCAGCTCAGAACGCCTCATTTGGTCAAAAGGGTTCAGGTTCGAGAGCGGTCGATAGTACGGAAGGCGAACAACTTGTTGCCCCTCTTGATGGACAATACCCAGATATTTTTCAACAACTTGAGCAAGCTTAGCACTATCATGATCGAGCACTTTTAATGCTTGGCCAATTTTGCCTTCTTCCAAATAGCGTTTCGCTAAATTCTCGCTAACGTCAGCTCGGCTTCTTTTAAAGTTGAGTTGGGAAAGCTTGCCTCGCCCAGGCGCAGGATGCCACTCTAGCCACCCTTCTTCTTCCATTTTGTTGAGTACGATTCGCGCATTGCGGCGGGTACAAAATAGGATTTCGGTAATTTCTTCTAATTGAACTCCGGAGTCTTGTCCTTTGTAGTGTTCAAATAGCGTTTCAAACTGAACTCTTAGGCGGGGGCTACTCATAAAGAGGAAATCTCACTAACATTGGTATGTTAATGAGTTTCCTCATTTGTGTAGATAGGATCAAGTGCTAATTGGATTATTGAATCGCAATGCTCGTTTCTTGTGCGATTTGTTGAAGCTGATCTTCGTTATCTAATTTAATCGACCACTTTGTCTCACTACCGTTTGCCGCGATCACATTCGCACCGCGTCCAATTAACGTAATCGCATCAACTTGAGATTGGAGCGTAACCATCGAAGCAGATTCAAGTTTTACGACAACTTCATGAGGGGTAACAATCACCTTACCAGTACTGAAGTGAATAACCATTACTCCGCCTCTTTACGTCGAGTGGTCGATTTTTTGTTCTTAACCGCAATGGTTAATCGGCTGGTACAGACAAGTCTTTCACGATCATCGGTAATATTGATTTGCCAAACTTGCGTAGAAACGCCTAAATGAATCGGCTTAGCCGTCCCGATAACATGACCACTGCGCATCGAGCGAACGTGGTTGGCATTGATATCTAGGCCGACACAATAGCTCCCTTCAGCAACACAAAAGTTTGCCGCAACAGAACCCAATGTTTCAGCCAATACGACTGATGCTCCGCCGTGTAGCATCCCCAAAGGCTGGTGGGTGAACGAGCACACTGGCATAGTTGCCGAAATATAGTCATCCCCAAATTCGGTATAAATAATATTGAGATGCTCTATCAATGTATTTTTTGACGTTTTATTTAGCAATTCTAGATCAATCGGGCGTTTCCAAATACTCATCTATATTTCCAATCGAGACTACAGTTAACAAGGATTGTAACCTAATGTTATGATTTACCTAATTAGATTCTTGCGTTTGCTATAGGGAACTCAATGCAAAAGTGGTTAAAGCTATCAACCGTCGTTACAACACTCGCCATTGCGGCGTGTAGCGCCTCTCCAACGGGACGTAATCAATTGCTGCTGTTTTCAGACAGCGATATGAGTAGCTTAGGGGCTCAATCATTTGATCAAATGAAGAAAGATCAGAAGGTCAGCACGGATAAAAAGACCAACGCCTATGTACAATGCGTTACACAAGCAATCACTAAGCACGTTCCACCTCAACCAGGCTTCAATCAGTGGGAAGTCGTGGTGTTTGACAGCGAACAAGTTAACGCTTTTGCACTTCCTGGCGGTAAGATTGGCGTTTATACCGGGTTATTAGATGTTGCGGTCAACCAAGACCAACTTGCAACTGTCATTGGTCATGAGATTGCTCACGTTCTGGCAGACCACAGTAACGAGCGCTTATCCCAGTCTCAAATCGCCAATGCGGGTCTGCAAATTACTAACCTTGCTTTGGGTTCGTCAGAGTATTCTCAGTACACAGGGGTTACTATGGCGGCGCTAGGTTTAGGTGTCCAATATGGCGTATTAATGCCTTATGGCCGAACGCAAGAGTCTGAAGCGGATATTGTCGGATTAGAATTGATGGCGAAATCTGGCTTTGATCCTAACCAAAGTGTCGATTTATGGAAGAACATGGCTAAAGCGTCTGGTGGCCAACAACCACCAGAATTACTCTCTACCCACCCTTCTCACAGTACACGTATCGAAGATTTAAAAGCGAAGATCCAAAGTTTGCCAAACTACAACGCCAAAAGGCCAAATTGTTCATAAGTAAAAAGGGAGCATCATGCTCCCTTTTTACTATTTGTTATGTACCTAGAATTAGTAATGGTAACTGCAGCAATTCATCCCCTGTTGACGCAAAGAACCAAATAATGCCAATCAGGGATGCCACCAAACCAACATACCAAACAGCTGAGATAATTTGCCCGTATCTGTCTAGTGGTAACAAATGGCTATGGTGACGACCGCGCCATTCAATGACAATTTCTAGCATACCCATGATCAGCAAGAAGCCAAATAAGGTTAGGCCCAACGAATAGCTAAGAACGACGCCACCAGCCGCAGCAGCTGTACATAGAATGATTCCCGCAACGCTGTTCATTGAGAAGCTGATGCTTTTTAGTACATGCCCGCCATCGAGTGGTAGAATCGGTAATAGATTGAATAGGTTTAAGAAGGCGTTAAATACGGCCAAACCTGCAAAAAACATCTCACCGGTAATTAGGTAGACGATCAAAAGGATTACCGACAAGATCAAACCAAACATCGGCCCCATAATCGAGATAACAACATCTTGCCAACGTGTATTGATCTTTTCATCACTGAGCGCTAAACCACCAAGAAACGGTACAAGGTAGATACCTTTGGTTTTCATGCCAAAGTACTTCATCGCCTTAACATGACCATATTCGTGAAATACCAAACAAGCTATCAGCGCGAGAGCAAACTGAAATGAAAACAGCCATGAATAAGCCGCCAAACTTGCTGAAGCAAGCACCACTTTAATCAGCTTGGCACTCTTTAATGCTTTCATACCCAATGATACTAAGCCAATTAAGCTGAAGCGTTTTTCGGGCTCTGGCGGAGTGAATGGTACCTGCTTCTCAATATCTTTGGTATCACGGCTACCCTGTTGAATGGTTTCACCATTAACCGATGCATGGTAATCAATAGTAAAAGGTTGCCAGATTAGGGTCGTTTCAAGTTTACAAACCAGCTCTTGCTCTCCGTTCATCAAAGTGAATTGATGATGCGAGTTATCACCGCGCTCTGAATTAGCATCAAGCTGTGAGACCAACTGGTTATTCCAAAACAGTTGCTGCCACCCAGCCATAGAGCCTTCTAGACGCAGCGGCTTACCTAAAAATTCAATCGAGAGAAGTTCCAACGCTCGTAACCTATTAATTTGATATAAAGACGCCATTGATTATGCCTATCCTGACTAACTAGGTAAAGAAAATGCTAACAATGTGACAATGTCACACTAATTAAGCCATTGATGGGGCTTATTTTGTTCACCTTTAGCATTCAAAAGTCAGAGTAAAGCAATATTATATCAGTTAAACCTTTGCTATTCGGTATACCCCTTTCTTTTCGATGGATAAAGTGCATAATAGCCGCGTAATTAACACCTAACTAATGTGAGTCCATTATGTCTTCTGAAGCTACTATGCTAGAACGCTGCCAATCAAAATGTGAATTATGTGCTGCTGATGCACCATTAACCGCTTATGCCGTTCCTCCGCACAGCCACGTGACAGTAGATTACGCGATCATGGTATGTGACAAGTGTCTAGGTGAAATCGAAGAGCCAAAAGACATCAACCACTGGCGTTGCCTGAATGACAGCATGTGGAGCCAAGTTCCTGCTGTTCAAGTAACGGCATGGCGCCAACTAACTCGTCTAAACACTGAAAGCTGGGCGCAAGATGCGCTAGACATGATGTACATGGAAGAAGATCAAATGAACTGGGCAATGACGGGTATGTCTGCTGACGACAAACCATTCGATTGCAACGGCGTTGAACTTAAAAAAGGTGACGACGTAACGGTTATCAAAGACCTGCCAGTTAAAGGTACTAACCAAGTAATCAAGCAAGGCACGGTTATCCGCGGCATCAGCATCGGCGACGATCCTAAGCTTGTTTCTGGTAAAGCGAACGGCGGCCAGTCTATGTACGTTATCGCTGAATACTGCCGTAAGAAGTAATCACAAGTTACTTTCGACAGATTTTAAAAAGGCGCTCAATTGAGCGCCTTTTTTGTTGCTCCACACTTAGCAATTACGTGAAACAAATTAATTACTGACAATTTACTTTCTATCTCATTCTCTCGAAGCAAGAATAACAATGCAGGAAAGAGAAGTTAGGTTCCATTGCACTAGCCACGGGATAAGGTTCCTCACTTACTCTATAAACTTTACGGCGCTATTCTTCCTGCTTTGTCGTCGTGTTTTGGCCACACTCCCCTGTGTGGCCTTTTTTATATGTCAGACCAAGCGTAACCGTTAAAGTACTTTTGTCTTAACTTTTAGGGACTTTATGAGTTTCCCATGCTAATAACATCATTAACTATAAATAATTTACGGTTTTAATATAAATCGCGTAACCTAAACAGAATATTAATTATATAGATAAGTTCAAAAATCTGTCACTCTGAGTCAGAAGAACAAACACATACTTAAAAAATATTTGGTCAGATACTATGTCAAACGCGCATATACAAATTGGTAGTTGTGTATTGGTGAAAGGTGACACTACTTCGGAAGTCCGCTTAGCCAATGGGAAGTCACTCTCTTTGACGCAACCTGAAAGCTCTATTTTACGATGTCTTCACCAGAATATAGGACAAATTGTTTCTAAGCAGGACCTTATCGTCGCCGGATGGGGGCGTCCTGACATTATCGGTCCTAACTCACTACCCGTTGCGATGGCAAATATAAGAAAAGTACTCAGCTTGGCAGAGATCGAGATCGTTAATGTTCCAAAAGTTGGATATAAGCTTGAAGTTCCACCCAAGACTTCCCCTTCTCCGGAACAATCAGTTCCCCCTACTCACAAGGTAAAAGACAAAAACTATACGGGGATCGCCTTATCAATTATTTCTTTAACAACGATTATATCGATCGCCGCCCTAGGTTTTTTCGTTTATTCGTCATGGGTAAAAATAGATTGCCGAGAAATTGCCAGTGTGACCTTCTGTGTCAACAAGAAGGATGCGTTCGAAATGACATCTATTGAGGCTCTTACCCCTAATAGAGGAGAAACGTACTACAACAGCTCAGGACACTGGATTAAGGTAAAAGATAATGGCTAGAATTTTAACAACCACTGCATTGCTCTTATCCATAACGACCTTCGCTCTACTGACATACAGCGCCAGTTTGGGTTACATAAGTAACTACAAAATGGTCATAGAACACGAAAATCGTACTGCAATTATTGTCGCCTACCGAGGTAGAATTACCGCATTGCACATTCAATACGGAGATGATGGGAAGGTTCAATCAAAATTTCGTATCTCATCGAGACAATTAATATTAGGAAATCAATGGATTCGAATTTTTGAAACGCGTGAGCAACTGCATGTTGAAATGAACGATGACGATGTTACACGGGAAAATTTACTCACTCAGCACTTGTGGTTCCGATTCAGTCGCCTTGATAGAGTTGGGGATACAATCTATATATGGGACAACCATCCAGTTCCGACACTTTACAAAGGAACCATAGAAGGTCAACTGATACACTAATAATTGCGGTATATCTAATTGATGCGCCTAACATGTCGCGAACCGACAGCTTTATTCAGAGTTGAACAAGCTTATATGTAAATTTTATGTTAATAAACGGCATGAACCCAAAGGGGTTCATGCCTATGACTACATCATTTGTTAGACACAATATTAATTATCTCAATTTGATTCTAGATCATGTAACTCAAACGCATCTAACCATACGGTATCACCTTCTTCACCGAGGCTACGATACAAGATAAGAACATCATTCTTATCTTGTACAAGAGTAAGTGACCCATTGTTAAACTCACCTTCAATTGGTGTATTTCGATAATATATTGGCTGCAGTACACCATTTACAATAAATTGTAGAGATTCTAATGTTTCGTACTCTTCTGACCTGATATCGAATGTTAGCAAACCTGGTGGTATGCCCTTAACCGCGATGACGCTTTCTTCTCTCTCCTTAAGCTTAGGACTTGATAATGACGAAACACCCTCACTAAATATGTCCTCATCAATTTCCCAGTCAGCCCCAGACGAAAATAGATTATATGGATAGCCTAAGACCTTTTTATAGTAGTTAGGAGCTTCATCTACATAGTTTAATAGAATTGTTGATATCAATTCCAACTCTGGTGTTAAGATTGGCATAGTAACTCTACCCAACAACTCAGATTGCTTATCGCGCTTTTTCCATTCGACATCGACATAACACTCTTGGTTTGGCACTAACCACTCGGGGCAGGTATTACCAATAACTTTACCTTGCTCATCTACAGTAGGAGTGCCTAGTTGCACAGCTGACTCGCGGTAGTTTTTATAATCAAGTCTTTCAACATGTCGCGATTGGTTACTAAGCTTTAACTCATAATAATCCTGAGTGTACGATATATTATGTTTTAAGCTTTCAATATCCTCTAAATGATACGGTACACTCGCATACACTGCATATTTTTCGGGTTGTGCGCAGCCGCCTGTACCCCAACTGACAATCCCTACTTGCTTGATATCATTTGCGCCGTCGCCTGCAGCAGCGAGTAACGGACCACCACTATCACCGAAACAAGGCCCCTTTTCGCCTTCTTTATCGCCTTCTTTAAATCCTACACAAATCGACTCTTTTCCGATGGATGCGTATGGCCCGCCAACTGCTTTACATACTTTAAGGTCTACGTAAGGCACATTCACGTAATTCAAAACGTGGTCAGGCTCGGAGGCATGTTCAGTCGGCGCAGTTCGTTTTTGATCGGGAAACTTGATTGGTTCATTGATCCCCCAACCAATTGTCGTGGTTAACTCGCCAGGCTTAACTAAAGTAAATTCTTGAGAGGACATAAGCTCGATCACTGGATACTTAGACGGTTTTGACAGCTCTAGTACCGCATAATCATAAAGTGCTACAGCTTCAACGTATTCTCCAGATACATCGTAGTATCCTCCAAGCGGTTTCCATTTAGGGTAAAACACGTTCTTAACGTTAATGCGTTCTCCATCCTTTGCTTTTAGATCATACGCCCCGACTTGTACGCTTAATCCTTTCGCAGTGCTCGATTCAACACAATGGAGCGCTGTTAGCACATATCGTGGATGAATTAGGGTTGCCCCACAGTTTCCTTTGTCGTTCAATGGTGCGTTTCTTAGCAACAATCGACTCATAAATGGGAACTGACCTGGTTTCGCTTTGATGCCACCGACTATTTGATCTTTAATATCCGATTTATCGTCAGCTTTACTCTCAGCTGCATAACTGCTGCTGGATGTACTATAAAGTAATGCGCAAACTGACAAAGATAAAAACGCCGAGCTAGCGAAAATGGTGTTCGTTTGTTTCATAAAAGACCCTTACATTGGGATGTTAGAGTATTCATTTATGTAGCAACGCAACTGCGCTGACTAATTAATAATTGACCATTAATGTATTAACTATGATCTTCTTTAGCTGGAAACACGAAAAGGCGCTCAATTGAGCGCCTTTTTTGTTTTAGACTGATTAATACGAGTCGTTGACTACTCCACAAGCAGCAATCTACCCGTTAATGGCGGAACTTGAACTGCTCCATTGACCGACTGAACATTAATACTCTCACCCGTCATAAGATCAACAAACTCTGTCGCTGATTTGATACGTGATAAATCCACACTAAGCGTACGTTGGCTTTCACTGGTATTAAGAACATAGATAACCTGCTGCTGACCATCCACTTTAAGATCAGCATACAGCGCATCATCTAGCCATAGGTTTCTTCTTTCACCGTTGAATAATGCTGAATGCTCACTGCGGACCTTCATCAATTTCGCGACGTATTGCTTAAGATCGCTTTGCTCAGGACTAAGCGTTGTAGACGTAACGCCTTCCACTTTCGCACTTGAGCGAGCAACGTGATCATCACACACTCCCTGAGTCACACAGTCTGATGTGACTTTAGCGGCAAAATTTTCAACTTCATCACCAACTTCCTCTCCGTAGTAGAAGGTAATTGGGCCAGAATATGCGGCTAAGAAACTGTACGCAGCTTTATGGCGCTGGAAGTAGTCACCTAATCCGCCACGTTGAATCAAGTCACCAAAGCGAACTAGATCGTGGTTACCAATCATTAAGTTCGGCATAGCATGATACGGCGCTTTGGTTCTTGAGTTCCATTCTGCATCGAGTGCGCGTGCGCTGCCCTTAGCACCCGACTCTTCAACAGCAAGCGCCTGAACTAAGCCGTAACGAAGCGGAAAGTTAAATGCAGATGAAAGCCCTGGTTTAGCGTCGCTCCCATAGACAGTGCTAGTGATTTCATCTGCACTACTCCACGCTTCACCGACCATATAACCCAGTGTGCCCCACGCCTTACCTGCTAGAACATTTTCCATCGATGCGGCTTCTACCGCTGTGCGGATATTACGCCAGCTATCTAACGGAACTTGGTACGCTTGGTCCAATCTCCATCCATCAATTCCATACTCTTTGATCCAGTATGTAGCCACTTCAATGAAGAAGGCTTCACTGTCAGCATTTGGATAGATGACATATTGACCTGGGTAACCTGACTCTTTTCTTAAACTTGGTACTTTGCCTGTTGGTGAAGGCTTGGCACCATTGATGTTGGTATGACCAAACACGCCGTCTAACAATACATACAGTCCTTTTGCGTGAGCCGTATCAATCAGCTCTTTTAACTTCTCGTTCGTTCCAAATTTAGGATCTACATTGAAGAAGTCACATGCAAAGTAGCCTGTCGCATCCAGCTTGTCGTCTCCTCCTTGACCTGCACATGAATCAAACACTGGTGTTAGCCAAAGCGCATTCATATTGAGGCTCTTGATGTAGTCAAGACTATCAATGATCCCTTGAAGATCCCCTTTATGATGCGAGTTACCATAGCCTACGCCATAGTCATGGTTTGAGTCACCATCGACAAAAGACTCAACCATGACTTGGTAGATGCGTAAATCACAGGCCGTGTTGTTATCACTGTAACAACCGTAATCAAGGCCAGTATCTTTCACCGCGACGATAAGAGAAGACTGATCTTTGGCATTTAAACTAAAGTCATAAACACCTTGCTCAATGATGGTAACTTTAATATTTCCATTGTCCGCATCTTCAAGCGTGACCGAACCATCAGCTTGAGTGAACGCACCAAAGCCAAGGTTTACCGCGCTCCAATCTGCAGACGCCAGTTTGAACTCATACACACGAGGGGTTAAGTATCCATTAAATGTGTAAATGCCCTCGCCTTGGTACTGCATTTCATTGCTGGTATTCCATCCGTTCATTGACCCACGAACATAGAGCTGGGTACTCCCATATGGCGCGACATCAACAGGTTTGTTATCAACAACTAAGCCTTCACCCTGTTCACCGGCTTGTGGTAGTACAAATACCGCCGCAGTCAGTGGCGGAACCGTAAAGGTTTCATTGGCAAAGCTAGCTTGCTTAACTACGTCATCATTTGAGTGTTTAAGTGCACTATGCAGCTCAAAACCTTGTGCCCCCCTAATCTTGATGCTTTGCTCTGCAGTATTGGCATTGATCAACACAAGGATCGCATCATTGTGTTGGTCTAAGTCTGCGCCTACTGACACGCCATCGTTTACAGACATCGCAATCAAACCCGGAAGTGCGTTGCTTCCAGTGTTATGGAAACGAACTCGATCGACCACCTCTTGCTCTGATACCAGCTTAAGTAGTGGCGTTGATGCGCGCACTTGCAGCAAAGCTTTAAATGCACTGTCTGTCCATTCGATATCTTGGGCAGAAGCGACAGTGTTTGGATTGCTAATCACGGATCGGATCGCGTTCCAGTTAGCTTGATCTTTGTCCGCGCGCGGTAAGCCGATATTCCAGTTATTGGTTTGTTTGCTGAAATCGACTTTGTTGTACCAGTCACCACTGTCGTAGCTATCGCGTTCCATTGACTTAGAACGAAGTAGTTCTGAGCCCATGTGGAGGAAAGGCACGCCTTGGCCTAACATCACCGTTGATAATCCAACAATCTGCATTCGTGCACGTTGCGCAGAGGTCATATCTTCCGAGGCTTTGTATTGGTTAAAGTCCCACAACGTTTGGTTATCGTGCTTAGATACATAGTTGATCGACTCTTGTGGATCGAGAGTGTACGCAGCGCCTTGACCACCATACTGATAGTCTTTGCCATATACCACGCTGCCACTGTATGTCTCTAGCGGGTAGTTTTGCAGGTTGCCTGTCATACCGTAACGAATCAAATCCATTTTCGATTTAAGACCTTCATCGAATCGGTCACCGGCATTAGCAAATCCTGGAGTTTGGAGCAGTGCATCGCCACTATCGAATGGCCCACCGCCACGGACTCCATCGCGAAGTCTATCGTTATAAGTAGCAATCCCCGTACCTGCCATCGGCCATTGTGTCGCGTTTTCACCGCGCTGACCGTTAGCAACCTCACCGAAGTTCCAGCCTTCACCGTAGAACCAAGTGTCTGGGTCAACTTGCTTCGCTTTGTCGTAGATATGCAGCATGCTTGACTTCATTAAGTGGCCCATCAAATCAAAACGGAATCCATCTACCTTGTAGTCTTGCGCCCACATCATGACGCTGTCAGCCACTAACTTCTCAAACATGCGGTTTTCAGAAGCTGTATTATCACAACAAGTGGAGTTCTCTACTGCGCCCGTAATTGGATTTAGACGGTGGTAATAACCTGGAACGGTTTTATCGAGGACCGACTTGTCGTAAAGACCCGATGAATAAGTGTGGTTGTACACCACATCTTGAACGACGCGGAAACCCATGTCGTGAAGCTTCTTAACCATTTGACGATATTCGCGAATTCGATCAGTGCCGTCTTTCGATACCGCATAACTGCCTTCCGGAGCGCTGTAGTGGAACGGATCGTAACCCCAGTTAAAACCATCTAGAGGTCTAATATCAGCCAGTAAAGCTTGGGCTTCGCCAGTAGTAGGATCGGTTTGCTCAAGAAGCGATAGAATTGTCGCACTATGGCTTGTTCCATCTTCACACAGTTTCGCTTTCGAATTAACAGAGCACAACTTACCCACTGTATCGATAAGATTCACGGTTTTAGACTCATGCTCAGGGACAGAGGCTAAGTCATAGCTTGGCAATAAATGAATCGTGGTTAGGCCAGAATCCTTTAATGACTTAAGTTGCTTAACGCTATCACGCTCATCTTCTAAGAACGCGGTGTACTTGCCGTTTCTCTCTGGCGTTCCTAGTTTGTCACTAGCACTGAAGTCACGGATATGTAACTCATAGATGATGTGATCTTCTGGGTTTTCGATTTCTGGGATGTCGTGGCTGTCCCAGCCATTTGGCTTAGTGCGCGCCGAATTTAAGTCCACAAGTTGCGAATGTAAGCTATCGGTGCTCAGAGACAATGAGTAAGGGTCTGTGCTCATCATCCATTCAACATGATCCGTTTTCGGATGGTAAGCTTTGACGCGGTAGCGATAGAAGATGTTCTCTAACGCCGCACTTCCTTGATAACTCCAAACACCAGTATCTGAGTTTGGTGTCATCTTAATCGGCGACTCTTGAACAAGTGCTTTGTCATTATCGTAAAGATAAAGCTCTACATCTTGAGCCGTTGGTGCCCAAAGTGCGAAGTTTGCTGTATCACCCTCAATCCAACTACCGAGCTTCGATTCGTCAGCATCATTAGGACCACTGGTGTAAAGAACATCAACAATACCTGGGATTTGAACACGTGTTGCGACAAGTGGTTGACCTTGTTCATCGAGTGCAACAGCAATTAGCTGCTGTTTTAGTAATGTCTTTGATTCTTCAGTCGTTGTCGCTAAATCGAATTGAACGCGACCTTTTAGGTGTGGAAACTTAGCATTGTCGACTACGCCTGCTAATGCAAGATCATGCTTAGTAAACTGCTGCGGCTTACTAATGTCTCCGGAAGCTGCTGGCGTTGACCAAAGTTGATAAGATTTTGCTTGTGAGTGATCAAACCAAGCGAAACTATTAAGATCTAACCAATGTGCCGCCGCACCAGATAGTTCGACAAGAGTTTCTTCATCAGGTGAGTATTTAAGCGCCGAACTGCCATCCGTAGTGTAAAGCGTATTGCCTTTAGTGAACTCTATTTTAAGGTCGTCACCACCAAGCGCTTTGTCATTGCCTTTATGAACGATAAAGTTCATACACGCGCCATGAGCATCTTTGAGCGCGACAGTAAATTTCGCGCCATATTCAGGGTGAATTTCCTGCCACATAAATGGGTTCCCCCAATCGACACCATTGAGTGCGTCATCGCTTACTGCATCGCAGCTTGCGTTGTTCCATAGGTGTAAGCCCCAATCCGCGTAGTTACCGTCATCACGCTTATAGTAGATAACGGCTTCTTGGTACGTTGGTGCCGGTTCGGTCGAGGTATTATCCGGACTCTTAGGGTTTGGATCGATCGAGTCAGGAATGCCGTCTCCATCGTCATCATTCGATGCAAAGTCTCCTAATCCATCACCATTGGTGTCAGTACTTTCGAACTTATCTTTAGGGAAAGCATCGCTACTGTTTGGCGCTCCATCACCGTCGAGATCTTGATCTTCTGAATCCGCAATTCCATCGCCATCATAATCGTTTGGCTGACTCTCTGCCGAGTATGGATCGCTGCCTAAGCGCTCTTCATCAACGTTACTCCAACCATCGCCGTCGATATCTGAATCCAAACTATCTGGAATCTTATCGCCATCAAGGTCATTTGGCTGGCTTGATGAGTCATAAGGGTCTGTTCCTAAGCTAAATTCTACGCTATCGGCAAAGCCGTCATTGTCATCATCTAAATCATGATGATCGCCAATGCCGTCTTTATCGCTATCGGCTGACTCTTGGATATCCGTTGGGAATAAGTCCACTAAGTCAGCGACACCATCGCCATCGGTATCTGTTGCGATAATGGGCTGCCCGCTCCCATTAATCATCAAGGTCACGCCTTCCAAACGGCGGTTACCCTGTTTTTTTTCTTGGCCTAAAGCCTTAGCACCAAGTTCTACTGTTTCTAAAAGGTTTTCTAAACTGTGTTCTTCAATGTTATCTGGTAAAACTTGGCTCAACGATTTTGCGGTTCGCGCAACTAAGCTTTGTCCGTTTTCAATATAGTCAGAGTCTAAATCCAACTTAGACTGCTTTAACTGACGTCTAAGCTTATTCGTCGCTCTTTTTTCGCTCTTACCATCCATCATCTGAAGTGAAACATAGGTAGAGAGTGGCGTGATGTAGTTATGCTCTGCTGGAGCCAGCATCAAGTAATCTCTTGTTGCTGTAACTCCAGGGATATCACTATCGATTGAAATACCGCGCTGGACATGCGCGATGAGGTGTACGTTGCGGTCTTGTTTAGACAAACCACTGATATCGATAACCGCATATCCAGTTTCATCTGTGGTCGCAGATGGTTCGTGGTCATCCTGCTTATAGTTACCGTTTACGTCGAGCCACACTTCGGCGCTTTCAAGGTAACCGTCCATCACTTGCACTTCTAGTTGGTCATTACAACCTGCTAAAAGTCCAAGCGATGCCATGGCAATGCTGAGTTTTGTTAGCTTGATGTTCATTCTTATATCCATTTTAAATTCACGTTCTGAGGTTGAACTCTTTGAAATAAAGTCATAAAGCCTCAACTTGACGTTATATTTGGATATGGTAATAACACCTCATCCTATGCAAGGCTGCACATGGGCGTAGATCAAAAGGAGTAGATTTGGTTTTGGATTGAAGCTCACATAGATGAGGATGAATTAGATCGGAACATTACATAGTTAAGGCACATTCAGTGAGGCAAACGACACTTTGTAGCAGTAGAGCGATGATGAGCTGTAGGATTACAACAAAGTGCCCCAATTTTGAGAAACATGATCTTGTCCCATATCAACTCTCAGGTTTCCATCGCAAGTCAATGTTCGGCAACGATCTTTTTCATTTCCCAAAAGCATAAAAAAACGCCAGCTATTTCTAGCTGGCGTTTTAAAATCTGCTCGTTCGAATTAACGATATAGGCCGATATCTTTCTGCATGTGACCAGACAAATCATTTGCGTAGTACGCGCGTGGTTCGCTGTTGTCTGTGAATAGAATATCTAGTAAATGAGCAATCAATCCTTTGAAAGAAACCGCGTAGGTTTTTTTATCCATAGAGATAGGTGCGTCGATAGTACCCATTTGCATTGCTTGTGCTGCCATGATTGCCTCTCTATAAACTGGTGTAATTCGTTTTGTTGAGGCAATAATAGGCAATATTTATTTGCACAAAAAATGACTATTTTTGGTTTTTCGAATTACTTTTTCTAATGAAACAATGCTTTAACAGTCTATTTTTCCAATTATGCACAAAAGAGTTTTAAATATGCATAATTAAACAATCATGACGAATTAGTATTTTTCGCACCGTAATAACCCCTGCTTTGGATCACAAATATTTTACAAATATCCACCACCGAAAGCAGGAAGTCACTCGCAAGTTAATTAGTTTATTTATCAGCAGTTACTGTTGTTTCTTCCAAACTATTTCTTTGCTTAATGATTGAAGCGATCACCGCTACTGTCATCGTTGCCAATAGCACAAGTAATGATACTGCTGTTGGAATTTCCCACGCTGATCCTACTAACATCATCTTGATACCGATAAACACCATGATGAAAGACAGTGCCGGTTTAAGATAGATAAACTTATTCATCATACCTTGTAGTACGAAGTACAGTGAACGTAGACCAAGCAACGCAAATACGTTCGCAGCTAAGACTAAGAAAGGCTCTCTTGTTACTGCAAAGATTGCAGGAATAGAGTCTAGTGCAAACATCACGTCCATAAACGCGATAACTGCGATTACGATAAACATTGGTGTCGCAATTCGCTTACCCTTTTCGACGATGGTCAGCGCGTTACCTGCGTAATTATCGGAAACTGGGATAAATTTGCGAATAATGCGTTCAGGCAATGGGTTAATTTCATCTTCACCTTTGTCACGAGCTAATTGGATACCTGTCCAAATCAAGAAAGCAGCAAATAGGTAAAGAATCCAATGGTACTGAGCAAGAAGCTGAGCACCGACCGCTATCATGATTGCACGTAGCACTAGCGCACCAATCACGCCCCATAGCAACGCTCTTGGTCGTAAATGCTCTGGTACTGCATATTGGTGGAAGATAATCGCAAACACGAACAGGTTGTCTACGCTGAGAGATTTCTCAAGTAAGTAGCCTGTAATAAACGATAGTGTCGCTTTTTCTGCCGTGTATTCACTGCCAGGAGCGTACACATCCCAGAATAGGTAAATAGTAGCAGCGAACAGAAACGCGAGTGCAAACCAAAATAAGCTCCACACAGCGGCTTTCTTGATGGTAATTTTTCCACCACGAGTTTGCCAGATGTCCAAAGCGACAAGAGTTAGCGTTAATAAGCCGAAACTGATGTAAGTAATTGGGGTCATGTATCCTCCAAAGGCGGAGGGATCGAGGAACTTAAGATGTGTGACGATCCCTACCGCAAACAAACTTATTACCCAGTGGTTAAACTAAGTAACATTGATTGCGTTGGTCTCGTCGAAATATGCATAACTGAGTAATTCAGTGTACATACTTATACTTACCGGATAGAACGACGTCTAACGAGATGACGATAAGTAAACCAGAGGCGACTACTCCCCAAACAAGGCGGATTTTATGCCTGAAAGTTGGATTCGTCTACAAGAAAAAGTCAAAAAGGAGTAAAAAATATTACTCCTTTTTCTCAGTGCTATTGGCTTGGTCATTTCAACGCTATACGCCACCAATAGGAACAAAGTAGACAAGTGCAGACCATACGCCAATCCAACTAACAACGACAGCTACATCAATCCAATCTCGACTCCACATAATACCCCCTGAGTATTACTCATACATAGCATGAACCCAGAGATTATTTAGCAACCTTTATGCCATTGCTTTTTTTGTTCACTGCGCAGGTCGCGGTTAAGCACACCAGGCATTTTAGTCAGTAGCTCAATAAAGCAATCAGCCATGGAAACGGTCGTGATGAGCCCTTCACCTTGCATGTTTAGAATCGCTTCATAGCCCTCTTTACCCTTCATGGTATACGCGGACGATGTGCCTGTATAAATTTCATTCGATTCAACACGTTGCCAAACACCATGTGCATCGCGAATTTCCATCTGTTGCACTCTATTGCCGGCTTGAGCTTCATAGACATAGTTAAAACGAAGGTTATTTGTGTATGGATAAGAACCGTCCCCAGTACCATTGACACCATTGTTCAGAGCATTATTGATTGCCCCTTCAATGATAAGAGGCAAAAACTCTCCCCTGATCTTGTATACGCCAATTGGAACGGCAAATGGCAGCAGCTTTCCGGCAACATCCGCGACTGAGACATCACCAGCATTGAGGGAGTTTCGAACGCCACCAGCATTATGGATGGCAAAATCTACCTGATGACCCAGTTGTTTCATCTTATAGGTAAAAGATTCAGCAACCAGTGGCGCTAGTTGACTAGGGCCCTGTTGATCAGGCACGCGAACATGGCGCAGCTTTTGATTCGCACTCGCGATGATCTCTTTTTGCAGTATCCGTACTCGCGAGATGTATTTTTCTTCAAGAATCGATTGAAGCGCGCGATCTTTTTTACAAACCACCACATTCGGGTGGTTATCAATAAAGTTTCTTGCCAGTTGGTATCGTGTTTCGTTGTGCGTTTGGCTCATGTTAGCGTCGATAAACAGACGTCGCCCTAATAGCAATTCGTTTTTGCCATTGAACGAGGCTATAGAGCCATCTTGATTAAACTCTACATCGCAGTGACCTAGACTTAGTGCATGATAGCCAGCCTGTACGACATAGGTATTGTTGACTCTTACACCGTACTCATCGTCTTTAACTAACCCTAAGCTACTAAAGTCACCCTGTAACCTATGACTGTGGCCGCCAACAATCACACTGATGCCATCAACATGATTGGCGAGATCTAGGTCTGCGTCATAGCCCATATGGCTTAACAAGATAATCTTATTGATACCGGTTGCTTGTATCTGCTCTACAGTAAGCTTCGCCGTTTCAATCGCATTGATGAAAGGCGTATCGATATCTGGATTAGAGATATCAGCCATTTTGTCGAGCGCTAAGGAGAATATCGCCACCTTGTCATCACCAACCGATTTCTCGATCCAGTTAGCCGCTTTGGTTGCGCTGTTATAGGCGATCACACGCGGATTATCATCAAGGCGAATCGATTTGGATTTTAGCTCGTTTGAAAGATCCCAGTTACCCGCTAGCAGTGGAAATTCAATTTGTTGAGCAAACTGAGCAACGGGCTCATTACCCATATCGAGTTCATGATTCCCAAGAGCCATTGCGTCAATCTTAAGGCTATTGAGCAATGTCGCATTGGCTTCCCCTTTAAACAGTGAGAAGTAAAGCGTGCCCTGAAAGCAGTCGCCAGCGTGTAAAAATAGTAGTTCTGTACTTTGTGAGTAAGCTTGTTGGCGTAATTGTTCTACGCGTGTCGCGATACGTGCAAAGCCACCTGCGCTGACAAATGGGGAGAGTGTTTCTCCATTTACATCAATGGTGAGTTGCAGCGACGTTGGTTCAAAGTATGAGTGTGTGTCATTAATGTGCGCTATTCTTAGCTTTGTCGTTTTGTTATTTTTATCTGTCATATTCATCTCTCTTTTCACTCACATCCTACCGCAACCAATGTGACAGATTCATTATATTTCACACTTATATTAAACATGACGTTTCATATACATTGATATCTATGAGCAAAATCACTCACTTATTGTAAATACCCTAGATAGTCTTGGTGCGAGTTTGTGAGCTAAATGTCTGCTATAACAGGAAAATTCTATTATGCTTAATATAGAAATGGCGTAATGGAGTGATTCAATGAAGCTTGAGCGAATCGAAATTTCTGGTTTTCGCGGAATCAAACGTTTATCTATTGCCTTTGATGAGCTCACCACTTTGATTGGTGAAAACACTTGGGGCAAATCATCATTACTGGATGCGCTTTCAGTCGCACTCCCACCTGAAGGTGACCCTTACAACTTCGAAATGGCGGACTTTCATGTCGACTATTCCGTCTCACACCCTCAGACCCAGCACTTACAAATCGTATTGAGCCTAGTTTCTACCGACAAAAATGAAATCCACTCAGGCCGATACAGAAGAATCAAACCGATCTGGATTCAAGATAGCAATGGCGTGAATCGCATTATCTATCGATTAAGTGCATCAAGAGATGGCTACGATATCGTTACTCGTTATTCGTTTCTTGATGTGGAGGGGATCCCTTTACCTCTTCACCATTCAGAGAAACTCGCTCAAGAGTTGATGTCGTTACATCCCGTTATTCGCTTAAAGGATTCTCGACGCTTTGAGCGGCCAATCAATAATACCAAAGACGTTAATGCGCGAGTTGAAAAGCGAATTGATAATACCTGTCGACGTTTAATGGCCATACCGGGGCACGTCAATAAGGGGGAAATGAGAAGCAGCTTGAGCTCCATGAATGCTTTGGTCGAGCATTATTTCTCATTTAAACCTAACGTTCGAAATAACCTTCGCAAACAGCGCGACGGTATCTTTTTTAATGCCTCCCCCGGTAGCAAGAGTATTTCTGAAGTTGTCGAAGAAACCAAAGATAAACAGACTCGCCTGCTATTTATGGGTTTACTCAACGCATACTTGCAAGCAAAAGGTCCCACTACATTAAGGCGATGTGCTCGCCCTCTATTGATCATCGAAGATCCTGAAGGACGTTTGCACCCTACTCACCTTGCTCGTGCATGGGGCCTACTACAGCTTTTACCTATGCAGAAGATTCTCACCACCAACAGCGGCGATCTATTAGGTCAGGTTCCACTGCATAGTATTCGTCGCTTAGTCAGGCAGTCCGATCGCACTATTACCACCTATTTATCAGACCAAGGATTAGGCCGAGACGAATTTCGCCGAATTGGCTTTCATATCCGTTTTCATCGCCCAGGCGCGCTATTTGCTCGCTGTTGGCTGTTGGTTGAAGGTGAAACCGAAGTTTGGCTGTTCAATGAACTTGCAAACCAGTGCGGCTACAACCTCGCGGCAGAAGGCGTACAAATCATTGAGTTTGCCCAGTCAGGACTGAAATCTTTAATTAAAGTAGCTAAAGCATTTGGTATTGATTGGCACGTAGTGACAGATGGCGATGCGGCAGGTAAGAAATACGCAGCAGCGGTAAAGGCGCAACTGGACAACGATCAACAAAGACATCGACTCACTGAGCTTCCAGACAGAGATATCGAGCATTATCTCTATAACAATGGCTTCGAGGAGTTCTTTAAAAACATGCTCAAAATTCCTCTCGATCACCCTATTCCGGCGAAAAAGGTCGTCACTCGTGTATTGAAAAAGTTTGCTAAGCCCGATTTAGCACTGGCTATTGTTTCTCATTGTGAGAATAAGGGTGTGGAAGGCATTCCATTACTGTTGCGTTGGACGCTAAAACGAGTCGTGACTATGGCGAACGGCAACACATAAAAAAGCGGCATCGAATTTATCGATGCCGCGTATCAAAAATCGGTGATACAAATCAATCGGGGGTAGTCCAAGCTGCCCTTTTCAAAAACAGCTGAGACTTATCAAAGGTCACTACCGTGTCTGTAGACTTGCATTAACCTGAGATTGCTTCGACTTTTGATGTAGCCACAGTCCACTAGCCTTCATTAGATAACCGAAAACGCCACCTAAAATTAATGATGGAACCACAAGCTTCCAGTTACCATCGGCAGCAAATGTCGCGCAAGATCCGATAAACGTACCTGGAATATAAGCAAGCCAAGACTGCTTCGCTTGAATACACATAAAGAATGCAACAACAGCGGTGATAACATAGCCAAGGATTTCAAGCGAAACGAATTGCGAACCGTGAATAATCACCATAGCCCAGAAAACACCACTCATATTGGTTATCAAACTTACTGATAGACCTTTAAACCCATCGTTCGGTGATGCAAAGTAGCTTGTGCAGCCGAGAAACCCAGCCCACGATAGTAGTCCAAGTGTCACAGCTATCCAGCCCCAAAGCCCAGATAAAATGCCAGTAGTCAGGGAGATTGCGAATAAAGTGCTCATTACGCCTCGCTCAGTGTGTGGTTTCACACATCAAAAGTTCAAGTAGGCATCTTAGAGAAACTCCGCTAGCAATCACATATCACAGATCACACTTTAAGGTCTAATTTGATCATTCATTTCACAAAACGTGTGATGCAATCGATATTTCAACAGAAATAGGTAATAACAAAATCACCAATCAGAGCACTGATGGTTTGCCCTTCATCATTCGGGCCCCTTCTCTTTTGATACATTCAACAAGCGGGTTTTCAACCATATCGGCACGCCAAATGAAAGAGAGCGTTCTTTCCATTTTTAATTCAGGCACATTTAGCGCAACTAAATGACCACTTTCAATAAAGCGTTCAACGTCAAGGTAAGGCAGACAAGTGATGTACTGACCATGCTCAACCATGCTACGAAGCACTGGAACGTGTTCGTATTCACGCCAGACATCAAGATCTTCAATTAAGTGATGAATTGAGCTGTCGAATATCATCCGTGTGCCACTGCCGTGCTCACGTAATACCCATTTAGCTTGCTCTAGCTGTGCTAGGCTAACCGTTTCTTGCTTTGCAAATGGATGATGGGCCGCCGCAACCACGGTCAGATGGTCTCGGCACCACACTTCTTGGTGAAGTCGATTGTCATCACAACGACCTTCGATGATCCCGAGGTCATATTTATAATCTAAAACCCCTTCAATCACACTGTCAGTACTTTTTACCTTTAGTGAGATCCGCATTTCCGGAAACGAGTTATCAATAATACTGATAAGGTCTGGAACAAGGTGTTCAGCGGGAGTCTGGCTGGCGCCTAACTTAAGATGTCCACTCAGCAAATGCTGCTCGTAGAAACCCATTTCAATCTGCTGGGCATCTTGCAATAGGCGTTTGGCTTTCGGTCTTAACCACATGCCCCAATGCGTTAACGCCATCTGTTTGCCTTGGCGTTCGAATAAAGGTCGCCCAAGCATCTTTTCTAATTGAGCTAACGACATACTTGTCGCTGATTGAGTTAAAGCTAACTTATCGGCGGCAAGGCTGACACTTCCAGTATCCGCAACAGCATCAAACACGGTGAGCTGTTTTAATGAGTATCGCATAGGACTCCTATCCTTGTGTATTGCATGAGTTTTACACCATTAAAAACTCTACTAGTTACATATCTATCATCAATGATACGCAAGCCGTTTCATTTTACCTGCTCCCGCCCCTATATCAATATTTTTGATAAGGATTTTAAAAATTATCAATTTTACCTCTACCTTCACGCTACATATTCTGAATGGGCAGTCACGAAACGTAGCTGCACTTTTAAGGAGATTACTTATGACTTTCACATTCGGGAGTGCGTATGACACCGGCTCAAACGAATAACCAATACTTTTCGCCGATGGAAATGATGGCTGAAGCTGAGAAGTTCGCATTAAGCAAAGCGAAGAAAAGCAGCGGCATGACACTGAGCTTGGCGATCATGGCTGGCGCTTTTATTGGCTTAGCTTTCTTGTTCTATATAACAGTAACCACGGGTAGTACCGACGCTGGCTGGGGGCTTAGCCGCTTAGCAGGAGGACTTGCCTTTAGTATGGGGTTAATACTCATCGTCATATGCGGCGGTGAACTATTTACTAGCTCAGTACTTTCAAGCATCTCTTGGGCAAACAAACAGATTAGCTTCACCAAGATGATCTCAATTTGGGGCAAGGTCTACATCGGCAACTTTATCGGTGCCATGTTGCTTCTAACCATTGTCGCAGCGGCGGGTTTGTACCAGATGGATCATGGCCAGTGGGGTTTAAATGCACTCAATATCGCTCAGCACAAGCTTCATCACACCCCTCTGCAAGCATTTGCTTTAGGTGTGCTGTGTAACTTACTGGTTTGTTTAGCAATTTGGCTGACATTTAGTAGCGCGAATGCCCTAACTAAAGCAGCGATGACGATTATGCCGGTAGCTATGTTTGTTTCCAGTGGCTTCGAGCACTGCGTGGCGAATATGTTTATGGTTCCGCTTGGCATCGTTATTCAAAACTTCGCTTCTGATTCATTCTGGCAGCAAGTTGGCGTCAGCGCCGCGCAATACTCAGACCTAAATATTAAGCAATTCCTGTTTGCGAATTTAATCCCAGTGACCTTCGGCAACATCGTTGGCGGCGCAGTGTTAGTTGGCCTTGCCAACTGGGGGATTTACCGCAGACCACAACTTAAAGCAGCGAATGTTCGCACTATTACAAAGACAACTCAGATTAATTCGGCTAAGGAAATCACCATGAACAACAACATCACAGCTAAACATGTAATGAACACTAACCCTCTAACTCTACGTGCAGAGATGCTTACTCCTGTTGCTATTGATTCTTTACTAGAGCATCACCAAATCAGCGCGCCAGTTTGTGATATGGAAGGTCGCTTAGTTGGATTCTTCTCCGCACATGACGTTATGGTTGACCTTTGGTGCCAAGATTACCTTCCAGCTAAAGATCAAAAAGTCGTCGATATCATGGCTCGTGACGTAGTTGCAATTGATGCGAACGATAAGCTTGTTGATATTGCTGAGTTTCTTTGCATCGACAAAGAGCAGCTTTATCCAACGACCAGCATGGGCATTGCGACGCAACTTACCACACTATCGCTTGAAGAACGTGCAAAAGCAATGAAAGTAAGTAAACCGCATGTACTGCCAGTTCTAGACAATGGAAAGCTTGTTGGTGTGATTACAAGAGAGAATGTTTTGGAAGCACTACGCCCTATCTACGGCGAGCGTATGAATATCGTAGAAACCCAGCGTGAACTTGAAACAGCATAACAATAATAACACTAACAACGCTGTGGCTCAGAATTTGGTCCGGAAATAAGTCGCTTGACCAAACCGCCCCCAACCTAGGTTGGGGGCATTTTTGTTCTTACTTCTTGATGCCTTCGACATGCAGCTCCATGTCAACATAGCTTGAAGCGCCCATTACGGCGATATCAAAATCAGCAAGCTCTAGACGGGTCGTACCGATAAAACCAGCGCGCTCACCACCCCAAGGGTCTTGACCAGCACCGATAAACGTTGCGTCAATTGTGATTGGCTTAGTCACACCGTGAAGGTTAAGGTCACCATTAACCTCTAGTTTGCCTTCACCCTTGTCGACAACACTTGTACTTGTGAAGGTTGCTGTCGAGAACTTAGAAGCATCAATAAAGTCTGAACTACGGATGTGTTTATCACGCTCTGCGTGGTTTGAATCTAGACTTGTTGTGTCTACATTCACCGTTACTTTTGATGCTGATACGTTTGCTGGATCATAAGAGAACTGACCATCAAACGTGTTGAAACGACCTTTAATAAAGCTGTAGCCCAAGTGACTTACTTTAAAGTTCACTGAAGCATGAGCGCCTTTTGTATCGATCATGTAATCCGCCGCGCTTGCACCAAATGGTAATGCCATTACCATTGCTAGTCCGGTAGCAAATAACGTTTTTTTCATTTTGAAACTCCTATCATCTTGCGTAGCGTGTTGTCTTTATTAATAAAGTGATGTTTTAAAGCTGCTATAGCGTGGACGGCAGCAATGAGAATAAGCGCCCAAGCAGCATAAAAGTGAATCTGTCCTGCCATGTCTGCCTGCCCTTCGAATAGAGCACCTAGACCTGGCAATGTAAACCAATTAAATACATCGATTCCGCGGCCATCTTCGGTAGAAATAAGGTAACCAGAGATCGGTAAAGCAAACAGAATCACATACATTACGAAGTGAGCAAGTTTCGCCCCAATCACCTCATAGCTTTTCCCTTCGACCTTAGGTGACGTCGTAACCGATTTCCATACAAACCTAAATAGAGTCAAAGCGGCTAATAGTATTCCGATTGACTTATGCCAGTGTGGCGCCGTTCGGTACCATTCACTGTAGTACGAAAGATCAACCATCCACAAACCGACTGCAAACATACCAATGACGACTAATGCGGATAACCAATGAATGGCACGCGCAAGTACATTGTAGTTTTTTACTTCTGATTCCATTTGTAAGCCCTAATGGTTAAATGACTCTTGTTTTGATTTAGAGTACATAGCTCTCGTTTGTTGCAACAGATTATTTACCATTCTTTACATTAGTGAAATATTCGCCGCTCGATGAAGTCGTTCAAAATTTTTGAAGAAACTTTTTCAACAAGTTAAAAATCGCTCGGCTGCTCTATTTCATACAGTTCATCAGCGATATCCACCATCTTGCGCTGCATTACTGCCTCTGCGTCGGACAACCCTTGATTGTAAAAGGCTGGCCCGAATTTCTTAGTAACAAAATCAAGTAAAAAATCAGCATCAAATTGACCAATTTCCACGTCGAGCTCATCTTCTAAATAACGTTGCAGTTCACTCGACATCGCCTGTTTTTGTTGTGATGTAAATTCAATCTTCGACATAAACCCCTAAAGCTCCTCATGTTTTAGTCGATTAAGTGTAACGAAAGTTATCATGCACGTGTTACGCTAATTGCGCATATTGCTCATTATGGAGAGATGGATCTTGTTATTGGATGTGCTAGTTCAGAGTGTCAATGAATTTCAGGCTGACTGCATGGTGCTGTGTGAAAAACACTACCCAACGATTCACAATAAAGGAATGAGCGAACATCATCTAGGGTTGGCGTTTGCACGAAGGCTATCAAGAACCTTGAATGAGTTCGGGCACGATTACGACTACAAGCCTCTAGATACCCCTCAAGCGTCTGACCTGCCACATCATTATCGTGTAAGCTCTGATATTGGTACGGTTTGGATCTTAACTTCGCATCTTGTCAGTGCAGGACCTTCATGCCGTAAAAAGCTGTTTAAAACCGTTGCTCAATGGCAAGAAGAATATGGCTTTGCCGTTCAACCTAATGACCTTCTCCTATTACTAACTGATCACTGGATTACACGCAGTAAACAGAGTCGAGAGTTACTTCACTGGTGGACGGGCGAACTTCCAGATGAAATCGATGAATACCGCATTCAAGGGATCTCATTATATGAAAGCGAGTCCCAACTGGCTTTGTCATTAGAGGAACACTTCAAGTTAAGTCCGTACTTTGTAAAGTTCACTCACCCACTCAAAAGAGCCACAGATCGCCAATTGGTTAGAAAATACATTCAGCTCTACTCTGTAATTCAATTGAGTTGACCCCTTTCGGCTAAACCTTTGTTTGCGTTCAATGCCGCTTTCTCAACACAGTCCACAATTTGCTATCGCAGTATTACGTTCGTTATAAGGAGGATGAGATGCTCCTCCCGAAATCAGCTTGTGATACCAACCTCTTCTACCATTTCAAGTTAGAAGAGATAAAATCTTACGGCTTAGCGTTCAACTATCAACATAGTTGTCAGGATAATCACCTGAAATTAAAGTGATATTAAAAATACTTTGCAGAAATGAGGTTGTTTCTTAGACTTAAGGTGACATATATATTGACAAAATCACGTCATTGTCAATATTATGTCAACAGTTTGCATTACAGCATTCTGAAAAGTGCATTAGTCAATAGAGGTCGGAAGTAAATATGATTCTCTCTACACAGCAACAGTTCGTTGACTGTCTTTCTATCAATGATCATTTCCAATACGTCGGCCAATACAAGGAATTGACTCTGCAGAGCGTTTTTCAACCCATCTTCAACTCAGATAATCAAATCATTGGCGTTGAGGCCTTAGTTCGTATCCAGCATGCACAAAATGGCTGCGTTAGACCCGACGTTTTCTTCCATTCAGACGATACGTGCTTCGATGACAAGATCAATGTCGAGCGATTAAGTCGTGTTATCCATATTCGAAACTTCGCTAGGTCTAAGTTGCGTCATTTAAAACTATTTTTGAACGTACTGCCTTCTGCCGGTGAGTATTTAGCTCTAGAAAACATCGATACCAGTTTGCTCGCCCAGCGGCTGCGTTCTTTAGGTATCGATAACAGCCAACTGGTGATGGAAGTTGTTGAACTTGAAGCTGACAATGAGCAAAGCCTTGCGAAAGCGATGAAAAAATTGAATGACAGTCAGTTCAATATCGCTGTCGATGATTTTGGTATTGATGCATCAAACCGAGAACGTGTTGAAAGACTCAAACCCAATATTTTAAAAATCGATCGTTCCCTAATGCTCTCTTATATGGATGGCGATCAGTTCGCTCTACTGTCTGGATTGAAGCTAGCCAAAAAATTAGGCTCTCTCGTCGTCGTTGAAGGCATTGAAACCGAAGAGCAGCTAACGGCTATGCGCTCACTTAACGTTGATATGTACCAAGGCTATCACCTTGCTATGCCAGAGCCTCTTGAAGCCGTTTATCGTGAGGAGTGTAACAATCTTGCCTCACTTGGAGACCCAAGCTCCATTTATATAAGCTCATCTCGATAAGTTGGCTCTATAACACCACTTCCCAAGATTTGATCTACCTAAAACTTACCAGCCCTCCATTGCATTATATTTAACATCTGTAAAACCATATAAACACAAGATGTTTCACTAGATTTAATACCTAACTCATTTTATTGCTCTAGATCATCGGAAGCTCAACTTAGCCTCGTCGGACAGCACAGAATTCTGTACATTCTTTGTCATAGTTTGAAACAGTTTCTTTATATTTTTTATTAGTTGAGGATATTTCTATGCTGGAACTCTTAATCGGGTTAGCAGTGACGGTTGCCGTCGGTTACTTCATTGTTAAGGGCTACAAACCAGCCGGTGTTCTACTCACGGCAGGTGTGCTACTTCTTATTTTAACGGGCCTTATTGGTCACACCGTTCTCCCTTCAAAAGTAGCCTCAACCGGTAACCTTTTCACTGACGCACTAGAATACGTCAAGTACATGCTTCAGTACCGAGGCGGCGGTCTTGGTATGCAAATCATGCTACTTTGTGGTTTCGCTTCTTACATGACTCATATTGGCGCAAACAATGTTGTTGTTAAGCAGTTTTCTAAGCCTCTATCTGTTATTAAATCACCTTACGTTCTGTTAGTTGCAGCATATATTGTTGCATGTCTAATGTCGCTTGCAGTGAGCTCTGCAACGGGCCTAGGTGTACTCTTAATGGCAACGCTATTCCCAATGATGACAGCAATGGGTATCTCTCGCCCTGCAGCAGTCGCGGTATGTGCTTCACCTGCGGCAATCATCCTTTCACCAACGTCAGGTGACGTTGTGATTGCAGCAGAGAAATCTGGCTTAGATTTAGATGTCTTTGCGGTGCAAACTGTATTGCCAGTTTCTATCTGTGCGATCATCGTAATGGCCGTTGCAGCGTACTTCTGGAACAAGTACCTAGATAAGAAAGACAACTCACCAATGGAGCGCGTCGACGTTTCTGAGATTGAAGTAAACGCACCCGCTTTCTACGCGGTACTGCCTTTCCTTCCAATCATCGGTGTATTTCTATTTAACGGCCGTACTATTCCAGGCCTGAAACTCGATATCTACACTATTGTCGTACTATCTATCTTTATTGGTGCCCTAACTGACTTTGTCGTTAAACGCTTTGACGGTGAAAAGACGCTGGCAGATCTCGAATCATGTTACCAAGGTATGGCTGACGCATTTAAAGGCGTGGTTATGCTATTAGTCGCTGCCGGTGTGTTCGCTCAAGGTTTGATGTCAATTGGCGCGATCGATAACTTACTACACCTTGCTGAAACAGCCGGTGCTGGTGGTATCGCTCTAATGCTAATTCTAACGGGCTTAACTGTGGCTGCTGCGATTGCTACAGGTTCAGGTAACGCGCCTTTCTACGCTTTCGTAGAGCTAGCACCTTCTCTGGCAGCCAAGATGGGCCTAAACCCTGCTTTCCTTATCATTCCAATGCTACAAGCATCTAACCTAGGTCGTACAATTTCACCAGTATCGGGCGTTGTAGTTGCAACTTCTGGTATGGGTAAAATCAGCCCGTTTGAAGTCGTAAAACGTACCTCTGTACCTGTGGTATGTGGTTTGATTACGGTTATCTTTGGTACCTTAGTACTTGTACCAATGACCGCTTAACTAATACTGTCCATAAATAAAGGGGGGAGCTCATTTGAGCTCCCCCCTTTTTCGTTCTTCACTACTTGAGCAAGTTATTTCATTTCACCGTAACGCTCAAGGTATAGCACTGTCGCCGCAGTACGTGATGGCACTTGAAGCTTCTTCAGTAAGCTTTTCATGTGTACCTTTACCGTCGACTCAGAAATAAACAGAGTATCCGCGATTTGCTTGTTTCTAAGGCCTTTAGCGACCTCTTTAAGGATTTGCATTTCACGATCTGTCAGCTCGTCAAATACACTGCTGCTGTTTTCTCTTTCAGCCAAGTAGGTTGCCACTTCTTGACTGTACGCCTTGTTACCGCGTAACGAATCTTTTAGTAAATCAATCAGCTCATCAGGCTCAGTGTCCTTAAGCAAGTAACCATCTGCACCTGCTTTAACGATCGCTTCGATATCTGCTGGGCTATCTGAAACCGTGAGGATAACGATAGTCGCATCACATTCATCAGCACGTAAAGCGTTAAGTGTGTCTAGGCCAGACATCCCCTTCATGTTTAAATCAAGTAGGATTAGATCTGGTTTGTGCTCATGGTTTTGAGCCACTGCATCCGCACCATTGCTTGCTTCTGCAACGACTTCAAATTCATCTTCGAAACTCAACAGTTGGTTGATACCACGTCGCATTAATGGATGGTCATCGACCAATAACACTCTACACATTGTCAATGTTTGAATCCTTAATTTTTGGGTACTTTAAATAGACCTCACAGCCTTGTTTGTCATTTGCTGTAATAGTTAGCTCACCATTAAGCCTTGAGGCACGCTCTTGCATAATACTCAGTCCATAATGGTTAGCTTTTTCTAGTTTAGTATCGAAGCCAATTCCATCATCTTTTACTAAGACTTGGATGTGAGTTTCTGTCTCGTCGCACTCTATTTTTATATGTTTTGCCTGCGCATGCTTTATAGAATTAGTTGTCGCTTCGCGTATCAGTTGCAGCAGGTGTACTTGCTGGTTTGTCTCCAGTTCAATGGAAGACAATTGGTTATTTAACTCTATCTCAGTATCTGTCTGCTCAGAGAGCTGCTCAGTCATGCTTTGAAGAGCGGTACCAAAACTCCCTTCCTGGATAGACAGCCTAAAGGTCGTCAGTAGCTCACGCAATTGTGTATAAGCCGCAGACAAACCCGTGTCTAATTCCGCCAGGACTGGAGAGGTTTTCTCTAATGCCGGTGAGTCGGGTAGCTTGCTCATGCCTCTCTTCAGTAAAGAGACTTGTATCTTCAAGTATGACAACGCTTGAGCCAATGAGTCGTGGAGTTCACGAGCAATGGTGGCACGCTCTTCCATAACAAGCAGCTGTTCAGCTTGGCGCTGGGCTTGATTATAATATACCGCACGCGATAAGATCTGTACAAAGTTGTCAATCAATGCTTGATCTGGGCAAGGTAAAGAGACCTTCCAATATAGCGTACCAAGCTCAAGCCCGTCTAAAGCGAGTTTTTGGCTACTGCAACTGTTCTTGCAGTTTCTGCATTCTTCACCTTCAGAGATTAGGATTGGTTTTTCACCTACTTCATTTATTTCCAGTCTAGCTGCCGAAATACCTTCTAAGCTAACGATATGTTTTAGGATTGCTGAAAAGTTATCTTGCGTGATTCTAGAAGCCGTCAGTTCTTGCGAAGATTGATACAATACACGTAAAGAATCATTCGCATTTTGAAGTTTTAGAGTTTTCTCGTTAACCGCCTTTTCAAGACCTCGGTATAAGTTACCTAAATCGCGTGCCATATTGTTGAACGCTTTGGCCAACACACCCATTTCATTATCGCTAGAAATATTGAGCTGAACATCAAATGAGCGTGCTTGGATCTGCTCACTTGCTAGAACTAATGAATTCAGAGGAGTGACGACATGTTTACGCGTGTAGTGCACAACAAAAATACTGATTAAGAGGACGAAACCTAATCCTAAGCCCCCAACCCAAGCGAGCGAGATCAACTTCGTTTCCGAAAAGTCTTGCAGCTTAAACACAAACGCATCTATTTGGTTAACAAACCCTTCTACCAGCTCCAAATAACGCTCTCTATCGTCACCTTTAAGGACCAGTTTTAACTCATGCCATCGAGTGATTAATCTGTAGTAATCGTGGGTTATGTCCTCTGGTACTACCCAATGTTGTAGTGCCTTCATTGAAGGTGAGTAAATAGAATGCTCAAACATCACAATATGAGATTCATAATCGTGAGATTCTGACTGTATGTCATACGCCAGGCGATAACTTTGCATGCGCATCGAACCCGCAACGTTAACCGCTTCTGCATCATTTAAGCTCGATGCCAACATGAAGATAGCGAAGCTTGTTGTTGCCACTGAAAGCAACAAAATGCATATCATTGCTTTGGCAATGGTCGTTGTAACTGAGTTTTTCACATTCTTTAACATGTGATTATTCAACACCTTCAAACAAATTTGTTGCTTACATACTAAGCTTATAATCAATTAGCGCGACAATATGTGATCACTTCGCACTAAGTTTATTGATCTAAAACAACTTTCATCGGCAATTACCCCCTAGGGGGTATTTAACGAAATATTTCAAAAACTACAATTTATATATGGAGAAATGAAAGGTTATGAACAATCATTTATCCATAATTACAATAGCTAACAAGTTTGGGTGAGATAGTGGTAGACCTATCCAAAAGACGCTTATTTTCAAAACGTACAGTTGACGATAATACTATTCGTTTACCGTGGCTTGCAAACAGCACTCAATTCACTGAATTGTGTACTCGCTGTGGTAAGTGTGCTGAAAACTGCGAAACGAATATCATCATTAATGGTGACGGTGGTTTTCCTCAGGTCGACTTCTCACGTGGTGAATGTACTTTTTGTTACGGATGCGCGCAGGTGTGTCCGGAGTCGTTATTTGAACCTGAACAAAATAATCCGTGGGATGCAAAAGCAAGCATGACTGACGGATGTCTAGCAAAGCAAAATGTCGAATGCCGAAGCTGTGGCGATATGTGCGAAACCATGGCAATCCAATTTAAGTTAGAAATCGGCAAAGTCGCACAACCGAATATAGACCTTGATGAGTGTACAGGCTGCGGAGCATGCGTTGCAGTGTGCCCTACTTCATCCATCAATGTGAGCAATTTAGTATAAAACGGAAGTAACCAATGTCACTGAATGAAGTGCATATTTCTAGCTTAGTCGTCCATTGTGCTCCAGAGCACTTAGATACGATCAAGTCACAGATTAATGAGATTGATAACGCCGAGATTTACGGTGATAGCCCAGAAGGGAAAATCGTCGTTGTAATGGAGACAGAAAACCAAGGTTTCATTACTGACAACATCGAAGCAATCAACAACTTACCAAACGTTTTGAGCACGGTTTTGGTTTATCACCAAATCGAAACGGAGCTTGATGAAAACGAATCAAAAAATAAAAACACTGGAACTCAACATTCCCAAACCGAGGGTGAAGTATGAAGATGACAAGACGAGCGTTTGTGAAAGCAAACGCGGCAGCATCAGCAGCAGCGGTCGCAGGTATTACATTACCAGCTTCGGCTACTAACCTGATCGCTAGCTCAGACCAAACTAAAATCACATGGGATAAAGCGCCTTGTCGTTTCTGTGGTACGGGTTGTTCTGTTCTTGTAGGTACGCAAAACGGCAAAGTTGTTGCGACGCAAGGTGACCCTGAAGCACCAGTAAACAAAGGCCTTAACTGTATTAAAGGTTACTTCCTTTCTAAGATCATGTATGGCCAAGACCGTCTAACTCAGCCACTTCTACGTATGAAAGATGGCAAATACGATAAAGATGGCGACTTCGCTCCAGTTTCTTGGGATGTTGCTTTCGACACGATGGCCGATAAATGGAAAGAAGCGCTTAAGAAGCAAGGTCCAACAGGCGTTGGTATGTTTGGTTCTGGCCAGTGGACAGTAATGGAAGGTTACGCTGCCGCTAAGATGATGAAGGCGGGTTTCCGTTCAAACAACATCGACCCTAACGCTCGTCACTGTATGGCATCAGCAGTAGGCGCATTCATGCGTACTTTCGGTATCGATGAACCAATGGGTTGTTACGATGACTTTGAAGCAGCGGATTCTTTCGTGCTTTGGGGTTCGAACATGGCAGAAATGCACCCTGTTCTATGGACTCGTATTACTGACCGTCGTCTTAGCCACCCACACGTTAAAGTAAACGTACTGTCTACTTACTACCACCGTTCTTTCGAGCTAGCAGACAAAGGTTATATCTTTGAGCCTCAGTCAGACCTTGCGATTGCAAACTTCATCGCTAACTACATCATCGAAAACGATGCTGTAAACTGGGACTTCGTTAATAAGCACACGAACTTCAAGCAAGCGACAACTGACATTGGTTACGGCCTACGCGACGACGATCCGCTACAAAAAGCAGCAGCAAACCCTAACTCGGGTAAAATGTCTTCTATCTCATTCGAAGAGTACAAGAAGTCAGTTGCACCTTACACTGTAGAAAAAGCATCTGAGATGTCCGGTGTTTCTGAAGAGCAACTTATTGAACTTGCTAAGCAGTACGCAGATCCTGACACAAAAGTAATGTCACTATGGACTATGGGTATGAACCAACATACTCGTGGTGTATGGATGAACAGCTTGATTTACAACATTCACCTACTAACAGGTAAGATTGCGACTCCTGGCAACAGCCCATTCTCACTTACAGGCCAGCCGTCAGCGTGTGGTACTGCACGTGAAGTTGGTACGTTTGCGCACCGTCTACCTGCAGACATGGTTGTTGCTAATCCTAAACACCGTAAGATTGCCGAAGGTATCTGGAATATCCCTGATGGTGTAATCCCTCCAAAACCTGGTTACCACGCAGTTCTTCAAGACCGTATGCTTAAAGACGGCAAGCTTAACGCCTACTGGGTAATGTGTAATAACAACATGCAAGCGGGTCCAAACATCAACGGTGAACGTCTACCGGGTTATCGTAACCCAGAAAACTTCATTGTTTGTTCTGACCCATACCCAACAGCAACAGCGCAAGCAGCTGACCTAGTTCTACCTACAGCAATGTGGATCGAAAAAGAAGGTGCTTACGGTAACGCTGAGCGTCGTACTCAAGCTTGGTACCAACAAGTTGAAACTGTTGGCGAAGCGAAGTCTGACTTATGGCAGGTTATGGAGTTCTCTAAACGCTTCAAGATGGAAGAAGTTTGGACTGAAGAACAACTTGCTGCTGCACCTCAATACCGCGGTAAAACTATGTATGACATGCTATTTGCGAACGGCGTGATCAACAAGTTCCCTATCGAAGAAGCTCGCGAACTAAACGATGATGCACACCACTTCGGTTACTACGTTCAAAAAGGCCTATTCGAAGAGTACGCTGAATTTGGTCGCGGTCATGGCCACGATTTAGCACCTTACGATGTATACCACGAAGTACGTGGCCTACGCTGGCCTGTTGTTGATGGTAAAGAAACGCTATGGCGCTACAAAGAAGGCTCAGATCCGTATGCGAAAGCGGGTTCTGGTTGGGACTTCTACGGTAAACCAGATGGCAAGGCACTTATTATCTCTGCTCCATACGAAGCGCCACCAGAAGCACCTGATGCTGAGTTCGACATGTGGCTATGTACTGGCCGTGTTCTTGAACACTGGCATACTGGTACTATGACTCGTCGTGTACCTGAGTTGTACAAAGCCGTTCCTGATGCTGTTTGTTACATGCACCCAGCAGATGCGAAAGCACGTGGCATTCGCCGTGGTGACGAAGTACTAATGGAAAACAAACGTGGTGAAGTACGTGTACGTGTTGAAACACGTGGCCGTAACCGCCCACCTGAAGGCTTAGTATTCGTACCGTTCTTTGACGCACGCATTCTTATTAACAAGCTAATTCTCGACGCAACTGATCCACTGTCTAAACAGACAGACTTCAAGAAGTGTCCAGTTAAGATCACTAAGATCGCTTAAATATGAATGCTCTGACTGCCCTCTTTAAGGGCAGTCAGAATCAAGAATTTGGCCATTAGGCGGAGAATTAATAATGAAAAAATTTCTAATTGCACTGTTATCTGTTGGTGCTCTTATCAGCGGCGTTGCCGTTGCTGAAATCGAAAACCCTGGCGGTATCGGTGGTCTTGAGTCTTTACGCGGTGCAAGCGAGCTAGAAGCAACTCGTTCTGCAGATGACTTTAAAAAGTTCCCTCGTGAGCAAGTACTAGACAGCAGTTTTGTATATCAGCCACCACTGATCCCACATAACATTCGTAGTTACGAAGTGTCTTTAAATGCAAACAAATGTCTAGCTTGTCACAGCTGGAAAAATGCAAAAGAGATGGGCGCAACTAAGATCAGTGTTACTCACTACGTAAACCGTGAAGATGCTGTACTAGCTGACGTATCACCTCGCCGTTACTTCTGTCTTCAGTGTCACGTTCCTCAAGCAAACGCAAAACCGCTTGTGGAAAATGAATACAAGAGTGTAGATGCGCTTAAATAAGCACACGTGAGTAAATAAGAGGCTACCTATGAAATTATTGAAAGCGTTTTGGAAGAGACTAGCGAGTCCAAGTAAAGCTGCCGTTGGCGTAGTTTTATTTATGGGCTTTGCCGGTGGTCTTCTATTCTGGGGCGCATTTAACACGGGTATGGAAGCAACCAACACAGAAGAGTTCTGTTCTGGTTGTCACGCACCTATCGTTGAAGAAATTCAAGAAACGATTCACTACTCTAACCGTTCTGGTGTTCGTGCGATTTGTTCAGATTGTCACGTTCCACATGAGTGGACAGATAAGATCGTACGTAAAGTTCAGGCGTCTAAAGAACTTTATGCTCACTTTATTGCTAAGACCATCGACACTCCTGAGAAATTCAAGGAACGTCGTGCTCACTTGGCTGAACGTGAGTGGGCTCGCTTGAAGAAAAATGACTCTCTTGAGTGTCGTAACTGTCACCAGTTCGAATACATGGACTTTTCTGAGCAAAGTACACGTAGTGCGAAACAACACTCTACTGCCCTAGCATCAGGTGAAAAAACCTGTGTAGATTGCCACAAAGGTATCGCACACAAACTACCTGACATGCATGGCGTCGAAGGCTGGCAATAAAGGAACTAAATTATGAGTACATTAGAATCTGTAATTTGGCATATCCTAGGCTATGGTGCTATGCCTTTCATTATCTTATCAGGCTTTGCAGTAGTTGCAGCTATCTCTGTATGGCTACTATCGCTAGGTAAAGATAAAGAGGTTTAACTGACTGAACCTCAGTCATTAAAACTCTAACGCTTTTTCAATTTTGCCTATTTTGTATCAAGCGTAAATAAATAAGCCACCGTGTATACGGTGGCTTTTTTATGCGTTGGTTGTAGCTTAGGCTTCTGGATAACCTTGAGGGTTGTTTGACTGCCAACGCCAAGTATCAGCGGTCATTTCTTCTAATGAACGCACAGCTTTCCATTCAAGTTCATCCATCGCCTTAGCAGGGTTTGCCCAACATTCGGCAATATCACCGGGACGACGCTCTACTATCTTGTATGGAACCTGCTTTCCAGACGCAAGTTCAAACGCTTTGACCATTTCAAGAACACTTGAGCCATTACCTGTACCTAAATTGTAGATATGCAAGCCATCTTTACGCCCTACTTTCTTAAGAGCAGCAATGTGACCATCAGACAAGTCCATCACATGGATATAGTCACGCACACCCGTGCCATCAGGCGTTGGGTAATCATTACCAAAAACAGACAGAAACTCTCTACGTCCTACAGCAACTTGCGAAACGAAAGGCATTAAGTTATTTGGGATACCTTGCGGGTCCTCGCCTAGCTCACCACTAGGATGGGAGCCTACAGGGTTAAAGTAGCGCAGTAGTGTAATACTCCAGTCAGGGTTTGCTTGCTGGAAGTCCGTTAAGCACTCTTCGACCATCAGTTTGCTGCGGCCATATGGGTTCGTGGCGCTGGTTGGGAAATCTTCTGTGATTGGCACAGATGCCGGATCGCCATATACCGTCGCTGAAGATGAGAAAACCAGCGACTTCACGCCAACTTCACGCATTGCATCAACAAGTACTAGTGTCCCATTAACATTGTTGTCGTAATATTCAAGAGGCTTAGCTACTGACTCACCAACGGCTTTCAGACCGGCAAAGTGAATCACAGCCTCGATATCATGTGCCTTAAGAGCCTCTTTTAATCGCTCTTTGTCACGAATATCACCTTCAATAAAATGCGGTCTAACACCTGAAACTTTCTCAATGCGTTCAAGCACAGAAGACTTACTATTGTACAAGTTATCGAAAATGACAGGTTTCATCCCTGCTTCAATCATCTGAATACAGGTATGGCTACCGATATAACCCATACCACCGGTTACTAGAACATTCATATTGCTAACCTTTTGAAATCACTGACCGTATAATAAAGAAGTCTTACTACAAAACATAGGCCATATTTGCATCAAAGGGCAAAGTTACCCTTGATTGATGACATATCGACCTTTACCACTACTTTTCGCTTGATACATGGCGGTGTCCGCAGCTTTAAGCCACTGGTCTAAATTCTCAGTCAAGTTAGCAGAATAGTGAACGCCAATACTTGCACCGACCTTAAGTACTCGCCCTTTATAAACGATGTCATTCTGGATAACCTCTATCAACCGTTCAGCAATCGAAGAAATATTAGTCACGGTTGTTTTGGTAACCAGTACGACAAACTCATCACCAGAAAGTCGTGCAACTAAGTCTTGGCTAGTAAATGTTGATAACAGACGCTCAGCAACTTGTTTTAACACCTCATCACCAGCGTCGTGGCCATAAGTATCATTGACCCCTTTAAAGCCGTCCAGATCAAGGTACAAGAGTGCAACGCCATCATCGGTCTCGCGTTCAATCGTTAACGTTTCATCCAGCACTCGATATAGCTTGGCACGATTCGCCAACCCGGTTAAGGAGTCATGGTGCGCTAGGTACTCTAGCCTTTCCATTTCTTTTAGATTAGACAGATCTGAAAGAATATAAACGTAATCGTAATGATCAATCCCTTCGCTACTCACGATGCGGGACACCTTAACGAACATTGGCACCTTGTGCCCATTACGGTGTTTTTCCCAGATCTCACCTTGCCACTGTCCGTACTGCTCAACTGACTCTTTGATCGTTGGCATCAATGAGTAAAACTGCTGCCATTCGAAAGAGTTTTCCGGTTTCTTACCAAGCAGAAACTCTTGGGTATAACCGAGTAGACGAGTGACCGCAGGGTTAACCATAGTGATCACGTCATTATCGTCAGTCACAATCAGACCATCTTGGCTATTTTCGAATACACCCGCAGCCAAGCGCTGGCGTCTTAATGCGGCTTCGACTTCGGTTATATCTTGAATCGCAAACAGAACCTGCCCAATTTTGCTCAACTGTGTGGAACTGATGTTGAGCAATTGATGGTGTTTAAACACATCCATGACCCAAACTTGCTTATCGGTAAACTCCGAGTGGCGATTAATCGCATCGGAAATAACCGACGACTCGCCCTCATTGACAATATCGACAAGCTTTGTCCCCTTCAGGTACGCTGAAGTACAGCGGAACACATCACATGCAGCAGCGTTAAAGTGAATGATCTCACCACGAGAATTAACAACAATCAGTGCATGCTTAACTGTCTCTACGACTTCATTCGCAAACGACTTTTCTTCTTCAAGCTTATCTAGAGTAAATGCAACCTGCTGTTCACGTTGCTTCAATCGATCAAGCATGGTGTTGAATGCCTTAACAAGGGCACCAATCTCATCATTTGCCGCTGGCAATATGTTCAAGGCCGTTTGTTTGCGGTCGATGAACGAGCGCATACCAACATTTAAGTTATATACTGGCCCCAGAATGTATTTCTGAACCGTCATATACAAAACGAGTCCCGCAACCGCTAATAGCACAAAGAACAGTAAACTATTGAGTAGCGCATGTGTGTATAGACTATCGAAAGACGCTTTTGAAATCGTCACCCTAAGGTTGGCAATAACTTCTTTTTCTAGCTCTACTGGAACAAGTAAGAAGATATATTCACTACCAATTGAGTAGCTATTCGATGCAATTTCTTCTCGCTGGCGCTCGGTTGGTACTGGAGCCACAGAACCATCACGCTCATACATAGCAAATAGCTGACCATCGGATGTGTAAAGCTTGACGCGATACACTTCATCATCGGCAGAGAAAGCATCAAGCACTTCTGTTGCACTAAAGCTATCACTGAACAAGATCGCTGCCTGTAGGTTATAGGCGACCCCCTTTGCCAATACGCCAACTCGATTAATCAGGTTTTCTTTCTGAGTTTCAAAAGCATTAAAAAACGCATAGCTTTGTGAAACCACAAAAATAATCCCAGTAAACACGATGATCGGTACGATCAATTTACTCTTCAAAGAGAGGTTGGTTAGGAGCTTCACTGTTTACCCCCTTCAATCTCTGAAACACGTAAGAAGTTAGAAGACAGTTGGTAACCCGTAATGTTTTCTAGATTCACTTTAGGCTTTATCTTTCCTTGTTTTTCGACCAGCTCTATTGCTCCACCATTATTTGTAAACTGTTCCATACCACCGATAGTCACAGTCCCCTTAGGAAGGCTGGTTAACAAGTTCAAGTTACTGCGTTCACTGATGTAGAGCACATCGCAATCTGCATCAGTAATATTCAGCGGTTTGTTTCGGACTTGTTTGCCACGAGTAATTTGTACTAGGATTTTTTGAATTTCTGCGTCATCGACAACGCAAATATTAATCCTGTTCATCGCTGATTCTTGTTCCCACTGGATAAAGGTCGCAATCCGATACAAGTAGACAGCCTTCACTTGTTCTGGGGTGTACTTTGACCATGCCGGCATTGAAACCACCAGCACAACGAATAGAGTTACTAAACGAGCCCAAAAGTGATTAATACGCATGGCTCACCCTCAGCGCAATACTCTGTTCTTGTTTATAACGACCGTACGCTTCTTCGTAATAGCCTTCACCCTCGCCTAGGTTCTTAACTATCAGTTCAACTAACGGTGCTGTTGGAGTGTGTTGCCAACCTAAGCGCACATCAAGTGCAAGGAAGTTATCAAGTTCAGACTGGTTGCCATAATCGATCGATTGACCTCTTAGTACCATATCTAACTCAACTTGGTCGGTAATGCTCCATAAACTCTGCATGGAGGCTATATGTTGAGAGTCGATAGAGAAATAATCCACACTGCTGCCATTACTATTACCGGAAGGCTGCCAATCTTGGTCGAGTGTTAAATAACTATAGGCACCATACAAACCGAAGGATTCGGTAATAATCCAATGAGCAGCGACTTCAACGCCGAACGAATCGACAACATAATCTGAGCTAGATTGGTAAACATCGATCTGATAATAATCTGGATGGATACCGACAAATTCCTGCCCAACGATATTGTTATACTGGCTGAAATAGATCGTGCCATCAAGCTCAAAACCGTTCGCTATATGACGATAGCCAAGCTCATACGTGAGCACGTTTTCAATTTTTTCAGATTCATTTGGCAAAGATAATGAGTAGAAATATTCATACTTATTCGAGTCCGAGATGCAATCCTCTCCAGTTGGGCAATAGGTCCCGGTAGAAATAAATGACGAATTGGTATCCATATAGGACGGCGCTATTGCACTACGCCCGATACCAGCCCAAACGCTATTGGTATCATCAATGCTGTATATAGCGCGAGCTTGTGGGGACAACTCTACCTGATCATTTTGCTCAAAGTACTCAGCTTTCACACCCGCAACGGTAGTAAATTGAGAGGTCCAAGAGGCGGTATGCTGAATAAAACCGTTAATGATGCTGTCGGACGCTGAATCTAAATTATATAGACGAATATAGTAATGTGAATCATTGAAGTCATAACCATCGAGTTGATGGTAGAAGTCAAGGTGAATAAACCGGTAACCGCCACCGTAAGTAATAGTATGTTGATCATTTAAAGCCGTGATGAAGTTAGCTTCGGCGTCAATCGTGAGGTACTTTCCGGGCGCATCGTACGCTGAGTCATGGTTTTGTTGAAACCAGAGACGATAGTTGCTGTCTGTATCTTCAGAAAGCTGAACAGATTTATCGTACTGGGCGTAATATGAGTAACTATCTATCTCTTCGGTTTCTGAGCGAATGTCGGTGTAATAACCATTTTCGTAACTGACCTTGAAGACGTTTTCGTCAAAGCTAGATTGCTCACCGCCAACTCTTAAGCTCCAATCATCCAGTTTTTCAAACACCATCCCGGCAACATGAGTGTTCCAACGCGTCGGATCTTTAATTGGGTCGCGCTTAATTGACTTGTACTTATAGAATGCACGCGCATAAACATCATCGGACAGTTGAAAGCCTTGTCGAACCCCTAAATTGTATCCGCCATATTGCTCATAAGTTGCCGTAACTAAACCACCCTGAGTTTTGTCTGCAGACTTAGTGACAATGTTTATCACCCCATTTTCAGCATTTCCGCCCCAAATCGTGCCTGCGGGTCCACGAAGCACCTCAATGCGTTCGATATCCTCAAGTAAATAATCTATCTCAGCCCAATAGACTCCACCATAAACAGGACTGTACAAACTACGGCCGTCTTGTAGAACAAGCATCTTATTGAAAAGACCACCATGAAAGCCTCGACTTGAAACTGTTGGCTCAGCCGCTGAAAAGTGACTCACTCGTAGACCGGGAATCAGTGCTAATGCTTCAGCGATTGTTTTCGCCCCACTACGCTTGATACGTTCTCCCTCTAGAACATACACGGCTGCTGGGATATCTGTCAGCTTCTGTGAAAACTTTGAAGCAGTTTCCATTGTTACATCGAGCATAGAGAGTTCTTCTAAACTCATAGACATAAGATCGGTAAGCTCGTCACTAGCGTATGCCGAATAGCAACAGAGTGTAACCATTGACGATATAAACGTTCTTTTGAGCATAGATGAGCCTGATATATTAGATATTGCTATTATTTCATCTATCATTACCAATTTACATACAGAACGCCATCTTTTTACTATTTGTTAACCAAACAATGAATCTGATCACTGTTTGTATTCCCCAATTGAAAGATGTTACTAAGGACCTCTTACATCGGAGCAATGCTTGATGAGAAAAAGCACAACGTATCTAAACTGTGATATGGGCGAAAGCTACGGTTCATGGAAAATGGGAAATGATCCAGCCGTCATGCCGCATATTGATATGGCAAATATAGCATGTGGATTTCATGCATCCGATCCCATCATAATGAGTAATACAATCCGACTCGCTGTCGCTCACGACGTCAAAATTGGCGCTCACCCTAGCTACCCAGATCTGCAAGGGTTCGGCCGCCGAAGCATTTCTATGCCTCCCGAAGAAATTACTGCAATGATGATTTATCAAGTTGGTGCGCTTAAGGCTTTATGTGAGAGTCATAACACTGAAGTCACCTACATCAAACCACATGGTGCACTTTACAATGATATGCAGACTGACCTAACCGTGTTCGAAGCTGTGGTTGATGCAACTTCTAGCTTTGATGTTCCACTTATGACGCTCGCAGTTACTGATAACCAAGCATTGCTCGATATTGCCGATAAATACAATGTCCCTCTTCTGTTCGAAGCTTTTGCTGATCGACGCTATCAAGCTAACGGATTACTCGCACCACGCAGCCTACAAGACGCGGTCATTGATAATCGAGATGATTTGCTCAGTCAGGTACAGCAAATCATTCGTTATAAAAAGGTTCGTACCATTGATGGATTTTTAATACCGCTTGAAGCCGACACCATTTGTGTTCATGGAGATAACAACGAAAGCATTTCACTGATACAAGATATTCGAGATTTGATAAAAGCTGAAGAAGGTGCTGAATGAAGATAGAAACATCCATCGATCCGGTCGCTGAGTGCTCAATCTTGATTAAGTTCAACAGCGATCCTAATGATTATCTCTCTTGGGTCATTGGCCAGATTAGTCAAACTCTCAGTAATCAACTTGGCCCATGGGTTATGAACGTCACCCCTTCTTTTACGACAATCTTGATTGACTATCTCCCACACCGTATTTCCATCTTTGAATTCGTACCTTATTTGGAGCACCTCGTTACCGAAGCGCTAAAAGAGATGCCTGAACACCATAGTTCAACAATGATTGAGTTACCTGTTTACTACGACCTTACTGTCGGCCCAGACTTAGAACTCTATCAACAGCAAGGGTTAGATATAGAAAGCGTCATTCAAGCTCACCACAACCAAGTTTACACGGTCGGTGCGATAGGCTTTACCGCAGGGTTTGCGTTTTTAACTGATGTTGATGAGCTTATCCGTCAACCCCGTAAAGCTAGCCCTAGAGTGATGTTGCCCAAAGGTAGTGTCGGCATTGCCAATAATCAAACGGCTATTTATCCTTGCGAAAGCCCTGGAGGTTGGAACATTATCGGTAACTGCCCAATAGATCTGTATCATCCGGATGCCTCACCGATTTCACCTTTCTCAATTGGCTCTCAGATCAAGTTCTACCCTATCGATTTGGAGGAGTTTACACAGTTAGGCGGAACAATAATGGAGGGTTGGCAATGAATAAATCCTATTGCATTGAAGTCATAAAGCCAGGACAACAAACATTAATCCAAGACTTTGGGCGCTTCGGCTATTCACATTTTGGTATTACTCAAGGCGGTCCGGTAGACGACTACGCCTATAGTTGGGCCAATCACCTACTTGGTAACTCCATTAATGCCGCATCACTGGAGGTTACACTCGGGCAAGCAGAGTTTCTCTGCCACGCTTCATGCGAAATGGCGATCGCAGGAGGTGACCTCAACGCACGCATAGACGGTGAACCTATCGAGAACTGGTCTACATTCCGGGCGCTAAAAGGACAGCGTCTGACCTTTGGATTACCTAAAAATGGCTTGCGGGCTTACTTAGCAATTAAAGGCGGGTTTTGCATTCCTCAGCAACTTGGAAGTGTTGCGACTGTCACCCGAGATAAATTAGGTGGTATAAGCGGAGGCCACCCTCTTGCACTTGGTGACGTTCTTAGTTTTGTTCCACACAAGATGTCATCACAAACTAAACAAATGACCTTCCGCTATAAACCAGACTATGACCTGCCTATAGAGTTACGTCTGATTGAAGGTTATCAAGTCGACGACTTCAATCGTGATCAAGTTGATTTACTGTACAAGATAGAGTTTGAAGTGAGCCAACTCATTGATCGTATGGGGTATCGACTGACTAAGGGAAGTATTCAAGTACCTAATAAAGACTACCTAAGTGAAGGAATTGCGCTAGGTGCGGTCCAAATCCCTCCTAATGGAGAGCCGATCATTTTGCTTAACGACCGACAGACCATCGGCGGATACCCAAAAGTTGGATGTGTAGCCAGAATTGATTTACCGAGGCTTGCTCAAGCCAAGCCAGGCCAGAGGGTACGATTTGTTAAAGGAGACCTATTAGGATTGCAGGACGTTTGGTCACAGTGGGCACGTTTCTTTGGCTATTAGAGATAAGAGGTGGTCATTACCACCTCTACTGTTGTACACCATAATAACGCGCAAGCCCTTCTGGGTAACCCCTTTCCAGCGCAAGTTGAACGGCTTTGCTTTCTACGTCTTGCGGCAACAGTTGCATGCTTACCGGGTGAAGCTGCTCAATTGACTTTGAACCATATTCATACAACCCCCAAGTATCGACAAGTTTGATGGCTGCTTCTAATGCTGACGAGCCTTTTACCACTTCAACGCGCGCGTAATGCTCGCCTTCAAAAGTCACGTCTGCTGCTCGCAAAGTATCATCTTTACCGGGAATCTGCTGGGCACCAAATAGTGGCGTGCCATATTCATGTGCACTTTCGTACGCTGGAACAAAACGAGCCATATGATCGATAGCGCGTCGACTGCGATCAATGATCACATCGTCATTCCAACCTTTCTTGATTTTTTTGATTAAACGATTCGGTAGCAAAGGCTGCGAAGATTGCCCCTGCGTTGCAACCAGACCATCATCAAACAAGGTAATGTCTTTTGTCATACCGTGTAGCTGAAAGATACCATTAGGATAAGGTGTCAGCTGAGCCATGCCATTCGGTGTACCTCTAGGGCCATGGAAGATGACTTCTGGCCACAGTTCATCGCATGAATCCCATTGTGTTACGTAAGCGGCTTTAAATTCAACTAAACGTTGACGTGGCTTGTTGGCTAAATCATCGATTGCTCCTGTTTCATAACCACATGCATTGACTAGGTAATCAACCTCTATGATTTTACGCTCGCCATTACTCATTAGGTACTCAATCTTCCAGCCATTCGCTTCCTCTTCTACACCAATCACTTCAGTGTTCGTTAACAACTGGCAATTGGGCATCTTCTCTAACGCAAGCGTCGCTGATGCTGCAATACGAAAAACGCTCCACCCATGCTCTTGAACCGCTACAACAGGGAACTTTAGGCCTTCGAGGTCGGTATGCTTGGCAAATGGAATCATCCATTCATCGATCGTTTGAGGGCTTACTGGCTGAGAACTTTCCGCCAACGCTTCTAGCTCTTCTTTAGTGTAGAAACGATAGTAGTCGTTGGGCTCACCCAAGACTTTGTTCGCACTATCGATCTCCACTAGCTCAGCGTAGCACTTTTGAATCGTAATCAGCCGCTCGTAAAGCTCTTCTGGACTTCCGCCATCGCTATATGGAACCGCAATGACAGTTGGTCGATGATTAATCGTGTTTGGATATAGACGAACAGTCTCAATAGATTGCTTTAACAGCTCAATGCACTGTTCCGTATCAATCTCTCTGTATAAATTTCCACCAGCATGCAAATGACAGATGGGAGGTCCGCTAACTAGGCCAGCCCCTTTTTCGATCAAAGTGACGTTTAGACCAAGCTCTGCTAGGTGTAATGCGGCTGTTGCACCAGCTATACCACCACCGATAATGGCAATTTTAGTGTGCATCGAGTTGTCGTTATGAGGTTGCATTTATGTCGCTAATCCTTTCATTCTCAGGACATTTTACTGTTTATGCACGACGAATAAAATCACATTTTTTGCAGGGTGAAATGAGACAATTTCACGATGAAAAAAATTAAAAAAAAACTTGACTGATAAATTGAGAATTATGAATAAATCACCACTGTGAATAACAGAACTCGCCAACGCTTTTATAAACTGGGGCTTGCCGACGATTGAAGTTATCTACAGGCCTAGTTATCCCAAACTTTATCCACTGTTTTTGTGGATAACTGAACATCTAGGCCTGTGGGTATTTAACTAAACGCTTTATTTACAGGGGTTAACAGCCGTTTTATAAGACTGTTCACAACTAAAGCAAGTGTGAAAAACGTGCCACTAGGTAATGCAATCCAAAGCAACTGATGAAGGTTTGGTGTTAAGTCAAATCCATATGACATAATGGCGCCAACAACTACTTCTGAACCGATTATTGCGATAAAACTCGCCACCAGTGCCATCAACCCATATTCTGCCCATATGGTTTGTTGTACGCGCTTTCGGCTCGCACCTAAGGTCCGATATAACTGTATCTCGTCTTGTCTTTGACCCAAACTCAATCGTAAGAGAGTAAATATCAACAATAAGCCCGACACCACACCGATTGCAGCCAACAGGGTGATGGACCAAACAATTTGAGACAGTAGCTGCTGAATCTTCTCTCCCATGACTCTGATATCCATCAGGCTCACTGTTGGGTGCTGCCTAGAGAGCGCGTTCAGTACTTGATCATTAGTTTCCTCAACTCTGAAACTCACTAAGTAAGTCGCTGGAATCTCTGCCAGTACATCAGGAGTAAAGATGAAATAGAAGTTGGGCTTCATGTCTCGCCACTCGACGCTTCTTATCGAGTTAACACTAGCCTTTACCTCATGGCTATTAATAACAAAGCTAAGTTCATCGCCCACTTTTAAGCCGAAGTCACGTGCGACATCGGCCTCAACGGACACTCCGCCTTGCTTGCTCCACTCCCCCCTAACGATTTCATTGTGATCAGGATTAGCGTCAGCGAAGGTAAAGTTAATCTCTCGCCTTAGAACATCAGAGCCTTCTTCTCCCTGAGCCAGCGACTTAGCGTCCTGTCCATTTATATTGACTAAACGTCCTCTCACAATCGGGTAAGCTTCTGAGCGCGACATCGCATTGTCATCTAACACTTTTAGATAGGCGTCTTTCTCATAGGGCGCAATATTAAGCGCAAAAGCATTTGGCGCATCTGCAGGTAGAGTTCGTTGCCAATCGGTCAGTAAATCAGTTCTCACTAGCCACATCGTTGAGAGCAGCATTAAAGATAACGCCAACGCACCGAATTGAACGCCAGTCGCAGAGACTGAACGGTTGATTCGACTTAGGGCTAACTTGAATGCTGTATTCAGCGGCACCTTTGCCAGCAATCGAGTAATTACCACGCTAATTCCTGCTAACAAAATAAATAACGCGACCATGCCACCAAGAACTATCCAAACAAACAAGTTGTCATAGTAGGCGATCAACATAGGGATAACTGGCACTAAAATTAGCGCAAAACGCCCTAATCCAGCTTGAGGTGATTCCCCCTCTTGCATCACGTTAACAGCACTGACATTGACTAAACCGATTAGCGGGATTCCTAAAGCTGGTACTGCGATTAATATACTGGTGCTAATCGCAATCAAGGCAGGGTTTATACCGTAACTCGGTAACGGATTAGGCAACAAATCGGCCAAAGGGATTCTCAGCAAAAACTCGAGCCCGATACCAAGTGTAATTCCTACCAAAACCGCAGTTACTAATAAGATGGTAACTTGCGTTATCAGCCAACGAATCACCCAAGACTTACTCGCGCCTAAGCTTTTGAGCATTGCGATTGTCTTACGGCGTGTGGCGACATAGTGCTGACAGGTCAATACGAGCGTAGTTGCCGCCATAATGACAACGATCGCGACGGTTAAAGAGAGGTATTGTTCAGTACGCTGGAATACTTCATTGGTGCGGCTGGCACTGTTTTGATCACGCCAACGATCACTCGGCGTAAGCTCTACATTTTGTTTCAACTGCTCAATAACATCACTATCCCCATTAAGGAAGACGCTATAACGAACTCGGCTGCCCAGTTGAATTGCACCCGTTTTATCCAAGTCAGCAGAATGGATAAACGCAGACGGCATTTGTTGAAATGGGTTAAAGCTCAGACCAGGCTCTTCTAAGATACGTCCTGTAACGACAAAATCCGCATCGCCAACCGTGACAGCGTCACCGATAGTAACATCAAGTTGGTTAAACAGGCGTTCATCAAGCCATAATTCCCCAGGCTTAACTTTGCCAAATACCGACTGATCATCCGTAAGCCTAAACTCCCCCTGCAGCGGATATTGTTCATCAACAGCTTTAACAGTAATAAGCTTCATGCCGTTATCACTAAATGCCATCGTCGCGAAGCGAGTTTGTGTTGTATGAGTTAATGAATAAGATTCAATCAGGTTCTCAAAAGACTCATCAATAGGATTCGCTGATACGTAAACCGTATCAGCCGTCAGAGCCTCTTTACCTTGCTTTACGACCACCTGCTCCATACGTTCAGCAAGGGCACTCAACGCAAAAATACAAGCAATGATTAGAACAAGAGCAATAGTAACAGGCCAAAGCTGACCCTGTTTAATCTCACTTAAACTCCAGCGTATAAAGCGCTTATTTAGTTCTGCTTTTCCCTGAACAGCCATTATGACTCCTCCAACTGTCCAGCTTTCATTGTGAATATACGGTCACAGCGCTGAGCTAAGTTTTGGTCATGAGTCACAAGCACTAAGGTCGTGCCATGCTGTTTATTTAAATCGAACAACAGTTCTATGACGTTACTTGCGGTCTGCTGGTCTAAGTTCCCCGTCGGCTCGTCTGCAAACAGAATCTTAGGTTCGATCATAAACGCTCGGGCTAACGCGACTCGTTGTTGCTCGCCCCCTGAGAGCTGCGAAGGTGAATGGTTAACTCGGTGTTCCAAGCCAACGGAGGTAAGGAGGTCAATCGCCCGTTGCTTGTTTTCTGCTTCACCTTTCAATAAGCAAGGTAATGTCACGTTATCTAACGCACTTAAACTGGGGATAAGTAGAAAGCTTTGAAATACGAAACCAACAGACTCGCTTCGTATGGCCGCTCTCGCCTCGTCGTCTAGGGTGTGCAACTGCTGCCCAAGTAAGTCAACTTCCCCTTTTGACGGCGTATCTAGCCCTGCAAGAAGCGTCATCAGAGTCGACTTGCCTGCACCGGACGTTCCAACTATCGCTACACTCTCACCGGATTTTATGTCTAGGCTCACATTATCAAGGATTGTTAATTGTTCCTGATTAGTAGAGACTACTTTAGATAATGATTCTGCTTTAATTACGGATGTTTGCATGTTTCGACGACTTTCCTTTCTAGTTTTAATTCTTGTTCTAAATCCTGCATACAGTAAAACGTTAATGGTATTCGGTGACAGCTTAAGCGCCGGATACCAAATGCCAATCGCTGAAGCGTGGCCTTCTTTATTACCTGCTGACCTAAAGAGTAAAGGCCAAACAGTTACTGTAGTGAACGCGAGTATTTCTGGTGATACCACTGGCAATGGCTTGGCTCGCCTGCCTAACCTTCTTGAGCAACATCAACCAGACTATGTTTTGATTGAACTCGGGGCAAACGACGGTTTACGTGGCTTTCCTCCCGGGCTAGTTCAAAACAATCTAACACAGATCATACGTTTGATTAGAGAATCAGGTGCAAATCCACTGCTGATGCAAATTCACGTTTTGCCTAATTACGGTAAACGTTACACAGAAGCATTCTCCGCAGTCTATCCTGCCGTTTCTCAATCTCTAGATGTACCACTACTGCCATTTTTCCTTGAAGGTGTGATCATAAAACCAGAATGGATGATGGATGATGGCCTTCACCCTAAGCCTCAAGCACAAGCGTGGATATCTAACTTTGTAGCTGAGCACCTAATTAATCACCTCTAATTGCCCTAGCTCAATAAACTTTACAAAGCTTTACGCTAACTTAATTCGTACGCTTTCTTTTAAAGGAATAACTATGATTATCAAATCGGTAATAGATGGAGTTGTCGCTCGTACCGCTCACCCACTTGGGTGTAAAGAAGCAGTACGCCAGCAGATAGAATATGCTGAATCATCTCAACAAATTGTCGATGGCCCTAAGCGTGTTCTTATTATTGGTGGCTCATCAGGGTTTGGCTTGGCTTCACGTATTGCCCTGACCTTCGGCGGTTCCAAAGCGGATACCATTAGTGTCTCATTTGAAAAAGGCCCTTCTGAAAAGGGCGTTGGCACAGCTGGTTATTATAACAATCACTACTTTAGAAAGTTTGCTGAGCAGGCAGGTCGTACCGCGATCAATATTCAAGGCGATGCGTTCTCACCAGAAACCAAAGCTCAAGTCGTTGAAGCGATAGAGACCTACTTCGAGGGCGAAGTCGACCTCGTGGTTTATAGTCTGGCTAGTGGTATTCGTCACGACTCCGGCAACGTATGGCGCTCAGTAATCAAACCTATAGGCGAGCCTGTTTCAGGGTCTACGCTTGTGCTTGAAAACGATCAGTGGCAAGACTCAACCCTAACACCGGCATCAGCCGATGAAGTGGATGCAACGGTCAAAGTTATGGGCGGCGAAGACTGGGAGGCTTGGATTGACGCGCTTATCAACTCGGAGTCTATTGGCTCTGGGTGTAAAACTATCGCCTTTTCTTATATCGGCCCTTGTGTCACCCACCCAATCTACCTTGAAGGGACATTAGGGGCAGCTAAAGCCGATTTGCATCAAACCAGCCATTCACTCAATCTTAAGCTCGCGAATTTTGACGGAGGTGCTTACGCGACAGTGTGTAAGGCGTTAGTCACTAAGGCAAGTGCTTATATTCCAGGGTTTAGCCCTTATATCACAGCCCTCTTCAAGGTAATGAAAGAGAAAGGCACCCATGAAGGTTGTATTGAACAGATGCAACGCCTTTTCACTACCAAGCTATACAACGTTGACCATGTTCCCGTTGATAATGAGCGCCTGATTCGTATCGATAACTTTGAACTTGATCCAGAGACGCAGAAAGAAGTGACCGAATTGCTGGCTCAACTCAACGAGACCAACTTTATGCAACTGGCTGATTACGAAGGATTTAAGAGAGAATTTTTGAATCTGAATGGATTTGGCTTTGACAACGTTGACTACACTAAGAAAGTTGATATTGATAGTTATATAAGTAAAAGCTTATGATTTAAAAGCCGTCTTATTTTTGATACAAGGTCACACAAAGGCCCCTAAGCTTAGCTTAGGGGTTTTTTTTATCGGTTTGGTCATGCATCCTTAACCTAACCCACGCGATAAGTGGTTTCATTATAATTATACCGACTATTATTAGATTAATTAGAGCAAGGAATGCTCTTGTTGGTCAAATTGCGCATAGGGATTTTGTATGTCCAAACTGAACACAAGTAACATGGTCGTTCCTGACGAGTTAGCTTCAGGATGGCAAGAAGTTGTAAATCTATTAGCAGAAATCATCTCCGTTCCGGCGGCTCTTATTATGCGCGTTCATCAGGACCATATTGAAGTATTTTCTGCCAACAATAACCGTAAGCACCCCTACCATATTGGCGATACCGAAACATTGGGCCACGGTCTCTATTGTGAAACCGTCATTAACGAGAATCGCCAACTGTTAGTACCAAACGCCGAAATTGATGACGAATGGTGCAATAATCCTGATATGCACTTCGGACTTCTTGCTTATTGCGGCTTACCACTTCAATGGCCTAATGGTGATCCATTTGGCACCATCTGTGTGCTTGATGATAAAGAAAACCACTTTTCTACCACTTACCAGCAGCTCCTTAACGCATTTAAAGTCTCGGTTGAAGCACAACTAAAAACTGTATATCAAAACCATCACTTACAGCAGTTAAACTCTGAGCTCGAATCTAGGGTCACAACTCGTACTCAAGATTTGGTGGATTTGAACTACTCACTCAACTTAGAAATTGATAAGCGCAGAGCGGCTGAGCGTACTATCAGATACCAGAAAAAACATGATCTTGGTACTGGCTTTCTAAATCGTATTGCGCTTGAACAACATACCAATCAAATGCTTGCTACGTTAACGCCCCATTCAACACACAAAATTGGCGTTATACATATCGGGTTTACTAATGGTCGTCGCATCCAAGCGAAACATGGTTACGCGATGTGGGAGAACATTCTTATTGAGTTTAAACAGCGGCTGACCTCCCATAGTAACTATAAGTTGGTGACTGCTCGTCCCCGCTCAACAGATTTAGTTTTCGTTTTTGAAAGTAATAACTTAGACGAAGACATCAATCAATTATGTAGGGAGTTAGTAGAAGTCAGTCAGTCTGCGTTTTATCTTGATGGAGAACACCTGCACTTACATAGCTATATCGGGATAGCGAGCTCAGATAATACTTTAAACTCAAAAACCTTACTCAAATACGCAGTTGGCGCGATGCAATCCTGCAAAGACTCAGGACATAAGTTTAGCTTCCACTGTCAACATATCTCTGATACTCAAAAGAACATCAATCAGTTAGAAAGTTATCTACTCCAAGCGGTACGTAATGATGATTTACTACTCTACTTCCAGCCAAAAGTGTCTCCAAAAACGCACAAATGGATCGGTGCAGAAGCCTTAATTCGTTGGCGTCACCCAATTCTTGGCGACATCTCTAATGAAACGTTAATTCACCTAGCTGAACAAAATGGTCTTATCTTTGAAGTTGGTAGTTTCGTATTACGTTCTGCGATTCAAAAAGCAGCAGAATGGCGAGGGAAAGTTCAAGATTTTAAAGTGAGTATCAATGTCTCTGCCGTGCAACTGCAAAGCCCTCAATTTACCACTCAGATAGAAGATCTATTGGCGGCTTATCAATTACCCGGCTCCTACATTGAGCTTGAGATCACTGAAAGCGGATTGATTGCTGATGAGGTGGTCGCTAAAAACACCTTACAATCATTAAGCGACCTTGGTGTGACATTGTCACTTGATGACTTCGGCACTGGCTACGCTTCCTTCAACTATCTGAAGAAGTTTCCTTTTGATGCGATTAAGGTTGACCGTAGCTTTGTGCAACAACTCGATACCAGCGAAGAAGATAAAGAGATTGTGCGTTCAATAATCAGTATCGCTAAGAAACTCGACCTTGAAGTTACGGTTGAAGGTATTGAAAACCTAGAGCATGAGGCATTTATTCTCAGCGAAGGATGTGATGTAGGCCAAGGCTATCTTTACGGTAAACCTATGCCTTGCGATGAATTTGAGAACAGTTTGATCAATCAAAACTACCGACCGGAACATTATTCCTACTCTTCTTAATAGATAATCAGTAAGGCCTTTACTCTCAGGCGTGCGATTCCTATAATCCTCGCCTTTCCTGTTCTCAATCAGTGATACCTCTATATGGACCAACTTACCGCCACCTTAAAAAAAATCGAAAAACAGAACTATCGTGCTTATCAGCAAATCAAAGGCCAATACGATTTCACTGATTACACCTTTTATGTCGATTATGTACAAGGCGACCCATATGCCTCTGCATCACGCGTACGAGCGGTAAGACCTTGGTCTGTGACTGGTCTCGCTTGGTTACGTGATCAGTCTGATGCTTACCAAATAGCAGCACGAGACTTCATTGCTCGCAGTTTTGCCGAGTTTGCGAAACAGGAACAAAGCATCGATATTGCGTTAACGGGTCAAACGGTGCTCGACAGCACAGCAGTATTGTTTACAGAGCAAGGTATCGAGCTTCGTTTTAGAGTTAATCTACCTGCAGAAGGTCGTTCAGTTCTTGGTAAGAAGACTGACAACATCCTAACGTTCCATCTGCCGAAGTTCATTCGCCGTGCAACATTAGAGCGTGAACTAGACAAAGACGTATTGATCAAACATTGCCAGATCATCGAAGACCAAGTCGCTATGCGTAAGCAACTTGATGATAAAGGGTTGATTGCTTTCGTGGGTAATGGCTCTGTTCTGCCACGTATCGCAGGTAACTGTGATTTGCCGATGAAAGATGCGGTTGCTTTCAATGCGCCTAAATCACTGGAAGTGACATTGACGACACCTAACCAAGGTAAAATCTCTGGTCTTGGCATTCCAAAAGGCATCACATTGATCGTTGGCGGTGGTTTCCATGGTAAATCAACCCTGCTAAATGCGATTGAACGCTCAATCTACAATCATATTCCAGGTGATGGCCGCGAATGGATCGTCACCAATAACGAAGCAATGAAGATTCGTGCGGAAGATGGACGTTGTGTTCATAACTTAAACTTATCGAACTACATTAACCACTTGCCGATGGGCAAAAATACCGCCGACTTTTCTACTCAAGACGCGTCAGGCTCTACGTCTCAAGCAGCTTGGCTTCAAGAGTCTATTGAAGCTGGCGCACAAGCAATCCTGATTGACGAAGATACATCTGCGACTAACTTTATGATTCGTGACGAACGTATGCAGGCTTTGGTATCTAAAGGTGATGAACCGATTACCCCATTGGTTGATCGTATTGGCCAATTAAGAGATGAGCTCAGCATTTCGACCGTTATTGTTATGGGCGGCTCAGGTGACTACTTAGATGTCGCTGATACAGTTATTCAAATGCATGATTACCAAGCCGTAGACGTTACAGAAAAAGCTAAGCAGGTTATCGCTCAGCACCCTACTCAGCGTGCCAACGAAAGTGAATCACAGCTAGAGACATTTCCTCCACGCCAGTTAAACTGCGCTTCACTGCAAAAAATACTTGCTGAAGGTAAATTCCGAATCTCCGCTAAAGGCAAAGATTCCCTGCGCTTTGGTAAAGAGTTTGCGGACTTAAGCGCTCTTGAGCAATTAGAATCGACGAGCGAATTGCAGGCGATTGGTTGGGTTTGGTTCCAACTGGCACAACACGCTGGTTGGTCAAAGAACCCAGCAAAAGAGGTTGCGAAACAACTGGAAGGTGATTGGTCAAGCATGATGCCTAATCAAGGTGATCTTGCTAAACCACGCACATTAGATGTCATAGCTGCACTAAACCGCATGCGCAAGTCGCAGTTCAAACCATCGCATTAACAGTTAAATCATTTTTCATGTATAAAAGCGCCTAATATGGCGCTTTTATTTTATATATGATGATGAGTTTTACCCTTTCGAGCGAACGCTTCCTGTTAAGAGACTTTACCAACGCTGACGCAGCACACTATGTTAATCAATGCCAAGATCCCAAGTATCAGCGGTTCTATAGTGATGAGGATTGCTCAGAGGAAAAATCGCGTTATTTGGCTGATCTTTTCAGGCAACAGGCGTTAGAGACTCCTCGCACTCAGTATCACTTAGCCATCGTAGATAAAGCGACTGGGCAATACATTGGTATCGCGGCATTAAGATTGGAAGCGGACAAGCAAGCATCTATAGGTTGCGGCCTTGTCAGAGGTTACCAAGGTAAGAAAGCAAGTGAGGAAGCTATGGGGGCTTTGCTCTCATACGGCTTTAACCATTTGGGTATTCACCGAGCATACGCCGAAACGTTAAGCAAAAACAAAGCAGCTATTCGACTCTGCCAGCGCTTAGGCATGCGAGTTGAAGCTCAGTTCTTACAAAACAGATACTTTAAAGAATGTTGGTGGGATAGCACCGTGCTGGCGATCTTGCGTCAAGAATGGTTAGACAAATAGCTAGTGCCTTAACACGTTCCAAGCTTCACACAGGATTCTAAATTGTTCACTGTTGCCTGATTGACGGTCTGGGTGCCACTTAAGCGCTAATCTACGCCAGGTTTTTCTAATTTCTGTTTGGCTCGCATCGTGTGGCAGTTTAAACAGGCTCAGCGCTTTTGCTCTATCCATATCCTTGCCGTTTGTACTGCCGACAAACTCACGATAGCGTGTCCAGAACTCGTTCAATAGGCGTTTCACCTCACCTTCTTCCGCTTCATAGTTAAGCCAATCAAGATAGTAATCGCGCAATGGATCACTACGATCAACCTCATGACCAAACACCTGTTGACTTGGCATTAGCACGATATCCATCGCCTGTACTTGCAACCAATTATCCGGATAAAGGGTTTCTTGGAGTTGATAAAGCGCGTTCATAATGAGGAAGTTTCGCTTGAATAAATCCTTCTCAGGCCTCTCATCAAGCAACGGCATAATTTCAATTTCAGTTAAGTGAGAAGCGAGCGTATGTACCTTCCAGCCACTCGATTGCTTTCTCAGCACCTCAAGGATTGGCCAGAGTAAAGGGTTCTCCATGTACTGCTGAAACTGCGCAGCGACGCCTGATTGTTGTGACATACGATTAACTAATTATTGAAGGTACTTTAATTGAAATTCACGCGCGGCTATTTGTCGAGTATAGAAAGAGTAAACAGGCACATTTTCTGCGTTTTTGAGAGTTTACTCCCTAACAACGATGTATGTAGGACAGTTTCAGTGAATCGCAAAAATAATGGTGCAACAACCTCCCAGTGTCATCAGAAGCACCTTCAACGAAAAAGGCCGGAGATATCCATTGTTGACATCCCCGGCCCTACCACATTAGTTACTGACTAATCACTAGCGTTTAAATAACACCTAGCTCTCTTAAACGCTCCATTAGGTAGCTATCTGCTGTGTAACGTTCAGATAGCACAACTTCTGGTTTCGGGTGCAAGAACAATGGTAATGAAATACGTGATTGCTCTTGGCGTGCGCCTGTTGGATTAATTACTCGGTGCGTTGTTGATGGGAAGTAACCACCTGATGCTTCTTGAAGCATATCGCCGATATTAATGATCAAGTTACCAAAATCGCATGGCACATCTAGCCAATCACCGTCTTTGCTTAATACTTGCAGACCAGGCTCGTTCGCCGCTGGTAGTACCGTAAGAAGGTTGATGTCTTCGTGTGCTGCTGCGCGGATCGCACCCGGCTCTTCGTCACCCGTCATTGGTGGGTAATGAAGGATACGTAGCAGTGTTTTTTCGCTGCCGTTAATCATTTCAGATAAGGCGATAGAAAATTTTTCCTGAACTTCTACAGGGGCATGCGCTTCAACCCAACCTAACAACTCTTCTGCAAATGCATTAGCGCGGTTGTAGTAATCTAAGATCTGCTCTTTCAACTCTTCAGGAATCTGACCCCAAGGGTAAACGTGGAAATACTCTTTAATGTCTTTAACAGTATGTCCCTTGGCAACTTCAGAAACATTCGGCGGGAAGTAGCCGTCTTGAGTTTCAACATTAAAATGGAACTCTTCTTTACGCTCTGAAGTGAAAAACTTGTACCAATTTTCATAAATTGACTCTACAAGCTCTTTTGGAATTGGATGATTTTTCAGTACACCGAAGCCTGTTTCACGGAGAGATGTAACAAATAGCTCGGCGGCATTTTCAGCTTGATAATCGACAGTTTCCAGTTTCATGACTTTACTTTCTAATAGTTATGTATGTGAAGCGCAGATTGTAAATGTGACATTTTGGTAAAGCAAACGATAAACCGGATACGCGTTTCATTTGCATTAAGAGTGTGCAAGGTGACGACTTTTCAACAAGATCTGTAATTAGCAAACTCACCCTATGTAGATAACAATTGTACAGTGTTTTATTAAGTACTATGATGACTATATTTCAATGATAGGACATCTACTCATGCCTCTTCGAGCTTCCAGTTCACTTCGGTGGTTGAGTCTTCTCTACCTCGCAGTTTTCCTTTTTTCCGCTTTTCAGCCTGCCTCGCGCGCAGTTTGGATTGCAGAGATCATTCCCGCGCTGATTATACTGGCGATCATCTGGGGAGTATCGCGCCATTTCGAGTTTTCAACGACCGCATATTGTCTGATGTTCGTGTGGCTAATCCTCCATACGATTGGCGCAAAGTATACGTTCGCTGAAGTGCCATTTGACTGGTTTAATCAATTGATCGGATCTGAGAGAAATAATTTTGATAGAGTTGCGCACTTCTCTATTGGTTTGTACGCGTATCCTATTGCCGAATATCTACTACGAAACAAGTTAATGAGCATTAAGTTGGCATTGAGTTTCGCTCTATTCGCAATTATGTCGCTGGCCGCTGGATATGAGATTATCGAATGGTGGTATGCAGCCCTCGCCGGCGGAGATGAGGGCATCGCGTTCTTAGGTTCGCAGGGTGATATTTGGGATGCTCAAAAAGATATGTTAATGGATACCTTAGGTGCAATATCATCGCTGATATTGTTCATCGCTCAGCAACGTGTATTTTGTTCAATCCAAGCTAAATAAGGGTTAAACCCTTCAATAAATGGCACCTGCACCACTTGTGGAACATCATAACTATGTTGTTCCACAATCACTTGCTCAAGCTCTGCATAACAGGCCTTTTTTGTTTTCATGATGAGTAAGGTTTCTTTATCTGTACACACTTCATCTTTCCAAACATAGTGGCTCTCTATTGGCATGGCTTGAATACACGCGGCTAGTCCACGTTTTAATACCTGTTCGATGATTTCTTTACGATTATTTTCTGAGTTTGTCGTGGTTAATACAATACAAAATTGGCCGCTCATTAGATCCTCTATTATTTTGAAACCGTCACTAGGTAGTCTTGTTCAATCAACTCTTTCACAAAGCATGAGCCTGAACCTGAGTAAGAAACCCAAACTTTTCTTTTCGCTCTAGTTAATGCTACGTAAAACAGTCGTCGCTCTTCAGCATAAGCAAACGTATCGCTCGATTTCGTTAATGCATCGCTTAGATGCTGTGCTTTCACCCTCGCTGGGAACTGCCCCTCATCAACGCCGACAATGATAACGAAATCCGCTTCTTTACCTTTACTGGCGTGGCAGGTCATAAAATCGATCTTCAATAAGGCGAAGTTTTTTTGCCAATCTGAAAGAAGCTCCGGTTTGTGATAATGATTTCGTCCGAGTAACAACACACTTTGAGTTGACTTAGCACTGCGGTTTAATTGATCAAGAACCTTCTCAACATTATTGCTTGGGATTAAATTCACCGCTTTGGCTTTCTGTTCTTTGTGACTGTTGAGTTCTTTCTCTATTTGCGCCGGGTTTTGTTGTACAAAACGATTAGCCACTTCACCGATTTTGCTGTTGAAGCGATAAGTCATGTCTAGGTAGTGCACGGTTGAATGAGGGAAACGATCCTCAAAGCCAGTAGTTAGATCGACGTCTGAACCTGCAAATTGATAAATGGACTGCCAGTCATCACCCACCGCGAAGAGCACACAATGTTGACCATCGTTATGTTGGCATAACGCTTCGACAAGTTGTAAACGCTGAGGAGAAATATCCTGATACTCATCAATCATGATATAGCGCCAAGGAGATTTAAATTTACCGCTTTTAACATGCTGAGTAGCCTTCGAAATCATCAAATTGAAATCGATATGCCCTTGCTCTTTGAGTTGCTGCTGCCAAGCTTGATAGCATGGCCACACCAGGCCAAGCTCGCTATTTAAACGCGTATACTCTGAATTATCCACCAGCAATTGTTGAAGCTCTTTTTTCGTTAGGCCCATCGTCGCTAGCTGAGACATTTGCTTTTCAAGCCAAGCGATCAATTTCGGGTTTTCTACGTGGCTACCCAACTCTTCATCGCCCGCTAGATAAGCGATAGGCCATTTTGACAGGTGTTTTTGCCAACGTTTAAAGTTGGTTGGCGTCATCCAATGTTTTTTCAGCCAATCAATACACCAGTTATGACGTTGATTATCGTCAGAGACCAATGGCGACAATGTTGCACCCTGACCATCTACCTGATTCAAGATAGAAAGACCAAGTTGGTGGAAAGTATTAACTTTGATCCCTTCCGTACCACTACCAATTTTATCGCTCAATCGTTGGCTCATTTCCGACGCAGCATCTCTGCCAAAGGCCAACATCAGTATGTCACTGGCTTGCGCTAAGTGGCTTTGTAATAAGTATGCGACTCTTGCTGTCAGTACGCTGGTCTTACCCGAGCCTGCACCGGCAAGAATGAGATTGTTATCATCGTTTAGCAGTACAGCTCGCTTTTGGCTTAGGTTCAGGGGTGATGATTCAATCTGAGAGAAAAGAACTTCCCAGTTTTCTAACTCATTTACCATCCAATCATCGTTGCGTTGCTGTAATGCATAACTCTCTTCTACTAGCCAAGACTCTATATCTTTCATTCTATTGGGCATACGTAAGCATGCATCCTCAAGATCCATTTCCATAGAGTTAAAGTCGTTGTTCAGATTGGTGCGCCACTCATCTACTGCTGAATGCGTAAGAAAGGACGGTTGGTAGCGAAGAAGGTTTAAGCTCTCTTCCCACTTCGGTAAGCGCTCCAATAGCTGAACACACTGTTTCTTATGCCATTGCTGATAGGTCGCCACAGCAAAACGGGCAAATTCACGACATTTAGATAAAGGAAGGCCTTGGACTAGCCAAGCTTGTTCTGTGCCCTCCTCACTGTATGCATAGAAGAGTAAACTCCCCCAGACTAGGCCATTTTTAACTTGTACTCGTCCATTCCATACGTTGAATGGAATCGTCTCTTGGCGAGTTTCTGAATTTAAAATGAGCGCATCTTGAGTGATTTCAATTTGGTTGTATTCGTGTTGGATGAAAAACTGTGCAGTCTTGTTTGCTGTTAGCTGCATTATCTCTAAGCCTTTAAATTCCCTTGCAAACATCATAACGCAATTGATTTTGCTTGTGACAAAATAAAGACAAAAATATCGGAGCATTCCGTACGACGCCTGTTCATGCTGAGTTAGTGATAAATAGTCAAGGCCCTAGCTGAGCAAAACTTCATCAAACTCTTCGGTATCTTTATTTGGATCAGAGCGTTACGATAGACAAATCGATACATTGCAGATAAACATCGGTCAAAAGTAGTTTCTAGTGAATTTTATTAGTCAGTTGCGCCATCATTGGGCGAACAAAACCATCAACTATAGCTTTTTGATATTAATTGCCTTGCTTGGGGTTGTTATTCCCGCATGGTACTTTCAGCTAAACTCGCTGATCATTCCATTGATCCTTGGCATTATTGCCGCAGCACTGGCAGAAAGTGACGACAGTTTTACCGGTAGACTTAAGTCTCAATCTCTCACTCTGATCTGTTTTGCCATCGCTTCTCTGTCAATTGAGCTACTATTTAGTACCCCTTGGCTTTTCGCGCTAGGTCTGTTTTGTTCAACGTTTGGCTTCATCATGCTTGGCGCAATTGGCCCGCGCTACGCTAGCATCGCATTTGGCTCACTACTTATTGCTATTTATGCCATGCTTGGCGCGCATGAAAGTACCAATCTCTGGTTCCAACCGCTAATGCTGCTAACTGGTGCAGCGTGGTACTATTTTGTCTCAATGATTTGGCATGCGTTTTGGCCAATGCAGCCCGTGCAGCAAAGCCTAGCGAATGTCTTTTTGCAAATGGCTAACTACTTTGATTCTAAAAGCCAACTGTTTCATCCGGTGAGCAGTATGGTTCCCCAACCCCACCGTATTGCTGAAGCGAAACTCAACGCTGCAACTGTAAACGCTTTGAACTCTTGCAAGGCTACGTTTCTCAGCCGCTCTAAGCGTGGCCACGTAGACGGCGCAAGTGACCGTTTTTTAAATATCTACTTTCTTGCTCAAGACATTCATGAACGTATCAGTTCGACGCACTACCGTTACCAAGAATTAGCCCATCATTTCGAGCGCTCTGATGTGTTGTTTCGATTCAAACACCTAATGGAAACACAAGCTCAGTCATGCCGCGAAATCGCTGAGGCCATTTTATTGGGTAAAGAGTATCAGCATAACGATGACTCGGTTATTGCCCTTGATGAGCTGCAAAATTCACTCAATTATCTGCAGGAACAAAAGAACCCCGAATGGCGCTTGTTGCTTGGACAGTTGGGCTATCTATTTAACAACCTCGCGACGGTCGAAAAGCAGCTCAGTAACGTTAATAACCCTGATGCGAACCGACTTGAAGAGGATGTTTTGGATGATACCGAAGCTCACTCGATTAAAGCGATGTGGGGTAAGATTAAATCTAACTTCAGTAAGGATTCAATGCTGTTTAGACATGCCGTTCGTATGTCGATTGCATTGACTGTCGGCTACGGCATTATTCAGCTGTTCGATATTGAACGCGGCTATTGGATTCTGCTTACGACATTGTTCGTCTGCCAACCAAACTACAGTGCAACGAGACAAAAACTCGTCGCGCGTGTCCTAGGTACATTTGCAGGCCTATTTATCGGGGTGCCACTCCTGACGTTCTTCCCATCGCAAGAGAGCCAATTGGTGTTTATTGTCGTCTCTGGCGTTGCCTTCTTCGCATTTCGCTTAGCAAATTATGGCTATGCGACTGGATTTATTACGGTACTAGTGCTGTTTTGTTTTAACCAACTTGGTGAAGGCTACGCGGTTGTACTGCCAAGGTTAGCCGATACGTTAGTTGGCTGCGCGTTGGCTGTGGCCGCCGTTGCTTTAATCCTGCCTGATTGGCAGTCTAAGCGATTACATAAAGTGATGGCAGACGCCATAGAGGCAAACAAGAATTACCTTGCTCAGATTATTGGGCAGTATCGCATCGGAAAAAAGGATAGCTTGTCTTACCGTATCTCTCGTAGAAGTGCGCATAACCAAGATGCCAGCCTAACCAATGCCATTAGCACCATGCTGGCGGAACCTGGCCGTTATCAATCAGCTATCGATGAAAGCTATCGCTTTTTAACCCTTAACCATGCCCTGCTTAGCTACGTTTCGGCGCTCGGAGCGCACAGAACTCGGATTGCGGATGAAGCGACACACAAACTGATCCTTGATGCGCACCGCGTGATCCATCAACATTTGGACATTCTGTTTGCTCAACTCAACCAGCACTGTGACTCTTGCGACACCAGTGATATCGATGACCCAGCGCTAGAGCAACGCCTAGCAGAGTGGCGTGATGAGGACGACAGTTCGGTTCGTATGGTGTTACAACAACTTCACTTAATCTATCGCATGTTGCCAGAGTTACATTCGTTAGCGAGTAAGTTTGCCGTCAGAGTAAACCATAGCGATCAGCAATAGCTAAGCCACCAACCTTAAGCTCAATTACGTAATCGATTTATTATCGTCGGTTACGTAATTTGTTCATTTGATAACCACCTCACCTACTCTTTACACGCTCTGACATTTTTCGGACAAAATTTGAGCTGTGCTAAATAAAATGAATTCAGTCAATTCTTACAAGCTCAGGGAAATTGTCTTCTTACGTCGAAAACAATCTTGTTTGATAATTAAGGAATCAATATGTCGGAGGTATTAGCCCGTGACTCAACAACAATTCGAACTAATGAAGAAACAGCTTAAAAAGCTGTCGACTCAGCAACTGCGCGTACTGAAATGTGAGATCAACAGTGAGTTAGACGCAGATAAGAAAGTCGCTATAACCGACGAAGAACTTAAGCTGATTTCGAGCTTGTTTGCATAACCAAACTTGCTGAATCTTATAGCTGCATTTAAGCTATAATTAAGTGGAGGTGTGTATGCCAGTATCTTCCGTCCAATCTGGATATCAAATCATTGATATGTCATCAAAGATGGCCGAAGAAGCTGCGCTCGAAATACAGCAAACCCAACGTGAACTGTCAATCCCAAAAGATAATACTTACGAATTCAATAAAGTTGAGTTCCATGCCGAACCTCCCCCTTCTTACCTTGACGCAATCAACAAGCTAAATTCTTCCGAACGCTACTCTCGGGTGGGTACGAATGTGATGCAACGCGATCAAGATATGATCGGTACCTTGCTTGATATTCATGTTTAACATTCAGCACCTGCTAAATTGTAGCAATACATTAAACAGTCGTTGTTTTCCCTACCCTATACGTTAGAATGCAGACAAATTTATCGTTTTAATTCGTAATGCCGAAACTCAATCTCTCTAATCGCGATATCACTCAATTTCTACAACCAGAACACTGCACCTCCACTTTAGAACAAAAACTCAGTCCTAACTTTGCTAGACCTGCATTAAGGTTAACTCCTAGCCCATACATATCAGAAAAAGCATTATCAAAGCGCTGGGAAAAGATAGGTCAATTGACGGATCAGGACATACTGTTAGACGAACAAACCCTGAAAAATGCCTCTCTATACAATAAGAACATTGAGCATTTTATAGGCACAGTAAAAATCCCTGTCGGCTTAGCAGGTCCATTACGCGTAAATGGCTTGCATGCTAAAGAGGATTATCTAATCCCGCTTGCAACCACAGAGGCAGCTTTAGTTGCCTCTTATAATCGCGGCGCTCAGTTAATCACGGCAGCGGGTGGCGCCAGTGCAATGCTTATCAACGAAGGGGTGACGCGCACTCCGGTGTTTTTATTCGAATCCTTAATCGACGCAGGCCAATTCGTCGCATGGGTTGTCACTCAATATGATCATTTTAAACGCATTGCGGAGTCCACGACTTCTCATGGCCAATTACATGACATCAATGTCAATATTGAAGGCAATCACGTTTACCTTATCTTTGAATACCGCACTGGCGATGCCTCTGGCCAGAATATGGTCACTATCGCAACCAACGAAGTATTCCATTACATATTGGAGAACTCTCCTCATACCCCTGAGGAAGCTTTCCTAGATGGAAATCTGTCCGGTGACAAGAAAGCGAATTCTCATACACTGCGCCATGTTCGTGGCAAAAAGGTCACCGCAGAAGTTCACATCGAGCGTCCGCTTGTTGAGAAGTATCTACACACCACGCCAGAAGAGATGTCTCGTTTCGGTCAAGTAACGACAACCGGAGCAGCGCTAAGTGGCAGCATCGGCGTCAATGCGCACTACGCCAATGCACTTGCCGCGCTTTACATTGCTTGCGGCCAAGATGCCGCTTGCGTTGCGGAGTCAGCGGTCGGTATTACCCGAATGGAAGTAAGCAAAACAGGTGGACTTTATGCCTGTGTGACCTTGCCTAACATAATGGTTGGCACGGTTGGTGGAGGTACGAGCTTGCCTTCTCAAAAAGCATGCCTTGATTTGATGAATTTACACGGTAATGGTAAAGCGAAAGCACTCGCAGAAGTGGCTGCTGCACTGTGTCTTGCTGGAGAGCTGTCTATTGTTGGCGCTTTTTGCGCAGGGCACTTTTCGCGCGCCCATCAGAAGCTTGCTCGTTAATTTAGCCATTGGAAATAGCAAACGAAAAAGGGCTGTGTAATCACAGCCCTTTTTCTATTTTATTTCAACCATTTGGTGATAATTTTTTTTGAAGTGCAAGAACGCTTTATTTAACGCGATTTCCTTTATCGGTTTGACAATCACATAGTTCGCACCCGCCCTTAAGAACGAATGCCTCGTTTCTTGCATTCCATCTGCGGTACAAGCATAGATAGGCGTGTTTAACCCCAGCTCATTGCGGATGATCTTTGTAGTCTCTATTCCGCCTAAATTCGGTAATTGGTTGTCCATTAGGATAAGCGCAACTTGGCTCTCTTTTTTCAAGAAATCGATCGCATGTAAGCCATCTTTAACCCAAGTAACTTTCATACCATATTTTTCACAGAATGCTTTGGCGATAAAGGCATTGGTATGGTTGTCTTCGACAAGAAGCACATGAACTTGCTCATCAAACATTGTTGCAGGTTCTGCCAAAAGGCCGGTATTTTCAGGCAAGAAGGTCGGGTTCATACCTAACTGAATCGGTATATGTACGGTGAAGTGTGTTCCTCTCGAGACTTCACTTTCAACTTCAATTTCACCATCCATAATCGACACTAGACTACGAACAATGGCTAGACCTAAACCGCTACCGCCATATTCACGGGTAGTCGTTGATTCGGCTTGAACAAACGGTTCGAAAATGTCTTTTAGTTTACTCTTCTCAATACCAATCCCAGTATCAAAAACGTCAACCTTAAGCAGCGTCGTTTCATCCCGCTCTAGTGCATTAACACTCACTTGAACGTGCCCTTGATGGGTAAACTTAACCGCATTGCTCACTAGATTAAACATTATCTGGTTTAAACGAATTTGATCGCTAAACACCCAGTTCTCAGAATCAATATTACTTTCAACAGTAAATTCTACACCCTTACTATCACACAGTGGTTTGAAAATTTTCTCAACCGTATTGGTTAACTCACCTAGCCTGAACGCTGATTTCTCGATATGGAACTTGCCGTGCTCAATCTTTGAAAAATCAAGAATATCGTTAAGTACAGCTAGAAGGTGCTCTCCACTGTTACACAGTACCTCCATGTGTTCGACGTCTCTTGGGTCGTCCATTTTACTCTTTAACAATTGAGAAACGCCCAAAATACCATTTAGCGGAGTGCGCAGTTCATGACTCATTTTGGCTAAAAAGTCAGCTCGCACACGTGCTGATTCTTCAGCCTCTTCTCTTGCCGCCTCACTCTGTTTTTCTGCTTCAATGAAACTGGTGATATCTTGCCCCTGCGCCATAATACGCATGACACTACTGTCGGTAGTAATTGGTGATAAGTTCCAGCGGAATGTCTTATTAGCGATGGTGGTATTAATACCGGTTAATGTCGCCCCTTGCGCGCACATTCTGATATGTGGCTGAAGACTTTCAATCAGTAATTGACGCGCTTTATCAGTTTTAAAGCACCTTTCTGCTGAAGGGTTGAATCGAACTAATTGCCCTTCAACATTCCATAACGTCACTGGCGATAAAGAAAAATTAAACAGGTCCGCAAACTGCTTTTCTTGCTCGTTTAATCGTTTAAAAGAACGCTGGAATGAGTGTCCTATCTGGTGGAACTCTTCAATACTTGAGCCCGCGAAATCACTAACTGTTTGACGTTGAATCGAAGTATCAGCGTATTTCATCAGGCTCTGCAGCTCTTTAGATACCCTTTTTCCGACCCAAATACGCGTATAGATAGCAATACATACGACTAACAAACTTGCGATAGCGATCCACACGTAGTGACTGCGAACAAATTGAACAACGTGTTCATTGCCCTGAATGGTATAAACCGATAGAAAAGTTGGCACGTTATTAATGGTCAGATCGGTTTTCGACACCATGTAACGGCTTGCGTTTAAAGAATGCGAAGATTGTTCAAGCCACTCGATATGCTGAAAGTCTTGATCCTTGGTACTGGCAGCGATCACTTGCGAGCCGACCGCCAAAAGTATCTCATCGGCATTGCCCCCTTTAGTTATCGCGTTAACTAAAGAGAAGTTATTATTCAACACGACTCCGATGAATAGGAAACCAACCACTTCACCCGTATAGAGATCGATGATCGCGGTGCGACGCATCATCAAATAACGCATGCCCATGCTCGATGGCGTTTGCGAAATATACCAATCCGTACCACTCACCATATCTTCAGTTAAATGAAGTATCTGTGGCTCTGATATGCCATAGAACTGATAGTTTGCATCGTCCCAAACAATGCCGCCGTTGCTATAAATGAAGCGGAAATCCGGAGCCAGATCAGGGGAGACTTGGTCAATTCCATTGAAAAAACGACCAAGGGCTGGAGCATCATCACTCAACAGCCCTTCGAGAAGCACACGGTTTCGGCTATAACTGTCTTGCTGGATTTCTAGAGACTTAATTCTAAGGTTGAAAATCTCTTGAACCAGACTCTTGGTTTGTTGCTTAGTGCGACCGATTTCTTGCGACACCACCTCACGATTGACCTGATAGTTTTGCAACACCATCACAATGATCAACACTCCAATCACTAAAAAGATGGAGTTGGTAAGTATCGTTGCAAGTCGGTTCTTATTACCGTGTGAGAAAAACTTTCTCATTACTGATCCGAATACCTAAACGCGCGTTGTTTTAGTTTCTCTAACTTGCTGGCACTATCTTCGCTGGTCACTAATTCAAAGTCTCCCGAGTAGACATGTGGTACCTCGCGCCCTTCAATATCCCACTTGATTGCTTCGGCCATCGCGATACCGGTATCGTCATTCATACGCATTACGGTCACATTTAAGCGCTTATCTGCGATAGCTTCGAGCTCTGCAGTCCCGCCACCCCAACCATTTAATAAAATGTCTGCGCGCTCAAGGTCGTTTAATGCGTCTGCTGCGCCTAATGCTACGTCTGTTGAACATGCGTATATAAACTTAAGGTTAGGGTCTTTTTCAATTGCAGCCAACGCAGCTTGATAGCCTGAGTCACGGGTAGCCTTGGTGTAAAACGAAGAAGAGAGCTTGTAGTCGTCATGATGGCTCATTTCTTCAATAAAGGTATCGCCTCTGGCATCACTCACATAGCCTTCAGAAAAATAGAGCACCGAGTAACGACTTTCTTTGTCTACTTGTTCCTTGTAGTAGTTTTCAATCACTCGCGTGCCTTTAATATGGTCAAAACCAACATACATAAATGGCTGTTGATGATCCCACGCACGAACAGGAGTCGTGATGTTTTGCAGTATCAATTTAGTATCCGTTGAGCTAAGAACATGCTCAATAAACTTGCGGTGACGCGTCGTGTCGAGTGTGAAGATTAAGTAATCGGAGTCATTTTGTACCGCTTCAAGTAACGAAAGACTCTGCTGCCTGACGTCAATATTAGGTCGTGTAAACACTTGGTTGATGCTGTAGCTCACGCCTAATTTCTCCAGACGAGTTTCAAATGCCTTAATGTTTCGGCTCCAGTAATCTGAGATCTGTTGCCCAGGATAGACAACTGAGATAGTCACTGGCTTTTGCTGCTGAACCGCTAAAGGGGTGGGATAACGACGAACTTCATCGCTGAGTTGAGCCGTAAGCTGTTGTTGTTTAGGATGAGCTTCTAAGTACTCGTCGTACTGCCAATAACCGTTCAGCACTTGAGTAGTGTGGGCAAATGAAGCCGAAGAATATAAAGCGAATATCGATAATATTAGCGTTTTTGACATGCAAATTTCTCTTGTAACCAACTAGACTGAGCACTATTTATTATATTAGAGTTTCTAGCGCCTTATTCGTTATTTTATATACTGAGATAAAATGAATGAATCCAACTCATTCATTTATCTCAGGATTTCTATTATGCCGTATAGTGTCTAGAACGTAAAAGCTAAATTGCCTGAAAGACCGAATTGGTTACTACCAGCGTAACTTCCCGCTAGATCAAAACTAACTAAGTCACCAGGGCTAATACCGACGCCCAATGTTACTGAGTCATCCACGGTGCTTTCTAGATCCATTTCGTAACCCGCTCTTAGTTGAGCCCAACCAAACGCGTTTCCTTCGATACCAAGGCGTAAGTACTGAGTATCATCATTCAGATCAGAAAAGCGTTCTTGGGAAGTTAGATCTAAGTCCGCACTTGCGACTAAGTATTCCATTGCGTAAGAGCCTGACACAGTCACTTGTGTATTAAGCTTATACGTACTCACACCACTACCCACGTTTAGCGTATCGATTTTTTTGGAAAACAGGTCTTTGACTGCGATACCTACTCGGTAAGCGTCATAGAACCAAACCGCACCTAAGTCCATATTAAACGCATTTTCTTTCGTTTCACTTTCGTCATAGTCACTGACATCGAAATCTTCAACGGAAAGGTTCTGTTTGTAGGTTCTGAGTTGTTGATACTTAGGGGTCACACCAAATGAAACATCCTGGCCTTGAACTGTCATACGTTTAGCGAGTGCAACACCAAACTCTGTGTAGCCAAACGCGATCATATCCACTTCGGAGTTTTCATAACGAGTGGTGACTTCAGTGAGTCCATTACCATTGTTTGGCGCAATTGCTGTAACAGCGATGACCTCTGCGTAACCACGGGTAAAAATATTCGCCGACAACGCATTGATTGGTATGGCCACTGCAATACCTGCTCCACCTGTAACGGCCAACGGCTTGTCATCTGACAAATCGGTAAGATAGCTGTTTAGCTGCGTGGCGATAGCAGGGTCAGTATTACCACTATTTTCAAAGCTTTTAATCGTATCTTGAAGACTATCGATGGTATCCAGTGAACCGTCGGTATCACGGACGTTAGCACCAATTGCTGGTACTAAAATACCAAATGTGTCGCTATCTCGATGGACAGCGGTTAAAGCGGGATTATAGAAAGGAGCTAATAGGTAATCGGCACTAGTCACCCCCGTATTACCCATACCATTACCTCGACCATCAGCGATCACGGTTGCACCAATACTCACCGTCGAAAAGCCGAAACAACCCACCACTAATGACATTTTACTTAATTGATTCATATCCTTATTAACCTTATAAGTTGTGCACTTATCATTATCAAGGTTAATACAAATATTAAGTTTTAGAGCGTTTTTTAGTCAATTAGTGCTAGTTCTACCAAATCAGAGAGTTTCTTTTTGCCTGACACGAGCGTTTCTTTTTGGCATTTACTCAAACGCTTGATTTTATATTCAAGTTTGGAAGCGCTACTTCTGGAACTTCCTGCTTCATGAAACCAAGCTAATTCAAGAGGCCCTTTACCTTTTAATGCTTTAGCGCCAATGCCATTTTGATGCTCGGAATACCTGCGCTCTACATTAGTAGTAATACCGCAATAAAGCGCATTATTTCGCATTCGGATTAAATAGATGTACCAATCCGAAGTTGACTTGTCGGTCGTTGAACTCATTAAGCTTGAAGCTGTTCGACAAGAGCACGAAGCTCTGCCATCTCTGATTTGAGAGATTCCACTTCTTGCTCTAGCTGTTCGATTCGATCATTACTTGGGGACGATACTGGCGCTGCAACAGCTAAAGCTTCAATATCCACTTCGCCACTAAAGAGGTGCATGTAACGTGATTCGCGTTTGCCTGCTTCACGCGGCAGTTTTACGACTAATGCACCTTCTTCGCGAGACGCCATGTTATCAAGCACGGCTTCAACTTCTTTAACGTCACTAAAATCAGCCAATCGGTTAGTACGTGTTCTCAGTTCACCCGGTGTTTGTGCGCCTCGTAGTAGCAGGCAACAAACAATGCCTTTCTCTTGTTTGGTTAATTTGAGATCACCAAACTCGGTATTACAGAAACGGTGCTGAAACTTATTAGCGCGACTGTTAAAGCCACTTTCATCACTAACTAAACGGCGAGAGATTAACGCGTCTACAGCCTGCTGGACATCACTATCGGTCAGTGCCATCACTGGCTCTCGGTTACTCTTTTGATTACAAGCCGTCGTTAAGCTATTGAGAGTTAACGGGTAGTAGTCAGGTGTGGTGACTTCTTTCTCAATCAAGCAGCCGATAACACGCGCCTCAGTAGGGTTAAGCTCAATATTCATACCGTTTCCTTATCTTATTCTTGTTACGTTATTCCACTAGTGCTCAGCCAATATTGGAACAGACTTAAATTCTCCGTTCTCATCAATCATTACAATTTTACTGCGATTCAATTCTACTTCTGTAATCTCTTGCTGAGTACGCTCTTTTTTATACGCTGATACAAGTTTACTTGCTCTACCTTCAGGAGCGTCTTTAGGTTGAGGAATGACAATCTGGGACGTACGCATTGCTTGCGCTTAAATTAACTAACAATGGACAAATCATATATCGTTCCTCGCAGAGGCTCAATTGTCTCGTTGTAGATTGGCTAGAAAAGCGTCAACACACCGTAATGATTGATCTAAAGACTGTTATCACAGTAGATGTTGTGATTTAATCGATAACAGTTAACCAAAAAATTAGGGAAAGAGACTTATGAGCGGTGTATTTGAAATCGTATCTGAAGCACGTCGTAAAAATAAACTAAAACGTGAACTTATCGACAACGAGAAGAAAGTTCGTGATAACCGTAAGCGTGTTGACCTACTAGAAAACTTGCTTGATTACATCAGTTCAGACATGAGCACAGACGAGATTGTTGGCATTATCAAGAACATGAAAGCTGACTACGAAGATCGCGTTGATGATCACATCATCAAGAGCGCTGAAATCTCTAAAGAGCGCCGTGACATCAGCCGTCGTATCCGCGAGCTGACTGAAGAAGATAAAGTAATCCAAGGTAAAAAGAAGTAATTCTTGTTTCACCTATATTCTTAGAGCCCGCTGTAATCAGCGGGCTTTTTATTGAGATTTGCTACCAACAAATTTGGTTATTTATTGAGTGAAATGTGCGTAAAACGTTTGCGTAATCGCTAACCCTCTCCGTTCACATTTCTGGGGGTTTCATCACACATTTAGCCCTGTTATAGTTTGTCTCAGTTAATCATTTAGACCATTCGAGGCACGGAGCTTCCTCAGTTATCTCAAGATGAGAAGAATTGGTACCGACAACGTTCGGCAAAAATTAAGAGGGTCAAATTATGGATATGGTTGAAATTCTAGGTTATGCAGCGTCTATCATGGTCGCTATCTCACTTACGATGAAAGACATCGTGAAACTACGTGTTCTTAACTTCATCGGTTGTGCTCTGTTTACTGCATACGGCCTTATGATTGATGCCTGGCCTGTAGTCGTAACTAACGGCTTCATTGCGTGTGTTAACGTATATTTCCTAGCAAAGATGCAAAGCGAAAAAAAAGACGATCAAGTTAAAAGCGCCGCATAATTAAAATACAAGTTATCAAAAAGCCCCTGAATAGCGTCTATTCAGGGGCTTTTTTAATGCGTCAAATACGAGAATAAGCAATTAAATTCTAATTATTTGAAACTATAAAGAGCACTTCTACACGGCGGTTACACGCTTTACCTGCTTTAGTTTTATTGCTACAAGCAGGAACATATTCACCATACCCGCGTGTAAAGATGGAATCCATTGCAACATTATTACGCAGTAACTGACGTTTTACTGCGCTAGCACGCTTCATTGAAAGACCGTCGTTAAACGTCGGTGCGCCAGTGCTGTCTGCGTGGCCATCAATCACGATATCGATTCCCGGCTGAGTTGCGAGATAGCTTCCCATCATATCAAGCCAGTATTGTGAGTCAGGTGATACGTTTGACGAGCCAGTATTAAACTTAATAGTATCTGTAAGCTTCACCATAACGTGGTTGCCTGGCAATAGCTCATAGTCAACTCCGTTGCTGGTCAAGAAACTTTGTAAATTGTGATAGCTCTGTGTGCGCTGCTGCCCCATAGGACCTCTTACTCCCGAAGGCGATATATTCGTTGGTGTGCCCCACTCTGGATATCTAACATCAAAATCAGAGCGTGGCGCGGTATCAAGCATATCATTGCCTAGCATCGCTATCTCATCAGCCATATTGCTACAGCCTGCCAATGTTAAAATAAATGGTAATACCAAGCGCTTCATTCGTTCACCCGTGAGTCCTTTACTGTTCTCTAACTGTATCGGCCAATTTTCCAAGACTTTAGCCTACTAACTCAAAATCTTTTATTCGTGTGCCTAATCTTTGCTCTGCTTTAACTATTAGTCATACTTTAATTCTAAATTCAGTCACCTAGCTGTTTCTCTTCTGACTTGGACAAAGTAAAATTGCTCAACTATTTACGAACTACTGTCTAATTGTGTTCGCGCAGCAGTAGTACCGATATGAGAATCTAATATGAAAAAGCTTGTTACTTTCGCGCTGATTGCGTTATCAACATTGCTTGTTGGGTGTTCTGAAAGCACTACCCCACAAGAAGGCACTCACTACCAACAACTGCCTGCGAACCTTGCTACGTTCCGTCTTCCGCTTGTCACTGAAGTCTTCTCTCTCAATTGTGGCCATTGCCGTAAGATGGAAAACGAAATGCCTACAATCGAGAAACTGACTGGCGAAAACATTGGCAAAGTTCATGTGACCTTTAATGAAAGCGCTCAGATTGGTGCAATGATTTATTACGCAGCTGAAATGCAATTAGGCAAAAAGCCTGATCATGACATGATGCTAGAACTGTTTGCTGCAACTCAAATGGGTGACGGCGCATCGCTAGGTGATAAGAAACTAGCCATCGACAAAGCTTTTGAAAGCCGAGGCCTAACTAGCCCATATAACTTCAGTGAAGAACAACAAAAGCAACTGTTTGCTGCAATGCAACTGGCGGATGACATCACCACTAAAGGCGAGATCAATTCAGTACCTACCTTCATTGTGAAAGGTAAATACATCGTCAATACTAGCGCTCACCAAGATGTTGAAGGTATCGCTAACACCATCAAATTCCTAATTACTCAACCATAATTCGACGGAAAGGATTTATGTCTAAGATTATTTTTCCAATCATTATTTTCGTTCTAGCGGCGTTCTTTATTTACCGCACATGGACAAACCATAAAGCCGGTGAAGAAAACTTTGCGATCGGCCAAACTTTCTTACTTGAGAACGGCAAGAAAGAAGGTGTTATCACCACTGAAAGTGGCCTTCAGTACGAAGTTCTTCACAAAGGCGAAGGCGAAGAAAAACCAACAGCGTCTAGCAAAGTGAAGGTGCATTACCACGGTACACTTATCGATGGCACTGTATTCGATAGCTCTGTTGATCGCGGCCAGCCAATCAGCTTCAAGCTAAATCAAGTAATTAAAGGCTGGCAAGAAGGCTTAACTTACATGAGCGTGGGTGATAAGTTCCGTCTTTATATCCCTAGCCCGCTGGCTTACGGTAAAAACGGCTCAGGTCCAATCCCACCAGCATCAGCACTTATCTTTGACGTGGAGCTACTGGAAATCCAGTAACTGCCGCAGATAAACAAAAAAGCCAATCGAGGTTAATTTCGATTGGCTTTTTTATTATCACGGGAATAATGTTATTCGCAGCGAATAGATAAATTAGCTGTATTGAGGCAGATGCGTCTTAATAAAATCGATATCTTCTGCGTAGAAATCATTGAGCGGCAAATCTTTCGGCTCAACCCAACGAGCACTTTCAGGCATGTCTGACTTAGCAAGCTTCAACTTAGCTTTTGCATCCGCCTTAAATATAGCGTAGTAAGTACGCCCGCCTTTTTCATTAACGCCACTGAATGTAGCAGTATGCTGAACTTGATTCTCATCTGCTTCGACAATTAGCTTGCGCGCAGCATCGGTTGCAGACTCATTGTCGCTAACTAGCCCAAGTGGAAAGTCGATGACTTTAGCCCCACTTGATGACTTAACTGTCTCTTGAACCAAAACTTTGCCATCTTGCACAACAATAGCTTTAGACAAGTGCTTCATATCCATATTCCTTATTATTATTTGTACGTTCTGCTTGCGTGTTTGATTTTTATGTAGGGGAACGCAAGCGCCTTGAGGGACCGACTAAACGTGCAAATAGTAACCTATGAACAAAGAGTATGCAGATATGGGTCGCAAAAGTATGATCTAGAAATAAAAAAACCAGCACATCATCATCGTGCTGGTTTTGTATTTAGAACATAAAGAGGTTATTTGTGTTTATCTTGAACGTATTTCTTGCTTACGTCGACAACAGCAACATCTTTGAAAAAGCTACGCCCTAATAAAAGAGGGAATGATAGGTGCGTTCGATCGGCTAAGGTAAAATCGGTTTTCTCTTTTAGATCACCAAGTTGAATCCAAGCTTCGACTACAGCACGCTTTTGCGTTCCTTCTGCACTAGACTGTCTAATCTTCACCCAACGTTTAACTGGAAGCGCAATTTCTTTACTCTTAACGCCATCGTGTTCAATTTTAAACTTAACCCAGTCTTTGCCATCTCGTTCAAACGGAATAACATCAACCGCACTAATTGAAGAAGTTGTTGCACCTGTATCAACGCGTGACTTAAAGCTTTGTTCTAGCCCAGGAACATATACCCACTCTTCTTCACCTAACAGTAGTTTACCGTCAGATGCTTTCTTAGCTTGAACCTCAACTACTGGCTCTTTCGGCTTTGTTGGCTCAGGCTTAGCTGGCTCGACAACCTCTTCCTTTGGTTGTTCAACTTCAGGCTCAACGATTGGCTTTTCGATAACAGGTTTTTCTTCAGGCTCTACTGGTGCAGGACCTGTTGTGGAACATGCCATTAAGCCACCGCTTAACATAATTGGAATCAGCACTTTCCATGGTTTATTCATTCGACCACCTAATCTAGACAAAACAACATAAGGGACGCATTGCGCCCCATTATATTTAAGATACTTTGATAATCGCTTCGGCTACGTAAGGAATGTCCTTTTCAGTCAGGCCCGCGATATTAATACGACCATCGCCTACCCCATAAATACCATACTCTTCACGGAGTTGCGTCATTTGGTCTTGCGTAAAGCCTAGCACAGTAAACATGCCTTTGTGGCTCTCAATAAAGTCGAATTGTGAAGTATTGTGCGTATTTCTCAATTCATTACACAAAGTCTGACGCAAGTTTAACAAGCGCTGCTGCATTTCACTCAACTCTTGCTTCCAAACCGTCGTTAACTCTTGATTTTGAAGAATGGTTTTCACTAACGCCGCACCGTGATCAGGTGGCATGGTGTAAGTAGAACGGGCTAGTGTAAGAAGCTTGCCTTTGGCATTGCCGACATCTTGCTGAGATTTACCGATAACAATCGCCGCGCCAGTACGCTCACGGTATAGACCGAAGTTTTTCGAACACGAGGTTGTGATCAGCATTTCTTCTACGTTGTCGGCCATATGACGAAGACCTTTTGCATCTTCTTCTAGACCGTCACCGAAACCTTGATAAGCAATATCAACAAATGGCGTAAAACCATTCTTTTGTGATAGCGCAGTGATTGCTCGCCACGCTTCAAAGTCGATGTCTGCCCCTGTCGGGTTGTGACAACAGCCATGGAGCAAGACAACATCAGATGGACCTGCTTTTGATAGGTCTTCTAGCATCTTCGCCGTGTCGACTTGCTTCGTCTCTGGTGAGAAATAATGGTAGAACTTAACCTTAAGGCCAGCCGCTTCCATAACAGGTTTATGGTTTACGTAGCTTGGGTTCGAAATCCAAACCGTCGTATCTGGCTGCGCAACTTTCATTAAGTCACCCAACATACGGAGTGCACCACTCGCGCCTGGCGTTTGAATAGCAGCAACGCGATCGGTTGCCGATGTGCCCGTCAATAGTAAGTCGATCATGCTTTGGTTGAATTCTTCACAACCGGCAAGGCCAACATAAGACTTGGTTTTTTGATTCGCGATAACAACGTCTTGAGCCATTTGAATAGCTTTCATGACCGGCGTCTCGCCTGCGCTGTTCTTATAAACACCGATGCCAAGGTCAACCTTGTTGGTGCGTTCATCGTTACGGTATGCAACGGAAAGAGATAAAATAGGATCTAATACTGGAGTTGGTAGATTAGAAAACATGAAAGTCATAACCCTTTGAAATTCAAGTAACGGCTGACACGTTATCATCTAACTTACAAATTCAGAAACAAATTTTAGCGACCAAGAGCAAATCAGGATTAAAACCTGTAAAGTTTAACATACACGCAACATTCCCAACTTTACTATTGCGGCTAAACACCCTAAAGCTTGAAGGTATGGATGATCTGGTTTGAACTGCCCCTCCACTCCAAGTTTAGGTCTTTCTTGTCTTGCTCAAACTTTCCATCAATCAGCACGTCAATATACTCAACGACTTCTCTCTGCGCTTCATCAAGCTCGCTTAATGTGTAGCCAGTCCAAACCCAGATGTCTTTCCCAGGGCACTCAGTTCTGACGCGCTTAACGAGCTTCAATATGTCAGGCACATTGGCTGGGTGCAAAGGATCACCACCCGACAGCGACAAGCCACGCTTTTTAATTCGAGTATCGTTCAAGTCTGCAATGATTTGGTCTTCAGCCTCTTGAGTGAAATAGATACCAGAGTCTAAACGCTGAGTCGATTGGTTATAACAGCCACGGCATTGGTGAACACAACCTGATACAAACAGTGTACAGCGTGTGCCTGGGCCATTAACAACATCAATTGGATAGTACTGGTGGTAGTTCATGGAGAGACCTTATCTACGAAAAGAAAATCAACCCATTACAGGTTGATTTTCAAAACATTAGTGAGAAAGAAACGGCTTAAAGGTGCTTCACTCGACGCTTAACTTCTTCTTGCTTACCGAAGTTAAACGGTCGTGCATCTGGGCTACCTAAGTAACCACATACACGGCGTGTTACCGATACTTTGGTTGAATCGTGATTTCCACAACTCGGACACGTAAAGCCCTTGCTGGTACAGTCAAATTCACCGTTGTAACCACATTCGTAACACTCATCAATCGGCGTGTTTGTACCGTAATATGGCACGCGGCTGTAACTGTAATCCCAGACATTTTCTAACGCTTCCACGTTGCGTTGCATGTTCGGGAACTCACCGTAACAAATGAAGCCGCCACTTGAGATTTCTGGATATGGCATCTCAAAATCGATCTTATCGTATGGGTTTACTTTCTTCTCAACGTCTAAGTGGAAGCTGTTGGTGTAGTAACCTTTATCGGTCACACCTTTAATCACACCAAACTCTTTGTTGTCGATGCGGCAGAAACGGCTACATAAGTTTTCACTTGGCGTGCCATATAGGCTAAAGCCGTAACCTGTTTCGTCTGTCCACGAGTTTACTGCTTCTTTCATATGTTTGATGATGCCAAGCGCCTTCTCACGCAGAACCTCGTCATCATAAACATGGGCTTCGGTACCAAACAGAGCGTTAACTGTTTCGTGAATACCGATGTAACCAAGCGAGATTGACGCACGGCCATGTTTAAAGATATCCGCAATAGAGTCATCCGCTTTTAGTCGGACGCCACATGCGCCTTCCATGTAAAGAATTGGCGCGACGCGTGCTTTCACGTTTTCAAGGCGCGTAATGCGTGTTTCTAATGCACGTCGAGCCAGTTTAAGCTTCGCATTCAGTAGCTCGTAGAATTTAGCTTCACTGCCGTTTGCTTGAATCGCAATACGTGGCAGGTTAAGGCTCACAACACCAAGGTTGTTACGACCTTCATGAATCAGCTCACCATTCTCTTCGTAAGTACCAAGGAAAGAGCGACAGCCCATCGGAGTTTTAAACGAACCCGTAATCTCTACTACTTTGTCGTAGTTAAGAATGTCTGGGTACATACGCTTAGAGGCACACTCCAGAGCAAGCTTTTTAATGTCGTAGTTTGGATCTTCCGCTTTGTGGTTCAAACCATCTTTAATACCAAAAACAAGTTTTGGGAATACCGCTGTTTTACGATTTTTACCAAGGCCCGCGATACGGTTCTTAAGAATAGATTGCTGAATCAAACGAGATGCCCAGCTAGTACCCAGACCAAAGCCAAAGGTAACAAAAGGAGTTTGACCGTTTGCGGTATGCAGCGTGTTGACTTCGTACTCAAGCGATTGGAAAGCGTCATAACACTCTTTTTCGGTACGCGCAGTAGCAAACGCTTCTGCATCAGGAATATTCCATTCTTTAGCGATTTCGAAGTGCTTATCGTAGCTCGTCATCACATACGGCTCTAGCACTTCATCAATACGGTTGATTGTTGTTCCGCCGTAGATATGGCTTGCTACTTGTGCAATGATTTGCGCCGTTACCGCTGTCGCAGTAGAGATTGATTTTGGTGTATCAATCTCAGCATTACCCATCTTGAAGCCACGTGTCAGCATGCCCTGTAGGTCAATCAACATACAGTTAAACATTGGGAAAAACGGTGCGTAATCTAGATCGTGGTAATGAATATCGCCCTGTTCATGTGCTTGAACAATGTCACGCGGCAGAATGTGAGTTTTCGCATAGTGCTTAGCAACAATACCAGCAAGTAAGTCACGCTGCGTTGGAATCACTTTACCGTCTTTGTTGGCATTTTCGTTGATAAGATCTAAATTGCTCTCTTCGATCAAACCTTCGATCTCTTGCGTCAACGCGCTCTGTTTCTCACGCGCAGTATCGCGGTCATGACGGTATTCAATGTACGAACGTGCCAGCTCTTTGTAAGGGCCTTGCATCAATTCATCTTCAACAAGGTTCTGAACTTCAGTGATTTCAACTTCATCGCGATCTTGTAGCTTGAGCTCAACTGCTAATGCCACATTTAGGGCATAAATAGCGATCTCTTGGCTATTGTGATCCGCCGCTGCTTCCACTGCTGCTTGGATACGGTCTCGACTAAATGGTGCTCTCGACCCATCACGCTTGATTACGATTGGTTTCACTGATTCTCCTTACCCTAAGCATACTCACAGAGTTATCCACAAAATACACTATATAGGCGATTTATTATTTAGCTGACACAAGATGTTGTGGCGTATTTAACGAGATGACACAGCCAAAAGTATTGATTTCGATCAATAAAAAGAGAGCCTAGCTCAAGATCAAATCAATCTTGGTGGCATTGATCCAAGTTAGAAAGTAATTCGTGAAAATTGCAAAATTGGCGCATTTGAGACTTGATTTTTTGCGATGACTTATAGGATAAAGGTTGCAATAGAATTCGAAACATTACGTCAACTATTATGCAAAAAACATGGCCAATTATTAGTGCTCTCGCTTTATTAGGATCATTTAACAGTTATGCGGATACTGTTTACTCAGCTTGGAATTTGGAATGGTTGAGTAGTCAACCATCAGCTAAATTCAAAGCTTCACAGCGTGAACCACAAGACTACCAAGCCCTACGTAAACATTTTGCATCGATCGATAGTGACGTTGTCGCGTTTCAAGAAGCCAACGACAAGCAAGCATTGAGAAAAGTGATTGGTGACGAATACCAAGTTTACTTTTCACACCGCTCTCTTCGCGAGAATCAATACCACCAGTTTAGCGATATTAATCAATATACCGGGTTTGCCGTAAAGAACGGTGTACCTGTGGAAGATAAACCCGATATACAATTGGACTTAGCGCGTAACAGTAAACTTAGATTTGCCAGTTATGTGGTGCTGTATCCGAAGTCTGAGCAGCCCATTCACGCCCTATCAGTTCACCTAAAAGCGCGTTGTTCAGGCGCGTATAAGGGAAGCAAAGCGTGTCGAACACTGAAAGCTCAGGGAGATCAATTGAATAAATGGATTCAAGCTCGTGAGGATAACAATGACGCTTATGTCATCCTCGGAGATTTTAATCACAATCTCGGTTACAACGGCGATTGGTTGTGGAAAGGCATTTCACAGGGCACTGATGCGACATTGGCTACGAAAATGACCAAAGCGAAGTGTAAGGTGAAGTCACGAAACAATCCCAACAAAACTCACCAATTCAAATCCCTAATCGACCATATCATTGTCAGCAGTGATATTGAATTTGATTCACCTAAGCAGAACCTCTATAAGGTCGACGATGTTCTTAATCGTCAAATGAGCGACCACTGCCCTATCTCGGTGAGCATTAAGTAGCTTTGGCAATTTTCACCGAGTCTCTGCGGTTCAAACATTGCTTGGCTAACAGAGAACCCAATATCATCGTTGATAAAAAGAGCACGACTGGATAGCCACCAAACCAGACACTTGAGACCGCCGGTCCGGGGCATATTCCAGCTGTGCCCCAACCAATACCAAATAACGCCGAGCCAAAGATCAATCGCGTATCAACTTGAGAACTTGACGGTGTTGAAATCTGATCTTGGCTGACGCTCACCGTTCTTGGCTTAATAAAGAGAAAGTAGCCTGGCATAAACACCGCCAAAGCTCCGCCCATCACGAATGCTAAACTCAGGTCCCAACTACCAGTAACATCTAAAAAGCCAATCACCTTTTGCGGGTCAATCATGCCGGACAGTGACATACCCATACCAAACAATAGGCCGCTGATAAGAGGCGTTAAGGTAACCATTAATTTTTTCATGTTTCGCCCCTTATAGATGCAAACGTAGATAAACAGTAACCGCAGCAGTCACCATAAATACCAATGTCGCGATGACAGACCGTTTGGATAATCGCCCTATTCCACATATACCATGACCACTGGTGCAGCCATTTGCCAAGCGAGTTCCGAAGCCAACCAATAGTCCACCAATGACCACAGCCGCGAATGGTATTTGTGCAAAGTCTGGTGAAACAACCTGAAATTGTTCCAGTGCTAACGCGCCGCCAAGGATCATTCCTCCCAGAAACAGCAAACGCCACTGCACATTACCTTTTGTTGGTGTAATGAGCCCATTGACGACGCCACTAATACCCGCTGTTTTGCCATTGACCAGCATCAACAATAGCGCTGACACACCTAAGAGCATGCCACCCAGTAATGACACCCAAGGAATCGAATCAAACATCAACCTTCTCCTCCGAGTCACAAAACACGCTGTGTAGTGTCGAAATTAGCTGCTCAACACGCGGATCTGACAGTGAATAAAACACTTGTTGTGATGATTTACGTGCAGCGATAAGACGATGCTTGCGCAGTACTGTTAAGTGTTGCGAAAAAGCAGACTGACTAAGAGTAGATTGCTCTTGTAACTCACCAACTCCCATTTCACCTTGAGTTAGCTGACATAACACCATCAGCCTCTCTGGGTGTGCCATGACTCTAAGCAGTTCGGACGCCTCAAGGACATTACTCTGCATTTTGGTTAATTCTATGGCTTGCAAATCTTAGCCTCCTACAAACTCGAACTTACATTAGAGTTTACTAATCAAATTAATTTAGTCAATACTAATTTAGAATTTTCGCAATTAGATTAATTAACATTAGACAATGCTAATTAATGTTTTTATAGTGGAGGCATTACCTCATCACATAAACGTTGAAAGGAGCGATTGATGACTAAGATTTTGATTGTTGGAGGCGTAGCTGGTGGAGCCTCCGCAGCGGCAAGAGCACGTCGTTTAAGCGAAGAAGCCGAAATCATTATGTTCGAGCGCGGCCCATATGTCTCTTTTGCCAACTGTGGTCTTCCGTATCACATTGGTGGTGAAATTCAGGAGAGAGACAAACTGTTACTTCAAACTCCGGAAAGCTTTTTAGCTCGTTTCAATGTTGACGTCAGAGTAATGAACGAAGTGATTTCGGTAGACCGACATAACAAGTCTGTGACCGTTAAAAACGTCCTCGACGGTAGTGAATATACAGAAAGCTATGACTTTTTGCTGCTTAGCCCAGGCGCGTCACCTATCGTTCCGCCAATCTCTGGAATTGATAATCCGCTAACCCACGCTCTGCGCAATATTCCCGATATGGATAAAATCCTGAATGTCCTCAAAACCAAACAAGTGGCGCATGCTACGGTTGTTGGTGGCGGGTTTATTGGATTGGAAATGATGGAAGCATTCCACGCACTGGGAATACAAACATCTTTAATCGAGATGGCAGAGCAAGTCATGACGCCTGTTGATCGTGAAATGGCGGGCTTTGTCCATGCAGAAATTAAACAAAAAGGCATCGATTTACAGCTAAGCGTGGCGCTAGAAGCGGTTGAATACCAACAAAATGACGCGAGAGAGAATTTGCTCCTGTCACTCAATAATGGCCAGCAGATAGAAACTGATTTGTTGATCATGGCGATTGGTGTTCGCCCAGAGACCCAACTGGCTAAGCAAGCAGGGCTAGAAATTGGTCTATTAGGAGGCATCAAAACCAACGATATGATGCAGACATCTGACCCTTCTATCTATGCTGTCGGCGATGCCATCGAAGAAAAAGATTTCGTAACAGGCGAACAAACACTTGTCCCGTTGGCCGGGCCAGCAAATAGACAAGGCCGCATGGCAGCAGACAATATGCTGGGCAGAAGCGAAACGTATCAGGGCACTCAAGGCACGGCCATTTGTAAGGTGTTTGATCTTGCTATTGCCTCCACGGGTAAAAACGAAAAACAACTTAAACGTGACGGTGTTGGCTACGAGAAAGTCTACGTACACACCGCAAGTCATGCGAGTTATTATCCTGGCGCAGAAATTGTTTCGTTCAAGATGCTATTTGATCCCAAGTCTGGAAAGATTTTAGGTGCTCAGGCGGTAGGTAAAGATGGCATAGATAAACGCATCGATGTCATGGCAGTGGCGCAACGCGCTGGAATGACCGTCGAACAGCTGCAACATTTGGAGCTGACTTACGCCCCTCCATTCGGCAGCGCGAAAGATGTCATTAACCAAGCCGCATTTGTTGCAAACAACCTCATCAAAGGTGATGCAACAGCGATTCATTATGATGAGATAACCAATCTCACTGATGATCAGATTCTTCTCGATGTTCGTAATCCAGGAGAACTAAAATCGGTGGGCTATCTTGAAGACGCAATCAACATTCCAGTTGATCAGCTTCGCCAGCGCATGGATGAACTACCAAAAGACAAAGAGATCATCATTTACTGCCAAGTCGGCTTACGTGGCAATGTTGCTTACAGACAATTGGTTAACAACGGTTATAAAGCCAAAAACCTTATTGGCGGCTACCGTACTTATCTATACGCACAAGCGTAACCAACACAAACACTGCACTTGGGGAGCGTTCGCTCCCCCTTTTTTATCGCCACAACTTGTGGTGAGAATCACTACTACCTTGGTATATAGGCCAACTAAAATTGATCCAAATCAATTAACCATATCATAAACAAGGCTATGTTGATTATGTGTTAATAACTCTTTAACAAAGGATTGAATTATGGAATTGAAACAAGACCCTCGCTGTTATACCGATGTTTGTATTGATGGAAAGTGGTTTCACCATGATCACTGTACAAAAAGCGCTTATATGCTAAAAGGTGGCGCGTCATGTGCTGTCGATTTAAAGAAAATGCCAGAAACTGAAAACGAACTTATTGAGCTCATTCAACACAATCTTAAATAACCTCCTCTTAGAATGAATTCAATCAAAGCAAAAGGGCTGCTACATGCAGCCCTTTATTCGATAAAGCAATAACCTTTCTTACCTAAGCGATAGATTGTCGTGCTTTGTATGTGTTTACTCCAAATAGCGCCAACACGGCCAATACAAACGGCAATACGTAGATATTCATCATCTCCCACCCGACTGTAGATTCTAGCCAGCCCGATAGGAGCGCAGTTACGGTTACGCAGCTGAAGACAAAGAACTCATTGAAAGCTTGTGCTTTAGACTTATTACGGGGCGAATAAGACTGGCTAAAGAGTCCTGTCGCTGCGATAAACATAAAGTTCCAACCAACACCGAGTAAAATAAGAGCCAAACTGAAGTGCCATATTGATTGCCCATGAATGTTGATGGCAATGCATAGCACAAACAAAATACCGCCAGATATAATCATGTTCCTTGCACCAAAGCGTTCAATCAAACGTCCGGTGAAAAACGCCGGAACGAACATGCCCAGTACATGCCATTCAATTACGCCTGCCGCTTTTTCAAAATCAAATCCGCAACCAATCATAGCTAAGGGCGTCGCGGTCATCAGAATATTCATCACCGCATACGCCACCATGGCCGCGAATACTGCCAGCATAAAATTAGGCGCTTTGATAATGTCTAGCAAAGGCTCATTTTGTACCTGCTGATGGCATTCATGGGTTGCTGGAAATTGAATAGTCTGAAGTAGGCCTAAGGCTAAAATATTCAAACCAATTAATGCCATAAATGCACCAACATACAAGCCATCAGCCGACCACTGTTGCGAATAAATCGCTAAATTAGGTCCAAGCATCGCTGCTAACACGCCACCAGCCATAGAAATCGAAATCGCCCTATGCCTTGCGCTCTCATCACACACTTCTATCGCCGCGAATCGGTAAAGCGTACCAAAGCCGATGCCTATCCCTAACAGGAATGTACCGACACAAAACAGGTAAAACATCTCTTGGGAGAGCGCATAAGTCGAAACGCTTGCCCCCGCGATACCAATCAGATTACCTATACTAAAGCCCTTTCGTCGGCCAAGTTTACCCATAATCAATGAAGCAGGAATCGTGGCACTCATTAAGCCTAAAAACTGTAAAGCGACTGGCAAGGTGATCAGACTTAAGCTGGGCGCTATCGCTTTACCGACAAGACCAATCACCGAGATAAGCAGTATATTGCCCGTCATTAACAGAGCTTGGCAGAGAGACAACAGCCATACATTGCGATTCATTAACTCACCGCCTCTTGGACTGCGGCTAACGCATGAATCTCAACTGTATCAAATAGCGGTGTGTCGGTTTCATCTTGCGAGACTAACAGACCAATCTCTGTACAACCTAGAATCACACCTTGCGCACCACTTTCTGCAAGATCACTAATTATGGTATGAAAATCATCTTTTGAACGACGGTTAACCTTACCCAGACAAAGTTCGTTGTAAATCACATCATGTACCAGCTTTCTCTGCACGCCGTTTGGTACTACAACTTCTATCCCAAACTTGTCACTTAAACGTTGTTTGTAAAAGGCTTCTTCCATTGTAAACGCGGTGCCTAGCAAACCCACTTTGGTAATGCCCTTTTTCACTAGCACTTCACCTGTCGTATCCGCAATATGAAGCAGAGGGATGGTTATCGCTTCTTGCACGTGTTCGGCCACTTTATGCATGGTATTGGTCGCAATCAAAACGAAGTCTGCACCGGCTCGTTCAACTGACTGAGCAGCATCGCACAGCAACACGGCACTTTTGTCCCACTCACCGCTACGCTGCAGCAGTTCTACCTCTGCAAAATCGACACTATTGAGGATGATCTTCGCCGAATGCAGTCCACCTTTGTGCTGCTTTACGCCCTCGTTGAGCTTCTTATAATATTCAGCTGTAGACTCCCAACTCATACCGCCAATGATCCCTATCGTTTTCATCCCTTCACCCTCGCGTTTTTTTGTTACAAATAATTAAACAGATCCCATGAAATATTACAAATGAAAAAGGCTTCCAAACAGAGTTTGAAAGCCTTTTCGTGCTTCACTTAGTTACTCAGTTATTCTGAGCTTATCGGTAAAACTTGCTTCACATAGTCGCCAGGAGCTGGGCCCAAGACAGGGAACTGCTCACTACCTACAGGGAAAGGTGCAACTTGTTCGTCAGCATTGAAACCCATTAACCACTGGTGCCAATGTTTCCACCAAGAGCCTTCTGTATGATTCGCATTAGCCAACCATTCATCAGCGCTTTCATCTAGTGTGTCACTCGTCCAATACCCGTATTTATCTTTGTCAGGGTGATTTACGATACCCGCGATATGGCCTGACTCACCAAGAACAAACGTCTTGTTGCCGCCCACGTTAAGTGCACCGCGGTACGTCCCTTGCCATAGAGCAATATGGTCTTCTTTGGTCGAAACAAAGTAACTCGGGATTTTAATCTTGTTGAGATCAATCCACACACCACCGATTTTAACCCCTTTGTCCTGAACAAGTTTGTTGTTCAAATACAACTCTCGAAGCATGAAATTGTGTGTTTTAGCTGCCACGTTGGTACTGTCACTGTTCCAGTAGAGTAAGTCGAAATCGACCGGGCTATTCCCTTTCAAGTAGTTATCAACGTAGTAGTTCCAGTACAGACTATTTTCACGTAGCAAGCTAAATGTAACACTCAACGAACGACCATCCATGTAACCCTTGGCATCATTCTGAGCTTCAATAGCAGTCAGTATGGTGTCGTTGATGTATGCGCCGACTTCACCTGGCTGAGAGAAATCAAGCAATGTGGTAAAGAATGACGCGCTCTTAATACGCTTTTTCATGCGCTTCGCTGCGTAGTAAGCAATAGTGCTTGCTAGCACAGTGCCACCAATACAATACCCTGCCGCATTGACTTGATCTTGGCCGGTGATTTCTTCAATCGCTGAAACTGCCTTTGCCACACCTTCAGTCACGTAATCACCAAACTCAACTTCACGCTGCTCAGCACCAGGGTTACGCCAAGAGATCATAAATACTGAATGACCTTGCTCTAGTAACCAGCGCACCATCGAGTTCTTTTCACGCAAATCTAGAATGTAGTACTTATTAATGAATGGTGGAACGATCATCAAAGGTGTTGAGTTAACCTGCTCGGTCAGTGGTCGGTATTGAATCAACTCAAACAACTCATTCTTAAACACAACATCACCCGAGGTGTTCGCAACGTCCTCGCCAATACGGAAAGCATTGTTGTTGGTCATGCGAATTTTAAGAATATCGGCACTAGACTCCGCATCTTCTTTCAACTGCTCTAGACCTGCCAACAAATTCTGACCGTTTTGCTCTAGTGTCAGCTTAAGCAGTTCTGGGTTTGTCGCAATGTAGTTACTTGGAGAGAGTGCGTTAATAGCCTGACGCGAGAAAAAGCTGATACGTTCTTTGGCCTTTTCATCGATACCTTCAATACTATCGATAGTCTCTAGGTAGGTTTTGCTAAAAAGCAGGTAAGATTGTTTGATAAAGTTGAAGAAAATATCTTGTTGCCACTCTTCGTTGGAAAATCGCTTATCACCTTTTTCTGCCTTAACGACATCCTCGGTGTTTGCGCTAAGAGTAACACTTTGCCAAATCTGCAACTGTTGCTGCCACCAGTCGGCTTGGATTTTAAGTAACGCGGCTGGTTGATTGGCGGCTCCCTCTAACAATTTAGCGGTGTCTTCGAGGTTCACCTCTTGCATTGCTTTATTGAGAGGAGAGTTTGCGGCTGCCCTGCTGAGTTCTAGATCTTCCCACCATTTTTGATTGGTTTCTTGGAGCTTAACAAGGTAGTCCGAAAAGAAGTTTTGTAACATGGTCTGACTCCTACGATCGGAAAAAATGCCGCCTTTCGGCGGCTAATATAGGCAGTGTTATGCGGGAGTCACTGTCTTAAGGTTTTCCGTCGTCATCTGTTCCACATCATCTTTGAACTCTTTAGCAACGGCTTGAAGCTTGTTGCTATCGTCCATCATTTGCTGAGACAACTTAGTTAGAACACTTAGCTGTTGGCTGTTGAACGCAGTTAGTGACGTTACATCTTTGATTTCGCTTGCCGCCTTCATTTGAGTCAGACCCATTTCGCTGTAAGTACGTATCGCGTTCAGCTGAAGCTCAGTTAATACTTCAACGTTCTTAGTCACCAGCTTGTTGAACTTTAGGTATGGTTCTAGGCTTTTTTCAGTTTGATCGCTAAATGTTTTAAAAAAATCTGTGTACATGAGTATTACTCCTGGGTTAATTCCATTTAATAATTACTGGGTTGATTTGATGATTAGCGCGGTACCCATGCCACCACCAACACATAGAGACGCCACACCGTATTGGTCACCTCTTCGGTTGAGTTCATGGATGAGTGATACAAGAATTCGGTTACCAGACGCTCCGAGTGGATGACCTAAAGCAATTGCCCCGCCGTTTACGTTGGCTTTATCTAAGATGGTTGAAATCGATACTTGGTGTTTATCCGCAAGTTTATGGATAACGCCGAGAGCTTGCGCCGCGAACGCTTCATTTAGTTCGAACAAGTCGAGGTCTTCAATAGTTAGCTCAGCTTTGTCGAGTGCAATGCTGACTGCTTCTACAGGACCAAGTCCCATTAGCTCGGGCTCTAGACCTGACTGGCCATAACTCACGATTTCTGCAATAGGTTTTAACCCATGTTTTCTAACCGCAGATTCACTGGCAACAATAACCGCACTCGCACCATCATTTAGGCCTGAAGCATTTCCTGCCGTCACTGTTCCTTCACGATCAAACGCTGGTCGTAGTTTTGCCAATCCGCTTAGTGTTGCTTCCGCTTTTGGATATTCATCCGTATCAAATACAACGGTTTCGCGGCGTTTCTTAACGTCAACAGCAACAATCTCTTGCTTGAACTTTCCAGCTTCAATCGCTGACACAGCCTTAAGTTGACTACCTAACGCGTATTCATCTTGCTGTTCACGACTGAGCTCTACGGCTTTCGCGATATTTTCAGCCGTCACACCCATATGATATTGGTTATACACATCCGTCAGGCCATCATTGATCAGCAAGTCTGTCAGATTCATATTGCCCATTTTGTGGCCGTCACGAATACCAGAAGGAATAGTAAATGGGATTTGCGACATCACTTCAACACCAGCAGCGACAACGACGTTAGCGTCTCCGGCTTTAATATGACTCGCGGCATCCATGACCGATTTCATGCCGCTGCCACAAACCATGTTGATAGAATACGCTGGCACTTCATTAGGAATTCCAGCATAGAGAGACGCCTGTCTACCGACTCCCATCCCTTGGCCTGCACTAATCACATTACCGACGATGACCTCATCAACGAGTTTCACGTCAACACTACCTTCAGACAGCGCACCTTTAATCGCAATTGACGCTAAGTTGCCTGCAGAGATGTCTTTTAGAGTCCCACCAAATGAACCAATCGGTGTACGTTTTGCCGCTACAATAAATACTTTTTCCATGGTCAAACTCCTTTTTAATGCATGTATAAGCCGCCATTTACAGAGAGTGTTTCCCCTGTAATGTACGCGCCTGCATCACTGACTAGGAAAGAGACCGATTTTGCAATTTCTGCTGGAGTTGCAAGACGACCCATTGGAATTTGAGCTTTGATGGACTCTAAAACTTCAGGTTTCATCGCTTCCACCATTGGCGTACCTGTGTAACCCGGTGCTACAACGTTTACGGTTACACCGCTACGTGCACCTTCTGCTGCAAGCGCTTTAGAAAAGCCAATCATGCCTGCTTTCGCTGCTGAGTAGTTGGTTTGCCCAAACTGCCCTTTTAATCCATTAACCGACGAGATGTTGATGACCCGACCGTTGCCCTTTTCACACATAGCGGCAAACAACGGCTGAGTAACGTTAAATACACTATTGAGATTTGTTTCAATCACTTCTTTCCACGCTGACGCTTGCATCTTTTTGAACGTACCGTCGCGAGTGATGCCTGCATTATTGACGACAACGTCAACAGTACCTTCTTCTTCAAGCAAAACCGCCAGTCGCTCTGCACACTGCTCTGTATTAGTCACATCCAGTTCAAACAAACGTACTTGCTGTTCATTAAATTGCTTCTCATTGAACCAATCTAAAGCGCACTCGTAATTACCAGTAAAGTACGTAGCAATGACTCGATATCCGTCATTCACTAACTGCTCCGAAATAGCGGAACCTATCCCACCTTTCGAACCCGTGATCAAAGCAATTTTCTTCATTAATGGACTCCATTCTTAACAAGCAATATATATAAAGTGATAACTTCTAATTTATACGTCACTCAATACGTAAAAACCAAAATCAAATAAAAATCTATTAAGGCTTCCTTGCGCCTTTTAATTATTAAAATTAATCCTTAATTATTACAGTTCAAATATTTTCTAAGAATTAGTTCGTAAAGTTGAACGAAGTCTCATATGGAATGAAATGTTATATTGATGTTAACTCTTTTTAAGTTCATGTTTTTTCTGACTATTTTTTAACCTACAACTTAATCATTAAGATGTAAGTTATTGTTATAAAATAAGTAATTGCAAGTTTCACTAAAGTTGCATAAAAATTCCATTACGTGAAATATCAATAACCAAGTAACCATAGATGAACCAAATTTAGTAGGCATGCTATCAATACGGATTAAAACTTTAGTATTAGATCGGGTCAATAGGTCCGCCAAGATATAACCACAGAGTTTATAAGATTATGATTAACAACGGTTCGATAAATAATTTCTATTTATACCCTTGTCTATAATTAATTATTAAACTAGAAATATATATCATATATTCCTCTTTATTTATCCGTGCTAAATATTAGGTAAAAAATCAAATTTTAGAGATATAAAAAAGCCCGGAGTTGATCCGGGCTGACATGATTTTATTAGATTTGTTGTTAAGTTATCTATCACGCTATGGCTTAACGATTTCGATATTTTGAGTAGGCGACTTGATAGTTTCGTTTAACAGGCCTGCGTACAAACCATTATGAGCCAGCAACTGTTTATGATTTCCTCGCTCGACGATCTCACCCTTTTCCAACACGAGTATCATGTCAGAGTGCCTTACAGTACTCAGTCGGTGAGCAATTGCGATAACTGTCTTATCATTAAACAATCGCTGCATTGCTTTTTGAATAAGGGATTCAGTGATGGAATCGACCGAGCTCGTCGCCTCATCTAACATCATAACCTGGCCACCTTGTGCAACAGCACGAGCAAATGAAATCAACTGAGTTTGCCCTACTGACAGGTTCGAGCCATTCTTTTCAATTTTGAAATCATATCGCCCAGGAAGCTTATCGATAAACCGATTCGCGTACACATATTCAGCCGACTGTTCTACATCCTTACTCTCTATCTCGGGTTTACCTAAAGCAATGTTAAACTCGATACTCTCTTCAAATAAGTGCACCTCTTGCATCATTAACGAGAACAAGTGCATGGAGTCTTCTACGGCAATTTCAGACAACTCGATACCATTCAATAGTATGCTGCCTTCGTAGTTTAGATAAGTCCTAGAGATCAACCGAAGTATTGTCGATTTCCCTGAGCCTGTTGAGCCCACCAGAGCAATTTGATGACCTTTTTCGAGTACAAAGGAGACATTATTTAATACATATGGAGCATCGTCCTTGTAGCGGAAACTCACATTACGAAACTCCAATGTTTCGAACTGTGTTAGTTGACGTTTCACTTCCTTAGTTGGCAATAGCTGACGCCCCTCTTCTGCTGTCGGTTGAGCAAAGAGTTCTTCAATATGGTCGAACGCGGCGAATGAGCTTTGTATTGACGCTATTTGGGAGGTGAAGTCACGTATCGGGACAAAGACCTTTTCCAATGTATTGATAAAAGCAATCAGCACACCAAGTGTCAAAGCACCTTCAATCACTTGTTCTGAACCGTACCAAATCAGTAGAGCGATCGTTACCGAGGTGATACCAGAGATAAACGAAAACAGAATCGCATCATATTTGTTGATCTTCTTCTGCGCATGTAAAAACTCATCGGTGTAGCTTTTAAACTTCTCTTCTACTTGTGTCTCTGCTCGATACATTTGAACGGTTTTCATGCCAAACAGGACTTCCTGCAAAAAGCCAACGCCTCGTGCTAAAGCAGAACGAGTCAGCAGATACAGCTCACGGAGCCTGTTTCTCACGTATACCGTTAAATACATCACTGGCGGCATGACAATTAATACAATCAGAGTCAGTTGCCAATCAATTAAAAACATCATCACCAGCAAGGCAATGGTGTTCAACGTATCCTTCACTAAGCCCACAACCGATTGGACAAAAGTCTCGCCGATGGTTTCTAAGTCACTGGTCAGCCGAGATAGCGTGACACCAATAGGCGTACCATCAAAATAGCTGCGGGGTAACTTTAATACGCGATCAAATAGAACACTGCGCATGTCAGTAACGGTATTTTGCCCGGTTTTTCGTAAGTTGTATGAGTAAGTCGTATCTACAACGTAACTCATCACCAGAACCGCGACTAAATACGAGACATATTCAAGCAAGCCTCCCATGTCCCCTTCACTAAGGTGAACATCGATTATTTGGATGATCAACCAAGGAAACAATAAGCTCGTCAGCACAGTGAGCGGCAACATCGCGATGCCTAAAATCGCTGACTTTTTATACTTCTTAGCAAACTTGAAGAAGTGCTTAAGATATTTGACGTCGACACCTTTTAACATGCTGCTGCCTCCGTCTCGTTTTGTTGAAGTTGCCAAGTTTCTAGATAGTAGTCACACGTTTTGAGCAACGTTTGATGATCCCCTCGCGCAATCACTTCACCGTTATTTAGAACAACAATCTCATCCATATATTCAAGTGCATTGACGCGGTGAGACACAACCAAAACGGACTTGTCGCCTAAATGGTCAAATAGATTCTCTAAGATTTTTCTCTCTGTTTCGTAGTCAACGGCAGAGAGTACGTTATCCATGATGATCAACTCTGCCGGTTCTAGAAGCGCGCGCGCGATACTAAGCCTTTGCTTTTGCCCGCCTGACAGCATAATACCTTTTTCACCCACTAGGGTTTGGTCACCATGTTCAAAACGAGAAACATCACCGGCTAACTGACTGAGTTCTAATACTTCATCGACTTGCGCTTTAGCCACCTCACTCTGACTACCAAAGCGGATGTTGTCTTCAACCGTTGCTGAAAACAAGTACGGGTCTTGGGTCACTGTTTTGATATATCGACGCAAATCTGAACGCGAAAAAGAGGTAATGTCTCTATCGCCAATAAAGATACTTCCTGCGGGTACCTCTAGATGATGGTTTAGGCAGTTAACCAACGTCGTTTTACCCGCACCGATCCCACCAAGCACCCCGACTTTCTTTCCTTTCGGGATATCAAAGCTAACATTGGACAATACGTTTTCGTCATCTGAATCATATTGATAACTCAAGTTACGGACAGAGATGGTTTTCCCCGTGAGCTGATCAACTTCAGGCTGAGATAGTTTAATTTCATCGAGGTCAGGCATCTCAGCGTTCAAGATTGTTTGAGCGCTTTGAATACCGACAATTCCACGCTGATAAATGGTCGCGATACGGCCTAACTGCATTAATGGCATCGCAAGCAACACCGAATAGGTTAAAAATGCCGTTATCTCACCCAGTGTGAGCTCTTGCGCCATCAACATGTATCCGCCTAGACCTAGAATAATGATCTTCATTAAGTCATTGGCATAATCCAACACTGGCATAAAGTAGACTTGTATACGCATGATTTTCATGCGACAACGAAATAATTGTTGGTTAAGCTTTTCTATCTCAGCTTTCACCCAAGGAGACATGTTCTGACTCTTAATCAAGTCGATGCCTGACAAGTAATTCATCATTTGAGCTGACAAGTTTTGCAGTCGGCTCATATGTTCAAGGTGTAAGGTTTTCATACGCGTAAAACCTATTCGAAATATGACGAAAGCAATTGAGATGGGAATAACTGAATACAGAGTCAGCTCAGGAGAAATGCGCCACATATACAAAGGGGTGAGTGACAGTGCTAACAAGGCATTAAAAAACTGCAAAAATCCGACACCGAATAAAAGTCGAATTCCGTTAAGATCATTATTGATAATTGAAATGAGGCGACCAGAAGCAAACTGCTGATGAAAACTGCTCGGTAAACGATTGAGCTTTTTAAGCAGCGTATTTTTGAGTGCCGCTTCTGTAATCCTACCCGGGTTCAATGCATAGATGCGGGATAAGATACGCACGACCACCATCGCAATCGACATTGCAACTACAATACCAACGTAGGTTTTGAGCTGTGCATGGCCTGTCACTGACGCGTCTTCAATCAAATCAATCGCTAGTTGAATATAACGTGGGATCTCGACCTGCAGCCAGTTAACAAGAAAGATAAATACAATCGCAAGCAAATACGATTTGCGATTCATGCGCACGTAATGCGCGAAAAACTCAGTTTTGGTCATACGACTCATTCTTTCTAGAAAATTTTATTATGCGATTCAATGTAGCATTACAGTGCGAAAAGGTGGCGAGCAAACGATAAGAAGCGCTTTTAAGGTAATGTTCAGAATGCTGTTTTAAGCTGATGATTTTACTCTCTCCAGCCCGAAAAATCATCAAATCCAGTCGAGTTTTCCAGACCTAAAAGCGTAATAAAAAAGCCCGGAATAAATCCGGGCTGGCATTAAACGAATCGGTTTCAATCCTTGAACTATCCGGCAGTGGATGGTTTGATTCGATAGAAAATAGCGAATAATACCGGTACAACAATCAGTGTTAGCACCGTAGCAAAGCCTAAACCTGCCATTATTGTGATCGCCATTGAGCCAAAAAATGCATCAAATACGAGTGGGATCATACCCAGAATCGTGGTGAGAGCCGCCATACTCACTGGGCGCACTCGCGAAATCGCGCTATCAAATACCGCTTGATATGGGTCCTTGCCCGACCCCAGTTCGATATTAATTTGATCGAGCAATACAATACCGTTTTTCAAGATCATGCCACTCAAACTTAATAGACCAAGGAAGGCGGTAAAACTAAACGGCATATCCGTCGCAAGCAGACCGATTGAAACACCGATGATAGACAAAGGGACTGTGAACCAAATAACCAGCGGCTTTCTAAATGAGTTAAACAGCAACATAGTAATAATGAACATCAGTAAGTAGCCCATCGGCAAAGAACCAAACAGTGCTTCTTGCGCATCCTTTGAAGATTCATACTCACCACCCCAAGTGATTTCATAGCCAGCAGGGAGTGTTAGCGCCTCAATGCCTGGTTTCACTCGGCTAAATAAACTAGCTGGAGTTTCATGTCCTAGCACATCGTGGTCGGCAAGAACGGTCAGAGTACGTTTTCTATCTCGACGCTGAATTAGCGGCTCTTGCCATTCAAGAGTTACACCATCAATGACTTGCTCAACAGGAACATAGCTTTGTAGTGTTGGGCTCCAAATTTTCACGTTAGCTAGCGACTCAAAATCAATACGCTCTTGCTCAGGAAGACGAGTAATGATCGGCAACATGTGCGTACCATCGCGCAGTAAGCCAATCGGTGTTCCGCCAAATGCCATCTGCAGAGTGTTTGACAACTCTTCTTTAGAAATACCTAAACGACGCGCCTTAGACTCATTGAATTGAGGAACCAGCTCTTTAGTACGCTCACGCCAGTCATGACGTACGTTCCTAGCACCCGGGTCTTGTAGTAATACATCTTCGACCTGCACCGCGATTTCACGCAGCACTTTCGGGTCAGGGCCAGTAATTCGCGCTTCAATCTTTGACGCAGGTGACGGACCGAACTCCATCAACTTAAACTGAAACGTTGGTTGATTGAATTTCACTGCTAGATTTTCGTCTAGTTCAGCCAGAAGCTCGAACATGGTTTCTCGGTCAGAAGTACGCACTTGCAACTGGGTATACGCTTCGTAGCTTTTCTCTGGTTGATACGTTAACGCGAAACGCTGTAGACCTTGCCCTGTCGTGGTAGAGACAAATTCGACTTTCTCTTGCTGGCGTATGTATTGCTCGACCTTTTTGGTCTCTTTGATCGTCTCACGAATGTCTGTCCCTTCTGGCATCCACATATCGACATAAAACATCGGTGTATTACTCGGCGGGAAAAACTGCTGCTTAACCATACCAAAACCCGCAACCGCAGCAACAAGCAGACCAACCATGCTGATGACAGTTAGCCAGCGGAAACGCAGTGCGAACTTAAGGCTTGCGCCGAAGACCGTAAACAATACGCCTTTGTATGGGTCGACATCTTCGGCTTGTGCTTCTTTGTCTTCTTCTTTCAGCAGCAACTCTGCTAAGAAAGGCGTCAACGTCAGCGCTGTAATCCAGCTCAAGAAGAGTGAATAACATAACACCCAGAACAGTGAGCCCATGAACTCACCGGTCGCATCTTCAGACAGACCAATTGGAGCAAACGCCGTAATAGCAATGATCGTCGCGCCAAGCAGTGGCCATTGCGTCTGTTTAACAATATCAACCGAGGCTTGAAGTTTGGTTTTTCCTCGCTTCAATCCAACCAAGATTCCTTCAACAACAACGATGGCATTGTCCACCAGCATACCTAGTGCAATGATCAGTGCACCAAGCGAAATACGGTGAAGCTCGACATCATTTTGCTTCATCAGAATAAACGTACCCATCACCGTCAGTAACAGTACAGCACCAATGATCAAGCCACTGCGTAAACCCATTGCAAAGAGTAAGACAATGATAACGATAGCCACCGCTTGGCCTAAACTGACGATGAAATCATCAACTGACTTCTCGACCTCAGCCGACTGGTTATAGAAGTAGTTAATCTCTACTCCTGCCGGGCGAATAGACTCTAGTGCTTCAAGCTCAGCTTCTAATGCTTTACCCACTTCAACAACGTTGACACCAGCACCAAATGAGATAGCAAGGTTTATGGCTGGTTGGCCGTTGAAAGTGATGACATTACTCGGTTTCTCTTGAATACCGCGAGTGACCGTCGCAACGTCTTTCAGTCGAATCAGGTTACCTGTATCACGACCATGGATGATTAAATCTTCTAGCTCCTGTTGCGAGCTCATGGTCCCATTTGGGCGAATGGTCAGTGTCTGGCCGTTAACCATCACTTCACCCGCCGACTGGACACTATTTTGCTGACTGAGTAAGCCTACAACCGTGTTCATGTCGAGATTAAGTGCCGCTAGTCGCTCTAGAGAAACCTCAACAAACACTTGCTCTTGCTGGTCACCAGAAATAGCAACTTTACCGACACCATCAACCAGCTCTAGCTCACGACTCAGGTAATCGGCGTAGCGCTTAAGTTCGATATAGTCATAGCCGCTGCCTGTCAGCATAAGCATGATGCCGTAGACATCACCAAAATCATCGATTATCTGGATTGAGCTAACGCCTGATGGAAGCGTTGGTTGAAGATCGTTGATCTTACGGCGCATTTCATCCCAAATCTGAGGGAGCTCATCTGGGCCGTATTCCATCTCCATACTGACCATTATCTGCGACATCCCATTTGATGAGGTCGAGGTAATTTTGTCTAAGTACGGTAACTGACGGATTTCCTTTTCTAGTGGATAGGTCAGCTCTTCTTCTACCTCTTGAGAGGTTGCTCCCGGATAGGTAGAAATAATCATCGCGTCTTTGATGGTAAACGCAGGATCTTCAAGTCTGCCCAAGTCCATGAACGAGGTATAGCCCCCCACCGCCAATATGACGAGAAATAGCCAACTGATCACTTTGTTCTTTATTGAGTACTCAGCAATGCTCACAGCTCAACTCCTTTAATTTCCATTCCTTCACGCAGCTTTCTCAGATTCGAATTGATGAGAACATCGCCTTTACTAATGCCCGATGCGACTAGTGCACCGTTACCGGTGATTTGATCAACGCTAATTGGGTACTTGTGCGCCGCTCCACTTTCTAGCTTCCAGACATGAAACTGTTGAGCTTCACTCCCCGCATCAATTGCTGTCATTGGAAGTTGGTAAGCTTCAAATGTGCTCAAGCCTGCCTTAATCAGGTCAACGGATACTCTCGCACTGGTTCCCGGCAGAATTTGATGTTCGATTTGCGGCATGTTCAGCCAAATCTCATAGGTTTGGCTTTGCGGGTGAAGCTCGCTAGTGTGCTCCAAATAGCTCACAGGATAACTGCCTTCGTGACCTGCAAAGGTCGCCGTAGGTTGGTAACCTTGTGCATTCACTTCAGGGTTCAACATAGCGAGCACTGAATCAGAAACTTCAATCTTTACGTATACCTGTTCGTTTTGATAAATCGTGACCACTTGCTCGCCCGGTGTAACATTCTCATGTTTCTTCTTATCAACAGATGAAATCACACCGTCAAACGGGGCGGTTAAGCGTGTGTAACGCATGCTGGCTTTCGCAGCACCTAAGTTTGCGTTTGCCAATTGCAAATTTGCGTTCAACTCATCGAGCTCGGCGCGTGAGATCATCTTGTTACTACGTAATTCCTCACCACGTTTGGCTTGTTTTAAGGCCAGCTCATATTTAACTTGAGCATCGATCAGTTGCTGCTTGCTCTTAGCATCATCTAACAAGGCGACGACTTGCCCTTTCGATACACGATCGCCCTCTTTGACCAACATTGATGAGAGCTCACCATCCATACGAAACGCGAGCGGCGTTAGCTCTGCAGGCATTACTTGGGCGTTAAAATTTCGAAACTGACTCTGAGACGCTTGTTCTACAGTGAATGTATCGACCATAACTGGTTTCGTTGGTCGGTGTTCGACCTCTGGAGTGCACGCGACTAACACACTCGCTGATAGCATCGCTACGGCAAATTTATTACTAAGCATCCTAGATACCACCTTCTTTCTTCCATGCTTTCACTTGTTGACCCGGTAGCAGACTCTCTACACCCGCTTCGACAATTAGGTCACCGCTGTTTAGCCCGGCAATCACATTGCCATTGCTATCCAGTTGAACCTCAATTGGAGAGATAGTTTGAGAGTCTTGATCAAATCGATATAGCTCACCGCTGGTATCTTGTTTAGACACCCATGCAGTGTCAGCAATATGAACGTAACGTTGACCTGTTTCATTAAGCAGTTTCACTTGCGCTGTCATGCCCGGAAGAAGGTTCATTAACTTAGGACGCTCAATGGACACGCTGGCAGAGTAGCTGTTGGTATCGCTGTCGGGTTTGGTCGAAATCTCTTTGAATCGTGCAGGAATAGCCACTCCACTATGGCTGTCCATAACAACATGAAAAGTAGACGACTCAATATGCTCTAAACCGTACTGCTCGGCATAGCTCACCGGAATGGTAAACACCACGTCCATGACACCGTTATCAATGACATTAAGCACTGGCTGGTTGGCGCCAACGACTTGGTGTTCTTTACTAAAAGTAATAGAGACCACACCATCAAACGGCGCGAGAATTTGGGTGTAGTCTAAATCTGTTTTGGCTTGTTCTAGAGAGGCGCTCGCTGCTTTGTACTTTGCCTCGTGCTGATCGTATGTATCAACACTAATGAGTTTTTTCGCGTGCAGTTTCTCCGCTCTTTGGAACGCTGTTTTCGCCAAATTAAACTCAGCTAAACGAGCTTGATAAGCCAGTTGGTAATCGGTTGGGTCAAGCTTGGCAAGTACATCGCCTTGCTTTACTTCACTGCCCATATGGATAAAGAGTTCTTCAACCTCCCCAGCCACTTGGAACGACAATGACGCGCGATCAGTCGCATCAATGTTTGCAATGAAAGAATCATAACGCTCGCTCTGAACGTTAGGCACTTCAGTCAGCTTAACGGGCTTAACCACAGGCTCTGATACTTCTGAGTTTGCCTTGTTACACCCTGCAAGCGCCAATACGGATAACCCTATCGCAGCAAAACGCATCATTGGTCTTATTCCTTTTGTTGATGTGTTCATTGTTTATTCATCTTTTCATATTGCACACCTGTGCAGTATATAAATTATATGAGTGAGATCAATATTTATTTTCCACCCGTGCAATATAATATTTAAGTCGGCTATACTGTTAAGCGGAAACTTTAATGAAATGATGCTCATTTTCTGGTAGAAAGAAGGCGTTAAACCAAATTGACTAGGTACTATGACGGAAAGAAAGCAAGGCAGACGAAGCGCTCAAGACGCTGAGAAAACCAAATGTGAGATTATGCGTGTCGCAACTGAGCTGTTTTGTGAGCTCGGTTATGAACGAGTTTCGCTGCGAAATATCAGTGAAAAAGCAGGCGTATCACACAGCCTGATTCGCCATCACTTTGGTAGCAAAGAGCAGATCTGGTATTCAATCAGTGACGGCTTGCACCTCTACATGGAAAAGTATATGCGCACTATCATCGCGAATATGCCTGAAGGTGTTGGCTCCAACGTTAAGCTTTACCACTTTTCAGTTCGCCTACTCGCCCATATGCTTGATTGCAAACAACCGATTCAGTTGATTGCTGATGCGGTACGTCAAGAAGATGCCCTGTTCGATTACTTCATCGATAATTCAGGCGAAATTGAGCAGTTAGTTCACGGACTCGCTGAGCAGTACAATGAAAATCACCCAGAGACACCAGTCAAAATATGGGAGATCAAATGGCAAATGATGATGTTTGCTCACGGCGCTGCCAGCCTTACGCCGTTTATGAAAGAAACATGGGCCGATCAAACCGACGACATTGAAGTGTGTTTACTTAAACATTGGGAAATGTACAACAATATGATGGCTTGCCGATTCCAAGTACCGAGCGAATACATTTTACGCCCAGAGCGCGTAACTGACCTAGTCTATGACGTCGAGTGCGATGCAGAATCCTTGGCTCAAGAATAGCCATAGCGAACAGCAAAAATTTAAAAAAGCGAGCCCGATTGGCTCGCTTTTTACTTATTACCGACTAACTGCTTAAGTTTCTTTTCTTAGGATCATCGCTCAAGTATTCGACAAACTCGATTTCAAACCCTGCTGGGTCGACGAAGTAAACATTCTTGCGATAAGGCTCTTCTGCGCCATCTTTCGCAATTGGAAACCCTGCCTCTACTAGCCTTCCAATGACTGAATCGATGTTGTTTGTTACGTAAGCAAAATGAGCGAGCCCAACTTGATGCCCGGCTAAATATCTATTCTCACCTTCACCGTGATCACTGAGCGCAATGTACTGGTATTCATCACCAAAATGGAGCCAATTACGAGGCTTACCAGACCACTCACCCTGACCTTCATCGCGCACGTACCAGTGTGGAAACGCCGCTTGATAGAATTTGAGCATTTCTGGAATATCTTTTACGACCAAATTTACATGTTCTAGCTGAATCATAACGCTCTCCTTAGGTTATTCATTTTTGATTCGTTTTAAGCAACTGAGAACATGCTATTACCTCAAGTTAAGTTGAGGTAAAGGGCTAATTTCAATTTTTATAGATATTTTTCAATCGGCAATAATTGTAGGAATCCAGACTGCATTCGACGCCACTTACCCGTTTCAGGCTCCTTGTTCCATTCACTCTCACCTGATAACCAATAGACATCGCCATCTTTTAATTCTAAATGCCAGCTATTGTCATCAGTCAGAGCTTGTTCCATCTTCTCATTCAGCACTTTGGCAACCTCTTGATCCTTAATGACAAGAATAGATTCAGTATTCAGGTACGTTGAGCGCAGGTTAAAGTTAAATGAACCAATAGAAGCGATGCGATCATCAATCACAAGTGACTTAGTATGGAGCCCATAAGCAACAGACGGCGCACATTTAGTGCTATCTTTTGTCGACTCTACACACAGCTCACTGTCGGGTTTGAGTTCATACAGGTCAATGCCATGCTCCAGCATATCTTGTCTGCGACCCGCATACGCAGAATGGTTAGTTACAAGATCATTAGAGGCCATTGAGTTGGTCAGTGCTTTAACATCGACGCCAGTTTGCTCAAGCTCTTGCCACTCATCTAACTGACTATCATCAAACACCAAATAGGCAGATTCCATAATCACGCTGTCTGTTGCGGTGTCAACTAACTCAGACAAGTACTGTGCCGTGCGCTTTGGCGTATCAGTATCACTGACCTCTTTAGGAATGGGGTCATCGTAAACATAGCTTGCGTCTACCCAGTGTGCCCCTTTCATTACGTCGGTAAGCAGTTGTGAAGCATCAGATGAATTGCTTGGTAACGATGGGTAGTTTGCATAACTTGGCTTGGTTATTTGATCGGAGGTAGGCAATGAAGTATCGACCTCGCCCCCTAACAGCTCGACCGGGTATGCCCAACGGCTGTTCCAATAGTCGACAAAGCCAGACTGAATATCCGTTACCACATCGCCGCTGACTAATACATCACGGTCTTTAAAGTTAATCTGCTCGGAAAGATCAAAATACTCATCACCAATGTTGCGACCACCGACGATTGAAAACGCCCCATCGACTGTGAACGACTTGTTGTGCATACGACGATTTAAGCGAGAGAAATCACCTAAGAAGTTCAGCCATTTAGTCACCCCTCGCCGAGTTGGAATGGGGTTAAACACACGGATCTCAATATTTGGATGCGCATCTAACGCCGTGAGCAAATCTTCACGCTCATTGAGGTTAATGTCATCCAGCATCACGCGCACTTTCACTCCGCGATCCGCCGCCGCGTACAAGCGATTGGCTAAGTACAACCCCGATACATCTGAGTTCCAAATGTAATATTGAATATCAATGGTATGCTCGGCTAACTCTACTAAAGCAAGCCTCTGTGCAAGCGCATCCCAACCACTCTCTTGCAACACAACAGAGCTGGCCTGTTCAACTGCTTCACTCGGTTCAGACGTAGCACTGAGTCGAGACAAAGTGCTAGTGGTAAAGATCATAGGGTCGTTCGAGTGAACCACTTGTTCGGGCAAAGAGCCACAGCCCGCTAGGGATACAACAGCAAGAGCAGTAACAGCGCTACGCTTAAGATTGGGCATTAAATCAATTCCATGTGCTTATCTACTAAGTTCAATACTAAACTAAGAGTGCTCAAACAGCACATTTCAAATTTGAAAATACCTGATAAACAAAGAAAAAGGCGAACACTTGGTTCGCCTTCGGCTATTACGGACTCAACAATTTCCTTATTGGTTCCTGTTCCGTGTACTCAACCGCAGAGCTATGATTGAGCGCTTCAACGCCTTCACTTGCTCCGGTCACCACTAAAACTCGCTCACTTTCGAGCGTTTCGACAACCTCTAAGTCACTAGCCGCTATGAGTTCGCGGACCTGTTGCTCTTTACCTTGCTTGTATTTAACAAAGTAGCGTGCACTTTGCTGATCTACTTGCTCAGGGCGATTGTCTACGATAGGAAACCCTTGATTGTTTGCCGCTTCGGCTTTACTACTCGCCAACCCAATGGTTGGGAAAAGTAGTGTCGATAACAGCGTGAGTATCGTTTTATTTTTCATTGTCACTCCTTACGGAAACGTCAATGACCATCGGTTTAAAGTACCTACATCTCTTCTGGCACTATCGACTACTTTTAGTTCCCAAATACCAAATGAATCAAAGCCAGAAAAGTCGACTTGATAACTGGTTTGGATGTCATTACTGCTGCCACCCGAGTAGTCATGAAGTACGACTTGACCGCCATCCGGGGAAGTAAGGGTTACTCTTAGATCACCAATGTAGGTATGGCTGATATCAAGCTCTACTGTGACAACGCCCGAGTCACCCGAACGATCAACATCAAGGCCACTTACTACGCCTCGAATATTGTTGTCAGGGATCGATTCACGCGTTTCATTTACGTAAGAAGTATTATCCGTTCCGCCTGAGCCATTACAGCCTTGCGCTAAATATTCTTTTGCTGCGTCAGCATTAACCAGACCGAAACCCGTGCGGTTATCTCGGCCTACAACATCAATATCAGTGGCAGTTTTGGTCAGTGCGTTACGAATTTGGCTCGCTGTACAGCTTGGGTAGTAACTCCATACTAAGCCTGCTACGCCAGTCACGTGAGGAGTAGCCATCGAAGTACCGTTGTAATACTCGTAATCTTTTCCTAGCTCCGTTGAAACCGTAATCTCTTGGCCTACATAAGCCAGTAGCTCTTGACCAAATTGACGATCAACAGTCACAGAAACCATACGTGCCGTATCGTTTTGGTCAACTAAGAAAGGGTTCTGTAGCCCCGGTAAATCAGAGTTACTGTATACCACAGTAGCGCTTGCGCCCGCATCGTAACACGCTTGCACCGCATCAATTTCAGGATAATTGCCTGAGCCTTGGTTACCAATTCGCTCAGCTAAACAGATCTTATCCGTCATATCACCACAAATAAAGTTGCCGCTTGAAGCATCACAACTCGCCAATACACCAGTGATCGAACCTGCAACGGGTTCAGAAGTATAGCTCCCGCTTCTTTGCACTAATCGGTTGTGTGGTACAACGCCTCGTTCAAACTGACTCACACCATCAAGGTAGATGTCAGACAGTTTGCCTTCTCCAATCGTTACCGTAGAAAGAATCGCCACACCTGGGCCTGATATTTCAACCTGATCCGTTGCTTGTGAAAACGCAGCATGGTCGTTATGAGTATCCGTTGCCGCCACAGACATTACAGAATCATAAGAAGCAGGATAGCTATGCGCCGTATTACCATCGTTACCTGCTGCTGCAATTAACAGCACACCTTGATCATAGATACGCTGCAGTGCATTTTTCTCCGTCACGCTTGATTGACTGCCACCCAAGCTCATATTGACGACATTCGCCCCATTGTCTGCACAGGTTTGGATTGCTTTCACTAAGCTTGATGAGTAACCCCAGCCAGCTTCGTTGAACACTTTGACAATATGAAGATTCACATTCTGATTTGGCATTACCCCTTTAATGCCTTCAGTATTTGCAATCGCTGCAATCGTCCCCGCTACGTGAGTGCCATGCGCATTATTGTTGCCAGGCGCACTCCAAGAACCGGTTCCACTGTCGTCAGTACCATCAACTCGGTTACCACTTAGGTCGTTATGCGCTAAGTCGTATCCCGAGTCGATAATACACACCGTGCGATTGCCTGCATTGCTATCATCCAGCAACTGAGCATTCACAGCGGTATAACCCCAAGGAATTGTTTCACTAAGGAGATAACGTGGTGGATCGACCTCAACGTACTCCACATCGCTACGGTTGCTGAGTTGGTTCAATTTCGAGTTGTCGATTTCAATACTGTAAATTGATTGGTCACCTAGCTTTTCAACTTGATTGGCATCGAGTTGTTCCAATACCGACTCTTGCACAATACGCGGTCCAAAGAAGCGACTGTTTGTCAGTGTGGAAGGTGTTGATGAGTCTTCTTTAAACTTGACGATATATTTAGTTGGCAGATTCGATTCATCGAACCCAGTTAAAGAAGCATAAGTTGACGTTGATAGTGCTAGCGCTGCTGCGACCGCAGTCGTCGATAGCAGGCCTTTTGTTATTTTTGATGTGTGATGCATTTTGCCTTATTCCTTTTGAGACAATTTTATTCACTAAATGTTAATTAATAGTCACTTAGAGCAAATCTGAGTGACAAGCATAGCTATAATCCACAGCTCCAAAATGCCAACACATTTACATCCTGAATATATAAACTTGAACAAAAGATCTTCAAAGCAACACTTTCCGTTAACACTAAATCGTCAATTTTTCCCTTATAAAGCAATTACTTAATAACAATAAACCTGAATCATTACCCATTGAATTTGAGTAAATATTCTAAATAATCACACTTATTGATATTTACTAAATGTATTGAAAGTCGATCTTCAACCCAAAGCTGAAACATTCAGTCTATGGATATTTGACATATTAGAGTATTTAGTCAGAAACTGGCCTTTAGGTGAGAGAACTTCTCATTTATTGCGACTGATAACGAGACTATTATGAATAGAACAATGATTTTATTGAGTGCTTTGCTGCCACTCACTGCAACCGCATCAGAAACCTCCGTCTCTCCAGAAATGGTTAGCTCTGCACAAGTAGAGAGCGCGAGAAGCAATCAAACCTATACTTACGTACGTTGTTGGTACCGGACCAGTTACTCTAAAGATGAGCCTGCGACAGACTGGGAATGGGCCGAAAACCCTGATGGTAGTTATTTCACTATTGATGGGTATTGGTGGAATGCCGTCTCTTTCAAAAACATGTTTTATACCGACACACCACAAAGTGTTATTCAACAGCGCTGCGAGCAAACCTTAGATCTTGCTAACGACAACGCTGATATTACCTTCTTTGCTGCTGATAACCGTTTCTCCTACAACCATACAATTTGGAGCAACGACCCAGTGATGCAGCCAGCGCAGATCAATAAGGTGGTTGCATTTGGTGATAGCCTCTCTGACACAGGCAATATTTTTAATGCCTCGCAGTGGCGCTTCCCTAACCCAAATAGTTGGTTCTTAGGTCATTTCTCTAACGGGTTTGTCTGGACTGAGTACATTGCTAAAGCCAAAGGACTGCCTCTTTACAACTGGTCTGTTGGCGGCGCTGCGGGTGAAAACCAATACATCGCCTTAACTGGCGTTGGCGATCAGGTTTCTTCTTACCTAACTTACGCTAAGTTAGCTAAGAACTACCGACCTGAAAATACCCTTTTCACGTTAGAGTTTGGCTTAAACGATTTTATGAATTACGACCGAAGTGTCGCCGAAGTGAAGTCTGATTATGCCGAAGCCTTGATTCGCCTAACGGATGCAGGGGCGACTAATTTACTCTTGATGACATTACCGGATGCAACGCGAGCTCCGCAGTTTAAATATTCGACCCAAGAGGAAATTGACAAGATTCGAACGAAGATCGTCGAGATGAACGCCTTCATTAAGTCGCAAGTCGATTATTATATTGCTCAAGGCTACACCATAACCTTGTATGACACTCATGCCTTGTTTGAAGAGCTAACCTCTGCCCCGCAAGAACATGGTTTTGTTAACGCAAATGAAGCGTGTTTAGACATTAACCGTTCATCTGCTGCTGACTATCTCTACAACCATTCACTACGCTCAGAGTGTGCTTATGAAGGCTCTGAGAAGTTCGTATTCTGGGATGTAACCCACCCAACAACAGCGACACATCGCTACGTTGCAGAGAAGATGCTAGAAAGCAGCAATCAACTTTCTAATCATCCTTTCTAACATCAGTGATTAAAAAGGCGAGCTCAATAGCTCGCCTTTTTTATTAAACTCGCCTGATGATGATCGCCGTACCCATTCCGCCACCAATACACAAAGAGGCTAAACCTAGCTGAGTCTTTGAACGGATAAGCTCATAAATCAAGCTGGTGAGGATACGCCCTCCAGAAGCACCTATCGGGTGACCAAGTGCTATTGCCCCGCCATTGACGTTGGTTCTGTCCACAAACCAGCTTTCAAACAATTGATGTTGCTTAGCCAAGCCTTTTATGACGCCTAACGCTTGTGCAGCGAAGGCTTCATTAAGTTCTAAGCGTTCAATGTCACCTAACGTCAGCCCTGAACGTTCAAGTGCTTGTCCAACAGCAGGAATTGGCCCTAACCCCATAACATCTGGCTCTACACCACCTTGCCCTGTCGCTAACACCTCAACTAGCGGTGTTAACTGATATTGTTTGACGGCTTGTTCACTGGCTAAGATTAGCGCCACAGCGCCATCATTAATACCTGACGCGTTGCCAGCGGTGACACTGCCAGAACGTTCAAAGGCAGGTTTCAAACTCGCAAGCGCATCCAGTGTTGCATCGAGCCTTGGATGCTCGTCAACCGCAAACTCGGATGCACCTTTTCGAGTCTTGATGCTAATCGGTACGATTTCATCTTCAAAGAGCTGCTGTTCGAGCGCCGTTTTCGCTCGCTGTTGGCTTGTTAATGCAAATTGATCTTGTTCCTCGCGGCTAATCAGGTATTGCTTGGCGACATTCTCTGCGGTAATCCCCATATGAAAATCACCAAACGCATCAGTAAGACCATCTTTGAGTAGCGAGTCAACCATCGCCATATCGCCCAATTTGTTGCCTTGGCGAGATTTTCCATTCATCACAAACGGAGCATTACTCATACTTTCCATACCCGCGGCAACCACCAGATTCGCATCACCGGACTTAATCGCATTAATCCCATTGAGCACAGTTTTCATGCCGCTGCCGCAAATCATGTTTAGCGTATACGCTGGCACTGTTGCCGGTATGCCAGCATGAATAGACGCTTGTCTACCCACCCCTTGACCAAGCCCTGCGCCTAGCACATTACCTGCAATAACTTCATCAACCCAATCCGGTTCGACATTGGCTTGTTTAAGCGCAGCTTTAATTGTTTCTGCGCCCAGTTCGACCGCGGAAACAGAACTCAAACTACCAAGGAAAGAACCAATTGCAGTTCGCTTTGCCGCGACAATATATACTTTCTGAGCCATCTTAAAGCACCAGTCCACCGTCGATCTTGAGTACTTGGCCGGTTATAAAGCTCGCTTTGTCGCTAGCTAAAAACTCAACCCCATTGGTAATGTCTTCAGGCGTGCCCATTCGACCTAATGGTGTTTTGGCACGCATTAGGTCGAGCACTTTTTCCGGCAGGTTCTCAGTCATCGGCGTCACCACAAACCCCGGAGCCACGCAGTTTGCACGCACCTGAGCACCTTTGCGGGCAAACTCTTTAGCCCAGCCTTTCGTCATTGCAATCACACCGCCTTTCGTCGCAGCGTAGTTACTTTGGCCGATATTACCGTCCGTCCCCACTACGGAAGACATGGTTACGATCGAGCCTGCATTGTTTTCCATCATGATCGGAGCAATGGCTTGAGTAAGATTAAAGACCCCTTTTAGGTTGACGTTGATCACCGCATCCCACTCATCTTCTGTCATTTTCTCTATGAGAGCATCACGGGTAATGCCTGCGTTATTCACCAATACATCCACGCGGCTGTAGTCAGCTTGAACTTGCTCCACCAGCTCAGATACCGCTTGACGATCGCAAATGTTCATCACTACCGACGTGACGTTATTAACGCCCTCATAAGCAGTGCTCAGAGCTTGTTCATTCATGTCTAAGGCGTAAACCATCAACGCACCTTGGCTAGCAAATCGTTCAACAATCGCTTTACCTATTCCTTGGGCTGCACCAGTGACGATGCACACTTTATTCTCAAACATTTCTCTATCCTTTTGTGTATGACTGCTTCACTAAACTGACAAATTATGAGTAATTGACGGACACCTAGTCAGTGTCTCTGTGAATAGTAAGTTCAAAATTAGACTGGTATATGGCGTTATCCATAACCTTTAATGACGAGCTGATGACAGGCGCAAAGGCCATTTGGTCCAGCACGTCTTTGTGTAGATCTACCCCAGGGGCGATTTCAATCAGTTCAAGACCCTGCTTGGTCAAGCGAAACACCGCTCGCTCGGTAATGTAGAGTACTGGCGCTCCTTTTTTCAGTGCCTGCTTAGCGCTAAAAGTTATTTGTTCGACTTGGCTAATGAATTTGTGCTGCTTACCTTCAGTGACGATCTCTAGCTCACCGTTTTGGACTTCAAGCTGCAATCCTTGCGCGGTAAACGTGCCGCAGAACACTACTTGTTTGGCATTTTGGGTGATATTGATAAACCCGCCACAGCCAGCAATTTTGCTACCAAAACGCGAGACATTAATATCGCCTTTCTCATCACATTGGGCTAAACCTAAGAACGCTTGGTCGACGCCACCACCGTCATAGAAATCAAACATCTGATCTTGACCGATAATGGCTTGAGGTAAGCGAGAAGCACCAAAATCGAGACCACTTTGCGGCGTGCCGCCAATTGCACCAGGCTCAACCGTTAAAATAAACTCGTCTAACACACCTGCCTCGCGCGCCACTTCAGCGATGTACTCTGGCGCACCAATACCTAAATTAAGAATCGAGCCCGCTTTAAGTTCCATCGCCGCTCTGCGCGCAATTAAGGTTTTGGCATTCAGTGGTATGCGTTCTTTCTTAATACTTTTAGTTACAGCGTCACTCAGTGCGATACCAACAAACTCAGGGTTCATTACCGTAGCAAAGGTCTGCATGTGCTCTTGAATATCTTCACACTCAACAACAGCATCAACGAAAATACCCGGTATCTTCACTGCATGTGGGTCTAGCGTGCCGCTTTCAACAACCTGCTTAACTTGCACTATCACTCGGCCACCATTGTTCTTCGCAGCTTGTGCAGCGGCAAGACTTTCAACCGTTAAGCATTCGTCTTCCATGGTAATGTTGCCATCTTGGTCTGCCGTTGTGCCGCGCAAGACAGCCACAGTGACGGGTAGCTTGTGGTAAAACAGGTGCTCTTCACCGAGCAGATCGACGACTTCAACCCACTCTTTGTCGGTGGCAGAATTGATTTTTCCGCCTTCAATCCGCGGATCGACAAACGTGCCTAAGCCAACTTTGCTCAGCGTGCCAAGCTTGCCAGCCGCAGTATCTCTAAGAAGGTGAGAGATAATGCCTTGAGGAAGATTGTAACCTTGAATGAGATTATCATTCGCCAGTTGCTGCAGTTTAGGAACAAGCCCCCAATGACCACCAATGGCACACTTTACTAACCCTTGATGAGCTAAATGATTGATCGCTCGCCCTTTACCATCACCTTGGCCTGCTGCGAATATCAGCGTTAGATCACGGGGAGTTTCAGTCTGGCTAAAGCGCTCACCAATCGCTCGCTCTATCGCTTCGGGAACCACACTGCCAATAAATCCACCGAGTAGAACGGCGTCGCCATCATTGATCCAATTTGCTGCCTGCTCCGGCGTTAACTTCGCTACCACTGCACTCTTCCTTGATTGCTTGTTATTCGTTCTTAATGCAGCTTAGTTGTAGATGCGTCGAATGTTAATTGCACAAATGTAGATTCTGAATTTCATAATTGGAACAATCGTAATAAATTAGGCGCTCAGTGCTGCAACGCGTTCAACTAGATACTGCTTGAAGCCAGTGCAACGCTCAGGCATTGGCGAACGAGGACGGTAGAACATATCAACATCAAAACTGGCGCATTGATAGTTGGCCATTATTTGGCAGAGTTCACCGGATTCCAGTGCAGGATGAACAAGTGAATGGGGCAAGTAAGCAACGCCAGCGTGCTCTAAAGCCAAATCTAATAACATTTCACTGTTATCGCACTCTAACGTGTCTTGAATGGTGACGATCTCAGATTCCCCTTGATACTCAAAACACCAACGATTACCGCTAAGCAAGGTTTTCGCATATAGGCAGCGATGTTGTTTGAGCTGCTCTGGGTTAACTGGCTCACCATGTTGTTTGATGTACTCTGCTGATGCACATAAATAGAGCGTTTCACGCAACAGGCGCTTTCTGACTAACAAGGAGTCGATGTCTCGCTCGCCTTCATAACTGGCACTGGCTCGAAAAGCGAAGTCGATGGTTAGCGGATCAAACTCTCCCGCTTCAATAAAGATGCGAAAATTCACCTTCGGATGCTTTTGCATATATTCCGCGACAATCTTAGTTAAATACTGACGTGCAAACAGCGGTGTGGATGAGATTCGGATTTCACCTTGCTGCTCTTCGGCAAGGTTTTGTACCTCTTCACACAGACTATTAATGTCTGGCAAAAGCGGCGCAAACCGATCATAGAGTAACTGGCCTGCTTGGGTCGCCACTAATTGACGTGTGCTGCGCTTAATCAGTTCGACTGACAAAGCCTCTTCTAGCTCTTTTACCCAGCGGCTTCCGGCTGCTGGTGATAGCCCCTGTTGAATTGATGCTTCTCGAAACGAACCACTTCGCACCACCGCGCAAAAAAAGACGATTTTATCGAGGATGGGTTGTCGGCTAGAAAGCAGATTCTTAGACATTAGGTCACCAAACCCTTTTGTAACGCCAACTTAACCAGCGCTGCGGTCGACGTAGCGCCAAGCTTCTTCTTGATTCTTAAGCGATGAGTCTCAACAGTACGAACACTAATATGCAGCGAATCGGCGATCTCTTTGTTGCATGCGCCGTTAGCGATCGCCTTTAGAACATCAGACTCGCGTTTAGATAAGGTATCATCTTTCTCTTCTGGCGCTTCGTTGATCTGCTCAAGCAATCGATCGGAGGCTTGTGGGCATAAATATGAACGGCCTTGCGCCACTTGGTTAATCGCCATCACCAGCTCTTCTGAACCGACATCTTTTAGCACATAGCCTTTCGCACCTGCTTTGACCGAGCGAACCACATAGTCGCGACTGTCATGCATAGAGAGCATAATGACCGACGTGGCAGCGCTGGTTTTCGCTAGCTGTTCCAACACTTCAATCCCGTTCAGGTTGGGCATGTTGATGTCGAGCAGCAGTACATCGGGTTTTAGCTCCAGTGTTGCTTCTAAGGCTTCAGTGCCAGTACCGACACACGCAATAATATCTAAGTTATCTTCACGCTCTAATCGCGATTTTAGCCCGTCTTGCATTAGGCGGTGGTCATCCGCCAATATCAATCTAATCATACAAACTCCATGTTTAAGCTCACGCGTACTTCCGTTCCTTCACCCTGCTCACTGGTGACGCTAAACGTTCCGCCAATCGCTTGAATCCGTTCTTTCATATTTTGCAGCCCCATATGCTCAAAATGCGCGCTGCTGTTCTTCTTCGACTTCAACTGCTTTGCTGGAATGCCAATACCATCATCGCTAATGGTTAAGATCAGCATTTGTCCTTCACGCTGCATAATCACATCCACACCTTGTGCATTAGCGTGTTTTTCGACGTTGTGCAGTGCTTCTTGCACCACTCGATACAGTGTCGTTTCAACTTGCGGTAAAAACTCAAGCCCTTCTATATCATGCTCAAACACCAGCTCCATTTGAACGCGATCTCTCAATTCATTGATATAGGTTTCAATACCTGCGACCAACCCCAAATCATCCAGTTGCGGTGGTCGTAAATCACGTGAAATCCGACGAACCTCGACAATGGCGTGTTCCATCGCATTCTTGCTCGCATCAAGCTCAAACCGTTTCTTCTCTTCATCTTGCTCTTTGGTGACATTGTCTAAGCGATACTTGGCCGCGACCAATAGTTGGTTAACGCCATCATGCAGCTCTCTTGATACGCGGCGGCGTTCGTTCTCTTGCGAGTCGATGATCTGTTGATTCAGCACACTCAGTTGTTGGTTGGCTAAGCGCCTAACATTAAGGTTGAGCGAAGCACCCAACCCAGCAATCACTGTCACTGCGACAAACATTAGTCCAAACAGTGCAGTACTGGTTTTACCAATATTCTGATCAAAGCCGCTCTCCATATGATCCACTTGGCGCTCTATATCATCCAGATAGACGCCCGTTCCGACCATCCACTGCCACTTATCTAAAGAAATGGCATAACTCAGCTTAGGCAATGGTTCTTTTTTCGAGGGTTTATGCCAAAGGTAATCAACAAAACCACCACCTTCTCTACCTGCTCGAATCAATTCTTGGAGCAGTTTTTTACCTTGAACATCTTCCACATGCCACCAGTTCTTGCCTATGCGATCTTTTTGATATGGCAACACCAGCGCATCGCCTTCCCACGTATAAGCAAAGAAGTATCCATCGCTGCCATACGTGAGCTGGCTCAATTTTTCTATAACAATTTGCTTAGCAAGATCTGGGGTTAGAGACTCATCTGAGTAGTAAGGCTCGATACTTTTGACTGCCATTTCTACGTACTGCTTTAATTCTTGCTTTTTCACCGCCAGCACATTGTTTCTTGTCAGCGAAACTTGATCTTCAACTAATTGTTTTGCCTGACTAAATAGAATGCTCGCAACAATCGAGACCACGATAATAAGTGGCACGATCGACAACAATATTATGTTTACCGTCAGTCGTCGGTTGCTTACAAATCCCATATTCCCATCCATGCGAGTACGTAGTTTTACTGAAAGATCGTGCGGAAAATTGCCTTTTCTACGGATTAAATTTGCGCAATTTTGCCAATAGAGCGCAATAAATCTCCTATCTACACTTAGCGTCAAATGTAACATCGCATTAACACAAATAAATACGCGGCGTTCACATTTACCAAGATCGACATGGAACATAGTCTAACAAGGAGAACACCATGAACCTTAAGAAAGCTGCCATTGCCTCAGCGCTTGCTATCGCTGCTACGGGTCTATCAGTTTCGGCTCATGCCGCTGACAAGAAGATACTACTTAAGACCCCTATCGCTTTCGGTAGTCACTTACCTGCGTTAGGTACACCGATTCAATGGTACGCCGACCACATCACCAAGACTTCTGGTGGCACCATCAAAATGAAAATCTACGAGCCGGGTAAACTGGTTAGCCCAGCCGAGATCCTTGATGCGGTATCAACAGGTAAAGTGAACTCCGGTTATTCAACGGCGGGCTACTGGCAAGGTAAGTTACCTGCATCAGCCCTATTCTCTGCGGTGCCTTTTGGACCTGAAGCGGGTGAATACATGGCGTGGCTGTTCTTTGGTAATGGTCTGAATCTGTACCAACAAATGTATGATGAAGGTGGCTACAACGTAAAAGTGGTCCCTTGTGCAATCATTTCACCGGAAACCTCTGGCTGGTTCCGCAAACCAATCGAAAAGCCTGAAGATCTTAAAGGCCTCAACATGCGCTTCTTCGGCCTTGGCGCTTCCGTTATGGAAAAACTGGGCGTAGGTACGGTTCAACTGCCGGGCGGCGAGATCTTTGGCGCACTAGAGAAAGGCGCGATTGATGCCTCTGAGTTCTCTCAACCAGCTATCGACCAGCGTTTGGGCTTCCACAAAGTAGCGAAATACAACTATTTCCCTGGTTGGCACCAACAATCGACCGTGTTTGAGCTGCTCATCAACAAAGATACTTGGGGCAAGATGAGTGATGCTCAGCAAGCTGCAGTCGAGACCACTTGTATGGCGACCATGACTTACTCGATTGCAGAAGGTGAAGCACTGCAATATTCAGCAATGGAAAAAGCCAAAGAGAATGGTGTTGAGATCCGTTACTGGAACGAAGAAATGCTAAGTCTGTTTGAAAATACGTGGCTTGAAGTTGTGGAAGAGAAGAAAACAGAAGACCCATTCTTCAACAAAGTGTGGGATGACTTAAGCCAGTTCCGTAAAGGTTATGCGCTTTGGTCTGCGAATGGATTCTTACCACGTGAAACGCAAAATCAATAATCCTGTGTGAATTGGACCTGTTGGCCGGCAGTCTTGTCGGCCATTGGTTGTAAGGAGTTGCCAATGAGCAAGGTACTTTATTCTACCCCCACTTATCCTCTCTATTTTCATATAGAAAGAGCAATCACCAGTGCTAGCCGCTTTCTCGCGTGGACTAACCTAGCCTTAGTCTTGGTGATTATTACCCAAGTCGTACTGCGCAAAGTCTTCGCCAACGGACAAATCGCATTAGAGGAACTGCAATGGCACCTTTACGCCACCGCGGTCATGTTTGGTACGGCTTATGCGCAAGTGAGTAACTTGCACGTTCGCGTTGATATCTTCTATCACAAGTTTTCAGAGCGTAAAAAAGCCCTCGTCGACCTATTCGGCTTATCTTTATTAGCGATCCCATTTGTTGTCGTTGTGATCCTCCACTCCTATGACTTCGCCTATGAATCTTGGCGTGTGAATGAAAGCTCTGCCTCCCCTTCAGGCTTGCCTTATCGCTGGCTAATTAAGAGCGTTATCCCTTTGAGCTTCTGCCTACTGCTACTGTCGATGGTGGCCAGAATCTTACGTAACATTGAAACCTTATTTAAAGGCGACACATCCCAAGGAGAGCATCATGGAAGCTAATGAGTGGATCGTTATTGCCATGTTTGGCTCTTTTATCTTGCTGCTGTTTACTGGCATTCCAGTTGCCTACGTTTTGGGGGGCATTGGCGTTGTCTTTGCGGCGGTTGGTTATTTTGCTGATATCTACTTAGATACCTTTACCGGATTGGATTACACCAGCCTAGGCTTAGTGGTTAACCGTATCTATAAGATCATGGATAACTGGATTTTGGTCGCGCTACCGATGTTTATCTTTATGGGTAACATGCTCGATAAATCTGGTATTGCTGAGAAGCTGATGTCTTCGATGCAAGCACTGTTTGGTAAGGTGCATGGCGGCTTAGCGATTACCGTTATGGCGATCGGTATTATTCTCGCCGCTTCGACTGGCATTATCGGTGCGTCTGTCGTACTGCTTACCGTGATGTCTCTGCCTAGTATGATGCGTCAAGGCTACCATTTACCGCTTGCGCTGGGTACGGTCGCCTCTGCCGGTACACTTGGTATTCTTCTGCCGCCATCGATCATGCTGGTTATTATGGCCGACCAGCTTGGTTTATCGGTTGGTGATTTGTTTATGGGCGCGATTATGCCGGGCTTATTGCTAGGTAGCTTGTACATTCTGTATATCTTGATTGTCGGCAAAATGAACCCGAGCAAAGCGCCAGTTCCTGAAGATGTTCAGCCTGTTGAATGGGGTTTGATCCTGCAAGTGTTCAAAGACATTACCCCAACAGTGATGCTGATTTTCTGTGTGCTTGGCTCTATCTTCGCGGGCGTTGCAACGCCAACGGAAGCGTCTGGTATTGGCGCGATGGGCGCAACGCTACTCGCGGCCTACAACAAAAAGCTCAACCTTAAAGTGCTTAAAGAGGTATTGCTCTCTTCATATGGGACAACCGCGTATATCTTTATGATCTTCCTAGGCGCATCTTGTTTCGCCTTGGTATTGCGTGAACTAGGCGGTGATGAGCTAATTGAGTCATTCCTCACCAGTTTGCCATTTGGTCCGTACGGCATCATCGCGTTTATCTTATTGATTGTATTCTTGCTCGGTTTCTTCTTAGATTGGATTGAGATTACGCTTATCGCCCTACCGCTTTTAGCACCTGTTATCTCTAGTCTTGGTATTGAGCTTGATGGTCATGGCGTGGTTGATAATCCAAGCTTGGTATGGTTTGTGATGCTGGTTGCTATGGCGCTGCAAACCAGCTTTTTGACCCCGCCAGTAGGCTTTGCCTTGTTCTACTTAAAAGGCGTTTGCCCAGACGGTGTCGCACTTAAAGATATTTACCGCGGCGTGATTCCGTTTATCTTAATCCAGCTTACCGCGCTTATCTGTTTGGTGATGTGGCCTCAGCTAGTGCTGTGGTTCCCAAGTGTCGCTTACGGTTAGTAGCGACCAATAAACTGAAAGCCAGCGATTGGTATCGCTGGCTTTTTTGTTTCTGCCATTATTGAGTAGTTCACTTTGAAAACTTATTGGACTGACGATGTGCCATTTGCTCGACCCGGACTAGCCTTATAATTATAAAACCAGTAGAAGCTTAGCCCGGTACAGAGCCCCCAAAAAGCACTACCAATACCCAGTAATTCGATGCCAGAAGCCGTGAATAAGAATGTAAATAGTGCTGGCTCTCTACAGTGGCTGTCTGCCATCGACACCGCTAAGCAGTTCATTAGTGTCGGCATAACGGCAAGACCTGCTACCGCGATAACAACGGCTGAAGGAACGGCGCTAAACAGGGAGAAAAATGACATTCCCATAATACCCGCTAATAGGTAAAACACCCCCATCGAAATCCCCGCCATATAACGTGTCTTAGGATTTTCATCCGCATTTGGCCCCATACAGATAGCGCCTGTGATTGCTGCAAGATTAAACGCAAAACCACCAAACGGAGCCAACAATAGACCTGTAACACCTGTCACTGTGATGACTTTTGAGGAGTCAACTTGGTAGCCATTCGCTTTCAATACGGCAAATCCCGGTAAATTCTGCGAAGCCATGGTGACGATAAACAGTGGTATCCCAACACTGATCAATGAAAAGAATTCAAACTCTGGCGCAATAAATTCAGGAGTGGTCAAGCCTATCGTCACCTGACTGACATCGAGCTTGCCAAAACCTACACACATACCGAGGGCGATGACAAAAATACTTGGGATCAGTAAATTTCCAAGCCGAACTTTGGCCAGAATAAATACTGCCAGCATAATCGCAACAATTTGTCCCTCTTCCATCAACGACGAGAATAAGCCCAAGCCAAATTGTAATAATATCCCCGCCAACATGGCAGAGGCGATCGATGTAGGGATCTGCTTGAGTACCTTTTCAAATATCCCAGCTAAACCAACCAGCGTAATTAACAACGAACTAAACAAAAACACCGCCACCGCCTGATTCATCGTCAACCCTTCAAGCGATGTGATTAGCAATGCCGCTCCGGGTGTCGACCAAGCTGTAACAACAGGTTTCTTGTAGTAATACGAGAGCAAGATTGTGGTTACCCCCATGCCAATCCCCAACGCCCAGAACCATGAAGCAACTTGCTCGTCGGTGGCACCTGCACTCATCGCCGCTTGAAAAATGATCGCCGCGGCACTGGCATAACCAATGAAAACGGCAATAACGCCGGTACTAACGTGGGAAAATTTTAGCTTAGTCATGTTAATTCTTTCCTATGTGCGTTATAACGTCCATAAGTTCAATCTAGCACTCGTGCGTTATAACGCACAAGTTATTTGTTGAGAAAATATGCAAAAAGAAATAAAAGTTGGTGACAACTTAAAGCGTCTTCGTAGTGACAAAGGCTGGAGCTTAGATAAGGCCGCGAAAGAAACTGGCGTCAGTAAAGCGATGCTAGGTCAAATAGAGCGTGGGGAATCAAGCCCTACGGTGGCAAAGCTATGGCAGATAGCATCAGGGTTTGAGGTTTCATTTTCGAGTTTTATCACGACCAGTTCAAACAATGAACTGACTAGTCTATTCAGAGATGCGAATGAACTAAGACGTGAAGAATACAACGTTGGCTTTTTCGTTAGCTTATTGTTTCCTTTCGAGCCCGCACTCGGGTTTGAGATATTTGAACTGACTCTTGCGCCCAATTATCAGCACGAATCAGACCCACACAACCTTGGTGTAACTGAACACATCTTATGTATTTCTGGTGAGATGGCGGTGTTGTTTGATGGTGAATGGCATACATTACACGCAGGACAAGCCGTCCGCTTCAATGCTAACCAGCGTCATGGCTACAAAAACATCGGTGAGGAAAATGCCGTATTTCATAATGTCATTCATTACCCTGACAATAAGCAATAGGGCTAAGTATCGCCCCCTTATGGTCTAGTTTTCCGACTTAAAGAACAAAAGCCAGCAATTACGCTGGCTTTTTGTTATTGGACTGAGTTTCTCAAAAACGTTTTCTAATCCGGACTACTATCGTGAAGCACCCTGCTCAAAAACTATGCTCAACACATAACGCTCAACAAATAAGAGGTAATAAAAAATGAAAAAGGCTTTATCTACCCTCACTATAACGCTCGCGCTATTTTCTAGCGCATCTTTTGCTGCTGATAACTATACGTTAGATTCAAACTATTCTTCCGTTAGCTTTGCCACGATCAAAAAACAGTACATCGTCGAACCTGCAACGATAAACACCCTATCTGGCACGTTAGACAGCAGTGGTCAGTTTACTGTCTCTATCGACCTAAACGGGATTGATACAGGCATTGAGATACGCAATACCCGCCTTAACGAGATCTTCTTTGAATCTGCCAAGCATTCTCCGATAACCGTAACGGGAAAAGTCGATTGGGCATCATTAGGTGAAGGCTCGCATAAGATGAAAGTACCCGCTGAGGTAACGCTGTTTGGTAATACCAAGTCGATTGAGTTCCCGGTGGTCACCTTAAATGCTGGCAATACGGTGATGGTGAGCTCTAGCGCACCTGTGATTATTGGCGCTGCTGACTTTGGAATCCCGAGTCAGAACTTAACTGACCTAGCCGCAACGGTTGGGGATATTGGGATTTCAGATAGAGTGCCGCTTACACTCAATCTGACGTTTAAGAAGTGATTTGATGAGAAAGGCTTGGGAGGCCAAGCCTTTGTTTGTTGGAAGTCTCTCAGTTAGATACTATCGAAAGAAAGCCTGATTGATGCCATACGTGCCGGTACTCTAAGACAGAACAATTAAGCCACCGAAGGAATCTATGTACTCCTTAAACTTTTGATTGTTTTCAACAGATAATAGCTTACCGTTAGGATGCTTACTGTAGTCAATACTAGTAATTCTTTGATCAGAATATTTACCGCTGTTGTACTCTTCTTTTTTCAAAGTTGAGGTTAGTATTACCTGTTTTCCTAGCCCTATAAACTCTTCAAGCATTTTTTCCTCTTTATTACTTGAAAGTTCACCATCCCTAAATGCATCAACTACTATAGGAAATCTGTGGTCCAAAATGTTGTTAATCGCCATTGTTCTACAGTAGTAATATTCTTGCTCATCACTTCCAGAAAAGACATTGTTCGGTTTTGAAAATAAATCATTGAAATGTAGGCGTGCGTTGGGGTCTATCGCATCACGATAATCATTCATTGATTTAACAATTCTTTCGATAAACTCAATACACTGAGCCTTAGTATCATTAAACCCTTTTTTAGTGTTAATCTGCCTATTTTCCAATTCTTTTATTTTCAACAATGTTTTATGAGCATCGGAATCATATTGCTCTTCGGTTCTTATATCATCACTGAACATCGCCAATTGAAACAAGTCAGGTGGAGTTGTTTTCTCTAGTTCTCGTAATCGGGACTGTAATGTGTTTATTTCGAAACTAAGTGATAATATAGCTTCGTTTTTATCCGAAATATTATCGGATATAGATTTTATTATTTCAGACCTAACTTCTTTATTACTAACATCAAATTCAATATTCTTGTTTTTAAAAACTATTTTTTCCGAACCACAATCGGAGCAAACAATTTCGCCTAAATTCATATTTCTATTTAGTGAATTCAGTTCATTTTTAAGTGAGGTTAGCTTCTCAACCCTTATAGTTTCTCTATTTCGTTGCTTACGTTTTTCATTAATTTCTTCTGTTATTATCTTAGCTTTATTTCGAACAATGCGTGCATCATCGTGATCTGCGGTTTTTGAAGTCAACAGAGCCAAAGATGGTGTTTTAGATAACAATGATAGTTTTTTTATTAAAGACTTATGTTGAGCTTTTAGCTCTTTAATCATTTGTTTTGTTTCGATCTCATCATCACTATCAAAATCAGGTCTATTAATACCACCTAACTGACATAGCATTGATTTAAAATCATCCTTCTTAAAATATCCATTTCCAATTAGAGAAGAAGGATTTCTTTTGTCCTGCCCTATAAAAAACATTTCGTAGAATGTCGTTAAGTCAACTGTGACATCCATACCTTTTTTCTGAACTTTAGGAATGCTACCAACCAAAGATGCAATGAATGTTCTAAGTTCAGAGTCAGTATCGAATATTTTTAATAACCCTTCGCTTTTTACCACAAAAGTAGAGCCTTTACGAACAAACTGATAGTCAACCTCTCCTATTCTAACTAATGAGTAGAATGTATACTCTTTCTCATTAAATCCATCTGGAAAAATAGAGCTATTGCCAATCGAATAAAGCAAACCTTGCATAACAAGAGTCTTACCTCGATTATTATCATCACTGTAAATAACATTTACTTTATCACTTAGTCTATCTTCAACAAAAGACTCATTTTTATTTCCGACACCAAAAGATTTAAAGATCATTATCCATTCCTTGAAGAACTAGCGAGATCAAATATTGTGTTGATATTTTATTCATATGGGGAGGTAATTTTTTTATTCTAAGTAACAGTTCTTCGTACAATTCATATACGCAGTCAGATTTTGATAACCTAACAATTTTTATAACTGCTTCGGAAAGTTGCCAAAATTTCTTTGATGTGCCTTTGTCAAATAATGTTCTACTTAGATTTGAGTTACATTCTTGAATTGTATCTTTCAACAAGTCCTTATCTCTTGCAAGCCCTTCTTCGTTTAAAACAGACATAAAAGCAACAGGGATTCCTTTATTTTTAAATATATCTGTCACCCCTATAATTCGACTAATAATAAGAGAATTTATTTGAGAATTAGTTATATACCTATCTAGTCTCAGTACTTCCTTAGGTGTAGATATAGTTTCATTTTCGATTTCTGAGTTTTTCAACGCAGATTGTTTATCTCTTATTTCATCAAAAATATTTTCATAAGTTAAATCACTTATTGTAGACTTAGATTTAAAATTTGATAATTCTTTAATATAATGGCTACATGGAAAATGATCATTGAAGAATGTTAATTCATCCAAGAACTGTATTAATTTAAATTCATCTATAGTTTTGTGATTTTTAAGAATAACTTCACGCAATTTTTTCTCAACACGTTCTTGCGTTTTTTTATTAATATTACAGTAATCAAAAGAACGTAAACTAGAGTCATGTAAATAGCTTGGATCTAATGGCTGACTAAAAAGAACGTAATCATGAAATTTAAATTTAGATACATAATTATCGAATAACGTATATAGGCTTTGACCAATCAGAGAAGGAGAAAACTTAGCATAGTTTTTACTTTGAACATCAAGCATCAATGTAAAGTTATCATCAACACCCGTAACATCATTAAAGCAGTCTACAACAGCAATCTCGACCTTATCACTATCAGGGTGTATTCCCATTAGATACAGCATCGATTTTGTTTCGTAATCAGATGATTTTTTATTTGTAATTTCTGTGTTCTTAAACGTGTACACAGCAGCTACCCCATGGATTGAACCAAACGTACATTATCTAACGTAACAAACGACATTATGCCATATGCAACTTGTTACAATACAAGCTAATAGCATTTGCAAACAATAGCATAACTCTAAGTTATTCTATTTATTTGATTTATCTCAATTAGCATTAAACAAACACTTGTTCGCGTACTGATTTTTTACATTTTTCAGACACTAATAACCGCACTACATCAAAGACAACCTATTTAGTGCGAGAAAAAATAGCAGCAGAACTGGCATAAATAATAAGTTATTGATTCTCAAATCCCCCTCCCAAAAGATTCCCTACTCGCTCCTCCGTCACTCTATGGAATGACGGTAACTAAAGAGATCTCTGCTGTATCGCTATCATCCCCTGATATGGAATGACAGCAACTAGAGAGACTTCTGCTATACCACAGTCATCCCCGAGAGGGAGGCACGACCGAGTTGGGGATCTCTGATAGCAAGTAGAGAACCTAATGTAGGCGAGTTAATATCAAACAGGTATTGGTAGAAAATAGTCAGAGTGAACCTAACTTAGCAACTGCCTAAAACGCCTTAAGAATTGCCGAGTCATAATTGGCAATATCTAACTTCACGCCGTGCTCTTCCACCAGCTCATCCAGTTTAGCTTGAGCTGTGTTCAAGCTATCCATAGTGATGGTGTTGTCGTCCAATTGCCAAAGCTGGCGAGAACCGTCGTAGCTAAATTGAAGGGCGAGCATAGCATCAGCATTACCCTGCTCTGCTGCGGCATCAAGCTTTCTCTTCTTACGGTAAATAAGATTCAACGCCTGCTTAAGATCCCAAACGTAGGCGACTTCATGCATTTTAGGGTGTGTTTTAAGCTTAATGAGCGTCATCACTACGCCTATCGCGCTGACAATCACGCCAAGTAAGTTCCAGTGGAAGTGTGAACCAGACTCTGATGGAAACAGGAAAATAAGTACCTGAGAGATGGCAAGGCTTGATACCGCTAAAACTGCGATACACGCGACAATGACAACGTTTAAACGTGAACGGTATAGCTGCTTGTCGATCTTTTGTAGTTTCATCAATAGTCCATTGTTTGAGTAGCCTTAAACATCGCGTCGGTAGGCTGAAATGAACTGATGATTATACATTTTGCATGACTTTAGATAAGCGTTAATTTGTTGCAAATAGTGTGGTTAATTACACCAATAGGCTAAGCGCTTAAAGCTAGTTGCCAACAAAGTGCGACTGGTAGTATTTCGGGGTAACAGCCAAGCGCTTTTTAAACTGACGTTGGAAGTGCGCTTGGTCGGAAAAACCTAAGCTATGCGCCACCTCAGACAGCGATTCTCCCGCTTTAAGCATCACTTTCGAGCGTTTGATCTTTTCATCCATCAAATAAGCGTATGGCGGCAATCCGTATTGGTTTTTGAACGCTCGCAGCAACTGATAACGACTCATCCCCGCTTCTTCCGCTAAGCTTTCAAGCTCATGTGGCTCTGACACTTCATCCAGCAGCTTTTCGCGAATGCGTTTGATCGGCTCGGCATGCTTATATCGGCTTGCAGGGCTGGTTATTTGAAAGCTGGACTCAACGAAACTGTACAGGCAAGTTTCAATGTTTAAGCTAGATTGTTCATTATCCAACGCATCAAACAGGGTCAGATATTGCGCTTTTAACGCTTCGTTGCGCTCAAAGTCATTATTAAATGCTTGGTAATCCATCTGCATCTGCTGGTTATTCTCACGCAAAATATCGCGCTGTAGCTGCCCCATTTTTGTCGCGTTCACAAACAGCATGCTATAGGACCATAAGCCTGCAGCTGGGTTGCATGAGTGCACATCAGATGGGTTGATCGTGACCAAATCTCCCACGCTGATTCGATGGGAATTATTGCGATTTTTATAGTCCGCAGCACCTTGGAGAATGACACCAAAAGAGAATTCATCATGGGAATGGGCGTCATAACAGGCGCTACTTCGATTGGCAACTCTTAGCTCTATCCAAGGGAGAACTTGGTTTTGCTTAAAGCTAGCGCTGTTATCTCTTTTCATCGTGACATTCCTTGTCAAACCCAAATCATTAGCACTGAGGCTAACAATATAATAGCCATTGAGCGATTAAAGAACAGTTGTTTTCTTTGCTCTTGAAGTTGGCGAGTAAACATTGTGCCGACCACTGCCCATAGTCCTACTCCGATTAAACAGGCGAAAAGTGAGACTAGTGTGTACATCCATAGCCAAGCTTGCTGCTCGCTTTGCCCTACTACATAAAGGCTGACGCCAGACATCGCAACCAACCATGCTTTAGGATTTAGCAGTTGAACCAGTGCCCCGTTTAACCAACTAGAATGACGCTCGTCTTGCGTATCTAATTGGCCAAGTGGCGCTGTATAAATCTTGTAGGCTAAATAACTAAGAAATGCGCTGCCGACAATTTGCATTGCTAACTCTATTTTTGGCAACCATTCCACAAGGCTGTTTAGTGTATTCCCCGTAACAAAGACCACCAGCGCATAGGCGAACGATGCTCCAATTACATGCTTAGCGGCAGTGGACTTACCAAATTGCGCCGCTGTTGAAGTTGCGATTAGATTGACAGGCCCCGGAGTCACCGCTCCAACAAGCGCGAAAACCACCATTGCTAAAAATACGCTATTCACACTCTCTCCTTGTAAGGTACTTACTCATACCTATCAAGATAAAGAGAATGGGATTAGTAGTATTGAACGATATTGCACGTGCTATCGCGAGGGAGTGAAACAATTAAATCTGTACTAGGTTCTCCCCTAAATAATGATAGAATCTCCGCATCAGAAATATCGAGAAACTCTATGTTTATCCATCACGTTAACGGCATCGACTGGCTGGTTATTACCGCTTTTGAAGAACTGAAACCTATATTTATCGAAGACGCTGGCAGGATCCCCTCTTACTTTTCTTCCACCAGTGAATTGAGTCTGATTGATCAAGCCAAGCGTGCTTATGGATATCTGCCTCCACTTAGTGGCGTAATCACCGATACTGGCATATTTCAAAGCCCAGCTAACGAAGAAGATTTAAACCCACAGCTTGCCTGCCTAGTTGAAGGACGTGGCCGAGTATTTATCTATCATGGCGGCTTTGTCGCTTTTGTCGATAACGAGCGAACCTTTATTACCCGAATGGACTGAAGATTATTCAGCAAGTTGATGTCGGCGAACTGGCATCCTTAGCCGTTCCTCCGCAAGCATTAGTCGCCCTGACGATTTTTAAGCTCTGTGGAAAAGAAGAGAATTTGACCGTATGAGTCACCCAAAGAAAACCATCTTAGCCTTTTAACGTATCTTCACAAACTTCGGATAACTCGTCTCTAGTTTGATTTTCGGTCTTCTTATCTGATTTACGCATAAAGCAACGAACTATCCCTTTCCCCAAACTTTTTCTTTAAAAATTATTCAATTAGCTAGCGAAACCTCTCTCTGTGTATTTTACTTAAAAAAGTGCAACCAAGATTCACGGATGAAAAGATGGCTAACAAAAAAAACGTCGAAATCAATAAAAAAAGCGCAGAAATCGAGAATAAGAAAAGCAACGAGCTAAAACAAAAAAAGACGAAACAAAAAAAGAAGCTCAGACTGCATTCACATCTAAAGGTTAATATCCCACTTTTTCAGTCTCTCATGATGATATTGCCATCATTGGCTAAGCACACAGCGGCAGAGGTTGTAGACAAACCTAGCAATGAGACAGAGTTAGCAAAGACACATAACGTGTCAGAAAAAGACGTTACCGATGACCATGAAAAAGAGAACTCAACAGAGCTTACTCATCAAGAACTTCAGGCGAGTGAGAATCACGCTGGCTCTACCCAAAACGGAAATCAGCTTCCTCATGGTTCGAACACTCACTTAGTCCCTTCTCATCATTTATCGACAATATCTCACCCGCAAATCCATTACATCCCTTCAGTATCGTTGCCAACCATCTCCTCAGCAGGTAGCAGCCAACCGACTCCTTCAAGTACTCCTCCAGCTTCGGCTTTACCAGTCACCTTTGTGCCCGAGGTAATAAAAGGCACCTACGGAGAACTGCATGTTGATGTAAATGGCCACTACACGTTTGTATTGAATCCAAACTCTCCTCAATACGTCCTGTTGAATCAGCATCAAATAGGTACTGACCACTTTGCGTTACATCTCTCTAATGGTTCAAGTATCATTGTTCAGATACCAATCGCAGGTAAGCAAGATACACCAAGTATTTCTGGTGACTTAGCGGGGGTCGTCACAGAAGATCACAACATTGATTCACAAGGCTTGTTACATGCGAACGGTAAAATTGATGTAATAGACCCTGACCAAAATGAAAGCTCGGTGAAGCCGGAAGTTATCTCCGGAAAATATGGTTCATTGACCATTGATGCTGATGGGCACTGGCAGTATCAAGTTGATAACTCTCTTTCGAATGTTCAAGCCTTAACCGCCGCTACTTCATTACACGAGAGTTTCACTATTCACACCAAAGATGGCACACCGCAAACGATCGATATGACGATTGGGGGTAACGACGACAATGCCGTTATTATAGGTGTGGATGCAGGTACGGTAACTGAAGCTTTAGCGACACAAGCTCAAGGCCAACTTTCAGTAACTGACTCTGATCTTGGAGAAGACCATTTTCAAGCATCACAGATAAATGGCCATTTTGGTACTTTAACCATCGCGAAAGATGGTGCGTGGACTTACGATTTGGATAACACCAACCCAACCGTTCACGCATTAGGCAAAGGAGCTACAGCCACTGATACCATCACGGTTCACTCAGCCGATGGTACGCCTCATCAAATCACAATTACGGTTAACGGAACCAATAATGCTGCAATCATCACAGATACCCAAACCAACCTTAATGCTCGTGGTGTAACCGAAGACCGTGGCTACATAGATACTCATTACCAATTGCATTATGACGGCAAATTGAACATCCAAGACCCTGATACGGGAGAGGCTCAGTTTGACCCGAATATTGGTCCGCAAACCTATCAAGGTATTGGCTACGACACCAAATTGGGTGGGCACATACTGCTTATGCGTGACGGTCATTACACTTACACTTTAGATAATCGCAATATTCAAAACCTTGCCGCCGGTGAAACACAAAAAGACTCAGCGGTTATTCGCTCTGCTGATGGGACCACTCACACTATAGAGCTCACGGTACACGGCACCAATGATAAACCAACCATTGCAGCACAATCGCATACAGTTATTGAAGGCGGCACTCTATTACATGGCCAAATGGTCGGCCAAGATATTGATACTAGAGCGCAACTTCATTATTCAGCTCCCCAAATAGATGGATTAACCTTAAATACAGATGGCAGCTACAGCTTTGACCCTAGCAATGCAAGTTATCAATCACTGGCCTCTGGGGCGACAAAAACGCTAACAATTCCTGTCACCGTGACAGATGAGCATAATGCCAGCGCGACTCAAACGCTGTCGATCACCATAACAGGGGTAAACAATAGCGCGGTTATCGGTGGCGTAGATACTGCGGATATCAATGAGGGCTCGGCAGGACAAGATATGTCGCCTGATTATGCTCAGCCCGGAATGGCTCATCTTGGCAAGAGTCCGATATACGCAAGTGGCGCTCTTACGATTGCCGATCTAGATAGCGGCGAAGCCACTTTTGACACAAAAGGGATTGGCTATAACTATTCAGGTAAATATGGCGACCTATTGCTGCAAGAGAATGGCAGCTGGTCCTATTATGCTGACGCTGGCAGCGTGCGTGGCAAAGGGGGCTATGCTACCAATAGAGGTACAGAAATTGATAAACTTGGTGAAGGAGATACTGTGACAGATACCATCACAGTATTTTCCAAAGATGGCACTTCCCACGATATTGTAATCACCATTCATGGTAGTAATGACCGACCTTACTGCGCTTCTGAAGTCCAACTCAATTCAGGTAAAGAAGACTCGGCTCAAACCATCACCACAAATGAATTACTTGCCAATACCGTGGACGTAGACGCTAATGACGCAGGTAAACTAACCATTACCAACCTACATGCCGACCATGGTTCGATTCAAGACAATCACGATGGAACAGACACTTTTACACCAACCAAAGACTATAACGGAGATGTTCATTTCACTTATGATGTGAAGGACGCTCACGGCGGCATCACACGCACAGGAGCGACAACAAGCTTAGCGGCGGTGAACGATAACCCAGACGTCACACCTATCACTGACAGCGTAACAGAAGACACGGACGCCCATCACTCAGTAAACTTACTGGGAACAGCAACCGATGTGGACGGCGATCCATTAACCATTAGCCAAGTTCAAGTCACTTTCGAAGGACACACAGGGCCGCTTCCTGTAGGTGTTGGTTTCGCGCCAGATGGGCACACACTGATTATTGATAGCCATAGTTCAGCATTTCAACACTTAAGCGCGGGGCAACAATCAAACATTACCGTTCATTACATGGTTAACGATAATCATGGAGGGCAAACGCCAGCAACGGCTACCATCACTATGGTTGGTTCGGACGATAAAGCGCAACTTCAGTCATCTGCTATTGATATGACAGAAGGCCAAGCGCTACACACCTACTACACGATGACTCATATGAATGGCCAAATTGGTTTAGTTGACCCTGATACCAATGACCAAACTCAATTCATTTTTTCACACAATCAAGGTGGTAAAGGTTTCGGCGAGCTGACGATTTGGCCCGGTGGTAGCTACTCCTATAGCCTCGACTGGGCAAGAAACCACCACGCAAATGATAGAGTCGCAGCCTTGAAGCAAGGCGAGACCCTAACCGATCAGTATCAAGTCCATACCAGTGATGGTCAAAGCAAGCTCATAACTGTAACGATTCACGGTGAAGATAGTAATGCACGCATCGACGTACAAATGCCTAATGTCTTACCTGCCACCCAAGATATCTATGAAGAGCACTTTGTACCTGCAAGCCAAACTCATCTCTATGCGGGCGGCATATTAAAAGTGATTGATCCTGACCATGATGACGCCTATTTACAGCCAGAAACGGTAAACACTGCTCATCACGGACAATTCAAAATTGAGGCTGGTGGAGGCTGGAGCTATAAGATTGATAACTCTTTGGGCGAGGTTCAAAACTTGGGCGCTGGAGAATCATTTACCGAAACTCACACCGTTCACTCTAAAGACGGTACAGCAAGTCAATTACTCACCGTTACCGTCCATGGCACTAATGATGCGCCAACAGTTTCTTCAGAAGTTAAACTCGCGCCAGGAGTTGAAGATACCGATATTCAACTTACTACATTAGAACTTCTTAGCCATGCCACAGACATAGACCATAATGATACAGGCCACCTTAGCGTTGCGAATCTAGTCGCCGACCACGGCGTTATTATTGACAATAAAGATGGCACTTTTACTTTCCAGCCTGAGAAAAACTACAACGGTCAAGTACACTTCACCTACGATGTGAAAGACGCTCATTCGGGTGTGACACATACCGGAGCAAACATGGTACTGACTCCAACAGGCGATGCCGCTCATTTCTCTGGAACTGATACCGGAAGTCTCACAGAAGATAAGCATGTTCAGGGAGATGCGCAACACACCATCTTTACAACGGGAGTTTTGGATGTTGTTGACCCAGACGCAGGGGAAGACCACTTTAGGGCAACTCAAAACGCACATGCTCTACATGATCCGTATGGCGGGACACTCACCATAGGGAAAGCAGGAGATTGGTCTTATAGTGTACCCAATGGAAATGTACAGCATTTGAGGCAAGGAGACACTGACCAAGTAAGTTATGAAGTGCAAAGTGCCGGGGGCGATAAACACATCATTACCCTTACCATTCATGGAACCAATGATACTCCAACGGTTTCATCCGCAGTCACATTGGCTGTAGGTAAAGAAGATACGGACGTGATCTTGCAGGCTTCTGACCTGCTGACTCATGCGAGTGATGTGGACCATGGAGCTCAACTGAGTATCCATAATTTGTCTGCCGATCACGGACAAATTACTGACAACCATGATGGGACTTTCAGTTTCACGCCTGATAAGGATTACAACGGTCCAGTTCAGTTCAATTACCAAGTGCAGGATGAGCATGGGGCCTCAGTAACACAAACAGCCTCAATGGATTTGTCTGCCGTAAGTGATGTTGCTCTGATCACTGGCTCTGGTTCTACACTCAAAGAGGACGTTAATCTCGGTATCGCACCAGGTAATAAAGGCATGTTGCAAGCCTATGGGCGACTTATTGTTGTGGATCCGGATGGTCCAACCGAGTCAGGCTTTGAGGATCCACTAACGGCTGGTTCCTATAAAGGTAGCTTGGGTGGTTCGCTGCAGGTCAACCCAGATGGTCAATATATGTATAATCTTGGTAACTTCAGGGTGGACTATCTTAAAAAGGGTGAAGTCGCACATGATCGCTTCACGGTACACAGCCTGGATGGCACAACGCACACCTTGGAATTTGAGATTCAGGGTACTAATGATGCGCCCTACATTCGGGGTAACCTGCATCATGCCGTCTGGGAAGATGAAGCAGTACTGCATGGTCAGTTGAACGGGGCGGATGCCGATGCGGGAGATCAGCAACACCTCGTCTACGCTACAACAGCACATGTAGCAGGTTTTCATCTTAATGCCGACGGTAGTTATACCTTTGACCCCTCTGATGCCGCCTATCAGCACCTGACTGGACGAGATATATGGGGCTCAGCGATAAAAATCCCTGTCACCGTTACCGATCAAGATGGCTTAAGTACCACCCAGAGCCTAAGCATCAGTGTCATGGGGCGAAATGATGCTCCAGTTGTGTCGGCTGATGTGCGGTTGGCTTCAGGCACTGAAGACACCGCTGTGACGATACGTGCCTCGGCTCTTCTTACCAATGCGACCGACGCGGATGACTACGAGGCGCGTAATCTCAGTATCTCTGGATTGCGAGCGGATCATGGCTCGATCACCGACAATCAGGACGGGACTTATACCTTCACTCCAGACCCAGATTACAACGGCCAAGTTCAGCTTTCCTACGCGGTTGAAGACCGCAATGGAGCGTCGACACCTGCACATGCAACGCTCGATTTAGTTCCGGTTGATGACAAAACACAGTTTACTGGCGTTGACCAAGGCGTAGCCACTGAAGATATCGCCACACATATGTCTACAAATGTAAATATAATGGACGCTGTTGATTGGCAAGCACTGAAAATAGCGGACGTTGACAATCCTAATACACAAGTGACTGTCAAGTTTGCTGGCCAACACTACACATGGTATTTAGGCAGTGACCTAGATGTGATGACCCCCTATGGCAAATTTCAATTTCACACCATAACAAACGGGCCTCATACCGGAGAACATTCTTGGAGCTATATCGGTAATAACAATAATGTTCATGTTCAAGAGTTAAAACACGGTGAATCGTTAACAGAATCTATCAAGCTAATTGCAACTGATGGCACCGAGTTCCCGATCACAGTAAAAGTAAATGGCACCGAAGATGGAGTCATCATAGATTCTAAGTCGGAGCTTGGTCATGTCGTAGAAAATGCCCAAACAGGTGCTTCAGTTTCCGGCAGCGTAATAGCCCACGATGTTGACCTTCACGATACGGTGAGTTGGACACAAACACCAACAGCAGGCCTTAATGGCCAGTATGGTACGTTCCACCTAAGTGCAGATGGACAATGGCATTATGACGTTGACCAGAACAAAGCAACAAAACTAGGAGACAGCGACGAGTATTGGGAACATTTTACGGTTGAGGCAGTATCTACTGATGGTAGCCATGTATCGAGAAGCGTATCGGTTGTTGTGCATGGCAATAATGATGCACCAACAGTCAGTGGAGAAGTCACTTTACCTTCAGGTAAAGAAGATACTTCAATCCATATTACACAAGCTCAATTAGTCGCCAATGCTATCGACGTAGATTCCAATGATAGGGGTTGGTTACACGTTCAAAACTTAACTGCAGACCACGGTAGCTTAGTATCAAATTCAGATGGTAGTTTTACCTTTAACCCCGACCCTAATTACAACGGAACGGTCCACTTTACTTACGATATTGCCGATAGACATGGTGGCATAGCTCATACAGGAGCAAACACGTCTCTTGTTGCTGTGAATGACGCAGCAACGTTCACGGGTGACTCAGGCAACATAGAGGAAGATACAAATATTCACCACAACGTCCGAACCACGGGGTCAGCCACCATTGCAGATGCCCTTGTTTGCCATGGGCACCTGATTATTTCTGACGCTGATGGTCATGGAGAAGCTGCATTAGATCTTAATGGGCAACAGAAAATATCTCAGGATGGAACCTATGGTCATTTTGACGTCACGAGTCGTGGGACATGGATTTATATAGCAGACAACAAGAGTACACCGATTCAAGATTTAGATAATGGGCAAACTCTTACCGACAGTATCGAGATTACCTCCAAAGACGGCACTAAACATTCGATCACGGTGACCATCAGTGGCACGACGGACTCACCTCTCCTTCACAGCCTAAGTGATTCCGGCATCCAGCACAGTGGCCCAATAGAAGGGAACCTAATTACTGGCTCAGGCACTCATGAAGGATTGAGTGGTGCAGCAACAGACACGGATTCGAACGCACATCTGGTGTTGCAAGATATTCAAATAAATGACCCCGTTTCAGGTTATGTCACGGTAACGCCTGGGCAACCACATACTATGGCAGGAATTGGCACACTCGCGATCGAAGCAAATGGTCATTATACCTTCACACCGGACGCTGGTTTTACAGGCAAAGTACCAAGCATGGTTTATCGAGTAGGCGATGATGGGGGTAATCCAATAAGAGATTCTTCGCAAAATTCCCTCTCTATTGAAGTCACTCCTCCAGTGCAACACGATGAACCAGATCCACCTCTGATGTTTGAGGCTTCTGTTACCATCGTAGATGACAGCAATGCTCCAAATGAGCAACAGGTTAGTACTACTGACCCTCAACATCACGATGTCAGCCACCATGGTGTCGCGACTTACCTGGATGCTCTGGGCATTAAACCCGATGCGACATCAACAACGGTTCACGATCAACCTGCAGATATAGATATCGTACTTGCACAAGTCGACCAACAAGATGCAACGACACATGACCATGCGCACTTAGATATGTCAGATGCGCTGGAACACCATGACGCGAGCACCAACCACAATCAAGATGATGAGCATCACCACCACAACGACGTAGACGAACTGCCGGACATTGATCCCAATAATTAACCGATAACGAGACTAAACAGAAGGGAGCACATGATGTGCTCCCTTTTTATGCTTTACTGTTGTTATTTGTTTACTCTCGAGCACTCTCTGTCGTGATTAACGTTCACCAAATGCGACACTCAAGTTGGTGTAAATAGGCTTCCAAAGGTACTGGAACACAGACTTCTCACCCGTAGTGATGTCTACCTCTCCCGTCATACCTGGCAAAATAGAAAAGCTCTCAGGATTGTCACGGAAGTATGGCGTATCAACCGATACCACAACCTCATAGTAAATCTCGCCTCGTTCACTTTGACTGGTGGTCGGTGAAATACTTTCTACTTCCCCTTTCAACGCCCCAAAACGACTGTAATCAAACGCATCAATCTTGATACGAGTCGGCTGCCCTACACTCACAAAACCAATATCTCTTGGCGATAGACGAGCTTTAAAATCGGCTTTTCCACCAACAGGAACGATTTCAACCACAGTGCCGCCCGGCTGAATAACACCACCGTTTTGCGTGCTTGGAAGGCTTTGCACCAAGCCCTGCAACGGTGACACCAACATGGTGTTTGTCAGTTTTGCTTGGCTTGAACGAACTCTGGCATTCAATGCGGACAAGTCAGACACGGCTTTGGAACGATCGTCGCTGACTTTAGCTTTTGCTTCCGCAAGAAGCTGTTCAATTTTTTGCTCAGTGCTGTCTGCTTGCTTGATTAATACCGCTTTCTTACCATGAGCTTCTTCAATTTTTTGCTCGATGCTAGCCAGTTTTTGACGCATTTCAAGCACACGTAAACGTGAAATATTGCCCGCTTTATAACCCTTCTCCAGTATGTTCAACTCTTGCTTGGTCGCATTCAGCTCTTTCTCATAGCTAGGTAAAGACTTGTCTACACTACGAAGCTGTTCTGCAATTTGTTCGCTCTCTTTCTCAAGTACCACACGTTTCTGGAAATAGAGGGCTTTTTGCGCATTCAACTGTGCTTTTTGTTGGCTAACGATCTCTGGATAATCAACCTCAAACTCAGCAAGATTTGGCTCGCGATCTTCAAGCAAAGCATTCATACGCTCTACACTGGCAAGAAGGGTTACTTGTTGAGATTTCAACTCTTCAAGAGCGGTTCGTTGGAAGGTAGCATCAAATTCAACAAGCGGCTGACCTTTCTCAACCAATTGGCCTTCTTTAACCAGAATTTGCTTTAACTTACCGCCAATCGCACTTTGTAACACTTGCTTCTCACCTTCTGGAATCACGGCTCCCTTAGCTTTGGCAATTTCATCGACTTGAGTGACGACCGACCAAGTGGCAAAAGCGATAACACACAAAGCCACTGACCACGTCGCCAATGCCAATGTTCGAGCCGTATTTTGTGATTCAACAAGTTCACCGTAGCGCTTGCCCTTCTCGATAGGTTGTTTAGCCATTAGCGACTCCTTGCTTAGACTCTGATGGTTCTTGTAGGGCTGCATCTTGTTGAGCAGACGAATCTTGTTCTTGGGAAGTTTGAGGCTCTGAACGCTGTTCCTGATCCGAAGACTGCTCCGGCTCTAATGGGCCTGCATAAACCACAGCACCTTCATTTAATACCACGACTTTATCGGCAAGCTTAATTAAATCCGGATCGTGAGAGGTGTAGATCACCGTTGCTTTTCCTTTTTTCGACTGAACAAACTCACCAAATATGCGCTTAGCGTTTGGATGAGCATCAGGCACAGGGTTATCCATTAAGAACATTGGGTAATCATAAACTAGCGCTTTTGCATCGATGAGGATCTGCGCAACACTGCCAGACAACATGTCAAAAATGCTATCCGGTTGAATACTACTGATGGAGGTATCTAACCCACCGGACAATGTCTCGAACCAACGCTTTCCACCGACCATTTCAATCGCAGAGATCATCTTCTGGTCTTCGACTTTATGGCCGTCGTTTAACCATTCTCGAATACTCAGTGTGAGCAAGTCAGGATAAGCTGCACGAATGAAACACCAGTGACGATAGAGTTGCGGGTCGTACTGAACGAGGTTTACCCCTTCAAGCTCTATCATACCATTTTGGATCGGCTGCAAGCCGGACAGAACTTCGATCAACGTTGATTTACCGCTCCCAGAAGGGCCAGTAATCGCCACAATTTCTCCGGATTCAATATCAAAACTCACGCCACTCAAAGCGGGACGACTCTGTTTAGGATAACGCAGAGTCACTTGGTCTAATTTCAAATTAGGCGCTACCACAGGCAACGGGTGATGCTGGTAACTGAACTCGCGCTCAGATGGCTGAGACAAAATACGATTTACCTGCAATTTGGATTGATTAAAGCTGTTAAAACGCATCGCACTGTTTGCCAACACCTGAGCGGGACCCGTCACTTTAGATATCAACATCATTGAAGCAATCAAACCACCGGGGGTCATCACTTGTTCAAAAATAAGTCCAATACCTAACCCCATCACCGCGAGTGTCGAGCCTACACCAATGAAATAGTAAATCGAGGTGTACCGACTCTGAAGAACCGATTGATTAAAGGTCACTGTAGACGCAAGAAGATTGGCCTTTTTGAAGCGTTGAATCCAATGCTCTGAGAATCCGGCACTGCGAATAAAGGCAAGCTTGGATGACAGCTCATTGGTCATGTTTTGACGATTCGTACCTGCTACCGTCGATTGCATTGAGCGCTTGCTGCTAGAGCGTATTGAACGTTTAGCTAATAGGTAATAAAGAACTAAAGAAACGATAGGAACCAATACCAACCACCCACCTAACACACCTATCGCAAGTACAAAAATTAGAATGAATGGCAGATCAAACAGCGCATTACCGAGTGGTCCTGATAGCACACCTGAAATACGCTCCGACAACATCACTTGGTTTTGCTGACTAGAAGACGCTGTTTGCTGATTTTGAGCATAGCTATTTCTTAGCAGACGCTGCACGAGGGATTGAGATATCTCACGACTTACTCGGTTGGACACTGAAGCAAACACTCGGCTGCGCAATGTTCTTAACCAACCCATCATCACAAACAACAAGGCCGCGCCAATGGCGATACCTTGCAGCTCATGCCCCGCATCACCACCAATCACATGGTCATAAATCGACATCGTGATGAAGGGGACGGCAAGTGCAAACAAGTTGGTAATAAAACTGACCAACAACAATTTAGGAATGATGGGACGAAACGCATGTAACCTTTCGCCAACCCAATCCGGAGAAGCTTTCTCTAACGGAGCCCCTTCAATTACAATGCAGAATTGAGGAATGTCTGAAACGTCTTCATTACCATCAACAGCAACAAACTGTTTTGACTCCAAGTGACCAGCAACCAACTCACTTTCACCAAGAACCAGCAGAACTAATTTGTGATCGCCTACCTCGTCCAGATTGGCCACCAAGCGATAGGGCAATGCAAGCCTATCAAACAGGGCAAACATATCATCTATTGATTCAATCCCATTCTCATCAACCCATTGATGCGCGAACAGCTGAATATTAGCATTCACTTCCAACTGCTTAAGAACAGAAAGGCTCTCGGTTTCTAAGTAATTCATACGACGGCCTCCTGATTGCGCTCACTTTCTTCAAAATTAGCTCTGCTTTCTACTGTAATGATTCGATTAGCTAGTTCGCGGAGTGTAGAATGGTAGCTCACCATCAGTATCGTGCGTCCTGCCGTCACTTCTTCTTCCAGCACCTTGATTAAGTTTCCAAGGGCGTCTAAATCAAGAGAGGAATCCGGCCTTTCTAACATGATAATGGGCTTGTCACTTGCTAGTTGAGTCGCGATATTGAGCATTTTCACATTACCCATACTCAATAAAGACGCGCTCGTATGACCAACTTGTGTTTCTAACCCATCAGGTAAACGAGTAATGTCTTTGGTTAACCCCAAGCGCTTAGCATAATCACTGGCACTTTGAGTTCTCTCAGGGTCGAAGCCACACAAGTTGTCGAGAATAGTGCCTGACACCAATTGCCCTTTAACGCCACAGTAGGCCGCTATATTGGTTACGGATTCGATTGAAACGGCCGCTCCGTTAATGAAGCACTCACCCGCGTTCAGATCATCAATACCTGCAATCGACGACAATAAATGACTGTTGGTGTGGCGGTCTTCACTCTCTAACAATACCAACTCACCTTTATTCAGCTTCACATCCGCACAAGCAACTTCACCGTATCTCTCGACGGTCGCTTGCTTGATTTCCAACGTCTCAAAGTCAGATAAGTGGCTCTTAGATTTCTCAGAATCTGAAGGCTCAGATACAGACAAGTCACTCAATTTTTCTATTGCCTGATTCGCACTGTGTATTGAATTAAGTTTGATTCGAACCCCAACCAGAGCGCTCAAAGGCGCAACCGCTCTGCCCGATAAGATAGAACATGCAGCTAACCCACCTGTGGTTAACTGACCATCCAGCACCCACAAGCTGCCTGTAATCACAAGTAAAACTGACGTCGCTAATGCGGCAAGCTGAATACACTCTTGAGCGAAGGCATTCTGCTCCTCTTCTCTCGCTTTAGACTGAGAACGAACATTATTGAGGGATTTAAACTGATGGAAGATTCGAGACTCAACAGCCTGACGTTTGATTCCTTGAATGGTTTGGCTTAGCAAAATCAAAAACGCTTTTCGCTCCTGCTCATCTTTAGAAGCTTCTTCACTTAGGCTTTTAACACGAATAGAAGATAACCAAACAATTCCGAGAGTAATCAGCCAAACTGCCAAAGGTATCGCCACCAGCTCACCGCCGATGTAAGCCACCAAACCCAAGAAGATCAATGCGAAAGGCAAATCAATAAAGCCTGCAATCACCCCACCGGAATACCAGTCTTTAACTTTGGATACTGAGCCGAGCCCTTCTTCTACACCGCCCACACCTAACTGACGAAGATGACTTGATGAAGCATTAGTCACCCTTTCAACCATAGTTTGATAGGTCGCTTTCTCGGTGTTACTGGCCGCGGCAGACAAAAGCCAAGTTCGCACAAACCGGATTAGCGCTTCCATAGCGACAGCCAACGTCGCACCCGCTAATAACAGAGTGGCGGTCCCATAACTCTGGTTAGGTAAGATACGATCGTAGATCTGTAAAACCGTTAATGGAACGGCAAGTGAGAGAACATTTATGAGTAAAGAAGGCACTAGGACTTTCCCTACTACCCCTTTGTTTTCCAGAGAACTTGCGAGCATACACAATCCTTATCCATGCCTATGCAATAAGATTGGTACAGACTATTCGGTTATGCAAGGTAAGGGGCTGATTTAATTTGATTTTAAGATAATATAAAGGTCAATTAATTCATCAAACCATAATGCCTCACCATCATATTGCGAACCGTAGCAATGATGACTTGAAAGGCGCCACATCACCAGGAGTCTTGAGCGCAGCAACCGACGCTCCGAGAACGTGTGATGTATTGCTTCATGTTCCGCATCTAGATTCTTTATAAGCTGGTCCATGCCCAACTCCATATACAAAGCCTCCTCAATGGCGTGCCCCGCTTGTATAGGAAAGGCGAACTGGTTGTAACTCAGTAAATTGGCCGATGTCCTTTTTACGCACCCACTGCTGCGTTATTGTTTACGGTTCAAAACGAACTCTTCGTTTTGTGAAAGCCTAATCGTATCGTTTTCAAGCATTACACAATCATTTACCATGACAAGCAATTAGACGAAAACATTAACTAAACCAATAACTTGTAGGAAAATCAGCCGGTTATTTCCGTTTATCCTCAAATACTACCATTCGCTCCACAACAAAGCGCTTCATCGCAAACCTCAAATAACAACCGAACAAACTCGTATTATTTCTCTCAACGCAACATAGGAGAAAGAGAATGAACGGTCAGTTAGTGAGACAAATTTTAAGATGGGTACACATTATTTGTGCATTATTTGTGGGGGCAGCACTTTACTCCCCATTGAAAACCAATGAAACATTCATGACTTTAACTTTGTTTGGCCTAGTTCCCATTGTCGCCATCACTGGCGTCATGATGTGGAAGCAAGGTAAAGTGATGAAATTCATCAATCGCAACAACAAGTTAGAAAAAGCGACGTAAGATATTTCACTTTTAAAAAACAAAAAAGAAGCGAGCCACTTGGGCTCGCTTTCAAGTATCAAGGCTTTACCATTATTCCTTATCTTATAGCGCCTTGAACCACTAATTTCTTCTACGTTCTCCCCCTGATAATGATAGAATCGCCGCATCAGAAATATCGAGATACCCTATGTTTATCCATCACGTTAACGGCATTGACTGGCTGGTTATTACCGCTTTTGAAGAACTGAAACCTATATTTATCGAAGACGCTGGTAGAATCCCCTCTTGCTTTTCTATCGACAGCGAATTGAGCCTGATTGATCAAGCTAAGCGTACTTATGGATATCTGCCTCCACTTAGTGGCGTAATCACCGATACTGGCACATATCAAAGCCCAGCTAACGATGAAGATTTAAACCCACAGCTCGCCTGCCTAGTTGAAGGGCGCGGTCGAGTGTTTATCTATCACGGCGGCTTTGTCGCTTTTGTCGATGGCGAGCGAACCTTTATTACCCGAATGGACTGAAGATTATTCAGCAAGTTGAAACCAACATGAACAGTTCTGTATGCAATAGAGTTCTTATTCCAATTCTGTTACTTTGACCAAGGATATGCAGGAAACGGACTTCACATGACACAAAAAATAAAGCATGCCTTAGTCGTCAAAGGTGGTGCAATGCGAGGAATATTTGCAGCAGGAGTTTTAGATGGCTTTATTGACCACGACTACAACCCTTTTGATTTTTGTATTGGTGTCTCTGCGGGTTCAACCAACATCGCCTCTTGGTTGTCTAACCAACGGGGACGAACCTATACCATCATCGCTGACTATTCCTGCCGACCTGAGTTCATTAACTTCCGCCGTTTCGCCAAAGGTGGTCACTGGCTCGATCTCGACTGGTTATGGGATTACATAGCGCTGCACAATCCCTATGATATGCAAGCTTTCTCTGAGCAGTCTATCCCCTTTCATATCGTGACAACCGATGTCTCGACTGGAGAACCCGTTTATACCCTAGGGCATGAAAGTAATTTAGAGATGATTCTAAAAGCGTCATGCTCATTTCCTATGGCTTATCGCACTCCTATCAATGTTGAAGGAAGAACAATGATCGACGGAGGTGTCGCAGATTCCATTCCGGTGATGGAAGCCTACAAGCGAGGCGCAAAGGAAATCACCGTTATCCTGTCGCAAAAGCCAGGCTATATGAAGCGGCCGCCAAAGGCTCCTTGGTTAATACGTCAACTAATGAAAAACACACCACATCTTGCTGATGCAATGATCAATCGAGCCGAACAGTACAACGAAACTTTAGAATTTATTAATAACCCTCCTCACGACTGCACTGTTCACGTTATTGCCCCAGAAGATAACTTCGCCGTAGGAAGGCTAACAACGAACAAAGAGAAACTCGATACTGGATATCAAATGGGGTTAAGAGCAGCAAAACATGCAATACAACCCTTTACCATTGCTTGAACTACCGGGGTCTATTCTTCCAGCAATATTGCTATACCGCGCAAAGAGTAGTAGCCTTTAGCAAGGCCGGTTGGATGCCTACCTCGCAAAAACGATAGTACCAACGATTAAAAAATTTATAGCAAGCCTTTCACTTGCATATCATCCCATCACCGACAGCGAGTAGGTTGAATAAAAGGAGGACGATATGTGCCATAAAAACAATCCCGATCTTCAACTTTGGCTTCGAGAAGCAAAAGTCTTACAAAAACTCACCCAGTCAACATCACTGTCTGACGCTTTGCCTGTTCTTAGACGTTTACTCAATTCAAATGTGCTTACCAATATCTCGTTGGTTGCACTCAAAAAGAACACTTCGATTATCCAACGTAAGCATTTGTTGCAAATGTTGGCCGCTGAAAATGGCGCTAACTCTTGGGCTGACTTCAAGCAACAAATCGTGACCGCTCCCGAGGGCTCAATTCTACCCAATAGCATTGAACTGCGTGATGCGGGCTACCCCGTTCATTGGTTTTCAAATACCACGGAAGCCACGGCCTACTCAGAGCATCATGGTGGAAAAGTGGTGAAGTTAGGTAACCAAGCTGCCGTGGTTCCACAGCAATGGGAACAATAACTAACATTGTGACTAACGATCACATGCCAATCATGGACAGTTTGAGAAGGATTGAAACATGGCTAGGTTAATTCTGGTTTGTGGCCCCACTGGCGCAGGTAAAACCACCTACTCGATGGATTTATGTAAAGAGATCAAGGCCGTTAAGTTCTCTATCGACCCTTGGATGCAGACACTGTTTGCAAAAGATATGACGTCACTCGATTTCTCGTGGATGATGGAACGTGTTAACCGTTGCCACGAGCAAATTTGGGAAGTCTGTGAACAAATTCTTTCATTAGGTGGAAACGTCGTACTTGATCTGGGTTTTACTAGCAAATCGCAGCGAGACATCTTTGTAGATAAAGCTCTAGATTTAGGCATGAAAGCTGAGGTTCATTATCTCGATGTACTGACTGAGACTCGACGAAAAAGAGTGGCTAAACGGAATGTTGAAAAAGACCCAACCGTCTACGCTTTCGAGGTTACAGACATGATGTTCAACTTCATGGAACCTAAATTTGAGGCGCCTGACGAAAGTGAGCTAGTGAATGGATGTAAGATTGTCGATTAACATCGAGCAATAAACTAAAAAGCGAGCCACTTGGGCTCGCTTTTTGAATTCCGTTTCTCTTTAACAGAAGCATGTCAGTGATTTGTTCTAAATTAGCATTTGACGAATTACTTCTATTACAACAAAACCTCCAATCTAGTGGACAAACTCACCCATCCACCACACTGGGCTACTCATCTAAAGGCCCAGAAATAGTTTGCAAATGGCGTCCTGACCTCGGGATAGCCAATAAATTAGAGCCAGTCTTGATACGCAATGAAAGTGTCAAACGCCGTGACTAACCTTCCCCATCGAAATCAGAAAAAGAGGTAAATGAAACTGAAGAAGCATCAGTACCATTTACCCGCTTTCAATATGTTGGTTTTTCAGAATCTATATTGCATTCCTAAAGTCACCAAATATTCATCATGGTCATAAAAATCAATGTTAGCGTCAGTGATGTCCCACCCACCTCTCGCAATGAAAAGTGTATTCTTCCAATCAAATGGCATCGCATATATGTATGTCGCTGACACACCGAGCTTCGTATCTTCTCGAGTTCGCTTCCAAAGAGGGTTTGTGTCGTCAAATTTTTGAAGTCCAACACTGCCAGCTAGCATTGTAATGTGTCGCCCGTTTCTTAGTTGAAACTCAGCTTCGGTGCTAATACGCTGGCTCTTTAATGCCGAACCTGAAGCATCAACATCTAGGTAATTGATCAACCACTCGACTCCCCATGACTCATTTAAGTCAGTCATGTAATTTAGTTCGACATAGCTAAGATTCGAATTTCTATCGAGCGCTGCTAGGCTATCTTCTTGGTCCAACGAATACTTCCCGCGAGCAAATTCAAGGGACCAATCTGAACCCAAAACTCGATCATAGTTCAAAACAAGGCCTTGCACAGCAGCGTTTGTTGTCGTTCTATCTGATTGCAATTGATAAGGGTTTTTCCAGACTTCTTTCTCCAACAACCCCGGCACCACACCAATCGCTATATTTGAGCCGTCAGTCAAATAATGACGATATCCAGCTTGCGTGTAAAAGTCGCTCGCCATTCCAACAATATCGGTTTTAAAATACACTTCATTTGAATCATCAAAACGATAGTTAAGATCCCAAAAAGGGATAACAACCGCTTCATTCTGCCGTTCTTGAGAACCCGAATAGTCAGTAATTTTAGCTTGGGACTCGGTATCCATCACCGAGTTAGTACCATCTACCCCCGTAAAAAGACTGACACTACCATGAAAGCCAGCTGTGTTTTGTTCGTCTGCATACACTGTAGAACTAGCCAACACGCATCCAACCGCCAACAGCTTAAGGTAACCTTTTAGTGAGAAAGACTTGGTCGCCTTGTTTCTCTGTTTAGAATTCAAGGAAGGCGTAAATAAAACTGGGTGAATTAACAAGTTTGAGTGAATCATCGTACTATCCTTATGTGCTTAGATAGCCAGACTCTACTTAGACTTGTGTCACAACAAAGTCACAACTCACCGATTAACTTATTTAAAAATAAACCACAGCCTTCGCTTTGTGAGATGTCACCGACAAATGATAGCGCCAGTTGGCACTCTTACAGACCGCTGAAATGATTTCATCTCCATGACCAAAGCCTTGCCCATCGTGTTCTCTAACATCATTTCCAATCACGAGTCGCCGTCCTTTTAAATGGATGGATACATAGCTATCGGTGTAACTCATCGCATTACGGATAAGGTTCGCGACAATGACCTTTGCAAAGTAACTTTCTACTTCAACATCCGATCGCAAAACTTCTTCTAGTTGGATACTTCGACCAGAGAGCAAAAAGTGATGCTGCTCGATCGTTTCGTTAATGACTGCCTGTAGTGACTTTTTAGGCTGAATCCCCTTTTCTTCCCTGCCGAGTAACAAAAAGGTATTGATCAAGTTATCCATCTCTTTGTTTGCGACTTGAATACGACTAATTATTTGCCGCTTTTTATCATTAACTTCTGCGATTTGTAGAAGATCGGTCGCCCCGAGAATCACATTGACCGGCGTTCGTAATTCATGGCTGGCAAAGCGAGTAAACTGTTGCTCTCGCTTCAAAAAGGATTGAATCCTAGAATAGGCTTGGAGATAAGTCCGATACAGTGCCCCTACTTCATCTTTGCGCGACGAAATGGAACTATCATTAATGTTATCAGATGGGTGTTGAATTTGATGGACCAAAAGGTCAATTGGACCGCTAAAATAACCTGACAGTAAGTGAGCAGCAACCAGTCCTAAAGCAAACACAACGACCATCATGTACCCAACATAAGCCATCACTCCTTCGCCATAATCGACCATTTGAGGATCCAGTTCAGGGTAATAGACAAAGTGAAGCCACTTTTGTTGAAACGGTGACATGAAAGTCACCGTATGAGCATCGCTAAGCTCAAATTCTTCTATCCCTAAGTTTGTTATGCCTTCAAGAAAGCTCGGTTTGTTATCATCTTCAAATTGGTAGACGGCAAGGAAATTATCTTCCGGGCTAGTCCACTCGCCGGCCATTAAGGATGTTTGTATCCATTGCTGTTGTAGTAACTTTACGCGTTGGTTAATAAAACTGTCTGCGGCTATTTCAGTAGCCGCCCATGCAATCACTCCTATCGCAATGACCACCAGCAACATCAATGCCGACATTACGGTAAAAACTTGATGCCGAAGGTGACCAAAGTACCATTGTCTCAATGAGCGTTTCACATTAAACAGCATTAAGTCGATATCCTTTACCACGCTCTGTAACCAGCATCCCTTCTGGCAATGCCTTTCTCAGGCGGTATATTTGAGTGCGTAAAGCGCTCGTCTCTTCGGGCTCATCGCCTTTCCAGATTTCATACGCAATGTCTTGATTATCGACGAGTTTGGGGGCTTTTTTTATGAGTAAGAAAACGATGCGTTTTTGAGTTGGGTCTAGAGCAAGTTTTTCATCATTAGCCGTGACAGTATCGGTACCGACATCATAAACCAAAGCGCCGTATCGAAACTCTGGGCTTAAGCGGCGTTGATTTCTCGCCTCGAGTGCTTCGACTCTAGCGTGCAACTCTTGTAACTCAAACGGCTTCACCAAGTAGTCATCAGCGCCGGCTTTGAAGCCTGCTAATTTATCCTCAAGTGTATCTCTCGCAGTCAAAAAGATAATGGGTATATCAGCGTGACGGCCGGCACGAATAGCACTGCAAGCCGTTAAACCGTTCATTACTGGCATCATGATATCCAATATTATTAGATCAAATCGCGCCTCATCTAACAATTGAATGGCGGCCTGCCCATTATACGCAAAGTCAATATCGTGACCAAAAAGCTCTAAATAATCACCTAAATTAGCTGCGGTTGCGTGGTTGTCTTCCGCGACAAGTATTCTCATGTAATTTCCTTTTCAATGACTACTGTATTAGCGCGAAGATTGGTGACGTAATTGTGACATTGGCAAGCGTACTGTGATCACATCAACCAAACGGAGAGTTAAAATGAAAGTATCACCAAAACTAATCAGTTTCACAGCACTATTCGCTTTTTCGTCAATCAACTATGCTCATTCGGCGGAAATCGCGCCCTCTGACGTTGCCCTTACACTCGCACAAGTACTCAACTCATCAGGTCAAACCCATACGTATTTAGTCACTGAATCTACGGGAAAAAGTGTAAAAGCGATCAATCTAAGTGACCATTTTGACTACTACCCAAGCGAAGCACTAAGCTTTATCGACCGCTACGGCTATAGCACTTTGTCTGACGTACATTACGACCTCCCTGTTACATCCCTAGACTACAAACAACTACTCGCCGCAGGCGGGCAAGGCTCTGAGCATATCGCAGCAGGCACTAACTACATAGAGCATGGAGAAGAAGCTGATATTGACGAAGTCTTCCTATTTCCCAAGTTTTCCAAGCCAACACCAAACCACACCAAGATCCGCTACCAAAAGGATGTGCTTCTGGATTACGAGGTAGAGCTGTGTATGAGGTGGGTTAAGCCTATAAACAGCCCTGAACAAAGCGATGGTTATGCAGGGCTATTTGTATGTGGTGACTTTACCGACAGAGCGGAGTTGTTGCGGAAGATTGATGTCGACAACGTTACATCAGGTCATGGATTTAGTGATGCGAAAAGTGGGCAATCACGCTTTCCAACCGGACCTTACATTGTGGTTCCCAAAGATTGGAACTCCTTCTTAAAGAGCGTGTCGCTAGCCACCTATGTCAATGGCGAGCAGCGCCAACAAACCGCTGCCTCTGAAATGATTCGTGAACCCAAATCTCTTATTGAAATGATTCTAGAAAAGGGGGAGCAGCCTATCTGGCGATATCAAGGTCAGGACGTCTCGTTATTCGGTCAACAAGGGATTAACCCAAACCAAAATCTAGTAACAGGTACGCCGGCGGGTGTCGTTTACAACACTCCAGGATGGGGTTACAGAATATCTAAATCCATCAAGTGGATCGCAACCTTTTCATTCTTAGATTCAGGTCCGGTAGACTATATTTTGGAGCAATACATCGAAGAAAGCTTTGATAACAAAAGTTACTTGCAAGCTGGCGATAAGGTGCAGCTCACCGGCACCTATTTGGGAAGCATAGACGTCGATATTATCAACTAGACACCCAAACTAACGACACTTTAATCTTAGTTTGCTCATTGCTTTCTGAACTCCATAAATACACGTGCCTGATTAATTGGGCGTATCAAACGATGGCTGCTTTCGGTTTAGGTATTTATCTATAAGCCTATCCAACATATAAAACAAAAAAGCGAGCCACTTAGGCTCGCTTTTCGATTGTTTCTTATAACTTAAGCTGTTGCTTGGATTACAGAAGTTCTACCGACTGTTGAGCAATAACGAATTCTTCATTGGTTGGCAAGGTATTAGTACAGCTCACACGTTACAGCTTACTCCAACAAACTTTTAGACAAAAATGATTTCAGATGTGTTGTACGCCAGTCATCGCATAATGAAGTTTTCAGTAGTCCAGTTTTTACGAGGCAATCCTTCACTTAACAGCCCATGCTTTAAACTTTTCAACATCGCCTTGGGACCACATGCAAACACCTGATATGACTCAATCGGTTGTGTAATTTTCTCAAGTACATCATCATGACTTAAGCGTTTTGTTGGTGACATATCATAATGAAACATAACGTTTTCGCTGCTAATCAGTTTAGCCACCTTTTCAACCAACACTTGATATAAACGACCTTTACCTACAAAAAAGAGGTGCACTTGCTGCGTTGGCCGCTCTTTTAACCAAGACAAGAACGGAGTAATACCAATACCACCAGCTATCCAAATCTGTGGCTTGCTTGTGTCCTTTTTAGCATGCATCTGGCCATATCCTCCATCCACCGTCACCAACTGATTTACCGAAACCTTTGTTTGAAGGTGGTGTGTATGCTTGCCCAAGTCTCTAATGATAAAAGATAACGTATGATCTTGAGGTGACGATGTAATCGTAAATGGGTGAAAATGCTCAACACGGTCAAAACCAAAATCAAGGTAAGCAAACTGTCCCGCTTGATAGGTAATCGTTTCCGTTTCTGGAATCATTTTAACTTCTATCGCGCCATCCAGCTTTTCAACTTCAGCAACGATGTACTCTTTGTATTCATGACGAGAAAATAAACTTTTGTAAATCCAGCTAAACAGTCCTAATGTAGATACAATGATCAATGTCCCCCCTGTGAGACTCATAATTTCAAAGGGAACGTCAGAGAAAAAGGTATGGTAAACCGAGAATAAGAAAATTGGTCCCATGAGTTTATGAGTATAAAACCATATACGATAAGGAATATTCTTAACGACACTCACACCACCCAGTATCAGCAAGGCATACATCGCCCATTGACCGATTTCCTCGCCAATTTCAGTGAATGCAGGATCTACAGCATTACCAGCGGGTCCAGGAACCAGCAGCCAATGAAAGCAGGCACCAACTAATCCCAAAATCCCGAACCACTTGTGCCAAATATAAGCCTTATCGATTCCGCCAACCCAAGAATCGATGAACTTAAAACGGCAACTAATAAGCATTGCTAAAGCCATAGAAATCATAGAGACAGTCGCAAAGAAAGCCGGAACCTTTCGTACTAACTCTAACTCAGCAGGTAGTAATAACCAAATCAGAGTTGAAAGTATCGTAGCTAATACACAATACATGAGAGACTTATTCATATTTTAGTAACTTGGTGAGAAATAATGCTCTTTAGCCTAACCTGTAATGGATGAATATGAAGTGAACAAGCAATTTACTGACCAGTATCCTAAATGCACTGCACAAGAGAGAATTATCTCGTTTCAATAGGACGATTCTCATGACTCCGCGCATCTGGATTAACTTAAATTGACCAGCTATATTAGACTACCATCGAGTAGCGAAAATCACGTAAGTTATGGTGTAGTGGCATAGTTAGCGATATGTGTAAGCATGCGTACATAATCGTTACGGAGAATACTTTGCACCAAAACAGCGATCTAGTACGTGGCCATTTTTCACAAATTATCTAAAGACTATCGATGCGACACAACCCTTTCCTGTATGGATTCGGTTTTTAAGCATAAACTTTACCTTATGCTTGTCACATATTTCTTGAACAAATGCTAAGCCAATACCGTGCCCCTCTGGCACTGCTCCCTCACTCATACCTCCCCCCTCATCGATGACCGAAATATGGTATTCTTTAACAACAATATGAATAAGGCCTTCATTTAATGAAGCTCTGGCAGCATTTTTGACTAGATTACTAACTAGTAACTCTAAAAGGATTGGCTCAATACATACATTAGGAGCAGAAAAAAATGACAAACGTACTGTCTGATTTTTATTCAGGTTGTTTTCACTGATAATGCATTGTATTTCTTCTTTACTTAGAGTTCGGTTACAAGTTTTAGTTTGATATTTTTTTCGAGTCAGAGCTAACACGCTATTCACAATCAAACTAAGCTTTTCAATTTCGGTTCCAATTAGTAGAGTATAGCGGGACTGGATATCTTCACGATCGGGAAAGCGAGCTAACATTTGTGATGAAGAAGAAATAACAGTAAGATGGTTACGTATCTCATGACTTATAAACTCATTTGATGAATGAGATACCACGTTGATAAACTGTCCGATTTTTGAATAGAGTTCTTGAATTTCTTCGAATCCTTGTTCGCTATCCAATTTTCCATGAAATCCTTTCGTTTTTTTTAACATATGTAAATAAGTTAGTATCTCATGATTTACCCGATGAAATAATTTATAATATACATACAACAATGCTGCCGAAGTAATAGCGAACATTGAGAATAAAAGCGCTAGTACTGATATATAGTCTTGACGTTTGAGCTCATTTTCATCCACATTCACTGCTAATAACTTATCTGACACGGTAGGGTTGTAATATAGGTGTAGAGAACCACTTCCAACAGAGAACTCTTCAGATATCATTTTACTATCTTCAATGTAACCTCGAAGATGAGAAGGTATATCTAGAAAGGAATACATTTGTGCACTTTCAACAAACTGCATTTCACTTTCTTTAGGGGATAGCTTATAGGAATACACCTGTTCAACAAAACGATGTATTAATCTATCTTCGACAAAATCAACGACAAGCATGGTCAAAGAAGAGACTAATACAAACATTAACAGTATACCAATAGCAAAGACTTTCAATATATATTTTTTGAGAGAAGATTGACTTGTCTTATACATTTTATGGGTAAGTCTCATGAACCATATCTCAGTTTACCATTGACGTATGTTGCTTTAACGTTACGATCATCCCCCATCATAAAGAGCATGAAGAGTACGTCATCTATACTTCGACACTCATTTAACCGCCAGTGCTGAAGCGGTGTTATCGCAGGGGTCATAACGACAAAGTCTGCAAACTTTCCTACATCAAAGTTTCCTACTTCATGCTCTAAGTTTAGAGCTTTAGCCCCTCCAAGAGTAGCTAAATACAAACTTTCTAGCGGAGATAGCTTATCTCCTTTGAGTTGACAGATTTTATACGCTTCATTCAATGTTTGAAGCATGTTTAAAGAAGTGCCCGCACCTACGTCAGTACCCAAACCAACCTTAATATTGTGCTGCAATGCCTTCTTAAGATCGAACAATCCACTACCAAGAAATAGATTCGAAGTCGGACAAAAAGCAATTCTAGAGTCAGAACATTTCATTGCCTCCCATTCATCTTCACTGAGAAGAATTGAGTGAGCAAACACAGTTCGAGGTCCAGTCAAACCATAATGTTGATACACATCTAGATAACTAGTACATTCAGGGAATAAGGCCTTTACCCATTCAATTTCTTTTTGATTTTCACATAAGTGTGTATGGACATAAGTATCGGGGTACTTTTGATGAAGCGCACTAGCTAGAGTGAGCTCCTTGTTGCTTGAAGTGGGGGCAAATCTCGGAGTAACCGCATACTTGTTACGCCCATTGTTATGCCATTTCTTGATTAACTCTTCAGAAACGCGATATGATTCTTCGGCCTCCATAGTCAAAGCAGAAGGCGCGTTCCTATCCATCCACACTTTACCTGCAATAATAGAAACATCGAGTTTAGACGCTTCATGAAACAAGGCATCAACAGATTGTGGGTGCACAGTTCCAAAAACTAAAGAGCTAGTCGTGCCATTTGCGAGTTGCTCACTTAGAAAAAGCTTAGCAACATTGCTGCAATAGGCAGTATCTGAGAATTTCATCTCAGCAGGAAACGTATAATTTTCTAACCATTCCAACAATTGCTCGCCATAAGAAGATATAGCCTCTAGTTGTGGATAATGGACATGGGTATCAACAAAACCAGGCATAATAACATCATCACAGTAGTGTCGAACTGTTGTATTCACATCGATGTACTGTTTACCTTCATCCCATGAGCCGTACCAAACGACTTTACCTGACGATATACATAAGACACCATCATCATAATACCGGAATGCCTTATCATATTCTCGTGACTCTATCAGATCTGATGAAAAATCAACGATTTTTCCTCTTATTGCTAATTCTACCATAATACTCTATTCACACTTTTATCAATAGATGACTTTACATTCAGAAATGTGAAAAAAACGTGAAATATACAAGTGGTATTACCATACAATTACCTATTGAAATTTGGCTATTACTATATGGATAATAACAAAAAACCAATGGGAACCATTATGAAAATAATCTCTTATATATTTAGCGATAGATTTATAAATAAAAAGAGTTAAGTCATTACTATTTCTAACATTTCTATTAGGCACTTTCATTTCAAGCTATTTTTAAATAATTCTCTATCGGTAGTTTTTATATCAACTATCTCTATACCGGTAAAACGTAGACATCTCTGATGTCTTTAACATAAACCTCATTTTCATGTTTAAAATACCATTCCAAACTAATTTAAAATAAAGTTTGATTTAGTCTCAACAACAGCTCATGAATATTACAATGGAATACCAAGACACATCAGCCCAATATAAACCTAGCTTTAAATAATAATGAGACTCTCACACTTCTACCATCTCAAGAAAATCAAAATATTGGGTTACACTACATTGATTCTAGTGACTTAGAACTTGACAGCACTAACCTCATTTCCAGAGCAGTCATTAATTTTTATAATCATCAAAAAAAGTATCCACCTCATAAAGGTGGATTTGTAAAGCAAAACGTCACGGATAAAACTGAAATATAGGGGGAAATTTAGAGCTTTTCACTAACAGATGCGGATTAAGTTTCGATCTCTACATACACGTAACAAAATTATAAGCAGTTGGATCATTGAACTGGCAAAGATGGCTTAACACCTTTGGTCGAATCAGGATAAGATAATAGCCGTGAAAATTTTGTAAACAGAGGTACCATTTTTATCAATTCACTTTTTTTATACATATATAAATATACAGTTCAGACAGTTATACAATCATACGGATCTAATTATGCAACCAATTTACTTAGCTGTCACAGCATTACTCTCAACAAGCTTTATGTTTGGATGTAACTCATCATCTAACGAACAAACATCATCTTCCTACACTGTAAAAAGATTGAAAATTGACACCAATGGTCAAGTTCCAGCCACAATATACGCAAGCTCAACCATAGAAGATAAATATATTGAACATACTGCAAATATTATTGCCGGTTATTTAGATAATAATTATGATGGAAACTGGGATAATAGCGCTCTTGTTGCTCAGTTGGGGAATGTAGGAGCTTCCATTGTCTTAACTGAGGACAATGAAGACCCTGAAGCGTGGTTTAACAGCCTACCAAGTGCAATAAAAAATGAAATTCAGCTTGACTCAACCCAAGGCATGATGCGTAGCGATATTATTCTTTGTAGTGAAGCAGACTATAATTCTTGTTTTAACAACCAGACAGCAACACTATTTGACGCTACCTATGAAGAAGTTTTACACCTGATCACAACTCTTGGTTACTCACAGATTAATCAAGCCGTTTTTGGCGAAAACGGCTTGAGTACTCTTGCCAGTGCCATGAATGAAGCTCGCGCTGACTCTAATGGTGATCTTAACAACATCAACTATTGTCAAACGAATGCTGACGGTGAAGAAGAATGTAATTGGCCCACCTATTCTGCGAACGCTTGGTATTCTTATGATGACCCAACATGTACCTATGAATGTATGGTCAGTGAATATACCTATTGGATGGTTACAAGTTTGCTAGGTATACAAGAGCACCGAACGGGACTTGCACACGAATGGGACTGTACTACAGTGTCTAGCTTCGAGTCAGGCTTATGCCTCAACGAGCTTGCCGCTTCAGGCGCTGTAAAAACTTTATATGGGCCTAGTGCGACGGTTACGAATGGGCTATTTGACCATGGTTCGAACCCATACTTGTTGCCGACCCAAATTCCATTTGGTCCCTATCAAGTAAACGGACAGGCAGTTAAATGGACCATTGAGTCATTCTAAACATCTAATGTAAAAGAAAGGTGCTACTCGCAAAGACTCCAAACAATTAACGGAGTCTTTAATATACTATTACTGTGTAGTTTTACGTTACCTATTTATTTGACAAGTACGCAGCGAAAGTACGTATTTGGGGAAGTACTGTCAAATTAAGTAGCAATGCACAAGGCCATGCGACAGCAAAACTAATAGGCCATGAGTAGAACCACTCCCATGATAATCCCATTTTACTCAATGAAATTATTCCAGACATCATCAAGGCCATAGTGAAAGAAGAAAGAATCGCGGTTAACCAAAATTGTTTTTTATTCATTTTTTACTCCTTAATTGAATCGTGTTTTCTATCAAAAGGAACATGAAAAAAAAGTCAAAGATTAGAGTGCCTCGCTTGTATTAATAAAATCACCAATTTTCACAAATTTTCCACCCCAAATAATGATAATGCGAATGATTTTCATTATAGGAGAAGGACAGTGAAAATAAATACACTAACTGCCCACATTACATTAGCCCTGCTCACAACCTCTCAATACTCTTTAGCGCAAGCTATCGAAAGTAATTTGCCGACCTATCACTTGGATACAGTGACAGTGATTGGCACATCGTTGAGTGATATCGAAAACACCACCCAGTCGGCACAAACATTGACGGCTGAAGACATTCAGCGAGCGTTACCACGAACCCTCGTTGAAACCTTGTCAAATCAACCAAATGTGTGGGTCGAAGGTGGCCCCAATCCTATGACTCGTAACATATCCATACGAGGCTTAGGTGCTGAACACACTTACGTTCAAATCGATGGCGCTCGACAGTCTTATTCTCATAGCAAGAAAGGAACACTGGCTGTAAACCCGGCTCTTGTTAAAGATCTGCAAATTATCAATGGTACTTCATCAGGTGCGGCAGCCGGCTCCATCAAAACGACTTTTATTGACGCAGAATCACTGCTTAGACAAGAGCAAACTTTTGGCGCATTACTCAATGGTACATACCGAAGTAACGGCAATGGTCAAGGTCTGATGGGAGCGCTCTATTCTGATCATGGCGATGGCGATTGGCTCATTGCTCTATCAGACAATAGTCAGGACCCTTATACCATTGGCGGAGGCTATCAAGCTGACGGTTCCAACAGTTATTACAAGAATAAATACCAACAATCTTCTTTTTTGTTGAAAGGAGGTTATGACCTAAGTGACAGTGAAAGGCTTGCACTTAATGTCTATCTTGATGAGAGCAAGTGGAATCAAGTTCGACAAGATTACGGTTACAATCAACGCGATTACATCAGCGCGAGTTTGACCTACACCAACCTATTCCCATCAACCAACTGGCTTGATTTAGCAGGGAGTGTTTACGTAAATAATGTGAAAACTATTACTAACGAGTACACAGATTCAGCGGAAACAACGTTGAGCGATGTTCAAGATATTACCGACGATTCTATCGGATTATCAATCACTAACGACTCTGTGCTGCTGACATCTTGGGGTGATACATTGCTGCATTATGGCGCATCTACTCACTTCACAGACCATAAAGGTAATGTACGTACATACGAAAATGGCGCTTGGGTCGATGAATCTTCTACCAACGAACCATCAGCAAAATCACACTTACACAGTCTATGGTTCAACACCCAGTTTACACTAAACAATGGCCTAGAGATCTCTCCAAAAATACGTTACGACCAGTTTTACGTCGAGTCATCTAACGCCATATTTGACGGTGAAGATATTTTGCGAGAAGGACGTACCGAAGAGCAATGGTCGGCAGGTATTCGAGCTCAATATCAATTTGCAAACGACACCATCGTTTTCGTCGCATTTGACGAGGCACTAACCCCCCCTCGATTAAGCCAATTGTTTACCTCTGGTCGTGGCTTCAAACCTAACCCGAATCTAAAATCCGAAAGATCACAAAACAAGGAAGTGGGTATTCTTCAATCACTCCGTAACGTGATCAGTCAAGATGACCAATTCGTCTTCAAAGCGAACATTTTCCAAAATGACATCAAAGATTATATCGGCACAGATTACAGCGACCCAGCGTATAAAGACGGAGTTAAAGTTAACCGTGATGACGTACGTTTAACAGGGGGAGAACTTGTTTCTGAATACACAGGGCAACACTGGTATGTCTCATTCAGCTACTCCATGACAATCGGTAAAGATCAAACCACAGACCTGTACCTTGCTGACATGCCTGCTGATAAGTTTGTATTAGATTTAAATCGCCAACTTAACCAGGAATGGATGGCAGGAACGACAATCACTCATGCCTTGAAGCTCAGCAGAGTGCCAACTGCTGAAACGGCGTCCGGTGGAACGCTTCAACCAATTGCGACAGAAGACCAAGACACTGTTCCAAGTTGGACGACTGTTGATCTTTACGCGCAATATCAACCTTCGCAGCTAGACAATTTATTACTCACGGCTTCAGTTACTAACCTATTTGATGAAGCCTATGCGCTTAAAAATGACACGCGTGCATCAAGTAAAGCGGAATACTACGAAGAAGGACGAAGCATCAACTTAGACCTGCAATACAAATTCTAACTAACACAGCACCCATTCACTGGGTGCTTATTACCATGGAGTTACGATGAAAAAAATAATCACTTTTATATTTTGTTTCTGGTGTATCAACCTCAACGCACAAGAGCTTAGAATTGTTTCAGTCGGAAGCAATATTACCGAGATTCTTTACGCATTAGAACTTGGTGAACATGTAGTCGCAGCAGACAAAACAAGTACAGAACCCGCCGCAGCGATCAGCAAAGCACTATTAGGCCATCCAAGCAACATTTCAATGGAAGGTGCACTCTCCTACCTTCCTACTCATTACATCTCCGATGATAAGTATCCAAACCCATCGCTATACCATAAGCTCGAGGATACTAATATCAAAGCAATAATCCTACCTCAAGCTACAACGGTCAATGAATTAACGGAGCAAATTACACTGATTGGGAAAGCGTTTAACCGTCAAAATCAGGCGCAATCATTAATCACCTCCCTCAATAGTAAACGGCGCAAACTTTCACAGCTTAAATCTGATAAAAAAATAAAAGCCGCATTCATATACGGTAAAGACAGTTTGCTAATGATGGGGAAAAACACAAGCGTTGATCATCTATTAACACTTGCGTCGATTGAAAACAGCTTCACATTTGAAGGAATAAAACCTGTTAACCCAGAGTCATTACTCATGGCAAACCCTGATGTTTTACTGACCGTCGATAAAGCTCTGAACAATAAAACTCGATTTTTTACCTTACCAGGCATAACAGGCACAACCGCGGGCAAAAACAGAATCATGTATGCAATTCCAATTAAGCAAGTCAATATCACGCTCAAAACTCTAGATACCGCGCTAGAACTGCATCATTTAATTTATAACAGCGTTCAACATTAGCTCCATTCACATATTTTTTACTCTCAACGTTTAAAGTACTGAGTTGTAATAAACGTGAATGACATTAGATGAGACCTTTTATGAAAAGAACACCATTGACTTCCTTACTTATTGCTGCCTCATTAACGATGGCAAGCTACACCTCTTCAGTTTTGGCGCACGAAGGACATAACCATGACAACAGCGAAGTTGAACAAATCAGCAGTGCTGCACAAATGACGGCTGAGGCTGAAAAATTGTTTAACATGTTGAGTAAAGATCAACTTGCCTCAATCCTATATAAGTTCAGTGATGATGCCAACCGTACCTACTGGACAAATGCTCCCGTCGATTCTCAAGCACGAAACGGTTTACCTATTGGTAGACTATCAATTGAACAACGCTATCAACTGCATCAACTTCTGATCTCATCAACTAGTTCACAAGGATATTACAAGATTTGGGCGGCAGTTCAGGGTGATAATGAGCTTAAAAAAGAAGGGGAAGATAGAGAGCTTACTTCCGAAAAGTTTTTCAATAAAAACCAAAGTTTAGGTGCTAATAACTATTGGGTTTCGTTTTACGGTGACCCTCGCAGTGAAAACAAGTGGGGCTATATGATCACAGGCCATCACTTAGCGGCCAACTTTACGGTCATTGATGGAAGGACAACTTTCGTACCAATGTTTTATGGCTCAGATCCTGCCTACATTAGTGGCGGTGCAGAGGCTGGATACCAATTCCTACCTCAAGAAAGACGCCGAGGCTACGAGCTATTAAATAGCTTAGACTCTGTTCAGAAAGAACTTGCAGTTATTGCCGATACGGTTCCATTTACAAAATACGGCGCAAAAGATTTCTTTGGCCCTGGAAGCAAAGGCAACCAGATCCAAAAACGCGGTATCCGAGGTGACCAATTAAATGACTTACAGCAAAAACTCATTTGGGTACTCATTGAAGAATACGTGCGAAACGCAGATTTTGATGTTGCTGACGCGCAGCTAGAAAAAATTCGTCAAGATGGCTGGGAAAACCTCTATTTCATGTGGATGGGCCCGACTGACGGAGGCGAACAAATTTTTTACAGAGTGAACAGTCCAAGCATTCTTATCGACTTTGTTGATCAAAGAACTGGGTTTGATTGGAATACACACCCTCATACAATCGTTCGCGACCCATCCAATGATTATGGTGAAAACTGGTTACAACGCCATATCAGTGAACATCATACCAAAGGGGTTAGACCAGAAAAGCAATAGACTTAAACTCATGCTGAGGTTTATTCCTCAGCATGAATTATCAACTAGTTAGACGCCTATTTTCACATTATTTCCACATCGTCTAGAAAATACTTGTGGCAATAAATCATTCATAAAAAATTTTAAAATGCCTTTAAAACATAAGTTACTAGTCCTGTTTGGAACGATAATCACGTTCATTGTTACAACAATAACTATCACGAATTTTATAAGTTTTAGCAGTTCATCTGTCTCACAGAGTCAAAAGTCACTTCAGAAAGAGAGTCAATTATTGGGCGCTCTAGCAGAGGAAAAAATCAACAGATATTTTTCTGCACTTGAAACAGCAGCTCATCAGCTTAGTATGTCTGAGCAGGACTTAGTCACTGCCCCTAACTCCTCTAACGTGTTGCAACATTTACAAGATAAGATGGGCTTCAAAGCCACTTACTTTGGTCTTGTTAACGGGGATACTTATTTAAGTAGTGGGAAAATACCCGACTTTAACGCTAAGGATCTCGACCGAGAATGGTATAACGACATACTGCTTAAACAAAAAGTTCGAATGATGACCACGCCTTATATCGCAGGTGATCAACCAGTAATGGCGCTTGCAGTACCCATCCTCTACAAAGGCAAAATAGTTGCAGCATTAGCTGGGAATATTTCTGTCACTGGCTTAAGTGATTACTTGGCCAGCCATAACGCTAAAAATCAAGTTTTCGTCTCTAGGCAAGACGGTTATATCCTTGCTGCAAAGTACTCAGAAATGATCGGATCAAATATATTTGAACAAAGGCCAAGCTATAAAAACTATCAAAACCAAGTACACAGCCAACACAATTATGAATTGAATGGCGAAAGCTTCTATGTTGTCTCGTCTAGAATCGATTCTTTAGGCTGGACTTTCTGGTCATGGGAAAGAATGGATATCATTAGTTCCGATTCAGACAACAATCTCATACAGTCGATCCTTATCGCGTCGAGTACGCTCGCCATTGCTCTATATGTGCTGTATGTGGTGATTGAAAAATCAATTTACCAACCGATTGGCGGAGAACCGGAAGATATTAAGAACAAACTACATAGTGTTGCGATGGGTGATTTGACTTTAGCTAACCAAGCGACTGGTAGCGAGGTAGGCATTCTTTCCGGACTATGTCTAATGACGAACAACTTACACACAACAATCAATGAGATCAGAACCTCTTCATCGCAATTGCAGAACCTTGCTACGAACGCCTCAGTTCAAGCTGTTCAAGTTGCAGCAAACTCGGACAGCCAGTCTTCACAATTGGAGCAAGCGGCTACAGCAATGACAGAAATGACAACAAGTGTCGAGGAAATTGCTAGAAATGCATTGGATGCTGCTAATTCTGCGACTCAAGCTCAACACTGTACAAACGATGGTGTGGAGTCAGTAAAGCTCAATAACCAAGAAATTGCCAACTTAAAAGAGGGAATGGCAAAACTGATGAAAGTAGCTAAAACACTTGAATCAGAGACTGTCAACATAAGTACAATTTTGGACGTCATTAATAATATTTCAGAACAAACGAACTTATTAGCCCTCAACGCATCAATTGAGGCAGCTCGAGCTGGCGAGCAAGGCAGAGGTTTCTCTGTTGTGGCTGATGAAGTAAGAAACTTAGCACACAAAACGCGCTCAAGCACTACAGAAATACAGGAAGTAATCGAAACCCTACAAGCCGAAGCAAAGTTATCGGTTCAATTAATGGACAGTAACACGGACTCAATAGAAAGGACTCTCAGTCAGTCAACCCAATTAGCACAAAATCTAAATGAAATATCCGCATCAGTGCATGAGATTCTAGATATGACGCATCAAATTGCCACTGCAACTGAAGAGCAAACCCATGTAGCGGGAGAAATTAACGGCAACATTTTATCAATCAATAGCGTCGCTAAAGAAGTACATACGTCTGCCAACAACAATCAAGAGCTTTCAAACACACTTGAGTCAAGTTCTAAGCACCTTCGCAATCTAGTCGATAGTTTTACCTTAGTTAAATAAACAAATCATAATCAAAACGGTAATCTCAAAATGAATAATGACATCATCAGGAAGTTAGCTAGAGCAATACAACAAGAAAATAGCGGAGTATGGACAAGGGAAGGTTTAGGACCATTGTACCTTCATAGCCATAATTTCTATCGAAGGTTTGGTTTAAGAAGCGACCGCGTGAAAGAAAAAGAGTGGCTTGACTTAATTCATCCAGACGATAGAGAGTATTTAAAAAGCTGTATTGCAGATCATATTACAAAACGCTACGAGGTGGTTAAAACATTCTATCGTGTAAAAGAACCAAACGGACATTATGTCATGTTCGAATCTACCGGATTACTATATAAAAAAGACGGAAAAGATTTCTTCATTGGCCATCATAAGGTCCTTGATGGACAAACGATTGATAGCCACAGAGATCCGTTAACGGGATTTAAAAATGTTGATGCTCTGACTTTAGACTTGAAGCTTTCTAATAACCAAGATGCTTTTTATTACTTGATTAGCAGTGATAAAGTCGCACATCGCTCAAGATTACTTGGGAAATCAGTCACGCTAGAACTGGCTGATTTAGTTGAGAATGCGACATGTTCTTTAGACCTTCATAATAGCGAAATATATTGTCTAACCCAGTCACACTTTGTCATCAAGGCGATAGGTAGTCAGTGTAAAGATAAATCTCAAGGAATAATTGAAAGCATTGTCAACAACTGTAAACATTCTGAATACATTTCTAGAGATGAACTTACCTTAGTGCTAATTCCTGAAATGTTCATTAAGGAGTCGAACGACGTCGAGAGCTTTGCAATTAATCTGTCTAACTATGTCTCTGAGAATACTCCCGGGAAGTTTTTAATACTAGACTTCGATAGTAAAAATAAAATCCTAAGACGTAATCATATCCAAAAAGCTTTGAAAGAAGCAATCAATACAAAAGTATTTAAAATTGCAATACAACCCATTGTAAAGAGTAATTCACTGTCTCAATACAGTACCGAAGTGCTTGCTCGTTGGAACCACGAAATATTGGGTGAAATAAGACCCGATGAGTTTATCCCTTTAATCGAACAGATGGGATATACGGCTGAATTCGGTTGGTTAATATTTGAAAAGAGTTGTCGATACTTAGCAATAAGCCACACAAAAAAAATCAACATAAATGCCTCTGTAAAATTTCTTAAATCTTATAACTTCATAGAAAACATAGTCTACTTCCTAGATAAGTATAATTTGAAATCAAACCAATTTTACCTTGAAATAACCGAAAGCTTCCCACTAGATGATGAGCCAGAACTTATCATCCGGTTAGAATTGCTAAAAATGATGGGATTCAACCTCTCACTTGATGACTTCGGCACTGGTTATACCTCACTACTCGCAGCGTTCAACCTCCCTTTATCTCAAATAAAAATTGATAAAAAACTTATTTCCAGCATTCAACAAAGTAAGAACTTTGTTTACTTAATTGAGTTTTTGAGAAAACTAACAAAAGAAAGAAACATCTCACTAGTTGCTGAAGGAATTGAAACCAAAGAGCACATCCATGTGACTCGTCAACTAGGAATAGAGTTACTACAAGGATATCAAATAGCCAAACCTCAAACAGTCAACGTCTAAAAATAGTAAATTGCCACCTTTATAAAAGGTGGCTTTGTCTGAGTTCCCTAAAGGGGCTATTATCGTCAATGTGTAGTGGTTTAATGATCCCGGACACCAACTTAGGTGGTAAAGAGTCCACCGTAAATGAGGTGTTCAATGACAAAACAACAACGACGTACATCTTATTCTGAGTTCAAAGTGGATGCTGCGAATTGACTCTCGATCAAGGCTACTCAATTACTGAGGCAGCACGCTCTCTAAATGTTGGTGAGACGGCCCAGCGACAGGTTACCTGACCCAAAGTCAGGCTAAGAGTGGCATCAGATATTACTTGAAGGACTACTATAATAGGCAACGGCCCGATCAAAAAAAGACGGGCTGTCGCCAGTTAATGCCGAGAATTGGGCTGAAATCTGTGTCCGGAATAGTTGCCCACTACAAACAGGGCTTGCCATCCCTAAATACAGCACTTCATTCTCTTCAGTAGGTTGGAGTTTTCAGTTCGAACTACGCAACAAAGCCCGATTACACCTATAATAAATTGACAATTTTGTACTGCTATGAGCTTACTAAGCAATCTTATTCAGTCAATTAAGTTAAAAGAAATACTGTTGAGGATGTACATTATGTCATTGAAATATTTTGTCTTGTTGCTGATAGTATTACCCAGGTTTGTAATGTCGCAAGAAAGTATTCGCGTAGCATTACTTGAAAGTTATCCTTGGGCCTACTATTCCTCTTCGGGTGACATCATTGGACTTTATCCTCAACTTTTTTCTTCCATAGAAAGTCAACCCACTTTTCCCTACAAGTTTCATATTGAGCTTATGCCACTTAGCCGACTGTTAAAGTCAATCGAATATAAGTCTGTTGATTACTCTATTATGTCTTATAAACCTTCAAGAGCTCAGGTAATGGAACCCATTGCTCTAATATACAGGGCACCATTTGTAGTTTATAGTTTAAAGTCTTCACCTGTTAATGTAATCGAGGATTTAGAAGGGCTTACAATGGCGATTCTAAGAGGAGGAAGTCGATGTCCTTGTCCAGAAAACATCGAACTGAAACGTTATCCTGTCGACTCTCACCGCCAAGCACTAAATTATCTACAAAAGCAGCGAGTAGATTGCGTGTCGGGACCTTTACTTCGACTTTATGAACAATCGAAAAACTTGAGTATGACGAGCGACTTACATAATCCACTGATATATGAGTGGCGTGATGTTTGGCTATGGAGGTCTAAAGCCCCAACATCAATGAATGTTGATCCAATGAAACTCGCATGGGAAAAGGTAATTGAAGAGAAAGAGTTAGAACAACTTTTGAAAGCCTATTTCGACCCTAACATACTAAGCTACATTTTGATTGACCAATAGACCAAGACTATCAATAGCTAGATAGTGCTAAGCGCAACGACCAACTTAGGCGTAATCAGAGCAGTGCAACAGTGTGCTGGCAACGCGGTCGTCCACGCGTGATTAAGGCATTGTGTACCTTCAATAATTAATTATCTCGTGGCAAGGTAAGCTATGAGGCTAAGACGTATAGACAATTTTACCAATCAAATCGTATCCGCCTGACTTTCCTCGAACAATCTACGCGGCAAAGTCATGATTAATAGCTCTAATTAAGTGATTAATTAAATCAAATCGATTTACAATATTAACATCCCACCCAGAAAATAGATTATTAGCTCTAATAAAAACACGGAATATAACAATAAGATAAGAATTATAGCTCTAAAAAAATCAAGTTATCATTCAATCACCAAACTATCTAAATGGTCATACCAGCATGATGTTTCACTTTTTTTTCACGCCCTTCGAATATTATTAACAATTAAATAAACAAACAAGGAAATGAAATGACTCAACGAAAATACTCAGGAGATTCTAACTCAAACAACTTCAACCCACTTGGAAGCAAAACCTTTAACCCTGACTATTATACGGCTATAGAAAGTAAAAAAGTAAGCAAGATACTATTACTGCTCTTTTTTGCATTACTTATAACACCACTTTTTATTCAAGCTTAATCATATAGTGTTGAAAGCGCGTTATTAATATCATTAACAATGACTTACTTCGATTCAACGACTAATTTTTAATTCAACACTTAAACATAAACACTGAAATATAAAGACAATTGTCGCACAACACTATTAGCCATGATGTTATTATAAATCTTATCTCAAGTATTATACTTACAATACTATAAATAGTCTAAGACCGTTCCCCCTAAGAACAATATAATTATAATTCATATTTAAGCGTACAGATGTTATGCATCAAAATTTATAGTTTAGTTATGTATAGCATGAAGTTTTATATTAGATAAAAAAAAAGCGAGCCACTTGGGCTCGCTTTTCAATTGTTTCTTATAACTTAAGCTGTTGCTTGGATTACAGAAGTTCTACCGACTGTTGAGCAATAACGAATTCTTCATTGGTTGGAATAACCATCGCTACTGCATCAAGAATTTGTGACTTCGCGATGATACCTGCGTTACCGAAGCGTGCGTCTTCGTTGCCCGTCTCGTCTTCAACAAAACCTAGAAGTTTTAGGTTGTTTAAGATTTCACGGCGAATAGGTAGTGAGTTTTCACCAATACCACCAGTAAAGATAATTGCGTCAAGGTTGCTAAGTGGAATTAGGTAAGAACCAATGTACTTCGCTACGCGGTATGTGAACACTTCAAATGCCAGTTTCGCACCTTCGTGACCATTTTCCATCGCTTCTAGGATGCCACGAGCGTCTGACGTTAGGCCTGAAACACCTAGGAAACCAGACTTCTTGTTCAGGGTGTCGAATACTTGCTCTGTCGTCCAACCTTTTTTGATTAGGAATTCGATAACACCTGGGTCAAGGTCACCAGAACGTGTACCCATCATTAGACCCGCTAGCGGCGTGAAGCCCATAGAGGTATCAACTGACTCACCATTTTCAATCGCACATACAGATGCACCGTTACCTAGGTGAACAGAGATGAAGCTCGCTTCTTCTACTGGCTTGTTCAGCATTTTCGCAGCTTCACGGCTTACGAAGTAGTGGCTAGTGCCGTGGAAACCGTATCGACGGATTCCGTACTCTTTATAAAGCTCATTTGAAATCGCACCAGTGAATGCTTTTTGCGGCATTGTTTGGTGGAATGCAGTATCAAATACAGCGAATTGAGGTAGGCTTGGGAAAGCTTGCATAGCAGCTTGAATACCTTTAGCGCCTGCTGGGTTGTGGAGCGGTGCCAAATCAGACAAGTTTTCAATTTCTGCTAGTACTTCATCATTAATTCGTACGGTAGAAGTAAACTTCTCACCACCGTGTACGATACGATGACCCACGGCAACTAAATCTTTTGTGAAACCTAACGTTTCCATCAATGCTACGATTCGGTTGATAGCATGTTGGTGATGATTATCTGGAGCATCAATAGCTTCTTCTGTTTTCTCACCGTTATACTTCCAGCTGATTACTGCTTCTGGTAGGCCGAAGCACTCACCTAAGCCACTGACAATGGCGTCGCCAGACGCAGAGTCAATCACTGCAAACTTTAATGATGAGCTACCAGAGTTAATGACCAGCACAAACGAATTCGACATGGGTATGTTCCTGTATCAGAGCAATTTGATGAAGCGTAGTGCTTCTATTGTATTGTTTCCGCCATTATTCAATATTTTTTGAATCTTTCAACTTATATTTGAAAGATTCAACAATATAAATAATTTTTGTTGATCTGGAGCAACTGTTGATTTAATTCGGCCACGAAAATTAATGACATCTTTGTAAACAAGGATTTGATGACTAAAATTTAATCTATGAATACTTCTTACACTTGATATTCACGACGACCTAACTACAATTTAACAAAACAATATACTGTTTCTGGATATTTCTTTGTTTATACTCGCGGTCACGCTCATCATCATCGGCATTATTTTTCTTGTATCTGGGTTAACTCAAGCAAAAAAAATATGCGCTCAGGCCCAGCACACTGGGTGGAGATGGTTGAGTCTGCTGATAGCCTGTTTCATCCTCGGGTACTCTCTGGTTTTAAGTTCACTGCTCGTCGATAAGACTGTCGATCCCATTTTGTTTGGGCTGTCTATGATTCTGTTTTCAGGCAGTATTTTTGTGTTTATGGTCACCAAGTTTAGCCTAAGTACTATTCAACAATTGCATATGCTTGCCCAAGAAGAAAAGCACAATGCTCTTCATGACCCACTCACTGCCCTGCCCAATCGTAAACACTGTATTGAAACGGTTAACTTCCTCGTTGAAGACAATATTCCTTTCCAACTGATGCTGCTCGATGTGGTCAACTTTAAACAAGTTAACGACGGTATGGGGCATTTTTGCGGTGATCAACTGCTGATTCAGATCGGGCATCGCTCTAGAGCGCACTTAAGTAAAGGTGACTTTATTGCCCGTATTGGTGGGGACGAATTCGTTGTCGTCATGCCGAATCAATCATTGGATCATGCATTCGACATTGCCCATAAAATAAACCAATCACTCAAAAGGCCATTTTCGATTGATGGTTTTGAGTTAACCAGTAGCGTCATCGTCGGCATCGGCTCGTACCCAAAACATGGGACCAGCGTTGACCAAATTATTAATGCCGCAGATGTCGCGATGTATTGGGCCAAAACACACGGTAATGAGATCGCCAACTTTTCTTCAAATATGAGCCAAGACGCGCGCCGTAAACTACAAATTTCTCGTCAAATTGATCAAGCGATCGAAAACAATGAGTTTCAATTATTTTATCAACCGATTATTTGCTTAAAGCGCGATATTGTGTGCAGCTATGAGGCGTTAATGCGTTGGTTAGATGAAGATGGTAAGCCAATCACACCGTCTGACTTCATTACCATTGCTGAGCAAAGCAACAAGATCACGTTAATCACAGAGTGGATGCTAGATAAGGTAGCGAGTGACATCGAAAAACTAGTAAAAGCAGGTATTCACTGCCCAATACATGTCAATCTGTCTGCTAAAGATTTGATGAGTAAAAACCTAGAGAATCAGTTGAGTCGCTTGGCATTTTTGAACAAACACTTTGTAAAAATGGTCGTGTTGGAGATCACTGAAACAACGGCGATTAATCGCTTACGCAGCCCTGCGACTCTTTTAGAGAGACTGAAACAAATGGGCTTTAGAATAAGCCTTGATGATTTTGGTACTGGCTTTTCTTCTCTTTCACTGCTTCGCGATCTTCCTGTTGATCAAATCAAAATCGACCAGTCCTTTGTGTATCAGATGCAAAGAAATGAGAGAAACCGTTCAATTGTTGCGAACTCTATTTCTTTAGCTCATGGTCTGGGTTACACCGTGGTATCAGAAGGTGTAGAACATGAAGAAGTCATCAACATCCTAAAAGAACATGGCTGTGATTATGTCCAAGGTTACTTTTATAGCCCAGCGTTACCCCTTGAAAGAGCCATTAACTGGACTCTAAGCCGCGATGCCGAACATTATGAGCAACTCGCCCAACATAAAATAAAAAAAGCTGCCCCTTAGGGCAGCAAACGTTCAACACCAAATGGAAAGATTAAAACTGGTATGCTGCTGAAAGCTTAAAGTTGCGGCCAGGCTCGTAGTCATCGGCTTTCACATCACCCACAACGCCAGTCTTAGAAGCGTGTGATGCATAAGTCGCATCAAAGATATTATCGATACCAAAGGTCACAGATAAGTCTTCAACCTCAGAGGGGATCCACTGCGCATAGAGGTTATGTACATCGTAGCTCTCTTTGACAGCAGCACCGTCTAACACATTGTCTTCTTCTAGAACCACGATCGATGTCCAACCGAAGATTGTATCGATATCATCCGCTTGATAATCCAATGTCACAGCAATACTGTCGCCCACATCTAGGCTTCTTGCTGATCGACCAACGGTATCCAGTACTGGGCCTCCATTGGTTTTATCTTCATTATCCGAGCGAGAGTATGACACTTTAGAATGGAAGTTTTCGTAGCCGTAACTTGCACTTAACTCAAAGCCAGTAAACTCAACATCGCCTAAGTTATAGATTTGGTAGCCTGCGCTGGCGAAGTCGTATGCAGAGACGATGTAATCATCAATTTCTGTTTTGAATACCGTTAGGTTGGCGCTTAAGTAGTGTTCATCGATATGTTTATTAAATCGAATACCACCTTGAGTATTTTGCCCCGTCTCTGCTTTGATATCGTCCGCTAGGTACGCAACTGTTTGATATTTAATGAATGACTCAAGCAGTTCCGGGCCTTTAAATAGGCTACGTGTGCTGGCAAACAGCGTCCAATCTGACGTCATATTCCACTCACCCGCAAGTGACCACGTCACGTCATCAAAACTACTGTTACCTGTTTCTGCTTCACGCTTGTAGTCATCAAAACGAACACCCGCCGTTACGCTTAAATCAGGCGTCAGCATCAATTGGTTTTCGACAAATACGGCAGTGTTCTTGGCCGACTCATCTGCATAGAGCGCTCCGCCATAAATGCTTTTACTGTTCTTATCCATATAGTCAGCGCCATAGGTGACGGTATTGTCTAAACCTACGAGTTGATAATCCGACTGGAACTGAGCGTTTATCCCGCTATTGCGGTTCTCTGCACTGTTAATAGACAAACGATCGGTTGGCCAACGGCTGACGACATTGGTTTCATCACGTGTGATCTCAGTTTTGCTGTTGTATAGCGCCACTTTGCCGCGGTTAGCATCCCCTTTCAGTTCATAAGAAAGTGTCAATGTGTCGCGGTCGTAATCCGTAGGGATAAGTTCATTTTCAGAGCGGGATTGATTGGCATCAACTGACCAATCCGGACGTGGGTTATAGTCACCGCTGTCACGATATAGGTCGTAAGCAAACTCAAATCGATGAAGTGCGGAAGGCTCAAAGCCAACTTTACCAAGCACATTATAGGTATCGCCTTCAACGCCTATGGTTTCGACGCCACGCCCATCTTCAAAATTGTCACGACTTAACATATGGCCATATAGCATTGCGTCAACATTCTCTCCAAGTAGACCATATACCGTTAATGACCCTTGTTGGCTGGCGTTAGTGGCATAACCGCCATAGACACGTGTACCGAAGGTTTCATCGTAACGAAGTAAGTCTTTGGCATCTTTGGTTTCAAACAACACGGAGCCACCTAGCCCGTTTTGTGTCACCGAGTTATTACCGACTTGTATTTCTGCGCTCTTTAAAATATCTGGGTTAAGTGTCAGGTTACCAATATGGTGGAACATGTTGGCATGTTGCGACGCCCCATCTAAACGAATATCCAGATCCGTTTCACCTAGGCCACGAATATTGATACGCTGATTGACGCTATGTGTGCCACCAACATCAACACCAGGGACATCCCTTAGTAAATCAGACATATGATCCGCTTGTTTGAGTGACATATCTCCCGCACCTAAAGACTCCGAGTTACTGGACACTTTCGTTCCCCAAACAACAACGTCTTCTAGATAGGTGCTATCTTCTGCGTGACTTTGCGCGACCAACGCGCTGCATACTGCCAATGTGATGATTGATAGGCGTGTGGGGTGCTGCTTAACCCTTTCCATGTTCCATTTCCTAAATGTAAATGATAATAATTCGCACATATGATATGGTGACGAGCGATTGACGAAAAGAACAATAGGTTATGCAGAAATGCTCAACGCTTATGAGGAAACACCGCATGATGGCCGATAGTGAAAAGATGTCCCGACTACGCAAAATTGCCATTACGCAGAAAATTGAAGAGTCAGAACGCCAACTTATCGTTGGCGAGACAACGCAAGGCAAATCCGCTTTAGTTGAAGGACGTTTTGTCTCTCATAGAATCGGTAATGAAGTGACGATTCATGGTTGCCAAAGTACAGAGCTCCAGAACTCAAATGTGGTATCTATGGCCCCTGCTTCCGTCATCATCACTATTCTCCTAAACGGAGAGTTAGAGTTCGCCTATGACGATTTAGAGTTTTACTTACAGCCCAACAGCGTTGATCGTATCACTATTGTTAATCTCACTCGGCCTGCGAACTTTAGGAGACGAATCACCAAAGGCAATCACGTCACCAAACTGAATATTATGATGAGCAACCAATGGATGCTAAATCGAACCAATGGCCAGTGCAAAGTGAGCCAATTTATACGCGGCCATAAGAATTCAATTCAACTACCACTCACGAACGAGTTTTCTCGCTTAGTCAATCAAGCTCTCGACCTTCATAAAGCTGACTCTTTTAATGAAAAAATTGCCTTAGAGTCACTGGCTATTCAGCTGATTGAAACCGCATTTTCTTACTTGGAAGAGACTGAAATTGAGCAACCAAACACAGCGGAAAAGACAACGAATATAACGTCTGTTGAAGACCTAATTTGCTACATTGAAGCCAACCTAAGTGAGCCACTATCAACAAATGAACTGGCCACTAAGTTTGCAATGAGTAGTTCCAATATGCAGCGTAAATTCAAACAACAAGTTGGCATTACGCTCAATGGCTACATTCGAAAAAGACGCTTGGAAGTCGCCAAGCAACACTTAGAACGTGGGCTGGTGAGTGTCACCGAAGCCGCCTATGAAGCCGGATATAATCATCCGGCTAACTTCACCAACGCCTTCAAAAAAGCCTATGGTGTTTCCCCTTTAGCCGTAACAAACGCCAATTAGACAGATCAAATCATTAACTTTTAACACAACCAAGAGCAATCGATTGCATCCAACCGCGCTATTATTACCCCTTTCATCAGATACCAGCTAAATATCTGATTATTAAATATTTATTTGAGACAGAATCAACACATTCACCAAATCAATTTCAGACAACAACAAACTATAAAAAAAGATAATGTAACAATTAATTTCAGAACTAACTAATTGATTTATTTAAGGTTCCCACTAATTTGAACGTTTTACGTTATTTTGTAACCTTTATGTAAACAATCCATATAAAGTCTGCGACATCGTTAAAACACGAATGACAAAAAAGCCTGTCGGCTCATATATATGGACTTTATTATGAAAAAAACGATCTTAGCAGCTGCTATCGCAACTCTTTCTACTTCTGTTTACGCTGTTGAACTGTACAACCAAGAAGGCACGACTTTCTCAATCGGTGGCCACGTTTCAGCAAACCTAAATGGCTCTGAGCAAGGCGATACAGATGTCGGTACTAACTCTCCACGTATCAACTTTAACGCTACACAAGATCTTGGCAATGGTTTCACTGCTGATGCAAAAGGTGAATGGGCTCTTAACTACCTAGATGGTGGCGACAATGCATTCACAACACGTCTAGGCTACGTTGGCCTAACACACGATGAGCTTGGCCGCGCGGTTGTTGGTACTCAGTGGGCACCATACTACGACGTAGCTGGCGTAGCTGATATGCCTATCGCTTACGCGAACGACTTTATCTACGACAACCACGGTGCTCTAGGTACAGGTCGTGCTGACAAAATGATCAGCTACCGCAACGGTTTTGAGTTCGGTGAAGCCGGCGCATTTAACTTCGGTCTAGGTTGGCAGGGTGCTAACGATGAGCGCACGACCGAAAACAATCAGATCACAGGTCACAAGTACGATGACCGTATCCAAGCTGCAGTTAGCTACTCAATTGCTGGTGCAACTCTTGGCTACACGTACAACACAGGTGATTTCACTACATTCGGTGCAGCAAAGCGCACTGCTGAATCACACCTAGTATCTGTTAAATACGGCACTTACGGTAAAGGTCTTTACCTAGCAGGTGTTTACGCTGACAACGAGAACATGAACAACAGCGGTACCACTCTTCTAGCAGAAAGTAACGCATACGAAGCATTGGCGTCTTACGCACTGGATAACAGCCTAAACCTAATCGTTAACTACGAGATGGTTGAAGGTAAAGTTTCTAAATTCTCACAAAAAGAAACGGCACGTGAAGAGCTAGCACTGCAAGCTGAGTACAACTTCACACCTAAGTTTGTTGGTTACACTGCATACCAGTTTGACCTAAACGATGCGAACAATAACCAAACTGATGACAAGTGGCTAATCGGCGCTCGTTACTACCTATAAGCGATTACTGTCCCAATTGCTGACATATTCAGCACCGCCCACCTCTTTCGAGGTGGGCTTTTTATTTTCAATCACCTCTTAGTAGCTAAATCGCTACAAAACTCGTTACAATAGTGTTTAAGCACCCTATCTCCTATTTTGACTGAGCTTGAGGATCAACACATGAACATCGGCGCTGTATCAAAGCTGACTGGACTATCGAGTAAGTCTATTCGCCTTTATGAAGACAAAGGTTTGATTACTCCCCCGAGCCGCAGTGATGCTGGTTATCGTGAGTACTCTGAGCAACAAGTCCAACAGCTCAATCTTATCTCTCGCGCTAAAAATGCAGGCTTTTCACTGATCGAGTGTAAAGAGTTTGTTCAGCTTGCTTCCAACCCAAACCGTAAAAGCAGCGAAGTAAAAGCGAAAGCAAAAGAGAAACTGGCTGAAGTGGAAGTTAAGATAAAAGAACTTAAAGAGATCGAGCGTCAGCTCAAAAGTTGGGTCTCTGCTTGCCCTGGTGATTCCGGTAGTCAATGTCCAATCATCGAAGATCTAACCAAGTGACAAAAAGGCCTTGAATCATTTCAAGGCCTTTCGCTTATTAATAGTAAGTACACATCCGTTTGCCATCAACTTCAATGATGTTAAACGGCGTTTCGTATATACTTTCTAAAATATCAGACTGAATCACTTCTTCCACTTTACCTTGCGCCACTACCTGCCCTTTCTTAAGTGCAATGATCTTGTCTGAGTAGCACGCAGCAAAGTTAATATCATGAATCACTACGACAACGGCTTTGTTCATCTCATGAGCTAAGCGGCCAACGTTACGCATAATTTGCAGCGAATGCTTAATATCTAAGTTGTTTAGCGGCTCATCAAGAAATACATAGTCGGTATCTTGCGCCATCACCATAGCAATAAACGAAAGCTGTCGTTGACCACCACTCAACTCATCTAAGTATTTATGTTGAATCTCTACTAGGTCCAAGTACTCAATCGCTTTATTGATGATCTGATTATCTTCGTCATTGAGCTTACCCTGTGAATAAGGGAAACGTCCAAAAGCGATCATTTCTCGAACAGTAAATCGCATCGTGATGTTGTTGGCTTGGCGCAGCACCGCGAGGCGCTTAGCGAGCTCTTTGGTATCCCACTCACTAAGCTCTTTACAATCAATGTAAACTTCACCTTTGTCTTTACTGACTAAGCGGCTCGCCATAGATAACAAGGTACTTTTCCCTGCACCATTTGGGCCGATGATTGAGGTCACTTTGCCTTTTTCAAACTCAGCACTCGCGCTATCAACTACTTTAGATTGACCAAACGCTTTGGTCAGGCTTTTTAATGAAATCATAGAAACCTAGACAATTTTGTTGCGCAGCAACATGGTTAAGAAATAAATACCGCCGACAAAGTTAATCACGACACTGATGGTGGTTGAGAATCCAAATAGATTTTCGACAATCCACTGACCACTCAATAAAGAAGCAACCGACAATAAAGACACGCCAAGCAATAAAACCTTATGCTGAAACGACTTAAACAGTTCTCTGGCGAGGTTAGTCACTAATAAGCCAAAGAACATAATTGGCCCAATTAAGGCAGTCGAGACAGCAATAAGTGCCGCGCTCAATATCAGCACTTGCAGTGTCACTTTCTTCACATCGACACCCAAGCTGGTTGCGTTGTCTTTATCTAACCAAAATACATCAAGCGTGCGGTGCAAGCGGAACAGCAGAAGGCTGATACCAAGCAGTAGCGGCGCGCATAGGTAAACAAGCTCTACTTTGACGTTATTGAAGCTAGCAAACATATTCGCTTGCACCGCAGCAAAATCATTGGGATCGAGCAGCATCGTGAAGAACGATGAGATGCTTGAGAATAGCTGCCCAAGAATGACCCCAAGAAGCAGCAATACCATCAAGTTTTGTCGCTCTCCTCTGAAATAGAAGCTAAACAGCAGCACAGAGAAGCCTAACATTGCCGCCACAGACAAACCAAAGTTAAGGTATGCGTTTAATGCCATGGCGCTCATACCACCAAACAAAACAACCACCAGCACTTGAGTGAACATATAGAGCGAATCAAAACCCATGATGCTCGGCGTCAAAATGCGGTTGTGTGTGATGGTTTGAAACACCAGCGCAGATTGGCCGATGGCGATACCTGCGATCACCATTGCCAACACTTTAGGAACGCGGCGTGACAAAAAGTATTGGTAGTTATCGGCATTAAGGCCAATGCCAATGAACAGAAAGCAAAATACGATCGCCGTTACTGCAAGCAAAATGAGTTTGGTTCTATCTTGCATCTTTCTGCCCTTTCAAGATAAAGAAGATAAACACAGAGCCACCCAAGATGCTGATAATGGTCGAAATTGGAATTTCATATGGGAAGATAATCAAGCGACCTGCTAAATCACAGCACAGTACAATCAATGCGCCGAGAATCGCAGTAAGCGGAATATTGCGTCTTAAATTATCACCGAAGAAGTGACTGACAAGGTTTGGTACGATTAGACCAAGAAACGGCAGCATGCCGACAATCATCACCACAGACGCAGACATCACAGATACCAGCAGAACACCAATGATCAGTACCTGTTGGTAATTCAAGCCCAAGTTGGTCGCAAAATCTTTACCAAGGCCAACCGCAGAAATACGGGCAGCATAAAGGTAACTGAATATCGCAAATGGAATCGCGACATAAAGCAACTCATAATCGCCTTGAAGAAGGTTGGCGAAGTTAGCGACTGTCCAGCTGGAAAGGTTTTGCAGCGCATCGTATTTGTAAGCAATAAAGGTTGCGAGTGAATCAACAACATTACCGAATATGATACCGACTAAGGGTACAAAGATAGCATTTTTAAATTGAATTCGGTTGATGAATTGGACGAACAATAATGTGCCCGCCATTGCTACACCAAAGACTAGCCATAGCTGTTCGCTACCAAACAATACCAAGCTGATGATGTAACCAAGCATGGCACACTCGATCGTGCCGGATGTGGATGGTGACGCAAATCTGTTCTGACTAATTTGCTGCATAATCAAACCTGCAATACTCAGACCTGCGCCCGCAAGTAGCACGGCAAACAAACGTGGAATACGGCTAGTAAATAATAGATGCCAGCTAGCAGAATCACCTGCCAAAAGGGATGCAAGGCTAAGCTGCCCTACACCAACGAACAATGACGCCAAACTCAATAACACCAGCGTCAGAAGTAACTTTTTCACTCTTTGCCTCTCAGCACAAAAGCCTCAAGCAATAACTTGAGGCTTTATTCTTATTCTTTTTGTAATGGGTATTAGTTTATTGCTGATGCAGACTTAACATCTGAGATCATTTGTTCTGTTGCGCGCATACCAGAAATTGATAAGTACCAAGCATTAATGTCTAGGTAAGCCATTTTCTTGTTTTGATAAGCATCCGTCGCTTTCACTAGGTCGTTCTCAAAGTCACGTTTTACTGTGCTTGGTTTACCTTTGTTGATTAGGACATCTTTATCGATGATCAGCAGCGTGTCTGGGTTTTTCTCACGAATAAATTCATACGACACTAGATCGCCATGACGACTTTCTTTAATGCCTGCGACGGTTTCTTTAAAGCCAAAGTCTTTGTAAATCGCAGAAAAGCGAGATTGCGTGCCGAACGTGGTAATGTTGCCACCAGCACTCATGACGGTAAGTGCGTCTGTGTTGTTTTGCTGGTTCGACTCACTGATTGCTTTGAATTGGCCATCAAGTTGTTCGATTTTCTTCTCAACGAAGTCTTGCTTTTCAAACACTTCACCTAGGTTACGCCATTGTTCTTGCGTGCTTGCCCAGTACCCCATATTCGCATCTGAAGCATAAACGATGGTTGGAGCGATTTCTGAAAGTTCTTTGAACTTAGACGCAGCACGTGTACCAATGATGATGAGATCAGGTTTTTGCGTATAGATGGTTTCGAAATCCGGTTCGTGCAGGCTGCCTGCCGAAACGAATTTGTAATCACGGTATTCTGATAGGTAATCAGGGAACATACTTACGGTAGAAATGGCTACAGGTTCAATACCAAATGCTTTCACGGTATCAAGTGCGCCTAGGCCAATAACCACCACACGTTCAGGGTTTGATTCTACTTTCGTTGTGCCCTGCGCATGTTCAATTTCGACCATTTTTGCTTGAGCGCCAAACGCTAGTAATCCCGTCACTAGCACTGCTGCAGACATTTTCATTGTTAGACTCCATAATTACAAATGCAATGCATTATCATTTAGATTTGTAGTCATGTCATCTCCCATTTACGTTTTTTACATTCGTCACTCTAATGTAAAGCGTCGTCACTTGAATTACAGGCACAAAAAAGGGGCTCAAAGCCCCTTAACAACAATCATAATCTGTTAGAAGAAGTCTATCGAGCCGCGTCCATTGCTGTTCTTTGACATGCTTTTAGGCTTGTCTTGTTGAACATTCTTCTTCTGTTTCGAGGTATTAGCTGATGGTGATTTTGACTTCTTGCCAGCTTTCTTCGCAGGTTTTTTCTCAGCTTTCTTTTCTTGCTTTACTGGCTTCTCTTCAAGCTCAGTGACCGGCGCGTCACACACAACAACGTAATATTCTTGGTTAAACTCAAAGAAATCGCCATCATACATTTTACGGCGCTTTCTTGTTTCTAGCTCACCGTTAACAGCAACATAACCCTCAGAAATAAGGTGTTTAGCTTCACCGCCGCCGCCGACTAAGTTAGCAATTTTAAACACTTTATAGAGCTCGATCGGATGTGAAGATACCTCGATACCGATCGCTTCAATCTCTATTTCTTCGCCTTGTTCGTAGTCTTGGCTCATACCATACCTTGGGTAGATTTACTGACAAAGGTGAGAGTCTAATCTCAATACTTCTATAAATAAACTAAAGTTACCAATAAGTATAAAATACTTGTAAGGACTATTTACTTTGAGATGGTTACTTTTCATTAATCTTTTTTTCAGTACCATGAGTGCTGCGTATCACCCACCAACCAAAGTGGTGGTATATGGTGACAGTGGCTACCCTCCATACAGTTATTTGAGTAATGGTCAGCCTGCTGGTATTTACGTCGACATATTACAAACTGTCTTTAACACCATGCCTAGCTATCAAGTTCAGATTCAATTAGTGCCATGGAAACGAGGCCTTAAAATGCTCGAAGTTGGCGAAGGATTTGCACTTTTTCCACCCTACTTTTATCCAGATCAAAGACTGTATATATCTCCATATTCAAACCCCATCATCAAAGAAGAAGTATCGGTGTTTTGCTCTAGTAAAACAGCGAATAGCCGTGAGCTCTCCTCGTGGCCAAAAAGCTACTTCGGATTAACTATTGGCATCAATGAGTCGTTTTCTTTAGGTGGCAGAGAGTTCTGGCAGGCCGTAAAAAAAGGCCAAATACAGATCAAAGAAGCCCAAGGCAACCGGGACAATATTCTTAACTTGCACAACGACAAAGTCGATTGCTATATCAACGACCGTATCTCGATCTTGTGGGAAATAAAGCAGCTGATTCAAGAGGGCTCTTTGCCAACAGACTGGAAGGTAACAGAGAGCGCATCAGTGTCTAGTGAACAAGGCTACCTTGGCTTTACCAACGTTACTCCAGAGCGCTACCCATATAAAGATGAATTTGTTACCGACTTCAACGCAAGTCTCGAAAAATTAAAGCAAGATGGGACATTAGAAGCGATTCTTCACCGCTATGACCTTAGTGACTAAGCTCTGACAAAGTTGACTTATTGCTGACTGATTTTCCTTTTTGGAAAATTCGCCTTTCCCCCTTTTCCGTCAGTTATGCCTTACATTACACCCCGCTCAACGAACACATTAATAATTCGAAACAAATCAGTCAGTGGAGAAAATGTATATGCCTATTTCTAAAGCCTTAGTTATCGACAGTCAACCAATCATGCGCGAAGCGATTGGCCAAATCATTCATGATTTATCGGTCAGTACCCAAGTCTATCAAGCATCATCTTCATCGTTTGGTTTGCAGATTATTAATAACCACCCTATTGACCTTGTGATACTAGATGTTGACCTTCAAGGCTCTGACGGTTTTGAATTTGTTCGACGCTCACGAGCACATGGCTATCGCGGCAAGATCCTGTTTATTTCTGCCAATCAACATCCAATGTTTTCCAATACAGCTAAACAAATTGGCGCGAACGGCTACATCACTAAAGCCGAAAACACATCAATGTTGAAAGAAGCGATTGTTAGTGTAACCCGTGGCTTTAGCGTATTTAAAAATGACGAAGCGAGCACAACCCGTCGACATACTAAGTTGTCAAAGCGTGAAACAATCGTATTCAACTATCTGTTAAAAGGTTATACCAATAAGCAGATCTCAGAAATACTGACTCTAAGCTCTAAAACCATTAGTACTTATAAGTCACGTATCTTAGATAAGTATAAAGTGGACTCAATTGTGGAGTTAATTCGACTTCAGCAGCATGTCGATGTTGATATGTCTGAACTTAAAAGAGATGCCGCTTAATCATATCGACGAGAAGAGTGTGCATCGGATTACCGTAGTTCACCAACTTATAGTTAGCGACAACAGACGGCGGATGCTCCAATTGCAGCTCATCAGGTAATACAGTCATTTCACACTGAGTAAGAGAATTTATCTGACGAACTGCAGGGAGCAATGTTGCACATTCTATTTCATCGAGCACGTCAAACAAACAGGTTATATTATCAACCGTTGCAATCTTATTTATTTCTAGGCCATTAGATTGTAAGGCTCTTCGCCCCACCTGAATTTTGTCACGCCACCCTTTCATTTCCATTAAGACATAAGGCATATCGAGCTTTTCTTCAAAAGAGCGCTCTGCATATCGTTTAGAACAAACGATGGCAGCTTTATACTTGCCTAGATGATTTTGATAGATGGTTTTGGTCAGCTCTTCGTTGAAGTATTGAATACCCAAATCAATATTGTCATCGAGTATGTCGTTTATCGACGCATCGTTCCAAGTCGTAATAGAAATTTTCGCTTTGGGGAAAGTAGCAAGCAACTCAATCAGTAGATCTTTACCCACGAGATATTGACCAAGGCTAGGCAAAGCGATCGAAATGGTCTTTTCGTAAGTGGCGGGGTCGAACTCTTCATGCAGTACCGCCTCACCAATAAGGTTGAGACCCGCCGATATTTTCGGCAACAAATTGATAGTGTAATCGGTCGGTTCAAACTCAAATGCGCCCCTTACAAAGAGCTGGTCATCAAGTTGCTCTCGTAGTTTGGCGAGATGCTTGCTCACAGCACTTTCTGTTTTACCTAACTCTTTCGCTACTGGCTTTAGTTGGCGGTGCTTATCAAGCAGCGGTAATACCTTAAGAAGATTAAGGTCAAGCTGAGATTTCATTCTCACTCCATAGAGATGTTGTTGAGTTTAGGCGGATAAAAGTGCGACAAACTAGCTAGGAAACAACGCCTTAGCATGGCTCATTTCGGGGAGCAAATTTACCATTTATTCAATTTGAGTGAAACAAGCAGAGTTCATTTTCGATATGGTCGTTTAATTAAATTTTCAACTGTTTCGCTCAACCAGTGAGCTCCAGTTAATATTTTTTAATCATACAGCCAAGATTAGTATCAATTTGATAGGAATTCATAAATATTTCATGTATTACTCTAACTATAGATTTGTAACATCACTTTCTTGTTTAAATAGGTAAACGCTCGTCAATGTCGCAACCCATCAAAAGCATTCAGCCTCGACCAAAGATAACACTTGTCTCTGAATTGAGTGTCGATCGCAATGATGAAGAGGTCGAGCTGCCTATCGGGCTCACTGGCGCTCAGCTTGACGACCTTATGGATAACCAATTTTGTCACATGGTAGATGTGATGAATGACGGTATTTTCTATATGGCAGATACCGAACATGTTTGTTTATACAACCCCTCTTTCTACTCTAAGTTCGGCATCAAATCAGGCCACACCTGCTTACAAGATTGGCTCGATTTAGTTCATCCACTTGACCGCGACTCATTACGCGACGAGGTTGGTGATCATATTCAAGACAATGAATCGAGAGTCACTACTCAATATCGTATTCGCTCTAAAAATGGGCAGTACGTCTGGCTCGAAGGTACAGCGATAACCAAAACGGTCAATGGCAAACGATTTATGATCGGCTGTCATAAAGACATTTCCGATCGTAAGCTGATGGAAACCTACGTACAGCAATCTTCTCTTCGTGACGGGGCCTCTGGGTTATCAAACGAACAAAAGTTAGCGATGGACTTGGATGACCTATCGGCTGATGAAAGCTACCACTTGATGTATGTCCAGCTTGATAACGCTCGCTCGTACCAAGTCGTCTATGGTTCACAAATAGTACGTAACATGCTGTCCCATCTAGCCAACACCTTGAATCGGTTTCCGGACAAGTTTGTTGATTTGTATCGAATTCAATCTCATGACTTCGCTATTTTGCTTTACGGAAAGTACGACGAGGAAGATTTAAAAGAACTGGCACTTCGCATACATAGCGCTTATCAAGAGTCGATCAAGGCCATTGATCTTTTATTCGCAACCGACATCAGTGTCGGTATTTACCCTGATATTTCTCGTCATGAAAACCCAGGCGAAGTAGTCAAAATTGCCGCGCAAACCAGCCAGTTTGCCAATAAGCAGAAAGACTGTTTTATTCGCGTTTATGCGGGTTCAACCAAAGCCAAAGTAGATAGATACTTCTTTATCGAACAAGAACTGGCGAATGCGCTCAATAACGGTAAGCTTTCGGTCAAATTCCAGCCTATCATTTGCTCTCAATCTCAACGTATTGCAAGCTTTGAAAGTCTGGTTCGATGGAAAAGCGAAGAACTCGGGGAGATCTATCCAGATGAATTTATCTCTGTTGCTGAAAAGAATGGTTTGATCAGTGAACTGGGCTATTTTGTTTTTGACAAAGCTTGTCAGTTCATTAAACAGTATCAATTAACGCATACTGGTAACGTACGTGTGAATGTTAATGTGTCTGTTCTTCAGTTACTAAGCCAACAATTCCCTCAAGAGTTAATGCGCCTTGCCAACCAACATGGCATAAAGAGCTCCTCTATCGTTCTTGAGCTAACTGAAACAATCAGTCTGGACGATAACAAGAGCGCGATCACTCAATTAAACGTCCTTAAAGACCTAGGTTTTCAGCTTTCTCTTGATGATTTTGGTGCTGGTTATAGCTCACTGAACAGTTTCTTCGATCTCCCTCTTTCACAGATTAAAATCGACAAGTCGATTGCTTGGCGTTCACTTGAAAACCCGGTCACATTCGAATACCTCTCGTTTATTACAAACCTATGTAATTCTTACGGTATTGATATCGTCATCGAAGGTATTGAAGATGCCGCTATGCAGCGCGTTTTTACCGATATGGGCGCTTCTTACCTACAAGGCTATTGGTTTTCTAAACCTCTTTCTCTTGCTAGTGCTAGTCACTACACCAAAGTCTAATCGTACGCATCTCAAATTTAAGACATATTCACCAAGATCATATTTCTATTTGACTAATAAACCAAAGTTGTAGAGAATTCGCACAAATTTATAAAAGCATGTTCATGCTTCACGTATAACGTGTGCTGTATCAAGGATAGATACTAAAGCCTAAAATCAATAACTTAGGCTTTGAACAAGGAGAGATTAACCTTGCTCCGGAGAAGAAAGTGTCTATTCAATACCGCCAAATCCTAAGTACTCTGTTCGCCTGCACTGCACTTGTATCATCGACTGCATTTGCTTCAAACAATGCATCACTTTGGTACCCAAGTACTGACATTCACATGCCTAAATCGACCACAGTTGACCGTTTGGACAATGGCTTAAGATACGTTGTTCTCCCTACGACTCGCAGCTCGGATGAAGTGTCAATCCGTGTACGTGTTAATGCGGGTGTTGCACAAGAAAACAACCAATTCCCAACGGCACGTATTGTCGCTTTAGATACGATTCAAAACACTGACTGGCACGTATCGACTGACTATCAGCAAACTGTCTTTGATATTGATTTCGTATCCGCGACAAACACCGACATCGAGAATGCGCTTGAGGCACTTTATGCAGGTCTAATCAAAAAGGTTAAACAACCAAACGCAGACCAGTTGCTAGAGTCAGCACAAGGCTCTCTCAATGACATCGATGAATTGATTAATCAACGTCACCTAGACACTTTAACTCACGCGCTAGCGCCACTAGACGAACAGTCACTAAGCCAAACACCATTAGAGTCAGTGAAAGAGTTTAAGCAGACTTACTTTACACCGGACCAAGTATCCATCGTTGTAGTTGGTGGTATTAAGAAAAAATCAGCTATCAAGGCGATTGAACGTCAGTTTTCATTCTGGCGCACAACCGCTCAAGCGGAAGCTGTACGCTCAACTCCGCAACTTGAACTTATCAGCCAAGTAGAAGAAACAAGCCCAATTACTATTAGCTCTTTGAGTACATTTAACGACGAAGAAGACAGTAAGCTTCATCGTAAAGAGCTTCTAATGACAACACTTGCTAACAAAATGCTAGAACAGCGCATTCAAGACGCGCTAAGCAAACAACATCTACAAGCTCAAGTAGACGTCGAAAACCAAGTTCTATTCGATCACCGCCTACTTTCTCAGGTACGCGTGGCAAACCTTGAAGAAACAGACAAAACTGAAGTGAAAAAAGTGGTCAAGTCAGAGATTAAACGCGCTCTAGCTTCAGGCTTTACCCAAACAGAATACGAAATGGTTGTTAGCCAAGTTCGTCAGCAGCTTGAGCGCCAAACTCGCTTGAACGATCCAGATAACTACACTCGTAATCAAGCAGACCGTGTTGTTGCAGCCATTGATAGCGGCAGCGTTTATACTGCCCCGTCATACGACTTGGACTTGCTCAACTTCCACGTCGCTCACCTAAATGAGTTCGATATTAGCAAAGAGTTCGAGCACATTTGGTCAAGCACAACTAGCGTGATTATGTAATACAAAAAAGCTGCCCATCTCCGGCAGCTTTTTTATTACTTCAGCGTTATAACTTGCTAGACCATCGACAAGTCGACTAACTGACGCGTATAGGGCTGCTGTGGCTGGGTAAAAAGCTGTAGCGTGTCGCCCTGCTCTACAATCTCACCTTGTTTCATCACAATTGTGTAGTGACACAAGGATTTGACCACGCTGAGATCGTGACTGATAAATAGGTACGTGAGCTTGTACTTTTCTTGTAATGACTTCAACAAGTCCAGAACTTGGGCTTGTACGGTTCTGTCCAATGAGGAAGTTGGCTCATCTAACAGAATAAACTCAGGCTTTAAGATTAGCGCACGCGCAATCGCGATCCTCTGCCTTTGACCACCAGAAAACTCGTTGGGATAGCGATGGCGTGTTTCTGGGTCCAAATCGACTTCCGTCATCACCTCACAAATACGCTGATCAATTTCGTCGTCTTCAATTTCCTGATGAACTCTAAGACCTTCACCGATCACTTGAGCAACTGACATACGCGGATTTAACGCAGAGAACGGGTCTTGGAAAACAACCTGCATCTTACTTCGATAAGGTAGCATCGCTTTTCTGTCTAAGCCTTGCAGCTCAACACCCTGATAAGAGACAGAGCCTTCGGATTTGAGTAATTTGAGTATCGCCATTCCGGTTGTTGACTTACCTGAGCCACTTTCCCCAACAAGCCCAATTGAATGCCCTTCTTTGAGGGTAAACGCCATATCCGTTACCGCTTTTATGTGGGAAACCACTCGTTTGAAGATCCCACCAGTAATCGGAAACCAGACTCGAAGCTGATTCACTTCTAGCAGTGGAAGGGCGCTTTGACTGACAGGAACAGGCAAACCCTTCGGATCAGAGTTAATGAGCTGCTTAGTATAAGGGTGACTTGGAGCGGTAAACACATCATGACAAACCCCAGTTTCAACTAAACGACCATGCTGCATCACCGCTACGGTATCAGCGATACGTCTTACGATACTAAGATCATGAGTGATAAATAACATCGCCATGCCTAGCTCTTGCTGTAGCTCTTTGAGCAGATCCAATATTTGAGCCTGCACCGATACATCTAATGCTGTGGTTGGCTCATCAGCAATAAGCAGTTCAGGTTCATTGATTAACGCCATAGCAATCATGACACGCTGTCGCTCACCACCCGATAATTCATGTGGATAAGCATTAACCTTTTGCTCTGGGTAACGTATCCCCACTTTTGCTAACCACTCCACTGCAAGCTGTTCCGCGGTTCTTTGCCTCATACCTCTATGAATAGCTAACGTTTCGACAAGTTGCTTGCCAATTTTATGCAGCGGATTTAACGACACCATTGGCTCTTGGAATATCATGCCGATTCGTCCGCCGCGAATGCCTCTTAGCTCGCGCTCTGAGCAGCTCAGCATATCGACCCCATCAAAATCTATCGAACCTGATAAGTAGTGCGACGAGCCCTTAGGCAAGAGTTTTAAAATGGAGTTGGCCGTTACCGATTTACCTGAACCACTTTCTCCGACTAACGCGAGCGTTTCACCTTTCTTGATCGATAGCGACACGTCGTGCGTCACTGCCTCAACGTCATTTTTTCGGCCAAACCCAACCGAAAGTCCATTGATTGATAATACTGTTTCAGCCATGTTTATCGTCCTTGGTGATGAGGGTCAAACGCGTCACGTACCGCTTCACCGACAAACACCAGTAATGTCAGCATGACAGATAAAACAAAAAACGCAGAGAAACCAAGCCACGGTGCTTGTAGGTTTGACTTACCTTGTGCAAGTAGCTCGCCTAATGACGGAGAGCCTGCTGGTAGACCGAAGCCAAGGAAATCAAGAGAGGTCAACGTCGTCACCGAGCCCGAAAGGATAAATGGCATCATGGTCAATGATGCAACCATCGCATTTGGCAACATATGGCGCAGCATAATGCGCTTATCAGACACGCCCATCGCTTGTGCGGCACGAACATAATCAAAGTTTCGACAGCGCAAAAACTCTGCGCGGACAATCCCAACTAAACTCATCCAGCTGAATGCCACCATGATGCCGAGCAACCACCAGAAGTTAGGCTCAACAAAACTCGACAAGATAATCAGCAGGAAGAGCGTAGGCATACCCGACCAGACTTCGATAAAGCGTTGGCCAAAGAGATCTAACCAACCTCCGTAGTAACCTTGCGTTGCGCCCACTGCAACGCCAATCACACTTGAAACTATGGTCAGAACAAAGCCAAACAGCACTGAGATCCTAAAGCCATAGATGATCCTAGCGAGGACATCCCGCCCTTTGTCATCAGTCCCGAGCCAGTTAACACTGTCTGGGGCAGACGGCACAGAGCCGCTGATATTGAAATTAATGGTGTCATAGCTAAATCGGATAAGCGGCCAAACTATATAACCTTGCTCTTCGATAAGCTCAATGACATAAGGGTCGGTATAGTCAGCCTCTGTTTCAAACTCGCCACCAAACTCGGTTTCAGCATACTGATTGATGACTGGGTAATACCATTGGCTATCGTATTCCACCAGCAGCGGTTTATCATTGGCGATGATTTCTGCAAACAAACTCAGTACAAATAGAGTGGTGAAAATCCACAATGACCAGAACCCTCGTCGATTGGCTTTGAACCTTAGCCACCTAGCTTCATTTAATGGATTTGGTGTTTTTTTCTTCCGCATCAACGCGCCTCAAAATCAATTCTAGGGTCGACCCATGTATAAGTAAGGTCAGAGATAATGCTTAGAATCAGTCCCAATAAAGTCATGATATACAAAGAGCTAAACACCACTGGATAGTCACGCTGAATCGTCGACTCAAAACCAAGTAAGCCGATTCCTTCCAGAGAGAACATCACTTCAATCAACATCGAACCGGTAAAGAAGATACTGATAAATGCCGCTGGAAAACCCGCAATAATGATAAGCATCGCATTGCGAAATACGTGCTTGTAGAGGATATCGCGCTCATCAAGCCCTTTAGCTCTTGCGGTGACAACATATTGCTTATTGATTTCATCCAGAAACGAATTTTTCGTCAGCATACTCAGCGTTGCAAAGCCACCAATTACCATCGCAAAAATAGGCAGCGCTAAGTGCCAAAAGTAATCAAGGATTTGTTGGTACCAAGTGAGCTGTTCGAAGTTACTTGATACCAAGCCACGTAGAGGGAACCAGCTAAAGTAGTTACCACTAGCGAAAAGAATTATCAGGATAATTGCGAATAAGAAACCGGGAATGGCGTAGCCAACAATGACCACTGCACTCGACCAAATATCAAATCGGCTGCCATGATGGATCGCCTTTAATATCCCCAGTGGAATAGAAATCAAATAGATGATTAAAGTACTCCACAGCCCTAAAGAGATAGATACTGGTAGCCGCTCTACAATCAGATCTATTACGTTGCCGCCTTTGAAGAGACTTTCACCAAAATTAAAGGTGGCGTAGTTTTTTAGCATGTCGAAGTAACGTTCATGCATTGGTTTATCAAAACCAAACTGCTTTTTGATCGCTTCTACTACTTCAGGGTCTAAACCACGCGAGCCTTTATAACCAGAGGCATCGGCTTCATCACCAGTGCTTAAGTTGACTTCACTCCCGCCACCAGCAAAGCGCTCCATGATGCCTGATGTATGACCTTCAAGTTGGGCAATTGCCTGTTCAACTGGCCCACCGGGCGCAATTTGAATAATGAAGAAGTTGATAGTGATGATCGCCCACAATGTGGGGATCACCAATAACAAACGTCGGAATATATAAGCAGCCATGTACCCTCTTTAACGACGTTTTTCAGGAAGCGCTTTGGCTTTCTCTTTGGAAACCCACCAAGTATCTAGCCCAAGATCATACTTAGGCAATATGTCTGGTCGCTCAAATTTGTCCCACATAGCAACACGATACTCACCAACGTGCCACTGAGGGATAATATAGAAATTCCACTGCAGAACGCGGTCTAAGGCACGTCCTAATGTCAGTAGCGCTTCTGGGTCTTGTTGCTTTTTAGAGATTTCCATCGTTAGAAAATCCACAACAGGGTCAGTTACGCCTGCAGTGTTATAAGTGGAATCTAAGTAGTTCGAGTTCCAAGCAATCATCAGGTTAGGGCTTGGGTACGGGTTAGCGCTGTAAGCCGACGACACCATATCAAAGTCTCGATCTCTTAAACGCTTGATGTATTGAGTGGTATCAACCGTACGGATTTTCATATCAATCCCCATACGGCTGAGGTTTTTCTGTACCGGAATCGCAATTCGCTCAGTGGTTGGACTGTAGATCAGCAGTTCAAATGCAAATGGTTCACCCGTCTCAACATTCGTCATGACTTTGTTTTTAAGCTCCCAACCTGCCCCTTTGAGTAACTTAAACGCTGTGCGCATTTGTGAACGAATTCGGCCAGAGCCATCCGTCACAGGCGGCTGATATTCCTCTGAATATAGACGAGGTGGTAGTTGTTCTTTAAATGGCGCCAACACCTTTTGCTCCGCTGCTGACGGTGTGCCTTTCGCTTCGTAATCTGTATTTTGGAAGTAACTACGCGTACGGCTATATTGGCCATAGAACATGTTCTTGTTCATCCATTCGAAGTCCATTGCATAGGTCAATGCTTCACGAACGTTTGGGTCGCTGAACATGGCTCGCTTAGTATTAAATACAAAGGCTTGAGTATTTTCTGGCTTCTGGTGAGGTATCTCAGATTTAGAGATATACCCTTTGTCGAAATTCACACCGGTATAGGAGTTGGCCCAAAACTTAGCTGAGTTTTCTAAGCGGAAGTCAAACTCACCCGCTTTGAAGGCTTCAAGCATTACCGTGTCATCACGGTAGTAATCGTACTGGACCTGTTTGAAGTTATTGCGACCCACATTGACGGGGAGATCCGCTGCCCAATAATCCTCAACTAGCGAGTAAGTGACGCTCTGGCCAGATTTATAATCGGTGATCTGATACGCGGAGCTGCCAACTGGCGGGCTTGAAAGTGGCTCTGACAAGCTCTTGTCTTGCCAAAAATGCTTAGGTAATACACGAGTCCCTTGAGCAAAGCTGAACATTTTTTCGCGATTTGGCGTCACCATATCAATACGAACCGTTAGGTCATCTTTAGCTGTGACTGATTTGATGTCTTGATAATAAACGCGGTATTGAGGAACCCCTTCTGACATGAACTTTTCAAACGTAAACGCAACGTCATGAGCGGTGATTGGTGTTCCATCGTGGAAACGCGCTTTAGGGTTGATATCAAGTTCAAGCCAAGAAAAGTCATCTGAGTAGCGCACACGCTCTGCGATCATTGGGTAGTAGGCGTCGATTTCATCGCTTGGAGAGAACATTAAGGTGTCGTAGAGTTCACCTGTTGCCGCAGCCGCAACACCACGTGAGGCAAATCGATTGAAGTTGTCGTAGGTACCGACTCGACCATAAGTGACTTTGCCATACTTAGGCGCATCAGGGTTAACATAATCAAAGTGGGAAAATCCTTCGGCGTATTTCGCTTCCCCAAATCCAACTAACGTTGTTGTCTCAACCACAGCGGCATAACAACCAAACGTCGCCGTTGAAGCAACTAGCCCACCTAAAGCAATCTGTCGCCACATTTTCATACCCTAATCCCTCAGCCGTTTCCGTACAATCGCATAATATATGATAACTAATATATTAATAATTCAATTACTTGGGAAAGTATAGAAGCCCTTAGCAGTTTCTGTGAAGCAAATTAGCCAATGCTTATGCACACGACGATAATTTAGCCAGATTTACACCCCATTAACGGAATGCTATGCTGAGTTCATTATAATTCATATGGATATTGATATGATTCAATCGAACGGGTTGTTTGAGTTTGGTCAGATTGAGCTAAATGAGCGTTTAGAGATGCTTTCTTTAAGTAGTGAAACGCATCATCAGTGGAAGTCGAAACTTCCTCATGAAGTGGAACAGCAGCTCCGCTCAGAAATATATCCAGACTTACTTCGTCATTTTGATAACAACGATGCCATCAGTCAGGGTCTTGGTCACTTTGCTGTTCATCAGGCGATGGAGCAATATTTCGATATTCTGTTCAATCAGAAGCTTGATCAGAACTATATTGATAGTATTTCTAGCTACGCCCTTAAACTTGCCAACCAGAGCTTCACCCTGAGTCTTTATTCGATCATTGCCTTTGAATTTAAACGCTTAATCCTCAACCGCTATCGTGAATGTGTCGAGTGCCCGACTGCGCTAGACATTCTAAATCGACGCCTACAGCTAGATATCATGCTGGTTATCGACTGTTTGCATCATAAAGAACTGGAAGACATTAAGCGCTATGCAGCCTTGATGGAAGTTAAAGACAGCCTGACCGACCTTTATACTTATTCAACCTTTGTCGATGAAGTCGATCGAATTGTCGCCCACTGTCAAAGAACGCAATCTTCAGCACTGCTCGTTAAGGTCAATGTCAAAGAGTTGGATCAAATCAATCAGCAACATGGCTATTCGACAGGCAATCAAGTATTGCAAACATTCGCTTCCGCGACTCAAGAGTTTATCCGAAAGTCTGATCTATTGGCTCGTGGTGAAGATGATAATTTCTTCCTCATCATGCCTGATACCTGCAACAATGAAGCGCGAGTGATTTGCGAACGTCTTATTGAAAACTTTGAACGCAGCATTGATATTCCGGCCACACTTAGATTTGGTGCGGTCGCATACGACCCAGTTCAGAATACCGCCGTAGAGCAGCTATTGTGCTTGGCTGATGAACATTTAGATTTTGCCAGAGATCGCTCTATGATCACCGACCAACATGAGTTCAGTGTCTACTTTCCAAACTCCAACAATGTTGTGCGCCTGATTAAATAAAAGAAGCCAGCGAATTCGCTGGCTTCTTTTAAATCATCTCTTTCGCAATCAAGTGCAATAGATAGGTCTCACGCTCAATGCTCATACCTTTCTTTTCACTCTTAGCGATGGTCTGCTCATTGTGCGCAATAGCGTCATGAATGTTCATCCAAACCGCTTTCATGCCGTTCTTGATTTCATAATCTTCATAGTTAGTTTCACCTAACTCACGATCTATTTTGCAAGTGTAGCAGTAAGAGATCATGTGCATCACGTCGGCATCATCTTTGTACCATGGTCGGAACTCTTCGAAGATCCCAAATGGTTTAATACCATGAATATTCTGGGCTCCGGTTTCCTCTTCCAACTCACGAACCATACCCGCAATCATGTCTTCACCATCGTCTAAACCGCCACCAGGAATGGTGTAGTCATGGTAGCGCTCAGTATAGAGCAACAAGATATCTTCACCATCAACGACAATCGCGCGCGCGGCATTGCGCTTGAAGATAACCTTATCATCTAGGTGTTGAAGGTCTGGGTGTACAGTGGTTTTTAGGTGTCTCATGAAGCAATCTATTGGAAAATTTGTGCGATTCTAACACTAGCCGAGTAGCGGATTCCAATTAGATTGCTTCTTGATTACCTTAAGCCAACTTGAACTTGCGAATCATGTTGACCAGATTATCAGACACAGACCTCAGCTCTCGCCCCGAGCTCGCCATTTGTGACGACTCACCTGACACAGTCGAAGCCATATCACTTAAGCTCACCACATTTCGATTAATGTCATTCACCGTCACCGTTTGCTGCTCTGCAGCAGTAGCAATATGCTGAGCCATCTCTTGAATGGTGCGCACTTCTTGGTCTATTTGCGTCAGAGTTTCTCCGGCTTGGTTAGATAACTCTGCTGCTTGATAAGCTTTGCTGGCTCCTTGATTCATCACAACAACCACATTTTCAGCACCTACTTGAAGTCGTTCAACAATGCTTTGGATTTCTAATGTCGACTCTTGAGTGCGTTGAGACAAAGTGCGTACTTCATCAGCGACCACCGCAAACCCTCTGCCTTGCTCACCGGCTCGTGCCGCTTCGATTGCCGCATTTAAAGCCAGTAAGTTTGTTTGCTCTGCAACACCACGAATCACTTCTAATACGGTATCGACGTTTCGAGCATCGGTAGCAAGCTGTTGAACCGCTTCACTCGCTGCGCCGATTTGCTCAGATAGCTGGTTCGCCTCGTTGACGTTTTTTTGGATGATATTGCGGCTATTTTGTGTCTCTTTCGCCGCGAGACAGCTAGCATCGTTCGCTTCTGTCGTTCTTCCCGCCACTTCTTCCACGGTTGCGAGCATTTCTGTCATTGCCGTCGCAAGCATATCTACGTCCGCTTGCTGCTGATTCAAACTATCATCGATGTGATGTACCGAGTTGGATAGTTGCACTGCAGACGACGAAACCTGAGCGCCCGCATCGTTAATATTGAGCATGATAGACTGGATGGATGCGACAAACTGATTGAAATAACGCGATAGGTAAATCAGCTCTTTACTGCCCTCTTCTGGCAATCTTTGCGTCAAGTCCCCTTCACCTTGAGCGAGCACTTTCATAGCCTTAAGAGTTCGTTTGAGCGGTGAGGTAATCGTCTTGATAAAGTATCCAACCACAATCGACAAAACCAATAGAATGCCCACAGCATAACTGAGTGAGTTGATTTCTGAACGCTGAGTTACCGACTGTAGCGCGTCCATATTCATTCCTGACCCAACCATCCATCCCCAAGGTTCAAACATCGCTGCATAGCTGGTTTTCGGATCTAACGTTTCTTTGTCTGGATTTCTCCAGTAGTAATCGACAAAGCCGCCACCATTTTGCGCTGTCTGATAAAGTTTCTGCACAAAGTACTGACCATTGCTGTCTTGTAAGTTCATGATGTTGGTGCCAAGCAGAGAAAGAACACCGGTTGAAAGCTGGTAACCCTCTCTGTCGCCAACAAAGATATAGTTGTCGCCATCAAAACGCATAGCCGTTATGGTCTCTAATGCTCTGGCTTGAGCAACAGCCTCTGACAATGCGCCATTTTGGCTCTGCTGGTGATAGAATTTAACAACCCCCAATGCACTTTCAACCATGGTTTCTACGCCACGTTCATAGTTCTCGCGCATGTGCTGGCGAGACGCATCGATATTCAGAAAAGTATTTGTAAGCAGACTGATCGCAAACAGTCCAAGAATTGACCATGCCCTAGCAGCAATGGAGACTTCTTTAAGTTTCGTTACCAACATAGTTATTTACCCTAGCCAAGATTATAGTTAATTAACGATCTTTAAAACCTTATTAAATAAACGGTTAAATAGGATCGATTTAAACTTTTATTAATTTCAACGTAGCAGTAATTTTTATGCTTTGTGTAACATTGATATGAAATTAGTAATACTTAAGAGGTACTAATAAAATAGTCACCTCAAGTAATTGATATTTGCCTTATGTATGCAACTTCATCAACATAATATGCTGTGGGCCTGCCGCTCCACCTAAATAACATTCATCAGTATCGCGGAAGCCATTTTTAACATAGCACTGGTATGCACCTACATTCTTGCAGTTAACAGTAAGGTAAATGGAATGATAACTTGGATAGTGCTGGGCAAGATAGTCTCGCAATTGACCCATCACTTTCCCACCATAACCTTGGCCTTGTTGGTTCTGATCAATCAAAAATGCGCGAAAGCCTAGACTGCCACTTTGAGCAAATTCGTATGACTGCGAATAGAGTCTATCAATGAGAAATATACCGATCACCTGATCGTCGTTAAGCACGATATGTGGATGAGTATTTTCGTCGGCATTAATTAAAACTTCATCGATAGTGCCCACGTAAGGCAACTGCTGTTCTTCGACCGATAATTTAATTACATCTTCAAGTAATTCCGTTCTCAATGGAGTGAGTTTTACCATGTCAGTGATTCAACCATATAAAAATTATCACTCAATATAGATCAGAGGCTTACCTCATTCCAAGTCTAAAAATAGCCCTTGATAATTCATGGTTTATTTTTGCTTGAATTAAGTATTCAATAAAGGGATTACTCTCCCCGCTATCTTTGAGAGGTTTTTATGATAGATGTCGCGGTATTCAGTTCTAAATCTTACGATGAAGTTTCCTTTTCAAAAATTAACCAAACTCATAGTTTCAATCTCCATTTTCACGAGTTTCAGCTAAACAAAAAAACGGCGAAAATGGCCCATGACTGTCCTGTCGTCTGTGCTTTCGTAAATGATGACCTATCAAAAGAAGTGCTAGAAGCTCTGTCAGAACAAGGGGTAAAGCTCATTGCCATGCGTTGTGCGGGATTTGATCGCGTTGACCTAGATGCGGCAAAGGAGCTGGGTATCCAAGTGGTACGCGTCCCAGCCTATTCACCAGAGTCAGTCGCCGAGCATACGGTTGGACTAATGATGAGCCTCAACCGTCGATTCCATAAAGCCTACCAACGTACTAGAGATGCGAACTTTAACCTTGAAGGTTTGGTTGGTTTTAACTTCTACGGCAAAACCGTTGGCGTTATCGGTACGGGCAAGATCGGCATTGCGACCATGCGCATTCTAAAAGGTCTGGGTATGAACATTCTTTGCCATGACCCGTATGAAAACCCTCTAGCAATAGAAATGGGCGCAAAGTATTGCTCAAAAGAAGAGCTATTCCAGCAAAGTGATATTATTACCCTGCACTGCCCAATGTTTAAGGAAAATTACCACCTACTCGATGAGGCAGCTTTCAACCAAATGAAAGATGGTGTGATGATCGTTAACACCAGTCGCGGTGGGTTACTAGACTCTGCCGCTGCGGTAGAGGCACTCAAGAAAGGTCGCATTGGCGCGCTCGGGCTGGATGTTTACGAACACGAAAAAGAGCTGTTTTTCCAAGATAAATCGAATGACGTTATTGTTGATGATGTTTTCCGCCGCCTATCCGCTTGCCATAACGTTCTATTCACTGGTCACCAAGCGTTCTTGACCAATGAAGCCTTAGGAAACATTGCGGAAACCACACTGACAAATATTGAGGCGTTCGCCAATAACCAAGCTTCCGGTAACGAAATCATCGAGTTTTAAACTCACTCAATAAAAAGAGCCCCTATCGAGGGGCTCTTTTCGTTTCTCACTATTTTCTTAACGCATTGAGTTTAGCCTGGGCGATACCGTAAATGGTATCTATCGGGTAACTGCCTTCTTCACTCGGCGTACCTGCTGGCTTACCAGTAAACAACTCAATCGCTTCAGTAACGTGGTCAATCGCCCAGATATTGAATTCCCCTTTTTCTACCGCTTTAACGATATCAGGACGTAGCATAAGATTGTGCATGTTTGAGCGTGGAATAATGACCCCTTGATTGTCATTGCGCCCTTTAATCCCACAAACGTCAAAGAAGCCTTCTATCTTCTCATTCACCCCACCGATTGGCTGCGATTCACCAAACTGGTTCATTGAGCCCGTTATCGCAATGTCTTGGCGGTTTGGTTGTTTTGAAAAGGCAGACACTACGGCACAGAACTCGGCCATACTCGCACTGTCACCATCCACGCCGCCATAAGATTGTTCAAACGTAATGGTCGTACTGAGTGGAACTTTAGCCGTTTTACCAAATACTGATGATAAATAAGCACTTAAGATCATCACCCCTTTGGAGTGAATGCTGCCGCCAAGATCCACACTACGCTCAATATCGATAACCTCACCGTCCCCATAACAAGTCGTAGCAGTAATCCGGTTTGGCGCACCAAACATATACTCACTGGTACTCAATACAGACAGTGCGTTAACCTGACCAATCGCCTCACCATGGGTATGAATAAGGGTTGTTCCGTTGACAAAACCTTCCATAACGCTGTCTTTCAAGCGGCTAACACGCATCTCTTGATTAGATAGTGCTTCTTCAACATGACTTGAACGGATCATGTTCGAATTAGCTTGTCGTGCAACGTAGTTTGATTCACGCAGTAAATTGGCAATGTGAGCCGAATGCAATGAAATCTTGTTTTGATCACCAACTAAACGAGAGCTATGTTCAATGATTCGCGCAATCGCCTTACGATCACAGTGCAGCATGTTGTTGTCATTCACCACACTGGAGATGAACTTAGCGTATTGCAGCTCTGAGTCCGCATCACGCTTCATTTCATCTTCAAAATCCGCTGTCACTCTGAACAATTCGCTGAACTCCGGATCGTAGTGCTGCAGAAGCTGGTAAGTACGATAGTCACCAAATAGGATGATTTTTACATCCAGCGGTATCGCTTCAGGATCGAGCGAGACTGTACCCGTTAGCGTGACTTCTTTTTCTAGCGAGGTAAAGCTCAGCTGTCTTGCACGAAGCGCACGCTTAAGCCCATCCCATACATAAGGTTGTTCGAGCACCTTCTGTGCATCCATAAGAAGAACACCACCGTTAGCTTTGTGTAGACTACCTGGACGAATCAGTGAGAAGTCGGTAAATACGGTGCCTTTAAAGGTCGCCGTTTCAATGTAACCAAAGAGCGTGTGGTAATTCGGGTTCTCTTCAACCACAATTGGGAAATCTTCATTTTTGCGGCTTACCAAGACGTTAACCTTGTATCGGCGTGGCAACTTCTTATCAAGAGATGCAGTTGCAGCCTCACCTTGTTCAGCACTTTGCTCCAAGAAGATATCAGCATTTTCGACAATATCCGCTTGCAGCTCTGTAAGATAGGTCTTGATCGCTGGATAACCAGAGTAGTCCTTTTTCAGCTGCTTAATGAAGTGCGTAATAACGTCAAGTGTCACATCATCATTAAGCTTTTTGATCTTCTCGCTGTAGGTTTCTTCCCATTCCGTCAACTGTCGAACCATGGTTCGAAGTTGCACTTCGAGGTTATCAATCGCACTACCAAAATACTCTTGTTCTTTTTTACTCAGCTCATCAAACGTCTCTTCGCTGTGCAGCTCTTCACCGTTCATCGCGACAAATTGATAATCACCTTGGGTAGTAATCGTTAAGCTGATCCCTTTGGATTTCGCATCTTTGGTGATTACCGCAAGCTCAGCTTCTTGCTTAGCTGCCAATTGATTTTTTAACTTATCAGCACGGCTAAAATAGAGCTCGTTATCGAACGCAAGTGGCATTGCGTTAACCAATTTTGACATCAGCTTTTCGATATCTTGCTTAAGTTTACTGCCCACACCACACGGAAGCTTTAGTACTCTTGGCGTACGAATATCTTCGAAGTTCGCCACATAGCACCAATCAAACAGTTCAGTGGCATCATGTTGATGACGGTTAAGGTATCGGAGGATCATCGTCCGTTTACCTAAGCCATTTTGGCCAATCGCGTAGATGTTGTAGCCTTTCTCTTTGATCGACATAGCAAACTCGACAGCTTTTTGTGCTCGCTCTTGTCCGACAATTTCGTCGATAGGCGGTAACTCTTTTGTCGACTTGCTTTCTAGTTTTTCTAGTTCAGCTGTTAGGTATAGCTGACTGGCTTCAAGTCTTTGAATTGTCATCACTCTATCCTTGTGTTGAATACTCTATAAGAACTAGTTTAGGCCAGATTTGGTTATATTTTAGTGACTTACAGCCAATTCGAGTTTAAGTGATTATTTTTTATCCATTCACGTGCAAATTTTAACAATTAAATGATAACCATTTGCATTGGTTAATGAATTGCATTTAAATATAGCGATGATTCGTTAGCGGAGTATATGGATATGGATTTGCAACAGTGCTGGACACACTATCTCAAAGCAGAGCAACTATTAGAGCAAGGTCATTGGCCTGAAGCTCACTACCTGTATGACCAAGTACTAAACCATCTTCCTACTCACCTACAACACGCAGTAACCGACGAGAATACCAAGCCTTGCCAATTTAGCTGCCTTGTAACGGGATTACGTGATGCGGCCATCTCTCAATCTGAAATCCTAAATAAGATGGGACAGCATCAACAAGCGTTCGATCTGCTCAATCAAACCTATGCTCAACTCCAGTTTATATCCATCGAAACGTTCGATTTGGTCAATGCTACACAGCACATCATCCACAAGCAGTGCGAAGATTTATTGACCCACATGGGCGCATTTTGCAGTGCTCAACGCAGCGCACAATGGATGCTTGAGTTTGAAGGTGTACAAAAGGCCCACCACTATTTTACAACGCTAAAGCAATACAACGCTGTCATGGAACAGTCGCACATAATAAATTAATAAGGAAATATCATGTCACAGACGACCATTTTATCGGTTAAAAACCTTTCGGTGAGCTTTACCACCAATGATGGTATTGTCGACGCAGTCAAGGATGTCAGTTTCGATCTATTTCAGGGCGAAACCCTAGCAATCGTTGGAGAGTCAGGCAGCGGCAAGTCCGTTTCAACCAATGCGTTGATGCAACTATTACCTAACAATGCTCTGATCCACTCTCAATCTCATATTGAATTTGAAAACAAATCATTACTCGACCTACCTGAAAAAGAGATGCAGTCGATTCGCGGCGATCGTATCGGAATGATTTTTCAAGAGCCAATGACGTCGTTAAACCCATTTTTGCGCGTTGGTATTCAGGTTGCAGAAGCGATTATGTGTCATCGCAGCGTGACCCGCTCACAAGCAAAAACAAAAGTACTTGAGCTGTTTGATTTGGTTCATTTGCCAAACCCGCAACAAGCCTACACCAAGTACCCACACGAGTTTTCTGGTGGTCAGCTGCAGCGTATTATGATCGCTATGGCTCTCATCAATGAACCTGACATACTCATTGCCGATGAGCCAACGACCGCTCTCGACGTGACTGTACAAGCGGAAGTGCTTAATCTGATCAAAGAGATTCAGGCCAAAATGGGTATGTCTATCCTGTTCATCACACACGACTTGGGGGTAGTCAAACACCTTGCTGATCGAGTCATCGTGATGTGTAAAGGGGATGTCGTCGAGCAAGGAGAGTGTGACGCACTGTTTGCTAATCCTCAGCATGAATACACTCAAATGCTGATTAATTCGATTCCGAAAGGGAACAAAGACCCTATTCCTGAGCATTCTCCTGCCCTGCTTCAAGCTGATGATATTCGAGTGAAGTTCCTGATAAAATCTCACTTCCTGCCAAACAAGAATCAATATTTTGAGGCTGTTAAAGGCATCTCTTTAGAGCTAAAACAAGGTGAGACCTTGGGTATCGTTGGTGAGTCTGGCTCAGGTAAATCGACGCTTGGACGCGCGCTTATTGGACTACTTCCTTCAACAGGTCGCATTCAGTTTAGAGGCCAAGATCTCGCTAATCTCAATGATAAGCAGCGTTTTGAGCTCAAAAAAGATGTTCAAATGGTGTTCCAAGACCCGTATGGTTCGTTGTCCCCACGTATGACGGTCGGTGACATTATTACCGAAGCACTGACGGTCCACCAGCCACAGTTAACTCGCCAACAACGCATGGCTCGTGCACGTAAAGCGCTGGAAGAAGTAAGACTCGATCCGCATTCTATTAACCGTTATCCACACGAGTTCTCTGGAGGGCAACGACAGCGTATTGCGATCGCCCGCGCACTGATTCTCGAGCCTTCGTTCATCTTACTTGATGAGCCAACATCGGCACTCGATCGTTCGGTTCAGTTAACCGTTATCGACCTACTCAAAGATATCCAAAAGAAACATAACATTGGTTTCTTGTTTATCAGCCACGATCTGAGTGTCGTAAAAGCGTTGTCTGACCGTGTATTGGTTATGCAGAAAGGCGAAGTGATGGAACAAGGCACCGCCGATGAGATCTTCCATAACCCGCAAAGCGACTATACCAAGAAGCTAATTGCCGCTTCCTTCGATTTAGATGAAGAAATCGAAGCAGCTTAGGTCAACTTGACCTAGACTTAATAAGCTCGGTTTGGCCGCCGACTTAATGCCGGTGCACGGATGCATCGGCATTTTTTCATCTTAAGGACGATCAAAAATAATGAGAGATAGCTAAGTAGCGAGTTCGAATATGCTCAATCAGTAGCTTTACTTTGTTTGGCGGCTGACGAGTAAATGGATAAACCGCGTAGATTCCCAATCGCTTACCAACTTGTTCTGGAAACAAATCAACTAACTGCCCATTGCGAATATCGTGATAGACCAAGCAACGTGGAACATAGGCAACGCCATGCCCGCCTAGCGCGGCCTTTCTCAGCGCAGTTGCATTATCAGTAGAAAATGATCCCGACACTTTAACGATATAGTTGCCATGCTCTGCTTTGAACTCCCACTCACTTGCCCCCGTCGTCTGATAAGCATATTGAAGGCAATTGTGTAGGGTGAGATCTTGAGGCTCGTTAGGCTTGCTGTTTCTCGCAATATAGGCAGGCGACGCACACACCACCCATTGTGAATCGAGTATATGCCGAGCAATCAAGCTGGAATCCTCTAGGTAACCAGTGCGAATGACTAAGTCATATCCACCCTCAACCAAATCAACAAAGCGGTTATCGAGCGACATATCGACCGATAAACCGGGATGAAGGTTACAAAACTCTGCAACTGCGTCAGCAAGGATCAAGTCACCTGAAATAGAAGGAACGGACATTTTGATATGACCACTAACATTTTCGCCAAAGCCTGAAACTGCATCCATAGCCTCCTGAGTGGCTTGCTTCACAGTTTTGGCGCCTTGGGTGAGCGCCTTACCCGCTTCGGTCAACGTCAATTTACGCGTTGTTCGATATAATAGCTGAACACCTATCTCCTCTTCGAGTCTGGCAATTCTTTTGCTAACTACCGAATTTGTAAGGCTATTTGCTTCAGCCACCTTACTAAAGCTGCCCATTTCAACCACTTGAGAAAATAGTATTAGGTCATCTGCACGCATTGATTATGTCACTTTTGGAACTAATTATTTTCATTATTTCCCTATATCCACAAAAAATAAAGAGGTAAATTCACCTCCAATTAACAAACACGTCACAAATATAAATTCTAAGAAACTCTACAGAGTTCAGCCTACAGAATGTAAAGGACATACTAATGAGTGAAACAATACTTGCCCTTGTGGCTTTCTCACCAATCGTGGTGGCAGCCATACTCCTTGTCGGCCTCAACTGGCCAGCCAAAAAAGCCATGCCTGTCGCTTTTGGATTAACCGTTGTCATCGCCCTATTCGCTTGGGACATGTCGACGACTCGTGTCATCGCCTCTATTTTCCAAGGTTTAGGCATCACCGTTTCAGTCCTTTGGATTGTGTTTGGTGCCATTTTCCTGCTCAATACGCTCAAACACACAGGAGCCATTTCCACCATTAGAAATGGCTTCACCAATATTTCCCCGGACCGCCGCGTTCAAGCTATCATCATTGCCTGGTGTTTTGGTTCATTTATCGAAGGGGCATCTGGTTTTGGTACGCCTGCAGCAATCGCCGCGCCGCTACTTGTCGCCATTGGTTTTCCTGCGCTTGCAGCTGTTCTAATGGGCATGATGATCCAATCAACGCCGGTATCATTTGGCGCTGTGGGTACGCCTATTATTGTTGGGGTCAACAAAGGTCTCGATACTCACAACATTGGCGCGACGCTCATTGCTAACGGTTCAAGCTGGGACGCTTACTTACAACAAATCACATCCAGTGTCGCACTGATCCATGCCTGCGTTGGCACATTAATCCCTGTCCTAATGGCGATGATGCTAACTCGCTTTTTTGGCAAAAATAAGAGTTGGACTGAAGGGCTAGATATCTTGCCATTTGCCCTCTTTGCTGGCCTTGCATTTACCATCCCTTACGCACTAACTGGCGTGTTGCTTGGCGCTGAGTTCCCATCATTGATTGGTGGTTTAGTTGGCCTTGCTATCGTCGTATCCGCTGCTAAACGTGGTTTCCTAGTACCAAAATCAACATGGGACTTCGAAGACGAAAACAAATGGCCAGCCGAATGGTTAGGTTCACTTAAGATTGAACTTGATGATAACAAATCTAAACCGATGAGCATGGTATTGGCTTGGTTCCCTTATGTCTTACTTGCTGTAGTTTTGGTTGCTAGCCGTGTCAGCGCTGAGTTTAAGGCAGCTCTGCGTAGCGTGAGCCTATCTTTTGGTAACATCCTTGGTGAAGCTGGTATCAGTACCGCTATTCAACCCTTATACCTGCCGGGTGGCATCCTAGTCTTCGTCGCACTTATCGCTGTGTTACTTCAATCGCGTAGTGTTGCACCTCTAGCAAAAGCATTTGGTGAATCAAGTAAGACGCTGATTGGCGCTGGCTTTGTCTTGGTGTTCACAATTCCCATGGTACGTATCTTTATCAACTCAGGTATCAATGGCGCAGAACTAGCAAGTATGCCTGTGACCACAGCCAACTTCGCCGCTGGCCTCGTTGGTGATGCCTTCCCAGCACTAAGTGCTACTGTCGGTGCGCTGGGCGCTTTCATTGCGGGTTCAAACACCGTATCCAACATGATGTTTAGTCAGTTCCAGTTTGAAGTGGCTCAAACGTTAACGATTTCAAGCGCTGTCGTCGTTGCTCTGCAAGCGGTTGGCGCTGCTGCCGGCAACATGATTGCTATCCACAACGTCGTGGCTGCATCGGCAACGGTAGGTCTACTAGGACGTGAAGGCGCGACTCTACGAAAAACCATTATTCCAACTATGTACTACTTACTAGTAACAGGTGCGATTGGCTTATTCGCCATTTACGGCCTAAAAATTACCGATGCATTAATGAAATAAGAGTTCGATTTGAGGCGTTATTGCTTGTCCCCTGACAATAGACTAGTAAGTGCGAAAGCAGTTACGACACATGAGTAGTAACGCCTCTTCTTTATCGAGCAATTCCCTGAAAACCTCCATAGAGGGGTGACAGTTAAAGATTGATAGGACTGACATATGATTATCTCTGCCTCTACAGATTACCGAGCAGCCGCAAAAGCAAAGTTACCACCGTTTCTTTTTCACTATATAGATGGTGGCTCATACGGTGAACACACACTGCGAAAGAACACCGAGGATCTTGCTGATATCGCGCTTAAACAACGTGTTCTAAACAACATGGAAGATCTGAGCTTAGAAACTGAGGTGTTCGGAGAGAAACTCTCAATGCCAATCGCTTTAGCGCCTGTTGGTCTTACTGGTATGTATGCTCGTCGAGGAGAAGTTCAAGCCGCTAAAGCCGCAGAGAACAAGGGCATTCCGTTTACCATGTCTACGGTTTCTGTCTGTCCAATTGAAGAAGTTGCGCCAGCGATTGAACGCCCGATGTGGTTCCAACTTTATGTGCTAAAAGATCGCGGCTTCATGAAAAACGTTTTAGAGCGCGCCAAAGCCGCTGGAGTGACTACGCTGGTCTTTACTGTCGATATGCCAGTACCGGGCGCGCGCTACCGTGACATGCATTCAGGTATGAGTGGACCTAACGCGGCTGCACGTCGTGTATTTCAGGCGATGCGTCACCCAAGCTGGGCCGTGGATGTCGGACTATTGGGCAAACCTCATGACCTTGGCAATATTTCCACTTACCGCGGCGAACCGACCAAGCTTGAAGATTACATCGGCTGGCTGGGTGACAACTTCGACCCTTCTATTTGCTGGAAAGATCTTGAATGGATTCGCGACTTTTGGGACGGCCCTATGGTCATCAAAGGCATCTTAGATGAGCAAGATGCTAAAGATGCGGTCTCTTTTGGTGCGGATGGCATCGTCGTGTCTAACCACGGCGGCCGACAGCTAGATGGGGTACTTTCTACCGCGAAAGCACTCCCTTCTATTGCTGACGCAGTAAAAGGGGACTTAAAAATATTCGTCGATTCAGGGATTAGAACCGGTCTAGATGTGGTGCGTATGCTTGCACTTGGCGCTGACTGTACCCTACTTGGGCGCTCTTTTATTTATGCGCTGGCAGCTCAAGGTCAAGCTGGCGTCGAAAACCTGCTCGATCTGTATGAGAAAGAGATGCGCGTCGCAATGACATTGACCGGCGCTAAAAGTATCAAAGACTTAAACAGAGAATCACTGGTCAAAATTAAGTAAATTCAGAAGGTGTCACAGCAAACACATTGAAACTGTGACACTTTTTCATCTACTAGATACATAAAAAAGACAACACCAGTGGCAAACACAAGGAAGCTTACATGTCGAATCGTCTCAACGATAACCGCTATCAACAGCTCGAAGCCCTGCTCGCTGTTGAAATTGAACAACAGAGAATCATCACTGAACAGGCTAAACGCTTAGCGTACGGAACCGACGCCAGCTTTTATCGACTTGTTCCACAAATAGTGTTGCGACTGAAAAGTCTTGAAGAAGTCATTTACGCTATCCAATGTTGTCGTGAGATGAACATCCATTTTACTTTTAGAGCTGCGGGTACAAGTTTATCAGGGCAAGCAGTGTCTGATTCCGTTCTCTTTACTTTGACTGATGACTGGCGCGGCCATGAAATTATCGATGATGGTAACAAGATACTGCTTCAACCAGGCGTTATTGGAGCCGATGCCAATAAGTACCTTGCCCCCTTTCAGCGTAAAATAGGCCCAGATCCAGCTTCAATTAACACCTGTAAGATTGGCGGAATTGCTGCCAATAATGCCAGTGGTATGTGCTGTGGCACCGCTCAAAACTCTTACCGAACCATTGATAGTATTAAAGTCGTATTTAGCGACGGAACCCTACTCGATACTGCTAGTAAAGAAAGTATTGCTGCGTTTAAAGCAACTCGTCCTGATATCATTGATGGATTAAATGCACTCATCAACGAAACTCAAGGCAATGAAGCCCTAAGTGAACGAATCCGTCATAAATATCGCTTAAAGAACACTACAGGTTACGCCCTTAACGCATTGGTCGACTTTAGTGACCCAATTGAAGTACTAGAACACTTAATGATCGGCTCTGAAGGTACGCTCGGCTTCATTGCTGAGGTGACTTACAACACGGTTATTGAACACAACTTCAAAGCCTCGACCTTGTTGGTTTTCGCCGATCTTGAAGAAGCAAGCCAAGCCGTCACTACCTTGTCAAAGACTCCCGTTGCAGCGGTTGAGTTAATGGATGGTCGAGCATTGCGCTCGGTTGCCGATAAATCTGGCATGCCTAGCTTTATTCAACTGTTAGATCTGGAAGCGACGGCGCTGCTGGTCGAGACCCACGCAAGTGATCAAGCGACTATTGATACTCAATGCCAAACGATAATGACCGCACTTGAAGACTATTCCATTATTGAATCAGTCCCTTTTACGCTAAATCCTAAGACAGTCGCTACACTTTGGGGTATCCGAAAAGGTATGTTCCCTGCTGTCGGCGCAGTTCGAGAAGTGGGTACAACTGTCATTATCGAAGACGTCGCTTTCCCCGTTGAAAACCTAGCCAATGGCCTTCGTGACTTACAAGCACTGTTTGATAAATACCAATACTCTGAAGCGATCATTTTTGGCCATGCATTAGAAGGCAATCTCCACTTTGTCTTCACACAAGGCTTCGAATCTCAAAATGAAATCGACCGCTATGGCGGCTTTATGGATGATGTCGCCGAACTCGTTGCGGTGAAATATCAAGGTTCGCTAAAAGCTGAACATGGTACCGGACGAAACATGGCGCCTTATGTTGAATTGGAATGGGGCAAAGATGGCTATCAATTGATGCAAAAGATCAAAGCTCTATTTGATCCACAAGGACTGCTAAATCCTGGCGTCATCATTAACGATAACCCTCACTCGCATCTTGAAAATTTAAAGCCGATGCCTGCTGCAGACTCGTTGGTTGACCGTTGTATTGAGTGTGGCTTCTGCGAACCGGTATGTCCTTCTCGCACATTAACGCTCTCGCCTCGTCAGCGTATCGTCCTCTATCGCGAGCTACAAAGAAGGCGCGCGTCCGGAGAGCAAACTGAAGCCACTGAGTTAGCGCAAATATTTGAGTACCAAGGGTTAGATACCTGTGCTGCCACCGGGTTGTGTGCCGATCGCTGCCCAGTGGGAATCAACACTGGCGATCTTGTTAAACAATTGCGCACTGAGAAATACCAGAAGTTTACCCCGATTGCGAAGTGGACAGCAGATCACTTCAGCACCACAACAGCCTTAACTCGCTCATCACTCAAAGCCAATAAGCTCGCGGTTAAGGTCATTGGAGAAAACAACGTGGCTAAGGTGACGAATGGCATTCGTAAGGTGAGTAAAGGCAAAACGCCAATTTGGCTTCCTGAAACGCCTCAAGCAAACTCTCATGATTTGGATAACGCGATGGAACGACTCGTTCGCTCGGATAAGAAAGTCGTTTATCTTCCGTCATGTGCTTCACGCACCATGGGCCAACAAATAGATGCTGATGATCAAAGAAGCCTGACCGAGGTGACATTGTCACTTATCAAGAAAGCAGGATTTGAAGTCATCATACCCGACTCTCTTGATGATCAATGTTGTGGCATGCCATACGATAGTAAAGGCATGACTGACATTGCGAGCGAAAAGTCTAAGCAGCTTGAAACCGCTCTCTGGAAAGCGAGTTACGAAGGTGAGTACCCGATCCTTATGGATACAAGCCCTTGTGCAAAACGAAGTATTGAGAACTTTACCCGTCCATTAGAGATTCTTGAGCCAACGGGTTTTGTTTCCAAGTACCTTATCGACAACCTTTCTATTTCACCAAAGCAAGAAACCGTGATGCTCCATATCACCTGTAGCTCCCAGCGTATGGGACTGTCTAATGAGATGCTAAATCTAGCGAAACGGTGTGTATCTGATGTGGTTGTGCCTGAACATGTTACTTGCTGTGGTTGGGCGGGTGACAAAGGCTTCACTACACCAGAACTCAATGCCGCTGCTGTTCATCCTTTGAAGCAACAAATACCAGAACATTGCCGACGTGGTTTTAGCAATAGTCGAACGTGTGAAATTGGCCTATCACATCATAGTGGTATTCCTTATCAGTCTATTTTGTACTTAGTTGATGAGGTCAGCAGCCCGTTATAGGTTCGCTTCAAACTTTGAATAAAAACAAATGTTATCTAGGGGTGCTTCTGTTAGAACTTGGTCGCAACCCTAGAGCATTTTCCTCCCTTAGATGTAACAAAAGATAATAATTTACCCATCTGGTTCAATACTTCAGAAGGAGTGACTATGGAATTTGAAATGTTTGTCTGTGACGCATTTACTCAGCAGCGATTTAGCGGAAACTCAGCAGCAGTGATCCCACTAAACGACTGGTTAAGTGACGATGTCATGCTCAATATCGCCGCTGAGAATAACTTGTCTGAAACCGCATTTATCAAACCAATTGGTATTGACCGATTTGAGATTCGCTGGTTCTCTCCCCTTTGTGAAGTTGATTTTTGTGGCCATGCGACGCTCGCTTCTGCCTATGTCCTTTTTCAGCATTTTGACGCGGGCGAAGTGATTCAATTTGAAACCAGAACAGTGGGTCCACTAACGGTAGAAAAAGACTTATCTGGTCGTATATTAATGTGCTTCCCACTGCGTGAGCCTGTACCAGTAGAGGCGCCATCAATGCTGCTTGAAGGACTCTCTATCCAGCCAAAAGAAGTACTTAGAAGTGAACAAGCTTACTTTGCCATTTATGATAACGAACAAGACATCATCGACTTAGAAACGAAAAGTGAATACTTAAAACAGCTTGCACCTTACGACGTGGTAGTGACAGCAGCGAGTGAAAAATACGACTTCATTTCTCGTTATTTCTGGCCTGCCAATGGCGGCGATGAAGATCCTGTTACAGGCTCTATCCATGCCGGACTTGCTCCTTTCTGGGCGGAAAGATTAAACAAACCCAATTTATTGGCCTACCAAGCATCAAAACGAGGCGGCACTCTTTACTGCCACGTCGAACCTGAACAAGTTATTGTATCAGGCGATGTCGTCCCTTATTCACACGGAAAAATATTTGTTTAACACTCGCGTAGTAATCTAATTCATCACTGGTGGTTATGAGCGATATAATCACCAGTGAATAGATCCTTTTGTTCCCATAACGTAGCCTAAATCTAAAGCAACGAACCCGTGAAATAGTCTGAAATATACCGTTACGCTTTAACGCGTTTCACTCACAAGACTCTGACAATCACTGGTTACCGTTTAACGAAATAAAAAACACTGTTTTAGGAACTGGTTATGAACCCTACAATCAAAACATCTCTTGCAATTGCACTTTCGCTTCCCCTTCTTGCAGGCTGTGTTACCCCTGGAGAAGACGATCCTAATGCACTCACGAAGCAAGGTGCAGCTGGTGGCGCGTTACTTGGTTTAACCCTTGGTGCGTTAACGGGTGATGCTGAACTTGCTATGCAGGGAGCGATCGCTGGTGGTGTCGCTGGCGGAGTCGCTGGTGCGTCTGCAGATATTCAAAATAACCGTGAAGCAAGCCGTTCTAGTAGTCGTGATGATGCCATTGCTCAGATCGGCAATAACAACGCGCAGCAAAACGCGCCTGCTGTTCAGCAAAACTGGGACAAGTTAGATAACTTTGTTGGTGAGTGGACCGTGAACATTCAAACGCACAGCCAAGATATGAACAAGGTTAAGCCTCTAAATGCAAAAGGGTCATTGGCTAAAACCACCCAAGCGGACGTGAGTATTGCTAATGAGCAAGGCATCGACCTAACTGCAGCATTTTCTTATACCTCAGCTGATGGTTACCAAATGGCAATCATCAATAACACCAAAGAAGTTAGCGTAAATTTTGCGGGTGAAAAACAAACCAGTTCAAGTCGATACAATTTCTACCCTATCAACACTAACGATATCATCTACCAAGATATAAACAGTGCTGACATTCACGTTGAACTTGGTTTCGCTGGTCCAAATGTTTGGCTTCTTGAGAGCTATGCATTTATCGAGGGTGAGCAGCAAAAGCTACAAACCTTCCGCTTTACTCGCAGTTAATTGCACGATTCTAACTTAAGTAACGGATAGTGCTTTCCAGAGCACTATCCGCTTAGTAGTGACACAGTGTATAATCATCTTCTTACTTAAGCGTCTGAATTAAAACGATAGTTAGGAGGTATTAATGAAAGTGATTATTCTGCATGGTTTGTTTATGCACGGTATGGTCATGCAGCCTCTTAGCCACAAACTCCGTAAATACGGCTATCGAACCAAGATCCTTTCGTACAATAGTGTCGCGATTAATGAACAACGTCTATTCTCACTGCTCGACAAAACCTTATCAGACTCGATGCCCAATGTTCTCGTTGGCCACAGTTTGGGTGGTTTGATCATCAAACGCTATCTAGAAGACCGCCAACTTCCCACATCGAAAGTCTCACACGTCGTTACTATTGGTTCACCGCTCAAGGGCGCGTCAATCGTCACCAGAATTCAAGAGTTAGGTATGAGCGCCATACTAGGCAACTCCCCCGACTTTGGACTCAAACAACACGAAAGTGCATGGGCATTGCCGCAAAAACTCGGCAGTATTGCGGGTACTTTGCCATTAGGGGTACGTTCTTTGCTGTTAATGGATAATCGAATGATGTCCGATGGAACCGTTACGGTTGAAGAGACGAAACTTGAAGGGATGGCGGATCACGTTGAAATTAAAAGTAGCCATACCAGCCTAATTTATAGTGCTTTGGTACCCAATCAGATCCATCATTTTATCCAAAACCATCGCTTCGAAAACTAAAAAAGCAGCGCCCTTAGGCCCTGCTTTTACAGATAACTCACTAAGTTATTCTTTCGGCGTCAGTGTATATTTCGTTTTCAGCGATTGCTCACCAAAAACTTGTTGAATGCGCTGATTAAATGCCTCTTTCGTAATCGATTGGGCCATGCCCTCTACATCGGTCAAAGCATCAACACCATAGTCATGCATCAAATAACGAGCGTAGAACCAAGTTCTTTCAACGGTATCATCCTCTAAGGGTTGTAGCGCAACCACGAGTTGTTTTGCCACCAAATCAACATCTTCTTGGTTTACGCCTAACAGCAGTTCTTCAATTACTTTATCGACCGCTGCGTCGACTTTACTGATATCACTTGGAGCTACTTGAGCTTCAATAAACCAGTCTGTACTCGGCTCACTATCTTGAGCGGTAACATAGTTATCTGGCGCATAATCAAGACCTAAATCTTCTCGAATATACTCTGTTAAACGCTTAGAAAGTAGACGCTGAATCATATCGTCGATAAACACAGATTCGACGTCATTGTTTGCAACGCTTGGATTCGTCACACGAACCAAATAATAGCTATTCGGTTCATTATGAATTGGCATATCAATACGTGATTTAGGTTTCAGATTGTAGTCCGCGGAGAATGCATAGTCTGAAGCTGCTTCTAGTGGAATCGATGCAACATAGAAACGTAGCATTTCTCGGATTTGCGCAGGTAGTAGGTCAGCGACAATGACCAGCTTGTTCGAACGATTTACCGAAAATAGCTGCTTATAAACCTCTCTGATCTGAGCCTCATTAACCATCGACATTTCAGGTGCCGATACCATGTAGTGGTAACTCTGTGGCACATAGCTGTTACGGTTAATTTCGCGTGTCCATTTCCCTACTGGAGTATCTAGGTAGCGGGTTATGCCTTCAATATTTTCGCGAGCTACCGTCTCAAGTTGCCTATTCGACACGTTGGCATTAGTCGCAATATTGAACATCACATTAAGCGCCTCAGCCAGTTTATCTTTAGGCGCACCTATTTCTAGACCATGGTGCGTGAAACCAATAAATGGATAGATTTCGATACTGTTACGTCGTAAGTACGAATCTAAACCTGAACCATCGAAGCCTCCGATACCACTTCTTGTAATGGTCGCTACCGCCAGTTCTGAAGCCGGATACAAGCTTGGATCCAGTACTGCTTTACCACCCTGACTACCATACACTAAACGTGCATATTCCCCAGCGTCAGGATCAGGCTCGAACCAAACTTCGACACCATTCGATAATTGCCAAACGGTAAAGCCTGAATCTAATGTTTTTTCACTAACGATTGCCCCATTACCATCAGGACGACTTAACTCATCTTCTGTCGCTGCTAATGTTAAAGGTTTAACACCTTGCTGCTTCAGTTGCGTACGCACACTCGGCATGGTCAGAGCAAGCGCTTCAACTTGGCTTGCTGAACTCGCGCCTAACACTAAGCTGTACTCTTGCGCCAAGAACTGCGCAAGCTGCTCATTAACTCGTTTAAATGTCGCGTACTTGATGAACTGTTCTAAGCTCAACTGATAATCTTGCTTAGATTGAATCGGTTCGCCAAAGGAAATCGCATTTACTTTCGACTCAGCTATATCCGTCGCGCTGCGCTGGTCCCACTGCTCATCGACAGTTTTGACCTGCTGGAGGTAATAAGCCATAGCAGCTTCAAGTTCAAGCTCAGAAACACCATGATCTCTTAACGAAGTGAGTGTCTCGATAAACAGTTTCTGCGTCGCCGCTCTTTCCGCCTCAGAAAAGCTCACTGACATAAGCGCATAACGTCGATAGTTAATGTAATAAGAAGAGGAGTATAAGCTCTGGACTGGTTGGGCAGCCTGCGTCAAGTTGGTATCTAGACGCGTCCAAATCAGCTGTTGAATAATATCATCCATCCAAATCTTAGTAAGGTCACTGTGGGTCTGTATCGCCGCTGGTGCTCTATCAACGAGAAGAGAGATGCTAGGTGCGTCATATTCACCGATAACCTCGGTGAGATCGTTCAAAGTCAACGCTGTTTTCTTCACGTCTGCACCAGCAGGTAACTGCCCCGCCTCCCAGGTCGAAAACTGGCCTTTAATAAGCTTCTCAGCTTGAGCAGGCGTAACATCGCCAGTGATCACTACCTCAGTTAATTGAGGGTGATACCAAGTCTCATAAAATGCTCTGATGGAGTCAGAAGTCGCTGCATTCACCGACTCTTTGGTACCCAGCGGATCAAGATGTTCTAGCTGCGTTCCTTTGATAAGTTGGTCATAATACTTTTCAGATAGTGATTTGTTTTCAAGTCGCGTTCGACGAAACTCTCCTTGAATCACCCCTTTCTCTTTTTCTATTTCCTGAGGTGATAAATCTAGTCCATCTGCAATATCACGCATCCACTTAACGCCATTACTAAGCTGATCTGAATCGGGTAAATCAAGTTGATATACCGTTTCATAGTAAGACGTATAGGCATTAATATCCGCACCGAAGGTCAGCCCTGAATGCTCGAACAAGTCCACAATGTCATTTGAACTAAAGTTACGCGAGCCATTAAAGGCCATATGTTCTAAAAAGTGCGCATAGCCCTTTTGATTATCGCTTTCATGTGCTGAACCGATATGCACGTACATACGTAAAGCAACCGACTCATCATCTGTAGGGTAAATATGGTAACGTACCCCGTTTTCTAGTACTCCTGCAGTCCACCCAGAATCCGCCTCAATCGGCACTTCCTGCTTTGATTGTGTGCATCCGACAAGCACTAATAAAATTAATAAAAATATTTTTTTCATAGCCATACTTTATTGTTATAGGTTCACCAAGAATATACTCCAAATGAATGTTTTATTTTATAAATTTCATGACCTTATTTACATTTCCGAGATCTGGTTGCAGAACTGATACAATCGGCGTATTATCTATCGTGATTCGACGATTAACCTTATTGGATTGAGAATGACGAAATCTCAGTGTAGTCCCACTAATAGCAAAGCGTTTGAGTCTTCTGAACAAGAACGCGCCAAAGAGCTTCAATTAGCGGCTCAAGCGAAGGCAATTTCTCATCCAGCTAGAGTTAGAATTATTAAAATTCTACTCAATCTGGAGAAAATGGGGGGGTGTTTGAATAGTGATCTAGTCTCTGAGCTAGGTCTAGCGCAGTCTACAGTTTCAGAACATTTAAGAATACTGAAACAAGCCGGGTTTATTACTGCTGAACCAATGCCACCAAAAGTATGTTATCGCGTTAACATGCCTGAGATTGACCAGTTTTCGAAACTGTTTAGCTCTGTATTTAGCTAATTATTACGGGGAAGTACTCACTTCCCTAATTTTAAAATGATATAATCGTTATTCGACGATTAACGAAAGAGAGTGTTGCCATGAACCAACAAGTTGCAACCAACAATGAGAAAACCACTTCTGCATCAAACAACATGAGCTTTCTTGACCGCTACCTGACTGTCTGGATCTTTGTCGCTATGGCCATTGGTATTGGCATTGGCGTTCTATTTCCTCAAGTCGCTGAGTGGAATGAGTCCATGTCAGTCGGTAGTACCAATATTCCTTTGGCTATCGGTTTGATCCTGATGATGTACCCGCCTTTGGCTAAGGTTAATTACAGCCTACTAGGTAAAGTCCGCAAAGACAAGAAAGCCATCACCCTATCGCTGGTGATGAACTGGATTGTGGGCCCAATTTTAATGTTTGTCCTGGCACTGATCTTCCTTGGTGATAAGCCTGGTTACATGGTTGGTATCATTTTGATTGGTTTGGCTCGCTGTATTGCGATGGTGCTGGTATGGAATGATATTGGTGGTGGCAATAAGGAATATGGTGCTGCATTGGTTGCACTAAATAGTGCCTTCCAAATTGTCACTTATAGCTTTATGGCGTGGCTATTTATTACCGTTCTTCCACCAGTACTTGGCTACCAAGGCTTCGATGTCGATATTTCTATGCTAGATATTGCGGAGAGCGTCTTAATCTATCTTGGTATTCCTTTCTTAGCGGGTTTCCTTAGCCGTAAGTGGCTAACAGCACTGAAGGGCGAACAGTGGTACAACGAAGTGTTTATCCCAAGAGTTTCACCTATCACTTTAATCGCCCTACTTGCGACTATCGTGCTAATGTTCAGCTTAAAAGGCGAAATGATCTTTGAGTTGCCGATGGATGTTTTCCGAGTCGCGATTCCACTAGCGATCTACTTTGTTGTGATGTTCTTTGTCAGCTTCTTCATCGGCAAAAAAATGGGCATCGATTACGATAAGAACGCTTCCATTGCGTTTACCGCGACTGGCAATAACTTTGAGTTAGCGATTGCTGTGAGTATTGCAGTCTTTGGTCTCAACTCAGATCAAGCCTTTGCGGGTGTTATCGGTCCACTAATTGAAGTTCCTGTATTGATCGCCTTGGTCAATGTGGCACTAAAAATGAAGAACAAATATTACCCTCAACACTAAAAAATCAATAAACCCCGGTAGCTCATACCGGGGTTTGTTATTAAGCAAAGATAGCGTCTTGGGTATGCGTCAAACCTATCAAATCACTTACTTCATTGAATGGCATCGGTTTGAAAAAGTAGTAGCCTTGAATCAGTTTGATACCCTGATCAGCAATAAACTCTAGCTCTTCTTGCTCTTCTACCCCTTCAACAACAATTTGAGCGCCAGTCAACCTGACTATTTCACTGGTTAGGCGGAACATTTCTCGACCATTACGATGCTTCAAATTGACAACTAAAGAGCGATCAATTTTGACTTTATCGTAGTCGTATTTGCCTAAGTAACCAATCGACGAATAGCCTGCGCCGAAATCATCCAAGGCGATACCAATGCCGTGTTCTTTTAGTTGCTGGAATACACCCCATGTCGCTTGCTCATCTTGTATCAGTAGATCTTCGGTAATCTCAAGCTCAACTTGATGAAACTCCAATGAACTCTGTTCAATCAGAGAAATCACCGTCGTAGCGAAGTGAGGAATCAAGAACGTCTCTGTCGATACATTGATCGAAACCTTGAATGACGAGTCCTTCGCCAGCGGAGACACTTCATCCAACGCTTTCTGAATCACCCACAAATCGAGTTCGGACGTCAGGCCAAGTTTAGAAAAACTCGATAAGAAGCTCGGCGGAGTAATCGTACCGTCCTCAGCTTTATGCCTGATTAATACCTCTAGCGCGCTCACCTTATTGTTCTCTACATCAACTTGAGGCTGGTAAAATAAAACAAACTCCCCACTCTGCTGCAATTTACTAATTTGACGCTGGGCGACAAGGTTGCTACTCATATGCGGCAACAAGGCTACATTTCGGCCGTCACCTATCGCTTCATAGTTAAAGAACTCATCTGAAGAGCCTTTAGAGAAGATCGCATGACTACCAATCACTTTGTCCATTTGCTTAAAGAATGGTAAGTAAATCACGATACCAACAATAACAATGACAAATTGCAGTAAGGCACCACCGATATGTTCACCTGTCGCCAAATACCCACTAATGAATGCAGGGGTCATCCAGCTAACAAATTCCGAGATCGGTGGAACAATCCCGAACAGCGTCGCGACATAAGCAATACAGATCGCCACCAGAGGCGTCAGCAAAAATGGGATGATCAGTACTGGGTTAAATATAACGGGTAAGCCAAACAGTATCGGCTCGTTAATATTGAAGATGCTCAATACCAGAGTCGCGATCGCTAAGTTACGGTAACCTTTATTGCGCGTAAAAAAGAGCATACATAGCACTAAGCTCAGTGTATTACCCGCACCACCAATACCTGCGTAGATATCATAGAAATTGCTGGTCAATATCGGTAGGTCAGTCCCCCACTCTTTGTATAGGGCAAAACTGCTACTGGTCAGCTCGTACAATTCGGCTTTATATGGCGAGAATATGATGTGCCCGTTGATACCGATGCTCCACAACAGGTTACGGATAAGTTCATACCACAGCGCATCAAACAGCGAATATACGCCTAATTTTGGCACCAACGCGCTCGCATCGGTGCAGGATTGAAACCATGCACCTAATATGTGGCCAATGACTGTGTAAACAAAGACCAGTAGTACTGTCGCAAAAATAAGGTTGATTGACTGATCGACAACGTTCGGTAGATCACTCTTTACAAACACTCGCTGTCTCGTCATATAACGGACAGATAGCGCGACCAGTAAAGGGGTTACAATCGCTAACGGATAGTTAGCGGGTAATACTGAGCCAGCATGCAAGAGCCCCCACTCGTTACTTAAAATGACGTATACAAGTACTGATGGCGTCACAATAATGGTACGCGAAACTTTGTGTAACGTAGATAAGAATAAGGCGTAGTAGACCAACAGCAACAATGGAAACAACTTCCATACCAGCGTACTGATAAAGACTAAGTGTTCTGCGAGTGACGTGTAGCCAAACCAAGATAAGCCATTACCAATCAACATGGTAAAAGCTGACAATAGTGATACGGGAAGGAGCATAACGAAAACATTGCATAACCCGTTTAGGTATGCGTTTTCAGAAACCTTAGTAAATAGGTTATAAATCGATTTGTTGTTCATTAAGGAGTTAGTAAGCCATTATATATCGATAAACAGTGCACCTGTCTGCACACTACTGTTGCCGAATTTACAGCAGTCCCTTAATGAGTTATGACTTTCCTTATGCTGCGCTCGGTTTTGCGTAACTGAGCTCATATCGGCAATTGCGCGCAACATACTCTTATAACAGCAAAATCTCCAATCGAATATCTGCTCGTCTCGACAACCAATCCTTATCAATAGGATTGGTCTGATTTTACGCTTTTCTTATCGTTTGCTCTAACGATCTGCTGGGTGGTTAACCCCATCATTCGTGACGATTTCACCGAGGTCAAAAGGGTTTACCCCTTCTAAACAACCAACATTAAAGCCATATTCATCTGGGAACGAACGTCGCTGATGGTGAGTATAAATTCCGCAATGAGAACAGAAGAAGTGCTTGGCCGTATTAGTATTAAATTGATAGAGCTTTAGCGCCTCTTGCCCTTTTACAATCCGAATGCCATCAAGTTTTACCGACGCAACAATAGCACCTTTACGACGACAAATTGAGCAATCACATCGGCGTGGGTTTTCTATTCCTTTAGGCAATGTCAGCTCAAGCTCTACTGCCCCGCAATGACAGGTAGCTCTGTGTTTAAGATGGATATCCGTTTCGCCGATTTTATTAATCATACTTATCCCTTAGTTTGACTTCTCTTCACACGGAAAGCGTTCTTCATATAACGCCATAAAGTCCGCTCGAATTTCTTGCTCTAGGTGGGTCGCCTTATCCGTAGGACAGAACAGCATAAAGTGCACTACTTGCTCACCCGTACCGCCACTCGTGATATGGATGTGAGGTTCAGCACCAGGTAAATCGACACCCGCGTGCTTTTCAATCATTGCATTGTAACGCTTCGCCACTTCATTGAAGTAGTTAGTGTGTTCATCAATCTTTTCCAGCATAAGTGGTACCAAAGGGTACAAATTGACGAACTTAGGCACAATGATGGCGAAATCATGGTAAACATAGCGCTTCATGAAATTGAGGTTTTTTACCGGGTATGTAAAGAACATGCTATTAGGCAATGTGGCCGTCTTGCCTGTGTAGTGGTACTGGCCGTGGTACAAGTCAATCTCTTGAATAACAGTCGCCATCATGTTGTGTTCAATCACCTCACCACAGATTTTACCTACTTCAATCCAATCGCCGATACGAAATGAGCGAGAACTCGCGCGCTGAATTGAGCCAGTGAAACAAAGGATGATCTCTTTCGATGCGACGACAATCGCAACGGCAATCGCGGTGACTGACAGGGCAAACTCATTGATTTCGGATTGCCACAAAATAAATAGCAATAGCACTGTGATGATAAAGGTGCCGTTTTTGGTCCGAGACATCCAACTGCGTTGCTCTTCAGAGACAAAAGCGACATCACCGCGAATCATGGATAAGATCACGCGACGAATTATCGCGATAAATACGATAATCAGTGCGGTAAAGACAAGTTTATGGGATAGAAGAAAATCGATGACTGCTTGTACTTTCTCCACGTACGGCTCCTGCTATTAAAAAGGGGCGTTAATCGCCCCTATTGGTTCTATTCGTTGCTCTCTCTGCTGAGATCTGGCAAATCGCCTTCCTTAAAGACAATAAAGGCTCGGCGGTTAAGCGCGTTGGCGTCCAAATTTTGCTCTTGTGTTACTGGGTTTAGTTCCCCGAATGACTTAACTTCCCACACAAATTGATTAGGGTCTAGTTTGGTTTGCAAATATTGCAATACAGATTCAGCTCTTTGCTCAGCAAGTTTTTCATTGTAACTGATTGATCCTTGGTAGTCTGTATGACCTGCAATCAATACGCGACCATTGAGCCCAGTTAGCTGACTAGCAAACTCATCTAAGCTTGCTTCATCCACTTGCTTAAGCTCTGCCTTGTCAAAATCAAAGTGAGAGGTCATCGCGACAAAGACTTTACGTTTAGGCTCTGGTGGCGCACAAAACTCGTTTTCTTGTTGAGTTTGGGTTTGTTCAAACACCACATACGCTCGACGATTTTCCGCATTGGCTTGCTTTGTTTGGCCTTCAACCAACGGCTTAGACTCACCGTAGTATTTTACTTCCCAGTCGTATCGGCTCGCATCAAGCTGTGACTCCATATAGGCCTTTACGGCTTCAGCTCGGCGCAGAGACAACTTAACGTTGTAATCATCGCTACCTTGATAATCGGTGTGACCAACAATCGCAATCTGACCATGCAACTTACGAATACTGCTAATAAGGCGATCAATGCTCTGCTTGTCTTGCTCCTTGAGCTCTGACTTATCAAAGTCAAAGTGCGAGGCCATCGCAATACGAATATCCCTTTCAGGGACGATACACTCTCGAATTAAGAACTTCTCGACCAGCGGATCACCAAACTTGTCGATATTTTCCTTGCTAACATAGGTATCCGTTGAGCACGCCGTTACCACTAAGGTAAGCGCAACTGTCGCCAACGCGCTGAATCTATTTCTCATATTATTCCTTTAGATCTTGCCGACAAGGTTAATGAAGACACCTTTAGCATCGTAGTCATCATCATTGGCTAAGTTACTGTCAAAGCCAGAGAAGTTATAGCCAATACCCACTTTGAAGTTATCAGACAAATGTTTATTCACTGACAGCAATGCACCATGTTCAAGTTCATCATTTAGAGTGTCAGTTTTCCAGTGGTACTCACCTGTAACATCCCATTCTTTGATCACATGGTATGAGGCGCTAACACCATAGAGGTTAATGTTACTTTCAACGATCTCATTGTTACCTGATGCTCGTTCAAAGGTCTCTTTTTTGTCTTTATGAGCGTATTTGGCACCAACATCAACTTTAGCATTTACTGAGTAAATCCCCTCAACTTCAACGATATGGGACTCTTCATCACTGTAGTCCACCTCTCGATCCAAGTTGTCTTTATCTGCTATGTAGGTGTAGCGGCTCAACAAGTTCAAGCGATCGTTATAAATTGGACGATATGCTAGCCCACCTGTCGCCTCAACAAAACGCGCTAACGTTTCATCGGTGTCTTTACTAATAGACTTCGAGTAATTGTACTTACCAAACAGCGTGTACTCTTCAGTTAGGTTCTGAGTGTAGCGGTTAGTTGTGACAAACTGGTCAACTCGACGACGGCTTGGATCGACATTTTCGTTACCTTTATCGACACGATATTCCAGTTTGTGTTTTAAACTAACATCATCGATATCGATATTCGCCGTAAAGGTCGCGGCCTTACGCTCTGTCACTTCTAAAACCGTTGGATCGAGTTCGTTCTTTTTCTCGATCTCACCTTGTTGATAACCGATACCAAAATCGATGTCATCTGTCATATCATAGCCAAAACCAAATGAATCAATACGCCCCTTGCCGTTGTTCTCATCAACAAACTGGTTTTCTTGGTAGAAGTCGACGTTAGACGTCAGGTCAGCACGTTGGCCAACAATAACGTTGTTCTCACCTTCATAGTTGTCGTCAGTGTAGGTAACGTAAGTCGTGTAGCTATCGGTAATGTCATAACTCGCTGTCGCTTCCGTTGCATCACCGCGGTCACCCGTGGTGTATTCAGCACCAAGCGTAAGATCTTCTAATACTCTAAATTCTGCACCCACCGACACACTGTCGTTGTCATCATACTGGTCAGTTTTATCGACAGTCGTTTGGCCTTTCACGTAGACACTGTTGTCACTATCCCAGATATAGTCGGCTCTTAGACCCGCCAGTGTCCCCTTACCTTTTTCATTTTCACGGTTAAGTTCATCCACCTGCTTACCAGCGGCCGACACTTTGATGTGATCAGTGACTTTGAACTGAGCTTCTAGCTCCGCTTGTTGAGTATCCGTTTGCTTGGTGCCATCAACTTCCGTCTCCTCTATCGAGGTATAACGCGTGGCGAAACTTAGACGATCGGTGGCTTGAAGACGCAGTTCGGTACCATACGACAACTGCTCTAAATCATCACTTTGGCTTGCATAGCTGTAGCCCGGGTCTTTCTCTTTGTACCAAGCTTTAATGTCGTTACCGACAACACCGAAAATGTTAGGTGCGATGTCATACAGGTTGGCAACACCTTTAACCTGTATCGAGTCACCCTTACGCTCCTCAAGATCAGTGCCGATCGGGGTAAAGGTTAAACCACCATCGAAGGAAACAAAGTTTGAGTCCGTTTGACGACCTTCACTTTGAGCAAATTCCGCCTTGATGTAAGTACCTTCCGTTGCTCTTAAGGTCAGATCAGTACCATAAGCTTCGTAGTCTTGGCCGTCTTTTTCTTCCGAAACGTAGTTTGCGCCAATACCAATATAGTCGTTCGCCCAGCCTTTAATACGACCACCATATGTCATGGAATCTTTCACTTCAGAGCCCTGAGGAACATACTCATAGTCCACAGCTAAGTAGTTTTCGTACCCATCGGTTGGCGTGTCATCAATCACCGAACCAAAGCTATCAGAGATAATATTATTTAGCGGACGAGTTAAGATAATTCGACCTTGGTAAGGGTCAATTTCATAGTCGCGACCAGATTGAAGTGGCACCTCTTTTTCAGAAATACCGGAATCTTTGTTAACTACTTTTACGTAGACTTTGTCACTGCCAGGGACTACTTCGCCATGACGTAGGAAGTAAAGTGAACCACCAGTACCTAAAAACTCATCGTGAGCAAATGAAGAATCTGCTGATGCAGCAAACCCCACGACGTTGAATCTGTCATCACCGAATTTAGTGGTCGAGCGAGTACGATAATCGCCCTTAAAACCATACAAGCTTCGGTTATAATCGTTGTTATCAGTACCGGTAACTCCTGTATTGTAGTTCCCCCAAAGGGCTCGAGACTTATCATATTCAAGATCGAAGTAGACTTTACCTTTGGTATTCACCACCTTATGGATGTTGGCACCGTCACCATAATCGCCATAGTAAAGCTCATCATCATCTTCCAAAATATCAAACACACTCGAATCATCTGCGGCGAACGGATGTTTAAAGATATCTTTGATTTGACCATCTTTGCTATCAAAGTGAGTCGTTACACGAAGTTTGTCGCCAAATTTACCTTGGCTGAAGTAGGCTATTCGCCCTTGATTGTAGACATCATCTTGGTATTGATCATTAACACCTAGCGCACCAGTATCTCCCGTCACACGGTTTTTACCGATGTACATATCCGCTAAACCGGCTTGTGCGTAATACGTATCTGGAATACGAACGTAAAGCTGATAACGACGCTCATCGCCATTATCAAACACAACTTTGGTTGGGAATATATACGCGTCCGCTGGCAAGAACTGCTCTGCGTAAAGCTCACCATCCTCGATATCAAACTCATCTTCACCGATAACGACTTTATCAACGCCCTTCAGGCCAGTACCGATGAACTTGGCTAAGCCTGAGTTGGTTGGGATGTTATGACGCATCAGCTGTGCGCGACCAAAACTGCGTGAAAGGTCGTCTTCACTGTCGTTACGATCAAGTTCGATTTCTGAATCTTGTGTCACCAGATCCATAACACCGATCGTAGTGACATCCATGTTGCCGTCTTTATCCCACGCTTTAAAGCGGAACTGAAGCTGTTCACCGACATTAAGCTGGTAATCAACATCCGTCGTACCATCCCACTCAATATCGATATCATTGGCGACTTCTGTACCAGTGAGAACTTTTAAAGGCTGTGACAATGAGCGATCACGCCCACGGTATATTTCGATCTGGTAGCGATCCATGTAGTAGCTGTAGTTAGAACTAATGGTGAAGTTAACGCTATCAGCAAGCTTCCCTTGGTCGACTTCTAGCTCGTCACCAACACTCACATCCAGAACCGGCTCAAAACGAGTGATATCACGACTCGCCCAAATCGCCCCTTCTTTAAGGTAAATTCGCGAACTGTCTTCTTGCTGATGTAGCTCGACTTCAATACCAGTGGTATCCGTATCAAGCTTTTCTAGTTTACTGGTATCTTTTGCAGCAACGACTACAGGAATAGCAGCCGCGACGCAGATAGCAATACGACTCAACTTTAGTGTCTTCATACTGGTTCACTCATTGTATTTGTCTGATTTAGCATGAATTACTCTTCCTCTGTCGCAACACTGAAGTTGAATTTCGTTAGTTTATTAGGTGAAATTCGTTGAACTCGTGGGTTTTCACTAATGACCTTCATTCCTGTCGGTAGAGAGTCGGTATCCACTTTCACTAAGAAGTTCTTACCCTTCTTATCCAATACCCACTGATCCGGCACGTGGTAACGTCCATATTGATCCGTTTCTATCACAATACCTTCAACAGTCAGTAGGCGAACGCCAGGAATACCATCTTCGTAAATACCTTTGTTTTCAATCATAATCTCCCACAGATAATGGTCACCATCTCTATATAGGTTGCGCGTAACATCTAGGTTCTCAGCTGACAGACCATCTTTTTTATCATCCACATAATGGCTGGTTATTTCACCACTTCTATCAAACATGATTCGAGTACCAGAATCAGTTACTACGCTAAAGGTGAAGCCTTTGTCGCTGCGCGTTTCAAGCTGGAACACCACCTTATTACTCTTTGGTAACGTTCGGTTTTGCGACAGGCCAAATAGCTTATCTATCTCATACCCTTTCACTAACGCAGAATCATATTGCTTCTGTTTACTATTCGAACGACTATCGTGGGAATAGTTGTGCTGATATGGGTCTGCCTCTTCTTTCGATGCCACATGTTCGTTATCAGAAAGACGAATTTCTTTACCATCTTGAATCACAACCGTGGTACCACTGATGTAATCCCTGTCAGAGATGTTGGCCGTAACAATCACATCAAACGCAGTTGCATCTGCCTGGAATCCATCTTGGTTATGATCTTCAAATACCTTACCTATGATTGATGCGGTATCGAAAACTTTGTCCGGCAATACTTCAACGGTTGCCGTCGCCGTGTTGGATTTTTCTTCCAATGCTCCAGATGTTTGACCTTCTGGTGGAGACATTGCCACCGCTGAGTTTACATATTTACCAAATGTTGCTCCGACGGAAACCCTTAACAGGTAACGAATGCGCACTTTCTCAGTAATAGTTTTCTCACTGTTGCCATACGCCAACATGTCACCAACATTGAAGGTTAAGCTGTTTGTTACCGCCGGGTCATCGAGCTTAATCACATCATCACCAGTATCGAACTCACCATCCGGCCCGCTGTTAACAAGCTCAGTAGAACCCGGAACATAGGCGAACCCAGATGGGTAACGGTCAACAAGCTTGACGTTCCTAAACTCTGATTCGTTGTTATTGAAGATAGTTACTTCATACTCAACGACATCACCAACTTGAGCGTCAGTCTTCAGCGCTTCTTTGGTTACCAAGAGCTCGCCTTCATTATCAGCAAACTTCTTAACGTGAATAGTCACATCATCCGAGGCGTTAATACCAGTTGCAGGATCGGTAACCGTAAATGTATTGGTGATGTTGTCATCTAAACCTTTGTTAAGCTGACCGACAATGGTGATGTCATAACCATTACCCATATATGGAAGTAGGTCTAAGGATAAGCCACCTTGGGGTAGTAACAAGTCTTGGTCAGTGTACTCACCTTTCACTTGTCCTGTAGGCCACTCTTTGATGGTCATCTTCCAAGAGGTGAATAAGCTATTCCCATTCGCACCTGTAAGCTTACTGATTTCATCGACCATTTCAGTACCGCTAATGGTGGCGGAACCTTCATTACTCACCTTCAGCAAGTAAGTCAGTTCTTGATCATCATTGGTATACTCAGCGTTTTCACCTTTTGACGTCGTTTTATCAATAGCAAAGCTGACCGCTTGAGGCGTGATCATTGCGCTCACGGTTTCAATCGAAGCACTACGATTATCTCTACTCACAGGGGCACTTTCATTCGCTGCTTCATCAATTTTATGCGTAGAGTGGATAATTTCACCCATTGCTCGTGGATCCGTCGTTCCGGTGATGGCGATTTCTACAATATCCCCTGGCGCAATGTCACCGGCTATATTGATATCGTCGTTTGAAGACAAGGTACCGACATTGATGTTTGAGCGTGGATCTTGGCTCTTCGCTTCAATTACCCAGTCGGTGAAAGCATTGACCACTTCTCTATCACCTGTACTCAAATCCGGCTTGGTTTGCACCTTCATCCGCGAAATCACACTGTTAATCACAACATCGTTGGCAAAGCCTTTACTGTCATTGTGCAGTTTAACTCGGAATGTGGCTGGTTCACCTGCCACATAGATTGGGTTGTCAGCTTCTTCTGTAATGATAACGTTATCCGGCTCGGGAATTAGGCTCGCGACCGCTGTCATGCGTTGTGGCCGACCAAGGTTAATCGACATGCTCGCTTTATTATCGATTTGCCCAATCGCGTAACTGTTTACCTTCCCCGTAATCACAAGCTCTAAGACATCGTTAGGGGCTAAGTTAACTTTCGCATCCACCTCGCGGTTACTACCACTTGGATCCGGAGAGATCGTCGTCAACTCATTTCCTTTATTGACTTTTATTGACCATGATTCAAACGCTGACTCTAAGCCACCGTTGACTGTCTCTACCTGCATAGAATTCAACAGATCTTTCAACTCAATACCAGCAACAAACGCTTCGTTGAGATTTGATAAGATCACTCGGAATGTCGCTTCTTGGCCTGGTTCATAGGTAGTTTCAGTCTCAGACCCCGTTTCACCTACATACTTCTCTAGCTTCAATGAAATAGGGCGGTGTTTAATTAGCGCTTGAACCACTTGCTGAGGTTGTGAGTCAAAGTCCACGCGGCCAATATTCAAAATATCAGTCGTTGCATAACGGTTCACAGTACCGTCGATAGTGAAGGTAACACTACTGTTTGGCGCAATATCAGCCACCGTATCAATGTTCGGGTTCTTGCCGCTCGGCAAGACAGTCAGAGTAGAATTAATATCACTCAGCTCTGTTTTAACTGTCCAACTTTCGAATGCTGTGCCCAGTGTTCCGTCGACCAATGTTACTTGAACATCTGACATCAAATCTTGGATAGCGACGTCATTAGCAAAACCATCACCTTGGTTAGTTACGGTGAACACAAACTGAGCCGCTTCACCCGCTTGATAGAATTCTCTATCTGCAGTTTTGGTCACTGTGATATCTGCAGGTTTCGGTTTAATAACGGCTGACGCTTCGACATCTTTACCATCGTAGTTCACTTTTGCCGTATTATTAATTTCGCCAACAGCGCGGTTATCAACCTCCCCTGTTATGGTGAACACAATTGTATCGCTTGGCGCTAAATCAATGGTGTTGTTGATATCGGAGTTCCAACCAAAGGTAGTCGAATCAACTGTCGTCATTGGGTCGTTGGCTTTATATGAGTATGTCCAACGACTAAAGGCGAGCTTATCTACGCCATCAACTGTTTCGACCATGATGTTAGAGAGTAAGTCTTCTAACTTAATATCATTCGCAAACGCCGCATCCTTGTTTTCAATCGTGATGGTGAAACCGTTGATTGAACCGGGTGTGTAATACTCTTCAAGTGGTGCTTTGGTTACCAATATTTCAGGAACTAGCGGCAAGCTAATCGCTTCAGCTTCAAGAGACTTACCATCATAATCGACCTTAACGGTATTCTTAACTTCGCCGATAATTTCTGCTTTGAGCGTCCCTTTCACCGTCACAGTAATCACATCTTCTGGGGCAATATCTAAGGTATTGTCGATATAGTCACCAGACAATCCAGGTAACGTTGTCGTCCCCTTCGAAGAGGTAGCGGTAATCTCAATAGAGCCAGGCTCAAATACAGAAATAGTGCTGCCATAGATGGTTTCAGAACTAATGCGATCCACAAAATCCTGAACTTTCACATCCGTTGCCCAAACTCGCTGAGTATTGGTCAATATAATGGTGTATGTCAGCTCATCACGCGCTTGATAGATATCTTTATCTACCGTTTTAGAGACCAACACTTCAGCGTCAATCGGCAGATAAGTAGCACTCTCCGTTTGTTCGTTAACGTCATCTGCACTGACCGAGACGTTGTTGGTAATAGCACCCACGACATTACTCTTAACAGTGCCTTCTAGGTGCAATTGAATTTGCGATCCCGGTGCCAGCTGATAAACGCCTTTAAAAGCATCAGCGTTGGCAAAATCGGTTTGTGAGACTGTGAACGACTTACTCGCACCGGAATCGACAATGCTGATCGAACTCTTAGATGCATCCCAAGTATCAAACACTTTTCCCGATAGAGGGCTTCCAACTACGTCAGCTCTAATCTGCGAAACCAGATCGTTTACCTCTACGTTGGTTAAGTAACCGGTTCCAGTATTTTCAACCACAATATCAAAACCAATTGAATCGCCTGGTGCGTATAACGCAGGTGATATTGATGGTTCTTTAGTAACAGCAAGTTGCCCTTGCTCAGGGTAGATAAAATGCTGCTTCAAATCGTATTGCTTAGAATTTATGTAAAGCGTGTTACCAAACTTACCAATCGCATCGTCACGAACCTTACCAACAACATCAATTTTTAGTACGGTCGGCTCAGTCGTAGCGGCGCCAAGTTTGACAAGCGCATTGATATCACCGGTTGATTGAATCGCACTCGCGTCATTATGTGTTGCACCAATATTTGATACAAATTGAGCCGTAGTTGTCCATGATTGCAACGCTGTTTGCATACTGCCATCAGCCGTCTCTACCATAAACTTCGAGATTTCGTCGAGTACATTAAGATCGGCATTAGAGTCTGATTTGTTGGCGATATACATGGTGTAACGAACTTCACCACCCGGGACGTACGTTGGTGTATCGGTTGTTTTCGATGCCAGTATTTCCGCATCACCCTGCCCTAGGATTATATCGTTCGAATCTTTACTATCGACTTTCGCTATATTGGTTATTGTTCCGGTTGCATCGTCATCGACGGTACCCGACAAGCCAAACACCACTTTATCGCCAGGCATTAGATCGATTTTGGCATCCAGTGGCTTACTGCCTTCATAGTTACCTGAAATATCGAATCGGTCTGAGCTCGGTTGCTCCAAGATAGTGGTAGAAATACTGCTGAATGCTTTCGCTCCGGTAGAGGTAACAATTGAGTTCAATTTATCTACAACTGGGACATCATTGGCGATACCTTCACCCGTATTTTCAATAGTGATGGTATAACTTACTTGTCCACTCGGGTTGTACTCACATCCTGCACCTGAATTCGATGGGAACGTACAGCTCCCCCCATCTGCAGTCGTATTTGTCACTAATTTTTCAAATACTAAATTGGGCGCGATAGGCGGTATCACATCTGTATCTACCGTATGATCACCACCTGTTGCAGAGTTAGCACTGATTTCACCTAGCGCATCCGAACGGATTGTGCCTTTAATCGTAAAGGTAATTTTCTCACCCGGCGCGATATCCGCAATCAGGTCGAGATCCCCAGTTGGATCGTAGCTCGGTAGGTAAGTGTCAATGTCACTATCAATGCCAGCCGTGATGTCATGAGAAATATCAGTCACTGTAAAGGCTTGCTCTTCACTGCCGCCAATAACTTCAACCGTGACATTTGAAATGATGTCTTTTAGTACCGCATTGTCGCGCCAAACCGGTTCGGTATTTTCAACCGTGAATCGATAAACAACCTCTTCACCTGGCTTGTAAGTATCACCTTTAGAGTAAGAGCGGCCACCGATAGATAGAATCTCTTTACTGACATCTAAGTTCGAGTGGTCTGGCTTAATTTGAGACTTACCAAAACCCGAACCGTTGTATTTAGGGGTAATCGTAATTGCGGTCATCGCATCATCACGGATCTGACCTTCTACGGTAAATTCAACCCAGCCTCCGGCAGCAATGGATAAAGTAGGAATATCAATATCAATATTGGTCCCCCCCGTGTAGCCACCGATGATGGTTGTTACTTCATTAGATTTTGTTGCGGTGATAGTCCAACTCGCCGGTTCATAGACCACACCATGTTGATCATCGGTTTCACCTGCTGCATCTTGAGCGATCTTCGATTTTAATTTAGTAAACTGTTCCAACAATGATGAGTTGTACTCTGTACCTTTACCTTGGTTTTCTACGCGCAGTTTATAAACGACTTTTTGGCTATCAGGTAAATGATTGAAGGTCGACTTCACCGTTGAAAAGCTGCTATCCGTATAGGCTTTATGAAGCTTTTTAAGCTCTGGTGGCAGCATGTCTGAACGTTCCGACGTTAGATTATGCTTGTTCTCAACCTTGGCACTGTTTTGGATTGAGCCCACTGCTTTTTCAGAGATTTTTGCGGTAATGGTATATTTAACGAAAGTCCCACTTTCAACAAAGTTATTACCAGCAATATTAAACTCAGTATCGATGTTATTGTTGTCGCTAAACGTACCAGCGTCAGATAAGCCACTTGAATCTACTTCTGACTTTATTATCCAAGAATCAAACGCTCGGCCAGTTGTACCGTCAAAGTATTCGGTTGAGATACCTTTAATGTCATCGGTAATTTTAATATCTTTTAAGTGAACGTTATTTTTGTTCTCCAGTAGAATCTCGTAAACAATATAACCACCCGGCGTGTAGCCTCCGGTCAGTTCAGTACTACCATCTTTATCAAGATATTGGACTACATGTTTGGAGAAGCCATATTTTTCTGTGTCGGCTTTCGACTCTGCACTTACGGTATCACCGTCGACTTTGAACAAGTTGACAATACTGCCTACCGCCTGGCTATTTACTAGCGCTGTTACCGCGTAATCAATCGTCTCACCTGCAGGCACTGAAATATGTGTTTGAATATCTTGGTTATTCTTGATCGTACCATCTAGGTCGACTTCCGCATGAGTGCTTCCGCCTAACACCTTAGGCTCTATAGTCCAACCACTCGGGAACGCGACTCCTCGACTGCCGTCAAGTAGATCAGTTTCAATCACCGACAGCTTATCTTCGATCGGGATATTGTAGGCACCACCTTTACCATCATTGGTAACACGCAGGTGATACGTTAACTCTTGGCCTGGCTGATAGTTTTTCTGGTCTACCGTTTTTGTGAACACTAAGTGATAATCATAAGGCTCAACTGTAATGCCGCCGATCGTGATATCTCCAACCGCATCTTCGCGCACGACCCCTTCAACGGTGTACAACACATAATCACCACCCGCGACGTCTACAGTAGTAGTGATATTTTCATTATCTTTTACAACACCATCTAAAGTACCATCTGTTGTACCATCACCCCCATCGCTGTCCTCTTTCTCCACCGCGACAGAGAAGGTGTCGTTAAATGGGTTGGCACTTGTACCATCAAGTAATAGGACATCCACACCTTTAATGTTTTCAGTTACGCGGTGGTTGTTGTAGTAACCACGATTCGAACTCACTTTCACCTTATAAGTGAGGGTATCACCCGGTGCGTAGAATTCACTTTTCTTACCATTAACCAACAACTCTCGTGTTGTTCCGCCGCCACTTTCAGCGCGATCCATTTCATGATGAGAAACGTGAGATTGTTCATCGACCTGTTTATAATCACGGAAAATATACGCATCGTTAGCAATGATCGGCTCGATAAAATCACCTGCAGAGCGAGAACCAATAACATTGTCTTTCACTCGTGCTTTAATCTTGAAAAGTCGAGTTTCTCCTGCTGTAAGTGAAAACGAAGTATTAACGCCACCTAATGGATAAATGAGGTCATCCGTTGTCTGACCTTGCCAACCACTGCCATCGCCATAGTCGAACTCCCAATACTCAAACGGGGATTGGTCTTCGAAATCCAAGATACGATTGTTCTTCTCGTTGGCCAGTACCGACTTAATTTGTGTCAGTGGATCAATGAGCTTCAACTTGTCAGCAGTATTTTCGCTGTTGTTTTGCACATAAATGAGGTACGTGACATCTTCACCAGGAACGAAACGTGTAGTATCGGCAGTTTTTACAATCGAGACATTGAGTTTATCGTCGCCTCCCCCGCCAATTTCTGCAGTGGCAGATTGGTCAAGATTATTAACAGGGTCATGTATTTCTACGGTATTTGAAATTTCATCTTTGGCGTAATCACTCCTTACTAAGCCGCGAATATTATAGGTAACGAAACCCATACCTTGCTTAGTTTGAGGGTCAATATCGATTTTGGTGTTGATATTGCCGTCATCCGGGAAGTTCGATTTAGAGTCTGGGTAACTGCCCGTTTTATATGGTGAGTTGTTCTTATCTGTACCCGCTGAGATCGTCCATTCCGAAAAAACATTCATTCCTTTAATGTCATCCGTAACTCGAACTTCATTGGCGTAACCTGCACCACGGTTATAAACCGTAACATCAAATTCAACCCATTGACCCGGAACAAACTCGTTTTCGTGAGTCGTTTTCACCACAACAACATTAGGCGCTTTAGGATACACGGAGACCGCGTCTTGCATCCCTGATTGCGAATCTGAATCAGTCGTCTCAATAGTCGCGGCATTTGAAAACTTCTTATAGATGATCTCATCACCATTACTGCGGTCAATTTGCGCAACAATCGTATAAACGACTTCAACGTTCGGAGCAATTTGTGCAACAGTGTCTAGATCCTTGTTATCTTCAAACTTACCTACATCTGTATAGGTACTGTTGCCATCTAGCAGCGGGTTATCGGAAATTATTTCCGCGCTGATAGTCCAAGAAGAGAATACTTTTTTCGACACATTATCAGGTTCTAAGATCCCTGCTTCTATCGCCGATATTGCATCTTTCACCTTTACATTCGTCGCATAACCATTGCCTTTTTCGTTACGTAGACGAATACGGTATGTGACTTCGTTTTCCATCTTAGAGTAACTCGTCTGCTCAGAGTGAAAGCCCGAATCATTATTGGTTTTTACTTCCTTGATCAGTTCGATATTAAAATCACGTGGATCGGAACCTCTATCGGCATAAACGGAACCATCGACTGTCACACTATTCTGAATATGCCCATTGGCTAATGGGTTGGTTTTTGCAGCTATGGTATAAATTACATACGAGTGAGGCTCAATCGTTGCCTCGACATCAAGGATATTAGGGCTAGAGAGTGTTCCTGTAATACCCGTGTCCGTTGCTGTCGCTGCCGAACCATCTGAGTGATATGCATCCGCAGTGATTTCCCAACTGTCGAATGCACCGATTACATTCCCATAGATATTAACTGTCTGAACTGCTGCTAGGTCATCAATAACCTGTACTTGGTTTGCGAAACCGTCACCATCATTGTCAACACGAATGGTATAAGTTAAAACGTCACCCGAAGAGTAATAGCGACTATCTACATCTTTACTTGCTCGCAAGTTATCTTCTGGCATCTGAACACCAGAGCCCTCTTCTGTGACATTATCAGAACATGCAGGGTTATCATCAATAATCAAGCCGACACTAGAGTCATTGACCTCAGCCGTTAATTTATAAGTCACGTCTTTACCTGGAGCAATATCAGGTGACACTGTCACCGGTGAGGAAGTCCAGCTACCGTAGTTGTATTGACCGGGATCAGTACCTAGATCATCTTCTGGACTGCTAGGTTCAAGCTTCCAACGCTTAAAGGCCTGCCCTTGGCCTGCCCCAGCGGCCTGCTCAGTTTGGATACAGGTAAGATCATCAACCACTTGCAAATTATTGGCGAAATACTTTGATGACGAGTTAGACACTTTAATCTCATACTCAACGGTATTACCCGGAATGTACTCAGACTCCTTCGTTGTTTTCACAATCTTGATTTCTGGGTCATTTACATTGAGTGTTCTCTCAGCAGTAAAAGATTTCGAGATCTGTGCATCTTGAATAAGAGCATCTGTTGAATCGTACACACCTGCATTTGCGCCCTGAACCACACCAATTGCAACTGGTGATAGTGTCGCCTTTATTTCATACGTAAGAGACTCGCCTGGAAACAAAGAAATGGTATCATCAAAAGGGACATTGGTTTGAGTGCCGCTATCTTTATAACGCGATTGGCTATTGGACCCTGCATCCGTTACATCAATGTTCCAATTACCAAATGGGTTACCACTGACATCTGTCGAATCGTGTTCTGCCTTAAGGTTGTTACCTAAGCCTAGGTTAGAGACAAGATCAGCAATATTCTGCTTTACATGATAGTTGTGCGCGATACCTAGGCCCGTGTTACTTACCTTGATGGTAAAGACACGTTCACCATTGACTAAGTAGGCGCTTGTTTTACTAATAGTGTGTTCTATTGAAACTTGTGGCTGGGCTGGGGGCGTTGTCAGCTCATTACTATCAAGATTGCCATCTTTGGTACGACTTTGCGCCGAGCTAATGATATCCCCTACTACATTGTTGTTTACTGTAGTTGTGATCGTATAGGTAAGCTTGCCACCAGCATCGATAGAAGCACCGGTAACTTTTAGATCTCCACTCGTTGCAAACGAACCCAAATTACTTAGGCTTCCTGACTTTTTGCCACTAATCTCAACGCTGGAAAATGGTGAAGAAGTGCCACCGCTCATATCCTCGACACTGAGTGACGCAAACAACTGCTCGATCGAGAGGTTTTGTACCAAGTAACTACCAGTATTAACCACTTCTAGCGTATAAGTCAGCGAGTCTCCCACCTGATAGTGAGACTTGTCGACTGAAAGGTTCATTTCATACTGATACGGGACGGGATTGAAGATGCTCTTGCTCGCAGCAGTGAAGGTTTCAGCGCTCCCATCACCGTCGATATCGGCCTCAACTACCGTATCACCCAGCTCTATGATACCAACGACATCATTATTAACTGTCGCTTGAACTAGGAAGTCGATACTGCCAAATGGTAAGAGTACCGCATCGTTTACATCAAGGTTTGCATCACTTGCGACAAAACTGCCCGGATTAGAGCCCCAACTGTTTGAAGGTATAATAGTTAGTGAACTAAATGCTTTTACCTTCCCAGTTTCACCGTCTGCTTGTTCGTCCCAAAGTTGGTCTTTGATCGAAACGTCTCGAAGTGTTTTCGCCGTCGTGTTCTTTACAGTGATAGTGTAATCAATGCTCTGACCGTTTTGATAAGTAGCAGTTGTAGGAGAAACTGATACCTCAATCTCTGCAGAATAGGCCTGCATAGACATCAAAGAGAGTAGCAATGACAGATATATGTATAGTTTTGAACTAAACGAGTTAAACAAAACGATGTATCCTTATTAGAGCGTGCTGCTATCCCAATTAAATATTCGTTATAGGGGGGATTTACAGCCGTTGAGCAAGTCACGCATTATCAATTCGAGCACTAACCAAATGTCAGTGTTTTGCAAGAAACTACCTGAATTTTGCAAAGTATTCAAAAATGTCAGACTACATTAAGATAGCCACATTAAATCTAAGATAATTCCTACATTTTGGTCATTTGTATCGAGCAGACGTAATGAACTCACCAAAAGTTTCACACCAAACAATAACAGTATTGTAATCGTTAAGTGGAAAGCCATCTGGTAAAGAGATAGTAAAACGGTCAAAGCTTTTCACTTCGCCAACTTGAATCATCTGCGCTTTATTGGCATTAAAACCTACTTCGGTCTCAACAAATGTCGGAGAGAAGTAGAGTTTATAGTCTGGCCCTGGAGCCAACTCCCCCACAAACGCAACTTGCTGTGAGCTGATAGAAACGGATCCCTCCCCCCAGTGTAAGAAGTCACTGTCTTGACGATCTTTTTGAAACGTAGCGGTATAAAGTGCTTGATTGGTAACTTCTTGCACTTCAGTCATAGTCGGAGAAGGCGGTTGGGTAAGAATAGGTAAAGCGTATATCCCTAAGGCGAAACCCAAGGCGATACAACCAAGATGGGAAATAAGTAAAAAAATCCTTTTCATGCTAATACCTAGCTGTCCAATCATTAACTATAAATGTATATGATTTTTCGCTAGATATCAGCGTCCTATGTATAACTTATCGATAGTTTAATGCGGTTTTTTCTGCCAGTGTCACAATTACTTTTACCGCCTGCTCCATGCCTTCAATCGAGATGAACTCATGAATACCATGGAAGTTGTATCCGCCAGTGAAGATATTCGGGCATGGCAAGCCCATAAATGAGAGTCTTGCCCCGTCGGTACCGCCACGAATAGGTTTAATCTGAGGCTCCACATCACATGCAGTCATCGCCTGTTTTGCTAACTCAATAACATGCGGGAATGGTTCAACTTGCTCTTTCATATTGAAATAGCTGTCAGTCAAAACTAGCTCGACTCTGCCTTTATCCAATTTTTCATTCAATTCAGCTACTTTTGCCACCATAAATTGCTTACGTTGCTCTTGCGCCTCTCGGTCAAAATCACGAATGATGTAACCTAACTCACTACGAGCGACCGACATTTCAGCCGATTTAAGATGATAAAAACCTTCATACCCTTCGGTAGTCTCAGGAGTTTCGTCTGCTGGCATCATCATTTGAAATTGAGCAGCAATGTTCATTGAGTTGATCATTTTGCCTTTGGCAGTTCCAGGGTGAACATTAACGCCATGGCAAATTACGTCAGCGCTAGTGGCATTAAAGTTTTCAAACTCCAACTCACCAACTGGACCACCATCAATGGTATAAGCCCATTTAGCACCAAATTTCTCAACATCAAAAAGGTTGGCTCCACGTCCAATCTCTTCATCTGGCGTAAAGCCAACACAGATATCACCATGAGGCATATCTGGATTAGCAATTAGTTCGGAAATCGCAGACAAGATTTCAGCAATGCCAGCCTTATTATCAGCGCCTAATAGCGTAGTACCGTCTGTAGTAATCAAGTTGTGGCCATGAAGCTTGTGCAATTCCGGATATTGAATCGGAGACAGAATTTCATCCCCTTTGCCCAACGCAATATCACCACCTTGGTAGTCATCTATAATTTGTGGCTTTACATTTTTTCCCGAAGCGTCTGGAGCAGTATCCATATGGGCGATAAAACCAATAGCGGGAACGTCATAGTCAACGTTACTCGGTAGTTTTGCCATTAAATAGCCATTGGTATCTAGCGACACATTAGATAGCCCCATGTCGATCAACTCTTGCTTTAGAAACTGCGCAAAGACCATTTGTCCCTGAGAGCTCGGACAGCCAGAGTCGGCCGGATTTGATTGAGTATCAAAAGTCACATAGCGCAAAAATCGTTGTACTAATTCATTCATAGTTTTTTCTCTTGTTATTTTATGGTTCTAGCCTCTTTGCATGAGAGATCATCCTACGCCTTCTTCAACAAGATAATTTGCTATAAATCAGTTTTATCGCAGTAAAAACAAACAAAAACGGCTACCTACATCACTGCAGGTAGCCGTCTTATTCAATCGACAAATAGTTATGATGAGAAGTATGTTTTTAGTCTGTCACTTTTTTGCACCAACAAAGCGTCAATCAAAAGCACAGCCACAATCGTCACTCCAGCCAAAGGGAATAACAGACCAATCAATACTAATGTAGCTAAGCCTACTTTCCACATGCCTTCTTGCTCAAACCTTGCAGGTACACCTAGCCTACTTTGCCTTGCTGGGCGTCGAATCCACCACATACAAGCACCTGTAATGGCAATAACGATAAAAGCAACACAGAAGAACACGTTTAACCATTTGTTGACTGCGCTTAAGTCACCTTGGTGTAACGACACCCCGGCAGCCATTAACTTCGCGATAATACTGTAATCATCCCACGTCACATCTATCAGCGTCTGCCCAGTGTATTGATCGATATGTACAGTTCTATCGAGGCGTGGATCAACAACATCACCTGCCATTGAGTTTGCAGCAATGGTGTAAACGCCCGTCTCGCTCTGAGGCAAGAATAGGCGATACTGCGGAAGGCCAAGTTGCTCTGCTTTTAGATCAATGGTATCGATATCTATTGAACGACTCGCATCGTACTTGTCTTGACTTGAGTTCGGTTGATGATGCCCATGGTGCGGGTCGGATTCAGGCACTGGCGCTAACTCTAAGTTCCATGGCATCTCCTCTTCACTGCCATGGTTTAGGTGCTGATGTAACCGTGTTGATTGCGGTTTTTCACCCCACGTGTAATAAGTCGGGAACGTATTCCAGCCCTGCACCATTTTTGCGCCCCACACGCCGGCCCAAGCAAGACCCGATAACAAAAATAGCAAAAAGACGACAGAAAGCGTACCGCCTAGATTAGCGTGTAAGTCCTTCATTAAAGTGCGGCTACCACTGTTAAAGCGAATCTTTAGAAAACCAGCTTTCGATGCATTATCTCTAGGCAGCCAGAGGTAAATACCACTGACCAGCAATAGGATCCCTAAACTCGCTGAGACTTCGATTAGATAGTCCCCCCATTTACCGATCAGCAAAGTTCCATGAATATCATTGGCCAATTGATACCAGCTATCGCTTCGATCAATTTGCCCTAAGACTTCAGCGGTATATGGATTGACAGTCGCAAAGATCGAGCTTCCATCCTCCAATCTCACATTAAATCGGTTCGCGTGAGTGGGCTTCTCCGTGACGATGACCTGTGTGATTGACGCATTAGGATAGGCATCTTTTACCGCTTTCAACTGCGTAGATATCGGTCGTTGTTTCGCTTGCTCTTCCACGCTGATCAACTCTTGATACCTCATCTGTTCAATTTCATCATCAAACAGCATCACTATGCCAGTCAGGCTTAACATCAGCATAAACGGGATAACAAATAACCCCGCATAGAAGTGCCATCTCCAAACGAGAAAGTACCTTGCCTTATTTTGTTGTTGAACGTTTGACGCACGTGCGCCTTCCTTAGGTCCAGTCTGAATTTGACTACCCAACATCTTGTCTTCCTTTTTGTGCGTATAAGCGAGCCCCTCGAATCTATTCAAGGTCAGCTGCTGAGCATTAACTTTACTTAAGTGGCTTAAAGCCTGTTTTATTTGATTGTTAGATTAAGTGTAGAAATAGGACGGTGGAGCGCGTGGTATAGCAATATGGAACCGCTCACTTAGAGCCAAAAAAGTGTACGGTTTTTCAACTGCTAACGAAGACTTTAGTAGATATGTTGGTGTTGGAAGTGAATCTTGGTGAAAGACCGAGAAATGACTGAACGGACAGGGCTTACTATGCTGTACCTCTGGCTTTCCTTCTTCAACCTGAACAAGTTCAAAGCCATTGATAGTACAAAGAGTCGCCCAAACGCCTGCGCTGGAGCCATGTGCGTTAATGACAGGCATCAAAGTCACAAGCACCCAGCTAAGGGCACTTGCGATCAGCATACTTCGCTTAAAGTTTGATGTCCGTATCATTTTCACTCTCGATTAATTGAGCGAAAATATATAACTATCTTGCAACAAATTCAGCCGATTCGTTTAAAAAATCTAACTTAGATCATGCTGATTTATAAACAATAAACGACTTAACCGAAAATCTTGCTCCAAATACTTGGATTACGCTTGTCGTGGTACTCAACACGTAGGTCATCAACCATTTTCAGCTCTGCTTTCGCGGCATCGAGATCTCCCGTTTCTAGCTTCGCTTCAACAGAATCAATCGCGACAGAAAGTTTATTAAAACCCTCTTGGTATAGATCATATTTTTCTGGTGGGTAATCACCGCGTTTTGATTGTTCGATAAGGTCAGATAGGTTAGATACCGCTGACTGCATATCGGTGATGTCTTCGGCTTGAGCTGCTTGTTTAAATTCCATTTTCATCTGCTTCATAGTGGCTTTGAGATCAAAGTCGCTAGCGAAGACTTGTGCTGACATTACAAGTGCGGCAATTGGGATTATTTTTTTCATTGTATTTATTCTTAGTGAATCACTTGGGAGAACAGATTGTACTTAAAAAATCACCACTTGTTGACGATATTTTGTTTCGACTTATAAACAACTCATCTCGCATATTCCCTTCTCCCAACCGTTCAAAAACCATAAGTAATAAGTCTCCCTAACATATGCATTTCCATGATTTTCGACTAATAATTATTAGGTCAGCCACTGAAGGAAGATCATGCGCAAACGTAAATATTCACTCAGTATCCATATTACCAGTCTGTTTCTCATTCTGACTACCTTAGTTGGCGCTGTACTCATTGCTATTAGTTATCGTCATGCGCAAGAATTGTTAGCCGGAAGTGCAAAAGAGCTCAGTGAGGAAAACAGTCGTCAATTGGAGTCGACATTCCAACTCAACACAGGCCCCATTTTGACCACCCTCGACTTTATGGCGTTAAGCCGCGTTGTAGAACGAAATACAGACCCAGAGAAAGAAATCAGATTCCTGACGTCACTGAACTTAATTTTTCAACGCAGCCCTGGATTAGTCGCTCTTTTTTACGGTAACGAGAAAGGTCAATTCACGATGTTTCGTGCTTTACGCTCAAACAGTGAGCGAACTCAGTTCGATGCTCCGGACAAAGCCGTCTTAATGATTAATCAGACCTCTGTCGATGGTTCAAATCGATTCCACTATTTAGATGGCAATTACAACATTCTAAAATCCAAACAAGGCAAAGATAACCAGTTTGACCCTCGAGGTAGACCTTGGTTTGTTAATGCAGAAAAGGATGGTGTCATTCGTTTAACCGAACCGTATTTCTTCTATTTTCTCAAAACAACTGGGGTAACGTTTTCTCGCCGTAGTCCTGATGGCAACGCAGTTGTGGGAGCTGATTTCACTCTGCAATCTTTATCTGAACAAATTAGCCATTTAGGCTATTCGGATTCCAGTAAGCTGATTCTTTTTGACAATAAGTTCCACGTATTAGCCCACCACCAAGGGGACGTAGAATTAGGTACAGACGACCAAACCAACCGCAATAGCCTTGAAAAAGGTATATTCGCCAAAGTGCTAGATCGACTTTCAAGCCAAATCCTGTACGAGAAAGGATCCACTGGCGATATTGATTGGTCGATAACGTTAACTCCCGTGAGTCTTAATAAGTACACAAGGATTTTGCTCGCCGAAGCGACTCCTCAAGAGGATCTCCTGACTAACCTTCTTTCGATGAGAGATAAGCAAATTAAAGTCGCTTTTGCTTTGATGTCGATGAGCTTTCTCATCGTTTGGTTCGTTGCAAAACGATTGGCAAATCCATTACAAAACCTTATGTACCAAACCGATAGCATTGCTCGTTTTGATTTTAAGAAAACGCGTTATTCCAAAAGCGTGATCAAAGAAGTGGCTAACCTAACCACCTCAATCGAATTAATGGAACACACACTGCATGATTTATTGCGCCTATTGAGAGAAACCGCGAGTAACCAAGATTTCTCCGTATTAGCCAAAACCATTACCCACCAGAGTTACCTAGTAACTCGCGCCGAAACTATCGTTCTTTACACTAAAGAATCAATCGACAGTCTGTATGAAGTTGCCGCAAACCACGCCATTATCCCATTTAAAATCGATATCAACGAGTTTCTAGAATCGACGGCTTGGATTGTCCAAGACCTTGCTAAAGGCGAAGTGCTTCATTTTAACCGTGAAGATAACGCCGTCGCGGCGTACCGAGATACCCTATATAACTCTGATTTCTATCTGTTCCCTCTCATTAGCCGCAGTGGAGAACTGGTTGGAATACTCCAATTAGGCTATGAACGAACCATCACCCAAGAGCAAAGTGACAAGCACGCCTTTTTAAAAGAGTTATTAAGCTTCGCTGAACTTGCCAAAGAAAATATTGATAGGGTTCGCCAACAAAAAGAAATGCTTAATGCGTTTGTCGAGCTCATTGCATCTGCAATAGACACTAAATCACCTTATACAGGCAGTCACTGCCAACGCGTGCCTAAGCTGTCTAAATTGCTCACTCAAGCAGCATGCAAAGACCAACAATATTTTGCCACATTTGCCATGAGTGATACTGAATGGGAAGCGCTACATTTAGCCTCTTGGTTGCACGATTGCGGCAAAGTGACCACGCCTGAATATGTCATCGACAAAGCGACCAAGCTTGAAACCATTTACGACAGAATCCACGAAGTCCGTATGCGCTTTGAGTTACTCAAGGCGCAAGCTGAGATCGATTACTTAAAACAAGCGAATAGTGAAGGTGACAGCGAACTGCTTAAGCAGGCGTTAATCGATAAACACCAACAGCTAGATGAAGACTTTGCCTTTGTTGCCCATTGTAATATCGGTGGAGAGTTTATGGATGATGAGTCCCTAGAACGGATTAAGACGATCAGCCAATATCAATGGAAAAGAACCATTGATGATCAACTTGGTGTGTCTTGGGTTGAAAAACAACGAGCGGGGGAACCAGCCGAGTTACCTGTCATGGAGCCGATTCTCTCAGATAAAACAGTACATGAGGTGCCATGGCCTCAAAACGTTAACCCTAAAGACGTATGGCAAGAAAAATTCGTTTTACAACCCGGTAAACTGAAATACAACCGAGGTGAAATCTATAATCTTTCAATCCGCCGAGGTACGCTTAATGATGAAGAACGCTTTGTCATTAACGATCACATCATACAAACCATTACGATGTTAAATCGACTTCCCTACCCTGAGCATCTGAAGAACGTTCCCGAAATTGCCGGAGGACACCACGAACGTATCGATGGCTTAGGTTACCCACGTGGCTTATATGAAGAAGATCTCTCAATCCCAGCTCGCATCATGGCCATCGCTGATGTGTTTGAAGCACTGACTTCCAGTGACCGCCCGTATAAAAAAGCCAAAAACCTATCTGAGTCGCTTGATATTATGACGAGTATGGCCACTTCTGGGCACATTGACCCTAAGCTGTACCTGTTATTCCTTGAAAACAAAATAGACAAGCAATATGCAACGCTATTTCTAACTGAAGATCAGATATGCGAGATTGATCGTGACGAGCATATCCGCAAGGTTAAAACCTTCCTAAAATCCCACTTCTAGCCTTATCAGCATAGAGCATAAGCTCTAGAGAGAGACTGTTTCTTTGCATCTGATGCTTTTAATATTTATCAATAACTTACCTCACAAACTAGTCATTATTTAATCGATTGCCCTCTCAAAGGTTGATGTATGTCAAAGAGTCATAGACAATACGCTGCCAAATGAACGAATAGACCTGTTTTTCGCAAATTTCAGGCTTTCGAAATTGGCACGCTTTTTTGGTTTTGCCTATCAATTTGATAGGCAGTATCAGTTTTATAATTTGAGGTATCGTTGTTAGTGTGAGCCATCTCAATACGCTAACAGCCTAATTAAGTGCTAACTACCTCGTTTTTAAGGGAAAGATGATGGTAATACCAGAAAACAGCAGCATCGTAATTTTTGGTGCTTCGGGCGACTTAACCTATCGTAAGTTGATCCCTGCTTTATATCACCTTTACTCAAACAAGCAACTGCCTGAAAACTTCGCCATTCTGGGTGTAAGTCGTACAGAATACAGTGATGAGTCATACCGTGAAAAGCTAAAGCGCTCACTCCAAGAAATGGAGAAAACAGAGCCAGCAACCCTAGATGCCTTTATCAATCATCTGCATTACCAAGCCATCAATACCTCTGATACCGCTGATTACAGTAAACTGACTGCACGTCTTGACCAACTTGCTGATAAATACAGCTTCGAACAGCGTAACACTCTGTTCTATCTCGCAACGCCACCGAGTCTATACAGCGTAATCCCAGCAAGTCTTGCAGCTCACGGCCTGAATAACGAAGATGACGGTTGGAAACGCCTAATCATCGAAAAACCATTTGGTTACGATTTAGAGTCTGCACAAAAGCTAGACAAAGAAATTCACGAGCACTTCCAAGAACACCAGATCTACCGTATTGACCACTACCTAGGTAAAGAGACTGTTCAAAACCTACTGGTTTTCCGATTCTCAAATGCGATGTTCGAGCCGCTTTGGAACCGTAACTTCATCGACTACGTAGAGATCACAGGGGCTGAGTTCCTTGGTGTTGAAGAGCGTGGCGGTTACTACGATGGTTCAGGTGCTGTTCGTGACATGTTCCAAAACCACTTACTTCAAGTACTAGCCATGGTTGGTATGGAGCCACCAGCGCAAATTAACGCTGACTCAATCCGTGACGAAGTGGTAAAAGTGCTTCAGTGTTTAAAACCATTGGAAGAAGATGACCTGCGTAACAACCTAGTTCTGGGCCAGTACACTGAATCTGATGTACGCGGTGAATTCCTACCTAACTATCGTGACGAACCGGGTGTTGCTGAAGACTCTCGTACTGAAACGTATGTTGGCTTGAAAGCGTACATCAATAACTGGCGTTGGAATGGTGTGCCGTTCTACGTTCGTACTGGTAAACGCCTACCGACTCGTGTGACTGAAGTGGTTATCCACTTTAAACAGACACCGCACCCAGTATTTGGTCAAAACGCCCCAGAAAACAAGCTGATCATTCGTATCCAACCAGACGAAGGCATTCAAATGAGCTTTGGCTTAAAAGAGCCAGGGGCAGGTTTCCACGCGAAAGAAGTGAAAATGAACTTCCACTATGCGTCACTTCAAGAGACTCAAATGCTAACGGCATACGAGCGTCTACTGCTTGACTCTTTGAATGGTGATGCAACGCTGTTTGCTCGCAGCGATGCAGTTGAAGCATGTTGGACGTACGTTCAACCAATTCTTGATTTCAAACAAGACCCGCAAGCACTATTTGGCTACGCTTGTGGCACATGGGGGCCTAAAGAGTCTGATGACTTGTTGCAGCGTGATAACCGCGCATGGCGTTTCCCTTGTAAAAACCTAACAGACACGGATTACTGCGAACTATGATCAATCATAAGATTTTCCAAACCGCTGAGCAGGTTGTTGAAAGCCTAGCGAATGACATGAAAGCGTTCAGCGAGCTTGAACGTCCAGTGCATATTTCACTCTCTGGTGGTAGCACGCCCAAAATGCTATTCAAACTTCTTGCACAAGCACCATACGCAGAAGGTATTCAGTGGAACAACCTGCACTTTTGGTGGGGTGACGAGCGCTGTGTGGCACCTGATGATGCAGAAAGCAACTACGGTGAAGCAAATACGCTACTGTTTAGCCAAGTAAACCTGCCTGCAGAGAACATTCACCGTATTCGTGGTGAAGACGAGCCAGCAATTGAAGCGAAACGCTTCGCAGAAGAAATGGCAGCAGTGATTCCATGTAAAAATGGCACGCCAGTATTCGACTGGATCTTGTTAGGTGTTGGCGCCGATGGCCACACAGCATCGCTATTCCCAGGTCAAACAGACTATCAAGATGAGAACCTATCAGTATTGGCGACTCATCCTGAATCAGGCCAAATTCGCGTCTCTAAAACAGCAAAAGTTTTAGAAGCCGCAAAACGAATCAGCTACCTTGTACTGGGTGCGGGCAAAGTTGAGATCGTAAACGAAATTCATACTACTCCAGCAAGCGAGCTGCCTTACCCTGCAGCGAAAATCCAGTCTAAAGCTGGTGAGACGGAGTGGTACTTAGATTCAGACGCAGCAGCAAAAATCGCTTAATGCGAGCGTCCAAATAGGAAAATTGGAGAGAAATAATGAAAGGTGATATCGGTGTAATTGGCCTAGCAGTAATGGGTCAAAACCTTATCCTAAACATGAACGACCACGGTTTCAAAGTGGTTGCTCACAACCGTACTGCTGCGAAAGTAGACGAATTCCTAGAAGGCCCAGCAAAGGGTACTAACATCATCGGTGCATACTCTCTAGAAGAGCTAGTAGAAAAGCTAGAAGCACCACGTAAAGTGATGCTAATGGTTCGTGCTGGTGAAGTTGTTGATAAATTCATCGAAGCACTAACGCCACTTCTAGATAAAGGTGACATCATCATCGATGGTGGTAACACTAACTACCCTGACACTAACCGTCGTGTTGCTGCACTACGTGAAAAAGGCATCCACTTCATCGGTACTGGTGTATCTGGTGGTGAAGAAGGTGCTCGTTTTGGTCCTTCAATCATGCCTGGCGGCTCTGCTGAAGCGTGGGAAGCGGTTAAGCCTATCTTCCAAGGCATCTCTGCTAAAACTGACGCTGGTGAGCCTTGTTGTGATTGGGTTGGTAACGACGGTGCAGGTCACTTCGTTAAGATGGTTCACAACGGCATCGAATACGGTGACATGCAGCTGATCACTGAAGCTTACCAGTTCATGAAAGATGGTCTTGGTATGTCTGCAGATGAGATGCAAGCAGTATTCGCTGACTGGAACAAGACTGAACTAGACAGCTACCTAGTAGAAATCACTGCTGACATCCTTGGCTACAAAGATGAAGATGGCGAGCCACTAGTAGAGAAGATCCTAGACACCGCTGGCCAAAAAGGCACGGGTAAATGGACTGGTATCAATGCTCTAGATCTCGGTATTCCACTAACGCTTATCTCTGAGTCAGTATTCTCTCGTTGTCTATCAGCTCTGAAAGATCAGCGTGTTGAAGCGGAATCGCTATTCGGCAAAACAATCACGCCAGTTGAAGGTGACAAGCAAGAGTGGGTTGATGCACTTCGTCAAGCTCTACTAGCTTCTAAGATCATCTCTTACGCTCAAGGCTTCATGCTAATGCGCGAAGCATCAAACGAAAACGGCTGGGACCTAAACTACGGCAACGTTGCACTAATGTGGCGTGGTGGCTGTATCATCCGCAGCGCATTCCTAGGCAACATCCGTGATGCGTACGAAGCGAACCCAGACATCGCATTCCTAGGTTCAGATGACTACTTCAAAGGCATCCTACAAAACAGCCTAACTGCATGGCGTAAAGTAGCGGCTAAATCGCTAGAGTCAGGTATCCCAATGCCTTGTACTATCTCAGCACTGTCGTTCCTTGATGGTTACACGACAGCTCGTCTACCTGCTAACCTACTGCAAGCTCAACGTGACTACTTCGGTGCTCACACATACGAGCGTACTGACCGTCCACGTGGTGAATTCTTCCACACAAACTGGACTGGTACAGGTGGCGACACCGCATCTACTACTTACGACGTGTAAGAAAACGCTTAAAAAGTAGGAGTACGGTATTTATTAAGCCCAACTACTCCTACTATAATTAAGTTGCATATGGAGGATGTTAACTAAGTTAGCATCCTCTATTTTTTGAAACCTGAACAAGGAACCGCGTATACGTATCGCGGCTATCGGTGACTAATCTAACCTGGATGGTTAAATAACATAAAATTGAGGTTCTTAAGATGACTATTAATAAGTACTTTGTATTCGTTCCACAGGTAGAGGAACAAAACGCTTCAAAGGACAATAAAGTAACAGATAAGGAAGCTCAACGTCAGGCTTTAGTAAAGCAAGCGCAGCAACAAGGCGGCTTGTAAATCGCTAGGTTTCAAACAATAGAGCGCTCAATAGCGCTCTATTGTTTCCTACTAAATCCAATGCCCATTTAAGTTGCAGCATCCTCCCCAGCTATCGGTTTGGGTACCGCAACTCAGCTTATAAGGGTTGGGTAAGTTAACCAAATTACACATTTTTTCAACATCCAACATAACTACCACTCCTCCTTTACCACTAATCACCTCTTCTTGTCTTAGCTTTTTAAACAGACGCGACAATGTTTCAGGCGCAATGTTTAACTGACCCGCCAGCACGCTGTGAGCTACCGGTAGCTTCATCCAGTCACTGCCTTGCTGTTGGTGTAAATCCAGTAGGTATGAAACTAAGCGCTGATTGGCGCCTTTAAGTGTTAGCTGGTCGACTCGATTCACAGCCTGGCTTAATTTTGTCGCCATAGCACTGAGTAACTGCATTGAAAACTCATTGCAGGAATTACAAAAACTCAGCAGTACTTCTCTAGAAAACGATAATACGACCGTGTCCTCTTTCGCCCTCGCACTGACTGGATAGACGTTAGGGTTCATGAACATTACCGCTTCTGCTAGCGTGTCCCCTTCTCTCAGTACCTGAAACACTTTCTCTTCACCTTCCGGTGAGTATCGATAAAGACAAACTTCGCCGCTTTTAACGATATAGAATCGGTTTGCTACCGCTCCTGCTTCAAACAAATGTTTGCCTTGCGATAGATGTACGACTTGAACACCTTTACTCAACGCAACTTTAGCCTCTAGCTTGATACTAGAAAAAATAAAGGAATCTTTGAGAAGCTGAGTTGTTATGTCGTCCATGAATTCACCCGAATTGACAAATGTCATTTGAGATTGAGACTCAAATGCTAATCTAATTGATAATTATTATCACACATATCAATAAAAGATATAATCATTTCAGGATCGAAATCATGCATTACGGCGTATTAGTGGGTTTACACCTTTTATGTGCGGCTATTTTTATCGGAATCGTCGCCTTTGAAGTTTTAATTTTAGAGGGCATCCGCCCCCATTTACCCGCAAAAACGATGTCACTAGTCGAACAGGGAATCCATATGCGCGGCCGGAAAATCATGCCATTTGTGGTAGTCACTCTTTTTGTGACCGGTGCTCTGATGGGGTATCAGCATTTAAGCCCTTTACCATCACTCTTTGCGACTCCGTTTTCGACTCTTCTGAGTATTAAGATTCTACTGGCACTCAGTGTACTAACTCATTTCATTCTCGCGATGAAGTACGCGATTTGCGGCAATATGACGTCTAAGCGATTCAAATACACCCACCTAAGCGTCTTCATTCACATGCTTGGCATCATTTTCCTCGCCAAAGGCATGTACTACATCCACTGGTAGTGAATTGACATTTGTCATTTGAGCAATGGAATACATAACAGACAATTAACGAGAACAATAATCATTACTACACTTAAAGGAAAATTAATATGCTCAAGATTACAGCCCTTTCACTTGCGATCTTCTCTGCTTCAACACTCGCAGCAGGTACCGCTGGTATTACTGGTAACTACAGCGGTGATTACCAACTCGAAGTGCGTACGACAGCAGATCAACTCATGGCGAAAAGCACACAACGTAATAACTGGAAATGGGACTTTGACAATAAAACCGTCACTATCAATGCAGGCTTCATTAGAAGTACTTTTGCGCCATTTCCTGTTGGTTACAACGCTCATGCGCCAATTACTTTAGTCGACAATGGCGATGGTACTTACACCATTGATTACGTATTTCAGGCATACAACCCACTTTATGGTTTTCCAAAAGCGCAAACCAAATCGACCTTTGAAATCACCGATACAGGGTTTGGGTTAGAATTCAAAACTCTCGATTCGGACAACGATGGAGTGATAGGCGAAGCGATCTACGGCCTATTCCCATGGGATATTGAGCTCAACTGGACAGGCTCTGCTCAGTAAATCGATCATGCCAATCTTGGTGGCCATGAGGCCACCTTTTCCCTTCCATAAAGGACTAACGTAATGACTCATTCTCGAGTAGCTTGCCTAATCGCAGCAGCAACTTCATTCCCTGCAATGGTTAATGCCCAATCACACACTGGTGTCTATGTGGGCAAATACACTACCCATATGAACGCCCATAAGGAAAATGGGGTTAATGGTACCACTTGGCCTGACAATACCTTAGATGGTGAGTTTAATGGTGAAAAATACAAGGTTCTCGGCAGTGCGATCACTGAAGGAATATGGGTGTGGGACTTTGACAACAACACCGTCACTATGGCCGGCAGTACCTTATTTGCAATGGGTATGCTTTACGTTCCGTTCCAAGCGTTTAACCCTGCCGACATTGAGAACAAGCGCGCTGATACATCTGTTCTAATCAATGACCTGAGTGAAATCACGTTACCTATCGAGTATCAAGCTGGTAGTGGCCTTTATAAGCTTTCCTATGCACAAAAAAAGTATGTGGTGCCTCCCTTCCCTGTTCCTGGGGTTGATGACTACCCAATTGGCTTAACTACCACCCATTTAAAGATCGACAAAAATGCGAACGGTAGCGTTAACATTACAACCGCAGACGTAGAAGATGGAATTCCAGCCGATAATGTACCGGGGACACGTATCCACAACGTCTTTCCTGCAGTCGTTCAAGTTGAATACACATCTCAAGATATGCAGTTAGACCCAATGACTGACAGCAATGGCGATGGTATTTCCGACGCTGTTGCTACTTTAGTGGGCTTAAACCCAAATGTTCGTGATACCGATGGTGATAACCTAGATGATATCGTCGAGACGCCGATTTACTTACGTGGTAAAGACTCAGATAACGATGGCCTCAGTGACGCTCTTGAATCTGGCAACTCTGCCACTGACGACTCGATTGCATCAGGCCTTCAGCTTCCATCTGAAACTAGAGTCTCAATTGCAACAGTGAGCGGTGAACGAATTTATAATGTTCTGTCGCGTACACTCGATCTTTCAATAGCGAGTCAACATACGTTGCAGGGTGAGTTGCCACCAGAGAAAAATAATAGCGGCGAACAACTTGACTACCAATATGGCCATGCCAATTTCAACATTGATGCTCCCGCTTCTCCTGAAACCTTAGAGGTTAGCCTTTCGTTTGATAAGTTGCCGGAAGGACTCGAGATCTATCGAGTGGACAAACGATTCAGCTTTGAGGCTGGCGGATTTACCCAAGAATTCGTCAAACAACAGCTGACAACTACCGATGACTCAAGTGTCTCTCTAACTCTGAGCAACCCAGATAAGTCACCTACCATTATTGCTGATTTGATATTGGCCGCTCCTGTTGCACACGTTAGTGAGCCTGATGCTCCTGTCACCACACCGCCAAGCGCTCCGGATTCCACAACACCTGACACTACGACAAGTACAAGCAGCTCTGGCGGCTCATTAGGTTGGTTGACATTACTGGCTATGGCGGGTCTCTCATTCCGTAAACGTAAATCGCATCAAGGTAAAGGATAACGATGTACCGAACATACCTACTTTTTGGGCTTACGCTAGTAAGCCCTCTAACGGTTGCGCAAACTGAAGTCATCCTCATTGAAGGAAAACGAAATCAGAAAGAGATAGAAAAACTGCTGGTCGAGGATTCTCTTAATCAAGTGCCCGGTGGTACCAACCTGATTTCAACCACTGAGCTTGCTGGCAGCCAATCTTCTCTGGCCAAGGTATTAAACCAACAGGCTGGCATTATCGTGCAAGAGTTTTTTGGCGGAAATGACCAGCCAAGGATCAATATCCGCGGTTCAGGACTGCAAGACAATCCGGTTAATCGTGGCATTCAATTGCTCTCAGATGGACTTGCCTTGAATCAGGCTGACGGCTCATTCATCATTGGCCTTACTGATCCTGAACTGTCTAACTTAATCTCGGTTTATCGCGGGGCTAATGCAATGCGCTATGGAGCGACTACGCTCGGAGGCGCAATTAACTTTCATGCAAAAAACGGCAGTAATAGTCCAAACCAAGCACAAATAGAAGTCGGCTCTTTTGGGCTATATAAAGGAAACGTCACACTCGCTAACAGTCAAGACAATTGGGACTATTTCCTCTCTACTTCATACAGTCAAAGAGAGGGCTATCGTAATCATAGTGAAGCTCAGCGAGCAAGTATGAGCGCTAATATTGGTTACTCAACCTCCGCGTTTCAAAACCGTTCTTACTTAACGATTTCTGACAATGAGTTCGAGATTCCGTTTCTTTTAACCAAGGAAAGAGCGATCAACTCTCCAGATCAAGTCATGGGCGAAGGCGATGAGCCAATGGACACATTGCTCAATATTCCAGTAAGAAAGCCGTACCGCCACACTGAACAAGTGCGCATTGCCAATACATCTACTTGGCAAAACGAAGGGGCAGAAACACAATTTGGTGTCTATTTTGAATCTTTAGATGACACATTTCGTAACCCTCTGACTCAAACCGATACCAAACACCAAAACTTTGGCTTAGATACCAGTGCCACCTTTGATTTCTATTCCGATGATTATTTATTACGAGAGTGGCTACTCTTTGCTCAAGGCAACAGCGGTTCAATGCCAAGAGAATATGCTTCCGTACATCCAGTCACCGGCAATCTCATGCCTCCGTTTGCCAAACTTGATCTCAAGGCACACAACGTGACTCTTGGTAGCCAATTCCTCTATGAATGGACAGAAGGACTCTCTTCCCTAGCGGCAGTTCAGTGGGTACTCAATCAACGTGAAATCCTTGATGAGATGACACCAGGGCTACTTGATAGCTCGTTTCAGTACCAAGTCATCAACCCTAAAGTCGGTCTCACCTACCAACAGGATGAAAACAACCGGGTCTATGCCAATATCAGTGGTAGCTCAGAGGCACCTAATTTTTGGCAACTCGCCACGGTTTCTGCAAACCCAACTGACCCACTGAATAATCATGTCTATATCAATGACCTTTCAGTTCAAACTGCTTTGACGGGCGAGATCGGAGCCTCACTGTTGTTTTCAGCTATAACATTGAATGCATCATGGTACTACTCACTGGTGCAAGATGAGCTGATCTCGGTTGTGGGGGATTTTGCCGTCAATGGTAAAACCATTAACTATGATGGAGATACCGTCCACCAGGGGTTAGAACTAACCGTTGCACATACGCTTGACCAGATCTTTGCACAATCTGACTCGCTAACTACCAAGCTACTCTACAACTGGAGTCATTTCTACTTCGATGACGGCTTGTATGAGGGCAACCGTATTGCAGGTATTCCAGTTCACCTAATTCAGGGGGAGTTAGATTACACGTTGAACAATTGGCGCTTAACACCAAATTTTACTTGGCAACCTACTGCGACATACACCGACCACATGAATACGGATGTGAATACCCAAGACTCCTATTTTTTACTCGGTCTCAAAGTCGGTTATGAACCGCAACGCTCACTTGAACTGTTTCTCGATATCAACAATGCCACTAACACCGACTACCAAACGGCGTATGCGATTCGTGGTCAAGGAGCGCCAGAACTTCCGACCTTTATTCCAGGACCTGGCATCAATGCAATCTTAGGGGCTACTTACTCATGGTAATCAAAAAAATCACCGCTATTTTGCTGACCAGTTTAACTGTATTTGTCGCACAGGCGAAAGTTCCGGAATCAGGCGAATACACTGGTCACTACCAGATCACAATGCGCGCAGCCCCTCTTGGAAATGTGCTGGGCTTTGGCGTCAATAAACCAGAGTGGACATGGGATTTCACCAATGACACTGCAACTGTTCATGGGACGACACTCTCTGTTGGGTTTAACTACGCGTTACATGACTTGAATAACGCAGATCCAAATAATGACATCCTCAATTTCACTCGAAATAGTGACGGTACCATCACCCTCCACTACGCGCTGCAAATATACCATCCAGGTTTAGCAAACCCTATGGCAAATGCCTCTACCCGATTCCGCGTGTCTCTTGATGGTGCGAAGTTAAAGATGGCTGCTGTTGATTGGGAGGAGGATGGTCTAGATGGCATAACAGGGACAAAAATACACAATGTTTTTCCTTTAACGATTGAACCTGACTTAATCGGTTATGCAGTTGAATCAGGTGTTGATTCCAACCTCGATGGTATCGATGATCACACAGCACTTAGACTGGGGCTAAACCCAAACTCCTTCGATACCGACGGGGATGGCATCTCTGATTGGGATGAAATTGGTGGTGATATGGGCTCCCCACTCGACTCTGACTTGGATTCTGTCATCGACGCTTTAGAATATGGCGACTCAGCGCTGTCGGCTTTCCATGCATCCGGACTTACCACATTAAATGAACAAAAACTGAGTGTAAAAACAACCTCAGAGCTGGAAATTCGCCATGTGGCCATCGGGAACATGCAGCAAAGCGTAGATGATGCGGATAGCAGTGACGATTTTGCTAACCTAGACTCTACATTAGGACAACCTGGGTTAGATTATCCTTGGGGTAATCTCTCTTTAGAGTTCTTAAAACCCGTCTATGCCTTCGACTCTCAGCAAATTCAGCTCACATTCTCTGCTGCTTTGCCCGAGCGTTTAGTCATCTATGCCTACAACGTAAATACAGCAAATAAATACCAGCTAATTCCTGCTGATAAAGTAATAAAAATCACTGAACACTCTGTCACTATCTCAGTTTCAAGCAATGATAGTTACCTTCAGGAAGATGAGAACGGAGAACGATACCAATTTACTGTCGCAATCGCAGAGAACACGTTAGGCAATAAAAACGTCAAGGAAGATAAAGTCTCATCAGCGGGCTCAACCGCAGTCCCTTTCATCTTCGCTCTCGGGTTACTATTAGCACTCCGACGAGGAAACCCAAAACGTAAAAATCGATAAGGCCCCCATCGGGGTTAATAACAAAGAGGAGCTCATGTGGCTCCTTTTTATTTATGAGTTGATAACGTAGCTTAGCAGTTTAACCACTTGTTCTGGCGTTTCAGCCCAAGCCATCGCAGCGGCATCCACCTCTTTAAGCGGATGTATCAACGCTTCGTCGTGCAAAGTAATGAAGGGTTTGTCATATGCGCTCAACATACCTGCATCAAAAGCCGCATTCCACTGACGGTATTTATCGCCAAAGCGCACCACACCAATATCGCACTGCTTAATCAACGTCGATGTGCGAATCGCATTGACCTTTGAAGATTGATGATCTCGCCAAAAGTTGGATTCATTAGTTCTAAGCAAGTCTCCTGCGGCGTCACTAGACTCGTGATCCGTGTTGGCAGAAAAGAATTCCACGTTAAGATCACGCTCCTTTGCACCCTCAATAATTCTTTCGCGCCAATCGGTGTGAATTTCACCGCTAAGATATACTTTCCAAAGCATGCTCCTGTCTCCCTTTGCTATTTTTTGCTATTCATCATAACGACATTTGAGCGAATGACCGATTGCTCAACAACAATATTGGCCAACTTTTGTCGGCTAGATAAATAGTGTGGAGTCATTTTGTGTTCAGCCAGTGCTTCTGGCGATTGGTAGATTTCATACAGGTGAAATAACTGCGGGTTAGAAAAGTCTTCAAGCACGTCAAATTGTATACAACCAACCTCGTTACTAACTGAAGATTTTGCATTATCTTGCATAATTTCCAGATACTCCTTTTCTTTACCTTCCTTCACTCGGTTAGAAACCACTATACAATACATACTCATCATTCTTCCCTGAACGGATTATCATCTTATTGCTATGTTACACAAACATTGTATACAATAACAACTATAATTCAATACAAGGAGAATGGTCATGGAAAGACCAACATCGTTTTCGGGGATCAGACATATCGCCTTAGTGGTACAAAAGTATGAAGAGTGTGAGACGTTTTATACCGATATTCTAGGTATGAAAGTTCTACGCCGAGCCAACAATAATCTGGTTTATCTCACTAACGGATGCGATAACCTCTCTTTAGGCCGTGCCGCGACTCAAAGAATATGCTCGCCTATCAGCGTGGATCATTTTGGTTTGATTGTGGATAGCAAAGAGCAATTACACGAGTGGTATGAGTTCATGCAATTTAAGGGCGTGACGTTACTCGACTCGCCGCACGATCATAGCGATGGTGCTAGAAGCTTCCATTGCAAAGATCCTGAGGGGCATGTGATTCAGCCGCTTTATCACCCAGCGATATCTGGTCAAGTTATTCGTTAGACGGCAATAGCCCCAAAGCTTTTAACTTACGGTAGACAGTATTGCGACTCACACCCAACACGCGTGAAACCTTACTTATATTGCCTTTGTGGCTTTGGTAAGCAGTGATTAGGGTTTGATTTAATGTCGTATTGAGGTCTGCCTCCTGACTATCATCTACGGCTTTCGTTTGGCTCATCAACGGCTGAGCAAAGTGCTGCGGAATATGCTCTGCTGTCAGCTCGTCTTGTTCGTTTGCGATGAGTGCTGTTACCTTAAGAAGGTTATCCAGTTCCCGTAAATTGCCCTTCCAGTGGTAGCTTAGCAGTCCCTCCATTAGAGCGGGGGAGATCGACTGATAACCTTGCTTATACTTAGCGAAGATGGCTTGGATGAGGCTTTCTTTGTCTTGTCTCTCTCTGAGTGGGGGCAAAGTCACAACCAGACCGTTTAAACGATAGTACAGATCTTCTCTAAACCTCCCCTGCTCGACTAATTGTTGCAGATTCTGGTGTGTGGCAGAGATAACTTGAATATCGACACCATGACTGTTTGCCTCGCCAACCGGCATAACCATCTTATCTTGTAAAACGGTTAACAGACGGCACTGTGCGTCTAACGGCATTTCTCCAATCTCATCAAGAAATAATACCCCTTTATCCGCTTGTCTTATCTTGCCCAAATACCCATTCTTACTCGCGCCCGTAAATGCGCCGGGGGCATGGCCAAACAGTTCCGACTCGATAAGATCTTTGGGCAGCGCACCGCAGTTTACCGTAATGAGTGCGTGATTCGCTCGGTCGCTTTGTTTATGCAGTGCTTTGACAAACTCTCCTTTGCCAACGCCCGTTTCTCCAAGAATTAGCAGATTAATATCACGGCCCATCACTTTGTTTGCCTGCTGCCAAGCAAGCTCAATCTTGTCTTCTCCATAATGAAGCTGACTGGACGGGGTTAAGCTCTTTTTCGGTAGCGTTCGCTTACCCAACCCCTTTTTGTCAAATATCAGCGGCTGTGAGCCAGTGTTAGACCGTTCAAAGAGCGTGTCGATACTCGATCCTACCAGTGGCACATCAGGAAGTAGCTGCGCCGCTACTTGGTTATGCGCCAATACTTCACCATGCTCGTTAGCAATGACGATCCCTTGCCAACCACTCTTTAATACCGATTCATCGTGAGCGACATTGATTTGAATTGCGCCATTTGGCGTGTGGGTAAGTAGGTGGTTCTCAATGAGCTGCACCATATTCTGCACCAGCACTTGAGTGGTCACATCATGTCGGCTCTGCTCGCTGGTAATATCCAGTACCCCCACCAATTGACCTTCTGGATTAAACAGCGGGCTCGCCGAACAACTGATAAAGCGATGCTGCTTGATAAAGTGCTGATCACCGATGATAGACACTGCCCTTTTCTCATATAGAGCCGTACCGATTGCATTGGTCCCTTTGAGCTTTTCTTGCCAGCAGCTTCCTGGCTCTAGCGCAATGGATAACAGTTTTTCACGAAACCGGTCTTGGCCCCAAGCGGCAAGCACCACTCCATCAGGGTCGGTTAAGATTAAGCGACTATCACTATGAGCAAGCACTTGATTGAACAAAGGGAGAGCGGACTCTTTTACCGCATCAATCACCGCTTGTGACGTGTGGCATCTCTCCTTCAACATTGAGTTGGGCAGGTGAATATCGTCTGGCTTTTTTATTTGTTTCAAGCCTGCATTTGAGCTCCTCTCCCATGAAGAAGCGAGCCAACCATCTGTTGAGAAAGATTGTAATTCCATAGCTGTCCCAATACTGAACAATCAAAGTGTTCCAATTTTGAACAACTGAACAGTTACCTTTTGCTGTTCAGTCGCTCGCTCTGTTTTAAACGCCATCTTATAGCCTTTGAATACTCTAGCCTCAGATAAAAATTACAACAAGTTTTTAACATTTGGTCTGTGATTTGCGTTACCTCCTTTGATAACTCGCTAATTGTTCACCGTCCATCGGTGACAAATTGGCGCGATAAAAACTCAAAAAAGTGAACACAATAAGGATATTTTTATGATTTACGCGCAACCGGGCAGCCAAGATTCAGTCGTTAACTTTAAGACACACTATGACAACTTTATCGGGGGTGAATGGGTCAAGCCGGTCTCTGGTGAGTACTTCGAGAATACGTCACCGGTCAATGGCCAAGCCTATTGCCAAGTCGCTCGTTCTGGAGAAGCTGATATCAACTTGGCGCTTGATGCCGCTCATCAAGCTCGCCCTAGTTGGGCAGCGACAAGCGTGACCGAACGTTCAAACATCTTGCTAAAAATTGCCGATCGAATTGAACAACATATCGAAGAACTTGCGGTTGCGGAAACTTGGGAAAATGGCAAACCAGTCAGAGAAACGCTGGCGGCAGATTTACCGCTAGTCGTCGACCACTTCCGTTATTTTGCGGGTTGTATTCGCGCTCAAGAAGGCAGTGCCGCCGAGCTTGACGTCAATACAGCTAGCTACCATTTCCCTGAGCCAATTGGCGTTGTTGGGCAGATCATTCCATGGAACTTCCCTATGTTGATGGCGGCTTGGAAACTCGCTCCCGCTTTAGCGGCCGGTTGTTGCGTGGTCCTAAAACCCGCAGAGCAAACCCCGACTTCCATTCTATTGTTGATGGAGAAAATCGGTGATCTTATCCCAGCTGGCGTAGTCAATATTGTGAATGGCTTTGGTAGTGAAGCGGGCCAAGCGCTTGCCACCAGCGACAAAATTGCCAAGCTGGCCTTTACTGGTTCAACAGAGATAGGTAACCATATTCTTAAATGCGCGGCAGACAGCCTAATTCCTTCGACAGTAGAGCTAGGGGGCAAGTCACCGAATATCTATTTCCCTGATGTGTTTGATCATGAAGACGAATATCTTGATAAATGTATCGAAGGTACCCTGCTGGCTTTCTTCAACCAAGGGGAAGTGTGTACCTGTCCTTCACGCGTGCTGGTGCATGAGTCAGTTTACGATAAGTTCATTGCTAAGGTCGCAGAGCGCGCTAAAACCATTCAACAAGGTAATCCACTCGATACAGACACCCAAGTCGGTGCGCAAGCGTCGCAAGAACAGTTTGATAAGATTCTGAGCTACCTAGAAATTGGTCGTCAGGAAGGCGCCAAAGTGGTGTTTGGTGGTGAAATCTCGCAACAGATCGGCGATATTGGCTCAGGTTACTACATTCAACCGACCTTACTTGAAGGCAATAACAAGATGCGAGTCTTCCAAGAAGAGATCTTCGGCCCTGTTATTGCAGTTACTAAGTTCAAAGATGAAGCAGAAGCTCTCGCCATTGCCAATGACACGGAATATGGCCTTGGTGCGGGTGTTTGGACTCGCGATGCGAATCTAGCCTACCGTATGGGTCGAAATATCGAAGCGGGACGAGTGTGGGTCAACTGTTACCATGCCTACCCTGCTCATGCCGCATTCGGTGGCTATAAGAAGTCTGGGATCGGCCGCGAAACACACAAAATGATGCTAGACCATTATCAGAACACCAAAAATCTACTGATGAGCTACGACGTTAACCCATTGGGTTTCTTCTAACTATCGATAGAGCGCCGCTAGGCGCTCTTTTTTTTGCTTTTTCTCTTATCGTTTAGATACAACACACCACTGGCAACTAATGCGATTAACGACACCGTAAACAACGCTGGCATACTTAGCACCCATGCAAACGTCGCGGCAAGAAAAGCAATGAAGGTAATCATTCGGCTGCTCGACATCACTCTGCCTAGTTTTCTATCCATAATTCCTCCTACATCTGACAAGGTTCACTTCCGGGTTGAAGTGCCCTCTATTGGATGTATTTAGTATGCCAGGATCGAAGCTAAATTAACCTAAATTGTGCTCAAAAGAGCTCGGCATGTGACCATGCTCGACTGCTCACTATTTGTACTAATCATAAGTATCAATAAAGAAGTAGACCGTCATTACGATGCTCGAAAGACCCACAAAACCTTTGACGTATTTCTGCTCAATCTGACGTGATACACGTGCTGCTACGTAGCCACCAGATAAAGTACCCAACATCACCGCGACGCCTCGCCCCCAATCAATCGAGCCATCAATCACAAAGATAATAATCGCAACAATAGACACGCAGGAAGAAATCAGCAATTTAAGGCCATTCATTTGGTTGATGTCGCGATAACCCGCCAAGACTAGATAGCTTAATACCACCACGCCAAGACCAGCATTAAAAAATCCGCCATAAGCCGATACCACAACTAACATGATAGAGATCGCAACCAAACCCAGTTTTGAGCCATTACTTGATGATTGAGATATACGGCTTAATGCACTGCTAAGCGGCTCACCAAACAAAAACAGTAAGGTTGCGAAAAGCAAAAGCCATGGAATAGCCGTTAAGAACTGCGTTTCTGAAACGGTGAGGAGTAAATAGGCGCCAAGAGCACCACCGACAAGACTCAAGACAACTGTGAAAGTTAATCGATGCCCCGTACTGGCGATATCATCCCGAAAACCGTATGTGCCACTGATGTAACCAGCACAAGCGGCAAAAGTATTAGTCGCATTGGCAACGACAGGAGGCACACCTACAAACATAAGAGCAGGAAAGGTAATAAAACTCCCTCCTCCAGCGATGCTGTTTAGTATCCCTCCCAGGACACCCGCACCAAACAATAGAATCCATTCCATTTTATTGACTGAGTTAGAAAACAATCCATTACTCTAACCCGCCTTGGTCATTGTTCAAATAGTCAGCGGTCTCATTTGTAAGGATGTCTATAAAACAGATTGAGCGAGATCTTTCCAATCTTGTAATTCTTCACGGTAATATTCCGTTTGCTCTTCCGTCATGGCGTTTATTACTCTAATCAAGAACTGATTGCCAACTTGCTTGTTGTACTCGATTTTCTCCTCTAGATGAGGCGGATACAAACTGTCGGGGTTAAACATCAGTTTATTAAATTGAGGTTGGAAGCTTGCGACATTGAGTCGACGATCAAGCAGTGAGTTCATCTCTATGCGCATATTGGTTTGATAGTTAATCCAATCATCTGTGGTTACATAGAGGTCATCGACCCAATCATCAACAATCTTCAACTGGTCTTGGGTTAAATCATCCATCCAAGTTTCAAGACTATCGACGATACGTTCCTTGTAGCGTGCCTTGATTTCCACTTCACTGAGCTTTTGGTACTTTTTCTTATATTTGGTGTGTCGCACTCGGATACTGTCCATCAACTCATCAACTTGGCTATCCGACAGCTCTCTGGCCAAAGCGTACATTTCAGGGGCAATTCGAGCGACCAATCGTAGCGAGTGCTGTTGTATCTTATCTTGCTGTGCTTGTAGCTGCTCGATAGTGAAGCTCTGTGGTTCAATCGCCATAAGTTCATCTAGGTGATCAATATAATGTGGGATCTCTTCTCGGCGATGCCATTCACTCAAGACTTCAATCTTTCGCTCCACAAGAGCTTCTTGCGCGTTATCGAGCTCTACATAATCTTCTAGGTATTCGACCAACAACCAATCCATATTGTTGTAGACAAACTTCGAACTGCACCCGATAAGTGCACTACATATGATGAGTAATAATCCAACTTTCCTCATTTCCTTGTCCTATGCATCCACTGCCTTCAACGTTATCGTTATCCATGTCGCGATACCATCGACACTGTTTAAACTAAGCAATTCAAATACCAAGTCTGAAGCACCAAAACCCAATACACATGATTTCAAGCAGTTAGCTTTTTCCAAAGAGCAAATCACTGATATAAATATAGCTCAATTGCCGCTTCGCTCTCCAAGAGTGGCAACAGCTCTCCTATGACTCAGCCCTGATATTAGAGCTCAGCTACTAACGCTATTTTAACTCTGTTATCGCCTGGTTATGAAAGTAAAGGACGCTTTACAAAAAGTGGGATTAATCTTACACAGACTGACGGACGCCTTACGATTAGGTGGGTAATATCAACTTCGAAGGTCACCCATCAGGAGAAATGATTATGAAAAAAGTTGTTATTTTAGCGTCACTACTTATGAGTGCTTCCGTTTTGGCTTCAACCAATACAGAAACATCCAACACTAGCTTTACTACTGACGCATACGCGACAAAGCAACAAGCTTATGATGCGGCTTTTGACCTCATGGATGAGATGAAAGCGATGAATAATGCTGAACTAAAAACAGCACTACCAATCCACGAAAGTAACGTTGTTTACCCAAGCGTGAAGATCGAAGAAATGACCGTTCACGTTGAAGAATTTGCCAACAACAAAGGCAATATTCAATACAAAGCGGTGCTAGACGTTGACTACCAATACAAGTATCGAGAAAGCGGTAACAGCTAATCGCATCAAATTTTCTATAGACAAGCCGTTTTATTGTTCATAAAACGGCTTTTTTCTGACTTTGTTTTGATATTGAACTCTAACGAGAAGTTATACTCGATGCATATTCTGTCTTGCAATTCACTTATAATACATAATCGTCAGTTAACTATTTTGCTATGGAGTTATCATGAATAAAGTATGGTTAGTTTCCCTAACGGCTATCGCCGCGCTAGCTGGCTGCAGCCAAGCAACACAACCAGAAAAAGATCCTGCATCAATCAGCCCAATGTGCAGAACCGAAGCACTTGCGGGTGGCTGGAGCGTTTCTGAGCTGACCCCTGAAGCTCAAAAAGCAGTAGACACGCTACTGAATCAAATGAATACCGCGTCTAAACTAAAAGAAGTTAATGAAGTAAGAACTCAGGTCGTGAATGGCATCAACTACGCGATTGAATTCACTTTGGAAAATGATGAAGTTTGGCATGCTGTGGTCTACCGAAACCTACGTGGCGACTACATGATCGACAGTGTTGCTCAGCGCGGAAAATTGTGCCCTTAGTGTTTAAACCAATATAGCTTTATTATCATTAGGCCAGCTATCACGCTGGCCTAATTACTCCTACCTCTCAATTGAACATTTCCCCTAGCTAATTTAAAGGTCGCTAACTTTTGTTAGGTCTATATAATGGCGCTCAAACTACTAACTAGGTATAAACATGAAAATTTGTGGTGTAGAACTAAAAGGTAACGACGCAGTTATCTGTCTTCTTGATCATTCTGACAACGTAATGCATTTACCAGATTGCCGCGTAGCAAAAATCTCAATCGGGAATGCGAATAGCACAGAAGAAGTGAAGAAGTTCCAGTTCTCTTTTGCCAAACTAGTTGAAGACTACAAAGTAGAGAAAGTTGTCATCCGTCAGCGTCAAACTAAAGGCAAATTTGCAGGTGGCGCAGTTGGTTTTAAACTAGAAGCAGCAATCCAGCTTATCAACGAATTGCAGGTTGAAGTGGTTTCTCCAACTCAGATCAAAGAGAGCTTAAAGAAGAGTCCTCTCGCAATTAGCTTTAAGGAAACGGGCCTGAAGCAATACCAAGAGCAAGCTTTCACAACGGCTTATGCATGCGCGATGATGCGTGGCTAATTCGCTCTCAAAGCCTAAGACTTGTGCTTAGGCTTTCCTCCCTCAATCACCCATTCTCCCTTGCTCAACTGACAAGCCATTCATAAACATAACTAAATTGCCTCCCTACAAGAGCATCTAGTTGCTTATGAGTGGAATCCATACTAGCCTTTATACGAGCACAGACTCATAACCTTAAATCAATGATAAATAACTAGGTTTGGCGGTATGAAATTATCACTTTCAACATTATTACCGGCTCGTTCTTCGAGAGCATCGAAAGAAGAACTCAAAAACAGCGTGCTGAGCGTTTTACCTGATGGCGTGATCATTTGTGATAGTGTCAAAGGTGGCCATAGCATCTTTTATAGCAACCCAGCATTTTGCAACTTCTATGGTTGTAGCAATGTCGAGCTGATTGGACAAACACTTAGCCGATTCTTTGAGCCCTTACTGTCAACGTTCCAATTCAATCAACTTCTTGATGTATTAGAACAACAGCAATCAGTGGCTATACCACTAACAATAAAAAGTAACGAGGCCACCCGCTCAGTGCAACTTAGAATCGAACCGATGTTTCGCAATGACGGTTCGTTGAATTACTTAGTTATCACCCAATCAGATACCACAGCCATTCAAAAGACCAAGTATGAACTGCATCAAAGTAATCAAAAACTTAAAGAACTGATCTCTAACCAGCACCAAAGAATCAATGAACATGAACTTCAGATAGGTGTAATTTTTGAACAAGCTGTGGACGCGATGGTTTTACTCAATGAAACCAATCAGATTCTCGACGCGAATGATTCGGCACTTAAAATGTTTCACCACCAGCGAGCAGACTTACTAGGTTTAGACATTCGCTCCGTACTACCAGACATACAGGCAACCCAGCTCCAAGATCAACTTGACCAAGTTCCACTATATCAAGAAGTGTCCATTCCCCATACGTTATATCTGCATCGGTACAACGACACCCTTTCTCTCTCCGGCGCGATCAGATACATCTCAATCAAACAAAAAAAGTTTGTTGTTATTACGTTGCGCGACAAAAGCTCTGAGCATAGTGCTCAAATAGAACTCAAGAAAAATCAAAATGAGCTAGAACAAGTCGTCCGCAATTTAAACCTAGCTACTCAGGCTGGTGGCATTGGCATTTGGAGTTGGGATTTTGAGTCAAATGAAGTCATATGGGACGAACGAATGTTTGAGATATATGGCGTTGATCCTAATTTAAACGAAAGTAACTATGCCATGTGGCAAGAACGTCTTCATCCTGATGATATTGAACAGGCAGAACACGCCTTAATCAGCGCACGTGAAACCCTCAGCCAATTTAATTCAGAATTTAGAATCCAGCATCCAAGTGGCGACATTCGATGGGTAAAGGCTGCTGCCGATGTTATCTTCGAACAAGGCACCACTCACCCTATTGGCATGGGGGGGGTCAATATCGACATCACGAAAGAAAAGAACGCCCAAGATTCACTCAGAAATGAAAGTGAAGCAGCTCATGCCGCTAGCGAAGCTAAATCCATGTTTCTCGCCAATATGAGTCATGAGATTCGTACCCCGATGAATGGCGTTGTAGGATTGCTTAGCCTCCTTAGTGAAACCGAGCTAAAGCCCGACCAAAGAACGATGATCAGCACAATCAAAGATTCAGCATTGACTCTGCTGCATATCATTAACGATATTCTCGATTTCTCCAAAATTGAAGCGGGACAAATGTCTCTTGAAAGTGTCCCCGTCGATCTTCAATCTCTTTTGGAGAGAACACTAGACGTATTACACCTTCAAGCAAGTAATAAAGGTATTGAAATGTACCTTACCTACGATCCAAAGCTGCCAAAAATGATCATGAGTGATAGCGTTCGTTTGAGCCAAATCATGCTAAATTTGCTTGGTAACGCCGTTAAATTCACGGATACTACTGACGAAGTAAAGGGAAAGATTTGGGTCTCAGCATCCCTTGGAACAAATAGTATTGCTCCTTGCATCGACCTTATGGTTGAAGACAATGGGATTGGCATGACGGAAGAGCAACTGAAAAGATTGTTCAAAGCTTTCACCCAAGCCGACACAAGCACAACACGACTTTATGGTGGGACCGGACTTGGTCTATCCATCACCCAATCGCTGCTTGAGTTGATGGGCGGGACAATAAATGTTGAAAGCCAATTTGGAGTCAGCAGTCGTTTTTCACTGGAACTTCCATTTATTGAAGTCGAATCGCCACCTAAAGACCTAGCACCTGAGTTTTTGTCAGGAACCAGAGCGTTGCTCATCACCAACGACCAAAATGTATCGACTTTTTGTGATATCAATCTGTCGAGTTATGACTGTAAGGTTCACATCATCTCATCTGTTCAGCGCGCCATCTCTGTTCTCAATCAGGCTAAACAATCAAATGTCGGCATTGATTTCATCTTTCTTGGTCCTGATCTCTACCACAGTTACATGCGCGGAGAGTTACCTCAAGCAGAAAAAGATTATCTAGACCAATACCAGCTATTACTGTTCACAAAAGATATCGCAGAACCAAAAGGCGTGATCTCTCCAAACAGTTACGTTATTCACTGTAGTCCATTTAAGCCAAGTGAACTTTGTCAAGCTATTGGCATACTTCAAGGTGCCATCAGTCCTGACATCGCCCATAGTAATGCGGAAGAGATTAAGCTTGGGCAGCAACAACTGAAAGATGGCATGATCCTCGTCGTTGATGACCAAGCGACCAATCGTGATGTTATCCAGAGGCAACTGACCCACTTAGGATACCAATGCGAAATTGCGACCCAAGGTCAAGAAGCCTTACAATTATGGCAAACGGGTTGCTTTGACTTAATTCTCACCGATTGCCATATGCCTGTAATGGATGGCTATGAACTAACCAAACAAATAAGGATAATCGAGCAACAAGACAAGTCGATGGGTCATACTCCTATCATTGCCATTACCGCTAATGCGATGCTTGAATCATCAGAACAATGTATGACTTCAGGTATGGATGACTATCTAACCAAGCCCGTCGAACTCTCGACATTAAATCGCTCAATTGAAAAATGGATGAAGCTATCTCCAACCATGGCTCAGGGGACGAATTCATCAACTTCAACTTCAACTTCAACTTCAACTAGGAATGACTCTCCTATCTGTATGGATAATCTAGAGAAAATCTTAGGCACCTCGGACCTGACGATCGTAGGCCCGCTTCTTGAGGGGTATTGGGAGTCTCTCATTGAGGACATATCAGCGGCAGAAGAAGCCTTGACTCAACGTAATGACACTAATTTGCAGCAAATTGCCCATGCGGCCAAAGGAGCTGCTCGATCCGCGGGAGCTGAGGATATCGCAAGCATATTTGAGTCGATACAAAACACTGCAACTAATAAAGATTGGCCGTATTTAACCAACGCTCTAACGCAAAGCAAAAATGAAATAGAGCGACTTAAACACTACCTAATCGAACACTCGATCATAAAAAACACGGAAGTTTCATTATGAGTAACTATGAACCTAGTCAATTTACTATTTTGGTTGTTGAAGACCATAAATTCTCACGAAAAGCTCTGCTGAACATGCTCGTTCAAGCAGGGTATGAAAACTTGTTAAGTGCCCAAAATGGTGAGCAAGCCATTGAAAAATTGAACAACAATCAAATTGACCTGATTGTTACTGATATCAACATGCCGTTGGTCAATGGCTTAGAGTTAATCAAACATATACGTGAGGGTAAAACCAACACTCCTTGCGTCACGAGTATCATCGCTGTGACGACTCTTTCTGACACCGAGACAATTGCCTCATGCATGTCACTGGAAGTCGATGCCTTTTTAGTCAAACCAATAACGGTCCAGAATGCGCAGGACCAAATAAAAAGTGCCGTTTCGGAGCCAAAAAAGCTTTATCAGCAACACTTATATCGTAATGTCAGCACTACAGTGTCACTCTCCAATGAATCATCAAAAGCAAACCCTAACCAACCTCGCATTAGAGAAGTCTCATCTCATATTGTACATATTGAGAAGCTTTCAGAACTGCAAGAGGGTATGACGATTTTAGACGATATCTTTGTGACGACTGGCGGCTGCCTGTTAAAAGCAGGAACGACGCTAAATTCAAAACTATTACGCCGATTAAACGAGTTGAGCAAAATAATAGAAGTTCACCCATTCTACTCACGTATTGATGAGGCTCAACTCGTTCCTTAATGCTGATGAGGTGCGTTATTAAGGCTGTTTATCGAACGTTTTCACACCTTCAGGGATCTGATACCAATCCTGTTTTTCGCTCACCCACACATGAGCAGTAGGCTCAAAAACAGAGTGGTCATGTGGCGAACTGGCTTTGAGCTTAAGCTTTAAGGTCGACTGATCATCGGGATTATAGTGGTAGACTCGATTACCGCAATCTGGACAAAACTTCGCATAGTTCTTATTGCCACTTTCGGCTAATCGAGCCCACTCTTTGAGTTCACCCGATATTTCAATGTCTTCCGTCGCAACAATTGCCGTAACACTAAACGGGGAAGTTGACAGTTTCTGACATTCGATGCAGTGACATGCCAACACCATCTTTGGCGGCTGTTGTAACTTATAGCTGACTTGTCCGCATTGGCATGCGCCTTCGACCAAATAACTCATTGCTTGCTCCTCCTGAACATTTTCCTGTCTATTATTTATCCATCATTACTTAATAGATATGGAGTTTCAATTAGAATCTGCTCAAGAAGTAGCCGCTGGAAGTTTCGAGTCCAAACACCTCATATCGCGTCGACATTCACCTCAGTAGTGAATTTAACCGTCTTAGTCGAGACCGAAGTATGGAACTTGCGAATATTACGGTCTTGGTGAAGCACCTGTTCGATAAAGCGCTCATAAGTCTGAATGTCGGGAACACAAACCACCAACATAAAGTCATACCCGCCTGTGATTTGATAACACTGGGTAACCTCAGGTGCCTTTAAGATAGATTGTCGGAACACGCTATAGATATCCCCTCTATCTCGCTCCATCTCCACAGACACAATAAGGGTTAATTTGTTTCCCGCCAATTCTGGGTTAATAATCGCGACGTCGCCGACGATGATTTTGCCTTCTCTTAGCCTTTTCACACGCTTTAAACACGCCGGTGGTGACAAGCCGACCTCTTCCGCTAAATCTACATTTGCTAAGCGGTTATTCCGCTGCAAGATTGCCAGTATCTTTCTGTCAATACGATCAATTTCCATATATTTCCTTGATGTCCTTTTTAGAGAAATTCTATTAACCAACTTGATTATATAAAAAATATCGATGCAGTATATAGAGCAATAACATCACCCATATTTCCCCCCAACCCAGTAAGCTATCTGTCATTAGTAATCTCAAGGAAATAAAGAGATGGATAAGGTAAAACGCTTTTTCAGCGAACTGTTCACTGAAATCATTGATGTCACTTGGACCCTGTATAAAGTAATGGTTCCGATCATCATTGTGATCAAGGTGGTCGAAGAATTCGGCGGCATCGACATCCTTAGTCAATGGCTTAGCCCACTGATGAGTATTGTCGGCCTCCCCGATGAGATGGGACTGGTCTGGGCTACAACGCTATTAACCAATATCTATGCCGGGCTATTAGTGTTTATGAACAGTGGCGTCGAATTGACGGTTGCCCAAGCTTCAGTGTTAGGGTCTTTGATGCTTATTGCACATTCGCTCCCGATCGAAGCGGCAATTGCCAAACGCGCTGGCGTCAGCATGACAGTCACCCTTCTTTTACGCTTAGGTGGCGGCCTGCTGTTTGCGTGGGTACTTCATCAAACCTATCAGTTTGGTGATTTACTTGGCCATCAAGCGCAAATAATCTGGAGCCCAGAAGTGGTTGAGCAACAAAGCTACCTTGATTGGGTCTGGACTCAGGTAGAGAATCTTGTCGCGATATTCGTTGTGATCTCTGTACTGCTCTTTGCTCTCAAGCTACTCAAAGTACTTGGTATTGAAAAGCTGATGGCCATCGCGCTTCGTCCAATCCTAAAAATTCTAGGGATAAGTCGAGAAGCAACCAATATGACCATTGTTGGTATTACGCTAGGATTATCTTTTGGTGGCGGCCTTTTGATCAATGAAGCAAAACGTGGCCATATTCCGGCTAGAGATGTGTTTACTGCTATTATGTTGCTTAACTTAGTCCATAGCATGATCGAAGACACCATCCTCATCATGCTTATTGGCGCAGACTTCACGTCTATTTTTTGGGGACGTCTCTTCTTTGGTTTGTTGGTCGTCGCAACGCTTTCAAGGCTCCTTAGAGGGATGACGGAAGAAACCTGTCATAAGTACCTCTATCAACCAGTCAAATCATAAGAGCTATGCTTTAGAGCGATAGAAAAAAGCCCCGCAATTGCAGGGCTTTTTTAGTTTGGTAAAGACTATCTCTCTTCAAATCGTTTCGCTAGATGATGGAACTCTTCAACTTGCGCTTTCAAATCATTTGAATGCTCTTTTACTGAGTGCGTAGCCGCAAGGTTTTGCTCTGCAGTCGAAGCGATAGATTGAATATGCGAGCTAACATCATTGGTCAACTCGCGTTGTTGATTGGCAGAGCTTTCCACTGAGTTTATTAACTCATTCATTTGTTGCATTAGGCTTTCTACCTCAGACAAACGAGCAGAACTCTCTTGGGCAGACTCTCCACATTTGTCCGTCTGCTCACGGTTATCAAGGATATCGCGCTGCCACCCCTCTATCGTCGTTAACATCGCCTCAATACTGTCTTTGATCTGTATGGTCGCTTTAGATGTTCTACCTGATAGAGCACGCACTTCATCAGCTACGACAGCAAAACCTCGCCCTTGCTCCCCTGCTCTAGCCGCTTCAATCGCCGCATTCAGCGCTAACAAATTGGTTTGCTCTGCAATACCGCCAATTTCTTCCATCATCAGGCTGACATTTTGTGCTTGCTCACTCAATTGATAAGTCGTTTGAGTCGCCTTTTCTGCTTGATTCGCCAAGCTGTTAAGATTGTGATGAGTCTTCTCAAGACTCTGCTTTGCACTAACACATGTGTTTATGGTTAAGTCTACGATTTGATTCGCGTCATGAGCACTTGAAGAGACTTCGTTTGCGGTTATCTCAACTTGCTCGGTCGCTTCTCGAACCTGAAAGATGTCTTTAGTCTGTTGGTCCAACGCTTCACTGACTTGGTAAGAGGTCGCACTTAAGTTGTCCGCTAAATCGTGTATTGGCTCCGCAGAGTCTGTCATTCGACCGAGAACAGTTCTAATTCGCGCTGACGACAGTTTCAAATGGAAATCTGCTACCGAGAATGGATCACTGCCAGAGAAAATCAAACGACTCACACTGTCATACTTCGTTTGAAGCTTCTTCAACTTGCTCGGTGTAACAAGTAATTCTTGGCGGAAGAATAACGCTAACGCCAGTAAAGGCAATGTACTTAAGCCAATAGCTACTGTACCTTGTAAACCCAACATTATGGCTATAATCGGGGCGGAAAGAGCGCCAACTAAGCCGGCATAACGAACAAAATCCGGCACACTCACTGACCAAGTCGTCCCTGATTTTTCGGCTTTAAGAAGCCCTTGATACGCTTTGTCTGCTGTATCAACCAGTTCACGCTTAGGTTTCACTCGCACTGACTGGTAGCCGACCATTTTGTTATGCTCAAAAATCGGTGTTACATACGCATCAACCCAGTAATGGCCACCAGTTTTAGTGCGATTCTTAACGATTCCTCGCCACGCTTTCCCCTGATTCAGGTTGCTCCACATGTCTGCAAAAGCGGCCTTAGGCATATCTGGGTGGCGAACAATATTATGGTTTTGTCCAAGTAATTCGTTTTCTGAATACTCGGCTATTCTACAAAAGGCAGGGTTGCAATAAGTGATCACCCCTTTTAAGTCGGTGGTCGACACCAGTTGTTCATTGTCATTTAAAAGCGTTTCACGATCGGAAGAAGTTGGGCTGACGGTCATTGTCTTATCTTTTTTATGGTAATTTGTAGCACGGGAATATATACAATAAATCAATTTATGACAAAGTATTAATAGATGTTTGAGCTAATACTTTCGTATGAGAGTTTGTATTCATATAAATTGTATACTGGACGCGAGAAAAGCTAGAGTGACCAGACGCAAAATCTTAAACATTTTGTTTAATTTGCAGACACCAAAATGCGAAAGTTTAACAACCATCACTTACCAATCCCTCCTTGATAGAGATAGCCTCAAGCCTTTATCGCTTTACTCTTGCCTATTTCCCCTTACAATTGACGCAAGTTTGAATTTCAAGGTTAAATCCCATGTCTATCCAATGGTTCCCGGGGCACATGCACAAAGCCCAAAAAGAGATTGCTGAAGCGATCCCTCAAATTGATGTCATTATTGAGGTGCTTGACGCTCGTATCCCTTTTAGTAGCGAAAACCCAATGATTGCAGAGTTAAAGGGCGATAAACCGGTGGTTAAGGTTCTTAATAAACGTGACCTCGCGGATCCTGAACTCACACAGCTTTGGATTGACCATTTTGAGAAAGAGCACAACGTTAAAGCCATTGCGATCACGACATCTCAGCAGCAAGAAGTAAATCGAATCATGGAGCTAGTTCGTAAGCTTGCGCCTCATCGTGAAGAGATTGGCAAAAATATTCGCACCATGATCATGGGTATTCCTAACGTAGGGAAGTCAACCATCATCAATGCACTGGCAGGCCGCACCATTGCTGTCACAGGTAACCAGCCAGCGGTTACCCGTCGCCAACAACGCATTAACCTGCAAAACGGTATTGTACTTAGTGATACTCCAGGAATTTTGTGGCCAAAGGTAGAAAACCCTCATAGTGGTTTCCGTCTTGCCGCGACTGGCGCTGTTAAAGATACCGCAATGGAATACGATGAAGTTGCCTTTTACACAGTAGAGTACTTAGCAAAAGCTTACCCTGAACGCCTAAAAGAGCGTTACATGCTTGATGAACTGCCTGAGTCTGACATTGAGATCATGGAAGAAATCGGTCGTAAGCGTGGCGCACTCAGTGCCGGTGGTCGTATCAACTTGCACAAGACGTCCGAAATCCTCCTTCATGAACTTCGTAACGGCACGCTTGGTCAAGTCACTCTAGAGCTACCTGAAATGATCACGCAAGAGTTGATCGAGGTAGAGATTGAAGCGACGCGTAAAGCTGAAGAAAAAGCGAAAAAGAAAGAAGAACGACGTAAGCGATACCTTAAAAACAAACGCTAATCATCGGATTCAAACCACATCAAGGCAGTCATTAGGCTGCCTTTTTTGTCGCCATTTTTCAGTATCTTTTGTTATAGTATAACAAAGACAAAAATGAGACATATTCAATGGGTATCCCAACTAATATCATCACCGGCTTCCTTGGCACTGGTAAAACAACGGCAATTCTCAACCTATTAAAATCTAAACCAGACAACGAAAACTGGGCTGTATTGGTGAATGAATTCGGCGAAATTGGTATTGATGGCGCAATGATGACGGAGCAAGGCGCGTTGATTAAAGAAGTACCCGGTGGTTGTATGTGCTGCGCCGCTGGTGTGCCAATGTCAGTCGCAGTGACAGCCCTATTGAGAACAAATCCCGATCGTTTGATTGTCGAGCCAACCGGACTTGGCCACGCGCATAAAGTCCTCGCAACGCTAACCTCTAGTCAGTTTGTTGACTACATTGATTTAAAAGCCACGATTGGTTTGGTCGACCCAAGAAATCTCAGTATTGAAAAGTACACCAGTAACCAGAACTTCATTGACCAATTAGCTATTTCAGACATCATCATCGGTAATAAGGTCGATCAATGCCATGTCAGTGATATTGATGCCTTTAACGATTGGGTGACAAACCAAACGCCACCAAAGATTTTTAGCCAATTGGTCCAGCAAGGTAATTTCCCAAATGAGCTTCTTGGCATTCCACGTCGCGACTCGTCACCGTCATCCGAGGTAGCGCCGCATCACCATGAGCATGCAGAGCAAGAGCCTCAATTTGCATTAGAGCCAAATCAAACTCATATTCGTAAAGAGAACAGTGGTCAGGGCTATTTTAGCTGCGGCTGGATCTTCGGTGCTGAAGTTGAGTTCCAATTTGACGAGTTGTTCTCGGTATTATCGGATATTACCGCAGAGCGGGTTAAAGGCGTGTTAAATACAACCAATGGCTGCTTTGCCTTCAACGTGAGTAACGGTGTTGTCTCTGTGAACGAAACATCACTGCAAGGGTTTGAAAGCCGACTAGAGGTCATTGATAGCCAGTTACTACCCTGGGATCAGCTAGAAAGCGTATTGGTTAGCATTTCCAATCTAAACGAAAAGTAATACTAAGCGCTTGAGTTTTTAGTAAATTCCAAACGACGAGAGGCGCACCTTAAGTGCGCCCTATCCCTCGTTACTCAATCGTGAGTCTGCGAATCAGGAGGTCATTATGTTGCGACCTGATATTAAACGAGGCGTTTGTATATTTAGTTTGAATCCATCCAAATTGTAAGTAAGGCGATATTTCCTCCATGCGGGTCGGTTCAAATTGCCTTACCCTTTAACTATGGTTCAAAACTGCAATTATGCAAGGGCTACCAAGGCATCGTTATTGCGTAATTGTGACATTAGTCCCGCGAATTTCTTAACCTCTTTGAACCTGTTCTTATCTCTCAATTTTGCAAATCAATATTGCAATCTTGTCGCTATAGTTACACCCACACAGGCGTATAATTTATCTAGAACCTATTGTTGATACTGATTATACGGGAGATCCCCTTTCCATGACCAAAAGAGAGAAAATTAAGCAATCCTTACTTGCCGCTGTTCCCAAGGATGCGATTAATCAATTTCTCTCTAAAGACAAAACGCCTATTTCAGTGTTACTTCTTTCTCTGTTGGTCGGTGTGCTGGCCGGTCTAGTGGGTACCTACTTTGAAATCGCTGTGCATTTCGTTTCTGAAACACGTACCGACTGGCTAAAGAATGAAATTGGTGGTGTGGTTCCTCTCTGGTTAGCGGCATTTATCATCAGCGCTGCATTGGCCTTTATTGGGTATTTCCTCGTACATAAATTCGCTCCTGAAGCGGCTGGCTCAGGGATACCTGAAATCGAAGGGGCAATGGATGGGATCAGACCGGTTAGATGGTGGCGCGTAATTCCTGTTAAGTTTTTCGGTGGCATGGGCGCACTTGGCTCAGGTATGGTGCTCGGTCGTGAAGGCCCTACGGTACAAATGGGCGGCGCTATAGGCCGTATGGTCACTGACATTTTCAAGGTCAAAGATGATGATACTCGCCACTCGTTGTTAGCATCAGGTGCTGCGGGTGGCTTAGCCGCGGCTTTCAATGCACCGCTTGCGGGGATTATGTTTGTCGTAGAAGAGATGCGACCACAATTTCGCTACTCTTTGATCTCCATTCGAGCCGTGATCATTTCAGCCGTCTCAGCCAATATCGTATTTCGCTATATCAACGGGCAAAGTGCCGTCATCACCATGCCGCAGTACCAAGCACCCGAGCTAGAAACGCTCTGGTTATTCTTACTCCTTGGTGGATTATTTGGTGCGTTTGGTGTGCTGTTCAATCATTTAGTCACGCTATCGCAAGACCTCTTTGTACGTCTGCATAACAATGACCGTAAACGCTACCTGATCACAGGAGCTCTAATCGGCGGCTGTTTTGGCATCATGCTACTTTACCTCCCAGAGGTGACTGGCGGCGGTATTGGTTTGATACCAACCATCACCAATGGTGGCTACAGTGCAACCATCCTGTTACTGCTGTTCGTTGCCCGTATCGTCACTACAATGATCTGTTTCGGCTCTGGTGCTCCTGGTGGTATTTTTGCCCCAATGCTCGCGCTTGGCACCCTATTTGGGTATGCATTTGGCTTGATTGCGCAAAGTCTGTTTCCAGAGCTAAACATCACTCCGGGAATGTTCGCTATTGCGGGAATGGGGGCGTTATTCGCAGCAACCGTTCGTGCCCCTATTACCGGTATTTTATTGGTCATCGAAATGACCAACAATTATTACCTGATTTTGCCTTTAATCATCACGAGTTTGGGGGCGGTAATATTCGCTCAACTGTTCGGTGGCCAACCAATCTATAGTCAGTTACTTCATCGAACTCTTAAAAATGAGAAGTTACGACAGAAAGATCTACCCAGTGACGCTCACTGACGTTTGCACCGCAGATGCTCCACTTGATATGATCGCTACGACTTTGCCGGCAATGGATTATTTCGGTAAAAAATAGAGCTTTTACGTTAGCCAAATACCGCTTTACTCTAATAAGGATGTATTTCATTGAACTGGAGACGCTTCACTCAATTTCAGAGTGTTCCCCCCTCACAAGCAGCATTAGCACTAGGCTTTATCGGACTAGGTCATGCTTGGGCGCTTTACATCCCTGAAGTTGGCGAATTGATTCGTCCCTACCTCGCTGGGATTGGGGCTATTCTGCTGTTTCCTGTTTTGGTTAAATACTTAACCAACTACAACACCTTTATCAATGATATTCGCCATCCGTTAAGTGGTAGCTTGATGGCACCAATGAGTATGGCTTTACTGATCCTATGTGACTATTTGGCCATCATCTCACCCATCATCGCCTATCCTATCTGGTTCGCTGCCCTGCTGCTGCATTTCACAATGATGATACTGTTCTTCACCTTCCAGTTAACCAATTTTAAGATGTCCAACATCGTACCAAGTTGGTTTTTATATCCGGTGGGTATGATTAGTAGTTCATTAGCCGGAACGCAGTTCGGTCACACCGTATTTTCAGAAACGCTGGTCAACGTCTGCATAACCATCTATTTCTTTATGCTGCCGTTGGTTCTCTATCGTCTTGTTTTTGAGGGTATGTTACCCAAGCGAGCCAAGCCAACACTGGCTATAATGGCTGCACCTATTAATCTCACCTTAGCGACCTACCTAGTAAACTTTCCCGAGCCGGATCCTATTTTGACTGGCGCACTAGCTGGGATTGCAATCACCATGACGCTACTGATTTACCTGTGTTATATCCGCTTAATGAGGCTCAAGTTTCAGCCCTCAATCGCAGCAGTCACCTTCCCTTCAGTGATAAGCGCTGTAGCCATGCATCGTTTAACCACCTTTTTCGAGCAGTACCATCCGCATTGGCATTGGTTACATAAATTTGGGTTGTTTGAACTCTCAGTAGCAACCGGACTTGTGGCATGGGTAGCGGTCGGTTACGTAAAAATGTATTGGCCAGAGGTCACACAAAAAGCTTATTAACTAATTAAAAAACATTAACTTATTAATAATTTAGTAATTTATTTAATTAAAATATGCTTCCAAAAGCGTATTGAAAATTGAGATATATTAAATCGAGTATATTTTTGTTTGCAGAATTGCGCAAGAAAATAACCTTTCATATTAGACTAATTTCTTAACACACATCATAAATAGCCTTGTCAGCTGGCAGCAATAATTTTACAACTTACAAGGCTAACTATTATGAATATGTTAAGTGACTACTCGTGCTTGCCAAATTTCGTCAAGCAACGAATTGATTTCTATGTTTCCGATTTAATAAATAAAAAAGATAACGGTCGAAACTTAGTTTTAGGTAAGAAGCCACAAAGCACAGATATTATTTTACAAAGTAACGACTATCTATCACTTTCAAATCATCCCAAAATTATCGATGCCCATGTCAGCTCTCTGATTTCTAGAAAAGACACCGCATTTATGTCCAATGTGTTTCTTCACAGTGATGGCTTAGATAAAAGTGTCGAGCAAGAATTAGCGGACTACACAGGCTTTCAATCCTGTACCATCGCACCGTCGGGCTGGATTGCAAATATTGGTTTATTACAGACTATCTGTGACTCCAGCACCAATGTTTACATCGATTTCTTTGCCCATATGTCGATGTGGGAAGGTGCCAGAATTGCAGGAGCCAACATTCACCCATTTATGCACAACAATGTGAGACACCTTAGACGCACGATTAAACGAAATGGCCCAGGTATCGTACTAATCGATTCAATATACAGCACCGTCGGTACTATCGCTCCACTGGTTGAAATCATCGACGCCGCGAAAGAGTTAGGTTGTGCGATCGTGGTTGATGAGTCACATTCATTGGGTACACATGGAGAACAAGGCGCAGGGCTAGTACACTCGCTTGCTCTCACTCACAAAGTGGATTTTTTGACCGCTAGTTTAGCCAAAACATTTGCCTATCGCGCTGGTGCAGTTTGGTGCAATAACGAGACCGGCCAAGTTGTCCCTTACGTGTCGTTTCCATCAATATTCAGCTCGGCGATGATGGCGTGTGAGTTAGATAGGATCAGCGCCACGCTAGCGGTAATAAAAGAGAGCGACCATGCGCGAAAAAACTTAGCCCATAACGCCCAACAAGTCGTTGCTGGATTAAAAACAATTGGCTTTGAAATTAGAAGTGAGTCTCAAATAATTGCATTAGAAACGGCAGAAAAAACAAACACAAGAAAGGTAAGAGACTTTTTCGAAGATCGAGGTGTGTTTGGTTCGGTATTCTGTACACCAGCAACACCTGACAATAAAAACATTTTAAGACTATCATTAAATAGTTCTTTAACGAAAAAAGATATCGAAAAAATATTATCCGTCGCTCACGATGCATTTAATCATTCTGAGCTACACTTCATTTAATTAATTGTAGCACCTCTTCACAGAGGTGCTATTAAATATATTACAAATATAACGATATTTTATCTAGCAAGTGTTCTTTGTCGACAGGTTTAATTAAATAGTCGTTCATTCCCACCTGCTTTATTTTCTGTAACGTCTCTTGACAGTTGTCGCCCGTATGTCCAACAATCGGTATATCGAAATAATCTTCAGATGAACCTCTTATCACCTCGGTGGCATCAAACCCATTAAGCTTTGGCATTTCAATATCCATCAGTATCAGATCGATAGCCTCACTACCTAAAACATCAAGAACTTCTGTACCATCACTTGCATGAGACACTTGATAACCTTGCTTATTGAGCAAAATGGTCGTCAGTTGACGCATTGACGCATTATCATCGGCGATAAGGATTCGTTTACCAACGCTCGTGGTTTTGCGAGGTATTTGCGTTCTATCTGCTTCACAACGACCAAACATGAGCTCTGAAAAAACCTCGCTCGTATGCTTCAAGACTTGTAATTTCTCAATCGCATAGATGGACAAGAAGCGGCTGAATTTGGTGTGGTAATGGCTATTTTTGTCATAAAGAACGACCAATTTCGCTTCTGTAAAGTGCAATTTTGACTCAAGTTTTAGGTACTCAGCCTCACTGCAGGTATCTAGATCAATCAAAATTAAGTCATACTCAAATTCGTACTCTTCTTTCTGATAGGCTTGCTCTAGATTTATATCCGACAACTCCGTGCCCATATAGAACGCAAACTCATTCAGTTTACGCTGAACCATTGGGTCACTGCCGATATGCAGTATCGATTTAGTACGCAAGATTTCCTGTTTGATTGCGCTAATAGCTTGAGAGTATTTGTGAGGGAATTTGAGGGTAAACTGCGTCCACTCCCCTAATGCGGACTCACATTCAATTGAGCCCCCAAACGAATGCATTACTCGCTGGCAAAATGGCAGGCCCAAGCCATAGCTAGATGCTTTGCCTGATGTGTAAAAATCCTCAAAGACATAATCAATTTTATCGGGCTCGATTCCGACACCATTGTCTTCAAAATAGAGATAGTTTGCCTTTTCGTCTGCATTGACGGTTATGGAAACCTTAAACCCATCATCATTTCGATAGTACAACGCATTTTTCAGTAAATTATACAAAGCGTATTTCAACAAGGTATCACTACCAAAATACTCAAAATCTTGGCCAAGGTTTAGCGTCACATATTGGCTTGCATCAGTACCACGATAGGCGTAAGTCGCCAAAGACTCCCTCACTACTTCCCCTGCCGAGTGTAGTTTGAATGTTGATTGCGAGACTCGGTTTTCATCAATAGAAGTCAGCAGTAGGTCAATCGCTTCATTGCCGTTATGAATAACCTCATCGGCACTCGCGAGCACCTCTTTCATTCTCATCAAATCTTGGCGCGGCAGTTGGACAGAATCACTCTGGCTAGACTTTTCTGAAGGCAGCGAAGAACTTAATACGTCCAATGATGTTTGCAAAGCACTTAATGGGTTCCGCATTTCATGAGCAATCCCTGCACCAAAAGATTTGGCAATGGATACCTTTGCTTCATGCTCGACCTGATTTCGGAAGTAAAAAAGGTTACCAAAAATATAAGTAAAGAGGAAAATCGGTATATACGGCCAGACGATAGGGCTTCCCCCGTCAAGCAGACCATCACTGAGTCCATATGCGAACAAAAACCCTAGCACAACCGCCAACGTCGCTTGAGCAATCATGACTCGAGTTTCATGAACTAACAAAATATGAAGGAAGATCGAACTCATAAAGGACATCGCCCAAACGGTCGACCAGTCATTCATAAACATCATGAACGAAAAGAAGAACGGCAGACAAATGGTGACTGTCGCTAAATAGTAATATGGCAGAAAGCGTTTCACTACAGGAGGAACATAATGCCTTAACGCGAGCCCAAGCAGCAGCAACGCACAGAATACTCTTAGTGGTGCATTTTCATAAGACTGAGGGTAGATCACTGTCCACACAAAATAGTAGGCAGGGAAACCAATACACCCCATCCAACCTACTAATGAGAGGTTAGGCTCTGCATACTGGTAAATTTTCTTAACTACATCCATTTACTACAGCCGTTATTGGTTTATCTATATTTTCTAAACTGCGTGCAAGGCTCATTGCCGCTACCGCTGAAAAAAACAACATACTAATCATTACAATATGAGCGAAGCCATGTCAGTCGCTCAACTCCGCTACTCATATCACACATAAGAAACTCGCTGCATTTTTATAATTCTAGCCGCTAATCGAATCACTGGACACCCGCTAGGCGGATTGTGCTTCCCACTCTAGATGATTCCACATCTAACCGAAGTGACATTTGTTCTTTAAGCTCTGAAATATGCGAGATAACGCCTATTGTACGACCACTTTGTTGCAGATCTATCAAGATCTGCATCGCAAGGTCTAGCGATTCAGGGTCTAAGCTACCAAAGCCTTCGTCGATAAATAACGTATCGAGCCTAATCCCGCCGCTGTATGACTGAACAACATCAGACAGACCTAGTGCCAAAGCCAAAGCAGCCATGAAAGACTCCCCGCCAGATAGGGTCGCGACGTCACGCACTTTGCCTGTATAGCCATCTTCTACCGATAGGTCTAAGCCTCGCCCTGCAGCCCCCTTAAACCCTTCGGTCTTACGTACAAGTTGGTATCGGCCGCGACTCATAATACTCAGTCGTTGTGAAGCTTGAATCAATACATCATCGAGTAAGACACCAAGTACAAAGCGATGCAGACTTACACGGCTACCCGTTTTTCCGCTCGCGACATCGTAAAGGGTGCCATAAACTTTATATTCGGCTTCTAACTTGTGGTTTTTCTCATGCAATTGAGCAATATCTTGAGCGACCTTTTCTAAGCGATGCAGTATCGACTGAGCGGTATCCAACGCCGTTCTTGTTTGCAGATATTCAGTTTCTTGTTGCTTTACCGATAAGTGTTCCAGTTCTAGATTTGGCTGCTGCATACCAACAAGTGCTTGCTCTAGGTCGCTGATCGTCTGCTCTAGCTGAACACTGGTTCGGTTATATTGAGTTATCTCGTTTTGCCACACTTCTAACTCTGACGGCGTAGAGCGAGATGCCAAGAACTCTTGCTCCGAAGCAATCGAGGTGGCTTGCAGCGCGCTGTGCCATGCCTGCTCATTAAGCTCGCGTTGCTTTACCGCTTGGCCAAGTAATTCACGGTGAGTCACCATTTGCGATTCTAGGTTCGACTGCCTCATCACAGCTTGTTGAGCCTGACCCTGTGCTGTTTCTAATGCCAGCTTAAGCTGTGATATTAACTGCTGAATTTGCACTCGCTTTACTTCAACTTGCTCAACGGTATTGAACTCACCATTGATAGCCATCGTGAGTTTTTCAAGTTGTTCAATGCTAAGCTTCAACGCCGTATCATTTGCAGAAATCTCTTCTTTAAGCTGATTGATTTTCGCTTCACCATCAATGCAGCGCTGATTGAGCTCTAAAACCGTCTGTTCCATCTTAACTAAATCAATCGCCGAAAGGTGTTGCAAACGAAGCAGGTGTTGGCTGAGTTGCTCCTCAACCTCGGCAATATTAAACGTTGCCTTGTCACCTAGATCAGCTTCTGCTGACATCATCATGGATTTCTTTTGTTCGCATAGCGCAAGATGTTGTTCAAGCACACTGCTCGCTTGATTAAATTGATCAAGTGCCGCACGTTCGATTTGGCGAGCGCTTTCTACCTGCTGCTTTGAAACTTCATTGCCAACAAAGCTTGCTGGCGACGGGTGCGTGCAGCTACCACAAACCGGACAAGGTTGATCCTTTTCAAGCTTCTGAGCAAGCACTGCCGCCTGGGCATTATGCCAATCAAGCTCAGTTTGGTCGGCGAATTTCTGTTTAGTTGCCAGTTCAGCTTCAAGGGCTTGCTTTGTGGCTTGCTTCGCATCAGTTTGTTTATCTAGAGTGGCTTGCTGACCCTTAATTTGCGCCAGTTTACGTAGATCAGAGGTCAAGCGCTGTTTGTTAGCAATCTCCGCTTCGAGCGTCACCTTTTCGGTAACATCCTTACGAGCCTGCTCTAAATCTTGGCTACCTTTAAGTGCATCACTTGCGAGCTTTTCTTTGAAAGCGACGTATTTATCTAGAGTTTTTTGCTGCTCAAGCTTTTGTTGCTGTAAAGCATTAACGTTTGATTGCTGCTGAGCTCGATCCACTAACTTCTGCTGAGTTTGATCGAGTTTGAACAATTGCTCATTCAAAGCTGGGATCTGTTCTGCTTCTAAGGTCGCTTTTTGATGCAGAGCTTCACTCTGCTTTAGCATTGCTTGTGCCTGCTCTTGCTCCACGTTTAGCGACACTAATTTTTGCTCAAATTCAGTAACTTGCTTTAAACTAGATTGCCACTGCGAATATGGCGCTTCCAGTTTACTCGCTTGGGTTGCACGCTCTAATGCAACGTTACGCTCGGTGATAACACTTTGTTGCTCTTGGTGCGTTTTTAAAGCGGCTCTTCCCTGCTCTAATTTCACAAACTGCCCATTAAGCGCGATCATCTGCTGTAGTTTGGCTTTCGATTGACTAAGCTTTTCTGAACTTGTGTGCTCAGCCGTTTTAGCTTGCGCTGACTGTTCATTCGCTTGGGTAAGCTTGTCGTTCAACTCTTGTTCAGTACTGACCTCACCTACCTGCAGAGCACCACGAATCTGGTTGTCGAACTCGTCTTTCGATTTACTGATTGAGAGCGCACGATCTTTTAGAGCAAATTCGATTTTTTTATAGATGTCAGTTTGAAACAGCTGACCAAATATCGCTTCTCTATCTTTCGAGCTGGCAAGCAGTAGCTCGCGGAATTTGCCTTGTGGCAATACCATCACCTGACGGAACTGACTTTCGTTCAGCCCTAATAGCGCCGTTACCTCTGTTTTGACTTGTGCTGTTTTACTGGTAATCAAGCGCTCTTCATCAGTGATCTCATACAATGAAGCCGTGTGTTTCTTCGTCGTTGTTCCTTCTCCGCGCGCTTTAGGGGCTTCTTGCTCGGGGGCGCGCATCACACGGTAATGTTTATCGTGCAGAGCAAACTCAAAGATGATTTCAGTCGGCAAGTTAGCAGCAGACTGATCACAGCGCATTTGTATGCCTTGGCGTTCATTTCCCGTGGTTTCACCATATAGCGCAAAGCAAATCGCATCTAAGATTGAAGTCTTACCGGAACCCGTTGGACCGTTAATTAAGAAAAGAGGATTACTACCAAGCTGAGTAAAGTCCACTTGTTCAGTCTTGGCAAAAGGACCAAATGCTTGCAGCGTGAGTTTAAATGGTTTCATTGCTGTTCCTATTGCTGACTTAGTTGCTTGATAATGTCGGTAATGGCTTTGTCTTGTTCCTCACTCAACTTAGCGTCTTGTGCCTCTAAGAAGAAATCTCGGAACATATCTGCTTCACTGCGAGCTAACTTAGCCACCGCCATTTCTTGTTCTGTACCAATCAACATGCCCGGCTTTTCTAGATGCAAAACATTGGGGTAGACTGCTCGCAACTTATCCATTGGGTTTAAGATGGCGTGCTTATCCATCAAACGAACCAAGAGGTAATCTTCACTATTCGGGTCGGTTTTCCCTTGCGATAAGATGTCGTCCAATTCACCTTCGATAATACGCATCTGATGAGGTGCCTTCAGGTCAATATGGGTGGCAGACTTAAAACCATTTTCATCCAACTCGACTAGTGTCATGCCTTTCTTCTGATGTTGTTCTGAAAAGCTGTATTTCATCAGGGAGCCCGAATAGCGAATATGCTCCTCGCCTTTTTTTTGCGGCTGGTGCAAGTGGCCAAGTGCCACGTAATCGAAGTCGACAAAATGTTCATGGCTGACACGATCTGAACCACCAATAGACAATGGGCGTTCGGACTCTGATTCAATCGCGCCATCAACAAAACAGTGACTAATCAACACATTCTTAGTGCCATCGACGAAGCTATTTTTGATCTCTTCACATAAATGCTGATGAGCTTCGTCATGAGTTGAAACTGGCTGTTTGAAATGGTGACGGACTAGCTCAGGATCGTTGTATGGCATGCCATAGAAAGCAACGGGTCCTGTATCGCTATCCAAAACTATCGGTGTAACCATGTCTCTAAAATTTGAAATGATATGCAGGCCAGATTCTTTCATCTGTTTGGAAGCAAAACCCAGTCGCTCAGCACCATCGTGGTTACCTGGGATCAGAATGATTGGAAGTTTGAGCTCACCACATACATGCTCAACAAAATGATTCATTAACTCAATCGCGGCAGTCGGCGGCACAGAGCGATCATAGATATCCCCCGCAATCACCAGCGCATCAACAGGGTGCTGCTGCAAATAATCGGTTATCTGCTGCAGTACAGCTTTTTGATCATCAAGAAGAGAAACATTGTGAAATTGGCGACCTAAGTGCCAATCAGATGTGTGAAGAAATTTCATGCTAGCCCAGCGGAGTTCTTATCGTTAGGCCAATATAATAATCTCAATGGTAGGTGATAGATATAAAAAGTCGCACTTAAAGTGCGACTTAAATTGTTAATCTTTTCAATACGTGACGAGCTTATGCGCCTTTCTTGCAATGCTCAATAGCGTTAGCAAGTAATTCAAGCGCAGAGCTCTCACACTCAGGTAAAGCCGCGTCACTTTGGCCAAGAGCCGTCACTCGCTCACCCCATTTAATATGACCAGCGCCCCACGTAAGGCCAGCACCAAATGCAGCAAGTAATAGATCGTCACCCGGCTTAACCTGACCTTGCTCAAGTGCTTCACAAAGAGCGATTGGCACTGTTGCGGCAGAGGTATTACCGTAGTTTTGAATGTTCACGAATGCTTTATCTTGGCTAATGCCTGATAAATCACACAGAGTTTGGATGATACGAATATTCGCCTGATGAGGGATCACCACATCAACGTCGTCTGTCGAGAGTTCACTACGCGCAAGAACACTTTGAGCAGCGGCGCCCATACCTTTCACTGCACGCTTAAAGATCTCTTTACCAACAAAATTGAAATCCCAATGACCATTGTCAGCAGCAAAACGATCCATAGACGTACCAAATTTTGGTACTGCTAGAATATCACGCCCCGCCGAGTCACAGCCTAACTGAGCTTCTTGTAAACCAACTTGTTGCTCTGTACGGCTAAGAACAGCAGCACCAGCGCCATCACCGAACAGTACAGCGGTATCACGCTTAGTCCAGTCGATAAAGAACGACAAGCGCTCTGCACCAATTACGATGGCATTGCGGTAATTGCCCGACTGTATTAGTCGAGTCGCAGTTTCTAATCCGTACAAGAATCCAGTACATGCCGCATTAAGATCAAAAGCAGCTGCCGCTTTGATACCTAGGTTCTGCGAGACTTTCGATGCCGTATTAGGAATCAGTGAGTCTGGCGAACAAGTCGCGACAATAATTAAATCAACTTCTTCAGCCGTAATGCCTGCACATGCTAATGCGTGCTTTGCTGCTACCGTCGCCATGTCAGAGGTATCTACGTGACTAATACGGCGGTTTTCTATACCTGTGCGAGTACGAATCCACTCGTCAGAGGTATCTAAAAAGGTGCTTAGGTCTTCATTGGAGAGCGTCGCTGGAGGTAGGCACTTGCCCCAGCCGGTAATTTCCGCATAGAAATTTTTCATTTTGAGCCTTTGAATTAGTTATTTGTATCACTCGTTCGTTTCAGAGTATAACTATCTCCGGCAATCACTGTCATCTAATTGAAAAAAACAACGAGAGAAAAGTCATGTCTACCTTTAACACTCGATGCCCATCTTGCTCTGGCGTCAACCGTGTTCCAACTGAACGCATTTCAGAATCCCCAAATTGTGGCAGATGCCAAACGTCGTTATTAGACGGCGCACCTATTGAAGGTACAGAGAATAATTTTGACGCGATTATCAATAGTCCAGTCCCTGTTGTGGTCGACTTTTGGGCGACTTGGTGTAATCCATGTGTTGGCTTTGCTCCTGTGTTTTCGGACGTCGCCTCTGAGAGAGCAAAAAACGTTCGCTTTGTAAAAGTAGATACTGAAGCTCAGCAAAATCTTGCCGCCAAATACCAAATTAGAAGCATTCCAACTGTCATGGTTTTCAAAAATGGTAAAAGAGTTGATGTTATCAATGGCGCCCTGCCAAAAGGACAATTTGATCAATGGCTTAATCAAGCATTATTGAAATAACCTTCTTAGTAAAATCATCCAATAATTGCGGCAATTACCGATGTTTTTGCTGCAATTCACCTGCTATTTCTCACCTCTCATCTGCATAAATATTTTTTGTCGTCATAAGAAAAACTTTTCGTTTTACCCGAAACTCATTTCGCCCCATAGTCGCGCCCGAAATTGCTTACCATTTATTCACTTTAAGAGGCCACGACATTGGAAAATACCCTTGCACCAACACCGAAAGCTCGCATTTCTGTACCTGTAATTGCGCTAGCTCTATATGCGGTCGCTTCGGGGTATTTAATGAGTCTGATTCCTTTAATGCTTAGCGAATACGACCTAGATAATTCTCTTGCAAGCTGGCTTGCGAGCGTGTTTTACGCAGGTCTTCTTATCGGTGCGGTGGGCGTAGAGCCAATTGTAAAAAAAATCGGACACCGTAATGCATTCGTTTGGTGTTTAGTGACTTTCATGGCAACCATCATGATTTTGCCTCTAGCGCCTTATTCAGCGGTTTGGATTATTGCTCGTTTAGTAGCGGGTATGGCAGTCGCTGGCGTATTCGTTATCGTTGAATCTTGGCTACTTCATGGTGATGAGTCTGCACGAGCACAGCGCTTAGGTCTGTACATGGGTGCGCTGTATGGCGGTAGCGCATTAGGACAACTGGGTATCGGCGTAATCGGCATTTCTGGTGGCGTTCCTTTTATCACCATCATTACCTTGTTGATTTTAGCTGTCGTGGTACTACTGTTTGGCGAAAGTGATCAGCCAGAAAGCGAGCACAGTGAGTCTTTATCACTAAAACAGATCAGTAAACTGAATCACGCTGCGATCATCGGTTGTATTGTTTCAGGTTTAACCTTAGGCGCTATCTACGGATTAATGCCAGTCGAACTGTTCGCACGTGGTATTGCTCACAGCGACATTGGCGGCCTAATGGCAGTGGTTATCTTAGGTGGTATGGCAGTACAGCCAGTTGTTCCTTGGCTATCTAAATACTTAGGTCGCACATTACTGATGGCACTGTTTTGCCTACTTGGTGTAGCTGCAATTACATTTACGACATTAGTCACTGGCATCCAAGCACTGGCGGCTGGCCTGTTCTTCTTAGGCGTTGCAACATTTGCGCTTTACCCTGTTGCAATCAACCTTGGTTGTGACAAGCTGGATGCGAGCTACATTGTTTCAGCGACTCAAGTTATGCTGTTTAGCTACAGTATCGGTTCTGTTGCTGGTCCTGTTGTAGCAGACAGTTTCATGTCAGGCGCTCAAGGTTTGATGGGCTACTTATTTGCTGCTCTACTCGCGACTTGCATCTACATGTTGATAGCAAGCATTAAGACCAAGCGACAAGCTATCGCTGGAGAATAATCAAATAAAATGAGGCACCTAGCGTGCCTCTTTTTAGTTTCAAACATTGCTACTTCAAACGCCCTACTTAACTTTCTTTCTTAGATGTCGGTTTGACGCATTCAGCTTAGGCTTATCGGGTACAGGTTTCTTTTCATGTAACAGATGGCGTATGGCGAGGATAGGATGAGGCAATAGCATTCTTGGACCTGAGAAACGCATCACTTGGCGCATCTGTTCTTTCTGCTCGGGTTTGTAGCAGTGAATTGGGCATTGATTACAGGTTGGCTTCTCTTGTCCATAAGGACATCGGTCTAGGCGAGTCTCCGCATAATCTAATAGCGTTTTACATTCTTGGCATAAGCCCTGTCTTGTTCCATGCTGTGCATGGCAGTATATCGCGGCCATCGCACTAACGGTTTTAAACTCAGTGCGAAGTTTCCCTTGAAGAATGTCCGATACGATTACTTCATTCACTATGCAGACTCATTTGATATAACAGTAAATCCACTGTATCACTTATTGCGTCTTGAACTTTGACATAGGTAAAGCCGAGTTTAGTTAACAAAGCTTGGCTGGCCCCATTGTCTGAGGTTGTGATTGCTACCAACTCATCGATTTCGGGCTGTTGGCGCGCATATTCGATGACAGTTTGTCCCGCTTCATACCCATAACCTTGACCATAAACGGCTGGCATAAAACCGTAACCTATGTCGTAAGCCGTTAGCTCTGGGCGTTTTATCAAGCCGCACACTCCGAGCTTCTCTTTAGTGTCGCTACTCTCCACCAGCATAAGGCAAACCTTGTGTTCCTCATGCATAGCAAGAATATTGTTTTGAATGTACAGTTGGGCATCACCAACTGTGTGAATGCCTTTGTCACCAACAAAACGGAGGAAGTCTTCACTGTTGTATAGTTCGAGGATAAATTCTGCATCCTTTTGCTCTACCATCCTTAACGTGAGTCGCTCACTAGACAATCTATGCATTACCCATTTCCATCTCTCTATTCGGTTATTTGAGCTTAACACCTACACTTAACGTATTACATGTGCATGCTATCACTTTTAAAATTCGAGGAGCCTAGCTATGAGAGTGTTACTTTTGATAGGGCTTACCCTGCTCAACAGCACACTGGCATGGAGTTACCCAGCGTACGCGACGCATTATCAGCATCGCAGCGTGATCTATTTCGCTCCGACCAATGATGAGCACGTAAAGCAGTTTTTACTCGAAACTCTGATTAACGATTGCGAACTGCAAGACAGAGACTTGATCACCATGGTGGTGACTGAAGACGGCTTTACCAATCCTGTTTGGGTCAAGCATGAATTTAATCTAGGGGCACTATTTGATGTTTATGACGTAAAACCCGGCAGTCATACCGCGGTACTCATTGGCAAAGATGGTACAGAAAAGTTGCGTTGGGGAAAGCAAACAAACTGGGAATTGATTAAGCAAACAATCGATGTCATGCCGATTCGACAATATGAGATTGAGACTAGAAATAGTCCATGTTCAGCTTAAAAAGCTGATCTATCGAATGGAGGCGCCTCCCGGAATCGAACCGAGGTCCACGGATTTGCAATCCGCTGCATAGCCACTCTGCCAAGGCGCCTTTATTTTTTGCTTCTTTTCTTGCTTATTGAGGGATGGTGCCCCGGGCCGGACTTGAACCGGCACAGCGCGAACGCCGAGGGATTTTAAATCCCTTGTGTCTACCAATTCCACCACCAGGGCAACGCATAAAGCGATGGTACACCATCATTCTCACCACAAGAGCTGCGAGAACGAGGTGTACTCTAACGGATAATAATCTTCGGTCAACCAATTAATTTCGTTTTCAGTTCAATTGGTTAAAAAGCCAACCTATATGTTTAACATCTAGGCTAAACGCTCTGTTTCTCATCACTCATTCAGAGTGAGAACCACGTCCCCCCCCTCAACTGAAACCGGATAGACACGCAGCTTCACGTCGTCATTTTCAATACACTGACCCGATTTCAGACAAAAATGCTGTTTATAAAGCGGCGAAGCAACACACAACAGCCCTTTTACGTCACCGGCAATGCCACGGCTGATAACAAAGGCTTGCCCGATGGGATCCCAATTTTGCACTGCAAACACGCCAGCAGACGGAATATAGAACAGTGCCACCTGCTCAGCATTCACCATTGCACTGCAACCTTGATAAGGCGTTAACTCGTCTAGGCGACAAATTCTTTCTTGTGTGAGTGTATCCATTACATCTCCTCCTTAACTGGAATACGCTGGCCTCGAATGCGTTGATACGGTAGAGCTTGGCTCTCACTATCAACGTTGATGAACGGTTTGAACCGAGCAAGCTTCTCTGGCTTATCAAGCGTGCTTTTCCATTCGCACTGATAGGTATCCACCACATGTTGCATTTGCTGTTCGAGCGACTGAGCAATACTCAACGAATCATCAATAACAACCTGCTTCAAGTAATCTAGGCCACCATCGAGGTTCTCCATCCACACAGAGGTTCTTTGTAATCGATCGGCTGTGCGAACATAGAACATCAGCACTCGATCAATCAGTGCAATCAGTTCTGGCTTAGAGAGATCTGAGGCGATCAAATCGGCATGTCTTGGTCTCATGCCACCATTACCGCACACATAAAGGTTCCAACCACTCTCTGTGGCAATCACCCCAATATCCTTACTCTGCGCTTCAGCACACTCACGAGTACACCCAGATACGGCAAATTTGATTTTATGCGGTGCGCGCAGCCCTTTATAACGATTCTCAAGTTCAATCGCTAAACCAACCGAGTCATCCACACCATAGCGACACCAGGTTGAGCCGACACAGGACTTAACCGTTCGAAGTGATTTCCCGTAGGCATGGCCTGTTTCAAAACCTGCCTCAATCAATGCTTGCCATATTTCGGGTAACTGCTCGACTTGTGCACCAAACAAGTCGACACGTTGTCCACCTGTAATCTTGGTGTAAAGGTCATACTGCTTAGCCACTTGGCCTAAAGCGATCAGTTTATCTGGCGTGATTTCGCCACCCGCGACTCGTGGTACAACCGAGTAAGAACCATCTTTTTGCAGGTTGGCCATAAAGGCGTCGTTGGAGTCCTGCAACGCGCTATGTTGCGGCTCCATGATGTGTTCATTCCACAACGATGCAAAAACCGAGGCCGCCGTCGGCTTACAGAGATCACAACCGTGCCCCTTGCCATGCTTACTAATCAAGGTGTCAAAATCTTTGATTCCCTCAACCTGACAGATATGAAACAGGTCTTGTCGCGATAATTCAAAGTGCTCGCAGATATGGTTATTGACCTCAACACCCATCGCCATCAGCTCTGCATCCAATACGGTTTTGACCATATTGCTACAACCACCGCACCCCGTACCGGCTTTGGTTTGTGACTTCAGTGTATCAAGATCATGCGCTCCCGCTTGAATTGCACTGACCAAGTCGCCTTTACTGACGTTATGGCATGAACAAATGATAGCGCTGTCATTCATCTCCCCTTGCAGCATACCCGTATCGAACAGTAAGTTTGCAGCATGATCAGGCAGTGGCGTCTGGTTAAGATAGCATTGCAACAGTGCATCATAATCAGAGTTATCACCAACCAAAATTGCTCCTAGTAGCTGACTACCTGACTTATCAACGACTAACTTTTTGTAGATACCTGCAACCGCATCTTGCAAAATCATCTCTTGAGCGCCTTCAGTCGTCTTGTGCGCATCACCGATGGACGCAACATCTACCCCAAGTAACTTAAGTTTGGTGCTCATGTCCGCGCCAGTAAAACCAGTATTCTCTCTACCTAACAGCGAGTCGGCCACCACACGCGCCATGGTGTAACCCGGTGCCACCAGACCAAAGATTTTCTCTTGCCAGAGAGCGCACTCGCCAATCGCATAAATTGCACCATCACTGGTTTTACACTGGTCATCAATAACAATGCCGCCTCGCTCACCTATATTCAGGCCCGATTGCCTTGCAAGGATATCTTGAGGACGGATTCCGGCAGAGAACACAATCACATCGACTTCGAGAGGATCGGCATCTTTAAATACCATGCGATGATTCGCCGTTTCTCCATCGCAAATTCTTTCTGTTGCGGTTGAGGTATGAACCGTCAACCCGAGCGCTTCGATTTTTTCTTTCAGTACGTTGCCTGCACCCTCATCAAGCTGAACTGGCATTAAGCGCGGCGCAAACTCAACCACGTGAGTTTCCACGCCAAGCAGCTTCAAAGCATTCGCAGCTTCCAAGCCAAGTAAGCCGCCGCCGACCACTACCCCCGTTTTGGCGCCTTGGCAAGCTGCTTTGATTTCAGCAAGGTCATCTAACGTGCGATAGACAAAGATATTTTCGCGCTCATTACCTTCAATTGGGGGCACAAATGGGTACGAACCCGTCGCTAACACCAATTGGTCATAACAGAGTGTGCGCTCTTCATCGAGTAAGATATTTTTGCCTTCTCGATCGATATTGATCACCTTGCTGCCAAGTAAAAGATCAACGCCATGCAGCTTGTACCACTCTTCACTGCTGAGCATCAGATCTTGATGGGATTTGCCAGAAAAGAGCGCGGATAACTGCACTCGGTCATAAGCAATGAAACGCTCTTCACCAATAACGGTAATCTTTTTTTCTAAGTGCGCTCCACGCTCGACGAGTTGCGCTACCAAATGATGACCCACCATACCATTACCGACAATGACAATATGTTCCATAATGATTCTCCTTAAGCAGTCTTAGCAGGTACATCAAGCTCTTTCTGCTCGGTACTCTGGATTGGCGTAGTGGGTTTGGACTGTTTCTCATACAGAAAACGCAACACCGCTTGGCGATATTTCTGATACTGGGGATCGTCTGCCAGTGCAACGCGATCCCTCGGCCTTGGTAGGTCAATTGACAGCACTTCACCGATGGTTGCTGCAGGTCCGTTAGTCATCATGACGATTTTGTCTGACAGCAAAACAGCCTCATCAACGTCATGGGTAATCATGATGACGGTATTATTCAGATCGGCCTGAATCTTCATTAATGAATCTTGAAGGTGCGCTCGTGTTAAAGCGTCTAAAGCGCCAAATGGTTCATCCATCAGCATCACTTTCGGCTTCAGAGCTAATGCTCGCGCAATCCCGACGCGTTGCTTCATACCGCCCGAGATCTCATCAGGCCGTTTGTCGGCTGAATGAGACATTTGGATTAAATGGAGGTAGTGTTCGACCTGCTCTTTAGTCCACGCCTTACTCTCTTGCTTGCCAACGTATTTGTTCACCACTTGCTTCACTGCGAGTTCAACGTTTTGGTAGACCGTTAGCCAAGGTAGTAACGAATGGTTTTGGAAAACAACCGCACGCTCTGGCCCCGGACCGCTCACTTCTCGACCATCAACGATCACTCCGCCATCCGTTGGTAAGTGGAGCCCGGCAACCAAGTTTAGCACCGTCGATTTACCGCAACCTGAATGTCCGATTAGCGAAATAAACTCCCCTTTCTTAATTTGCAGGTTAACGTTTTTGAGAGCGATAAATTCACCGTTCGGTGTTGGGAATTTCATGCCCAACTGAGTTAAATCTAGTAATGCTTTAGACATAAGAAACTCCTTATCTCAATGCCTGTTGTTTGTTCCAAGAGAGCCACTTTTGTAGCTGCAACATACCTCGGTCGAGCAGTAGGCCAATAAAACCAATGGTGATGACTGCGACCATAATTCGCCCTAATGAAGCGGAACTGCCGTTTTGAAACTCATCCCAAACAAACTTTCCAAGGCCGGGGTTTTGCGCCAACATTTCAGCTGCAATCAGTACCATCCATGCAATACCGAGCGATAACCTCAGGCCGGTGAAAATCATCGGAATGGCAGACGGAAGTACAATCACACGTATGTGCTGCCACCATGAAAGCTGTAACACTCGACTGACATTAACCAGATCCCTGTCGACACTGGTAACACCGACTGCCGTGTTAATCAGCGTTGGCCATAAGCTACATAACGCTACGGTAAGCAATGAATTGATGAACGACTTGGCGAACATGGGGTCGTCACTCACATAAGTAGCACTAACGACCATAGTCACAATGGGTAACCAAGCGAGTGGTGAGACAGGCTTAAGCAATTGAATCACCGGGTTAAATGCTTGATAAGCACCTTGATTTAGGCCCAATACAATCCCAAGCGGAATAGCAATGGCTGTCGCCAGCAAGAAACCACACGCGACGGTCACTAGGCTCGTCACAATCTGGTCAAAAAACGTTGGCTTCCCTGTGTAGGGCCTAATTTTCACTTTTGCATTCGGATCTTTTGCCAATTTGGCAGCATTACGCTTTTCTTGACGCTCGATAAAGGCGAGCTCTTTTTCACCTTCCTGCCAATGCTCAACTACCAAGTTGCTAAACTGCTGATAGGTTTGTGCTGGCCCCGGTAGCGTACCCAATGATGTTTGCACCTGACGTGCACTCAAATGCCACATCATTAAAAACATCAGTATGCCAATGATGGGCAGTAAAACGGCTTTGCTCTTGTTTGCAACGAGCGTCCTACTTGGGATTAGAGATATCACATTGCTCGACATAGTTACTCCTGTACATCCTTGTTAATTTCGATTGTTTCTCGTCTGGGCCTAGACTTTCTCTTTCCCTTTCAAACCAATAGCAAACTTTTCTAGATAGGCATTTGGCGTGCGGCCGTCATAGACAATGTCATCGATAAAGTGGGTTTGGGGAGCGCGGAAACCATCTTCTTGAGTAAAGTCAGGGAAGTCTTTACCAGTTAAAACGCCGTCTTCAACTAAGGCTTCGGCCGCTTGTTGGTAGATGTCTGGACGATACACTTCCTTGGCAATATTCATGTACCAATCATCCGTCTTCTCTTCAGATATTTGCCCCCAACGACGCATTTGAGTTAGGTACCAAATTGCATCACTGTAGTATGGGTAAGTCGCGTTATGACGAAAGAAGACATTGAAGTCAGGTACATCTCGAACATCACCTTTTTCGTACTCGAATGTTCCTGTCATCGAGTTAGCAATCACTTCAAAATCGGCACCGACGTATTCACTCTTGGCCAATAATTTTGATGCTTCCACACGGTTGGCATTGTCATTTTCATCCAGCCAGTGCGCTGCGCGAATCAAGGCCTTAACGACGCGAATGTGAGTATTAGGATATTTTTCTGCCCAAGCTTTTGAGACACCAAAAACTTTCTCAGGATTGTTTTTCCAGATTTCGTAGTCTGTCACTACTGGCGCACCAATACCTTTGAAGACCGCTTGTTGGTTCCAAGGTTCGCCGACGCAATAACCTTCAATGGTACCCGCTTCCATGGTGGCAGGCATTTGCGGTGGCGGTGTCACACTAAGCAAGACATCGGCGTTGACCTGACCACTGTTATCGCCTGACTGAGGCGCGTAATAACCCGGGTGGATGCCACCCGCTGCTAGCCAATAACGCAACTCATAGTTGTGGGTAGAAACCGGAAACACCATCCCCATATTGAACGGCTTACCTTCATCGAGGTAACTTTCCACCACAGGCTTAAGGGCATCCGCTTTAATTGGTCGAACAGGTTTGCCGTCAGGCTGAGTGGCGATATGGGGCTTCATCTGCTGCCACGTCTTATTCGATACCGTGATGGCATTGCCATTTAGATCCATACTGAAAGCCGTGATCACTTCAGCTTTAGTACCTATGCCAATCGTTGCGCCTAACGGTTGGCCAGATAACATGTGTGCGCCATCTAGCTCACCATCAATCACGCGGTCTAATAGCACCTTCCAGTTGGCCTGGGCTTCTAGCGTCACGTAGAGCCCTTCGTCCTCAAAAAAGCCTTTCTCATACGCTACTGCAAGCGGCGCCATGTCCGTAAGTTTGATAAAGCCAAATTTAAGGTCTTCTAACTCTGGCTCTCCTATCTCAGCGAAAGCACTAGGAAGGTAAACCGATGAGGCAAGAGCAGCACCCAATAACGTTTGTTTGAAAACTGACGTCCATTTCATATTTTTTCTCCAAATAAAAAGGCGCTACGCCTCCTAAGAGTCGTAGCGCCTTTGCATCCTTTAAAATTACCGCCATTGATAATCAAAGGTAACGATTGAACAAATTGTTACCTTACTAGTTCCAAGTAGCGTGCCAACTTATTTAATTCATAATATTCAATAGCTTAGTTAAACCCAGCTTTAGATACCTTCTCGCTCTGCCTGTTAATAGTGCACTACGCACCAATGCGGATTTTTCCCCCTAACCCTAAAGTGGTAACTGGTTATCTAAGTACTTCCAACGTCTGAAGCAAATTACGCGCGACCTGCGCTAGGGTTTGACTGGACTGCATCGCGGACTTTCTCATCGCTGTGTAGGCTTCATCTTCATCAACTTGGTGCATTTTCATCAAGAGCCCCTTAGCCTTCTCTATCAACTTGCGTTCATCTAATCGCATCGATAGTCGCTCTATTTCACTCTCTAGTACGGCAATGGATTGGCGAGTTAGATACGCTTGCTCAACCCAAGGAGCAAGAGGAAACTGCGTGTCTTCTGGCAGTAATACGTAATCCAACTTCTCTGGTAAACGATTCATATCATTAGGATTTAGTCTTTTTAGCACCACCAATAAAGGGTGGTTTCTTTCACGGCATAGTTCGATGATAAGACGCAGTTCGGCACTAGGTTGTAACCAACCAATGACAACGCAGGCTTGAGGCTGGTCATCGAGAATAGATTCAAGATGAGCAAAGGAGCAGCTAGAAATATTGACGAAATCGCGACTGATCTCAGCAGCCAAACGTTGCTCTTCTTCAGCGCGATCACTACAAATAACGATAGGTTTTTGGGAGAGTTTGTTATCCATGTACATTCCTTGTTTATCTCTCTATCTATAAGAGGCATAACAAGGAATGTGCCAAGTTAAGAAGGAAGCAATATGCTCAGGTTAGCGGCAGTAGTCAGCCCATAGGGTGTAAGCTTTCTCGAATGAACGTTCAAGATCATTCAACTCTGCAAACAAAGTTGCAGCTATCGTTGAAACAACCGTGTTCGCCATCATGTTCAGATTTTCTTCTGAGGTATCAAACACGCATTTCTTAGGTAAAGGAATATCTGTCAGCATGCGCTCCGTCCAATAGTGGGACTCAACACCGGTTGGTGTACTTACCCATACCGTTTGGCTTACTTTAGGATTATATTCAGATTCGCCTGACTGACCTTTAAATGAAACTACTGCGTGGCTGGTTAAACCCACTTCACTTTCAATATCTGCATGAAGCTGCTGAAAGCCTGGGTGAAAACTTCCTCGTAAGCCAAGCTTAGCACCGCCCGGATTTAACGCTCGAACAACCGTGTTAATTGGCGTACGCAGGCCATAGCGGTTTTTCCAGCCAATCATGGTTTCGGCTTGGGGAGCGAAATGTTTTAGCGGTAGGTAGGCGATCCCTTTTTGCTGTAATAGTTGCTGCGCATGATCAGCAGAATCCGCGAGTGGAACATCAAGTCGCTCCAAATAGTCTTCGGCATGCAGTCGCCCTGCAGGTCGGTCGTGGTAACCATGTAGCAGCACTTTATAGCCGCTGTCAGCTAAGAGCTTAGCTGCCAATAAATGCCAAGGCTGGCCGGCATTTTGTCGTTTGCCTGCATAACAAGGCCAATCAATATCCGCGCCTAAATTTGGCACGCGAGATTGGAAGGCTTTAACGAAACCTGCAATTTCTTGTTTAGTTTCATTCTGAACGCGAATGAGCATTAGCAACATCGCCATCTGATCGTCACCACCATGACCATCTAGATATTCATCCATGACTTGATAAGCCTGCTCAAACGTTAGGGGTTTACGCCCACGCTCTCCACGACCTACCGTGCGAATACACTCCAAAATTGTGCTCATATTACCTCTTGAGAAATAACTGACTCGACGGTCTTTTCTAGTTCTTCTCGCAGTTTGACTACTTCGCCTAAGATAATCAATGCAGGGCTGACGCCTTTTAACTCATTCGCTTTTGAAGTGAGCGACTCTAGCGATGAAATATGTACCTTCTGTTGTCGGCTACAACCGTGAGTAATGATGGCTAGCGGGAAGTCACCTCTAAGCCCGTATTCTAAGAGACCTTGCTGAATGTCTTTCGCTTTCTCTAACCCCATATAAAACACTAACGTCTGTCCCGATCCAACAAGCTGAGACCATGCGGGCAGTGCACCAGTCACCACTTGTCCTGTCACAAAGGTAACGCTTCGTGCGAGTTCGCGGTGAGTAAGAGGAATTTTAGATGATGCCGCGCAACCAATCGCCGCAGTGATGCCGGGAATGACTTCAAACTCAATGCTATGCTTGGTAAGTAGCAGGCCTTCTTCTCCACCTCTACCGAAAATAAATGGGTCGCCGCCTTTGAGTCTCACCACCTGCTTACCTTGCTTGGCAAACTCAACTAATATCTGACTAATCTCCTGTTGCTTTAAACTAGGCTTTCCGCAGCGCTTACCAACATAAATGTGTTGACAGCTTGAGCTTGAAAATTCAAGTATCTCTCGGTTTACCAGTCGGTCAAAGACAATAACGTCCGCTTGCTGTATCACTTTTAGCGCTTTGACAGTTAACAAATCCGGATCATTCGGACCTGCGCCAACTAGATAGACTTTGCCATAACTGCCTGCCGAGATCTTATCAGCATCTTTAATGTTACGATGATCGATAAAGCAATGATGACTAAAGCCCGCGCTGCGTAAACTTTGCCCCGAGCCATCTAACATTCGTGTTTCTCTTTTCATCTTCGTGTTCCTATTTAGTCATGGTGAGTGTTTGGGTATGTGAATCCACCAAACGCTCAACCTGTGGTAAACAAGAACCGCAATTGCTACCGCACTTCAATGTTTTAGTCAGTTGTGACACGGATTGGCACTCACCACTTTCTAGCGCCGCCGTTATCTGTTTATCTGTCACTCGAAAACAGCTACAAATCATCTCACTCGTATAGTATTCAGCAGCAATAGAGAGCAGTGAAGAAAAGGTTAATCTCTGCCCAATCAGCTTTGCTAGCTGGCTGGTATCGGAGGTAATGGGTTGGCTAGAAACAATCAACACCGAACGCATTACGTTAGCGCCATTTTCCTCGTCATACCCCACCGAAAGCCAGCCAGAATCAATGTCTAACAGCACCCGTCGTTGAGAACGAATATCTCCGACTACTGCGACGTCTTGCTTTGTAATAGGTTGCGTGTCAGCAAAGCGCCATACCTCAGTGCTTTGTTCAGATTGGAATGATTGATAGATAAAATCACGCTGTTGAAATTTCGAACCAATATAGAGCCCATAAGATTTAACACTCACTGGTAGCAAGTCGACTAGCTGAGACTTAAATGCAGGCTGGCCTGACAACGGATCAGTATTACGGCTTAATACAGCATTAACCTGACTATTACCGCCGTATTTCCCTGCCCAATGCATCGACATAAAGAGCTGGTTTCGGCTGAGTGCATCATCGTGAACGGCTTTTACGATCACTCGCTGTGATGTCGTAAAGCTGCGCACTTCAACCAACTGGTTGCTCTCTAAGCCTAATGCGAGAGCTGAACGCGTATTAATGTAAACCGTAGGCTCGCATTCAGACGCCGCGAGGTGTGGGATATGCCCAGTGCGCGTCATGGTATGCCATTGGTCGCGCTGACGACCTGTGTTCAGCCACCATGAAGCATTTCTTAGGCTTTCAGGTTCATGAGGGACGATAAAGCGTGCTTTACCATCAGGGAAGCTAAACTGACCGTTAGCTAATGGCTGCCTCCCGCCCCATTGAGCCGGTTTCCAATCTTGATACTCATCATCACTAATATCCGCATAGTGTGAAAGATCGAGCAATAAACTGCTCTGTCTATTCAAGCCCGTCATCGCCGCATATTCGCGAAATACTGCCGCTTCCGAGTAAAAATCAAATCCGTTGTCTATACCAAGTAGCGCACAGAGCTTCTCCCCCACTTGACGAATTGCCTGCCAATCGGGCTTTGCCTCTCCTCTCGGTTGCAAGAACTGCCTTTGACGCGTTAGCATTCGCTCGGAGTTAGTCACCATACCTTGCTTTTCTCCCCAACCTGCCGAAGGTAAAAGTATGTCTGCGTACTGAGCAATATCGGAATCTTCAGTAATATCGGATACGATCACCAAGGGACACTTATCTAGTGCTTGTCGGATAAACTCGCTATCTGGCATCGACACGACTGGGTTAGTAGCCATAATCCAGATGACCTCAATGTCGCCTCGCTCAACCGCTTCAAACATTTCAACTGCTTTCAAACCTGGCTGAGTAGCAAGACGCTCTGTTTGCCAAAATTGACTCACCTGCTTAATCGAATCGGAATCAAAACCTCGATGAACGGCAAGTTGGTTTGCAAGCCCACCGACTTCGCGGCCTCCCATGGCGTTAGGCTGGCCAGTGATGGAAAAAGGCCCTGCTCCCGGGTAACCAATTTTCCCTGTTGCTAGATGGGCATTGATGATGCAGTTACCTTTATCTGCTCCACTTTGTGACTGATTAACACCTTGGCAAAAGAGCGTCACTACCTTCTTAGTTGTCGCAAACCAACGATAAAACTGAATAAGCAACTCTTGGTTGAGTTGCAGAGATTCGCTCAGCGCTGCTAGGCAATAGTCTGGCGACTTTACCGCCCGAGCTAACTGTTCGAAACCCTGTGTATGCTGCGCGATGTAATCACGGCTTAGAGCTCCGTTATCCATACAATAGCGCAGCAATCCGTTAAATAGAGCAATGTCGCCATCATTAGGGATAGCAAGATGCATATCCGCTTGTTGGGCAGTGACCGTCTCTCTTGGATCAATCACCACCACCTTAAGGTCGGAGTTGTGCTGTTTAGCCTGCTGAATGCGACGATAGAGTACTGGATGAGTCCAAGCAGTGTTTGCGCCACAAATGACGAGCAATTCAGCGTCATCAATATCGGAATAATTAACTGGGACGATGTCTTCACCAAATGCGCGAATGTTGGCAACAACGGCTGACGACATACATAGGCGCGAGTTAGTATCAATGTTAGCGCTTCCAACGAAGCCTTTCATAAACTTGTTGGCTAGGTAGTAATCTTCCGTTAGTAACTGACCCGAAACATACATGGCAGTGGTATCTGCGCCGTGATGATCAATTGCCTCACAATACGCATTAGCAATTATGTCCGTTACGTGCTCCCAGCTGGTTTCCTTACCATTTACCTTGGGGTACAGAAGTCGAGACGGCATATCGAGACTCTCAGCCAATGCCGAGCCTTTAACACACAGCGCCCCCTCGTTGGCCGGATGGAGTTTGTCACCAGTGATGCCTAGCTGATTGACTTCGACCCCGCAGCCAACTCCACAATATGGACAAGCTGTCTTCGTACATTCCTTTGTCATCACCGCTCCTTAAAACGAAAAAGCCTCTCCAGAATAGGAGAGGCTTCTTTGCCTATGACGTTGTTATTTATGTTATGGCGCACTTTCGCGCGCAAGATAGATAACGCAAGTTGAATGCCAAAAGTGCATCTTAATAATAATCAACAAGTTACCATCACTAGGTTTGGAGACTTGCACATAATAGGTGCAGCGGAAGATGAATCGGTGCAGGCGAATAACAAAAAAGGAGCCGATTAAGCTCCTTTATTCATCTAACAGGTCAGCGGTATATCACCACTTTTTCATCAAACGTCCAACAAGATTAGGATGGTAGGCCCAGCTATGATCAAACATAGACATTAGCTCTGGGTTACCATATTTAGACAAGCTAATGGCATGGAAGCGGTTTTTACTCTTCTTAAGCTGCTCTACTTTTTCCAGCATCTCTTCTGACTGCTTCGGAGCAATAAAGTCTGAAATCACCACCATATCCGCGTTGCGGTATTTATCACCACTCATAAGGTCAATCGACTTCATTAACACGGGTTCAAGATCGGTACCGCCGTGGAAACTGTACGTGAGGAAATCACTCGCTTCACGAAGACCATCTTGCTTAGTTAGCTCATAAGTAATTTGCTCTGTAGAGAAGAGAATCACGTAACAATCACGATCTTCCGCCAACGCTATTTGCATCAACGCATAAGCCATCGCTTTTGCGCACTGCTCTGGGAAGCCGCTCATCGAGCCTGATGCATCAACACAGACAATAAACGGTCCTTTCTCTATATCAGCCTGAGCGTTGTCTGGACGCTGAGCACTCACTTTGCGCAAAGTGCGAGACTTGCCTTGCATTTTGTAGTTCATTAAGCGTTTATCAACTAGATGCTTGTAGAACACAACTTCTAGTTCTGGGTAGGCCAAAAACATCGTTTCATTCGGCAGAAGCTTGTTTAGATCATCCCCTTCATGAATGCCGACAATATCGTCCGTCGCTTGATCGGATTTCTCTTCAACAACTTGCGGCTCTTCTAGCGGTGCTTTGTTTAGATCGGGGTCATTAACCTGACTCGCCATGCGGCCAAGTTTCTCGGCGATCTCTTGCAAGCCTTTGTTCTTTGATAAGAATTCAGCATGGCGCTTCATCACGGTTAAATCTGTCTTACTTAACCTTGCCGAAGCCATATCCCACAAGCGACCAACGCTATCCTCATCACCACTTTCCGTCACTTTATCCATGTTTTTCATGGTTTCCATGCGCTGATAGAGATCTTTAAGTACTTTCTCTTTGTTGGCTTCGAGTTCAGTAAGCTGCGCTTGGCGAATCGCATCTGAGAGGCTTTGATACCATTGATCGCAGAAGTAATGCGGGAACATCGGGTTATTTACCCCTTTGTTCTTCTCCATAAGACGGCGAGCTTGTAGGTAAAAAGCTGAGTGCCACTCAAGCTGCTTGATGACTTCAGGAATTTTGTCGAAAAACTCGGCTTCGTTCCAGTGAATGACTTCTTGGTACAGTGACAGCTCTTGCTTAAATCGATCGGTTTCACACACCTTAGTGATGCGTTTCTTAACGCTACCACGCCATTTTAGCAGGTGGTTCTTAACAGAAGACTTTACCCCTCTGTTTTCTGTCACCGCCATCATTTGTGAGCGCGCCATAAGATCGTTGACCGCAGAGTCAATCATGCCTGAGTCCGCAATCATTAATACAAGGTTAAGTCCGTCAGCGCCTAGCATTCACTTTTCCTACGCAAAGAATTGATCTAAGGTTTTGAAACGGAAGACAATACGTTCACATTCCGCTTTCGTTGATTCGAGTACTTGCTGCAAGTTCTGTAGGCTAGACTCCATCGCTCGTGGCAGTTCTTGATCGACAAAACCATGAGGAAGCGCGCCATGGAAATTAGAACGCACACGCAGTAAATGATGCTCTGCATGCTCAAGCTGGGCCATCGCTTGCTGAGATTTTGTTAGCCACTCTTGGTAAAGCTCTTCATCTAAGCCTTTGGTTGTCACAATTGAAACCAGTACAGCACGGTTAGCAATATCTTTGATAACAAGGTTGTTTGCAGCATCCATGTCAAAACGTAGACGAACTAAAGTGGTATTGGTGTTCACGTAACCATACACGTCACCGTGACCTTCTTTGATCACTCTCTCTAGCTCGTTCTTAGGCACGTAGACCCAGCGGCTATCGCCTTTCTCAGACTCAGTGACTGACATGTTGCTTTGCAGTAGCACCAACTTAACCAAATCAAATGCGCTACCCACTTTGTAGCTCTTCGCATCAGACATATCGTAACTATGAACCTGCTTCTTAATAAGACCGGTCGTCGATTCCATTGAAAGCATGGTGCCGAATTCTGACTCTAGCTCTTCTTGGATGTCAGTTAGCTCTTCACGACATAGAGTGATTTGCTGTTCGACTTCTTGCTGATCAAATGCATGATTAAGCGCGAAATCTTTGATTACTTTACGCACGATGTCGCGAGACTCAGGGCTGTTCCACAAACAGTCTTGTAATAGCAAGATATCAAGCGGGTTAATTGAATCACGGCCATTAAAGAACGCGCTCGCTTTAAGCAGCTTAACGGCTTTCTTCCAACGACGGTCTGATACGTACATATCCGTATCTGCCGCATTTAAGCCGCTTTCAGCAGTAACGGCAGACTCTAGTAAAGTTTTTAATTCGTAGAGCTTTTCAAACACGTCATTGCTAAGTTCAAGTTGCTCAAGCTCTGACTGCCACTGGTGATACTCTTGATCGGTAATTGCCAGACCTTCAGGAATTGTCGCCTCTTGCGGCGTACCAACGGTCAGCATAGATTTGAAGTTTTGCTTGTCTTGAATTCGGTTAACAAACACGCGTACTAGCATACGGTCATATAGCGCTTCTAAACCACTGTCTTCATCTGGTAGCTCGTTCGATGCTGACACCAATAGACGCATTGGAACACGCTCAATCTCGTTACCATTTTTGAAGGTTTTCTCATTCACTACGGTCAATAGCGTGTTTAGAATTGCAGGGCCTGCTTTCCAAATCTCATCAAGGAAAACAACCTGAGCTGTCGGTAGATAACCGTCGGTTAAACGAACGTAACGACCATTATCTTTTAATTCTTGGATACTAAGCGGACCAAACACCTCTTCCGGCGTCGAGAAACGCGTCATTAGGTATTCGAAATATGATGAATTATCAAAAGCTTGGATAAGACGCTTAGCAATTAAACTTTTTGCAATACCAGGAGGCCCCAGTAAGAAGACGCTTTCACCCGCCAGGGCTGCTAACAGGCAGAGTTTGATTGTTTCTTCACGTTCATACACACCATCAGATAGGGCTTGAGCGAGTTTATTGATTCTCTCAGACAATAACGCTTTTTGTGAGTGAGTAACTCGACTCTGGTTCATCATCTATTGCGTTCTCCTAACGTATTAAACAACATGTGCGTATGAATAAGTTTATACAATTGTTAGCACTTTGTTACAAGTGCAATTTCAATTCTGACAACCTTTTATAGCAGAAGGCTTATTTACGTAACGCACTGAAAACAATGTTTGCACTTTTGCGATTTTCATCACTAATCGTACGACGTAAAGTTACTCGCTTGTTACTGAGATGCTTTAACTACAGGTGCATTGCCTGTAAGGTAATGAATGTCAATTGTCAGGGCACTAATAACAATAATGAACTCCAAGATAAAAAAACTTCATAGCTGGAAGCGCATCTCTCTTATCGAAGAAGAGGTTGATTTGCCAAATGGCCAAAAAATTACCCACACTACGATTTCCCACCCTGGTGCCGCGGTAATCCTACCTATCGATGAAAATGGCAATATCATTGTTATCAATCAATTCAGGCCATCACTTAAGAAATGGTTATTGGAATTACCTGCAGGAACTTTAGAAGATGGCGAAGCGGTCGAAGCTTGCGCCAATCGCGAGCTTGAAGAAGAGACTGGTTACAGCGCTAAAACCATGATATCTCTAGGACAAGTAACGCCTTTGGCTGGGTTTTGTGATGAGTTACAACATCTATACGTAGCCAAAGACCTGACTTTAACTCGTCGTTACGATTGTGATGAAGACGAGGTAATTGAAGTGATTTCACTGTCTGTTAAACAACTTGAACAAAAAATAATTAATGGCGAAATCACAGATGCCAAAACCATCGCATGTTTAAGTAAAGCTAAGCTGTGCGGCTATATTTAGGAGATAAGATTATGGATTTTCGTTCTGATACGGTAACCAAACCGACAGAAGCGATGCGTAAAGCAATGGCAGAAGCACCTGTAGGTGATGATGTCTATGGTGATGACCCAACAGTCAACGAATTAGAGCAGTGGGCAGCGGAGCGTCATGGCTTTGAAGCAGCGCTGTTTACTACGTCTGGAACTCAAGCAAACCTGCTTGGTCTTATGGCTCACTGTGATCGTGGTGACGAGTACCTGTGTGGACAACAAGCTCATAACTATAAGTATGAAGCGGGGGGCGCGGCCGTTTTAGGCTCTATTCAGCCTCAACCTATCGAGAACGACCCTGATGGCTCGCTTGATTTTGGCAAGCTGAAGGCCGCGATTAAACCTGATGACAGCCATTTTGCACGAACAAAGCTGCTTAGCCTTGAGAACACCATCAACGGTAAGGTTCTTCCTTTAAGCTATCTTGAACAAGCGCGTGAGTTTGTCGATCAACACAACCTACTTCTACACCTAGACGGGGCACGTGTATACAACGCTGCAACGGCTCTTGATGTTGACGTTAAAGAAATTGCACAATATTTCGACTCAATGACAATCTGTCTATCGAAAGGCCTAGCAGCACCAATCGGTTCATTGCTATTAGGTGACAAAGCGTTTATTCAAAGAGCAAGACGCTTACGTAAAATGGTAGGTGGTGGTATGCGTCAAGCTGGCATCTTAGCGGCAGCAGGCAAGCTTGCGCTGACAGAACAAGTGCCTCAACTAAAAGTTGACCATGCAAACGCGAAGCTACTGGCTCAGCGCTTGTCTGATCTTCCGGGTTTCAACGTCAATACGGACTTTGTTCAGACCAATATTGTGTTTGCCAAGCTGGATGATAGTGTCGATATCACTGCTATTGCAAGTAAGCTTGCTGATGATGGGATTACGATTACCCCAGGAAACCCAATCCGATTCGTGACTCATAAAGACATTTCAGAACAAGATATTCTGTTGTTTATTGAGAAGCTAGGAAAGCTGCTTTAACGAGTAGTAAATTGATCTCGACTATTGAGCTTCCCCTTAGGGGAAGCTTTATTCTAATCCGTATCAAAGTTGGTAGATTTAGGTTTCTCTATGATACGTGTGCTCGTTTTTCTTGCTCTTATTCCTTCATTAGCTTTTGCAGACGCTTCTTTTGGCAACGCTAAACTCGGCAAGGTAAAATCCCCTAGCTGTATCTTTTGCCATGGCAAAGATGGCACTGCAAGTAACCCAAGCTACCCGAACATCAAAGGGCAAAACGCTCAATATCTATTTCAATCAATGAAAGACTATCAGAACGGTAACCGACAAGGCGCGCTTGCGGAAATGATGAAGGCTCAACTTTCACGTCTAAACGATCAAGACTTGAAAGACATAGCGGCGTACTTTTCTAGCCGGCAATAATCTCCTTATACAAAAAAGCCTTCGACATTATCGAAGGCTTTTCCAATAGAATTCGGTTAAGTGCGGTACAGCACCTTAACTACATGCCAACCAAATTTCGTCTTCACCAAGTGCGGAACTAGGGTTTCACCAGAGAAGCACACTTTATCGAACTGAGGGACCATCTGGCCACGGCGGAATTCACCAAGATCACCACCCTTTTTGCCTGATGGACAAGTGGAATATTTCTTAGCCAAAGTCTGAAACTTAGCGCCTTTCTTTAGCTGTTTGATGATATCTTCGGCTTGCTCTTTGTGCTTAACTAAAATGTGAAGAGCCGCTGCTGTGTTAGCCATGTTGATGCCTCTTAAAATATGACTGAATTGGCGCGGATTGTACCGGATAATCACAAAATCTTCATCCAACCAATAATTAAATACAAAAAAACACCTAGCACTTTTGTATTAACACTCCGAATTTGATCAACATCCATTGAACATCAACCCAATTCCGCTACCATTGAATTAAGACACCAAAGAGAAAACTTTCATGGCAAAACCGGTTAGTAAAGCGAATCAATCCCAAGGTATGTTGATGTTTACATTAACTCAAAGTAAACAGTTATTTGCCATAGGGACGCTAAAGGTGAGAGAAATCGTTCCTTTTCAAGTTACAACCCAGATTCCCTACTCCCATCACCATGTCGTTGGCACGGTTTCGTTACGCGGTAAAACCATCCCAGTGATCAATATGCCAGCTGCAATTGGCTTTCGACCAATACAGCCAGATGAATACCAATCTTGCTATCTGATCGTTACAGACTGTCTACGAACCGTGGTTGCCTTTATGGTTCGCTCAATCGAAAAGATTATTGAGTGTGATTGGAAATCAATCGAGTCTGCACCTGAAACTGTCGGTCATAATGTGTTTGTCACTGGTATTACGCGCTTTGAAGAAAAAATCGTACAAATGCTGGATGTCGAATTGCTGCTCTCAAAGATCTACCCTCAATATGAATCGACCAAAATTCCTATGTTGACGGACATTGAACGCGAGCGCTTAAAAGCATTGAGCATCCTATTGGTTGATGACTCCTCTATTGCTAGAAAACAACTCTCGGATGCTTTAGATAGCATCAATATCCCCTATCAGATATGTAATAACGGGATTGATGCCCTTCAATTAATGCGCCACGATGCCCAGCAAGGTAAACCTATCGAACTACTTGTAAGTGATATCGAAATGCCAGGCTTAGATGGTTATGAATTGGCTTTTGAAACGCAAAACGAACGTGACCTTAGCAACAGTTACATTATCCTACATACGTCTTTATCGAGTGAAATTTGTATCGATAGAGCTAAGCAAGTAGGTGCGCACGAAGCATTGGAAAAATTTAACGCCGGAGACCTAATCAAAGCTATGCTAAGAGGAGCGAACCAGCTTGAGCATGGTGAACAAGAAGCAACAGTTTTATAAACCACTGGGATGACTGAACAGTTTCCATACAGCACCTAAGGTAAAGTTATGATATTGTTCATAACCATTATCAATTAATGGATATAAATTGATATAGAATCAAGCATCTACAGCTAAGATCCACTAATCTTATTTGTAGGATGTCTAGACAAGAATGTTAATAAGAAATGACAGACGACGACTTTAAAAAATCGACAGCTAACCTGAAGAAAGCTGTGCCGCTGATGATGAAGCACCACGTAGCTGCAACACCAGCAAACTACGCGTTATGGTACACATACGTCGATAATGTAATCCCACAATTAAATCGTGAACTTGATGGGGTTATCGAGAACTACGGAGTGTGCCCACCAGCCGCTGGAGAGCAGCTGTATAACAACCATATTGCGAGTCGGGCAGAAACCGATATGCACGATCTGCGTGCCAATATCGAAATACTGGTCAACGAAGTCGCGAGCTCTGTATCTGACACGCTAACCGACACTTCTCAATTTTCGCAGATGATCGATAAGAGCTTCGATAGCTTAGAAAGAGTCGAAGACGAATCCATGTCACTAGAAGAAGTGATGAAGGTCATTCGCCAGTTAGTCGTTGAGTCACGTGAGATCAGACACTCTACCCGTTTTCTAAACAGTCAATTAGAGAATGCGACCAACGAGATCCAGCAGCTTAAAAGTCAATTGGCCGAAGTTCAACAAGATGCATTGTTTGACTCTCTGACCAGCCTATACAACCGTAGGGCCTTTGACGGAGATTTGAATACCTTGTGCCGTTCAGAACAAAAGATGTGCTTAATCTTAGCTGATATCGACCACTTTAAGTCATTTAACGACACCTATGGACACTTATTCGGTGATACCGTCATCAAGGCGATTGCGCGACGCATCCAACTAAGCTGCCGTGATGGCATTCATGCTTATCGTTTCGGTGGAGAAGAGTTCGCCTTAATCGTGCCAAACAAATCGTTGCGCATCGCTCGTCAGTTCGCAGAGAGCTTACGCCGAGCGATCGAAAAGCTATCGATCAAAGATCGACGTACATCAGAGCAAATAGGCAATATCACTATCTCATTGGGTGTCGCTGAGCTACAACCCGGAGAGCCAGCTAATGCCTTGATCGAACGTGCAGATAAGTTGTTGTATGAGGCGAAAGAGCTTGGCCGTAACCGTGTAATGCCGCTTTAGACTGTCTACTCGATAACGTATTAAAAAAGCCCCTGTAAGTGATTACAGGGGCTTTTACGTTCATTCAATCATCTACTTAACCATCATTAGTGATTGCCGCAATCAGTTCTTGCTGCACTTGCTCAGCTTTATCATTATCAATCTGACACGTCCCCGCCGCTTTATGCCCGCCACCGCCATATTTCAGCATTAGCTCACCCACATTGGTCTTAGAGCTTCGATCAAAAATGGATTTACCCGTCGCAAATACCGTATTTTGCTTCTGGAATCCCCACATCTTGTGAATTGAGATGTTGCAGTTTGGGTAGAGTGCATAAATGACAAATCGGTTACCGGCAAAGATCACTTCTTCATCGGTGAGGTCCAAAAGGACCAGGTTGTTATGGACCGTGGCACATCGTTGAATCTGATCTTTGAACAAGTTTTCATGCTCACGGTACAGTTCGATACGCTCCTTCACATCAGGAAGGTCTAGAATCTCTTCAATTGAGTGGCTCTTACAGTACTCAATAAGATCCATCATTAGATTGTAATTGGAGATACGGAACTCTCTAAAACGACCAAGTCCGGTACGAGCATCCATCAAGAAGTTCAGAAGGTTCCAACCTGTGGAATCCAACACTTCGTCACGGTTAAATTGAGCTGAATCGCCCTTATCCACCGCTTCCATCATACCTAACCAATCACTAGGGAAAGTATTTTCACCTCCGTAATGTTCCCACACGACACGGGCAGCCGATGGCGCATCAGGATCAATAATGTGATTTTTCCTCTCGCCTTGGTTTCGAATCATTTCAGACAAGTGATGGTCAAACACCATGTAGGCATCTTTCACATACGGTAAGTTGGTAACAATATCATTAGAAGTAATCTCAATTACTCCGTCTTGCATATCTTTGGGGTGAACGAACTTGATATCGTCGATGAGGTCAAGTTGCTTAAGCAAAACTGCACACACTAAACCATCAAAATCACTACGAGTTACAAGTCGATATTTTTGTTCCGACATCAGGCACTTCCTATGCTAAGTCTGACTACGTTAAAGTATACGATACCTTATTATAACTAACGCAAACCTTTCAATGCTGTTCCATTACAATGTGAAATATCTCTTTATAATTTTAGACAGCGGCGACTTTTTGACAAACCTAACACAGATTTTTTCATTAAAGGGCCTATAATCGATGGGTTAATGATTGATCCAACTAAGGAAATTTTATGAAAAGAGCATGTATCGTGATGTCTGTGATCAGTGCTGCTGTATTGGCTGGTTGTGCGAGTGAGCCTGATGAATACGAAGTAAAAGAGTACACTTCTATGGCGAACCCAGCAGCGGTTTACTGCGTTCAACAGGGCGGAGAGCTTGAAACGGTCAATGAAAACGAGATGCGTGTGACTTACTGTGTTCTATCGGATGACGAACGCGTTGAGCAGTGGGAATACTACCGAAACAGCCAAAAGAATGAACAGCAGTCACAAGGCTAATCACCTATCGTGGCATCATTTAAGCAGTAATTGATAAAAAGAGGCGTTTGCCTCTTTTTTTGTTTTTACAATCGAACGGTGTAAAGCCCTGACATTCTTCTGACATGAGCTTTCGTGACAAAACTACAATGTGACGTGAATCACAATTCAAACCAGTCAAGAATATTACTGCTATGAAATACGATACCCCATTAGAATCTGAGCAAGAACATCTCGATGACTCAGTAATCTCCAATCATGCCAAACGTACTTTCCAAAAAGTTGCCCTGAACGCTTTAGTCGTCGCCGCATTAGCTATATTTGTTAACCTATGTCTACGCATCGACTTCAGTCAGTTCCACCACGGCCTAGGTGAGACTTCTTTTACTGAATCTGCACAACTGCTCATGCTCGCAATTACTAGCTTAAGCTTTTTCCACTTAGTGAAAGTAAAAAGCTCGGTTCATTATGCTGCTGTACTAATGGGCGGCTTTTTCGCCGTTCTATTTATTCGAGAAATGGACGTATGGTTTGATATGTTGGCACATGGCTCTTGGGTTTACCCTGCTTTGGCCATAACTCTGTTCAGTTGCTACCTGGCCTACACCGGGGGTAAACAAACCTTCAACCAAATGGCCGCACTACTAAGTACTCGCTATATGCCGGTACTCATTACCAGCGTTGTTATCCTGCTCGTTTTTACACGCTTGTACGGCATGGGATCATTCTGGCAATCGGTCATGGGTGACAACTACCTGAGAGAAATCAAAAATGTCTCTGAGGAAGCGACGGAGCTAATGGCTTATAGCCTTATTGCGTTCGCGGCGATCAAGACTAACTTACTGGTCACCCGCGCTGACGCTCTGGGTCAAGATGACGATTCAGCCAAGTAAGATTGGCATCAAGTATATCTAATTGTTCGATAAAAACTTGATCGCACACACAAGGGGTAGTCTTCTCGACTGCCCTTGCTATTTTATCTACCGCCAGCGCACTCTCTACATCCAGTGGCATCGCTTTTAAACCCTCAAGTGCATCTAACGCGAATCGCAATGGTAGCGCCCTAACCTCCGCCAACTCACGCTGAAATACCCTATTTTTTACCCCTTCTAAATACACGCGGTAAGTCGTCAGTTCATCAACCAATAAGAAAGCACGACCTGCCTCACCGAGATTAGGGTAATCCACAGCGTAATGCTGGCTAAGATCAAGCGATATAGAAAGCAATAGTCCACTTTGCTCGCAGCGCTGATGCAACACTCTTAGCAAACCTTGTTCATCCATTAATGACTGAATCTCAAATATTCGTTTTAGATGGTAATCGTTGGAGACAAAAGTGACATCAATACTTTGACCAACACAGCAGAGTTGGCTTTCCACTAACTTATCCGCTGCATTTTGGATGTTTTCGATGGTATTGGTCGACTGACTTTCAATTAGGATATGAGGAGGCAAGGTTTCACTATCTGGAAGCAAGCACAAGAACTGCTGGTACATCGCTTCAGCTTCAGATGTCGTCTGACCGTCAGTGACACCACCACAAAAAACAAATGCGGTTTCTTGAACGTTAACTTGTTCAAGCAGTTTCAAAAGCCCTTGCACACGGCTTACACCTTCAGGTGTTAGTCGGTTGTTTCGCAGCCTCTTCCCTAGGATAAGTACCACATTAGAAATGTTCATTATTTACTCATGTCTCAATTATTCCTACTGAATTACTCAGGTACTGTACATACATCGTCTTTGCCGCTAGCTTAGCAAAGGTTAAAGTTTTGTTATTTTGGTGTTGATAAGTCGAAATCTCGGTCAGATGCCATACTAGTAATTACAAGAGCCTGCCTGACGGGCCAATTCACAGGAAGTAAAGTTTATGCTGTCAATATTTGATATTTTTAAAATAGGCGTGGGGCCTTCTAGCTCTCACACTAATGGTCCGATGCTCGCAGGGTATCATTTTACCCGTTTGCTGGCTGCATCGATAACTAAAGTACACCGTATTCAAGTCGACCTGTACGGTTCCCTCTCTTTAACGGGCAAGGGCCACCATACCGACCGCGCAGTTATTCTCGGCCTCTTAGGTAATAAACCTGACACCATCAAAATGAATAGCGCTAAACAAGCGCTCGCCAACACCATTGATGAAGGTTACCTAGCTCTTGCTGGCGCTCATACGGTCAATTTCAGCTATGAGAGTGATATCTTGTTTCACTCCGACAATCTTCCTCTGCATGAAAACGGCATGACCATTACCGCTTACGATTCGCTAGGCACACAAATCGAGTTTGAAACCTACTACTCAATCGGTGGTGGATTCATTGCCACCGCGAAAGAGTTAGAAAACGGTGGTAACGAAAACACGATTGATGTTCCTTTCCCGTTTACTAGCGCAGACGAAATGCTCTCGATGGCGGAAAAGAACGGCCTTAGCCTAGGTGGAATGATCTTACAAAACGAGCAATGCTTCTTTAATGATGACGAGATCACTCGTAAAGCAGAGCAAATTTGGAAAGTCATGTCACTATGTATGCAACGCGGTTTCGAAACCGAAGGTGTATTGGAAGGAGGACTTGAAGTCACTAGACGCGCCCCTAACCTGCTTAAGAAACTCGAAGCCAATGCTGCAATTGAAAACGATCCGATGGAAATCATGGATTGGATCAACTTGTTTGCCTTTGCTGTCAGTGAAGAAAATGCGGCGGGGGGACAAGTGGTTACCTCTCCAACTAACGGAGCAGCAGGTGTGATTCCGGCTGTTCTCATGTATTACCATCGCTTTATTAGAGAGCTAGATACCAAGCAACTAAAAGACTTTATTGCCGTCGCTGGCGCAATTGGCATCTTATACAAAACCAACGCCTCTATTTCGGGCGCTGAAGTTGGCTGCCAAGGTGAGGTGGGGGTCTCTTCATCGATGGCTGCCGCAGGTCTTACAGCACTGCGTGGTGGCAGTAACGAACAAATCTGTATTGCAGCTGAAATCGCCATGGAGCACTCACTAGGGATGACCTGTGACCCGATTGGTGGCTTAGTTCAAGTACCGTGTATTGAGCGTAATGCCATGGGTGCGATGAAAGCGATTAACGCCTCACGAATGGCGCTCAAACGTACAAGCAAGTGTCTCATATCGTTAGATAAAGTGATCGCAACCATGTATCAAACCGGTAAAGATATGAACCGCAAGTATCGCGAAACTTCTCTCGGCGGACTCGCCGTTATCCATATGTCTCCACCTTGTGAGTAACCATCGCCTGCTCTAACCAAGTAACAAATATTGCAGCGCTCTCTTTTGTCGGATTATGACAAATCAAATAGTGCCCACCTTCAGTGGGCACTTGTTTTAGATAAACCTGTACCAATTGTCCCAGAGCCAACAATTCGTCCACCAACACGTCTTTTACCAATAATACACCTAGCCCTTTCAGCGCAGCTTCGATAGAAAGTGAAGAGTGATCAAACTGTAATACGGGCTTTGTCCAATCACCTTTATATTCCGAATGTGAGAACCAATGCTCCCAACTTTCTGTATACCCAGTGGTCATTATTTTTTCAGCCTGCGCTATTTGCTCGACAGACATAGGTAACGATGCGTTGACATAATCTGGAGCAGCAACCACTACCCAAGATTCATTGGTTAGATAACGCTGCTGAGGGTCACGACAATTCCTAGTACCGTTAATAATTTCAACATCAGCGAAACCACTGCCATTTGGGTAAGCATTTGAGGTCGATGAAAACTTTAGGTCGATGTTAGGATTATGGCGTCGAAAGTCACTTAACCGAGGAATCAACCATTTGATACAGAAGCTTTGCGCTACAGATAAAATGACGGTGTGTCGCTGCTTTCTAGCAAAGAGTTGTTCCGTCCCTACCGAGAGAGAGTGGAAGGTTTGTGTCAGCAGAGGAAGATAGTATTCAGCGTCATGCGTCAATGTCAGCTTCGCCCCTTTACGTTCAAACAAGGCTGCGCCCAAATACCCTTCTAACTGCTTTACCTGCTGACTGACAGCGGCACGTGTGACATGCAGCTCTTGAGCTGCTTTTGTTAAACTCTGTAGTCGCGCGGCAGACTCAAAGGCTTTTAGCGCATTTAAAGGCGGAAGAAATCGAGAGGTAGAAAGCGACATGACGACGGGCTTGGCATAGATAAAACACGACTATGCCAAACCAGTGTGACAACAAGATTACTCGACTTTATCTGCTTTACCCGCTGCTCCCGCAAGCTTAGACAACCACTTATCCCAAATAAAAGGTCGATGTTCGTTATCTTCCGCTTCTTCTTTGCGTCGTACTGCATTTCTGACCATCATTGCCCCTAGCCACCTGATAGGTTCTGGTGGAAACTGCCCTAGAGGTCCTTTTGCCAACCCGCATTGACTCCATTGGTTATCTTGGCCCAAAACCAGAGAGGAGAGAATTTTTGCGCCAATACGTGTCTGTGCCACACCATTGCCGGAATAACCGAATCCATAAACAATATTGGGCTGGTTATCTAAATGACCAAAGAAAGGCAACCCCGTTACGCTGCGGTCTGACGCTCCCGTCCAATTGTATTCAAAATCTGCATCATTCAAACTTGGAAAAAGCTTATCGAACGACGATCTTAACAGGTCAGTATAGTTAGACGATCGGTTAAACATCACATCCACTTTATTACCAAACGAAAAGTGATTACCGCCCTTACCTAGCATTAATCTTCCATCAGCGGTATCTCGGTAATAATGGACAAAGATACGCGAGTCCACGACCGTCGCACCTTTTTCTAGATTCATCGCTGCTAGCTTTTCAGGCAATGGCTCAGTAATCACCATATCGGAAGAGACCACCACAATGCTGTTTTTGAACTGTTTGAAATGATCCAACATCCAAGCATTTAGCCCAAGTACCACCTTTTGCGCTGATACCTTCGCCTTTGGCGTTTTAATCACGGCAGGCTGACCAAATTCAAGCGATGTCATCGGGGTATGCTCGAACACTTGCACCCCAAGCTTTAATGCTATCTGGCGCAGGCCTCTAACGAGTAACGCTGGCTGAACACTCGCGGCCGCAGGTGAGTAATACCCTTCTTTATGTCGACAAGAGCCTGCTTTAGATTCAACGTCGCCACATTGACTCCAGCTGTTACAGCCTAACTGCTTTAACTGCTCAACCACAGGTGTCATTTGCCCCGTTTGAGCACTATTGGTCGCGGTATAATATGTGCCATGTCGAAACAGCTCCGCGTCAATATCATGCTCGATGCAAAACTGTTCAATTTCATAGACGACCTTTTCCGACTCTTCCACCAGCCACTTAGCTTGTTGCTCACCGAACAGTCGCTTTAATGTAGGATACTTAGTTGACCAAGTTAACATGCATCCACCATTTGCTCCGGATGCGCCACTTCCACAGAGAGACTTTTCAATAATCACCACCTTTAGTTCAGGCTGCTGTTGCTTGAGTAAGATAGCAGTCCATAAACCGGTGTAACCTCCGCCAACAATAGCAACGTCTGCTTCGATATCTTGCTCAAGTGTATAAGTGGTGAGAGGTTGCTCGCGCTCTAGCGCTTGTTTAAACCAATAGGATAGGTGTTGAGACATGGTGATTTCCTTAAATTGAATTTAAAGAAATGCTACATGGGGGATGATGCCGCGCACAGCGAGAATAACTGTACAGAATCGTTAGAAATACTGACGAAAAAGCGCGGGAAATCCCGCGCTTTATTCACTGATTAAAGTGTTTAGACTTTATCAACTACAGCCAATGTTGCTGCAAGCATATCATGACCAAACTTCACGCTACGCTCTGGTGACCAGCCGTACAATGGATCAGGATAATCATTGTTATCTTTAAACGGCATTTCAATCGTGTAAGAAAGGCACTTAAACTGCTCGCCAACCCAGTTTGAGCCGACAGTTAAGTTTGCTTTGCCTGGCTCATCTTTATCGTAACCATATTCATCTTGGAATTCTGGTGTCACAGTGAACAGAGCTTGCTTAAACGCATTTTCCAAGTTGGCTAAACGCTCATCATATGACGGAATACCTTCAGAGCCTGCCGCAAAGTTATACGGAATCGCTTCGTCGCCGTGAATGTCTAAGAACATATCAACACCAGTTTCCAGCATGCGTTCGCGAACTAAGAAAACTTCAGGGCTTCGCTCCATTGACGGCGTTTGCCATTCACGGTTTAAGTTCACACCAATCGCATTGCAGCGCAAATGACCACGAATGCCGCCATCAGGGTTCATGTTTGGTACAACGTAAAGTACCGCATTTTCTAACAACGCACGTGACGTAACATCATCTTCATCCAGCAAACGTTGAATGAGGCCTTCCATAAACCACTCGGCCATGGTTTCGCCAGGGTGCTGTCGAGCAATAAGCCAAATACGCTTTTTGCCTTCTTCATACTCACCAAACGTTAATAGGCTCATATCATTACCATCTAACGTTTGACCCAATGTCTCTAGCTGGCAATGATGCGCAGACTGCGCCATATGAATCAGATCAAGATGGCGATCACAAGTATAAGGGGCAAAGTAAGCAAAATAGATAGAGCTACGCTCTGGAATAACGGTAAACGTTAGCGTATCGCCATCAAACTCAGCAGGAATACGGAACCACTCTTCACGATCATACGATGCGACAACATCATATCCCTTCCATCCCTCAGGATAAGCAGAACCTTTTAGATCCAACAAAGAGATTGTGTGTGATTGTTCCGCCTCTGTTTCTAAACGAAAGTGGAACCACTGATAAAACTCCGATTGATTATCGTTTGGAATCTTTAATTCGATGTGATCTTTATTCTCAATACTGACGACTTCAATACTACCACTATCGAAATTACTAGAAATCTTCATTGCGTTACATTCCTTATACATTTGTACAGCATTGCGCGAGGCTAACACAAAGATAGACCTTAAAAAATCGATTTACTGCTTAGATTTGTCAGCATTGTTTAAAAGATATATCCAGCGCAAACGTTTTAGATCAAGTTCATTATAAAAATTTATGCGAAATTGAGAAAAAATCGTGCATCAAAAACGATTTCTGCGATAATTGTTTCAATTTATAACACACCACAACTGATAGTGTACGCAGATGTTAATTCTGTGTTATACCAATAAAATGAGACGATTATGTGGAATAAACTCAATAAATCAATGATGTTTTGCCAGGCAATGTTTGGCTTATCATTCTACGGCGTGATGGTAATTTTGACCCGCTTCTTCTTAGAAGATCTAGGGTATAGCGAAGCAGATACCATGATGGTTGTCGGTGCTTTCTCTTCTATTGGGCCTCTATTTGCGATTGCCGGCGGCTTTATAGCAGATAAATTCCTTGGCGCCTACCGTTCTTTGACGATTGCCTACGGTACGTTCGCAACAGGCTACACATTACTCGTCCTTGGTGCATCAGCAACTAACGTACCTATGGCTTTAGTGGGTATCGCTCTGGCTAGCTACGCTCGCGGTTTGATGTCTCCTTCTTACCCAAGTCTTTACAAACGCACTTTTGCAACAGAAGAAGATTTTGAGAATGGCTACCCTGTTAACTATTCAGTAAACAATGTCGGTGCGCTATTAGGTCAATACCTGTTCCCTATGTTCGTTCTTGTTATCGGCTTCCACGGTAGCTTTATGCTATCTGCGGTAATGGCAGCATTTGCCTTTGCAGTCCTTGTGATCTTCAACAAGCAATTGGTCAATGTTGGTGCTGAGATCGACCAACAGCCAGTCAGCGTAAAAAACTGGGTTGCCTTCCTAGGTCTTTCTGCAGCAATGGTTGGCTTGGTGTTTTTCATGTTCTCTAACATGGATATCGGTCAAAACATCGTTTATGCGATTGGTGCGGCGGCGATCTTGTACTTCATTTCGTTGATGTTCAAATCTGGAAAGTCTGACGCACTTAAAATGGGCACTATCCTAATCATGACAGTGCTGACTACCTGTTTCTTCGTTTACTACGGTCAGATGATGACGTCGATGACTATGGTTACGATCAACACAATGCGTGGTGACCTATTTAACCTTATCCCAATCGCACCAGAAGCATCAATGGCGATGAACCCTCTATGGTGTATTGTTGCGGGTCCAGTGATCGCGTATACATTCTCTTCTCTAGAGAAAAAAGGCATCAACTTCTCAACAGCGACTAAGATCGGCTTTGCTTTCATTTTCACAGCAATTGCCTTCGGAATTCTAACGATGGCGGTAATGAACGTTGGTGAAGACGTGATTATTCGTCCAGAAATTTTCCTAGCCATTCACTTCTTCCAAGCATTTGCTGAAGTAATTGTAGGTAGCTTAGTTGTAGCGTTCATTCTATCGGTAACACCAAAACATATTGAAGGCTTTTCAGTATCACTATTCTCTGTTGCGATGGCACTGAGTGGCATCGTTGGCGCAGTGTTCTCTACTTCTATCGCTTTAGAAAAAGGCCAAGAGATCACTCAAGAAGTGGTACAAACGGTATATGGTGACTACTTCCAGCTGCTAACGATTCTTGCTGTCGTGATGGTTGCAATTGCACTGGTTTCTTCAGTTATCATCCGTAAAATGCTTGAAACTGCACGTGCAGAGCAACAACCTGAGCTTGTTAAAGCAGAAAGCTAAACTTGCCTACTCAGAAAATAAAAAACCCAAGCACATGCTTGGGTTTTTCATATTATTTGCTAGCAAAAACAGTTATTCGATAAAATTAATCGCGCTGACGAGCTTTATATTCGTAGCTCACATTAATCACTGGTTGATAAGCTATATCACCATCACTGGTCACTATTTCATTAACGGTGACATGTGAATTAAGTAACTCGAATGAATTGACATCAACCTGATCATTTGATGAATAATGTACTGAACGACTCAATTCATATGGAGATTTGTCATTGATCTCCATGATCATGCTTTTTCCTGCTGCAAGAGCGGCATCTCTGCTGCCCACAGGAGCGCCATTCATTGATTCACTATTAACAATAGTTTGAGATGCTCCGCCTAAACCAGCAACAGCAATAGAACTAAATAACATTACGCTTGCTAAACTCATTACCTTAATCATAACTGACTCCTTAGTTACCTTACCACCCTACAAATGTAGGGCTTTATAAAGTCGAGCTATACTCCACCGCTCGAATACCTATATGGTACGAACAATAAGACCCGAAAGAATTAGAATTAATTGCACTTGTTATTCGAATTTTTTGATATAGGTGATTAAATATTTCTAGCAGGAAAAGTAAGGAAATAATGGCGTGTAAAATGCTTGATATAATTGATGAATAAAATCATCACTTTATTACTTCGAATCAAAAATAAAGAAAGTTTCATCCAACATAAGTATTAGAGTAAATCGTTATATAGCATTGAATAAATATCATAATGAGTTTGGTTATCACCCTACAAAACTGTCAGCACCAAACCAGAAAAAATCATACCCGTCCCCAACAACCGCGTAATAGCGAACTTTTCACCAAGAAATATCACGCCAAATATAAGGCCAAAGACGATACTGAGCTGACGTAGCGCGACCACATAACTCACATTGGTTGTCATCGTCATCGCATAGAGCACCAAGCCATAGGTGGTTAGCATCATCAATCCAGCCATTGCTGAGGGCTTTCTGATTTGCCATGCTTGAGAGAATTCTGCCCACTGGCGGGTCACAACTACATAAGCCGATATCACGAGGAAGATGACCCAAAACTGGATGCCTAAATAGAAGATCGCCGAATCAAGGCTAGTTACACCTTCAAAATCACTCGCATTTAAAAGATTGAGCGCTTCTTTATCTAAGATAGAGTAGCCCGTTGTCCCCAATGCAGCGATCACAGCCCAGATAACACCAAGTGAGCAGTATTCCTTGATGCTGATCTGACGCAATGAAGAGAGCGGAACAATCAAGCAGCCCAACGTTATTAAAACGAAACCTAGCCACACCTGAGCTGGCAATACTTGACCAATAACAGCCGTCCCGACCCCGACCATGAGGACAGGTAACGCTCTCGCAATCGGATAAATGACTCCAATATCGCCATGTTTATAGGCATGTCCTAGACCAATGAGGTAAACGACCTGCGCAGCGCCACTAAACAGAAGAAACCAGTAAAATGTGGAAGGAAGCTGCGTCCAGCCAACTTGAAGCAAATACCAAGTCACAAACGGCGCTAAAATCAGAGAAGCTGCAGCACTACTGGATAAAAAGAAAGCGGTCCCCGAAGAGGTGTTGCTTTTGCTCAACAGGTTCCATCCTGCGTGAAGTAAGGCAGAAACAACTATCAGGCAAATCGCCCACAACGACATAATGAGACCTTCTGTCTAAAGGTGAGAATAAAATTCTAGGCTTGCTCTAACCGCTAAGCCTAGAAATAAAGTTAACGCTGGAGCTCTGCGATCGATTCAATACTAATGGCATCGTGTCGCCAATACTCGATATCGCAATCAATCAACTCACCTTGCTGGTTGTAGTTCACACGTTCAACCACCATAGCCGGAGTGCCTGAAGTCGCTCTAAGGGCTTGTGCCGTTTCTCCAAGTAAACTACTTGTACTGATACGATAACGGATCTTTTGATAAACCATGCCGAAATGCTCACGGTAAATATCGGTTAGCGAGTTAGACAAATCAAAATCGAGCAAGTTTGGGAATAGCTCTGGTCGAATGTAGTTGGTCACATACACCACGGGACGGTCTTCAAGGTATCGAACCCTATCGACTCGATACACATCTGAAAACGGCTGTAAGTTCAGCAGGCGAACCGCTTGCTTGTCCGCCAAAATCCCTTTAGCGGCGATAAGCTCCGTTTTCGGCGTGCGATTTTGCGCAGTTGCCATATTACTAAAGTTCAGCGTTTGCGTCGGGTCATAACGAAGCGGCTCTGGAGAGATGAACCAACCTCGGCGGTCTTCACGATAAATACGCCCTTCCGCTTCCAGAAGAGACAGCGCTTCACGTAAGGTTACTCGGGTAGTATCAAACGATTCAGCTAACTTACGTTCTGCCGGTAGCTTTTGGCGTGGCGAAAGCATCCCTGAATCAATTTGTTCTACGATTGAATCTTTTATCTTTACGTATTGCACGAAGTGTCCTTATTTTTTACGCCAAGCCTGTGTGCGATTTTCTAACAATTTACCCAGTGTCATCTGAACAATCTTCGCGATTGCAGCAGAAATCATGATCATCACTGCCATTGCTGCTGCAGCGCCCGTTTGACCTGCATCATCCATATTGAGGATGGACACGGAAGCCGGAATCGTATCAGTTGAGTAAAGGAATACTACCGCAGAAGTGGTGGTTAATGCATTAACAAACAAATAGGTAGCGATATCTAAAATAGCAGGAAGGCATACTGGTAAGGTCACTTTAAAGAACAACTTATATTGTGGCAATTTGACTGATGCTGCTGTTGCTTCAATCTCAGTCGGTAACTGCTTTAAAGCGGTGAGCGCCGTCATATGACCAACTGTGTAATAGTGCACCACAGTGTTGATCACCAAGAACGCCATCGTGCCATACAGCACGTTAAGTGGGTTATTGGTATCGTTGAAATAGAATATGTAACCCAAGCCAAGCACCATACCAGGAACTGCCATTGGTACGACACTGACCATTTGCATCACTTGGCGAATTGGCCCAAATGCACGCCCTTTCTCAATACAATACGCCCCAACAAATATGATTGCCGTACCAAACACCGCAGTCCAGCCAGCCAATGTCAGTGAGTTAAAAAACGGGCTCCAACCGTAGGTACTCATCTCAGCAAAGTTGTAGTTGTTTAGCGTCAGCGCTTTATTCCAAGGCCAAAACGTCACCAATGAGCCATAGACCGCCATACCTAGTACCGCCAAAACTGCGATAGAGATGATTGAGCAATAGATAAAACAAAATCCATCACGCGCTTTGTTTGGCTCTGGTTGATAAGGCACAGATCGAGTATCAAACAAGCTCTTTTGCTTTCTTTGTACCCAGCGGTCTGCACCAAAAGCTATTACCGCAGGGAACAACAGCATAATGCTGGTCACCGCGCCCATGGCAAAGTTCTGTTGTCCCACCACTTGCTTGAAGATGTCCGTCGCCAGTACGTTGTAGCTACCACCAATCACTTTCGGCACACCGAAGTCGGTAATAACCAAAGTAAACACAACAATCAATGTGCTGATCAAGCCATACTTTGCGGCAGGTAACGTCACCATAAAGAAGGTTTTTAACGGTGATGTTTTTAAGGCTCTTGCCGCTTCATACAAACGGGCATCAGACGTACGCAATGAGGTGTTCAAAATCATTAAGGCGTGGGGGAAAGTCCAAAAGATCAAGCCCATTGCAATACCAATCCCTCCGTACACCGAGTGTCCACCAAGTAACTCTTTCGCCACGCCTTGATTACCAAACAAGAAAATCAAACTGATCGCGGGTAACAAAGAAGGGGCAAGAATCGGTGCAGTGCCCAAAACCTGGAACAAACCTTTAAACGGCATACAAGAGCGCGTCAATGCATAGGCATAACCAAATGCCAGTACACCGACAACAGCGGTGACGATGATACCTAAGGTAAAAGTATTCCCTACCGACACCCACAGACTCGATGAAGAGAAATAGGTCGCGAAGTTTGCGAGACCGACAAACTCCCCTTCGCCGTTTTGTACGCTTTTGGTCAGCATCGCCCATAGTGGCATTAAGATAAATAGCACCATGATGAGCGATAGTGCCGCCAGTAAAGTAAACAGCACGAGGTTATCTCGGCTAACTCCCTCTAATAAGGACTTAGTTTTTTTGTGAGTCATTAAGCGATTAATAGTCATTGTATTGGTATCCATGCACTCACCTATGCTGCCAACACTTTCGCTGACGCTGGAACGGGATAACCGTGTAGGCCCGTAGCGGCAAACTGAATGTAGCGAACATCACCGTTCTTCATTCGTGAGTTAGTTACCGTTTCAACAGGAACATCGACAACGATGGCTTGACTCGACGCGTCATTTTGCAGCTCACAATCGATGCGGAAAAATGCGCCTAAAAACTCCATCGCTGTAATTCGAACAGGTAAAGAGGTCGAGTAGCTGTCGACAAACTTGATACTTTCAGGACGAACAGCCAAATCAAAACGATCACCGCGCTGAATCTTACGATTGGTTAAACTCGGAGCAGGAAGTAGCGTCTCAGCAATTCGTACATGAGAGTCCGTTGCGACAGACGTTTCAATAAAGTTCATGCTGCCAACGAACTCAGCCACAAAGCGAGTTGCTGGCTGCTGATAGATTTCTTGCGGTGTGCCTACTTGCTCGATAACGCCGTGATTCATCACCACAATACGATCGGCCATCGACAGCGCTTCATCTTGATCGTGCGTGACCATGATGGTGGTGATACCGAGCTTGCGCTGTAGTCTGCAGATTTCATCTCGTAAGTGCACACGTACTTTCGCATCCAGCGCCGATAATGGTTCATCAAGTAGCAGTAGACCCGGAGACAACGCCAATGCACGAGCAAGTGCCACACGCTGCTGCTGACCGCCGGAAAGTTGGTTAGGGAATTTCTCACCAGAAGTTGGAAGACCAATAGTTTCTAACCAATAATCCACTTTCTCTAGCGCTTCTTTGGTCGACATACCTTGGTTCTTCAAACCAACCGCAATATTCTCTTGTACAGTCAGATTTGGAAACAGCGCGTAAGATTGGAATACGATGCCGAAATCGCGCTTCTCTGGAGGTAGGAATGTGGTCTCTTGACCATTTTGAAAAATCGCACCAGACGTTGGCAAGTCTAAACCTGCAATGGCACGTAATAGAGTGGTTTTACCGCAGCCAGAAGGACCAAGAAAACAAACGAACTCGCCCTTTTCAATCGCTAGCGAGATTTTCTTTAATGCAGTGAACTGTCCGAATTGCTTCACGACATTTTCAATATTTAGGTAATGTTGGTTAGTTGACATAACACATGCTCCAAATGGTATATACCAACTTTAATTTTGGAGTGTTACGTTCCAATGACAAATTTATAGCCAGAAGATGACAAATAGATGAAGGAAATTGAGGTTTGTTTAAGTGGTAATGAGAGATTACCAACTCACTCCTTCGTCACTCTCGAGAATGCGAGGCTTCAATAATGAGGTTCTTTCGAAAACAAAAAATCCACCTCAACAGAGGTGGATTTTAGCATTAAGTGAGAAGCAAATTAGATTAAGACTTTGGCTCTGATTTCGCGTCAAACTTCTCAGACCATGCCGCTAGGATTTCTGCACGCTTACTACCCATTTTCGCGAAGTCCATCTTCGCCATGTTCTCTTGAACGTTCGGGAAGTTAGAGACGCTCGCCTTAACCTCTTTATGAGCCACAACTGGGTACATTTCTACGTATAGCTCGTTCGCCGCTTTAGAGATTGACCAATCAACCACACGCTTAGCTGCATCTGACTCTTTTACTAAACCAACGGCTTCTGATTCCCAGCCAATACCTTTTGGCGTGATAACCGTCAGTGGTGCGCCTTGTGTTTTCAGCTTGGCTCCGCGGCTTGCCATCGAAATACCGATAGCCACTTCGCCCATACCCGCTTGCACACATGGCTTAGAACCAGAGTGCGTGTAGTGTGCAATGTTTTTGTCTAGGTCACGCATGTAGTTCCACGCCTGATCTTCACCCATGTTTTGCAGCCAAGCAGATACCTGCATGTAACCGGTACCCGATGACGCTGGGTTTGGCATTGCAATATGCCCTTTATACACTGGCTTGGTTAGATCTTCCCATGAGGTTGGCTTAGGCAGGTTTAATTGCTTCGCAACGATTTCATTGAAACAAACAGCGTTAAAGAACGCATCGTTACCAAACCAAGCTTGATTCTTTTGCGGGTCATTGAGCTTGGCATGAAGCTGTTCCAACCCGTTTGGCGTATATGGTTTAAGCAACCCCTGCTCTTTCAACAAAGCCATCGAAGACCCAGCAAGGCCCCAAACCACTTCAGCTTGAGGGTTGTTCTTTTCTGCCAACAATTTCGCCGTCATGATACCGGTTGAATCACGTACCCATTTAATCTTGATATCTGGGTTTTCTTTCTCAAAGGCTGACTTGTATTTAGCAAGTATGTCCGTTTCGAAAGCCGTGTAAACCGTCACTTCCTGTGCAGCCATTGCATTTGTAGCTAGCAGAGATACAAGCGCAGCCAGCGTTCCTTTCATTAAGCGGTTTTTCATCATTTTCTCCAGTTAGATGAGTAGTGTTTAAATTGGTCTGTACCAGTTAACGAGTTACACCCTAAGAAACCAAGATGACGATTACATGAATGAAAAATGGCAGTTTTTAGACAATTTCGATCATGCTTAATAAACCCGATCTCATTTCGTATTTGAACTATTAAAGTTTTATGAAGATAACTGGTTGGCTATTTACGACAGTTTTTCTCCCCTGCTAAAGTGCTCTTAATTTCTGGTGTAGACCAAATATCAAATCTAATGGAAATCGAGATGAAAAACGAATATCTACTGCTAACTCCAGGTCCTCTATCTACCTCTGAAACCGTACGTGAAGCCATGTTAAAGGACTGGTGTACTTGGGATGATGACTACAACAAAGACGTTGTAGAAGTGATTCGCACTAAGCTTGTAAAACTCGCGACGGAGCAAGACGGCTACACCAGCGTATTAATGCAAGGTAGCGGCACAGCATCAGTAGAAGCGACAATTGGCAGCGCCATTGGCAAAGATGGAAAGTTGTTGGTTGTCGACAACGGTGCCTACGGTGCGCGTATCGCTCAGATCGCTGATTACCTAAATATTCCATGCCATGTAGTTTCCCCAGGCGAAACATCACAGCCACACTTGAACGAGGTGGAAACTGCATTGGCATCGGATCCTGCAATCACACACGTGGCGATTGTTCACTGTGAGACAACCACTGGCATGCTTAACCCAATAGAGGCATTTGCTTCTGCGGCAAAAGCGCACGGCAAAGTGGTGATTCTTGATGCCATGTCGAGCTTTGGTGGCATTCCTATCGATATCGCTGAACTAGGCATCGATTTTATGATCAGCTCTGCAAACAAATGTATTCAAGGCGTACCGGGCTTTGGCTTTGTGATTGCGAAACAAACTGAGCTAGAAAAGTGCCGAGGTCAGGCACGTTCTTTGAGCCTTGATCTTTACGAGCAGTGGCGCTGCATGGAAGTGAACCACGGCAAATGGCGTTTCACCTCCCCTACGCACACGGTTCGCGCTTTCTACCAAGCATTGTTAGAGCTAGAACGAGAAGGCGGCATCGAAGCTCGTCACAACCGTTACCAGACTAACCAGAAAACACTGGTTGCAGGCATGCGTTCTTTGGGTTTCGAGCCACTACTGAGTGATGACCTTCACTCGCCAATCATCACTTCTTTCTACTCTCCGACGCACAGTGATTACCAATTCAAAGCGTTCTACACACGTTTGAAAGAGCAAGGTTTCGTGATTTATCCGGGTAAGGTGTCAAACGCAGACTGTTTCCGCATCGGCAACATTGGTGAAGTTTACCCAGCAGATATCGAGCGATTAATCGGCGCGATTGAAAAAGCAATGTACTGGCAAGTTGCGTAAAGCAGCCTTCTGATTGAGAGAGCATTATGACTCAGAATATCAAACCCACCCATTTCCGCAGCGAAGGCGATGTCAACACGACACCAGCGCGCCAAGCTTGGAACGCATCGATGGACGATGAACGCACGCAAGCATTACTAAAGCGTGATTCGGAGGTTTTTCTTCATCAAGCCATGTCGACGCCGTGCTTAGATACCTTGGAAGCAGCAGAGGGCATCTACATCCAAGATGCTACCGGCAAAAAGTACATGGACTTCCATGGCAATAACGTCCATCAGCTGGGCTACGGTCATCCGCATGTGATTAAACGCGTGCAAGAGCAAATTGCCAAACTGCCGTTTTCACCACGTCGTTTTACCAACGAGACCGCGATTGAATGTGCCGAAAAACTCACCCAAATATGTGGCGGCGAATTGAATCGCGTGCTGTTTGCGCCGGGTGGCACATCTGCAGTGGGCATGGCACTTAAACTAGCGCGCCATATCACGGGCAACTACAAGGTGGTGTCTCTGTGGGATTCCTTCCACGGCGCATCGTTGGATGCCATCTCAGTGGGTGGTGAAGCGTGTTTCCGTCAAGGCATGGGACCATTAATGGCAGGCGTTGAGCGCATTCCACCAGCCGTATCTTACCGAGGCGCTTTCCCAGTTGCCGACGGTAGCGATGTGCATTACGCCGACTACCTTGAGTACGTGATTGAGAAAGAAGGTGGCGTGGGCGCGTTTATCGCAGAAGCGGTTCGCAACACGGATGTTCAAGTACCAAGCAAAGCCTACTGGAAACGCATCCGTGAAATCTGTGACAAACACAATGTCATGCTGATCATCGATGACATCCCTAATGGCATGGGTCGCAGCGGTGAATGGTTTACCTACCAAGCCTACGACATCGAGCCAGATATGCTCTGCATCGGTAAAGGCTTGGGCGGAGGCTTAGTGCCTATCGCAGCCATGGTAACCAAAGACAAATACAACACTGCCGAGCAAATCTCCATGGGTCACTACACTCATGAGAAAAGCCCTATCGGTTGTGCTGCGGCACTCGCAACCATGGAAGCCATTGAACAAGACGGCTTGTTAGATAAAGCCAAAGCCGACAGCCAGTTCATGCGTGAAAAGCTGCTAGAGATGAAAGCCAAGTACCCTGTGATTGGTGATGTTCGTGGCATCGGCATGTTGTGGGGCATTGAACTGGTCACTGACCACGAAAGCAAAGCGCGTGCGTATGACGAAGCGGAAGCTGCGTTGTACCAATGCCTCAACAATGGCGTGAGCTTCAAGGTGTCGCAAGGCAATGTGATTCAACTCAGCCCACCGCTGGTCATCACTCGCGAACAACTGACAGAAGCGTTGGCGATCTTCGAAGAATCGATCGCCAAAGTGTGTAACGACTTTAACTACTTCTAACTTCAACAAAAACCAATTTATCCAGAGCGCAGTTCCAACGTGTAGGCAAGCGCTCTGGCAAGCAAAAAAAGGATTGAACATGAACAACTCACCAATTCAAGCAGTGATCTTTGACTGGGCTGGCACTATCGTCGATTTCGGCTCTTTTGCGCCAACTAGTATCTTTGTAGAAGCGTTCAAGCAAGGCTTTG